>ERZ1026944.19-NODE-19-length-124284-cov-20.187396_pt1 | contig 124284 bp, 92 predicted proteins | sample MGYA00519569_ERZ1026944 | MGnify/ENA primary metagenome ERZ1026944 (study PRJEB26926, sample SAMN06164618) | human gut metagenome | biome: ENVO:00009003; feature: ENVO:2100002; material: ENVO:00002003 | host: Homo sapiens | place: USA | collected 2012 ... | reverse complement strand
GCCTATCGGCAAAGCTTCCCACGTAAAACGTGGTCGCCCTACGGGTAAAACACTTCGTGTTTTATTCTTCCCAAAAGCTTGCTCCGCAACTTTTGTGTTCGATTAAGAGGCGCACTCACGTTGAATTGGCGAAGCCAAGAGCTCAGCGACGATAGGAGCTAAAATCTAAACGCATCTTTGTAGCACGCGCCTCGCCCGGCTTGCTGGGCTTTTTGCATTTTCGAAAGTGGCGGCGATTGCCTATGGCAATTCGCCTTTGATTATTTGTTGAAGCAAAGCGGATATTGCTGAAAGCAATCGCCGCCTCTTACCTACATTTAAAAGAGTTCGGAGAAGGAAACGGCGATTGTGAAATATTTGAGGAGGTCGGGGTCGGGTTTGGCGATTTTGGAATAATCCTGCAAGAGAGATTCGGGGTCGCGCCCGCGGAGCTCGTAAACTTCGCGTATACCCATATCCATGAGGGCTCGGGCGGCGCGGACGTTCATTTTGGGTATGCGCATAAACGGGCTTGCGAGGGCGGCGTAATCGACCTTTTTCTTCTTTTCGGGCAAGCTGCTGTTCATCTTTTTGGGGAACTATGTGTGAGAGGTAGGAGGAGGCGGTGGAGCTATTTGTTCGACGCCTTATAGTATTTGGAGGCGACTGTTTTGGCGCGCGGGTCGGACGAATATTTGTCGAGCCCCGTCCGAATAAGGGGGCGCACTTTGGGATCTTTATACAAAATTTCGGAATGGTCGCCTTCGAGAGACTGGTAGAACATTTCGGCGCAATCGGATTGTGTGGTGGCGTATTCGAGCAAGCCCGCGCGGATATCGAGTGAAAGTTTGGGAACCGAAACGTAGGGTTTGAACATATCCCATACGAAACGGTATTTCGAGAGAAGGAAGAGCTCGACGCCGTCGGTGGCGGCATCTTTGTCGCCGCAATCGTATGCCTGTTTTATGGTGTTGGCGGCGGCTGTGATGTCGCCGAGGCGGTAATTGACCAGCCCCATTCCGCGCAAGGCAAGGGTGTTTTTAGGCTCTTTTGCGAGGATTTTTTTGTAGCATTTGAGCGCGATAGGCCACTGCTCGAAGAGTGCGGCGGCGCGGGCGGGAATTGCGAGGGCGGTATCGGGCCAAAGCTTCGCGCTTGCAAGGTATGAGCGCAGGACGAAGCGCATTCCCTCGGGAGTCGCGGTTTTGAGGGTTTTACGGGAATCGAGGTTTTCGAGGACGCGTTTTAGCATTGCGTCGTTTTGCGGGGTTTTAAACTCGATTGAGTAGGCGCAAACGATGTTGAGGGCTTCGAGGTTCGATGTGGCGAGTTTTTCGAGTTTGGGCAGGAAAGTGGCGACCTGCTCGGGCTTCTTGGCGATGAGCATTGTGCTGGCGCAGAAGACGGTAGAGGCGTCGTCGCCGAGGTCGGAAGCCTTCTTGTAGGCGGCGATTGCTGAATCGAAATCGCGCAGGACGAAATGGACGCTGGCGAGTGTGCGCAAGACGACGATGTTTTTGGGGTAGGCGTTGCGCATTTTTTCGAGCACGGCGAGAGCGGGCTTGGGCTCGCGCATTGTGATCATACAGATTGCTACGGGAAAAAGCTCCGAGTTTTTGAAGGACTCGGGGTTTGCCCTGTATTGGCGCACGAGTTCGGCGTTGGCGGCGGGGTCGGTATAGATGCTCTTTGCCTCGAAAAGCGCGGTGTCGGCGAACTTCTCGCGGTGTTTGAGCAGTTCGGGGGTCGGGCGCGTTTGGGCGGCGGATAGTGTCGCGGTTGCGAAGAGTGAAAGTGCGATGACGGTTGTCAGAAATTTTTTCATAATTCGGTTTTGGTTTTGTTGAAAATGAACGATTTTGCAAGCCCAATATATGCCAAGTCGCGGTTGACGAGGCGGCCGCCAAGCCACTCGCGCGGAAGGTAATCTACGCTGCCGCCCGTGAAGACGGTCTTTCGGAAGGCGGACTCGCCGCCGAAAAAGTCGCGCTCAATATCGGCGATAAGTCCGTCGACGAGTTTGCAGAAGCCCTTGGCGCAACCGACTGACATTGCCTGAAAGGTATCTTTGCCGATGGAAAGCGTGCAATCGGCGTCGGCGGGGTTGATTGCGGGAAGCTGCGCGGTGCGGGAGGCGAGATAATCGACAAACGCGCTCATTCCGGGGGCGATTGCCCCGCCCGCGTAATGTCCGCGGGCATCGACCAAGTCGATTGTGACTGCCGTCCCCATATCGACAACGAGGTATGGCGGGGTGAGGAAGACACCCGCGCCGACTGCGTCGGCGATTCTGTCCTGACCGAGCTGCTCGGGGCGGAGAATGTCCAAAGGCATTGGCGAATTTTTATGTGAGAGCCCGACGATAGGGGCGGAAATGTGTTTGAAAGCGTCGGCGAGGGCTTCGGAGTATTTGGGGACGACGGAGCACCAGCTTATGCCCGAAGCGTCCGAAGTTTCAAAGAGGTGTCGGGTGCGTAAGATGTCGGCGAAATCCGCACTGGGGAAGTCGCCCGCGCAGGAAACTTCGAATGCGCCGTCGCGGCAAGCCACGCAAGCGCAATGTGTGCGTGTATTGCCGATGTCTATGCAGAAGATTTTATCCATTTATATGTGCCCAAGCAAAAAAAACGCCCCCTGCCAAAACAAATTCGGAAGGGAGGCGGCTGAAATTTTTTCGAGACGGGGAATCTCTAAATTTTAGTAGTCTTGGATTACGACCGCGCCCCAGAGGAACGACGTTCTATCGCCCGAAGGCAATTCGCAACCGAAAACGTCTTTTGTCCTGATAACGGCGGAATACTCGCTTTCGGGTATAAACGATGCGGGTTCGTACGAAACGATGCCGAGAACATTAAAGCTCTGATCTGCCACGTCGTTTGTCGAAGAGCACGCGCTCATCAAACCAGATGCCGCTACTGCCAAAGAGATAAATGCCAATTTGATTGCTTTCATATAAAAACAAGCTAACGGCGATTTGTCAAAAATCAACAAAAAAATTTCAAAAAAGCTTTTTTTGGGGAAAAGCGGGATGTAAGGGAGGGAAAATGTTTTGGAAGGATTTTTTTTGGGAACGGGAGGATGTGAAGCACGGGAGAACGGCTGTTGCATGCGGTGGGTGTAGTCGCAAGAAGAGTATTGTCCGGCGACGGGAGAAAACGTTTTTTGAGGAAAGATGGATTTCTCTCGGAAGGGTGAAACTTTTGGCTTTTTTTCGGCGTTAAAATTTCTATACTATATGGTAGATGGAAATTTTTATGCGCGTTTATTTATGAAGAAGTCTTTTTTTATTTTTGTGGGGGCTGTTTATTTTGCGGTTTTTGCGGCGGGGCTCGCGGCGGAAGTGTCGGCGGGTTTAGAAGCGAAATCGGGAACGAATGCGGGCGGCGCGGAAGTCGCGAAAGCAAAAGGCGAATCGAAAGCCAACGACGACTTGCAGGGGCCTTTTGTGCTTGTCGACGAAAGTCCCGTTCAGGTGATAAAATTGTTGGAGCTGCTAAGCGGGAAGACATCGCTGCAAGCCGCCGACCTGCCGAATGTCAAAATCAATTTCCAAAGCAACGGGAAGTTCACCAGGGCCGAGGCGATTGCGTCGCTGGAATCGCTTTTGAGTTTGAACGGGATTGCGATTACGCCTCTTGACGGAAAGTTTTTCCGCGCCGCCCCCGCAAAATCGGTGAATGCGCAAGCGCCGACTTTCATTGTCGGGCGCGCTGCCGACATAAAGGACAACCAGAAGTTTTACTCGAAGCTTTACGAACTGAAATTTTTGGACACGGACTCGGTGAAGGACGCGCTGAAAACTTTCATCACCCCGAACGATATTGCCTCAATCGTGTATTTTCCGCGCAGCAATGCGTTTTTACTGACGGACACGCTTTCGAACCAGAAGAGGGTCGAAATGCTCTTGGAGAAAATCGACACCGCAGCTCCCGTCAAGGAGGACATCGGATTTTTCACGCTAAAACACACTGCCGCCCCCGATATGAAAAACCGTCTGACGGCGTTGCAGGGAGACCTGCTCAAAAAATATTTCAACCAGACGGTTATAGAAGCCGATGAGCGCACGAACCAGATTGTGGTGATTACGCAAAAGGGGAATTTAAAGCGGATTGCCGAGATTATCGAAAAGCTTGACGTGGACGCAGAACCGCTGACTTCGAGCAAGGTTTTTTACATCAAGCACGGGGAGTCGAAAGACGTTGCGTCGGTGTTAAACGAGATTATCCGCGGGCAGCAGACTGCCGCGAAAAACTCGAAAGCAGCCCGCAATGCCGCGGCAAATGCGCAGAATCGGAACAACCGAAACGCGAACTATGCAAACCGCAACAATGCAAATGCCGCGCGTTTGCCCACGAATTTGAAGGCAGACCAGATGGGGGCTGCGCTGCAATTTAGCGACTACATAACGATTGTCGCCGACGAGCGCAGCAACTCGATTGTGGCGTATGGCACGCCGACGGACCTCGCGCAGGTCGAAAACATAATAACGCAGGTCGACGTTGTTTTGGCTCAGGTGAAGATAGACGTGATTATTACGGAGGTGTCGCTTTCAGACAAGCAGGTTTCGGGGCTTTCGACGTTCGGGCTCAGCTATTCGAAGGAGCTTGACACCGCCACGGGCCGCAAGGGCTGGTATGGCGAGACGAGCACGTGGTCGCTTTCGGACAGCGACTCGGCTGCGGCATTCTCGCTCGGACTTGGCGAAAACGGATTTTCGGCAGTCTTCAATGTGGCGGAGCAAAACAACAGGGTGAAGATTCTTTCAGCCCCGTCGATTACGACGACGCACAACAATTTGGCGACGATAAATGTCTCGAAACGCTATCCGCTTTTGAAGGGGACGACTTCGTATGACGGCACGAGTTATCCGACGACGAAAAGCGAGATTGAATGGCGCGACATAGGCATTCTATTGGACGTGACGCCGCGAATCGGCGACAACGGCGTCGTGCAGATGAAAATCAAGCAGACGGTTGAATCGGTTGTCGACAATGTGGAGATTGACGGCAACAAGCAGCCGATTATAGGCAAGCGCGAAGCAGAGAGTTTTGTAAGCGCGATGTCGGACGAAATCATTGTCTTGGCTGGTTTGCAGCAGGGAATTTCAAACGACGCCGCGGGCGAAGTCTGGCTGCTTTCGGACATTCCGCTTTTGGGGAATCTTTTCAAGCCCGACCGCGACAATTTGGAGAGGACGGAGCTTGTGATTTTCATAAGGCCGACGATTGTAAAAAGCCGCCCGATTGCGCAATTTGAAAAGCAAAACGAAATCACCGACGGCGAAGTGAAGGCCGATGTGAACAGGTATTTGAAGACGGGCGCGTTCCACGATAAAAATGCAGACCCGCTAAAACGCGGCGCGCACAGGCAAAGTTCGTTTTTTAGGACGGTTTATCCGCTGGACGACGACAGTGGCGCGAGCGATGTTGAAGGCGGCGGCGCGGAAGGCGGGATTGATGATAATGGCGGAAGCGAGTCGGGCGAAAATAGTGGCGCGAACGCGAATGCCGCGGATGGCTTAGGTGCGGACGCGAACGCAAATGGAGAAAGTTCGGGTAGCAGTGCTGGCGGTGAATCGGCGGCCGAAAGTGTGAAGTAAAAAGGTGTGGGATTGGGAATTAGAATGAAGATTTTTCGGAAGTTTGCGCTTTTGATTTGCGTTGCGGCGGCGGTCGAAATCGGGCTGTGCGGAATGTGTTTTGCGCAATCGGGCGGCGAAAATGCGGCTGCGGCTGGAATCGAAGCGGCTGCGTTGCGAAGTGGCGATGCGGAAAAAGTCGGCGCGGCGCAAGCGGGTGAAGTCGGGGAAGCAAGCCAGACGCAAGAAAGTGGCGCGGGAAAAAATTCGGAAGAAAAAAAGTCCGAAGCCGAAATAAATTTGGAAAAATTGTTTGAGCGGAATCCGTTCGGGACGCCGAAAAATTCCTCGGCGGGAAGCAAGGCTGCGGAAGATGCGACTAAGACACCGCAGGGGCTTGAACTGCGCTCGATTTGTAGAATCGGCGGGGCGTGGTATTTCGGGATTTCGGACTCGGCGCAAAAGAAAAGCTACACGCTCAAACTCGGTGCGAAGCCCGATGCGAACACGCCGTTTGCCGCCGAATTTTTCGACGACGAAACGAACACGATTTTGGTTTCGACGCCGATTGGGGTATATTCGCTGACACTCAAAGAGCGCGACGAGCTGACTGCGCCGCCCGTTTCGACGGTGGCGGTGTCGGCGAAAAAAACTACGCAAGGCAATGCGAAAGTTCGTCAAAAAGTGCAGCCGCGCGGGAGATAATTTTATATGGTTTTATCGAAAACGGAGATTTCAGAAGCGGCTAAGCGCGTGTTTGCGGGCGCGTTAAGCGAAGCGGACTGGGGTCGGCTTGAAGTGTTGGAGGATTCGCGCAAGGCGGAATTTTTGCTCGAAAACTCGAAGCTTGACGAGCTTGAAATTGCGCGTCGGCTTTCGGAAATTTCGGGGTTTGCGCTGTGCGCGGACTTTATGCCCGCCGAAAATGCCGCCGAGGTTTTGCCCGCGAGGGCGGCGACCGCGCTCGGGTGTATGCCGACTGTCGACGGGAAGATTGCGTTTGCGTGGATTCCCGACAGTGCGGCGTTGAAATGGCTTGCGGTAGTTTCGGGCGGCAAAGTGCGCAAAGTCGTGGTTGCGCCCGCGAGAAAGCTGCGCGAGGCGTTTTCGGAAAAGTTCGGAGTTGGCGCGGACACGCTCGACGACTCCGCAACGCTCGACTTTTCAGACGCTGAGGAATATGCCGAAGACGGCGACGAGAACGCAGCTATTGTGAGGTTCGTAAACGAAATCATCGCCCGCGCCCTCGCCGAGAGGGCGACCGACATTCACATAGAGCCCGCGAAGGGGACGCTCGCGATACGCTACCGCGTTGACGGAAATTTGGAGGAAGTGAAATTGCCCGAGAACTTGGCGCAGTTCAAAGACGCTATTGTTTCGAGGGTCAAGATTATGGCGCGGCTTAACATCTCCGAAAAACGCCGTCCGCAAGACGGCAGGATTGCGTTTGCCGCAAAGAATGGCGAAGAGATTGACATAAGGGTTTCGACGCTGCCTACGCTTTACGGCGAAAGTGTTTCTTTGAGGCTTCTTAACCAAAACTCCCAGAAAATGACAATTTCGGATTTGGGACTGTTGCCCGACGACTCGAAGAAAATAGACGCGGCTTTGGCGCGTCCGCACGGGATTATTTTGGTGACGGGACCGACGGGCTCGGGAAAATCGACGTCGCTTACGGCGTTTATCCGCAAAATACGCTCGCCCGAAATCCGCATTGTGACGGTGGAAGACCCCGTGGAATACGAGGTTGAGGGCGTCAACCAGACGCAGGTTCACCCCGAAATCGGGCTGACGTTTTCGGCGGTGCTGCGCTCGGTTTTGCGCCAAGACCCCGACATCATTATGGTGGGCGAAATCCGCGACAGGGAGACTGCCGACATTGCCATACGCGCGTCGCTGACGGGGCATTTGGTGCTTAGCACGCTGCATACAAACGACGCGGCGGGCGCGTTGACGCGGCTTACGGATATGCAGATTGAGCCGTTTTTGATTGCGTCTTCGGTCAATATGATTTTGGCGCAGCGTCTTGTGCGCAGGCTTTGCGGCTGTGCGAAGCCTGCGGACATTGCGCCCGAGCAGCTGCGGCGATGTTTGGCGGCGTTGGGTGTTGACGAGGGGCAATGCGAATTTTTGGAAAAAGTAAAGGCTGCGGCGGGTTGTGATAGGTGTCGCAAAACAGGGTATTTCGGGCGTGTGGGAATTTTCGAAATGCTTTCGGTAAACGAGGAAATCCACGCCATGGTTGTGGCGCGGAAGTCGGCGCGGGAGATTCGCAAGGCGGCGCGCGCGGCGGGAATGCGGACTATGCAGGAATGCGGCTGGGAGCTTGTAAAGCGCGGGGAGACATCGCTTGAAGAAGTTATGCTTTATGCGGAGCGGGAGGGTGAGAGATGATTTCTCGACATGCGGCGGCAGGCAGGGTCAGGAAGTCGGTTGACGGCGCGGGCGTAGTGCGGGACGAGCGCGGGCTGGGTTCGTCGGAATCGCGGGAAGTCAGAAATCGCGCGGTGGATAATGGGCGCGAAGGGCGGCGCGATCGGAGTCGGAGCGGCGTCAAAATCGGCGGCGAGAAGGTCGCGCTGGCGTTATTCAAAAAGCTTTTGCAGTTGTGCGGCTCGGGGGCGTTGCCCGTGAGCGACGCGCTCAGGATTCTCGCCTCGCGAGGGCTTGACAGGAGGCTCAAACCCGTGTGCAAGTCGCTCTACAAGGACATCGGCGAGGGGCGGAGGCTTTCGCGCGCGCTTGAACGCTTTCCCGAAATGTTCGACGGGTGTGTGTGTCACCTTGTCGAAGCGGGCGAATCGACGGCGAATTTGCCGTTTGTTTTCGGCAACATCATCGCCTACATCGAAGCGCGGATTGCGCTGCGCGGCGCGATTGTAGGGGCGTTGGCGTATCCCGTGTTTTTGTGTGTCATGGCTTGTTCGGTGGTGGCGATGTTCCTGTTTTTTATGTTGCCGAAGATTAAGGCGATGATGTCGAATATGGGCGCGCAGGAGAATTTTCCGATTAAGCTTATGGATTTTATCGGCGGGGCGATTATGGTGGCGTTCCCCGCGGGGCTGGTGTTGTGTGGTATCGGGTTTATTGTCGTGCGTTTTTTGGGCAGGTCGAATGATGGGCGCGTTATGCGCGACGGTTTTTTGCTGCGTGTGCCCGCAGTCGGCCGCGCCCTCAAAGACAGTGAGACTGCGCGGTGGACGTCGCTTGCGGCGGCGTTATTCGCGTCGGGAGTGAACTCTACCGAGGCGTTTTTCATGTCCGAAAAATCCCTCAAAAACGAATTTTTACGCGGGTGTTTTTCGCGGTTCAGGAATGCCGTCAATGACGGTATGTCCGTGGCGTCGGCTCTTGCGCGGGAGGGGCTTTTGGAGAATGAGGACGTCGATGTTGTCGCTGTCGGCGAACGAACCGGCAACTTGGCGCAGAGTTTTTCCGAAATTTCGAAAGCCAATGCGGAATCCCTCGGGCGCAGAATCCGTATGTTGACTGCTACGCTTGGCGGCGTTGCGCTCGCCGTCGCGTTCCTGCTTGTCTTTATCTTCGCCGCCGGTATTGTCCTCAGTATTCTCGGCCTTTCCCAAAATATTTTATAGTTTTTAAAGGGGCGGCGATTGCCAAAGGCAATTCCGCCTTTGATTATTTGTTAAAGTAAAGTTTTTTATATGTTCGTAAGTGGCGCGGGATTGGCTTTCAGCCAATATCCCCGCTTTGACCCGCTGGACGGGTTGCCATTGTTTCGAAAGAGGCGCGATTGGCTTTGCCAATGCGCTTTGCTTATTTATTAAAGTAATACCTGCAAATAATCCTAAGTAAACCCCCGACGGCGGATTTTGCGTCCGCAAATTGAATTGTGGCTTATATCATAATCGCCACAAGAGAAATCACTATAAACCGCCGTTCCCCCACCTACAAAAAAAAGGATTTTTCGAATGAAAAAGACTTTTACATTATTTTATATTCGGCTGAGAACCAGCTTTATGTTGTAAAACGGGCGAGGCGCGTGCTAAAAGACGCGTTTTATGAGGCGTCGGCGGACTTATGTCCGCAAGTCCGAAATAAAACCGTCTTTTAGCCGTGAGTGCGCCTCCGTTGCGAATTTAAATACAAAAAAACATTCCGCAATGCGGAATGTTTCCGTAAAAAATAAAATTATTCGCAACGAAGGCGCACGCCCTCGCCCGTTTTAGCAAAGAAAAGGCTTGCGTGGAGTCAACACCTCTGAATAATGAGAGGGATTGAACGTATATATAATGAGAGTTAGTTAATGGAAGAAATCAAAAACATCAGAAATTTCTGCATAATCGCCCACGTCGACCACGGCAAAACAACATTGTCGGACAGATTGCTCGAACGCACACACACAATCCAAAAACGCGATATGCAAGACCAACTCTTGGATTCAATGGACTTGGAGCGCGAACGCGGCATAACAATCAAGTCCCACCCGGTGTCGATGAATTACGAGTTCGAGGGCGAAAAATACCTGCTAAACCTCATCGACACCCCCGGACACGTCGACTTTTCCTACGAAGTTTCGCGCTCGCTGGCCGCGTGCGAGGGCGCATTGCTGCTGATAGATGCAGCGCAGGGCGTAGAGGCTCAGACGGTTGCAAACGCCCATCTTGCAGTAGCTCAGGGTCTGGAAATAATCCCCGTCATAAATAAAGTGGATTTGCCCAGCGCACAACCCGACGTCTGCAAAAAACAAATCGAAGACTTGCTCGCAATCCCCGCCGAGGACGCAATCTTGGCAAGCGGCAAAAGCGGCATAGGCATAGACGAAATTCTTGCGGCAGTCATAAAACGCATTCCGCAGCCCAAACATTCCGATTATCCAGCCACACGCGCATTGATATTCGATTGCGTCTTCGACAGCTACAAGGGCGTAATCTGCTATGTCAGAAATTTTTCGGGCACATTGCGCGCGGGCGACGAAATCGAGTTTATGGGCACGGGGCGCAAGACCACAATCAAGGAGGTCGGCCGCTTCACCCCGACAATGACGGTGGAAACCACGCTCGACGCGGGCTGCACGGGCTATATAGTCTCCAACGTGAAGGAAATCTCCGACATCACAATCGGCGACACCATCACACACTCGTCCGCCCCCGCAAAAGATATGCTTCCGGGATATAAGGAGGTAAAGCCAATGGTGTTCTCGGGCATCTACCCCGTCGACACGTCGGATTACGAAAAACTCAAAGTTTCCATAGCAAAACTGCACTTAAACGACGCCGCATTGACATATCAGGCGGAAACGTCAGTCGCGCTCGGCTTCGGCTTCCGCTGCGGCTTTTTGGGCTTGCTGCATATGGAAATCGTGCAGGAACGCCTGCGCAGGGAATACGACCTCGACATAATCTCGACCTACCCGAGCGTCGTCTATAAACTCGACCTAACCGACGGCACACATATCGAAGTCGACAACCCCTGCAAATTGCCCGACCCGTCGCTAATCAAGGCAATCTACGAGCCGATGATAACGGCAAGCATTTTGATTCCGACGGATTCAATCGGCGATATGCTCGCGCTCGTCGCCGAAAAACGCGGCTTCTGCGAGCGCACCGATTCAATCGACGACACCCGTGTAATGCTCGTATGCTCGCTGCCGCTAAACGAAATCCTCATCGATTTCAACGACAGACTCAAAAGCATAACGCGCGGCTACGGCAGTCTGGACTACGAAATGAACGGCTACGCCGAGTCGAAACTCGTGCGCTTGGACATCTTGGTAAACGGCGAGCATATCGACGCGTTCGCGTCAATCGTCCACGCCGACAAATGCGAAAGCAAGGGGCGCGCCCTGTGCGCCAAACTCAAAGACATTCTGCCGAGACAAATGTTCAAGATTGCAATACAGGCGGCAGTCGGCGGCAAAATCATCGCGAGGGAGACAATCGGCTCGTTCCGCAAGGACGTCACCGCAAAGTGCTACGGCGGCGACATCACCCGCAAGAAAAAACTTCTCGAAAAACAAAAAGAGGGCAAAAAGCGAATGAAACAAATCGGCAAAGTTTCGATTCCCCAAGAGGCATTCGTCAACGTCCTAAAATCGAACACGTAAAATGCTATTTTTCAAGGGACAGAAAAAGAAGGCAAAAGACCTGCTTTCGACAGCCTACAAGGTCTACAACTACCGCAAAGACCTCCTCGCAGACGTCGACGGGCGCGAAATGCTCGCCTATATCGACAAGCTAGAAGAGCTCATTGCCGACGGTAAGTCCGATTCTAAGACATACGACGAGTTGGAGCGTAACCTCGAACCGCTGATGCGCCGTTGCGGCGGTAAAATATACCCGCTGACGGCGTGGGCGGATTACGTCGATATGGTAGTAGTCGCAGGAATCGTGGCATTGGGCATACGCAGCTTCTTTTTGCAGCCGTTTAAAATTCCGACAAACTCGATGTATCCGAGCTTCTACGGAATGACTTCGGAGGTATACACCGACGAAGAAAACGCCCCCAAGCCCTACAAAAAAATCCTGCGGCGCATATTCAACGCCGCAACAAACTATTCGCTCAAAGCCGAGTCGGACGGCGACTTGTTCATAGAAATAAACAACCCCGAATACGCAACGCCGCGCGGCGGACTTTTCGCGTTCGAGGAGGTCGGCGCGCGCGACTTTTTCATAATCCCCACCAAGGCGCATAAATATTCATTATTGCAGGGCGGAAAAATCCAAAACATCACCCTCCCTCAGGAGTTTCCGATAGACGACGTAATTTTGAAGGCGTTCCCCGTGCCGAACGCCTCCACCCTCCCCGAGTATTTCAAGGCGAAATACAATTCGGGCGACATCGTGCGCAACGCCGATAAATTCTACCTGCGCCTCGGCAAGTTCGGCAAAAACCAGACAATGCTGAACTTCGATTTGCTCGGCGGCGATATGCTATTCGTCGACCGCTTCACATACAATTTCCGAAAGCCGAAAGTGGGCGAGCCGTTCGTATTCCTGACAAAATATTGCGACGGCCTCACCCGCCTAAACGGCGGCATACCCGACGACCGCTATTACATAAAGCGTATCGCGGGCGAAGGCGGCGATACCCTGCAAGTCGAAAACACCACACTTCTAAGAAACGGCAAGCCCGCAGCGGGTTCGCCCGCATTCGAAAAGAACGCAAAAAAGGAGGGCGGATATTGCGGATACGTCGCGGACGGCTCGATGTCGGGCGGCGCAAAAATCACAGTCCCCGAAAAATCGTATTGGGCAATGGGCGACAATTCCGCCAACAGCCTCGACAGCCGCTATTGGGGCAGCGTCCCCGAACGCGCGGTCGTGGGGAAATCGCTGATAATTTTCTACCCGTTTTCGGCTCGTTGGGGACCCACAAAATAAAAACGCGGTCTAAGGCAGTGTAAAACACACCAAACCGCCCCCGACTCCAACCATACAATAAACGCGGCATAAAATAATAAAAAACAAAAAAAAACGCCGCAACAAACCGAAAACAAAAAATTTAAAGAAAGCAAAAAATGTTAGCACAAATAATAAAACTCTTCGCAGGCAGCCATTACAAAAAATTCTATAAAAAGGCTCGCCCGATAATCGCAAAAATCAACGAACTCGAACAGCAATACCAGTCGCTGACCGACGAGCAGCTTCGGGCGAAGACCGACGAATTCAAAGCGCGCCTTGCAAAGGGCGAAACGCTCGACCAGCTCCTGCCCGAGGCGTTCGCCACCGTCAAAAACGCCGCCCGCCGCCTGTGCGGCAAAAAGGTCACCGTCTGCGGACACGAAATCGAGTGGCAAATGGTGCATTACGATGTCCAGCTAATCGGCGGTATGGCACTCCACCAAAATATGATTGCCGAAATGGCAACGGGCGAGGGTAAAACACTCGTCGCAACCCTGCCCCTCTACCTCAACGCACTCACGGGCAAGGGCTGCCACTTGGTCACAGTCAACGAATACCTCGCCCGCCGCGACTCCGAGTGGATGGGCTACCTCTACAACTTCCTTGGCATATCCGTTTCGTGGATTTACAATATGCAGGATATGGCGGAAAAAGCCGAGGCATACAAAGCCGACATCACCTACGGCACGGCGAGCGAATTCGGCTTCGACTACCTGCGCGACAACGGTATGGCGTCGAGCGCGGAGGCGCAAGTCCAACGCCCCCATTACTATTGCATAGTCGACGAAGTCGACTCAATCCTCATCGACGAAGCCCGCACCCCGCTAATCATCTCGGGCCCCGTTCAGGAAGAGCGCGAAGAGCCTTTCAACGAGCTCAAACCGCTCGTCGAAAAAGTCGTCAAGCTGCAAAACCAGTTCTGCAACAAACTCATCAACGAGGTCAAACAGGCGCACGAAGCACACTCCGTCGACGAGTCCACAATAATCAAGATGTGGCAGGTAAAACTCGGCTCGCCCAAAAACCGCATTCTGCGCCAGCTTATGGAAGACGCCGACCTGCGCAAAAAGCTCGATAAAATCGATATGGAAATGGCTGCGGACTTCCGCAAAGTCGACCGCTTCAAGTTCACCGAGCAGCTCTATTACGTCATCGACGAAAAACAGCACACAAGCGACCTCACCGAGCGCGGACGCAACGCCGTCCACCCCGAAAATCCCGACGCGTTCGTCCTGCCCGACCTGCCAACAATCTTTATGGAAATCGACGCCGATGCCGCCCTTACGCCGCAACAAAAGCAGCAGAAGAAAATGGCGGCGGAGGACAAATTCATCGCGCTTTCGGAGCATATCCATTGCCTCAGCCAACTCCTGCGCGCCTACTCGATTTACGAAAAGGACATCGAATACGTCGTTCAGGACGGCAAAGTGCACATCGTCGACCCCAACACGGGGCGCATAATGTACGGACGCCGTTGGAGCGAAGGGCTCCATCAGGCGGTCGAGGCGAAAGAGGGCGTAAAAATCGAGAAGGAAACCAAGACCTACGCTACAATCACAATCCAAAACTATTTCCGCCTCTACGAAAAACTCGCGGGTATGACGGGCACGGCGGAAACCGAAGCGCAGGAGTTCCACGATATCTACGGGCTCAACGTAATGGCGATTCCCACAAACAAGCCCTGCCGCCGAATCGACAAAAACGACGTCATCTATAAAACGCGGCGCGAAAAATACAACGCCGCAATCGCCGAAATCGAGGCGGCGCATTTGCGCGGACAGCCCGTGCTTGTGGGCACAGCGTCGGTCGAGGCTTCGGAAGTCCTCAGCCGAATGCTCAAACGCAAAAACATTCCGCATACGGTTTTGAACGCAAAACACCACCAACAGGAGGCGGAAATAGTCGCGCAGGCTGGACAAATGGGCGCGGTTACAATCGCCACGAATATGGCGGGGCGCGGAACCGACATCAAACTCGGCGAGGGCGTCAACGAACTCGGCGGGCTCTACGTTCTGGGAACGGAACGCCACGAGTCGCGCCGTATAGACCGCCAGCTGCGCGGCCGCTGCGCGCGTCAGGGCGATAACGGACTTTCCAAATTCCTCGTCTCGCTCGAAGACGACCTCCTGCGAATCTTCGGCAGCGGGCCTCTCGCGCGAATCCTCAATAACACATTTCAGGAGGGCGCGCCGCTCGACCACCCGCTGCTCAACCGCTCAATAGAGCGTGCGCAAAAGACCGTCGAAAGCCAGAACTACTCGATGCGCAAACGCCTCTTGCAGTTCGACGACGTCCTCAATAAACAGCGCGAAATCATCTACGGCTTGCGCAACGAGGCAATTTACTCCGATACCCCCCGCAAACTCGTCTTCGACTTCATTATGGACGAACTTGACGAGCGTATAGCCAACATCACTCCCGCTTCGGGCTTCCCCGAAAAGGGCGACTTGCAGCAGCTTTGCAGCTGGATTACAAGCCGCATTCCCATGGCGATAATCCCCGAGCAGCTCGAAGGCAAAAAGCCCGAGGAAATCCGCGATATCATTATGTCCGAACTCGGCGAGGTCTACAAAATCCGCGAAGAGGTCGAAGACCCCAACGCGCTCGTTGCAATAGAGCGGTTCGTCGTGCTTCATTCAATCGACAAAAACTGGCAGGACCACCTCACCGAAATGGAGGATCTCCGCCGCAGTATCGGCCTGCGCGGCTACGGACAAAAAGACCCCCTCAACGAATACAAGAGCGAGGCGTTCAAATTCTTCGAGTCCCTCATCGGCAAAATCCGCAACGACGTTCTCATCGGATTGTTCCGCAGCGCGTCGAGCTTGGAGGTCTTGCAGGCTATGATTGAAAAAATGCAGGCAAAGGAAACGCGCCTGATCTCCCACACTCCCGAGACCGAAAAAACGCTCGTCGCGGGCAAGGACGCCAAGCCCGAAAAGGAAATCGAGCTTAAAATTCCCGAAATCGAGCTTCCCAAAATCGGGCGCAACGACACCGTCGTAATCTCCAAAAACGGCGAAACCCGCGAGCTCAAATTCAAGAAGGCGGAATCCCTCATCAGGGACGAAGGCTGGAAGCTCGAAAAATGGTAAACCCCGCTCGGACTCGGTAAATGGCGATAGACTCCACAAAGCTTAAATGCGCGGCGGCGGCGGTGTCCGTCGCCGTTTCGTGTGCGCTCTACGCCGCGGCATTCGAGCCTTACGGCGTCGCCGAGTTCGCATACGTCTTCGCAATTCCCGCAGTCGTCGCGTGTAAACTTTTGTTTGTCGAAACACGAAAACAGCCCGATCCCGCGCGCCGACCGCGCCCCGACTTCGCCAAAACGCCACTTTCCGCCGCAACGCTCAAAGCTCCTTGCGCAAATATAGACACCGCTTCCACCCCCTGCGCGACAACTTTTCAGCATGCACCCGCCCATTCCGCACAGCCCCGCAAAAAATCGCCTATCAAACGCGTTTACCTGATTTCGGCATTCGTCGGCACATACGCGGCGTGGGTCTGGATTCTGGCTTGGCTGCGCCACGTCTACCCGCCGGCAGGCTACGCGGCGGTTGCGGTTCTGCCGCTGATAATCAGCGCGGGGTTCATATTCCCGTGGTTCGCGCTACTGCCGAAAATGCTGCCGCGCTCCGACGAAGACGCCCTTTCGCGCCTCGTCAACTACCTTGCAATCGCGAGCGTGTGGACGCTTTTAGAGTGGCTCAGAAGCTGGATAATGACGGGCTTCCCATGGCTTTTGCTGGCGAATTCGCAGTGGACGCGCACAGCCGTAATCCAGAGCGCGAGCTGGGGCGGGGTATGGTTTGTTTCATTCTCGCTGATATTTTTCAATCTGGCGACCGCCGAATATGTCTGCCGCCTCTACAAACTCCAACGCGCCAAGTTTGCCGCGCAAAACGCCGCAAAGCAGAACCGCTTCACGCCCGAGTTTTACGTCGCGCTTCTGCTGATACTTTCGGGTGTCTGGACATACATCGCCAATCTCCCTCGCGCCGAAAACGAACGCACCGAGTTCCGCGCGGGGCTGGTGCAAACCGACTTTGCGGGAATATTGAAGTGGAACGACGCCCTCGCCACCCAAAATCTCCAAACAATCTCCGCCCTCACACAAGAACTCTCCAAAAACGACACCGACGTAATCCTGTGGCCCGAGGCGGCTACACCGCCGCGCTACCCCGTCAATTTCCCGCAAATGAAGGCGTGGATTGAAGACGCCGCCCGCCGCGCCAACACCCCGCTTCTAATCGGCGCACTAACATACGATACCCAAACCGACACCGCCCAAAACGGCGCATTCTTCGTATCCGAAAAATCGGGTTTCGCGCCGCACGGCTACGCAAAAAAACACCTCGTCCCCTTCGGAGAATACGTCCCAGCCCCGTTCTCGTTCCTCGGCAAAGTTGTCCCCGTCGGTAATATGAAACGCGGCGACACCGACACCCCGTTCCCCGCCGAAATCAACGGCAAAACCTATAAAATCGGCACGATGATTTGCTACGAAGACGTCTTCCCCGAACTCGGACGCTCAATGGCAAAAAACGGCGCGGATATGCTCTTTGTCTGCACAAACGATTCCTGGTATGGACGCGAGGCGGGCGCGTGGCAGCACGCCTCGCATTCGGCATTGCAGGCGGCGGCAACACGCAAAGTCCTGTTGCGCTCCTCAAACAACGGGCTCAGCACCGTCTTCGACCAATACGGCAGAATGCTGCCCTGCACCACAATTTCAACCGCCGACGGCAAAACTTGGAACGCCGAAAACGGCAGGCCCGAACGCGCAATGGTCATAAAGAACGAGTTCGGCAAAACGCTCGATTCCCGCACACTCGCTCCGCGCCGCCCCGCCCCGATGCTCGATTCCGACAACTCCATATACTTCCGCGGCTGCGGCTTTGTCGACGTAATCACATACAAAAATTTCGACTCCGACTCCTCCTTCTATGTCCGTTACGGCGATTGGTTTGTGTGGGTTTGCGCCGCCTTCACACTCGCCGGCGCGGTAAAAATTTTGCTCTCTTCGCGCAAAAAACAACGCATAAAAAAAGCTTGAAGAACCCCGCGCTATTTATATACAAACACTCCTAAAAATTTATGGCAAAAACTTCAATCAAACTCAACTGGTGCAAAGTAAGACTCGGCAAAGACCTGAATTGGTGGGTAACAGAAACCAGCGACAACGTTAATTGGGACATCGACGGACTCAGCGTCATCGATCCCCGCCAAGCCACATACATTCTCGATACGCTCGAATCCCTGCGCCCCTACGGTCTCGACGACTCAATCGTCGAAAAAGCTTTCATCACATTTTCCATAGATTCGCGCATCGGCAAAGACGGCATAAAACTCGTCCGCAGCAACGAAAGTGTCTTCGAAGCCGAAGAACAGCAGCTTTTCCTACTCCCGGATACACTCGACGAAGAACGTTCCCCCTACGCCGAATTTCTCGACCACATCACAAAAATGCAGGTCAAAATGTTAAACGATACCTTCCATTTCGAGCAGGACGTCGAAATTGAGGATCTCGAAGAGCAAATCCGCGAAAAATATTCGAACGACTACATGGACGGACGCGCAATACACGTCTTCCTTGAAATCCTCGACATTCTCGAATATGTCCCCGCTGGCTACTCGCTCGACGACCTCGACGAAGACGACCCCAAGAAAAAACAGGAAGAGGAAAATTACGACGAAATCGAGGATATTGCCGAAGAAGAGCTCGCCGAAGACGATACAATGAAGTGGGACGAAGAAGACGACGATATCGATGACGACGACCTCGACGACTTCGATAGCCCCATTGACGACGAAGAAAACGAAAACTTCTAAAAAAAAACGGGCAAGGCCGTCCCGCCGGGCGGGCTGCCAATAGCGGGGTTTTTATAAATTTGAAAGCGGCGGCGGATTGCAATAGGCAATTCGCCGCCGCTTTCCAAACTATGGAAGCCCACCAGCAGGGGAAGCACGAAATTATTACGAGTCCGCGTAATCCGTAGGGTAAGCTATTTACACAACTTTAACAAAAAAATAAAGCGGGGGATTAGCTGAAAGCTAATCCCGCGCCGCTTACCAAGCTACGAAAACCCGCCAGCGGAGGAAACGCGGTTTATAATGGATTCTCTTGTGGCTATTGCGATATACGCCACAATTCAATTTGCGAACGCGTAATCCGTAATGGCAGCTTTTTACACAACTTTAACAAAAAAAAAGTAAAGCGGGGAATTAGCTGAAAGCTAATCCCGCGCCTCTTTCGGAACATATAAAAAACCCCCGTATTCCGTCGAGGGGTTTCCTTCGTTATTTGATGGAAATTGAGTCGGTGAATTCGCCGATGTGGACATTGGGCGATTTTTCGGTAATGGGATTGCCGAAATACTCAATGTTCTCAATCTTGATGTTCTTGACTTTGTGGTCGGCATCCCTGCCGCGGGCGAAAATCGCGCCCTTGAAAGAGCCTTTTTTGCCGACAACTTTGATGTTCTTGAAAGAGCAGTTTTCGATTTTACCGTATTCGCCTGCCGCGCCCTTTTCGCGAACCGCGCCATAAGCGAGAATGCGGGGTTCGGCGAAAATCAGGTGCTTGTCCGAGCCGTTGGAACGCACAACTACATTTTCAAAATGCATATCCGAAATCGTCATACCCTCGACAGGCTGCAAGAGGAAAACCGCTCTAACCCAGTAGTCTTCAAACTTCGACGGGCGGTCGGAGTAAAACGGCACATACAAATTCGTGCATTTCAAGCCCTTGAATTCGGGCGCGTAACATTCGTAACCAATGCGGAACGTGTTCGCGGAATCAGTCCAGAAAATGCAGTTATCAATTACTATGTTATTGCAGGGCAAGTTGTTGTTACGGCTTTCCAAATCCGCGTTAAGTTTGAGCCCAAGACGCTTTCCGCTTTTGTAAATCCCCTTAATTGCAATAATATCGTCTTCGGCGCGCGCAAAAGTGTCGGTGATTGTTACATTCGAAGTGTTGCAAATGTCAATGGCGTCGTCGTTAATCATTCTGCCCGCGCAGATTTTAACATTGTCAATGACAACATTTTCGCAGTTGCGGAAAACGAGCGTCCAGCTTGTGGGGTCTTTAATTATAACTCCCTCAATTTTAAGGTTTTTGCCGTTGTTGAAATTGACACAACCGCTCGAATAACGCGCTCTGTTATCGATTGAAATTATACCGCGCCCGCGAACGGTAATGTTGTCGCCGCTTGTGGAAACGCTACCCTTAACAACCGCACCACCAGCAATATAAAGCGTCTGATTCGGCTTCAACGATACGCCTCTGTCCAAATAATGAACCCCGGGGCCGAAGTAGACAACATTTTTGTCGTCGGCTTTGGGAACGTCCTTTTCAATCGGATTGCCGAAAATCACGAGAGGCATTTCGCGCTCAGTGCGTATGACTATGGCTTTGAATGGCTTATCGGCGGTAAACGACATCTGGTGCTTTTCCTTTTTGACATTTTTAAAGATGTCGGGGAAAAGCTCGCCTACATAAATCTTGTCGGCGGCTGCCTGTTGCGCGGGTGTGCAAGTGTAGCCAATGCGCTTTGTAAACTTGACTGTCGATTTGACTTTCACGTTTACTTCGCCCTCGAAATCGAAGTAGCAGAAGTAATATTCTCCACCCATAAACTTGGGCGACAACGCTTTATAAATATCCAGCTTTTTGCCGTTAACACTCACTTCGTAAGTGCTGGCAAAGACTTTTTCCGACTGAGGCGCGGGATATGTTATGAGTTTTGTTTCGGCGTTGGCAACGGCAACCGACGCCAACAATCCCAATATTGTCCATACATATATAAACGGTTTCATAGAGTTTTCAGCTTAAAATTCTTGCAAATTTTGTCAATAAAAAAGATTTCAGTCTCTAAATAAGTGTAAAAAAACACTTAATTTTTACGTCAAAAGGCAGCAAAAAATCGCCCTGTTTTTTATGAAGTCACCCAATGTTATGCAAAGTCGCCTCGCCGCTATTGACGGTTTTTATTGTGCCGTTGCCAAGGCGGACGAGCAGGTTTCCCTTTGGGTTGACGCCGCAAGCGACGCCCGAAAACTGCGAATTTCCGATTGAAATGTTTACGGTTTTATTGCGCAAAAAGTCGTATTTTTCGAAATCGGCAATGCTGCTTAAATTGCGAGAACAAAGTTCTTTAAAGGCGGAATTTGCGACAGTTGCAGCAGCGGTTGTTATTGTCGGAAAATGTCCGTTTTTAAGTGGGTTAAATTGGGTGCGCAAGTCGGAGGCTGGAACGGTCAAGCCCGTTTGCGCTTCGGCGCAACAATCGGATAAATCATAATTTATGCCGATACCGAATACGATTTTATAGGATTTTTCGACTTGGACGAGTTCGGCGAGCATACCCGAAATTTTTTCGCCGCGCGGTGAATAAATATCGTTGGGCCACTTTAAAAGCAGTTTATTTCCGCAAAGTTCCGACAATGCCGCGCAAACTGCGATACCCGCACGAACCGTTGCGGACTCTATGATGTCCGCCGCAAGTCCCTCGAAATCGGCGCAGACCGACATACATATCGATGCGCCCTCGCGCGAAAACCAGTTGCGCCCCAATCTGCCCCTGCCCCTTGTCTGGCGTTTTGCGACGACCACAAACGGCGCGGGCAGGACATTTTTACGCAACAAGTCGGCAGCCTCGGAATTTGTGCTTTGGCACTCGTCGAAAATAACGACGGGCATTTTAAAGTCTCCGAAATTTTGCTCTATGCGGTATGTTGCGGAAGTTTCCATTTTGTGTGAAAAATTTTAATATTTTTCGGCAAAAATCAACGAAAAACACCTTTTTTTTGGGGGGGGCGTTTTTCCGCGTTGTTGTCACAAAGCGTTCCAATTGTTCGTTGTGTGGCAGAATTGCAGGGTATTGTGTGGTGGTGTGGGTGGCAAAAAAACGGCGTCCCGAAGGACGCCGCCAATATTTTCAGTTAGAAGAAATTTTTCTTTTACATTTTGCCCCAGTGTTTGAGCAATGTTTCGCCGATGACGGAAGGAGTGTCTGCGACGGCGATATTGGCGTCGCGCAGAGCCTTGATTTTGTCTTCCGCCGAGCCCGAATTGCCCGAGACGATTGCGCCGGCGTGTCCCATTCTGCGGCCTTTGGGGGCTGTGCGACCCGCGATGAATGCGGCGCAGGGCTTTTTGCAATTAGCCTTCAACCACTCGGCGGCGAGCTGTTCGCCGTTGCCGCCGATTTCGCCAATCATAACGATTGCTTCGGTTTCGGGGTCGTCGTTGAACATCTTGACGGCGTCGAGGTGGCTCGTGCCGTTGATGGGGTCGCCGCCGATACCGATGACGGTGCTCTGTCCGTAGCCGAGCTGGGTGAGCTGCCACACGGCTTCGTATGTCAAAGTGCCCGAACGGCTGACTACGCCGACGTTGCCCTTCTTATGAATGTAGCCCGGCATAATGCCGATTTTACATTCTTCGGGGGTGATGACGCCCGGGCAATTCGGCCCGATGAGGCGCGACTTGCAGCCATTCTGCATAAGGCGCGACTTTACGATTGCCATATCCTTGACGGGAATGCCTTCGGTGATGCAGATAATCAGGGGAATTTCGGCGTCGATTGACTCCAAAATCGAGTCCGCCGCGAATGCGGGCGGAACGAAAATCACGCACGCGTTTGCGCCTTCCTTGCTGACGGAATCGGCGATTGTGTTGAATACGGGAACTTTGTCTTCGAACATCATTCCGCCCTTGCCCGGGGTGACGCCCGCGACGATGTTTGTGCCGTATGCCAAGCACTGCTGGGCGTGGAATGCGCCCGTCTTACCCGTGATACCGCTGACGACTACTCTTGTGTCTTTGTTTATAAGTACGCTCATTTTTACAAATATTGTTAAATGTTATTTGTTTTCTTCCGCGACGATTTTGACGATTTTTTCGGCGGCGTCCGCCAAAGAATCCGCAGTCGTGAGTTTGATTCCGCTATCGGCGAGCATCTTTCTGCCCGTTTCGACGTTTGTGCCCTCCAAGCGGACTACCAACGGGAGTTTCAAGCCGACGTTTTTGACTGCGGCGATAACGCCCGCGGCGATGACGTCGCACTTCATAATTCCGCCGAAGATATTGACCAAAATGCCTTTTACGTTCGGGTCTTTCAGGAGAATGTTGAATGCCTGTGTGATTGCCTCTTCGTTTGCGCTGCCGCCTACGTCGAGGAAGTTTGCGGGGTTGCCGCCGAAGTATTTGATGATGTCCATTGTCGACATCGCCAAACCCGCGCCGTTAACCATACATGCGATATTGCCGTCCAAAGCGATGTAATTGAGGCCGTATTTGTGGGCTTCGATTTCTTTGGGATCTTCTTCGTGCGGGTCGCGCAAGGCTTCGATTTCGGGGTGGCGGAACAAGCCGTTGTCGTCGAAGGAAACTTTGGCGTCCAAGGCTACGATGTTGCCCTGTTCGGTGAGGATAAGCGGGTTGATTTCGACCAACGAGCAATCCTTATCTACGAACAGTTTATACAAGCCCTTGATGATGCCTATGAACTGTTTTTTGAGTGCCTTATCCATTCCGAAGCCGAAGAAGAATGCCAAGCGGCTCGCCTGAAAGCTCTGCAAGCCGATATCGGGATCGACGAGCATTTTCAAAATCTGGTCGGGTGTTTCAGCCGCGACTTTTTCGATATCCATACCGCCCGCTGTCGAAGCGACGATTGCGATTTTGCTGGAAGCTCTGTCCATCAAAATCGAAAGGTAGTATTCCTTTTTGATGTCCTGCGGCTGTGCGAAGAAAACCGTGCCGACTACTTTGCCCGCCGCGCCCGTCTGTTTTGTGATGAGCGTGTTGCCGAGCATTTTCTTGGCGGTTTCGTGCGCGTCTTCGCGCTTGACGAATTTTACGCCGCCCTGAAAGCCGTCCTTAAACGTGCCTTTGCCGCGTCCGCCTGCGTGGATTTGCGATTTTACAACAACGTGGTCGCCCTGAATTTGCGCGATAGCGTTGTCGAATTCTGCCTCGGACTTAACGGCGACGCCGTCCTGAACGGGAACGCCGTATTCCTTAAACAGTTGTTTTGCCTGATATTCGTGGATATTCATATCTTTTTATCTGTGATTTGTAATTAAATACGAAAAATAACATCAAGCACAGCACGAAAAGCGTTTGTCCGAATTGGCTGTGTTTAATTTTATTATACGTTTAGCAAGTTACGCCCTGTTTTTAAGTATAGCAAGATTTTTTTTCAAAAAAATTGCAATCTCAAACGTTTGAGACTGAAAATAACCGTTTTTTTGTTTTTCATATAAAACAATGTTTATTTTTTCATTGGCGGCGAGCGGGTAAGTATAAGGATTTTAAGAATGGTGTGGTGCAAACGGAATGGGTGAGCTGATATTAGTGCGTGAGCTGAGTGCGGCGTGTGCTGAGTGGTTGTGGCGGTGTGCGGTTTTATAAACAAAGGCCACATTGTTATTGACGGAAGCGCGGGGATAAAATAAAAAGTCGGGGTATAAAAAAATGAGGGGTGTTAGAATTGCATTTGATTTGCTGGCTGTTGTAGTGGGGGTTGCGGTTGCGCTGTTCGCGTGCGCGATTCCCGTTTATTGGGTTGCGGTGGACAAGTGTGTTGTTGCGGCGGCGGGCGCAGGCGGGAAATCGCTTGCCGATTTGGCAGCATTCAGGCTCGACTCTGCCCAGGTTTCGACTGCGCTCATTTTGGCACGGTGTGCGACGGGAATGGAAGAAGTCGAAAAAGAGGCGCAAAAGGCGTTTTCGGAAAATCCGTCGTGGCGTTACGGCGGTGGCGACTCACCGTTTTTTGCGGCGTTTTGCGCGGCGGCGGGAATAAAAAAGAATACGGGTGCGCCGCTTTTTAGCTATCTTGCATCGAGGTCGGCGCGCGACAGGCTGGCGGAATTTCTTTCGCAAAGCAACAACAGGATTGTGAAAAAAATTCTTTCGACGCGCGGTCTGTCGACGGTAAATTTGCCGCCGGCAATGTCGAGCGCGGGAGCGTCGTTTGACGCGGCGGTTTTGACGCTTTCGCTGGCGGCTCAATCGGGCGACTTGGGCGAGGAATTTCTGTTTGAGCTTTCGTCGAAGATAGATGCGTTGGAGGACATTAAGGTTCAACAGGAATACGAGCTTTGTGCGGTGGGCGTTTTGGCATTGGCGCGGAATTTGGACGCGTCGGCGGTCGGGGCGGTATTGAAGTTGTTCAAGTCGCCCGACGATGTTTTCGAATTCGCGAAAGTGTATGCGGGGCAAGTCGACGCGCACGCGAAAGACTGTGTGGTTGCCGCCGCGCTTGCGGTCGGAGACGCACCCAAATGCGCGCGGTATTTGCGCGAAAATGCGGCTCGCGGCGGCGCGGGGGCGGTTTCGTTCGCGCTCGAATACGGCGAAGGCTCGGTGGAGTTTCTGCTCGAAAACGGAAAGCCGCTTTATGAGAACTCGCCCGCGGCGGAACTCTTCGACGAGATTTTCGCGCCGGTAAAAAGTGCGTTTTCGCTTGCATGCGCGGAAAATCCGAAGGTCTTTCTGGCGTTGAAGCTGCTGCTGACGGTTCTCGGATTTGCAGTGGCGGTTTCGGGCGCGTTGCGGATTTTGCGCTTGGGGCGCGCGTCGACGTTTCTGGGGGTGCGCTGCGTTCTGGCGGCTCTTATTTGCACGGCGTTTGCCTCGGCGGCGTTCGAGCCTGCGGCGTTTGAAGTCAAAATCGAAAATGCGGACGCCGCTGAATTTAGAATTGCATTCGACAAAATAAAATCAAATATAGTGGGAGAAAAAGATATGTTTTCATTAGATACAGACTCGGCAACGCTCGCGGCGATAGCGTTGTTTTTCGTGATGCAATCGACAGTGTATGTTGTCTGTCTGATTCGCATCGGCATTATCAGGCGAACCCGCGCGAGCGCATCGCTTAAACTGAAACTTTTGGAAAACGAAGACAACCTTTTCGACCTTGGGCTTTACATCGGGCTGGCGGGAACGGTTGCGAGTCTTATTCTGCTGACGTTCGGCGTAATTACGGCGAGTCTTATGGCGGGATATACCTCGACGCTTTTCGGGATTCTTTTCACCGCGCTCGTGAAGATTGTCCACCTCAGAAAACTTAAACGCAAACTCCTGATTGAAGCGGCAAATGAACAACATTGATTCCACTGCGATTGTTTCGCCCGACGCCGTCTTGGGCGACGGTGTGAAAGTCGGCGCGTATGCGCTCGTCGAGGGGCGGGCACGCATTGGCGACGGCTCGGTTATAGAACCCCACGCGCGGGTGTGCGGCGGGGCGCGTATCGGCACGGGATGCAGGATTTGCTCTTTCGCTGTGGTTGCGGGAGACCCTCAGGATCTGCATTTCGACGCGTCGCTGGAAACTTTTGCGGAAATCGGAGACGGTTCGGTTGTGCGCGAATCGGCGACTATCCACCGCGCGACGTTTGAAGGCAAGGCGACGATTGTCGGGCGCAACTGTCTGATTATGGCCAGCGCGCACATCGGCCATGACTGCGTGTTGGCAGACAATGTGATTTTGGCGAATTTCTCGGCGTGCGCGGGTCATGTCAAAGTGGCCAACGACGCGTTTATCAGCGGCGGCGTTATGGTGCACCAGCGCGTGAGAATAGGCGAAGGTGTGATTATAAGCGGCAACTCCGCGACGAGTCTGGATGTGCCGCCCTTCGTGATTGCGTATGCCCGCAACAATGTCGGGGGGCTTAATCTCATCGGTATGAACCGCCGCAGGATGCCCCGCGAGGACATTGCGGAAGTAAAGCGGCTTTACAGCGAGGTTTATGCAACACCCGCCGCGCGCAAAAATGCGCTCGCAATTTTGGAGTCGGGAAATGTGCGGACTGCGGCGGGCAGAAAGTTTCTCGAATTTTTCACTGTCGAAAACCGACACTACATTGTCCCGCGCGGCAACAACCACCTCGACTGATTTTCGTGGGCGGTTTTTGTTTTTCGGAGTTTTGGTATGGACAGAAAACCCATTGCGATAACGGTCGGCGACCCGTCGGGGGTCGGGCCGGAGATAATTGCGTCGTGGGTATCCAAGAACGCGGCGAAGGCGTCTTCGGCCGTGGTGATTGGGCACGAAAAATTTTTGAGTGCCCTGCCCGACTCGGTCGGAAAGTTGACAATCGGCGATGCTGGGTTTGAAGCGGTTGCGGGGCGTCCGTGTCCGGAAGGGGCGCGGGTGGCGTTCGAAGCGTTGAAGGTTGCCGCGCGCGGCTGCACGGAGGGAAAGTTTGCGGCGGTCGTTACCGCGCCGATTTCGAAGGAATGTATGCGCGAAGTCGGCTTCGAATATCAGGGGCAGACGGAATTTTTCGCCGACAGTTGGGGCGGAACGCCAGTGATGAGTTTTGCGGGAACGAAATTCATTGTGAGCTTGGTCACGTGGCACGACCCGCTAAAAGATGTGCCGAAGCTGCTCGACTTTGCGAAGATTGCGCGGGCCGTCGGGGCGTCGGCTGAGCTTGCGAAAAAACTGCGCGGTGTGGAGAATCCGAGGATTGCCGTCTGCGGGCTGAACCCGCACGCGGGTGAAAACGGGCTTATCGGGCGGGAGGAGATCGATTTGATAAATCCTGCGCTTGAAAAGCTGCGGGGGGATTTTCCGAATTTGTCGGTATCGCTGCCGCCGGACACGGTTTTCGAGCGCGTGTTGAAGGGCGAATTCGACTGCATTGTTTCGATGTATCACGACCAGGCTCTCGCACCGCTTAAAGCGGTGGAATTCGACAATGCTGTAAATGTGTCGATGAATTTGCCGCATTTGAGGGTGAGCCCCGACCACGGAACGGCGTTCGGAATTGCGGGCAAAGGCATTGCCAATGACGGCAGTTTTTCGAGGGCGTTTGAGCTTGCCGAAAAAATGGTTTATTAAGTCCGGAGTGTGGGTTGTGGACAACCCGCGGACGCGGAGAAATTGGAGTAAGGCTGGCTACTGGCTGACGGAGAGCGAGCGAATGAAAAACTCGCGCATAATGGGTTCGTCGTTGCCCGGGCGCGAAATGAGGTCTTCGAACGCGCGGACTAAGTTCATCTGAATGTCGATTAGCCGTTTGAGTGTGAAACGGGCGGCGACTGGTGCGAGTTTCGAGCCTGCGTACCACTCGTTTTGCGTGAACAGATTGTAGGGCGTTTTTGGTTTCGAGCCCTCGTAGAATTCGCCGAACATTTCAGCCGCGTTTGCGACTGCGCCCTTGGGCTGGGGCGAGGTTGTGCGCGGCAGAATTTTGGAATCCATGAGTGCGCGGATTTGTATGAGTATGGAATTCTGTTTTTGCAAAACCGTTATTATGGGGCGCGCCGATGCGGTTTTATTTGTGAAAAAATACCGGCGCAATGCGCCCAATGCCTTTTCTACGTCGCCCGAATAGAAGGCGTTTGCCATTCCGAAGAAATCCCCCTCGCCGAAAATCGGAACCATTTCGATAACGTCGCGCTCGGAAATCGGGCGTTCGAAATTGACGTAGACGGCGAGTTTTTTGAGTTCCTGCAATGCCATTCGGGTATTGTTGGCGACTATTCCCGAAAGGGTTTCCGCCGAAGCCCCCTCGAAGCTGACGCCGAGTTTTTTTGCCTCCATTTTTAGCAGGTCGGTGCAGGCGTTTTCGGAATCCTTCGTTTTGTAGTCTTCGAAATCCGCGATTGCGGCGAGTGTTTTGAGGGTTTTACTGACGCGGTTTACGGGCGAGGCGTTCATTACGACAACGGCGTTGTCGCCCGACATTTCTTCGAGTGCCTGTGCCATATCGGCGACCGCCTCTTTGACGGCGTCGCTTTTCGAGACGGGCGAATCGCCCAAAAAATTGACGTTGCGCGCCCATACGACTTTTTTGCCGCCGAAAAGCGGCATTGTAGCAGCCCCGGAAACTATGCGTTTGCAGGCGTCGACGGCCTCGTCGGTTTTGCCGGCTGCGGCGTCGATGATTTCGAGAGACATTTCGTCGGAGACGGTTTTAGACTCTTCCTCGAAGAGTTCGCGCGCGCGGTTTGCGGCTATAAAATCGTCGTCGGAAACTATCAACTTCAACACTTTTGCTGCCATAGTTTTTTAAAATGGATTTTTGCGCGCCGATTTCAAGTGTATTTATGTTGTGGAGGTTGGGCTGGAACGTATTTTATGGTTGACTTATCGGGAGAGGAAGAAAATAATCTACTCGTTAACGGAGGATTCCTTCCGCGGTGGTTCCGCTCTTTTTTTTCGGTTCTTCCGACTCTGTTTGTGGCATGTTATTCAACATGGCGCGCGCGTTGCGGGGACTGGGTTGGAAGAGTCGGGATATGGGGCTGGGCTTCCTGTGGAAAAATCGCCAAAAAGCGTCAGAACAACGAAAGACGAAAGGTCTATATGCAAACTCATCTGTATTTATCGCTCTCGCCCGAAGCGTTGATTGCCTCGAATTTATCGCCGAAGGAATTCGGCGCGTATTTTGCGACGGGTTCGTTGAGGCGCAATTATTCGCAAGCGATTTTTTTCGAGCTGGACAAGAAATTTAAAAGCGACTATTTGCCCGTAGGCAGGCTCGAAGAACTTTGCAAGCCGCACGCGGACGGCTCGCCGCACAAGTCGGTGTATTTATCGGTTTACAGGGTACTCGAACACGTCCCGTTTTCGGCCGTCGGCAATTTATATGTCGTCACGAGTGATGGCAAGGCTCTGAAACTTTCGCGCGGCGAATTTGTCCCCGACCGGAAAATCCACCCGTATATGTATCAGACGCTCGCCCCGTCGCGCACGCGGGTTGTGAGCATTTTAAATCCCGCACAATACGCATGCGAAATTACTGCGTCAGACCGTTTGGTGCGTTTTGACAAGATTGCCTTTTGCGATATGAAGCTTGGCGAACTTGAAGACGATGTTTACAATGGAGACATCACTGTTTTGCCCTATGCGAATCAATACCATATGCGCGACTGCCTGATTCAGGTTTCGCAAAAAGGCGGCAAGAACAGCAAGGTTTTATTGCGCACGACAAGCGAATTTCCGTATAGAATGATTCGCTCTGGCTTCTTTATCGGCGGCGGCGGCGAAATGTTGTTTTATCCGATGCCCTCAGTCAAGGAGCTTGAAAATGAGCACTATGATTGGTGGCGTTCCGCCTCTCTCAAATAAAAAACGGGCGAGGACGTCCCTCTGGGGCAAAATTTATTTTTATAATGCTGAAAGAAGTTCCATTCGGAACTTCTTTTTTTTGATTATTAAATTGAACTCGCTCGCTTGGTTTTGCTGCGCAAAATCCGCGCTGTTTTGAACTCGCATTTGTTTCACAAATGTCTCGGCACTCGCTTCGCTCGGCTCTTTGCCTATCGGCAAAGCTTCCCACGTAAAACGTGGTCGCCCTTCGGGTAAAACACTTCGTGTTTTATTCTTCCCAAAAGCTTGCTTCGCAACTTTTGTGTTTGCCCCAGAGGCGCACTCACGTTGAATTGGCGAAGCCAAGAGCTCAGCGACGGTAGGAGCGTGTTAAAATCTAATTTTGTTGTTCGGGTGGTCTATGCATTAGCACTATCGCGCGCTTTCGAATATATCGCAATGGGACGACCCGCCCAGCGGCTCAGAAAAGTGTTGATTTTTTTTGAGGGGTTGGAAGAATATTTTGATTAAAGGTTGCGTGTATTTTGTATAGGCAATGTCGGGGAAGTTGTCGGATTGCGGCGCGTTTTGTCGCGTAGCGGGAATGAACCGAGTTTTTATGAAACAATTTTTCGGAATTTTTTTTATATGATGGAAATGTTTAGAAAATCGAATAAATCGGTCGGGGTTATGGCGGCTGTCGCGGCAGCTGCGATGTTGTTATGCGGGTGCCCTGCAAAGCAGGAAGCGGTGCAGAAGAAAGTCTTCAACAAAGTCGAAGTTATGCTGCCCGAAAAGCGTATGATTGAAGTCTGGGACGCATATACGGCGCGCTTGGAAGGCGAGAAATCGGTCGAGATTCGCTCGCGCGTGTCGGGCTATTTGGAAAAGATTCTGTTCAAAGACGGCGACTATGTGAAAGCCGGAAGCGTGCTGTTTGAAATCGACGCGCGTCCGTTTCAGGCGATTGTAGACGCGAACAAGGCGACGGTGCGCGAAGTGGAATCGAAGATAGAGCTTGCAAAGAGCAATCTGAAACGCGCTGAGGAATTGTATGTGTCTAATGCGGTTTCAAAAGAAGTTTTGGAAACGCGAAAAAGCGAAGTGATGTCGCAGGAGGCAATTTTGATGAGTGCGAAAGCGAAGTTGCGCGAAGCGGAGCTGAACTTGGAATTCACGAAAATCACGTCGCCGATTTCGGGATATGTAAGCCGCAGGCTTGTGGACGAGGGAAACCTCATTGACGGGGCTTCGACGCTGATGTCGACGGTGGTCTCGAAGGACACGATTTATGCGTATTTTGAAATCAGCGAACGCGATGTTATAAGATATACGGCAAACGGCGTTTTGGGGCGGATAAGTTCGGAAAAGCGCGAGGGCCCGCCCGTGAAAATCACTCTGATGGACGAGAAAGAACCGTCGCACTTCGGCAAGATAACGTATGTAGACAATGCGCTTACGTCGTCGAGTATCGAGCTCAGGGCGGAAATCGACAACAAGGACGGCAGGCTGTTTCCGGGTATGTTTGCGAATATTCAAATGCTCGGCGGCGCGCCGCGTGAATGTCTGCTTGTGCCCGAGCTCGCGGTGGGAACCGACCTCGTAAACCGCTTTGTGTATGTTGTGGACAAGAACAATAGGGCTGAATACCGCATTGTGCGCGTGGGCGAATGCGTGGGCAATATGCAGATTATCGAAGAGGGCCTGACGGCGGACGACAGGGTTATTGTTAACGGTTTGCAACGCGCCGTTGCTGGAAAGGAAGTATCGCCCGTGATGAAGGGGATAAAGGAGGCTGGCAAATAATATGACTTTTTCGCATTTTTTCATACACAGGCCGATTTTTGCGACGGTAATTTCGATTGTCATCACGCTGGTCGGGCTGGTGTCGTTCTGGAATTTGTCGATTACGCAGTATCCGAACATCGCGCCGCCGTCGGTGGTTGTATACGGAACGTATTCGGGAGCGTCGCCGCAGGTTATTATAAACACGGCGATTTCTCCACTCGAACAGCAGCTTAACGGCATCGAGAATATGCTTTATATGTTCAGCTCGGCGCAGGCAAACGGCAGTTGGGCGATATCTGTGTATTTCGAGACGGGAACAGACATCAATATGGCGCAGGTTTTGGTTCAGAACCGCGTCAATCAGGCGACGTCGCGGTTGCCGCAGGAAATACGCGACTTGGGCGTGACGGTGAAGAAGAGGTCGACGGACTTCATTATGTCGCTTAACTTGATTTCTCCGGACGGCTCGCGCGACAAGGTGTATTTGTCGAACTATGCGATAACGCAGATGCAGGACAAGCTTTCGCGCGTGTATGGCGTGAGCGAATTTACGGTCTCGGGCGTGCGCGAATACAGTATGCGAATTTGGCTGCAACCCGACAGGTTGGAGGCATTGGATTTGTCGCCGTCGCAAGTGGTGTCGGCGATTAAGGAGCAGAATAAGCAGGTTGCAGCGGGGCGTCTGAATGCGCCGCCGCTGCGCACGGGTGCGGCGTTCGAGCTGCTAATCAATGCGCGCGGGCGTCTGCAAACTAAGTCGGAATTCGAAAACGTCATTGTAAAATTTATGCCCGACGGACGCATTATAAAGCTCAAAGACGTTGCGCGGGTCGAACTTGGTTCCTATAACTACGACACGGAAGCGCGGCTTAACGGTATGAAGTCGGTTTCGCTTGCGGCATACCAGTTGCCGGGGACGAATGCGATTGAATCAGCAAAGCAGATTAAGGCGACTGTCGCGGAAATGAAAAAGTCGTTCCCGCCCGGGATTGACTGTGTTGTGGGCTATGACACGACGGAATACACGCTCGAATCAATCAATGCGGTTTACAGGACGATTTTCGAAGCCGTGATTTTGGTGATTTTGGTTGTGCTGCTTTTTATGCAGAACCTGCGGGCGGCGTTGATTCCGCTGTTCGCGATTCCCGTTTCGCTGATTGGAACGTTCGCGGTCATGTATGCGTTCGGATTCACGATTAACAATTTGACGTTGTTCGGGCTTGTGCTTGCCATCGGTATTGTCGTCGACGACGCAATCGTGGTGGTGGAGAATGTCGAACGCAATATGCAAAAGGGGTTGGACGCAGTCAAGGCGACGGAAATTTCGATGACGCAGATTCAGGGCGCGCTTGTTGCGATTGTGTTAGTGCTGAGTGCAGCGTTTGTTCCGACAGCGTTTTTGACGGGCATTTCTGGACAGTTTTACAGGCAGTTCGCGATTACGATTGCGGCGTCGACCATAATTTCGGGTGTTGTGTCGCTTACGCTTACGCCCGCGCTGTGCGCGTTGTTTATGCGCCACCACGACCACGCCGCAAAGAAGAATTTGGCGCACTTGGTGTATCACTATACGCTGGGACTGCTTTTCAGAGGATTTAACTTCGGCTTCGAAAAGATGTCGGACGCCTATGGGATTGCAATCAGGCACGTGTTGCGGTTCTCAGTTTTGATGTTGCTGCTTTACGGCGGAATTTTGTTTTGCACGTATGAGGCGTTTATGCAGACGCCGAAGGGGTTTATCCCCAAGCAGGACAGAGGCATTATCAAGGCCGCAATTATGATGCCCGAAAGCTCGTCGTTTGAAAGAACCGACAAGGTTATGGAAAAAATCGACAAGATTCTGGGCGGAATAAAGGGCATAAAGCACGTAGTTTCGACGACGAAATCCGACAAGACGGGCGACGTCACGCTGCGTCTTGAAGACCGCAAAAAGCGCGACCGCGAGGGTCTGGATATGGAGAAAATTATGGAGGAAGTGCGCGTGAAGCTGCTCGAAAACGTGCTCGAAGCGCGCACGAACGTGGTAACTCCCGCGTCGGTGCCGGGGATTGGCTCGGGATCGGACTTCAAGTTTTATCTGCAAGACAAGGTCGGGCTGGGAACGGACGCCGTGGAAAAATACATCAGTCTGCTCGCCGACGAAATCGACAAAATGCCGATTGTAACGAGCGCGTATGCCCACTACAAGGCGCGCAATCCGCAGCTGTTTTTGGACATAGACCGAGAGCGCGCGCAGAAGCTCAATGTGCCGATAACGTCGATTTTCCAGACGTTGCAATACAATTTGGGCTCGGTGTATGTCAACGACTTCAACATTCTCGGGCGCGTCTACCGCGTTATGGCGCAAGCCGAAAGCACGAGCCGAACGAACATTTCGGACATCTACAAGTTGCGCGTGCAAAATTCGAAGGGCGAAAATGTGCCGCTTGGCTCGGTGTTGTCGATTAGGCGCATTGTGGGCCCCGACGCAATTTACCGCTACAACCTGTATCAGACCGCCGCAGCGCAGGGCAATTTGGCGCACGGCGTGAGCACGGGCGTGGCTATCAAGGCCATTGAGGAGCTTGCCGCGCGTGTTTTGCCCGCGGGAATGGACATTGAATGGACCGACCTTGCGTATCAGGAGAAAAAGGCGGGCAACACGGCTATCTATATTTTCTTTACTTGCGTGCTGTTTGTGTTCCTGATTCTGGCGGCTCTTTATGAAAGCTGGACGCTGCCGTTTTCGATTATCCTGATTGTGCCGTTGGTGTTGCTGTTCGCGCTGTTGGGGATAAATTACCGAGGGCTGAGCAACAACTTGATGACGCAGATTGGGTTTATCGTGCTTATCGGGCTGGCGTGCAAAAACGCGATTCTGATTGTGGAGTTTTCGAAGCAGCGCGAGGACTCGGGAGAGAACATTTACGACGCTATTGAAGTGGCTTCAAAACAACGTCTGCGCCCGATTGCGATGACATCTATGGCGTTCATCTTGGGCGTGGTGCCGCTCGCGTTCGGATCGGGGCCGGGGTGCGAATTGCGCCAACCTCTGGGAACGTGCGTGCTCTACGGTATGCTTGGGGTCACGATTCTGGGTTGCTTTATGACCCCAGTGTTCTACTTCGTTATCCGCAAACTGTTCGGAAACAAGAAAAGACAACAGGTTTAAAAATTGATAAAGAAAGAAGTTTCGTATGGAACTTCTTTCTGTTTTATAAAATAATTTTTCGTGTAGGCGTTTGACAAAGGAGGAATATTTGCCAAAGGCGAATCCTCTGCCTGTGCCCGTCATATAAAAAAATTAGGACAAACGTGGGTGCGAAAAAAACGGGCGAGGCGCGTGCTAAAAAGACGCGTCAGATTTTAACACGCTCCTATCGTCGCTCAGCTCTTGGCTTCGCCAATTCAACGTGAGTGCGCCTCCGAGTCGAATCTAAAAAACAAAAAAAGTTTTCCGAAAGGAAAACTTTTCTAGATTATAGAAAATAAATTCGACTCGGAGGCGCACGCCCTCGCCCGTTTTTAGAAGAGGGATTTTACGGCGGCTGCGATATCCTCGGGGCGCGGGGATTCCGAAACGGCGGAGACTTTCATTCCCTTCTTCTTTGCGGCGTCGGCAGTCGTCGAACCGATTGCGACAACTTTTGGGCGCAGAGCGTCCTTCTCCAAAACAATGGCGTCGAGATTGCGGACAAAACTTTCGACCGCCGAGGGACTGGCAAAAACAACGGCGTCCGCGCCCTTCTTGCGGAAATCTACAACTACGGCATCGTCGGATTTGAGTGCGACGAGGTTTGTTTTGTAGACTTCGAAAACGTCGACTATGGCGCGCTGGGCTTCGAGAGCCTTGATTAAATCGGGCAAGGCGAGATTTCCGCGGACGGAGAGAATTTTGAGATTTTCGAGGGTTTCGTATTCGCCCATTGCCTCGGCGAGAGCCGCCGCGGTCTGGACTTCGGGAACGACGTCGGCGCGGAGGTAGAATTTGGAAAGCTCGCGGACGGTGGCATCGCCTATGCAGGCAATGCGGGCGATTCCGAGGGCGCGAATGTCGTTAAATTCGCGGAAGAACGCCTTGAAAAAGCCGCGGACGGCGTTCGGGCTTGAAAATACGAGCCAATCGTAGCCGCCGAGTTCGCCGAAAACGTCGGAGGCTTCGGACTCGTCGACGTTGTGGATGCACTCGATTAGGGGAAGTTCCAAAATCTCGAAGTCTCCGCCTTTGAAATGTTCGGCAACCGCTGAATTGTCCTGCCTTGTGAGTAGAATGCGTCTCATTTTAGAATGTGAAATCGTCGGAATTTTTGAGGGATTTTGCGAACGCGCAAAGCAGGCGCACGCAGGATTCGATGTCGGCGAGGTCGGCGACTTCGTTGGGTGTGTGCATATAGCGCAGGGGAACGCTAAGAAGCCCAGTGGCTATGCCGCCGCGCGTCATCTGGATTACGCGTGCGTCGGTGCCAGTGGGGCGAGCCTCGGCTTCGAGCTGGTAGGGAATGTTGTTTGCCTTGGCAAGCTCTATGAGGCGGGCGGAGACTTTCGGATTGAGGTTGGGCCCGCGTGCGATGACGACGCCCTTGCCGAGTTTGACATCGCCGAATTTGCGACAGTCGCAAGTGGGAAAATCCGTGGCGTGGGTTACGTCGACTGCTATGGCAATGTCGGCGTCGACGGCGTAGGCGGAAGTTGTCGCGCCGCGCGTGCCGATTTCCTCCTGCGTGGTGCCGACGCTGACAAGTTTGTATTCAAGAGATGCCCTTTCGGCGGAGAGTCGGCGCAATGTTTCGAAAATTGCGAACGCGCCCGCTTTGTCGTCGAAGGCGCGGGAAGCGTAGCGGCCGTTGGACATTTCAACAAGCGAAGTTTGGTAGACGATGGGGTCGCCAACGCTGACGAGTTTTTCCGCCTCCGCCTTGTTTGCCGCACCGATGTCAATCCAGATTTGGTGGGTTTCGGGCACTTCCTTGCGCTCTTTGGCGTCCATAAGATGGATTGCACGTTTGCCCGTGACGCCCGCGACTGCGCCGCGGTCGGTCAAAATCAGAACCCCCCTGCCCGATATCATAACGTTGTCGTGCCCGCCGAGCTGCTGGAAGAATATGAAGCCGTCGGAATCGATGTAGGAAACCTGCAAGCCGATTTCGTCGATGTGGCCTGCGAGCATAAGCTTTTTTGCGCCGCCGCCGAGGGTGGCTATGCGGTTGCCGAGAACGTCGCGCTCGAAGGTGTCGGCGACTGGTTTGATGTATTTTTCGACTACCGCGGCAGCCTCAGTTTCGGCGCCCGTGGGCGAGCGGGTTTGCAATAATTCGCTGAGAAATTTGTCCATATTTTTTATGAAAGAAGAGCTGTGTTATTGGAAATCGGCGGAATTTATTTTACGCGCATTTGTTTTAAGGAGACGCCCGTTAGTTTATAGGCGAGCAAGTCCAAGTCGTATTCCGAACCGTGAAAGTGGAAGGTGCGCTGCAAGTGGAACTGGCTGCGGCCTGCGTCCAAGTCGAGCGCGGGCGAGTATGTTGCGATTTCGTAGAAGAGGTTGGAGAAGTATATGTTGCGCGAAGCTGGCCCGTTGTTGTAGACGGAGATTGCCTCGCCGTCGAAGCCCGTTTGGGCGTTGCGCCAAGAGGCGGGGTAATAGGCGCGGCGTCCCGACGGTTTTATATAGAGGACGATTGTCAGTATTGCGTTTTTGTCGTCGTAGGAAAAGGCTATGCCCTCGCTGCGGCGCGAGTTTACACCGATGCCCGAAATGTGGCGGCCGTCGCATTTGAAGCGGATATAGTCGTCGAAAATCGAAATGCGGTCGCCGAGAGGGGAGGCGGAAGTGGCGGAATCGAAAACGTTGTCGCGCACGACATCGCCGTATTCGGAGGCGTCGCCCGCGCGGTAGGGCACGAAGGCGTAGACGGTCTTGTTGGCGTTGAAGCAGCTTTTGACGCTCATATTAAGCATTCCGGTTTTTTCGGTCCACTTTTTGTCGGAGGTGTTGGTGAGCTTATTCATCGACTGGAATGCGACGAGTTTTAAGCCCTGCGGGATTTCGACGCCGAGAATTTTCGAGACGTCGTCGCGCGAGAGCAGCGAGATTTCGCGTTCGACGGAAATCGGGAATTTCGTGCCGAGGGCGTTGGTGAGCTCGCCGCGAGCTTCGAAGCGCGCGCGGGTGTCGGAGCGCGAAACCATTTTCCAAGCGTTGGTGGAGACGATTTCGGGAAGTTTGCGGTTTTCCTCCGTCCAGAGCGCGCCGCGGTCGAAGTATACGGAGGCGTCGCCGCCCTCGGGCCCGACGAAGAGCGCGTCTTCGCCGCCGATAAAGGCTGTGCGCAGGTTGCGGTTTTTAAGCGCGACAAGTTCGCGGTTAAACCAGCCGAGGCTGGGCGAGGATTCGTCGCCGAATGCGGAAGTGAAAATGCGCCCGTGGTAGGTGGGCGAGAAAATCAAAACCGATTCGTCGTTTTTGAGCACTTGCGCATCGACCGAATATTTCGAAAAGAATGAGAGTTCCTGACCGATTGTCCAGAGTTTGGACTCGTCGGTAGAAAACGCGTTTTCCTTGACTACACCACAACCCGCACCCAGCAGAGCGACTGCCGGCAGCAGCCACAGATTTCTAAATTTTTCCATTGCGCTATATGAGCAAAAAAAGCCCGAGGCTTCAACACTTTTTTGGACGCATATTTAGCCGCATATCGCCGCGTCCGAAACACAAAAAACAATGAGGGCGTTTGCAGGTTAGTGCAAACGCCCCATATTTATGGGATTATGAGAAAGCCTTATTCTTTATAAGGCGCGACGACTGTCCGAAAAAACGCAGATTATGTCAACACTTTTTGTCTATTTTTTGTAAGAGACGGCAATCGACGTTGCCGATGTGCCTTAGTCTATCTATTAAAGCAAAGCGATATTGCGTAGCAATCCGCGCCACTTCCCAACTTATAAAATACCCCTATGCGATTGCCTTCGGCAATACCGCATACCCCGAAACTCTCCGAATATTTTATTCTTTACTTTAATCTATAAACAAAGCGTATTGGCAAAGCCAATCGCGCCCCTTTCGGAAATAAAAAAAACGTCGCTCTGCTCTTGACTTCGCCAATTCAACGTGAGTGCGCCTCTTAATCTAATCTAAAAAACAAAAAGGTTTTCTTTCGAAAACCTTTCAAATTTAGAACGTAGTATTTGTATAACAGAAGGGGGAAGCGCGGAAGAATTTTGCGGACGCAAAATCCGCGCTCGGGGGTTTACTTGGGATTCTTTTTAGACATTACTTTAACTAATAGCCAAAGGCGGAATTGCCTTTGGCAATCGCCGCCTCTTTCGAATTTGTAAAAACCCCCGCTATGGAAGCCCGCCCAGCGGGACGGCCTCGCAGTTTTTTTTGTTGACAATGGGATTCAAAAGAGTTGAATGAACAGCTTATTCTTAATCAAACTATGCAAAAGACTAAGAAATCAATCGTAAAACGCTTCAAAATTACGGCATCGGGAAAGGTTATGCGTCGCAGCCCGGGCAAGCGTCACTTGCTCAGCGCGAAATCCATCAAGCAGAAACGCGCGATGGGTCACGACAAAATGGTCACCCCCGGAATCGCGGCTATCGTCAAGAAGGCCGTTCCGTTTGCCTAATTCGGAAGAAAACAATAACACGCTGAAAGGGTGAAGGCGACCCCCAAGCACAAAAAAACAATATTCAGGAGAATAAAACATGCCAAGAGTTACAAGTTCAGTAGCGTCGCGTAAACGCAGATTGCGCACGTTGAAAGCTGCCAGAGGCTATTTCGGCAACAAGTCGCGCTTGTTCCGCTACGCAAAAGACGCAGTTCAACACGCGGGCAAATATTCATACAGAGACAGAAAAGTTCGCAGCCGCGAATTCAGAAAGCTCTGGATTGTCCGCATCAATGCCGCCTGCCGCGCGGCGGGTCTTAAATACAGCGTATTTATGGCGGGTTTGAAAACGCTCAATATCGAGATGGACAGAAAACAGCTCTCCGAGCTTGCCATCAACGACGAAGCCGCTTTCAACGCCCTCGTAAAGAAAGTTGCAGACCTCAAAAAATAAGACTGCATAAATAGAAAATTTAAATGAAAGACGCATTCGAATGAACGCGTCTTTTTTTTGCGCGAGTGAAGATGCGATTCGGACAAAGAGGCAGAAATTTGACAAGCTGGAAAACGAGTTCGGGAAAGATTTGTAAGACGAAAAAGCGGGCGCGGCGAGGAGGAAAATTCGGCGCGGGTAAATGGCGGTGCAGATTTATGAGGCAAAAACTGTCGGGAGGAGATTTTTATGCGCGGAAGGAATGCGCGGCGCGGGGAGGAAATCGGCGTAAAAATAAGAAAAAAACGCTTGCCTTGGCGGGCGGAAAACAGTGTAATGAGGGGATTATTTAGGCGGGAAACAAACCGAATAAATTCGGCTTAGAAAATCATTTATATGGAAAAGAAAATCGAAGAAATTTTGGCAAAGGCAAAATCGCTTCTGCCCAACGCGAAAACGAAAAATGAAGTCGCCGCGATTGGCGCGGATATCACGGGCCCCAACGGCGCGTTGACGGCTTTGATGAAGGTGATTCCGACGCTCGACAAGGCTGAAAGACCCGCGGCGGGCAAAATGATAAATTTGGCAAAGAAGGAAATCGAGCCGCTCATTGCCGAGGCGTATTCGAGAATCGAAAACGAACAGATGGCGCAGGCTCTGGGCGAAAAGCCCGACATCACCCTGCCCAACATCGACGCGCCCGCGGGAACTATCCACCCGCTGACGCTTACAATCCGCAGGATTTGCGAGATTTTCAAGAAGGTCGGCTTTACCGTGGCGGAGGCTACCGATTTGGAGACGGAATGGTTCTGTTTCGACGCGCTCAACACGCCCGCCGACCACCCCGCCCGCGACGCGCAGGACACGTTGTTTCTGCCGCGCGAAAGCAAGGTCGGGAATGTGGCAAAACACGCGGACGAATTGTATCTTTTGCGCAGCCACACGTCTTCGGTTCAGATTAGGGCGATGCTCAAAGAGGGTGCGCCGATTAGAATTCTCGCGCCGGGGCGGGCGTTCCGCCGCGACACGGTCGACGCGACGCACTCGGCGAACTTCCACCAGATTGAATGTCTTTACATCGACAAAGGCGTTAAGTTGACGGATTTGAAGGCGGCGTTGGACTATATGTTCAAGTCGCTGTTCGGGTCGTCGGCGAAGACGCGGCTGCGCCCGAGCTTCTTCCCGTTCACCGAGCCGAGCTTCGAAGTTGACTTTATGAGCGCGGACTTGGGCAAGCTCAGCAACAAGTGGATTGAGATTATGGGCTGCGGAATGGTAGACCCGAATGTGCTCAAAAATGTTGGGCTCGACCCCGAAGTTTACAGCGGCTATGCGTTCGGTTTGGGCGTGGAGCGCGTTGCCATGCTTATGCACTCCATTGACGACATCCGCCACTTCTACGCGAACGACGTGCGCTTTTTGCGCCAGTTTTCGGTGCGCTAATGGCGGGAAATAACATCAAAATGTCTCGAAAGGATTTGGAAAAATGAAAGTCAGTTTAAAATGGTTGAACAAATATGTCGATTTGTCGGACATCGGAGTCGGGCAGATTGCGGAAGCGTTGCCGATGTTGGGCTTGGAAGTGGAAAGCATTGAAACGCTCGGGCTTAAACCGCTCGAAAATGTGGTTGTCGGGCAGATTCTCAGCCGCGACCCGCACCCGAATGCCGACAAGCTGGGCGTTTGCATGGTGAAGGTCGCCCCCGACAAAGAGCCGATTCAGATTGTTTGCGGCGCGAAGAACTATGTTGTGGGCGACCGCGTGCCCGTCGCGCTCGACGGAGCAAAGCTGCCGACGCCCGAAGGCGGCGTTTTCGAAATCAAGGTCTCGCAGCTGCGCGGCGTGCAGAGCAACGGCATGATGTGCTCGGCGCGGGAACTCGGGCTCGGAGCAGACCACAGCGGTTTGATGATTTTGACGGACAACCCCGCGGCAAAAGTCGGCATGCCGATTAACGACGTCTTTACGGACTCGGACACGGTTTTCGAAATCGAGCTTACCGCCAACCGCGGCGACTGTCTAAGCCACATCGGCGTTGCAAGAGAGCTTGCGGCGCGTTTCGGCAAAAAGCTCAAAAAGCCCGAAATCAAGTATGCGCCGAAGTATGAGCCCAAGCCCGAAGGCGGGCTGCTGGAATCGGTTGAACTCAGGAGCAAGAACTGCCCGATGTATAGCGCGATTTCGATTAAAGGCGTGAAAATCGGGAAGAGCCCCGAATGGCTCGTTCGCGATCTGGAAGCTGTCGGGCTGCGCTCGATTAACAATGTCGTCGACGTGACGAACTATGTTTTGATGGAATACGGCCAGCCGCTGCACGCGTTTGACGCGTCGACGATTCGCGGCAGGAAAATCGTCGTCCGCCAAGCCGAAGACGGCGAGAAAATGACGACGCTCGACGGCAAAACCTACACGCTGACGTCGGAGGCGACGCTCATTTGCGATGCGGAGGGCGCGAATGCGCTCGCGGGCGTTATGGGCGGGCTGGACTCGGAAGTGAAGGACTCGACGACGGACATAGTTTTGGAGGCCGCGTATTTCAACCACGGCAATATCCGCGCGACTTCGCGCAAGTATGCGATAAATACGGACTCGTCTTACAGGTTTGCGCGCGACGTAGACCCCAACGGCACTCTCGAAGCCGGCCGCCGCGCCGCCGATTTGATTGCGGAGCTTGCGGGCGGAAAAATCGAGCCCGTGGCGTGTCTTGTGGGCGCAAAGCCGCGCGACGACCGCAGCATTGAGACGTCGCTTGACTACATTGTCGACAAGATTGGTTTTGACGTTTCGTTCGAAAATGTCCGCGACGCGTTCGAGCGGCTCGGCTTCACGGTTTCGGGCGATGCGCAGAAAATGTCGGTGCTTGTGCCGTCGTTTAGGTGCGATGTCGACCGCCCCATAGACTTGGTTGAGGAATTCGTGCGCATTTGGGGCTCGGACAACATTCCGTCGACCGAAATGACGGCGAAGGCTCTGTTGCGCGACGACGACCCGCTTTTCAAATACAACCGCAGAGCCACCGATTTTCTGGCGGCAAACGGGTTCAACGAATGCCAAAACTACACGCTCAAAGACAGCCGCGTGAATGCGGAGCGGCATGCGAATGCGGACTTTGTAAAGCTTGCCAATCCGCTGACGAGCGATCAGGACAGTTTGAGAATGTCGCTGCTTGACAGCCTGCTTGACGTAGTGCGTTTGAACGCGTCGGCGGGCAACGACTTTTACGGGTTCTTCGAAAACGGAAAGGTTTTCAATGCGGACAACTCGGGCGAAGTTATGGAGCTTGCCTCGACTGCGTTCGCGATTGCCCCGAATGCCGAAAAGCGCGAATGGAAAAAGCGCGGGCAGCCCGACTTTTTCACGGCGAAGAAGTTCGCGTTCGATTTGCTCGGAATTTTAGGGGTGGACGCGTCGCGCCTGAACTGGTCGGCGTTGGAAGAACCCCTGTGGCAGAGCGGCTTTGCGGCGGTCTGCGGTTCGGAAAAGCGCGAAGGCTTCCGCGTCAAATTCGGCGCGGTAAATGTCGGGCTTTTGCGCAACGAGGGCATTGACCGCGTTGTCTATGCGGGCGAAATCACGTTTAAGCCCGAGGTTGCGGGACGCAAAAAGGGCGCGGAAAAATTCAGGAGTTTCAGCCTCTTCCCCGCTGCGGTTCGCGACTTGGCGGTGATTGCGAAGGTTTCGGAAAACGCGTCGGAAATTGTGAACGAGGTCTCGAAGATTGCGAAGCAGAAGACAAAGGGCTGCGGGTTCGAGCTTGAAAGTTTGCAGTTGTTCGACTCCTACGCGGGCAAGGGTGTCGAGGAAGGCTGCAAGAGTTTGGCGATTTCGCTTTCGTTCCGCTCTGCCGAAAAGACTTTGCAGGCGGAAGAAGTCAACAAGGTTTTTGACGCAGTTTGCGCGGAACTCTCGAAAAAACGCAAGCTAAGAATCGCCTAATATGCCCAACGACGCCGACATCGATACGGAAAATCCCGCCAACGAAATGACGTTTTTGGAGCATCTCGAAGAGATGCGCGGCGTTATTATAAAGTCGCTGACGGTTTTTATGCTGGCTTTTGTAGTGGTGCTTTTCGGGTTCTACTACTTCAACAAGCTCATGCTTTATCCGCTTAATGCAGCCAAGGAAATTTTGGCTGTGTATGTGGGACAGGAGCAGGTCGAGACGAAGCCCGCGGATATCGAAAAGCAGACACTCGGCCCTGTGTATCTTGTCGGCGAGGGCGAGAATGCCCAGAAGTCGGGCCCGTTTTATATCGTTCCGAAAGACGACAGTGTGGTGCTCGTAAAAGAGCCGCCGCGCGGCAATAGTTGGGTTGCTGACATCAAGCTGAGGTCGATGTCGATAACGACGCCGATTTTGGTGTGGCTGTCGGTTGGTTTTTTGGGCTCGCTGGGGTTGTCGCTGCCCTTTATTGTGTATTTTGCGGCGCGTTTTGTTATGCCCGGGCTTACGAAAGCCGAGCTTAAAATGCTAGCACCGGGGGTGATTGTCGGAACTGTGCTGTTCTTTTTGGGTGCGTGTTTTGCGTTCTTCTTTATGCTGCCGATGGGTATCGCGTTTATGGCGTATATGTCGCAGGGAATGCAGCTTGAAATGTTCCCAGATGCGATGAGTTATTACAGTATGGTGATATTTCTCACAATTGCGACGGGGCTTACGTTCGAGCTTCCTCTGTTGCAGTTGGTGCTGATTTATCTGGGAATTTTAAATGTCGAATGGCTCAAAAAGAACCGCAGAATGGTGCTTTTGGTGATTGTGCTCTTTGCCGCGATTGTGACGCCGCCGGATGTGATAACGCAGATTGCCCTTTCGACGCCGCTTTATTTGATGTATGAAATTTCGCTGCGTATCGGGATAATTTTGCGCCGCAAAAAACTCGCCCGCGAGAATGCCGAACGCGCGGCGGAAGAAGCCGAAGACGCCAAACGCGACGCCGAATATGCGCGCAGGCAGGCGCAATTGAAGCTTGAAGAGGAGAGGGTAGAAGCCGAAAAGGCAGCGGCGCAGAGCAATGCCCTGCCCGATAACGGTGCGTATGAAGACCGCGCGGGAAGTGAGTCGCGCGAATATGGGGACTCGGACTATGAAGAGCTTGACAATCTCGACGACGACTACGATTTGGACAAGTATATGCAGGAGCTTGACAAGCCGCAGGAGGGCTACATAGATTACGGGTCGCTCGCGAAGCCCGCGGCGGATTTTTCGCCCGACTGGTCGCTGAATGCGCCCGATATTTCGGTAATGTCGCCCGACTGGGCACTTAACGAAACTCCGAAAAATTCCGAAATCGAAGCGAAGCCCGAAGAGGTTCAAGTTGCCGAAGACACAGCCGAAAATTCGGTGGAAGGTTCGGTTTCTGCGGAAAGTTCGGTTGAAGGCTCGGAGGAAGCTCCGTCGGAAGGCGGAAGTTCGGAATCCGAAGCAGGGCAAAAAGACATTTCGGGAACTTCTACGCAATCAAACAACTAACGAACGCCTATGTTCGACATTTTTCCAAGCGCGAAAATTTTCGACCGCGTTTTTGCGCGTGTCGGCGCGTTTGTGTTTGAGGGAGCGGAAATATTTAAAGCGGTGTTTGCGGCGGGTGTGCGGAATGTTGCGCGGAAGGCAAGTGCTGAGTTGGGAAGCGGTGTTCAGACGCCGCGATGGTCGAAAAAATTTCGCGGCGTGAATGCAGGCGCGAAGTTTGCGGTTTTGGGACTTGGGTGTGCGGCGTTTATTTGCGCGTGTTCCGAGCCGCCGAAAGTCGTGCGGGGGGAATATCCCCTGCCCGCTGACGCGGAAATTTCGAACTGCGAAGTCGGCAAATACGGAGGTGTGTTTGTGCTGGCGATTTCGCAGGAGCCGAAGACGTTCAATCCGCTTGTGGCGACCGACGCATATTCGGCGGACGTGATTTCAATGACGCTCTCGCCGCTTGTGGCGTTCGACCCAATCAAGCAGGAGAATGTGCCCGCGCTCGCGAAGTCGTGGGAAATTTCGGAAGACGGCAAAACCTACAAGTTCCGCCTGCGCGAAGGCGTTAAGTTTAGCGACGGCACGGAGTTTACCGCCGACGATGTGGTCTTTACTTTCGACACGATTTTTATGCCGCTTAAAGACTCGCGGGGAGAGGTTGTGCTCGACCCCGAAACGAAGAAGCCGCTGTTGAAATATCCGTCGCGCAATGCGGGACAATTCACAATCGGCGGCGAATACATCAAGTATAGGAAGCTCGGCAAATACACGGTCGAATTCACGACGAACAAAGTTTACGCGCCGTTTTTGACGGACATCGGGTTTGTCGAAATTCTCCCGAAGCACAAGCTGCAAAAAAGTGTGGAGGACGGCTCGTTTTTAAGCGCGTGGTCGACGAAGACGGCGATAGAGTCGCCCGAAGAAATCGTGTCGACGGGCCCGTTCAGGATTTTTTCATACAAGCCCGGGGAAGTGTTGATTTTGCAGCCGAACCCGCACTACTGGCGGGCGGACAAGAACCGCCAGCGGCTGCCGTATGTCGACTTTCTGATTTTCAAATTCGTGGCGGACGCGAACACTTCGACTATTCTTTTTGCGACTGGTCAATGCGACGCCGCGGCGATTTCCGCCAACGACTATGCGTGGGTCAAGAACTACGAGGGCACTTACAAATTCAAAATCTACGAGCGCGGCGCGGACGCGTCGATTTCGTTTATCTGGTTCAACCAGAATCCGAACAAGGATAAGGACGGCAAGCCGTATCTCGCGCCGAGGAAGCTTAAATGGTTCGCGAATGTCAATTTCAGGCGGGCGGTTATGCACGCGATAGACCGCGACGGACTTATTAAAAGTGTGTGGTTTTCGCGCGCGGTAAAGCTGGACTCGATTATAAGCCCCGCGAACAAAAAGTGGCACAATCCGAATACGCGCAAATACGAGTATGCGCCCGACAAAGCCCGAAAAATGCTGGTTTCGGAGGGCTTCTACTACGACGAATCGGGCGGGTTGCGCGACTCGGACGGCGAGCGGGTGGAATTCGATTTCATAGTTTCGGACGGCTCGCAGAACACGACGACGACGGCGACGACGTTTGTGGAAAATATGCGCGCTATCGGAATCAAGGTGAATTTGAAGTTTCTGGATTTCTCGTCGATTGTATCGAAGATAAACAACACGTTCGACTACGAAGCCTCTATGATTGGGTTTACGGGCGGCGGCGACCCGTCGGGAGGCAAGGCGATTTACCGCTCGGACGGGTTTTTGCACGTCTGGAATCCGCGGCAGAAAAAGCCCGCGACGGAATGGGAGAAGCTGATTGACGACATTATGGACAGGCAGGAAGTCGAGCTCGACCCGCAGAAACGCCGCAAGCTGATTTTCGAAATGCAGGACGTTTTCGCCGACCGGCTGCCCCTGCTCTTTTTGACGACGCCCATGAGCTACTCGGGTATTGCGGACAAGTGGCGGAATGTGAAAGTACCGCCGATTGGCTCGATAATCTGGAATCTCGACGAATTATACGACGCCGAAAGCGACTGATAGAAAACATCGGAAAATGCTGAAATTTATCATCAAAAGAATTTTCGCGGCGGTTCCGCTTATGTTTGCCATAAGCGTATTGGTGTTTTTGTTGATGTTTCTCGCTCCGGGGGATTTTCTGAGCGAAGCGCGGAACTCGAAGGACATCAGCCCCGAAATCGTCAGGCAGGAGGAAATCCGCCTCGGGCTTGACAAACCGTGGTATGTTCAATATGCGCGGTGGCTCAACGGGGTTTCGCCCGTAAAGACGAATCTGCTTTTGCCGCCCCAGCAGCGCGGCGAACACGCGGCGGTGTATTTCGGCAAGCCCGACTTCGGGTATTCGTGGAGCTACAAAATTCCCGTAGGCGAGCTGGTGGCGCAGAGGCTCTGGCCTACGCTGATGTTGGCGTTGGCAAGCACCCTGCTTTCGTATGCGGTCGCGATTCCGCTCGGAGTGCTGGCGGCGGTGAAGAAGGATTCGGTCTTCGACAATGTGTGCTCGTTTCTTTCGTATGCGGCGTTAAGTGTGCCGTATTTCTTTTTGGCGTTGCTGGCGGTGTTGTTTGCGGCGGTCAGCGGACTGTTGCCGACGGGCGGACAGATGTCGATTCTTCACGAATTTATGTCGCCGTTGGAGAGGTTGGGCGACTATTTGAAGCATTTGATTTTGCCGACGGTTGTGCTTTCGCTCGGCTCGATTGCGTCGATTACGCGCGTTATGCGCGGCAATTTTCTGGACTATGCGAGGGCGGAATTCGCAACGACCGCCCGCGCGAAGGGGCTTGGCGAAAATGCGATTATGTTCAAGCACGTTTTGCGCAATGCGCTAAATCCGATTATTACGTCGTTCGGGTTTGCGTTTGCGGGGCTGCTTTCGGGTTCGCTACTGGTGGAAAATGTGATGAACTACCCGGGGCTTGGGCAGCTGATTTATGCCGCCATTGTCAAGCAGGACCAATATGTCGTTATGGCGGGCGTGCTGCTCGGGTGCGCGATGCTTGTTGTCGGGCAGCTTTTGGCGGATATTTTGCTTGCGCTTGCCGACCCGCGCATAAGGCTCGAAAACCGGCCGATTCCCTTCGGGAAGCTCGCGAAGGCTTCGGCGGCGGTCGCGGCTGTTTTGGCGGCGGGAGTGTATGTGTATGATTGTTGCGCGTGGGTCGAAGTAGCGGCGAAGGCTGTCGGGAAAATCGCGCTTTGGGGCGCGGGGATTGCGCTAATAGTCGCTCTTGTTGCGGGGCTTGTTTGGGGCGGAATATTTTTCGCGAAAAATTTGCTTGGGGCTGCGCTGAAAACGAAGCGCGGGGCGGTCGCGGTCGTGTCGCTGCTGATGATGTATGCCGCGGCGGTGTTTGCGCCGTTTATTTCGCCCTACGAGCCGACGGCGCAGTGTCTTGAAAAGTCGTTCCACCCGCCGACGGGGCTTGTATTTAAAGGCGGCGCGCTCTATGCGAAAGTGTATGAGAAGGTCGACCCGAGCATTGCGAAATACGAGCCAATTGAAGGCGAATTTCTACGCGTGAGGTTCTTCGCGAAAGACGAAAATTCGGACTACAAAATTTTCGGGACGATTCCGTTTAAATATAAGCTATTTCAACCGGAGGCGAAGTCGGCAACCGACCGCGTATATTTGCTGGGGTCGGACTCGACGGGGCGCGACGTGTTTTCGCGCCTGCTCTACGGGGCGAGGGTTTCGCTTAGCATAGGCTTTTTGGGGATTGCGATAACGATGGTTATCGGGTTTGTTGTCGGCGGATTGTCGGGGTATTTCGGCGGGGCGTTCGACTTTGCGGCCATGCGTTTTGTGGAATTTTTAATGGCGATTCCGAGTCTGTATTTGCTGCTTGCGATGCGCTCGGCTCTCGCGCCGCACTTCGACAGTTCGCAGATGTATGTGATGATTGTGGTGATTTTGTCGCTGCTGGGCTGGGCGGGCACGGCGCGGGTGATTCGCGGAATGTCGCTTTCGCTCGCAAAAAGGCAGTATGTGCAAGCTGCAAAGGCTATGGGCGAGAGTCCGCTCAAAATAATAATAAAGCACTTTCTGCCGAATGTGCTTAGCTATCTGATTGTGGGGGCGACGCTTTCTATACCCGCATACATTTTGGGCGAAGCCGCGCTGTCGTTTTTGGGACTTGGCATACAGGAGCCGTCGGCATCGTGGGGGCTTATGCTCGCGCAGGCGCAGAACGACACGAAGGTGCTTATGCTCGGCTTCTGGTGGTTGCTGATTCCGGGGGCGGCGATTTTTGCGGCGGTGCTTGCCTTTAATATGTTGGGCGACGTTTTGCGCGACATAGCCGACCCGAAGGGCTCGCTAAAATAATATGAAAAGATTGTTTCGGACATTTTTTATTTTAGCGTTTGCCGCCGCATTTTGCCGCGCCGACGTTTGCGCGGCAACCGCGCAAGCGGGCTCGGAAGCCGAAAACGCCGCGCGGGAGAATGTAAACGGGCTTGTGTTGAAGACGCGTCCGCCGAAATTTTTTATGCGCGAAGTCTTCGGTTTTTTGCGCGAATGCGTTCAGGACCCGCAGATTGAAATGACTGCGGCGATGTTTTGCGGCGCGGTCGGATACCCGACTTTTGCGGGGGTTTCGGAGTCTGACGCGGCGGCGGTTTCGATGTTGTGGCGCGGACGCGATATGAAAACAGTCGCGGAAGTTTCGGCGCGGGAAGGCGGAATGTTTGCGAAAAACGCGAAGAGGCTATTTGGGAAAAATGCGCGGCAAGTCGGGGAAAGGGTTGTAATAGAAATTAACAATTCGCCCGAAATTTCGGCAACTGCGGGAGGCGCGGACTTGTCCGCCCCGCGCAATCTCGCGGAATGTTCGGTAATTTTGCGGACGAAAAACGCGTTTGACGGGCTGCCGTTTTCCCTGCCCGAGACGCTGAAAAGAATTTTGGAAAGTGCGGAAAAAATCGATGCGTCGGTAAATGTAAGAAACAGGGTGCTTGAAGTCGAAGCCGTAATCGAGCCGAAAAAGGATTCAGATTTTGCGCGGAAGATTGCGGAAGTAAAGGCTGGCGAAGTGCCGTTTATAAATTCGGGAAACTGTGCGCTTTTGAAAATTTCGTCGAATATGGAATTCGAGCGGGACGCTGAATTTGAAGCTCCGCTATCGAACGGCGTTTTGAAAATCGAAACGGACGGGCGTTTTGTGGTTGAGGGAAATTCCGCGGGTGGAGTCAATGAGGTATGCGCGGTGTTTAAGCGGCACGGGGGCAAAAGTGGCGGCTCGGAGGCGATTGAGGCGAATCGGGCGGTTGTCGAAAAATACTGCGGTGTTGACGGGATCTTGTTCATCGCAAAGCGCGGCGCGGTTGCGGCTGTCGCGCCGAATGCGGAGGCGGCAAAAAAGCTTGCGGAGGAAGCCGCCGCAGCGGATAAAGGCGGAATTGCGAATGAGTCGGGCGGCGCGGATAAGGCGCGAGTTCTACCCGAAATACGCGCGGAAATAAGGCTTCCGAATGCGCGGATTGCCGAATGCAGCACGGCAATTGCGGGAGGAAAAGTGTCGGTAAAAATGTCGCTGCCGTTCGAGATTTTGAGGGCGGCGTTGCGCTCGAAAAAAGTTTCCGACGGGATTTCGAAGCTTTCAAACGCGGAGGTCGGCGATGAATGAGGTCGGCAGGCGCGCGGCGGTTGTCTGTCTGTTTTCGGGGCTTGACAGGGAGCTTACGTATGAGATAGACGCGGGGCTTGACGGGCGCATTCAGGTGGGCTCGATGGTTCGGGTTCCGCTGCGCAACACGAATGTCTCGGGAATCGTGAAGGAGATTGTGCCGCTTGACGGGGCGGATTTCGGGTTCAAGCTCAAAAAAATCTATTCGCTCGTGCAGCCCGAGCCTGTGTTGTCGCCCGATTTGGTCGAACTTGCGGAATGGATAAAGCAGTATTATGCGGCGTCGACACAGGCGGTTTTGGAGAGTATGATTCCCGCGGTAGTGCGCTCGGGCAAAGCCGCGCTTGAAAGCAGGGTTTTAGAATTTGCGAAGGAGCTTTCCGAGGAGGAGCTTGCGAAGCTCGAAAAGCGCGCGCCCATGCAGGCGAAGCTGTATTTATATTTGCGCGACAACCGCGAAAGCGTGCTGCAATCGGCGGCGATGAAGCTGCTGTCGGTGTCGGCGCAAAGCGCGCAATCGCTGGCGCAAAAAGGCGCGATAAAAATCAGGAATATGGAGATTGTGCGCACCGCCTTCGACGACGATTTGGCGAAAGCCGAAGTCGTGCCGCAAAAGCCTCTCGAACTGAACGAAGAGCAAAAACGCGCGTTCGACGACATTATCGGCGACATTCAATCGCGAAAATTTTCGACGCGTCTGCTTTACGGAATTACGGGCTCGGGCAAGACGGAAGTCTATATGCAGGCAATGCAAAAGGTGCTCGACGACGGCGGCAGCTGCATTTTTTTGGTGCCCGAGATTTCGCTCACGCCGCAGACAGTCGGCAGGCTGCGCAGCAGGTTCGAAGGGTGCGGGCTCGTGCTTTGGCACAGCGCGTTAAGCGACGGCCAGCGGCTGGACGCGTGGCGCGCGCTCGCGACGGGCAAGGCGAGGATTGTCGTGGGCGTGCGCAGCTGCGTTTTCGCGCCGATGAAAAATCTGCGCCTTATCATTGTGGACGAAGAGCACGACGGCGCGTACAAGCAGGACAAAACGCCGCGCTATAACGGGCGCGACGCCGCGGTTATGAGAGCCAAAATCTGTTCGGCGGCGTGCGTGTTAGGCTCGGCGACGCCGTCGCTCGAAACCCTCTACAACACGAAAATAGGCAAATACAGGATTTCGGAGATAAAAAACCGCGTCGACAAAAGCAGGCTGCCGACTTCATATGTGGTCGATATGAAATGTGAAAAGCCGGGGACGATTCTTTCGGGAATGCTGGTCGACAAAATCGCAGACCGCCTCGACAAACGCGAGCAGACGATATTATTTCTTAACAGGCGAGGATATTCGAAGATATTCGAATGCCCCGACTGCGGGAAGGTCGAGGAATGCCCGCACTGTGCGGTGTCGCTGACGTGGCACAAGCGCGAGAATTTGGTGAAGTGCCACATGTGCGGCTGGACGGCGAAAGCGCCGTCGAAGTGCTCGAACTGCGGCTCGGACAGGGCGAAGTGGAAGGGCTACGGAACGCAGAAAATCGAGGATATTTTGCAGTCGCTTTTCCCGTCGGCGCGAATCGGCAGAATGGACCGCGATACGATGACCAAACGCGACAACTACCGCCGCGTTTTGGGCGACTTCCGAACGGGAAATCTCGACATTCTAATCGGCACGCAGATGATTACGAAGGGGCTCGACTTTCCGCGGGTTACGCTCGTGGGAATTGTCGACGCGGACATTAGTCTTAATATGCCCGACTTCCGTTCTGCGGAGCGAACGTATCAGCTTGTTGTCCAAGTGGCGGGGCGCGCGGGTCGCGGCGAGAGCGACGGCGAGGTTATAATACAGACGAAGCACCCCGAAGCTCCGCCGATTCAATATGCAAAACGCGACGATATGAGGGCGTTTTTGGAGGAGGAGCTTGACAACCGCAACGAATACGGGTATCCGCCGGCGGTGCGCATTGTGCGGCAGATTTTCCGCTCGCGCAACCCCGACAAGCTCGCGTTCGTGCTCTCGAAGTGGCGCGAAGCCGCCGAAAAAAAGATGTCGGGCATATGTTCGATGACAGAGCCAACCCCCGCCCCGCTCGAAAAAATGGAGGATTTCTACCGCTGGCACATCTGCTATTTTACATCGTCGGTGCGGGCGGTTGTGCGGGCGATTGGCGAACTGCGCGAAGAATTTCCGTTCGACGACGACATTGAGGAAACGATAGACTCGGACCCGATTTCGATGATGTAGTCGGGGTTGTGCGCGTCTGCGGGTGGCAGGCGGCGCGTGTTGGAATTGGCTCGGAAGAATGCGGGCTGCGGGGTGTGGGTATCGGGATTGTGTCAGGTTGCGCGAAAAAATAATGCGAAGTCGGGCGGCGCGGAATTTGATGCATATGGCGCAAAAAATTCGGAAGTTTTTAAACTTGCGTTTTTCGGCGCAAAAAATACCCTGTTTATTACTATGAAGTTTAAAAATTGTATGTTTATTTTGCTCGCCGCCGCGTTCGTTTCGGGCGCGTTCGCCGAGATAACGACTCCGCGAATCTTCTCGGATTCCATGGTGTTCCAGCGCGGCGCGAAGGCCCGCATTTGGGGCACTGCCGAACCGAAGGCAAAGGTGGAGGTGAAATTCGACGGTCAAACGAAGTCGGCAGTGGCCCGCAAAGACGGCAAGTGGGTTGTGGTTCTCGACCCGATGCAGGCGAACAAAACGCCGCAGGACGTTCGGATTTTCGAAAACGGTAAGCTCGCCAAGACTATCAAGGACGTGCTCGTGGGCGAAGTCTGGATTTTGGCGGGACAATCGAATATGGAAGGCACTATGGGCTGGATTATGCGCAATAATGAGGCGTATCAGAAGGCCATGGCGCGGGCGGACTATCCGAATATGCGGTTTTTCCGCCTTCCGGGATATTTGATTAGCGAAACCGAGCAGAGCGACGTGCCCGCAAGCGTGAAGTGGGAGCACTGCAACAAACAATCGCTAAATCCGTTCAGCGCGACGGGATTCTTTGCGGGAGAGCAGATTATGAAGGCTCTCGACGTTCCCGTGGCGATGATTTACACGCCGTTTGGCGGCAGCACGATGCGCTCGTGGGTTCCGCAGTCGGCAAACAAAAACGTGCCCTACTGGCAGAAAATGTATGAGGACTTCGTCCAGAAAAAGGCAGCCTACGACTACGAAGGCGAAATGAAAAAATACAACGCAAAGCTTGCCGAATACAACGAGTCGGTAAAGAAAGCGAAGTCCGAAGGCAAGCCCGCTCCGAAAATGAGCAACTATCTGAGGTGGGAGAAGCCCGACAAAATCACCCCGCTTAACTGCCGCAGGACGCCGAACTATTTCTTCAACGCGAAAATCGCGCCCATTGCGGGCTACACGGCGAAGGGTGTTATATGGTATCAGGGCGAAAGCGACGACGCGAACGAATCGCTTGCCTGTTTCGATACGCAGTATGTCGAGCTTATGAAGGCGTGGCGACAATATTGGAAAAAGCCCAATTTGTATTGTGTGGAAGTTCAGTTGCCGTCGTTTAAGGCCAAGAACTGGCCCGACTTGCGTTTGAAGCAGCAGAAGGGCGCGGAGACTCTCAAAAAGAATTCGCTTATGGTTTGCATTATCGACACGGGCGAGGAAAACGATGTCCACCCCGCAGACAAGGACATTGTGGGCGAGCGCATTGCGAAAGCCGTGTTGAACAAGGTCTACAAGCAGAAAATAGTCGGTTTTGGCCCGTCGCCGAAAAGCGTGAAATACGAAGGCGACAAGGCTGTGGTTCAGATGGATTTGCACGGTTCGAAATCGCTCAAACACGAAGGCGAGTCGAAGGGCTTTGAAGTCAAGGTCGGCGGCAAATGGGTTCCCGCAAATGCCGTCGTAAAGGGCAAAATACTGATTATTCGCGCCGCCGACAAGTCGGTTAAGGGCGACGTTGCGGGTGTGCGCTATCTCCACACGCCGTGGGCGAAACCGCTTGTGTGGCTCTACAATCAGGACGGGCTGCCCGCGATTCCGTTTATGAATGAAAAATAGGCGGTAAAGATTTGGCAAAAGCCGCAAACAAAAACGCTCCCGAATTCGATTCGGGGGCGTTTTTTGTGTAGGGAAATATGTGCGGGATTATGGGAGGTTCGGCCGTTTGGGGTGTGGTTGCGGTCAGGCTTTGAGTGCGCCTGCGAGCATTCCCATTTTGGCATAGGTTTCGATTCCCCGAGAGCTCATTTCAACGAGTTTTTCGTTCCAGTCGATTTTCGACTTCGGGAAAATGGAGACGACGCAAGAGCCGCCGAAGCGGAAGTAGCCCGCCTCGTCGCCGCGCGTAAACGAATCGCCGACTTTATGTGTGTTCACGATGCTGCCGACGTTTGTAGCCCCGATTTCGACGAATGCGCAAAAACCGAAGTCGGAAGTTTCGAGAATGTTTACGACGCGTCGGTTTTCCCACAAGACGGAAAGTTTGGGTTTTAAGGCGATTGGACTTACCGAATACAACGCGCCCGAAACCGCCCTGCGAGCCGCCAACGCGCCCGAAACGGGGAAATGGAAGCGGTGGTAATCGACGGGCGCGAGGCGCGAAATGAGCATATCGCCGCCGACGAAATTTTCGGAAAGAGGTTTGTCGGCGAGGAATTTTGCGAGGTCGAATTTCTGTCCCTTTACATAGAACGAATCCGCCTGCGAGACGTTTTTTATGAGCAGGTGTCTGCCGTCGCTCGGGAACGACACCGCACCCGAAATGCCCGCCGCGGCTATTTCGCGCGCGCCATCGCGCAGGCGGCGCGTGAAAAATTCGTTGAAGGTTTTGTAATGCGACGGGGCGAAAAGCATTTCGTCGGTATTTATGCCGTTTGATTTTATGAAGCCTGCGACTGTTTTTGCGCTGGATTTCGAATCGGCCCAAATGCCTCCGAGGCGCGAAAAGAATCCGCGCTTGAACAATGCCCAGACGGACAGGCGTCCAAGCGGGTTGCCGTAGAGGAAATTCATAAACGGTTCGGCTGGGACGTTTTCGTAAATAAAATCGCCCGTTGATAGATTATATAATTTTATACTCATCTTGACAGAAGTCTTTCCTTTAAAAATGTTTTACGCGCCGCCGAGCGCGAATTTTTTACCGCCGCAGCCCACGCGCTCTGATTGCCCACGATGTATACTTTTTTACGCCCGCGCGTGATTGCCGTATAAAGCAGGTTGCGTTGCAACATTACGAAATGCTGGCGCAAAAGCGGGATTACGACTATGGGAAATTCGCTACCCTGCGACTTGTGTATGCTGATTGCGTATGCCTGTTGGAAGTCGATTAAATCGGACTTGGTAAGCGCGATTTTACGCCCGTCGAAATCGGCGGTAAGCGACGCGCCGTCGCGGGCGATGGAGACGACGCGCCCCATATCGCCGTTGAAAATGTCGAGGTCGTAATTGTTGCGCGTCTGCATGATTTTGTCGCCGACGGAAAATGTGGTGCCGCCGTATGCCATTGACTCGCCGTCGGGGTTGAGCGCGCGTTTTAGCTCGAAATTCAAATTCGCGATTCCCGCCGCGCCCTTGTGCATTGGCGCAAGAACCTGCGCCTGCGAGAGCGCGTCGACGCCGAACCAGCGCGGAATGCGCCGCGCCAAAAGTTCGGAGCAAACGCCGATGCACTCTTCGGGAGTTTCGGCGGGAATGAAAACGATGTCGTCGGCGGTATCGACAAGCTCGACGGGCGCGACGGAAATTTCCGCCATAGAGGCATCGCCCGAAAGAACGGAATGGGCGGCGCGGACGATTTGGCTGCGCTCGCCCTGCCGGAAGATTTTTTGAAGGCGGACGACGGGGAATTTCGCGGAATCGATTATGTCGCGCAGGACGTTGCCCGCGCCGACGCTCGGGAGCTGGTCGATGTCGCCGACAAGCACGAGGTGCGCCGCGCTCGGGACGGCGGCGATGACGGCGGCGGCGAGTTTGGTGTCGAGCATTGACGCTTCGTCGACGACGACGAATTTTGCGGGCATTGTGCGGTATTCGTTATAGACGAATTTGCCGTCTTCGAATCCGAGCAGGCGGTGGATTGTCTTGGCGTCGCACTTGGTGCTTTCGCCCATTCGCTGCGCGGCTTTGCCCGTGGGCGCGGCGAGGACGGGCGGGCATTTTTTCGCCTTCAAAATGTCGCAGACCGCGCGCAGGATTGTGGTTTTACCCGTGCCGGGCCCCCCCGTAATGACGCATATTTTATTGCGCAAAACCGCGGCGACGGCGGCGGACTGTTCGGGCGCGAACTCAAAGCCCGCGCGCTTTACCGCCCAATCGACAGCGGCGTCGACTTTTATCGGCGGCAGGCAGCTGGGGGCGGAAGCTATGCGGCGCAGGTTCGAAACTATGCGGCGTTCGGCGTAATCGAGGCTGTCGCGCTGGACGACGCCCTCGCCGACGTATTTCAAATAGCCGTCCTGCGCCAGACGCGAGACTGCCTCGGCGCACTTCTGCGTGTCGACGTCCAAAAGCGAAGACGCCCGCGCGACGAGTTCGCCTGTGTTCGCGCAGGTTGCGCCCTCCTCCTCGCACTCGCCGAGGGCGTGCAAAACGCCCGCGCTGATGCGCTCGGGGCTTTCGTTCGAAATTCCGCCGTTGAGGGCTATCATATCGGCGGTTTTAAAGCCTATGCCCTCGATGTCGCGGGCGAGTTTATAGGGCTCTTCGCGGACGATACGCGGGGCGTCGGAGCCGAAGCGTTTCATAATGCGCACGCACATCGCCATTCCGATTCCGTAGACGCGCAGGGCTATGACGACGTCGCGCAGCCCCTTTTGCTCTTCCCACGAGGCGCGGATTCGCGCGAGCCGCTCTTTGCCGATTCCCTTTACGCGCAGGAGGTTCGCGCTTGCGGTGTCGATGATGTCGAGCGTTTTTTCGCCGAAAGTGTCGACTATGCGCTTGGCGTATGTCGGCCCGATTCCGTCAATCAAGCCCGAGCCGAGGAATTTTTCGATTCCGTAGACGCCCGAAGGCAGGCGCGACTCGAACGACTTGACTTTGAACTGCGCCCCGTAGGAGCTGTGGCGCGTCCACTCGCCGACGGCGTCGATTGTCTCGCCGCATTGAAGCGACGGCATTATGCCCGTGATTGTGGCGTTGCGCGGCGCGCCCGATTTGTCGCGCACTTTGAGGGTTGCGATGCAATAGAAATTCTCGTCGTTGAAGAAGACGATTCTTTCGACGACGCCCGAAATTTTTACGCTGTTGTCGGATTGCTGCGGCATTGGCGGAGGGTTAGATTTCGACGGAAAGCACCGCCGCGGACAGCCCTTTGAGGTCGTCGAAAATGCCGAGCGCGTTGGGACATTTTTCAAGAAGCGAGGCTTTCGAATCGCCGCCAGTGGCAACCAAGGCGGACTTCACCGACGCGTTTTCGGCGGCGAGGTAGTCGAATGGCGAATCGCCTACGCCGAGAACTTCGGCGGCGGGCAAGCCGATTTCGCGCAGAGCCGTTTGGGTGAACTCCCTGTCGGGCTTGCGCGGAGAATGCAGCGATGTTGCCACAATGCAGTCGAAAAATTTGTCGAAGCCCAGTTTCTCGGCTACCGCCTCCGCCCCCGAACGCTGCTTGTTTGTAAAGCACGCCATTTTTATTCCGCGCGACTTCAACTCCGCCATAACTTCGTGTGCGTAGGGCATTGCTTTGAGCCCGCAGAAGACGAAATCGGGGTAGATTTGCAGGTAGTAATCGGCGGTTTTTTCATATAAATCGGCGTATGGGGTGTCCGCCAAAAGGCGTTTCATAGTGATTAAAATCGAGCCGCCGACGGTGGTGAAGACGCGTTCGTAGGTCGGGGCGGGAATTCCGAATTTTTCGAACGCGGCGCAAGTGCACTTGTGGATTGCCGTGTAGTTGTCGGCAAGCGTTCCGTCCAAATCGAATAATACACCTTTGAAATTTGTGTTTGGCATCGTTAAAAATCAATTTTTCCCATTGTCAGAAATTCTGCCGAAGGAAATTTTTTTGACAAATATTTTTTGAGGAAATCGGCGGTGGATTTTTCAATTTCCCCGGGGGCGGCGGCGAATGTGTTGTAGACGACTCCTACAACCTCCAAGCCCGCGGCGGCGCAGGCTTCGAGCGAAAGAAGCGCGTGGTTTAGCCCGCCCAATTTCGAGGACGCGACAAGATAGGTTTTGGGAGCGAACTTTTTTGCGTAATCGATTGTGAGGAAATCTTCCGAAAGCGGAACCATAAGCCCGCCCGCGCCTTCGAGCAGCACGACGTCGTAGCGGCTTTGCAAGATGCGCGAACGCGCCGCGATTGCATCGGGGTCGATAACACGCCCCTGCATTGCCGCAGACAAATGGGGCGATGCGGGAAAGTCGAAGACGTCGGCGCACGTCGTGAAATCGGTGTCTTCGGGAAAAAGGGAGACGCCCATAATTTTGCGGTGCGTCAAAATATCCTCCGAAATTCCGCGGCAGCCCGTCTGGACGAGTTTCTGCGTTATGACGCGTTTGCCGAGCGCGGCAAAACGGCGCGCGAGAAAGCCCGTGGCGACGCTCTTGCCGACATCGGTGTCTGTTCCGCTGATAAAATAAATCATAAAATACTACTTTCTAACTGCGATTGCGGTCATCGGATTGTATGTTAGGCGGACGCCGCCCGAGTCGCCGAAGCGGCGAGTGTATTCGGTTTCGAAGCGGCGCAGTTTTTGCGGAGTCCAGAATGAGGCGAACTCTCCGTGGACGCCCGTGTTTTTTATGTGGCGCAAAATATCGCGAACCGACGCGAACGAAAACGCGAAAGTCTCGTTTGCGCAAAAGGCGATTTCGAAGCCCGCCGCGGCGATTTCGGAAGTAAAGGTTTCGAATGAATCGTATTCGAGAGTGTCGATGCCCAATTCGGAAAATTCGGGGAAATTGCCCTCCCCAAAAGTTCCGAGGGCGAGAACCGCGCCGCTTTCGGACGCGTCGAAAAGCCGTTTGTAAAGACGCGGGCGGGCGTCAATCCATTGCAGGCAGGACGCCGACAGTATGAGGTCGGGCTTGGGCGAGAGCTGCGCAAGCGCGAGCTTTTCGACGGGGCCGAAGCACGCCCGCGCCCCCGAGGCGTTTGCCGCGCTCAGGCACAATGCGGGACTGATGTCGTTTACGACGTAGCTTTCGCAGGCGATGTGTTTTTTTATTTGCGAAGTCAAAAAGCCCGTTCCGCAGCCGAATTCGAAGGCGCGTTTGAATTTTCTTTCGGGGAAAAGTTTTTGGAGTTTTTCGCGCAGAAAAAGCCCGACATTTTTTTGGACGACGGCGCATTTTTCGTATGAATCCGCGCTCTTTTCGAATGCGGAAGCGAGTTTGCCGCCGCGGTGGAAGGCGTTGAGGGCGTAGTCGAAAAGTTCGGGAGAGAGGTGTTCGCCCTCCCAAACGGTGAGGGTTTTGGGAAATGCCCTTGCGAGGTTTCGGGTCGGGAAAATTTTGTCGCCGACGCAGGCGAAGGCGCAATCCCAGCGGGATTTGACGGTATGGCCGGCGTCGAAGAAGCGTCCGCAGCTGCGCAGTTCGTCGCGCAATTCGTCGGGGGTGCGGGAGCACAAAAGGGCGCGGTTTTGCGCAAAATTGCGCGCCCCGCAAACGCGTTTGTAGAATTTTTCTACTCCCGCGGCGTCGAAGTTTTCGAGCGTTTTTTCGAAGACGGCGCGGGGGATTCCGAGTGTGTCGTCGACGGGAAAAGTGCTGCCGCAAAGGGCGATTCGCGAAACTACGTTCGCCCAATCCGCGGTGGCGACGTCCGCAACCTTGACGCCGAACGACCACGCGACGATGCGGACTTTTGCGTAGCGCGAAAAATCCTCCGAAAGCGAAAAATCGCGGTAGTCGAAAACTACGCAAACGTCGGTTTTGGGCAGGCTGCATTTCGACAGAACTGCGGCGTCGCAGGCGAAGCCCGCAAAGAAGACCGTTGCGGTGTCGCCCGCGCCCCTACTGAGCCATTTGAATTTCATTTTGCCGAAGATTCTTAAATTCGGCGGCGAATTTTTCAAGTTCGGATTTCGACATTTTGGCGTTGAGAGAAAGTCTTATGCGCGCCGAATTTTTCGGGACGGTCGGGTATCTGACTGCCGCCGCGCAATAGCCCGCATCGAGCAGTTTACGCGAAAGGCCGCACGCCGCGGCGTTGTCGCCCACGAGTATGGGCGCGATTTGCGAGCTTCCAAGGATTGTTTCGGGCGCGAGGATTTTTCTTAAATATGCGGAAAGTTCGGCAAGGGTTTCGCGCCTTGCAGCCATTTCGGGCGATGAAAAGCGCGAACAGACAAAGAGTGTCCACAGTGCGCTTATGGGCGGTATTGCGGTCGTAAAAATGAACCCGCGGGCGCGGTTTATGAGAACGTCGCGGATTTGCGGGGAGGTTATGACCGCCGCGCCCTGCGAAGCCGCCGCCTTGCCGAGGGTTGCCATAATTATGTCGACGTCGCCGAGCAATCCGCGCGAGGCGCACAAGCCCAAGCCGCCGTTGCCGAAGACGCCGAAGGAATGGGCTTCGTCGACGTAGAGAGCGCAATCGAACTCGCGCTTGATTTCGACGAGCCCTCCGATGTCGGCAAAGTCGCCGTCCATACTGAAAACACCCTCGGTTGCGATGAACGCGTTTTCGAACTCGGCGCGGTGTTCGCGCAGGAGGCGGCGCAAGTGTGAATAGTCGTTATGGGCGTAGCGGTAGAATTTCGCGTCGGAGAGTTTGAGGGCGTCGATGAGGCTTGCGTGGACGAGTTTGTCGCAGAAAACGGCGTCTTTCGAAGACGCGAGAGCGGGCAGAACACTCGTGTTTGCGGCGTATCCGCCGTTGAAAACAAGGCAAGATTTTTCCGCACCCGACTGGGCCGAAAACGCGTTTGCAAACCAGTTTTCCAATGCCGCGAATGCGGGATTGTTGCCGCCCAGAAGGCGGGACGAAACCGAAGACATCACGAACGCCCCGCCGTCGAGAGATGCGAGAAATTCGCGCTGCATATCGGTATCGGAGGAGATTCCGAGGTAGTCGTTCGTGGCGAAATTGAGCATTTTTACGCCGTCGCGGGTGATGTGTGCGCCGTCGGCAACGGAGGTCCAGAGGGTTCGGTATAGTCCGTCCGCGCGCAAACTGCTTAATATTTCGGAATAATTTTTCACTTATTTTAATGAAATTTGGGATTCGCTATCTTGGCGGTTTCGGGGCGATTCAAAGCGATTTTACAACATCGCAGACTGCCGAGCAAAGCAGTTTTAAATCGGCGTCGGAAATCACGAACGGCGGCATACAGTAGATGAGTCTGCCGAACGGGCGCAGCCAGACGCCGCGTTCGATAAGCATTTTTTGGACGCGTTCGACGTCGACGGGGTTGCGCGTTTCAACGACGCCGATTGCGCCGAAACAGCGCGCCTGGGCGACACTTTCAAGGGCGTTTAGCGGCAGGAGCTTGGTCTTCAAAACCGCCTCAATTTCGCGGACGCGGGCGCAGACGTCGAAGCTTTCGAAGCAATCGAGGGCTGCGTTGGCGGCTGCGCAGGCAAGCGGATTTGCCATAAATGTGGGCCCGTGCATGAAAAGTCCGACGCCGCCTTCGGAAATTCTATCCGAAATTTCGGCGGTGGCGAGGACTGCGGCGAAGCTCATATATCCGCCCGTCAGAGCCTTGCCGAGGCACATTATGTCGGGGGTTGTGTCCGCCCACTGGCAGGCGAACGGCTTGCCCGTGCGTCCGAAGCCCGTGGCGATTTCGTCGAAGATTAGCAGGACGCCGAACTCGTCGCACGCCTCGCGCAAAAGGCGCAGATACTGAGGGTGGTAGAAACGCATTCCGCCCGCCCCCTGCACTATCGGCTCCAAAATGACGGCGGCGATTTCCCGCGAATGGCGGCGCAGGATTTCGCGCATAGAGGCGAAATCGGAGGGGTCGAACGGGGCGTCGAACGCGCACTTCGGGGTGTCGGCGAAGTAGTGGACGGGCAATGCGCCCGAGAAGACCGAATGCATTCCGTTGACGGGGTCGCATACCGACATTGCGTGCCAAGTGTCGCCGTGGTATCCGCCGCGGATTGTGGCGAATTTCCGCTTTGCCGAGAACTGCGACCCTCGCGAATGCCAATACTGCAACGCCATTTTCATCGAGACCTCGACAGCGACGGAACCCGAATCGCAAAAGAAGATTTTTTCGAGGGGCGCGGGCGTCATATCGACGAGTCTTTTAGCAAGGCGCACGGCGGGCTCGTGGGTGAGTCCGCCGAACATAACGTGGGCGAATTTGTCGAGTTGGGCGCGGACGGCGGAGTTTATGTGTTCGTTGTTGTAGCCGTATGCAACCGCCCACCAAGACGACATTCCGTCGACGACCTCGCGCCCATCGGCGAATATCAGGTGTGTGCCGCGCGCGCCTACGACTTCGTAGACGCCGATTGGGTTTTTCATCGATGCGTAAGGGTGCCAGACGTGTTGTCTGTCGTAATTCAAAAGCTCCTTAGAAGTCATAGCCCAAGCGTTTTAGCATTTCGAAATCCTCGGCGACGCCCGAACCGACGGTGGTGAGCATATCGCCCATAAGAATTGCGCTCGCGCCCGATTTGAGCGCGGTTTCCTGAAAGTCGCGGAAGGCGCTTCTGCCGCCTGCAAAGCGTATGTGAGCGCGGGGGTTGGCTATGCGGAAGACGGCGAAAGCGCGCAGAATTTCCTCGCGCGGAAGCGGCGGGGTGTTTTCGAGCGGCGTGCCCTTTATGGGCTGCAAGACGTTGACGGGAATGGAATCGACGCCGAGGGTTGCGAGTGTGTGGGCGAGCTCGACGCGCTGGGCGAAGGACTCGCCCATGCCGATGATTCCGCCGCTGCAAATGCTTAATCCGACCTCGCGCGCGGCGCGGATTGAGGCGATTTTATCGTCTATTGTGTGTGTGGAGCAAAGTTTCGGAAAGTATGAAGGCGCGGTTTCAAGATTGCAATGGAACCTGCGCATTCCCGCCGCGCGGAGAATTTCGAACTGCGACTTTGTGAGCAATCCGAACGAGCCGCAAAGGTAAAGCCCCTTCAATGTGGAGAGTTTTTTGAAGGCGTCCGCCATTTTTTGCGTGTCAGCGTCGGACAATGTTCTGCCGCTTGTTACGAGCGAGAACCTGCGTATGCCAAGCTCGTGCGACTTTTTTCCGCACTCGAACGCCTCCTGTGCCGAAACCGCCGCGTAGACGCCGCACCCCGTGTTGTGGTGTGCCGACTGTGCGCACCACTTGCAATTTTCCGAGCACCGCCCCGACTTGGCGTTCATTATCGAGCAGGTATCGACTGTGTTTCCGAGAAATTTACGCCGCAGTTTTTCGGCGGTTTCGCACAGGATTTCGAGTTGCGCAGACGTCGCGAAATCGAGAATTTCGTCGAACGTCAGCGGCTGCGCGTTCAGAATTTTATTCAGCATAGGTCTTTATTTTTAAGGGTATATCGCGCTATTTTCTAAAACGCGACGCGACGCGGTGTCAAGGTTTTAAAGACTTCAAAAATGGTAGTGTCTAAGTATGGGTGTAACGTTTGTTTTGGGGTATGGAAAAAAAGTAAAAAAATTGTTGAAGTTTATCGAAGTTTCGGCAAAATGCATTTCTTAATAACTTTTAAAAAGGAATCAAAATGCCAAGAGAAACAGTAATCATCGAATGCACGGAAGCGCGCAAAGAAGGTAAATCGCCCTCGCGCTATATGACAACGCGCAACTTCAAGAAGCAGGCCGACAAAGTCGAAAAGCTTAAATACAACCCTTCTTTGAAGCGTCGCACCCTTCATCGCGAAATCAAAAAGTAGTAGGGGCAATCCTGCTGGGCAGGTTGCCATTGTTTGGTAAGTGGCGGCGAATTGCTAAGCGCAATTTGCGCCTTTGCTTTCAATTAAAGTTGAGCCGTTTTAAGCGGCTTGTGGACAAACGGCGGCTTACTCAGCCGCCTTTTCTGTTTTCACACGCATTGCGCATTGCGCAATAGCTTTTTTTATATGACGGGCACGGGCGCGGTATTGGCAAAGCCAATATGCCCGCTTTACTTTAACGAATAGACAAAGGCGGAATTGCCGAAAGCAATCGCCACCTTTTTCGAACATTAAAAAAATTCGGAGAGTGGGAAAGGAACTCGCAGAGTAAAATCACGGCAAACATAATGGACATCATCGCGGGAATGAATCGGAATGCGCCGAGCAGCGAAAAGAAATCAATCTTAATAAGCAAAACTTATCAAAGTCCGAATTTTCTTTTGAGAATTCCGATGAAAATTTCGAGAGGCTTGCAGACGCGGGACTCGCGCCAAATACTGACGTAGCGCATATCGGCGTCGAGACCCTCGACCGCCTTGAAGCGCACTCCATTGTAATAGTTGCGGACGAGATGACGCAACTCCATTTCGGCTTGGCTTCCTTTCGGACTGCTAACGGTTCGATTTTCAAGCGAGTAAAAGGCAAAAACGGAGGGTGTCAAGATTTTCGAAAAGCGGGCGCAAAAAAAGGCGTCCGAGACGGGACGCCTTTTTGTCTGCCGATTTGCGGGCGGCTCGGTTTATGAATAGAGCCAAGTTGAGAGGTAGCGCGAACCTGTGTCGGGTATGATTGCGACGATTTTTTTGCCCGCGTTTTCGGGTTTCTTGGCAAGTTCCAATGCCGCAAAAACTGCCGCGCCTGCGGAAATGCCCGTGTGGATACCCTCCTCTTTTGCGAGTCTGCGGGCGATATTGCCTGCGTCTTCGTCCTTGACGCGGATTACGCCGTCGACGTGTTTGGCGTCGTAAATTTTGGGAACGAAGCCCGCCCCGATTCCCTGAATCTTGTGGGGGCCGCTCTTGCCGCCAGAAAGAACTGGCGATGTGTCGGGTTCAACTGCGTAGATTTTGAGTTCGGGTTTCAGCGGTTTCAACGCCTGCGCGATGCCGCTGATTGTGCCGCCCGTGCCGACGCCCGCCACGACGATATCGACCGCGCCGTCGGTGTCTTCCCAAATTTCTTTACCCGTTGTTTTGCGGTGGATTTCGCTATTGGCGAAGTTTTCGAACTGCTGCGGAATGAACGAGCCGGGGTTTTCGCGCTGCAATTCGAGAGCCTTTTCGATTGCTCCCTTCATGCCCTTTGCGCCGTCTGTAAGCACGAGTTCCGCGCCGAGGCTGAGCAGAAACTTGCGGCGTTCGATACTCATAGTTTCGGGCATCGTCAAAATCAGGCGGTATTTTTTGACTGCCGCTACAAGAGCAAGCCCGATTCCCGTGTTGCCGCTTGTAGGCTCTATTATAAGCCCTCCCTTTTTGAGCAACCCCTTGGCTTCGGCGTCTTCGACCATTGCGAGGGCCGCTCTGTCTTTTACCGAACCCGAAGGATTGAAGAATTCGAGCTTCGCCAAAACTTCGGCTTTCGAGTCGTTTAAATAATTGAGGCGAACCAACGGAGTTCCGCCTACGAGTTCCAATATGTTGTTTGCGATTTTCATATTTGTTTTTTTGATTGTGGATATGTTGTCGCAAAAACTACCAAATGAGTCAAGAATATTTTTTCAAAAAATGCACGGTTTGCGCGTATCTTATTTTAAACAAGCGAAATAAAAATTAAAAAATATTTACTAAAATGGTAGTTTTTATTGTGCTTTCGCCGTAAAGCTATGAATACATCGCCAATTTCGCGGTCAAAAACAAAACAAAGAGTGCTGCGAGATACGCCGCGAAATACCGCCAATTTTTAAGGGCGAAATCGCGCAAATTGCCGCGGCAAAAGCCGCTGCATTTTTCGCCGAAGACGAAGACAAAACACGACATCGCAATGCCCGCGCAAAACAGAAACGCCATGGCAGGCGGCAGCAGAAAACGCCCTCCGAGAGCGCAAACAAATGTGGGCGACAGGAACATCGCCGCAAACGCGAGCGCGAATGTGCCGAAGAATGTCCGCGCCCCGACTTCGCCGTTTATAAAGAACCGCGCGACAAAATGAACAATCAGCCAGACTATGAAAAGTTCGAGTCCGCCCGCAAAAAACAGTCGGCAAAAATCGGACAAAAAAGACAAAGCCGATTCGGCGAAAAACGCGCCCCACCCCGCCCCGTCCGAAACGTTGGAAACAGCCCGTGCCAGATTCGACGAAAGCAGAATCTCCGACGCGCGCAAAAATACGGTAAACGCCGCAAAAAACGCCTGAAACAAAACTACGAGCGCAACGGCGCGTTCAAAACGCCGCACGGGCAGGTAAAACCGTCTAAAACGAGACAAATTCATATGTCCGAGTTTCTAGCCACAAGCGCGCAAAAATCAACAAAAAAGCCGTATTTACGCCGAAATCGACCGAATTTCCGCCCCAGCCCAGCAGCAGCTCGAACGGCGGACACAAAATCAAAAAAAGGTTGCCTTGGCGGGCAAAATCTGAAAGATAGAATTCCATTATGGATTCCAATATTGTGTTAGATATATGCGTGTTTGCCGCATTCATTTTCGCGGTGATTTTCACGGGATTATACAAGAGCAAGAACGAAGGCGGCTCGGAAGACTACTTTTTGGCGGGTCGCGGGCTGTCGTGGTGGCTTATCGGCATTTCGCTGATTGCGGCGAACATCTCGACGGAGCAATTCGTAGGCATGAGCGGCAGCGCGGCTGGTCTTTCGGGCTTGGCGATTGCAAGCTACGAATGGATGGCTGCAATCTGCCTTGTCTGCGTGGCGTTCCTGTTCCTGCCCAAATTCCTCAAAAGCGGAATGTATACGGTGCCGCAGTTCCTCGAATACCGCTTCGACGCGCTTTCGAGAACGGTGATGTCGGTGCTTATGGTCGTGGTTTTGGTGACGGTTAATACGACGGCGGTTATATATTCGGGCGCGACGGTCGCAAACACCGTTTTCGGCTCGGCGGCGGAATTGCCGTTTACGCTCAACGTGCCCGTGTGCTGCTGGGCTATCGGCATTATGGCGGCAATCTACGTTTGCGCGGGCGGTCTTAAAGCGTGTGCGTGGGCGGACTTGTTGCAGGGTTCGGCATTGATTATCGGCGGCGCGCTGATTACGTATTTCGCCTTCGACGCGTTCGCGGCAAAGCCCGTGGCTGAAATCGCGACTACGGCGGTTATCCCCGAGGCGGTTCGCAGCGGGCTTGAAAACGCGAATGTCTTCGAAAAATTCTTTACGCTCAATTCGGACAAGCTGACTATGTTTATGCCCGCAGACCACCCCGAAATTCCGTGGACTGCGCTGATTATCGGCTTGTGGATTCCCAACTTCTACTACTGGGGCTTCAACCAGTATATCATCCAGCGCACGCTCGGCGCGTCGAGTTTGGCGGAAGGCCAGAAAGGCGTGATTTTCGCGGCGGGCTTGAAGCTGATAATTCCGTTTATCATCGTATTCCCGGGGATTATCGCGTTCAATATTTACTCGCAGGATCAGAATATCGAGGCGTTGCACGACCAGCGCATTATGACGACGAATGCCAAAAACTTCGCCCCGCTCTATTTCAAGGGGCTTGAAGCCACAAACCAGAAGTTCGACGCCGACAATGCCGCGCGCTTTTTCAGCTTCGACTTGGGGCAGAAAAACGAAAAGGGCGAATCGGTAAAAACTCCCGTTTTTACGAAGGACGAAATCGCGAATTTGCAGGCGGAATACGACGCCATGAAGGCATCGGGAACTCTCGACAAAATCTCGTTTAAATACGACGGCGGCTGGGCGAAATCAAACGGCGGCTTGGGAATTCCCGCAAAGGCGTTTGTCGACGCTTGGAACAAGGCGACCGAAAAAACCGCCCACAAAGACTTTACCCGCACGCTTTACGGATATAAATACGACTCCGCGTTCGGACTTCTCATCAGCAAGGCTCTGCCCGAAGGATTCGGGTTGCGCGGCTTTATTTTTGCGGCTCTCTTGGGCGCGGTGGTAAGTTCGCTTGCGGCAATGCTCAACGCGGCGTCGACGATATTTACAATCGACATCTACAAGAAATTCATCAACAAAAACGCGTCGGACAGGAATCAGGTTCTTGCGGGCAGAATCGCGGTTTTGGTGTTCGCGGTTATAGGCTGTCTTGTCGCCCCCGTGCTCGCGAATCCGAAGCTCGGCGGAGTGTTCACGTTCATTCAGGAATTCCAAGGGTATATGTCGCCGGGTATTTTGGCGGTCTTCGTATTCGGTATGTTCTCGAAAAAAGCTCCGCGCTTTGCGGGTGCAATCGGCATTATCACGAGCCCGATTGTCTACGGCATTTTGCAGTTCAACTTCGGCGACATTGCCTTCCTCAACAGAATGGCGATAACGTTTGCGTGCTCGCTGGCGGTTATGCTGGTGTTGACGCTCGTAAAGCCTCTCAAACAGGACATCGTCCTGCCCGAAAATAAGAATATGGACTTGTCGTCCTCGACGGGCGCGAGAATCGGCGGCATTTCGGTGCTCGTGGCGGCGTTCGCGCTCTACTTCATCTTCTCGGGGCTCTGGTTCTAAGAGACGCTTTTTTAGACTACGGCGGCGGAAAAATCCTCCGCCCGCCGTATTTTTAATCCAATAAAAAACGCAAAAAAACAACGAATGAAAAAATATATGGGAAGAATGAAAAAATATATGGGAAAAGAGAAAACACTAAACGCTGTAAAAAAAGCATCGCTTGCGCTGTTGTGCGCGGGCGCGCTTGCAATGTTCGGGTGCGAGACGTTCGAGCCGATATTCTCGATGGATAACGGAATCGATACGAAAAACCGCCCGACGATTCCGACGAGTTTCGAGTCGGATACAAACAAGGTGATGTCGAAAGCCTACTGGGACTTGTGGAACAAGGACGTCCAGAAGGAAATCGACGCGCGTATCGAAAAATTTAGAAAAGCCGACGGCGTTGTGAAGGTCGACGCCGCGCCGAACACGGACGTTGAAATCAAGCAAATTAAGCACTCGTTCATTTTCGGGGCGCATATTTTCAACTTCAACCAGCTCGGCAAAAAGGAATACAACGACATTTACAAGAGCCTATACGGGACGTTGTTTAATTCCGCGACGGTGGCGTTCTACTGGAAATGTTTTGAATTCTCACCCGACCAATTCCGTTTTGCGACAGAATACTGGGACACCGAAGACTTCTGGAACAATGTCAAAGAGCCCAAGCTTATGCCGCACTGGCGTCGCCCGAGTTCCGACCAAGTTGTGGAATTCTGTCAGCAAAAGCATATCCGCATTCACGGACACCCGCTTGTCTGGGGCAGCCGCAGCTGGCATATGCCCGAAGAGTGGCTCGTGAACGACTTTGCCAATCCCGCGGAAAAGGCGTTGTTGAAAAAATACGGAATCAAGGTCGAAGGCTCGGACGCGAAATACGCGCACAGCGCGCTTTACAAAAAGCCGATTGCCGAGCTTGAAAAGCTCATAGGCCACTATGCCGCCGAAATCGGCAAACGCTATGAAGCCCGCGTGAAGGCAATCGCAGAACACTACGGCGACATCGTCGACAGCTGGGACGTTGTAAACGAATCCGCAACCGACTTCGAAAAGGGCAACCTGCCCTCGGGCAATGTGTTTTCGAAATCGTGGTATGGCATAATGCAGCCCAACTACGACTTCGACGCCTTCCGTCTTGCGCAAAAGTATCTGCCCGCGAAGGCAAAGCTCAACATCAACGACTACAATATGCGCGCGGCATACATCAACCAGATAAAGTCGCTTGAAAAGCGCGGCTGCAAAATCGACATTGTGGGCTCGCAAATGCACCTGTTCAACCCCGAGCAGACGCTCGGCATAGCAAACGGCAAGGCGATTCAAACGCCCAAGCAGGTAAAGGAAACTATGGACAGACTCGCGACTGCGGGCAAGCCGATACACCTGAGCGAAATTACAATCACCGCCGCGGGCACTGGCGAAAAGGAGCGCATGATGCAGGCTATCGCGCTTCGCAACCTTTACAGAATGTGGTTTAGCATCGAAAATATGATGGGGATAACCTGGTGGAACGTAGTCGACGACTGCGGAGCACCGGGTGAGCCGTCTATGTCGGGGATTTTCACCCGCGATATGAAGCCAAAGCCCGCGTTCTTCGCTATGAACGACCTCATTAACGGCGAATGGAAAACAAACACCGTCCGCCGCGCCGACGCAGACGGCAATGTCAAATTCCGCGGATTCAAGGGGCTTTACGAAATTTCCTACACCGACAAAAACGGAAACAAGAAAACAATACAATATAACCTAAAATAATGAAAAAAAGTTTAGCTTCGAGTTTCGAAAAAATCTACGGGCGCAAGGCGGAAGTCTTCGCCCAAGCCCCTGGACGAATCGAGTTCATCGGCAACCACACCGACTACAACGGCGGCTGGACGATGGGCGCGGCTATCGACCGCGTGGTAATGGTAGCCCTTGCAAAACGCGCCGACAAGAAGCTCTGCTTCGCAAGCGCGAAGTCGGGCGAAAAGGTCGAGATAGATATGGACTCGCTCGAAAAGCAGCCCCGCGAATACAACTGGGTCAACTACCCGCTGGGCGTTTTCAAATTTCTGCTCGAAGCCGGACTAAATGCCGATACGGGGTTCGACATGCTCGATATGAGCAACCTGCCCGCGGGGGCGGGGCTTAGCTCGTCGGCGGCTATCGAACTCTCGACGGCTTTCGCGCTGTGCGCGCTCTACAACTTCGACTGCGACCTGAAAACGAAAGTCCGCATCGGCCGCAAGTGCGAAAACTTCTTTGTGGGCATGCCCTGCGGAATTCTCGACCAGGGCGTTTCGGGCTTCGGCAAAAAAGACTCGCTGGTATTCATAGACTGCAAGACGGAGGATTTTTCGAACGCTCCGCTTAAACGCGGCTGCAAATTCTGGCTTTTCAATTCGACGAAAAAACACGCGCTTGTCGACGGTATGTATGCCGCGCGCCACAACGAATGTATGGAGGCCGCGAAAATCCTCTCCGACGGCGGCGACAAGCTTTTGCGCGAATTCACCCTCGCCGATTTGGAGGCGAAGAAGTCGGCAATGTCGCCCAACGCCTACAAGCGCGCAAAGCACGTAATAGAGGAAAACGGGCGCGTTTTGGAGGCTAAAAAAGCCCTCGACGCCGGCGACATCAAGCGTGTCGGCGAGCTTCTGGTAGCCTCGCACAACAGCTCGAAGACGCTTTTCGAAAATTCGTGCGAAGAGCTCGACTTTTTGGTCGGGGAAATCGTCAAGAACCCGAAAGTCTACGGCGCGCGCCTTAGCGGCGGCGGCTTCGGCGGCGCGGTTATGGCGTTGACCGACGAAACTTTCGGGGAATCGGACGCCGAGAAAATCGCCGAAGTTTACTCAAAAAGATTCGGCAAAAGACCCGCCGTCTTCACCTGCTCGGCGGGCGACGGCGCGAAAATCGTGTAGCGCGGGAATCGGTGTATTTTTCAAAAAATTTTCTCAATATCTTAAACACAAGGAAAAATTATGAACGTATTGGTAATAGGCGGCGCGGGCTACATCGGCAGCCACTGCGTAAGACAACTAATTCAGGCGGGACACAGACCCATCGTTTTGGACAACCTCGTCTACGGGCACACGGGTGCGCTCCTTAAAGAAGTCAAATTCTACAAGGGCAACCTCGAAGACAAAAAAACGGTGGGCGAAATTCTCGACACCGAAAAAATCGACCTCGTTATGCACTTTGCGGCGTTCATCAACGTGGGCGAATCCGTGCAAAATCCGCTCAAATACTACCGCAACAATGTAGCGGGCGTGGTGAATCTGCTCGAAACTATGGTGGAGCACAACGTCAAGAAGTTCGTGTTCTCCTCGACGTGCGCGACGTTCGGCATTCCCGAAAAACTGCCGCTTGTCGAAGATATGCCGCAGCACCCGATTAACCCCTACGGGCAAACGAAGCTCGACGTTGAAAATATGCTCAAAAACTGCGCCGTCGCCTACGGAATGAATTCGGTTGCGTTCCGCTATTTCAACGCTTCGGGTGCCGCCGAAGACGGCACTATCGGCGAAGACCACACGCCCGAATCGCACCTGATTCCGCTGGCAATCTACGCCGCGATGGGCAAACGCCCCGCGCTAAAAATTTTCGGCAACGACTACAACACGCCCGACGGCACCTGCCTGCGCGACTATGTCCACGTCGACGACCTAAGCCGCGCCCACATTGCCGCGTTCGACAAGCTTGAAGGCGACGGAAAGTTCCTCCACTACAATCTCGGCACGGGCACGCCGAATTCGGTGCTCGAAATCATCAAAGGTGTCGAGAAAGTAAGCGGGTTGAAAGTCCCGCACGAATTCGCCCCGCGCCGAGCGGGCGACCCCGACGCGCTCTATGCGAACTCCGAAAAGGCGAAGCGCGAGCTCGCATGGAAAATAAAATACACGAACGTCGAGGACATCATTGCGACGGCGTGGAAGTGGCATTCAACCCACCCCGACGGCTTCGGCGACAAAAAATAACGCGCGTTAAAATCCGTCAAAAAAAAAGAATACAAAACAATGAAAGATTTAAGAAAATCGTTCGAAGACGCAGGTCAGGGACATGTCTTCAAATACTTCGACTCGCTCGACGCCGAAAGCAAGGCGACGTTGCTTGCGCAGCTTGAAATGGTCGATTTGGACGAGCTTGACCGACTCAACAAAACGCTCGTTTTTGCGCAAAACGCCAAGGCTGGCATCGACTTCGCAAAGCTCACGCCCGCGCCCTACACGCCCTGCCCCGCCGACAAGGCAAACGACCCAGAGTGGGCAAAGGCAAAAAAAGTCGGCGAAGACGCAATCAAGGCTGGCAAGCTTGCCGCGTTCGTAGTGGCGGGCGGTCAGGGCACGCGTCTTGGCTTCAACGCGCCAAAGGGGCTTTACAAAGTGACGCCCGTCAGGGGCAAAAGCCTATTTCAGGTGTTCGCTGAAAAAATCCTGTCGGCGTCGAAAAAATACGGCGTGTCGATTCCGTGGATTGTCATGACAAGCCACATCAACAACAAGGCTACGGTCGAATTTTTCGAGCAGAACAACTACTTCGGTCTGGATAAGAACGACGTCATTTTCTTTAAACAGGGGCTTATGCCCGCCGTCGATTTAAACGGCAAAATCATTCTCGAAGAAAAGGGCAAAATCGCAATGACACCCGACGGACACGGCGGATGTCTGCGCGGTATGGTGCGCAACGGAGTCGTCGCCGAGCTTAAAAAGCGCGGCATTGAGTGCGTGAGCTATTTTCAGGTCGACAACCCGCTTGTGGACATAATCGACCCGTATTTTGTGGGCTTCCACCTGCTGGGAAAATCGCAAATGTCGTCGAAGATGATTGCAAAGGCGTATCCCCTCGAAAAGGTCGGACACTTCTGCATGCTCGACGGCAAACTCACGGTTGTGGAATACTCAGACCTGCCGGCCGAATACCAGCAGCAGACCGACGCGAACGGCAAACTCAAATTCATAGCAGGCAGCGTGGCAATCCATATTCTGGACGTGGATTTCGTCGAAACGCTCGGCTCGTCACAGCGAGAGGAAGACCGTCTGCCGTTCCACCGCGCGAACAAGAAAATTCCCTACATCGACGCCAACGGCGAAACCGTAAAGCCCGAAAAGCCAAACGGCGTTAAGTTCGAAATGTTCGTTTTCGACGCGCTTCCGATGGCTAAAAATCCCGTGATTATAGAGGGTTTGCGCGCTGACGAATTCTCGCCCGTAAAGAACGCCGAGGGGCTGGACTCGCCGCAGACATGCAAAAACCACCAGAAGGCACAGTGGGCGCGCTGGCTTAAAAGCGCGGGCGAAAAAATTGACACCGACGCCGACGGCATTCCGCAAATAGACATTGAGGTATCGCCGCTTTTCGCAAGTAACGAAGCCGATTTTGTCGCAGCTTGGAATAAGCTCTCGCCCAAACCCGCAATAGAAAACGGACTGTACTTGGGCGCGTAAATAAGGACGGGAGGCTTGCAACCCTCGTTTTGTTGCCGACTATATAAACCCCGACGCACGGCGCGAAAATCCAACGCGCCGTGCTTTTGTTTTTACGGCAAAAAACGAAGAAAAATGAAGTATGAAAACACTTTTTGATAGTATTGGCAGACCTCCCGGCTTTCGTCCCGCTCACGACGGATATATATCTGCCCTTCCTGCCCACGCGTATCAAAAAAAATTCGGGGCTACCACAATTTAACATTCGAAAAAATCAGCCCGCGCCCGATTAAACATTCCGCAAAAAATCCGATACCCCAAGCAGTGCCGAACGTTCGGCGAAGAAAAGGATTTTTATGGAAAATATGTTTTGTTTTCAGTGCGAGCAAACCGCAAATTCGACCGGCTGCACGCTAAGCGGCGTGTGCGGCAAAAAGCCCGCGACGGCAAACCTGCAAGACAGACTTGTCGGGGCGTTGATTGATTTGGCGGTATCGGGAAAGCAGTCGGACGAAATCACCGAAATGCTTGTTGACGGGCTTTTCGCGACAATAACAAACGTCAATTTCGACGACGCCTCGCTCAAAAAGCTCGTCGAAAAGGCGCGGACGTTAAGCGGCAAATGCTGCGCGGGCGGGTCCGATTTCGACACGTCTTCGATCTGGCGCGCAGCCCCCGAAATCCGTTCGCTGAAATCGCTGATTCTCTTCGGGCTAAAAGGCACTGCCGCCTATGCGCACCACGCCGAAGTTTTAGGGATTTCGGACGCCGCCGTCGACGCGTTTTTCTACGAGGCTCTCCGCGCCCTCGCAAAGGCTGATTCGCAAACCGAACTTCTGCCGCTCGTGATGAAGACGGGCGAAATAAACCTCAAATGTATGGCGGCTCTCGACCGCGCAAACACCGCCGCCTACGGCGGCCCCGTACCTACGCGCGTTTCGACTGAAATCGAAAAGGGGGCGTTCATAGTCGTTTCGGGACACGATTTGCGCGACCTTGAACTGCTCTTGAAACAGACGCAGGGGCGCGGCGTCAACGTCTACACACACGGCGAAATGCTGCCCTGCCACGCGTATCCGCGCCTGAAAAAATATCCGCATTTGAAAGGCAATTTCGGAACGGCTTGGCAGAATCAACAACGCGAGTTTGCGGCGATTCCCGCGGCGATTCTCTTCACGACAAACTGCATAATGCCCGTGCAAAAGTCGTATAAAGACAGGGTTTTTACAACGTCGGTGGTGCATTACCCCGAAACCGTGCATATCGGCGAAGACAAGAATTTCGAACCTGTCATACAAAAGGCTCTCGAACTCGGCGGATACCCCGAACGCCGCAAAATGACGGGCATAAACGGCGGAAATGTCCTGACGACGGGCTTCGGACACGCGGCGGTTATGTCGGTTGCCGACAAACTCATTGCGGCTATCAAAGCGAGAAAAATCTCGCACATCTATCTTGTGGGCGGCTGCGACGGCGCAAAACCCGGGCGCAACTATTACACTCAGTTTGTCAGAGATTTGCCAAAGGACACAATAGTGCTGACTCTCGCGTGCGGAAAATACCGCTTTAACGACCTCGATTTGGGCGAAATCGACGGTATACCGCGCCTGCTCGATATGGGACAGTGCAACGACGCCTATTCGGCAATAGTCGTCGCCGACGCGCTCGCCGACGCATTCGGGTGCTCTATAAACGAATTGCCGCTTTCATTCGTGCTTTCATGGTACGAACAAAAGGCGGTCTGCGTGCTGCTGACACTTCTGTATCTGGGAATAAAAAATATCAAACTCGGCCCGACAATGCCCGCATTCATCACTCCCGAACTGCTCAATAGCCTACCCATACAAAAGATTTTGTAATTTAAAAATCAAAAAAAACGGGTTTCGTTGAAACCCGTTTTTCTCCATTATAAAAATAAACTTTTCGTGTAGGCGTTTGACAAAGCGGGATATTGGCTGAAAGCCAATCCCGCGCCAGTGCCCGTCTACAAAATGCCTTGGGTTTTGAGAGACGCTTTGAGGGCGTTGATGTCAATCGAACGCGGTTGCGTCTTGGCGGCAATTGCCATAGCCGCAGCCGTGCCGACCGCCTGACCTACCCCCGCAACAATCGGCTGGACGCGATAGGCGGACGCCGCCAAACTCGTGCCACTGATGTGCTTGCCCGCAAGCATAAGGTTTTCGACACCCTTGGCGAGCGTGCACCCGTAGGGAATGGCAAAACGCAACTGAATCTTGTCGATTTTGTTCTTGGCAATGTCGGGACGCCCCCAACAGTCGAGAACATAACGCCCCTGCGCAATGCCGTCGTCGGGATATTTGGGAGCCGCACCCTGCACTTCGCCAGTCTGTTTGAGAAGGTCTTCACTCGTCAAAATCTGATCGCCTACAACACGGCGGCATTCGCGCACACCGATTTTCGGCGCAAGATTCATAGCATATCCGAATTTCCACATCTCGGCTTGAAGCGGCATAAGACGCTTGATGATGTCAGCCTGCAAGTGCGCGAGGGCGACATTGTCGCGGGTATCGCACGCACCGTGGGCACCCCAAACGAGATATTGCGTGATGTTCTTGCGGGCATATTCGCGCGGGCGGAAACTGGTAAAGCCGACGCCGGAGTCGAGAATAAGCCTGTTGTTTATGCGGGTTTTCCAGTATTCGGGCGTCTGAATATTCGCGTCGGGACGGAACGCCTGCATCATAAACATCTGCGTGCAACTCTGAACCTTGTTTTCATGCTTTTCTAAGGCGAGGCGTTCGTTGAATTCGCTCTTGGCTTCGCGCCCAAACATGCATTCGACGCCCGCAAATTCGCTGAGCGAGCCCGTCCCCGTGGCGTCGACGACAATCTTCGCCTTGATGGCGCGCAACTTGTTGTAGCTGTCGATGTATTCGACGCCCAAAATCTTCCGACGGCCGTCTTTGCCCTTGTCGCTCATAATCGCGCCGCAGACGGGGGCGTTGGTGACGATTGAAATGTTCTTTTCGGCGGCAATCATCTCCATAAGCGCGAAGTTCACGCTTGATGGGAAAAACCACATCGCGCCGTTCTGCTTTTTGCTGGGCGTAATGTTGTATTTTTTAAGAAGAAGATCGCACATTTCGGAGATAATGCCGAGCCTCGGGCCGCCGCAAATGTAGGAAACATACATATCCACGGGCGCGCCGCCAATGAGAGAGTCTTCGTCGAGCAAAATGACTTTCGCTCCGCCGCGAGCCGCCGCAATAGCCGTCGGGCACCCCGCCGCGCCCGCGCCGACAACAAGAACGTCCGTCTCGCGCACGCTGGTGTATTTTTTCGTCTTCTTAACCTTTTCGGACGATTCCGCTTTGGCAATGCCCGCCCCTGCGGCGAGAGACGCCATTAAGCCCGCCTTGAAAAAATTTCTCCTGTTCATCATAATATTATATCCCTTTTTAGTTAGTTTTTTTTGGGGACGGACAATTCGGAAGCGCGAAAGGTTCGAAAATTTTTTGCGTTCACGCGTTCACCCGCAAAACGCCGTCCAAACATTGAATATCAGTAAACATTCGGCGAAATCCATCAACAAAATTCCGCCGAAAAAATCGAGTCAAAAACGGGACGCGGACAAAAAACGCCACGCGCCCCGAAAAAGCAAACTACTTTCTTCTGCGCCAGACGGCGAGCGCGAGCGCAACCGCGCCGAATATTGCGGCGTATGTGGAGGGCTCGGGAACGTATGTTGCGTTGAAGTAGAGAGTTTTGTCGCTAAACGAAAGCGAGGCGTTTTCCCAGAAGTTCGTGTCAAGCCCCTTGATTTCGCAGAACGAAAGCAGGCTTTCGACCTTGGCGGAGTCCAACACGTTCGAAACCACGAATAGCGCAATGCTTACGACATCTCCCTTTTCGAGAGCGTCCTGCGCCCCGAAACCCGAGGCGTCGACAATGAAGTGCGAGTTTGCGAAATCATCGCCGCTGCTGAGCCAAACATTGCCAAACGACTTTGCCGAGAAGTTGCTGTCAGTTAGCGATGTCATTCTAACGCCGTCGAGGTTGAACTGAATGTTTGCGTTGCGACGCCAATGAAGTGCGCTCGAAATGTTGAAGTCGGCATCTTTGCCGAAGACGATAAGCGTCGAAGACTTGCTGCCCGCGGCGTTCGACCCTAAATAAAAACCGATCTTCACCGACGCCTCGACTTTACCGCCGAGGAACTTGAATGTAACCTTCGAAGCGTTGTCGGCCTTTGTCGTCGAATTGAGAGAGATGCAGTCGCCATCGCCATTCGAGCATGCAAATACGAGCGTGCCGCCCGTCTGCGTAAAGGAAACATCGCTCGAAACCGCCGCCCATCTGTTCCCGCCGAATCCAACCACCTTAGTGTTTGCGCCGCCGAGCTTCATCGTGCCGCCGCTGAGGGTAATATTGGTGTTCGAACCGTCGGCGTAACCGACATAAACATACGTCTGCGAGGAAAAATCAACAACGCCGTCGCTGACGTCCATGTTGTCCTGAACAAAGGCCGTAGAGGAATCCGACGTTACCGTGCCGCCCGATACTTCCAAAGACTTTGAGGCAAACGTCGCGCTTGTCGCGCCCGTGAGGTTGAGCGTGCCGCCCGTAATTTTCGCGCTCGTCATCTGGAATGTCGCAGTTCCCGTCGAAGAGCCGAAATAGCTTGTGCCGCCCGTTTGTGTCAGATTGCTTGTGCAGTCGCTTGTGCCGAAAGCGGCATCACCCGAGAGGTTCGCCGAGAACGAACCGTCGTAGATATTGATGTTCGCCGTGCTGCCCGTATACGCGCCAAGCTTGAAGTTTGCCGCATTCATTCCGTCGGCTACAAATGAACCGCCATCGATAATGAGGTTGCCCGTGCCGATGCTATGAAGCGTCGAACTATTGTAACGTCCGCCCATTTCGAAGCTACTGCTCACCGTGAGCGTGCCGTCGGAGAAAATGCGGACTGTGCCCGTTGCATTAGCATTCGGGTCGCAACCAATCAGCAGTGCTTTGGCGGAAGCCTCCGTCGTAACGTTCGCCGTGTTATAACCGCGAACGTGTGATTGCGACGCCGTTGCGGGGTTGTTCGTCCAACTGCCAAGGTCGCTCCAATCGCCGACTTTTCCGGCGGGTTTGAATTCGGCAACCTGCGCGTTGACCGAGAGCGCAGCCGCCCCCAAAACCAACGCCGATATAGCTGTTTTCATTTTCATAGATGTAACCATAATATTAGTATATTGAGTATTTTGAGCATTAATAGTTGCAATACCCGCGTAGCACATTTGAATTCTCGTTAAAAACTTGAAGCGTTTTTGTCCACAAAACCCCCTTAAAAACGCGCGTTTTACGCGCCTTTTCCGAGCTTTGCAACGCCCCAACTTTTCCCGTAATTTGCGTGTGCACAAGGATATTTCAAGCCTTTTCGAGAGTAGAGAATACCCTCCAAGAAGTTATGTCAATAACAAAATCCAAATTTTATTTCATATCCCAAATTTTTTTGTATTTCCGAAAGCGGCGTCCGCAGGTGCGGCTTCCATTGCGGGGGTTTTTTATATGCTGGAAAGTGGCGCGATTGGCTTTGCCAATGCGCTTTGACTATTGATTAAAGTATAGAAAAGGATTTCCTGAATAGGAAAGACTTTTTACATTATAAGAATTATGTAGGTGTTTGACAAAGCGGTATTGCGTAGCAATCCGCGCCAGTGCCCGTCATATAAAAAACTGAAAACCAACTTTATGTGTAAAACGGGCGAGGCGCGTGCTAAAAGACGTGTTTGTGAGCTGGGTGGGATAGTGCTAATGCACAGACCACCCGAACAAACCGAAATCGGCTTAGAACCAACTTTATGTTGTAAAACGGGCGAGGCGCGTGCTAAAAATCGCGGCTTTGCGAGCCGACGCATACTTAGGTATGTGAGGCGAAGCGAAACCGATTTTTAGCCGTGAGTGCGCCTCCGTTGCGAATCTAAAAAACAAAAAAATGGGTTTCAACGAAACCCATTTTCTTCATTATAAAAATAATATTCGCAACGGAGGCGCACGCCCTCGCCCGTTTTTTTTAGGAGAGCATTTGGCGGAGACAATCCTCTCGCGAAATCTTGCCTTCAACTAAATCACAAAGCGATTCCATCACAGGCAACCGCAAGTGGTAAAGACTTTCAAACATTCGGCAAATCTGAATTGTTTCAAGCCCCGCGCAAACACGCCCGTTGAGGGCGTTCTTGGCGTCTTCGACAGTCATTCCGCGCCCGAGACGCTCGCCCGTGGTGCGGTTGCGCGAGTCGGGACTCATACAGGTTGTCAAAACATCGCCCAAAATGGCGGATTCCTTGATGAAAGAGTCGCTCCACGCCCCGAGCGACGCCGCGGCGCGGTAGATTTCCTGAAAGCCGCGAGCCATAACGATTGCCTTGGTGTTCGCGCCAAGCTCCATACCGTCGCAAAAACCCGCGGCAAGGGCGACAATGTTTTTGAGAGCCGCGCCGATTTCGACACCCACAACGTCGTCGCTGGGGCGAACCCTGAAATGCGGCGTGCAAAAGTGGCGGGCGGCGTCGACACTGTCAATGTGGACGTCGAGAGCCACGACGGCTTCGGCATAGCGGTCTTGCGCGACTTCGTAGGCAATGTTCGGCCCCATAAGCGAGCCGAACGAGCCCGCCATGGGCAACGCTTCGCGCAGGATTTCGGACGGACGCTTCCACGTGCCGATTTCAATGCCCTTGCCCGCGTTTACCTGAATCGAGCCGCCCAAAACGAACTTGGCGAAATTCTGCGCGGTGGTTTTGAGGAACTGAATGGGCACAACCCAGACGACCATTTCCGCCCCCGTGAGGACTTCGGCGGGGTCGGAAGAAAACGCGACATTCTCGGGAACTTTGACTTGCGGCAGGAACGTCCTGTTCAGCCGCTCGCGGCGAACCGATTCGACAATTTCGGCTTCGCGCGCCCACACGGCGACATTTTCGACATTTTTCGACAGTATTATCGAAAGCGACGTCCCCCAAGCTCCGGCTCCGACAACGGCTACTTTTTTAAAAGTTTTCATAATAAAGCTCCTTATGTGCGGATATTTTCTAAGATGCCAACGCAAACGCGAACAGTGTTCCGAGCACGACAATATAAAGCAACGCCAAAACAATGTTGGCAACGCCCGCCTTGGGATTTGTGAATTTTGAAAATATCATTTTGCGTTCCATACTTGCACAAACGCGCAAAAAAAGCAAGCGCATTTAAAATACATAAGCGGCGTTCGCCAACCCGAGCGGGCTTTCTGCGGTTAGTCGAGACGCCTCAGGCGGCGCAGCACCGCGCCCGAAACGCGCAAAAGAATACGCTCGGGCAACAGACGCACGAGAAACGTCTGGACGCGGTTTAGCAGCCCCACCACGACAAATTCGGCGTCGCGCGAAAGCGCGGTAAACGCCGCAAGTGCGACATCTTCGGGCTTGTGCCCATACCACTTCGGCAGCGGCGCACTCTCGAAACCCGCCGACTTGAAAAACATACTCGAAGTGGGCCCTGGGCAGACACACAGACACTTGCAGCCCTCCCCGCGCAACTCGTCGGAAAGCGACATCGAAAAACTCTTCACAAACGCCTTTGTGGCGGCGTAAACCGACAACTGCGGACACGCCTGAAACGCCGCGGTGCTCGCCACATTTATAATACCTCCGCGCCCCGCTACGATTTCGGGAAGAAACAACCCGCACAACGCAACAACCGCCGAAACGTTGAGGGAAACCATATCGAGATTGCGCCGCAGCTCGGGCTTCGGAAACGCCCCATACGCGCCGAACCCCGAATTGTTTACAAGCAGGATTTTGGGCGCGCGCAAAAGGGCTTTCGAGAGATCGCAAAGGCGCGATTTTATACGCTCTGCGGCACGTCCGAGCGCGTCGCGGTCGGTGAGGTCGCATTCGACGGATTCGAAAATCGGACAGCTTTCGAACTGCGTCGGCGAACGCGAAATGTTAAATACACGCACTGGGCGGGCTTCCGCGCCGAAGTTTGCGCCCGCGCTTGCACTTGCGCCGCCGCGCTCGGCTTCGAACGCATCCACAACAAAACGCGCAAACGCCTCGCCAATGCCCGACGACGCACCCGTAATTATAACTGCATCGTATTTCAATACTTCGTTTTTTGCCGATAATAACGCCGACATGCCAGTGAAATTTTTCCGATTAAAAATGCGATTGATCTTGACTTCTCCCGCCGAAAAAGAGATACTACTTTCGTTGAACGGAGCGGTTAACCTGACGGATTCGCGCGGATAAGTCCACAAAAAAATTCGCCGGAAATTTCCGCAAAAGCGGGCCGACCGCAAAGGTTCGACAAAAAAAGCTCTTTGACATAAAAAGTCGAAAAATCTTTCGCCCCGCACGGAACAAAAAATTCCGATGGGGGTCGAAACAAACAGACGTGTTGCGGGGCGCAAACCCCGACAACGGAACAAGCCGACCGCCGAACGCGCAAAACGCGCGGACGCCTTCGGCAAGACAAAAACGCTCCGAAATCCGACGACAACTCCGAGGAGGACGGATTCTAACCCGAAAGGAAAAAATGGATAACGAAATTATTATCTCCGGACAAAACATGGAACTTACGGATTCGCTCAAAGCAAGTGTCGAAACCAAGATGTCCAAGTTGTTCACCCACGACGACAGAATTATCAGACTGCGCGTCGAATTGTCCTACAAACCCAACAAGTCGCACTCGAACGAGTTCTGGGCGAAGGGACACATCGAAATTCAGGGGCCGGATATGATAGTTACCGTGGCAAGCGACGATATGTATAAATCAATCGACGACTTGATTGTAAAGCTTGTCAGAAAAATCCGCCGCCGCCACAGGCTGGAAAGAATCAAGCGCAAGGCTTGTTAGGACACTTTGAAAAACAGCTCGAAGCCCGCCCCGAAAAGGACGGGCTTCGCCGTTTATAAAAACGCGGAACTTCGATGTCGTGCGACAAACGCAACAGACGGCTTCCGTCCCCGTCCGGCAACACACAATCGGCGGCGCGGAAAAAATCGTCGAAAACGGTTTAAAACACCGAACAAACGCCGATTTATATTGTCGTAATAAAAACGCGCCGCAAAAACAAAAAGCTTGATTCGGCGCACAACAAAAACACGCGCCGCAACGCGCGGCAAAAAACACCCGAAAAATTTATGAGTACAAATCTGACCGAAATAAACGAAATGGTAAAGGCGTCGAGCGAGTGGACAACGCTTCTGCGGCGCGAAATGGGCAAAGTGCTTGTCGGACAAAAATACCTTGTCGACGGACTGCTCACGGGACTTCTGGCAAACGGACACGTCCTGCTTGAAGGCGTTCCGGGGCTTGCAAAAACGCTCGCGGTAAAGACAATGGCCTCTGCAATGGACTGTAAGTTCAGCCGAATCCAGTTCACGCCCGACCTTCTTCCCGCCGACATCGTTGGCACGCTAATCTACAATCAGCAAAAGGGCGAATTTCTGACGCAGAAAGGCCCCGTGTTTGCGAACGTCGTTTTGGCGGACGAAATCAACCGCGCCCCCGCAAAGGTTCAGAGCGCGTTGTTGGAGGCCATGCAGGAGCGGCAGGCGACCATCGGATCGCAGACATACGCCCTGCCCGAGCCGTTTTTGGTGCTCGCGACGCAGAACCCGATTGATCAAGAGGGCACATACACGCTGCCAGAGGCGCAGGTCGACAGATTTATGCTCAAACTCAAAGTCGGCTACCCCGACAAGAAAGAGGAGCGTCTGATTCTGGACTTGATGGCGAAGACGAAGGTTGCCGAAAAGGTCGATGTTGTCGTTTCGCCCGAAAAAATTATGCAGTCGCGCCTCGCCGTCGATCAGGTCTACATCGACGACAAAATCAAGGACTACATCGTAGACATCGTTTTCGCGACGCGCGAACCCGCAAAATACGGGCTTGGCGAGCTTGAAAATATGATTGAATTCGGCGCAAGCCCCCGCGCGACAATCGCGCTGACCCTCGCGGCAAAGGCGCACGCTTTCCTGCAATCTCGCGGATACGTCGTCCCGCAGGACATCAAGGACATCGCATTCGACGTCCTGCGCCACCGTATAATTACGAGCTACGAAGCCGAGGCCGAGGGAGTAGACTCCGAAGACATCATCGAAAAAACGCTCAATAAAATCGCCGTTCCCTAAGCCGAGCGCGGATTCGCAAAAAAAGCAATGAGCGACAAAATCACAGATATGCTCAAAAAGGTGCGGCAAATCGAAATCCGCACCAACCGCAACGTAAGCGACGCGCTCGCGGGAGCGTACCAGAGCGTCTTTAAGGGTCGCGGCATGGATTTCGAAGAGGCTCGCGAATACGCTTTCGGCGACGAAATCAGGTCGATTGACTGGAACGTCACCGCGCGGACGGGCAAGGCTCATGTCAAGAAATTCCGCGAGGAGCGCGAGCTTACGATGATGATTGCCGTCGACCTCTCGGCGAGCGGCGACTTCGGCAGTAAAGACATTTCAAAGCGCGAACTCGCCGCCGAGCTCGCGAGCACGCTCGCCTTTTCCGCCGCCCGCAACAGCGACAAAGTGGGGCTTGCCCTCTTCACCGACGGCGTTGAAAAAATTATTCCCCCGCGCAAGGGACGCCGCCACATTCTGCGCCTAATCCGCGACATTCTGTTTTTCAAGCCCGCCCGACGCGGCACAAACATTACCGCCGCCCTCGACGAGATAAACCGTATGTTGAAGCGCAAGGCAATCGTCGTCCTGATAAGCGATTTCCTGCAAGGCCCAGACGGCAGGCTGCCCGAGTGCGGCGGCAAAAACAAGAGCGAAATCTTCAAGTCTCTGGACATCACCAACCGCCGCCACGACCTCATTTGCTTCGAGCTTGTCGACGCCCGCGAGCTCGTGCTGCCGCGCAACATAGGCGTCATAACCCTCGAAGATTCCGAGACGGGCGAAACCGTCGAGCTCGACACGTCGAACCGCGCGGTCGTCGACGAATACGAAAAAATCAACAAAACGCGCCTGAAAAAATTCAGGCTCGAACTGGCGAAATCGAAAATCGACCTCTTGGAGGCGCGAACCGACAAACCCTTTATCACAACATTGCGCAAGTTTTTCGACTCGCGCTCAAAAAGATGAAATTTGCTTTGAAAACATTTTACGCGTTATTTTGCGCCTACACTCTTTGCGCAGTTTCGGCATCGGCACAGTCGGCGCAAAACGCGCCCGCAACCGCGCAAAACGCGCCCGCGACGGTAAAGCTCGCGCCCGACAATTCGGCGCAACAACCCCCCGCGCAGTTCGCCCCGAACGCGGCGGCGCACCCCTCGCCCGAGGAAATCGCCAAACAGAAAGAGGCGCAAATAAGAGCCCAGCGCGAGGCAAAACGCAAACTTCTGCAACCGCTCTTTGCCGAAATAAAGCCGCAGACCGAAAAGCTCTCGGATTCGTTTTTCGACGAATACAAATACCACATCGCCTCAGCCGCGGCCGCGCTTTGTATCGCAGTTTTGATTGCCGCGGTGCTGCTGCGAAAAAAACAGAAAAAGCTTTCGCCGTTCGAGCTTGCGCGGCTGCGCCTCGATGCCCTGCAAGCCGCCGCCGACAAATTCTCGGCAAAAGACTTCGCCCTCGAAGCGAGCCAAATCGCGCGCGACTACATCGACCAGGCGCGCGGCATTCCCGCGCCCGAGCGCACGACCGAGGAATTTTTAAAGCTCGCTTCCGCCGCCGAATTTTTCGACGACGACGCGAAAAAACTGCTCGCCGAATTGCTGGAACTCGCCGACATTGCGAAATTCGCAAACCACAGCTTCGCCGACGGAGAGCGCGCGCAAATGCTCGCAAACGTCCGCAGTTTCGTCGAGTCCGACAACGCGTCGATTGAGCGCGAAAAAGCCGAAAAGACAAACACGAAAGGCGTGCAAAAATGAATTTCGAATTTGCAAATCCCGAATTTCTGTGGGCGTTGTTGCTTTTGCCCGCGCTGATTTTCCTGCGCGGGGCAAGCGGGGCGAATGCGGCGATACGCTTTTCCAGCGTTGCAATCGCCGCGCAGGCGGCAAAGAAAAGCAGGTCGAAGGCGGGCGCGGTAAAGTTCGCGCTGACGCTGCTTGCGCTCGCGCTTTTGATATTTGCGCTGGCGCGTCCGCGTCAGGGCACGGGCTATGTCGAGCGCGAGGAAAGCGGCATAGACATTATGCTTACAATCGACCTTTCTGGCTCTATGGCGGGGCTCGATTTTACCGCCGACCCCAGCCGCCCGCTCACGCGCCTGGACGCCGTAAAAAAGGTAATCGACGAATTTATCCGCAACCGCCCCAACGACAGAATCGGTATGACGGCGTTCGCGGCAAACGCGTTTTTAGTCTCGCCCATGACGCTCAACCACGACTGGCTTTTGCAGAACCAGCAGCGGCTCGACATCGGCGCAATCGACCCGAACCGCACCGCGATAGGCTCGGCAATCGTCCTGAGCGTCGACAAGCTCCGCAGCATTAAAAACGCGAAGTCGCGCGTGATAATCCTGCTTACCGACGGCGAGAACAACGCGGGTAAAATCTCGCCGATAGCCGCCGCCGAGGCCGCCGCGACGTTCGACATAAAAATCTACACAATCTTCGTCGGCAACGAGGGCGTGATTAAAAGCGCGGCTCTCGACGACGACAACCGCGTAATCCGCGACTCGGCGGGCAACCCCGTCTATGCGCAGAACACGCTCTCTTCGGGCGACGACGGCACGCTCGGCAAAATCGCCGAAATCACGGGCGGCAAATTCTACCGCGCGCGCTCGCTAAAACAGCTCGACGCAATCTACAAGGAAATCGACAGGCTCGAAACAACCCCCGTAAAACTGCGCAATTACACGTCCTACATTGAACTGTTCCAGTATTTCGCGGCAGCCGCGCTTGCGGTGCTCGCGCTTAAATTGATATTGGCAAACACAAAATACAAAACCCTTCCATGAGCTTTCACGACAACATATGGCTTTACGCGGGGCTGCTTGCGGCGTTGCTTGCCCTCGCGGTATTCGCGGCGGCGGCTCGCGTGCGCAGACGCAATCTGCGGGCGTTCGCCTCGGCAAAACTTCTGCCCGAACTCTCGCGCTCGTTCAGCCCCGTAAAATCGCACATCAAGGCGGCACTTTGGATTCTCGCCGTCTTCGCAATCTTCGTCGCCCTCGCGCGGCCGCAATACGGATACCGCTGGGAGGAGGCTAAAACAAAGGGCGTCGACGTCATTTTCGCAATAGACGTTTCGAAAAGTATGCTCGCCGAAGACATCGTCCCGAACCGAATGGAACGCGCGAAGTTGGCGGTTGTCGACCTCTCCGAACTCCTGCGCGGCGACCGCGTGGGGATAGTGGCGTTCAGCGGACAGGCGTTTTTGCAGTGCCCGCTCACCCTCGACTATGACGCGTTCAGAATGTCGCTCGACGCGCTCGATACAAACGTCATACAGCGCGGCGGCACAAACATAGCCTCGGCAATCACCGAGGCGGAAACCGCGTTTAGCAAAACCAATTCCGAAAAAATCATCGTCCTTATAAGCGATGGCGAAGAGCTTGAATCGTCCGCGGTGCGCAGGGCGAAAGAGGCCGCCGCAAACGGCGTAAAAATCTACTGCCTCGGCATAGGCGGCACGAAGGGCGAACCCATCACAATCACCGACGAACGCGGACACTCCGTAAAAATCCGCGACGAAAAGGGCGAAATCGTCCGCAGCCGACTCAACGAAAAAGTCCTCGCCGAAGTCGCGCAAACAACAGGAGGCTTCTACCGCCAACTCTCGACCGAAGCCGTCAACGAAATCTACACGGATGGAATCGCCAAGGCTACGCAAACCGAACTCGATTCGAGAATGAAACGCCTCGCGATAGAACGCTTCCAAATTCCGCTTGCAATCGCGATAATCCTGCTCGCGCTCGAAACGCTTATCGGAACGCGCCGCTTCTTTTCGACGCGCGGCAAACTCGGCGCGGCGGCGTTTTTTGCGGGACTTCTGACGCTCGCAAACCCCGATTCACTTCAAGCGCAAACGGCGGCGCAGACCGCAAAGCAGCCGCAACAGACGGCTTCCGCCCCCGCCCCGAATGCTTCGCCTGCGGCGGTAAAACTCGACGCTTCCGAACACGCCGAACAACCCGACACCGCGCAAAAATCGGAGGAAACGCGAGAGCCTCCCACGGCAAAAACCCTCTTTAATACGGGCGTTGATAGGTATGTGGAAAACAAATTCGACGAGTCGAAAAAGCTTTTCGAAAACGCGATGAAGATGTCCGCCGAAGACCTAAAAATGCACGCAAAGGCACTTTACAATATCGCGAACGCAAAATACAAAACCGTTGTAGATTCCCTGCTCGACGCAAAACTTCCGCAGGAAATACGCGCTCAAATAGCCCAGTTTAACGGCGAGCTCGCCCAGATTCCCGACCGCTCCGCCGCGCTTTTGCGCGAGGGCGCGCCGCTACTTGAACGCGAAAAACAAATGCTTGCGCAGGCCAAAACCGACGACGAAAAAAAGGCCGCAATGCAAAGCAGCCCGCTTAAAGACCAACAGTTCCAGCAAAAACTCTCGCAGTGCATTTCGAATATCGACGCGCTGCAAAAATCGGGCGGCGGACTGAACGCGGACGTGGAAAAATCCTCGGGCGCATGGAACGCAGCCAAGGCCGACATCGACAAGATTTCGGATATCTACAAGGACAGCGCGACGCTCGACAACTCGCTTTCAAACGCGTATTTAAATCGCGCCGCGTCACTGCAAACCTCCGCAAACCTCGCAAAACAAATAGCCGAATTTGACGACACAAAAGCGCAGGCGCATGCCTACAATCAAAAACTCGATGCGAGCAAAGAAAATCTTGATTCGCTCAAAAAAGAGCTGCAAAAACTTGTCCGCAACGACAATAACCAGAATAATCAGAACCAGCAAAATCAGCAAAATCAGCAGAATCAGCAACAGCAAAATCAGGACAAAAACCAGCAACAGAACCAAAACAATAAAGACAACAATTCGTCGCAAAATAAAAACGACCAAAAGCAAAATCAAAACAAAGACGACAAACAAAACGACAGCGACAATGCCGACAAACCCGAAAACCGCGACAACAAACAGGACAATCAAAACGCCGACAAAAACAACAAAAACGACGGCGACCCTAATAAAAACGAACAGGCAATAGACAACCAAAACCGCGACAAACAAAAGCGGGACGGACAAAACGGCTCGCCCGAAAATTCCGAAAAACGGAAGGACAAGCCGGAAGACGCGCAGTCGGAATCGCCCGCAAAGCCAGGAAATAAGGGCGAAACCAAGCAACCCGACACCGCCGAACAGGCAAAGCCAAACGAAAAACCCGCGCCCGCACAGACGGCCGAACAGGCAGCCCAAAAGGCGGCGTCCGAACGGGACAACTTCCGCAAGGCCGAAGGCGTAATGACAAAAGCCGAGGCAAAACAGCTTCTGGAATCTATGAAAGACGACCAAAAAATCCTGCCCCTGCGCGGATTCGGCGAACAAAAACAACGCTACGAACAATCCTACAAAGACTGGTAGAAAAATGAAAAAACTATCCACATACATTTTTGCCGCAGCCCTGTGCGTATCGGCGGCGGCGCAGGAAATCAAGTGCGGAGGGTTCTCGCCCGCAACAATCCGCCCCGACGAAACTTCGACATACTCGATAATCCTCGAAGGAGCAAGCGGCAGCCTCAATCCCGAATCAATCCCGATGCCGAAGGAGTTGCGGATTGTCGGCACAAACTCGTCGCGCAGATTTTCGTTCGTCAACGGACGGTCTTCGAGCAGCACTACGCTCGAATTCACCGTTGCCGCCGAAAGGGAGGGCGAGTGGACGGTTCCGCAGTGGACAATCGAATACGATTCGAAGAAATACACAATCGCGCCCGCGACGCTCAAAGTCGACAAAAACGCCCCAGCGCAGTCGCGGCGCGCCACGCGCACTTCGGCATTTTCGCCTTTCGACGACGAAGACGAAGATTTCGGGCTTCCCGCGTTCGCGCGACATATCCGCAACGTCCAGCAAAACCAAATCCGCCGAACCCAGCAGGCTCGCCAACAGCAACAGGAAAGCCTCGGGAAACTCTCGCAAAACATTTCGCTTAAACTCGAATTCGACAAAAAGCGGATTTTCGTGGGCGAGGCGGTGCCGTGCAAACTCGTGTTCTCCTACAACAGAAAGCTCGACGCCGAGGGCTTTAAGCTCGCAAAACTCTTCCCGCAGGCGAACAAATCGGACGCCTTCGACTGCACTCTAATCGACGACAAATACACAACGCGCACAAACGAGCCCGACAAAATTTCGGTCGTCTACGACATTCTGATTACGCCGTTAAAAGCGGGCATGTACAATTTGGATTTCAACGCCAAGGGCATCTTTCTGCAAGAAATGCGCATCGACGATTTCTTTATGCCCTTCGGCAACACCGCGCAAATTCCGTTCGAAACCTCTACCGCCGACCAGAAGCTCGAAATCCAGCCCCTGCCCGAAAACGGCAAACCCGCAAGTTTTAACGGCGCAATCGGCAAGTTTACGGTGTCCGCCGAAAGGCTCGAACCCGACTCGATTTCGGCGGGCGAGCCCACGATACTTTCCGTCGACATCACGGGAATAGGCAGCTTCGCCCGCGTCAACGCCCCGAAAATCGCCGATTCTCCCGACTGGAAAACATACAAGCCCAAGGCGTCGTTCACCGACGAAAGCAACTCTATGGGCTATGTCGGCATAAAGACTTTCAAATACACAATCGTGCCCACAAAACCCGACCTGCAACACGCGCCCGCGCTCGAATTCTCTTATTTTGACCCGCAGGACGAACGCTACACAACGCTAAAAATCGACGGCGCGGCAATCAGCGTAGCCCCGTCGGGCGCGGCAAAACCCGAGCAGCCCGAGGCGGAAAAAACTCCCGCCCCGCAAAGCGGCTTCGACAAAATCATCGACGCCCGCCCCGCAAACGACGGCTCGGAACTTTTCGACGAGCCATCCTTCTGGGCGGCTCAAATACTGATTCTTGCGGCGGTTGCGACATTCGTCTATCTGCGCGTAAAAAGGCGCAGAATCGAAAGCGACCCCGTTTACGCCAAGAAACTGCGCAATAAAAAAGCCGCCGAAAAATTTTTGAAATCCGCCCTCAAAGCCGCGAAAAATTCGGACGTTACCCTATACCTTGAAAACGCCCGCAAAGCACTGCAAAACGCGCTTGCATCGACTTCCGACGATTGCGAAAGCGACGCCGTCCTCGCGGCGCAGGCTCGCGAAATTATGCGCTCGCGCGGCTTCGGAGAAAGCGAAATCTCCGCCGCCGAAACCATCTTTGCGGGCGTCGACGCCGTGGCATACGGCGGGCTTGACGCCGCGTCAATCGACGCCGAAAAATCCGCCGCAACGCTTAAAAACATCTGCAACAAACTCCGCTAAAATGAAACACCTAATCACGGCAATAATCGCAACGCTCGCCTGTTTCGCGCTTTCGGCGCAGACTGCCGACGAGTTCTTTATGCTCGCAAACGGCGCGTATAAAAAGGGCGATTTCAAACGCGCGGCGGAATATTACGCCGAAGCGATTTCGAACGGCGGCAACTCCGCCGAGCTTTATTTCAACGCCGCAAACGCCGACGCGAAAATCGGCAAAAAAGGCGGAGCCCTCCTGTTCTATTTAAAGTCGCACATCAAAAATCCGCGCCTGCGCGAAGCCGAGGCGAACCTGAAAATCTTCGCCGAAGACAACGGCATCCCGATTCCGCGCAAAACACCGTCGGAACTTTACCTTACCGAACTTAGCCAGCGCGAATGGATTTTCGCGGCAACCGCGTTTTTTTGGCTCGCCGTTCTGGCGGGATTCGCACCCAAAATGTTCGGCGTAAAAAGTCAGGCATACACGTTCGCGGCGGTGATTTTTGCGGTGTTTATGATTGTCTCGCTCGTGGGAATCGCAAAGTGGCGCGAGTTGAAGTGGTCGGCAGTCGCGATAAAAGACGACGTTGCCCTGCGCCTTTCGCCCGTGGCAAACGCGCCGATAGACTCGACCGTTCAGGAGGGAACAATCGCTAAAATAAAAACCGCGCACGGCAATTTCATCTACGTGGAAACTCCCTCGGGTAAACGCGGCTGGGCGGACACCGCCGAGTTCGCGCCGCTTTACAAATAAGATGCCACGCGCCGCCACACATACCCGACCCCTGCCCCACACTGCCACGCGCACAAGCGCAGCCCGACAAACAATCCGCTCCGCCTACCGCCGCAAAAAAAAATAGCTCCGATTGGCGGAGCTCTTTTTTTCGTAAAAATGCAAAATGCCTACTTTTGCTTTAAAGTATTTTTGATGTATTCGGCTTCCTCCGCGCTATACGGCGTTCCGTCGGGGTTGAGAACGTCGTGAAACCACGGCGGCAAAGTCTCTTTCGTGTAGCGTTTTTCCCAAGAGTCCCACGGATAAATCGTGTTCGACTTTCCCGCGACAAACCCCCAGTTTATGGCGGCTACCTTGTGCTTTTTATAAAGACCCAAGTCGGGGTTGAACGTGCTGTACGGACGCGCCATATATTCCGTGCAGAAAATCGGACGCCCGAGCTTTTCGAGGTTTTCAACACAAGCCTTCGCCCGCTTCGAATCGTAGCAGTGGAAGGAAACGATGTCGGAGGAATCCAGCATAAACTGCTGCATATCGCCAAGGAAACCTTTGACAAATACGGGCATATTCATATACACGCCCGCCGTCAGAGGTTGCGACGGATTGACTTCGCGCGCCCATTCGAAAGTCTTTTTGAGCAGCTCGATTACGGGCTTTACCTTGTCGGTTTCGCTGCCGAATTTGTCGCCCTGCAACTGGGCGGGTTCGTTGAACAAGTCCCAAGCCACAACGCGGTCGTCGTTGCCGTAGCGGCGCAGGGTGTCCTTAATGTATTTTTCCAGAATGCCCCACTGGGTTTTATCGAAAAGCCTTATGCGGGCGGGCGACTGCAACCAACCCGAATTGTGCACAAACTGGCGCGGCGCGGGCTGCTTGCCGAGGTTGGCAATCGGATTCCAGCACGAATCGAAGAACACGAAAAGAATTTTTATGTCGTGCTTTTGGGCGATTTCCAAAAATTTGTCGACGCGTGAATAAAAGCCCTCGGGGTCCTGCTCCCAAACGAGGTCGTGCAAATAAACTCGCATAATATTGAAGCCCAAGTCGTGCGCCCAGCCCAATTCCTGATCGATTTGCTTCGGGTTGAAAGTTTCCGCGCTCCACATCTCGATTTGGTTGATTGCGTCGCGGTTGATGTAGTTGCAACCCGCAAAAAACGGCTGCTCGGCATACCACTGGTTCGCCTTTTCCGCCGACCAACGCTGCGCCGCATTCGCGCCGAAAGCGACTGCGGCAAACGCCGCAAACAGCGCGATTTTTTTAAGTAACGTTATTTTCATAGAATAACTCTTTCCTCTTAAAGTTGAACATTGTTGCGAGGCTTGCGATGCTAAACGCACATCGGCGCGAGTCAATTCCTAAAAAGCAAAAAAACGCGGAAAGAGCAGCCGCCCCTTCCGCGCAAAAATCGAATTGAACCACAGGCGCGGACTAAATCGCCCCCTGCTGGCGCAGCCAATTTTCGACAGTCTTTTCTGATTTTTTCACCGAGCCGCCGCGTATGGGCAACGCCGTCAAAACCTTTGAATCGCGACAGATTTTCCTTATGTCGTCGACGGCACGTCCCATCGCGCTGCCTTCATGCGTCATAAACGGCGCAATCGAAATCCCCGAAAAATCGTTCTCCGACAGGAAAGTCCTAATCGGCGATGAAATCGTGCCCCACCAATTCGGCGAGCCCACAAATACAACTCCGTAGTCCTTCAAATTCGAAATCTTCGTTTTGATTGCGGGCTTGTATTGCGCATAGACCTCCTTTTTTGCGATGTCCATCGTCCGCGAATACGACTTCGGATACGCCTTTTCGGGCACGACTTCCAGCACGTCAGCCCCCGTAAGTTTAGCGATAAAATCCGCCATGCAGCGCGTGTTGCCGCTCCACGAATAATATACTACAAGCATTTTTTTACCGTTCATTTTTGCTCCTTTCGACGAATTTTTCGGGACGGCGGCAACCGGGGCTGCCCGCGCCGCCTCCATAACTTCCGCCCCCGCGCCAAAGAAAATCGACGCAGAGATCGCCTTGATAAAATCGCTTCTTTTCATAATATTTTCGGATTATTTGTATGATTTTTTGTAGATTTCGGTGCAGTCGGCAACCGATAAATCCACCCTGTCGTCCGCGAACAAAAAGCCCATCGCCGATTTCGCGTTTTCGGCGAATTTCACGAACTCGTTGGGAGTAATTCCGTAGTCGGACATTTTAAGCCCGTCGACGCCGCAGTCGTGTTGCAACTTCGCCAATGCCGCCAGAAAATCTTCGGGCTTGTCGGCGTTCTCCATACCCATAACCCGCGCCATTTTCACGAAACGCTCGGGACACGCCCCACGCTCAATCCACGCGCCGAAATACGCCAGACTTATCATAATAAGCCCCGCTCCGTGAGGCAGATTCTGGTGGAACGCGCTCAGAGCGTGTTCGAGCGAGTGCTCGCTCGTGCAGGAACCCACGGACATCACCATACCCGAAAGCGAATTGCCGAACGAAACGTGCTCGCGCGCCTCCAAGTCCGCGCCGTCGGCGACAGCCCGCGCCAAATAGCGCGAGATGTTTTCGATTGCCCCGAGCGCGTACAAGTCGCACATCGGGTTTGCCTGCGCCGAAACATAGCCCTCGACACTGTGGAAAAGCGCGTCGAAGCCCTGATACGCCGTATAGCGCGGCGGGACGGATAGCGTAAGCTCGGGGTCGACAATCGAAAGCGTCGGGAAGAGCGATTCGCCGAAAACCGCGGTTTTCTCGTGCGTTTCGGGGTTGGTGATAACGCCGCCCGCGTCGAGCTCCGAGCCCGTGCCCGCGGTCGTCGAAATCGCCACAAGCTTCAACGCGGGGTTTGCGAACGGCTTTTTTCCGCCCGTGCCGAAGAGGATGTAGTCCCACAAATCGCCGTCGTTTACCGCCATTGCGGCGATTGCCTTTGCCGCGTCCATGACGCTGCCGCCGCCGAGGGCTATTACGAAGTCGCACTTGTTTTCACGCGCGAGCTTCGCCCCCGCCATAACCGTCGATTTGAGCGGGTTAGCCTCGACCGAATCGAACAAAACGTGCTCGACGCCCATTCTGTCGAGCTGCGCTTCAAGCTTTTGCAAATAGCCGTTGGCGCGCGTCGACTTACCGTTCGAAATCACCACGAGCGCGCGCCGCCCCGGCATTTTTTCGTTTTCGAGCTTTCCGAAAACGCCGCTTCCGAAAACGAATTTGGCGGGAATATGATTAACAAAACCCTTCATTTTAGTTCCTTTTGTTGATGTTTGTTTTTGATGAAATTAAACGCCACGACGCCCAGTCCGACGCCGCTATTATTAGACACACTATCGCAAAAATTTCCGCGAACAAAAGCGTCGCGGCGAATCTTCCGTCGATAAAGTCGAACGAACTCGCCCCCGAAAGCTTCCCGAACATATCGCGCTCAAACCACGCCCACACCCCGAACGCCGCCCACGCCCACAAAGCAGCCTTCAACACCCGACGCCCCGACGCCGAACCTCCGCAAATACGCGCTGCAATTCCGCGCCAGTGCAGCCCCAAATGAACCGACGAAAGCACAAAAAGCCAGTATGCGCAAAACGTGTGGAATTGGCGCAACGCCATACCGTCGAAAACTTCGCCCAAGCCCGCAAACGCGAAAACCTCGCGCGACAAACACACGCCCGAAGCGAAAACTCCGAGAGTAAATGCACACAACGCTACATTCACAAGAGTTGAAATCGACCGCAAAAATCCGTACCTCCCGCGCAGACAGGCACCGAACCAGCGTCGGTTAAACAATATGTGCACAAGCGTAAATCCGAACACCGCCGTCCCGAAATATTCGTGCGCCGCACCGTCCAAAACGCGGTAGGCAGCCGCGGCAAAAACGGCTGAAAACAGCACGGCGTCCGCAGCTGCGCGGATTGTCGATATGCGTATGCGCGACGAACGTTTCATAATGCGTCCGCAATACTACCACTGCGGCGCAAAAATGTAAACACACACAACTACCAAAAACCTGCCTAATCCTGCCTATTAAAACATTGACAAAAAATTAAAAAATTCTACAAAAACCGAAAAATCCTAACGACATATGAATATAAAGGAACTCAACGCCCAATTAAAGAGGGAGACACTAAAACACCTCCCCTCCGCTGGATTCATTTCAACCGGAATCGAAGGGTTGCACCTGAACCGCACCGACAAGTCGGCGTGCTCGCAAAAATGCTTCTATTCTCCGAAAATCATCTTGATGATACAGGGGCGCAAACATGCAATCACGGGAACGACCACAATTGAGTACCGCGAAAACCAGTATCTTGTTTCGGGTGTCGACGTCCCGGGAACAAGCTACATAGCCGACGCCAGCCCCCGAAAACCGCTGATAACGGTTTCGCTCGACTTGGACACCGATTTGATTTCGCAAATGATTGCCGAAATGCCGCTCGAAAAACTCGGCGGACACGGACTCCACTACGGACTCGCGGTAGCCGACGCCGACGCAGGGCTTATGGAGGCGTTCCTGCGCCTTATAAAACTGCTCGAACAAAAGGAACTGATTGCATACCTCGCCCCGATTACCAAACGCGAAATCTACTCGCGCATTCTGATAGGCCCTCTCGGCCGCCACCTGCGCGAATTCTGCACGCTCGGCACGCAGGGCAACCAGATTATGCGCGCCGTAAACTGGCTGAAATCGAACTTCAAAAAACCGATTCGCATAGACGAGCTCGCCAAATTTACGCACATGGCACCCACCACATTCCACAGGTATTTCAAGAAGGCGACTTCCGTGAGCCCCATTCAATACCAGAAAAACCTGCGCCTTCACGAGGCTCGGCGGCTTATGATTTCCGAAAGCGCGACCGTAGCCGAAGCCGCATACGCAGTGGGCTACGAAAGTCCCACACAGTTCAGCCGCGAATACAAACGCAACTTCGGCGAAGCCCCCAAACGCGACATTTCATTATAGCCAAAGCCTAAAAACTTTCGGGCAGTTTTAGGCAGATTTTAGGCGCGAACGTATATTTACATTCGCGCCCCGCGCGGTATAATTTCGAAAAACAAAATCGAAGGAGGCAAAAAATGAAAGACATACTCAAAAAAACTACCGCCGCCACAGTTGCAATGCTCGCATTCAACGCCGCAGACGCGAATGCGGGAATTTTGACGCCACAAGACTTCAATTTGGCGCGAGCTTCGGCGTGCGCGGCAATCGGCTACCGGTCGGGACTTGAACGCGCCCTCGAAGACAGCCTCAACGCGGGTGTCTCTCCCGCCGAACTGCGCGAAATTCTCGTCCAAGTATACGCCTATTGCGGATTCCCGCGCAGCCTCAACGCGCTCGCGGCATTTATGAACGTACTTAAAGCCCGTGGCGAATACGACGCGTTTTTGAAAACGTCAGCCGAATCGCCAAAAATCGACAGCCTGAAAGTCGGCGCACAAAACCAGACAAAACTTGTCGGGCGCGAAGTAAAAAACGAGATTTTCGAGTTCGCCCCCACAATCGACGAATACCTCAAAGCCCATCTTTTTGGGGACATCTTTTCGAACCCTGCCGCCTCTTGGCGCGACCGCGAGCTCGCCACAGTCGCAATGCTCGCAGCCCGCTACGGCGTCGAAAGGCAGCTTAACGCACACAAGGCAATCGCCAAAAACAACGGCCTAACGGACGAACAACTCGCGGAGGTCGTAAAAATCTCCGAAGCCGTAAAGCGCGAAAAATCGGAAACCGAAAAGGCGAAACTCGCCGCCGACCCCGCGCAAATCGCGCATACAAGCCCTTTTCCTCTCGGCAGCGAAAACGCCGCCTTCGCCAAATTCTTTACGGGCAAGTCCTATGTTGCCCCACTCACAAAGAACGCAGCGCTCGGCGTTCCAATCTACAACGTCTCGTTCGAACCTGCCTGCCGCAACAACTGGCATAGCCACACGGGCGGACAAATCCTCATCGCAGTCGGCGGTGCGGGACTCTATCAGGAAAAGGGCAAACCCGCCAGACTTCTGCACGCGGGCGACGTTGTAGAAATCGCGCCAAACGTCGTGCATTGGCACGGCGCAACACCCGATTCCAACTTCTCCCACTTGGCGGTCGAATGCAACCCGACGACAAACAAAAACACTTGGCTCGACCCCGTAGGCGACGCCGAATACACCGAGGCTGCAAAATCCGCGCGGACAAGCGTCTCCGACGAAAAATAATACAAAACATCATAAAGAAACATAGCAAAAAATGCGGGCTACTAGTCGGAGTCCGCATTTTTTGCGCCCGCATACGCATTTTGGCAACAAAAATTAAACGCTCCAACGGAAAAAACACCCCCAGAACTAACCTCGTAAAATCGCCCAGATGAAAAAACGCCGAGCTAAACTCCGGCCGCGTCCATAAAACACAGAACGCCCATTCCCTTCCGGTCTCACACGGCCGGACACCTGCGCGGAATGGAAAAACTCGGCATAAAATAAAAAAACGGAACGCGCGGATTTCTCCGCGCGCCCGTATTTATGCAATCCACAGCGGCGTCCCTAAACGCCGCGGAATATCGTTATCGTTAGCTACCAAATATTAGAAGTTGACTTCCACACGCGCACCTGCGACATAGACAGCCGATTCGTTCGCGGTGTTCGTGAAAATCTGCAAGTCGGGCTGAATCGCGATTGCGGGCGTAAGCTGGCAACGGTATGTGATTTCGAGCGCGCCTTCGTAGTGCGCATAGTCCGCGCGGGCATCGCGTTCGTTTTCGATAACCGAGTAGCCGACTGCAAACACGTCGTCGTCGCGGCCGGGAATCGGCGCAAACCAGTTGAACCCGAAGTCTGCATAGAAGTTGTTGTCCGAAGCCGCGCTGTCGGGAACAAAGCCAAAACGCGCATAGACGCCGAACGCCGCTTCGCCGTCGGCATTGTTAATCAACGCCTGCTGAATGCCAACATAGAAAGAGTAAAAATTACGGGTGTCGATTTGGTCGAAGTTAGCCTTGCTCGGGTCGCTGTGGTAGTTGCCGCCGAACATCACGCGGCCGTCAAGCCCGCCGACTTTGTAGTTGTAGCCGAACTGATACCAGAACGCGACGGTGTCGAACGTGTTGGAGTAGTCGAAGCCGTTGTTCGAGGAAATGTCTTCGCCGACATTGCCGTTGTAGACGCCGAACGTCGCGTCAAAATTGCCCTGCGTATAGTAGACGACCAAACCGAGCGTCGCGACATTGTATTGCGAAAACAACTGCACCGGGGCGATGTTGGGCATCGCGCCGAACGACGAGTTCAGGAACACGTCCGAGTAGTCCATACCCATAAAGTCTTCGTCGGCAGCGAGCTGGCCGATGCGGAAACCAATGTTGCCGATTTTCGTTTCGAACTCGTTGGCATAGTAGATTTCGAACACGCGCAGCATATCGCCCGCGACAATGTTGCTGAACGAGCCTTGCGACGAATCGAAGCCTTCAAGCTCGCCCTTGTTCGTCTGCGCATAGTAGAACGCCGTTATGCCGATTCGGCCGAGACCTTCGTCCTTGCCGGCTACTTTCGACAAGTCCTGCTCCAAACCGAGCGTGAAGAGCGAGTCGAAAAACGAGTGGATATTGTTGCCGTTGGAAACGTTGTTCCACGTTTCGCCCGTCCACGAAAGCGACGGAGAAAAACCGCTCTCGGGCGCGACCTTTTCGGCCGCCGACGCCAGAAACAGGCTGTCCCTTTCGATCCATTTTTGCGGTACTTCCCCTTCCGAAGCCGGTTGGGCTTCCTGCGCAAAAGCGCACGAAGCTGATAACGTCATAGCGCCCAAAAGGACGGACAATTTTCTGTTTATGTTTTCCATATTATATACTATTATTAGATATTTTTAGATACTTTCTGATTCCATTTGATACCGAGCAACCCGCCGCTTCGGACGGACTTGCGCACCGTAAAACGCCCCACAAATGTTAGATTTACCTAACTCTCAGAACAAAAAAATATCGAAAAAATCAACCCGCCATATCGCCTTTCTCCGAAAACAACACTTTCGAGCCGACCGAAATCCGCGCCACGGGCTTGCCGCGCTTTTTCGCGCCGCAACGGCAAATTTCGCCACATTCGCACTTGACGCCGCCGGTTGCGGAACCGAACAAATGGCGGTGTGCGTGCAAATAGTCGGCAAGCTTGCGCGCAATGTCCGCGCCTATGGCGTGCTCGATTTTACAGGCCGATTCGTCGGCCTCGTCAAAGGAAACACCCAAGTGCTGCGTTAAAAATTCGACAAGAAGCGTGTGCTTGCCCAGCGTCGCCGACGCAACCTTCGCCCCCTTCTGAGTGAGCGAAACGCGCCCGTAGCTCTTGTAGGATACCAGCCCCATGTCGCACAATTCGCGCATCGCAACCGATACCGTCGCCTTCGAGACCATACGGGCTTTTGCAATGTCGGCCGATTTAACCACCGAGCCGTCTTTCGAAAGCAAAAGAATTGTTTCGAGGAAATCCTCCTTCTTGCGGCCTAAACTTTTCACACAGTCCTGCATTTTCAGGAGATAAAAAAGCGGAAGAAAAAAAACGAAGTCAAGCAAAAATGTTAGCCAACCCTAACTTTTTAAAAAAAAAATTCCTACACAACCATCTCCGAATAAAAAACAAAAATTACCCCTTCTTGTAAAAACGGTACTCGTTCATTTTGCGCCCTTGACGCGTCGAATATTCGCGGGCAAGAACAAAACCGTTCTTGCGGTAAAACGCATTGGCGGCTTCATTGTCTACCGCATCGGTCTCGCACGTAATGTATTCGAATTTAGAAAAGTCGACATTTTCCTTCAACGCCGAAACAAGCTTCGAACCAATCCCCGACGACTTCACATCGGGCATCACGCCAATGCTCGCCAATTCGACATACGCTTCCGTCCGCTTCGTTGCCGACGGATAAAACAACGCCCCAACCAACCGCGAAATTATTTTGGGATTGCGAACCAACGCCCCCAGCGAGTACCACGCAAAAAGCGGAAGCCGCCGGACAATCATGCGCTTGTAAAGACCGCTTAAATCGCCCGAAAAGGCGAGAAATCCCTGCAATACGCCATTGCCGTCAAAATAACCAAAAACACCCGACTTCGGCGAAGACACATAAAAGGAATATAGAAGACGTAAAAATCCGACACCGAGCGACGTCAAAAAGAACCCCTTAAACGCTCCCACGTGAATTTCCACTACCCGATTGACGGACAAAGAATCCGTCGATTTAATAAGCGCAATTCTACCTTGATTCATTGCGACCGAAAGAATATCCCAAACGTTTTGATGTCAATAAAAAACACAAGCCGAAAACAAAACAATCTTGACAGAAATTAATGTTCCAGCAATCTTGAAAAAACATATGCTTGCTAAGCTGAGATAAAAATCCCGTGCGGTTTGTCGGGTATGCAAATTTACGCTTGAAATGTCATTGCTGTAAGAACAACAACAGAAAACGTATGAAAAAAATCGCCGACGACACATTTAAAGTCGCCATAGTTAGACCTCCCGTAATCTACGAACGTGCTGTTTGGGGAATTACGCGCTGCTTAGGAAAATCGCATTAAAACTTCCCGCCTTCCCCGATTTCGACAACCGTAAAAGTATGATATATTGATAATCTTTGCGAGTTAATACGATTGATTATTCAATCGGAAAGCGATGGGCTCTTCTTGCCACAAAACCAAGCATACGTTTCGAGAAAAGAAATGGTCCGCGAAATCGCCAAACAAAACGGGAAGAAAATACATCTGTCAAAAACACTCGGACTCTTGGTAAAAATAGCAGGCAATAAAATCCCACAGGCAAGAAAGGCATTCGGCAGCCTCTATTACGACCTCTCCAAGTCAAACTGCTTCGACGGCAAATACCAAATCACCGATTTCCCCACCTCAATCTGCCAAACAGAATTAGAACGCTCCCCTAAGTGAAATTGCAATATTTTCGTACTAACAAATATTTAGCAGAAAAAACGACAAAAATACTCAACACACGACTGAATAGAACGATAGTTCTGAGATTTTTTTCAAGTACAACATCGACGATTATCTGCAAATAAAAATTAACAAATACACTGTTTGTTTAGATTCTACGGTAAAATATCCTAACTGTGGGCTGTTTGAGCTAAAAAAGCACCCCAATCAATTATAAAGTCCAGATTTGATGGCAATCGATAACCCGATTTTTGATTTTGCAAAATATCGCGCCATTACTTTCAAAACCCTGTTTTTTTTACGAGAAGTTGGCAATGTATCAAGAAGTTTTACGGCGTAATCAAAATCGCCCGCAAGACAGAATATTTTTGAGGCATATGCTACATATTTAAAATAATTTTTCCCCATAGCGTTAAGCTGTTGTTGGGAAACAGATTTTTCCCTAAATTCTGAATAACGTAAAAAATCCCCTCCGAGATAAAAAGCATAGGCAATTATTGGATAATTGTATCTTTCAAATTCAGACACCCCCCAGGTTGTATAAAACGGAAGCGCGGCATATTTGAAACGCTCCATAAGTACATCTGTCTTTATATTTTTAATATCAATAATATCATATCCCCTATAATAAACAGGAAGAACCGCTTTTATACTGGGATTGGAAAAATCCCGACCATACTTGGTTCGAAACCATTCCAAGTTTTCTCTGATAGAGAAAACCCTATAAAGGGAAAAAACTTTTTCCTCTGAAAATGGCAACTTTGAAATTAAAATCAAAGCGTACATAACCTTATTTTCATCAGACTGATTCAGCCACAAATCGAGCGTATCAAGACAATATAATTCATCTTCATAGGAAAACTTTTCATATGCAAAAAAATATGATTTAAATAAATATGATTTCGAACGAATTGAATCAAGGGCTTTCAACTTGTCTGAAAGCAATGCATACAAATACATTTTTTTCGAATGACTTTTAAGTTTTTCTATGCGACATTCAATCGAATTATCAAGAATACTTTCGCGAAATATGTCGCGTTTTATTTTTATAAAATCAGAGAAATCACATTCCGACTTTTCTCCGACCCCGAGAACAAAACAACTTTCGTTTATAATTGAAGCCGCCATATTCGCATCAGAATCAGAAGATTCAAAACACTTAACGAAAAATCCGAAAACAAATATAAAAAAAATAAAAGAAAACAATCTCATAAAAAGTTCCTTTCGGATTGAAGATTGCCGCGACATATCGAAAGTGCTACCAATAATCCGAACGTCAACATCGTCGAAGGGATATGTAATTCCATGTCCATACATGAATGGCAAAGACAAACCAACGCCCCCCATGCCAAGAACCCGTTTTCTACATTGCCCGAAACTCCAAAGAAATCCCGTCCCCAAAACAGAAACAATAATACCAAGAATGCCATTCCCAAAAGACCATAATCCAAAGTATATTCGAGCACATCAGAATGGGCATGGTCAGTTCCCCTAAAAAAAGCTTTTTCACTTTTCTGTTTTTTAATCATTGCAGACGAAAGAATATCCTTGCAAGCGCCACCGCCATATCCGAATAAAGGTCTTTCTCTGATTAACTCACTGGACGTTTTATACATTTCAATACGTGTTGACATCGATTGCTCTGCAAATGGATCAATTTTTTGTAACGCCCCAATGATATTATCGTTAAAAAACAAAAATGTTCCGCCGAATGAGAGTATAAATACAATAAACAAAATAGAAAAACGCTTAAAATGCCGCCTCGCCAGTTTCATAACGAGGTAAGGGAAAGGAAGCCCAATTAATGTACAGATACAACAAATTTTTGCCATTGTACTACCACAATCAAATGAAGCGTATACAAAAATTGGAATATAACATAAAAACACAAATGGGATAAAAGACCCTTTTTTAGAGGAATCAAATAACATTTTGAATGATGCGGCAGAAGCGGCTATTGACATATTAAAAAATGCCCCAGCAGCATTAGAAAGGAAAAATGTCCCGTAAAAATCGCCAACGGAATAAAAACAACCATACATCATTTGCAATCCGACATTCTTTTGCCATATTGCAAAACATGCCATCAATACCGCGTTTGTAGAAAAAAATGGCAACAGATAAACAAGAAAACGCCTATTACAATTACACAATCTGACAACAGAATAAACGAATACCAGAGATGTTAATATTTGAACCGCATCAAAAAATGAGTTTTTTCTACAAAAGTCCGTATCTATACATGTCGGCAGAAAAAAACAATTTTCAATGTTTTTTAAGACGCGAAATCGCTCGCCAACCTCCACTTCAAAGCAGGGATTTTTCCATCCGACAATAAAAACAATAAAAACGACATAGACTGTATATTTAATCAAATTCGGAAGCCATAAAGAAGTATCATTTTTCTTGAAAAATGTAGAACAAAACAACATTGAACAGGACGTAAAAGCCATAAGAGCCACACACCAAATCAATTCTCCCGACAACAACCACGCTATCAGAACTATCTGAAAAAAAGCGAAGAACATCGCTAACTTTTCCCAGAAAGAACTTTTCACTGAACTTTCACTACTCATATAGAAATACATTTTTTAATTGTAATAGTAGATGTATAGTTGCAAGATAAAAAAATTTCCGAATAATGGAATTTTGAAAAAACATATAAACATATCAAAAAAAATATATGGTAAAAAATAAATATAGAATGCTACTAGTATCCCCTAACTTGGGCGATTATATGACAGACAAACTGATACTCTCATTCTCGACGAATAAGAACGTTTCAGCACTTACAGTAGCAGGAATAAACAGACACAATAAAACCTATACCGATAATCGTATAGTACTGGCAAAAGCAGCCTCGACAAACTTTATAAAGCGAATCCTGAAATATCCTATCATATTCTGGAAGATAAAAAAGCTGTTAAAAACTTCCGACGTAATAGCATCATGGACCTGCGACACCGCATTTCTTTGCGTTTTAGCCTCAAAAATACTTTGTTCAAAAAAGAAAAAATTCATATACATTTACAGCGATGTGCACCCTTTGTGTACAAAAAAGAATTCGTTTCTTTCCAGACTTTTTAGAAAAATCGAATGTTTCACAGCCAGACACGCCGATATTGTATCATTTACAAGCCCCCTTTTTAAAACAGAATATTTTGGAAGAATTGCAGGCGCAAAAATCACAAACTCGATTATAATCGAAAACAAAATACCCAATCAGTCAGTAGAACGAATTATTAGAAATCTCAATATAAAAAATAGAGATTTTTCTGAACCAAGAATCGGATATTTCGGATTGTTAAGCTACAAAGATGCTTTTGATTTTATCGAAATGGCAGCAAAATCTGACATCAAAACATATATAAGAGGTCGCATATCGCCAAGCATAGCAAAGGATATTCCCGAAGTAATAGGCTTTGGCGGTGAATATAAATATCCGGAAGACCTACCAGAAATGTTTGAAAAAATCAATATGTCCTACATTATACATAACTTTGAACCGGACACAAATTATCAGTGGCAAATGACAAACCGCTTTTATGACGCGCTAATGACCCAAACACCAATGGTTGTACAAAAAGGCACCGCCAATGAAAAATTTATAATAGATAACGATATCGGCATTTCAATAGATATATATTCTCCGGAAGAATCAATAGCAAAACTAAAATCCATAACAAAATCCGATATAATAAGATGGACTGAAAACTTTTTCAAATTAAGCAAAAACACCTGGATGTTAACAGACGAGTACGACAAGCTATTCGATAGAATATCATGATTTCCTGCAAACAAAAAGCACGTTGTCCCCTCCTCCAAAGAATAATGAACTACATTCCAAGATTACTTTTATTAGGAATGTAATATTCCTTGTAAAATAGAAGAGTCAACATAATCGTCGAAGCGAAAATCGGCTCAACATGAAATGCCCCCAAAGCGAAAGATTGATAAATAAGATAATAGAACAAAACATTGACAATCCAAAAATGAGGAATCCATTTCCGATTCAGAAAAAGCTTATATAATATAAAGAATTGATATAGCAGAAATATTGCAACAAATCCGCCTCCAATAATTCCTAAACTAGCAAAACCATCTACAAATGCAGAATGGTACCCGATTATTGGTGTGATTCCGATATCATTCTTAATTGTAGAAGACCCGAAAATCGGATTGTTCAAACATTCTTGAATCCCCTTTTCGGCAAGAACATCACGCTCAGAATACCCCGAGCTATAAACCATAGAATAGAAACGTCGACCTAATAACGGAGCAATATCTAAAAGCAAATTAATCAGAACGTCCTTAAAAACATATATAACACATCCAAATAGAGAGAGCAGTAGCAACATAAAAAAGACGTTCCCTGTCATTGAAGAAAACAATACCCCTAACACAATCAATATTGATATGATGGGGCTTCTCGATGCGGCTCCCGCGATAACATGCAAGGGGAAATAAAACGTCGGAAGCAACAATAATTTATAAAATAAATTAACATTTTTTGCGATTATAATCGACACAAGTATACAGAGAAAAACGCAACCAACATTTGCATATGAAATTGAAAAAAGCATTGATGAACCCTCTTGACGCACATTGTCAAGGTCCATAGTCATATCTGCCGTAGAAATATTAAATCCAAACAAATTGACAGTTAAAACAAACAGCGACATAAAAAAAGTAAGCAACAGAGCCAAATTAAAATTTATCAATCTGAAAGAAAAATATATTCCGCTCGAAACAATCAGCCCCGAAAACATAATACCAAAAACTTTCGTACTTGCAAAATCCGCATATCCAGTTGAGTCTGTAAACATATCAACCGTCACTCTAAGCGCAAACAAGGCAAAACATACATAATAGACGAGTATGCCCTTCGTAAACTTGGGATACGCATGTCGCGCAACCCCGATAATAATAGACAGAAATGCAATCAATGCCGCTGTAATTCTATACGGGACCGAAATTGTTTGGGACTGAGCCATTGTGATTCCGAACGGAACGGAGAATGCCGCAATAAAAGCATATCCAACTAATGAAAGGGAAATATTCAGAGTTGCAATAAATTCGGGAAATGAAACAGAAAGTTTTTTCAGTTGGGAGAAAAACATAGTGAGTCAGGGTACGCGTAAAAATATTCCAGTCAAGAAACAAATGTCGCAAATTACATTGATTTTTCAAAGATAATTCAACACGTTTGACAAAAATATCTTGCCTAAAAAATAAATACAAGATATGATACGCATGGATTCCATAATGAAAAAATGCAGAATAAAAAAATAGATAAAGAAAAAATAAAAACATGGTTCGTGACTGGGGCGTCAAGTGGAATTGGGCATGAAATTTGCCGACAACTTTTAATCCGAGGGTATAATGTTGTTGCTGTAGCTAGGCGGCTTCCCGACTTTCGGGATAAAAATATTCTCTGCCTATCCGCAGACGTCACAAATTCCGATGCAATACAAAACGCCATAAACGATGGAATAAAAAAATTTGGACGAATTGACGTTCTTTCAAACAACGCCGGCATAAGTTCCGACATCAGTTGCGAAGAAGAATCATTAGCACATATGAAATATGTAATGGATGTTAACTTTTTTGGAGCTTTCAATACCATAAACACCATCCTTCCTCATTTCAGAAAAAACGGCCACGGAACTATTATAAACAATACTTCGGAATGTGGTGTATCGCCGAGAAAACTAGGAACAGCATACTGTTCCTCAAAATACGCATTAGAAGGGCTTTCCGCTGTATGCTGGCATGAATGTAAAAGATTTTGCAGGATAATGACATTGGAATTGGGATTCTTCAAAGGAACGGAAATTGGAAAAAATAAGAAAATCGTCAAATCCAACATCAACGAATACCAAAACATACCATCTTTTTATAAAAAATGCTATTTCGTGTGTGAAAATAAAAAAGAACTGGGGGTAAGTTTATTACTCGACCAAATAGAATATGAAAAATTGCCAAGGCACCTTACTTTGGGAAAAGACGCGTGCTTTCACATCAAAGCAGAAATTGAGTGTACAAAAAAAGACCTGATAAATTCAAAGAAAATTTCCAGTAAATGTTCTTTCTATAATTACGGACAAATGTTCAAGTTGGCAAAAAAACTTATCTGGGAAAAAATAATCCGTAAAGCAAAATGAGTGAAGACTCAAACAACAAGCGTATTGCAAAAAATACGCTTATGTTATATATTCGAATGTTCTTCGTGATGGGAATAAATTTTTTCACCACACGCGAACTTTTGGGGGCATTGGGAACGGAAAATTTCGGAATACTTAATATTATTGCCGGGATTATTTCGTTATTTTCCTCTGGTTCGGCTGTAATGTCTGTATCCGCTTCGCGTTTTTTCAATATCGAGATAGGGAGAGGCAATCGGCTGGGATTAAAACGCGTATTTGCCCAAACACAAACAACATACATCATACTTGCCTGTATCCTGTTTTTCGGAGTAGAAACAATCGGCAAATGGATTTTTCTAACCAAATTAAATATCCCGAAAGAAGCCTACGAAAGCGCATTTCATCTATTCCACTTCACCGCAATTATATTCTTTTTTGAATTACTCGTTATTCCATACACGTCGTTTGTAATTTCATGCGAAAACATGAAAATTTATGCGATTATAAGCATTTTCGAAGTAATATTAAAACTATTAATAGTATATTTACTCTACCTGGATATCTTCCCAAGACTAACGTTTTACGGATTTTTATTACTACTTGTTTCTTGTTCAAAACTATCGACATATATGATTTTTTGTATATTAAAATACAAGGAAACAAAACCTTCATTGTATTTTAATTACGGTATTTTCAAAGAATTGGCAACATTCAGTACGTTCAATCTTATAAACGCCTCGGTCATAGTGGGAACAAACGTAATATGTAATATTTTGCTTAACAATTTTTTTGGAGCAGTCATAAATGCGGCAAGAGCAATATCACAACAGATTTCCAGCGGGTTATCGAACTTTACAAACGGATTTCTCGTCGCCGCTAACCCTCAAATAACAAAATATTGGGCTTCCTCCCAAAAGGAACAGTGTAAAACCCTTGTCCTAAGCGCGACTCGCTTCGGATTCTATCTAATTTATATATTTTCACTTCCTGTATTCATAGAAATGGATTATATTCTGGCGTTGTGGTTAAAAACACCCCCAGAATACACAACGGAATTTTGTAGATTAGCCTTAATACAACTTATCATAGAGGTTACTGGATACCCTATTATGACTTTTGCTCAATCAATTGGGAAACCCGCCTTGCGTCGTTTTACATTAGGATACATTGTATTGTTATTCGCATTACCCATATCTTACATCGAGATAAAAATTGGATACAACCCCACCTCAGTTCAACTTATACTTTGTATTTGTACTTCAATATGTCTACTATTTAGAATTTTCCTGATACAAAGGTTGACCGACATATCGATACCCGAATTTATAAGAAAAATTTATATTCCCTGCATGACAATCGCATTTATATCCGCATTCATACCGACAATAATATATTTTAACATAAGTACGAGCGCACTACGTTTTGTGTTGGAAACAGTTACGTCATTCTTATGCTCCGGAATTACTATATATTTTTGCGGATTAACCAAAAAAGAGAAAATGAAAATTAACTTGCAAATAAAGAAAATACTGACATCGATGAATAGGTAGGAGTTATAGATTATAACCCCCGAGTAATCTATGTTGCCAATTGAATTCAATTCAACTTTCCGATAACACTATGAATAAGTTTATATCAAGTGAGCGAAATATCCAAATACTACTGAATCTTTTAAAATCCTACGGAATAAGAAAAATCATTGCATCTCCGGGGACAACAAATATGGGATTCGTATATTCAGTTCAAAATGACCCTTTTTTTGAAGTTTATTCAGCTCCAGACGAACGTTCCGCCGCATATATGGCAGTCGGATTATCGACCGAATCTGGCGAGCCAGTTATCATAACGTGCACAATGGCAACATCATCAAGAAACTACCTTCCTGCGTTAACCGAAGCTTATTACAGAAAAATACCAATTTTGGCCATTACATCTACTGTATATCCAGGGAAAGTAGGACATATGTTCCCACAAGTAATAGACAGAACAACCCCCCCCCAAGACACAGTATCGCTCAGCGTATCAATGCCGACTGTAAAAACGCCGGAAGATGAGTGGTTTTGCGAAATCCAAGCAAATCGAGTCATCTCTGAGCTCTTCAGACACGGAGGAAATCCGTGTCACATAAATTTAGAAACAACTTATAATTTGACCCCAGCCACCTGTAACCCGCCGACGAGAAATATAAGACGAATTGTAGGGAAAAAAGATTTTCCTGAAATTAAGGGAGAAAAAATTGCAATTTTTGTAGGTAATCACATAAAATGGGCACCAGAACTTATAGAGGCTGTTGATGTGTTTTGCGAAAAGTATGGTGCGGTTGTTTTGTGCGACCACACAAGTAATTACACGGGTAAATACAAAATACATCATACTCTGGTTTCAAGTCAAATTCTCGCAGATTTGACGCCGCTTATGCCCGATTTACTCATACACATTGGAAACATTTCGGGAGATTATTCAATTTTCAATATTTCAAAAAAATGCAACGTTTGGAGAGTCAATCCCGACGGTGAAATCAGAGATGTTTTCAAAAAATGTACCTTTGTATTCGAAATGGATGAATGCTCCTTTTTTGAAAACGCTAATGAAAAATGCAACAAAACAAAATGTAATTCGAGTTATTTTAAATGTTGGCAAAACGCCCTTGCGAATATTAGAAAAAAAATCCCCGATGTGGATTTTTCAAATCTTTGGGTGGCATCAATCTTGAACGATAAAATTCCGCCTAATAGTGTAATTCATTTTGGAATTTTAAACTCCCTGCGTTCGTGGAATATGCACGAACTTTCACCCGACATACACGGATATTGTAATACCGGCGGATTTGGAATAGACGGATGTCTGTCTACGTCTGTCGGGGCGTCGCTTTCCGACCCGAAAAAATTGTTTTTTGTCGTTATAGGAGACTTGGCATTTTTCTATGATATGAACGTGCTCGGGAACCGACATCTAAAATCGAATTTAAGAATTTTGTTGGTAAACAACGCCAAGGGCGTGGAATTTCAAAATTCGACACACCCTGCTTCTGCTTTTGGCAGTGAAACAGACAAATTTATTGCGGCAGCTGGACACTATGGAAATCAATCAAAGGAATTGATTAAACATTATGCCGAAGATTTAGGATTTGAATATCTCTCTGCTTCTACAAAAGAGGACTTTTTAATGTCTTATCAAAAATTCATAAACACGGAAATAACGGATAAGCCGATTTTATTCGAAATATTCACAAAAACAAAAGATGAGACATCGGCTCTGGATAAGTACATTCGACTTGAACAAAGTGTCGCAAGTAAAACAAAGGAACTCATAAAAAACACATTGGGGAAAAATACAATCAGCATTCTCCGTAATTTATCAAAAAAATAGACATCATGCGAATCGGATTTTTGACATTTGGCCAAGTGCCGATGCCTCCTGTAAAAGGAGGCGCCATAGAAGATTTACTCCAAGCGCAAATTGAGAAAAACGAGATAACTGGCGAACATGAGTTTGTTGTATTTTCAAGATTCGACAAAAATGCCCTTATCGAATCTGCGAAATATTCTCACACAAAATACATATATATAAAACAAACTGGCTTTTGCTTTATTGAGCGTGTTATTAGATTTATAATCAATAGAAACCTGCCAATTTATATAGGAAGTTTGTTTCTTTCAAGAGCTTTAAAACACATAAAAAAAATCGGGTATTTTGATAAGATAGTAATAGAAACCGCCGCCGAATATTCCCTGAAAATCCCGCGAAAATATGTCGGAGAAATCATATTACATCTACATAATGACACAGTTTTTAAAAGCCGAAAATATGAAGATATGATAACAAAGAAAATCGATAGGATTTTCGCCGTTTCCAAATACATTGCGAACAGAGCTGCTGAAATTTTCCCGCGCGAGAAAATCTCGGTGATATATAACGGAGTCGATTTAAATAAATTCAAAATACAACGCGTTCAATCAGAAGAATTAAAAAAGAAATTTAACATAAAAGATAAAACTATAGTATTTGCTTTTACGGGTAGATTAACCGCAGACAAAGGCGCGGATATGTTACTTGACGCCTTTTTGAAAATGAAAACCAAAAGCGACACCTGCCTACTTTTTATCGGCGGCAAACATTACTCCAACAACAACGAAGATTCGTTCATCAGAGAATTGAAAAAGAAAGCACTTAAATCGCAAAGAAAAATTTTCTTTACTGGATATATACCGCACGAAGAAATATATAAATATTACAGTATTTCAAATGTACTTGCCGTCCCTAGTATGTCAACCGAAGCTCTTTCGGTGTCTGCAATAGAAGGATTGGCGGCGTCCTGCCCAATATTGGTAAGTGATAGTGGAGGAATAAAGGAACTTGTAAATGAGAAATGTGGATTTGTCATTAAAAGAGACAAAAAATTCGCAATCAATTTGTCTGAAAAGATGGATTTACTCGCCGACAATAGACCCCTCTTACAGGAAATGTCAAAAGCCGCAAGAAAAAGAGCGTCGAACTTCACAATCGAAACATACACAAAACGGTTTCTAAATTTGATAACGGCAAAGGGGCAAAAATCACCCAAGTCAAAATAGCAACAGTGCCTACAAAATTTAAGCCCCGTACTTTAACTGATTGCGAATAAAGGAGACTATTTTTTTTAAAGATAATCTTTTTCTCCGCTGAATAAGGCATCTGATGAAATAGCTTAATGCGCTTTTTTTCCCGTGCTTGTTTATGTATTTGAAGTCTATGACAGTGTCATTATCTTCAAAAATCTTGTCTGGAACAATTATATAACGGCTATCAAAACTTAGCCCTTTCAAATAGAGTTTCATAGGACGCGAAAAAAAATGGATATACATATACTCTTCCTGCTTAACGATTCCATCTTCGAGATATAGTCGAGACAAAACGCCTTTCTGAAATGTAAAAATTTGCCTTCTGTTTTTTACATCCTCTGACGGAGGGAGATATTGCAAGAAAAAGCCATATGAATACCGATTAAGCTGGGCAAAAACTGTCGCTCTGAAATATTCAATTTTTAAATCATCATATAAATTGCATATAATATCTTCGTCGAAAAGAAAATTCTTATCCGAAGAAAATATTTGCCTATACGAAATACCGTCTTTATTAAAACGACGATAAAGAAGATTTATAGAAGGCTCATTTTTATACAATGTCGAATGCCCTTGATACCCGATTTTTACGTATTTATCAAGAACTTCATCTGTGTAAAAGGCTCGAATATCCCCCCAAATCAAATCTAAATCGCAATGGCCCCAAAAATCATACGCCGAAAGTTCTTCTTTAAAAATATCTCCGTAAGCGACTCTAAAATCACACAATTTATAGGGACGTTCAAGCGATACGCTAAAATCGAAACATTTTTGAATTCGAACACGAATATCGTCAAATGAACAATATTTAACTTTCACATTTGGCGGATAATCAAACGGAGTCTTGTCATCAGTAAATATCAACCAGTCTACGGTAGGATTATATCTACAAGACAATAGCCAAAGGGGAAACAACGATGGCAACTTACCAAAATATGGGACTACATATGCTATGGACTTCATTTTAATGCTGATGTTATAAAATTTTTGGATTTTTCTCGTTCCAATTCAAGACGCAACTTTACTTCCGAATAATCGATTTCAAGGGGAATAGAATACATATCTTCGAGAGAAGTAATTATCCTGTTACTCAGTCCGAGTTGTTTTAAAAGCAATATAATCCTATTTTCATTTTTATTATTATAGGAAATGAAATAAAACGGTTTTTCGTTTACTATGGACAATGCGACTCCGTGAAAAGACGTTGTTACAACACACTTCGAGCATTTAATATATCCCAAAAATTTTCCCGGAGATGCGCAAAAATCCGCATCTGGACATGTCGGAATTATACCGTCTGAACAAAGCCTTACTACCTTGGCAGAAATATGTTTTGCTAACGAATAAGCTGCCTCCGAAACAAGTTCACTTTTTGAAACTTCATATAACACCACACATTCTCTAAATGATTCGTCCGGAATTTCAGAAATATTACTCCAAAAATAATCGGATAAAAGCAATGTGGGGTCTAAAACAGTAGAAATTTTCCTCTTTGTATATTTAGACAAAAATTCAGCAAAATCAGATTCGCGCACACTTATGGAGGAAAAACCATTCAATGCCGTAGACAAAAAGTTTTCGGACAAATTCAAATTAGAAAAATCTCCGCCGCTTGCCGCATAAGATACTTTTCTGTACTTGGAGGGAAACACGCCCCAAAAAAGTAAATCTCCCTTCACTATCGGAGACCAAATTTGGTCGCTCCCCCAAAAAACAACATCATAATCTAATTGTTGTATTTCTTTTTTCGAATGTATTTTCTTAGATAAAATTAAATTAGAATATAAAAAACGCAAAAAAGCATCGTGCCGCTTTTTAAAAAATCTAAAAAACCTCATTTTAAATAAAAAATCTTTAAGCCCCGCAAAAAAGTTTTTTCTGCAAAAAGACAAAAACGGATTCGGACTTCCAGAAATCAAAAGGTACGTAGGTCTATAATCGATAATCTCAACCTTATGTCCGAGAAACGACAAATAAGTCTTCAACGCATACGCCTGCAACACAGCACCGTAATTACACGCACAATGAAATGTTAATATACCGATTTTCATGACATTATAACCACTTGTGTACAATGCGAAAGCCACAAAAACAAGAAAAAAAAGCTAACCCCTCTCTATATCTTCCGAGTCGGTTGATTGGCCTGTTTGAATTTCGATTACTTTTAACTCTCGGATTGCTTTTATCGAATGCATTTTTCCCGCTGGGATTTTTACTGAATCGCCCGTTTTTACAAGATGTTCTTCTCCGTCCAAGACAACCTTGCCCGTCCCGTTGACAACAGTCCAAATTTCTTCCCTATTTCTATGTAAATGGGTGTCTATTTGGCCGCCGTCTTTAAACGTGAGTTGTTTCGTTAAAACCTTGTGCCCGTCCGAAAACGTATCGAAAGACAAAACCTTATACTCGCCCCAGCGACGTTCTTCAAACATCGGGCGAAGTTTTATTTTTCTGACGTATTCCTTCAAATTTACGCTTTCGTTTTTATTGCCGACAAAAATGCCGTCGGGGCTCGCCGCGACAACAGTATCTTTCAATCCCGCGCACACGACGGGAACATCAAGCTCGTTTATCACGTTTGTGTTTTGCGAATTTTCGAGAACAACCCGACCTATTGAAGCCTCGCCGATTTCCTCCGAAAGCGAATTCCACGTCCCCAAATCTTTCCATTCTCCGTCAAAAGCGACCGCGGCAATAGACGTTTCGCGCTCCAAAATCTCGTAGTCAAAACTGTTTTTCGGCAATTCGCGATAGTGTGCCCGAACATATTCAAACGATACATTACCCAAATATTTCTGCACAACGTCCAACATATATTTGAGTTTGAAGGCAAAAACACCCGCGTTCCACAAAGCACCCTCTTCAATGAGTTGTTTAGCTTTCTCCGAATCTGGCTTTTCGCAAAAATGTCCCACCCGAATTGCGGCAAGACCGCCACATTCCGTATTTTGTCTCGCCTCTGGAACAATGTATCCAAATTTTGAAGAAGGGTCGCTAGGAACAATTCCCATAAGGACAATGTTCGCTATCCCGCCTTGAACAAGCTCGGACATTCGTAATAAAGATTCAAAATACCCCGATTCCGTATACGGATCGATTGGCATAACAATAACAGAATCTTCGGGATTCGCCCTACCCTTATCGAACAAAAACGACGAAGCAAGCGCAATAGCCGGAAATGTATCGCGCCGTTCGGGTTCGTCCACAATGTTAATATTCTCGCCTATTTGCGAAATAATACTGTCGCGTTGAAGCGCGCTTGTGGCAATCGTCAAATTTTCGGAAATCCCAGCCGCGCGCAACTGCCTGACAACTCGCTGACACATAGACTCGTATTGACCGTCCGGGGCTTTCAAAAGCTTCAAAAACTGCTTGGCTCTCACCCCGTTTGAAAGCGGCCAAAGCCTCTCGCCCGACCCGCCCGAAAGCAACACTATCCATAAATTTTGCATACAACCGAGTTTTGCATATCACGCCCAAAAATCAAACCTTTTATGTTTTAAGACCCACAATATAGTTGACCTCGGTGGTAAAAAAACAGAGACTTTGGAACAAAAGTCTCAAAAAAATAGAACCCTTTTTATGAAAAAATTTCTTATTATTTATGAATTCGCGAACAAATTGGGTGAGAAAAACGAAAATGACCCACTTTGGAATTTTTCGCGCGATATCCTACTCGAAAAACTTTCAAAAACGGGCAACGCGCTGAAATTCTCCGTCGCCCGCGGAATCTTCAAAAAGCACCAAGACGGCGGAACTTCCGCGAAGCGTCTGGCGAACTTTTTCTATATGCACGCGGCTGTCCTGTTCGAATATTTATCGAAGCGTCCCGATGTCGTTTTTGTCAGAACCACGCCTCCGCTTATCCAAATTCCGTATCTGTTTTTCGGCAAGCTTTTCGGGACGAAAGTCTACGTTTGGCTCATGGACTACCACCCCGTTTTCGGGCTTAGAAGCTCGAAAAAAGGCTCTCCGAAATACTTCGTGTGGAAATTTTTCGACATACTCGACCGCCTCGCGCTGAAACTCGCCGCGGGCGTCGTCTGCCTCGACACCGCGATGTCCGAGCTAATCAGGGAACGTTCCCCGAAAACCAAAACCTTCGTCTGCCCCACGTTTTCGCTGAAAAAAGTCGACTTCCTCGACCTTTCCAACCCGCGCGAAAAAGTCGACACAGTATCGCTGCTCTACTCGGGCAACTTGGGGCGCGCGCACAACACCGAAAAACTCGAAAAATTCCTCTCGGCATTGTCGAAAAAGGCGAAAGTCGAACTCGCATTCAGCGGAATGTCCGACAAATCGGCCGCGCGTCTTGCCGCGGTCTGCGAGGCTTCGGGCGCGCATTTCAAACGCTTCCCGTTCGTGAAAAACTACGCCGACTTGGGCGCGTTCTACAAGAAAAACGGGTTCGATTACGGCATAGTTCTGCTCAACGACGAACTTCGCGGAGTCGTCTCGCCGAGCAAATTCTCGGGCTATTCGTCGTTCGGGCTTCCCGTCATAAACATCGGGCCGAAGGGAACGAACGCCGACACGCTTTGCGAACGCTTCGGCGCGGGAATTTCCTTCGACGACGTTTCGGAAATCGACGCCGTCATAGGACGAATCTTGAACCCCGCAACCCAGCCCGAACTCGCCCGCAATACGAAAAATTCGCTCGAATATTTCAGCCCGAAAGCCGCCGAAAGACTCGCCGATTTCTGGCTGTCCGAATTGGATTCAAAGGCGTAAAAAGTGTTGCAAAAAAACGCAAATCTGAAAAACTCTCCGCCAATATGAGTAAAACGGCACTAATAACAGGCATTACGGGTCAGGACGGCTCGTATCTCTCGGAACTCCTTTTGCAAAAGGGCTACACGGTTCACGGCATAATCCGCCGCGCAAGCTCGTTCAACACGCAGCGTATCGACCACCTCTATAACGACGAATCGCTCAAAGACAGATTTTTCCTGCATTACGGCGACCTTACCGACTCGTCAAACCTCAACCGCATTGTAGAAAAAACCGCCCCCGACGAAATCTACAATCTGGGCGCGCAAAGCCACGTAAAAGTAAGCTTTGAAGTTCCCGAATACACCGCCGACGTCGACGCAATCGCGACCCTGCGCTTCCTCGACGCAATCAAGGAAACCGGGCTTAAACACACGCGCTTCTATCAGGCGTCGACCTCCGAACTCTTCGGCAAAGTGCAGGAAATCCCGCAGCGCGAAACAACTCCGTTCTACCCGCGCAGCCCCTACGCCGTCGCAAAACAATACGCATATTGGATTGTCGTCAATTACCGCGAGGGCTACGGGATGTTCGCCTCAAACGGCATTTTGTTCAACCACGAATCCGAACGCCGCGGCGAGACATTCGTAACGCGCAAAATCACACGCGCCGCTGGCCGCATAAAACTGGGGCTTCAAGACCGCCTCATTCTCGGCAATATGGACTCCAAACGCGACTGGGGCTACGCGCCCGAATACGTCGAGGGAATGTGGCGCATCTTGCAGGCGGACAAACCCTCGGAGTACGTTTTGGCTACAAACGAAACCCACACCGTGCGCGAGTTCACCGAGCTCGCCTTCGCGCGCCTCGGAATGGACATTGAATGGTCTGGCAAGGCGGAAAACGAAAAGGGCATATGCAAACAGACGGGCAAAACCGTCGTGGAAGTCTCGCCGCGCTACTACCGCCCGACGGAAGTCGACCGCCTCCTCGGCGACGCTTCGAAGGCGGAACGCGAACTCGGTTGGAAACCCAAGACCACCTTCAAAAAACTCGTCGAAATAATGACAGATGCCGATTTCGAACTCGCCAAAAAAGAGGCGGCGCGATGAACCCCACAGATAAAATTTTCGTGGCGGGCCACAACGGAATGGTGGGTTCTGCAATCGTCCGAGCCCTCGAAAACGTGGGCTACACAAATTTCGCCCTGCGCCCGCATTCGCAGCTCGACCTCACAAATCAGGCGCAAACCGAAAACTTCTTCGCGGGAGAAAAGCCCGACGTAGCCGTAATCGCCGCGGCAAAAGTCGGCGGAATATACGCAAACAACACCTACCCCGCCGAGTTCATCGAAATCAATTTGGCAATCGCGCTCAACACAATCCGAGCGGCATACAAAGCGGGCGTCAAACGCCTGCTCTACTTGGGCAGCACCTGCATCTACCCGCGAATGGCGCCGCAGCCCATTCCCGAAAACGCATTGCTTACAAGCGAACTCGAAAAGACAAACGAGGCCTACGCAATCGCGAAAATCGCGGGGCTTAAAATGTGCGAATACTTCCGCAAACAATACGGCGTCTGCTACCACAGCGGAATGCCCACAAACCTCTACGGGCCGAAGGACAATTACCACGAAAAAAATTCGCACGTCCTGCCCGCATTGATTCGCCGCTTCCACGAGGCCGCGCGGCGCGGCGACAGCGAAGTCGTCCTGTGGGGGACGGGAACGCCCCTGCGCGAATTCCTTCACGTCGACGACCTCGCCGACGCGTGCGTGCACCTTCTTGAAATGGACAACCCGCCCGACCTCGTAAACCTCGGCAGCGGCGAAGAAGTCTCCATCGGCGAACTCGCCGAAATTGTCGCCCAAACCGTCGGCTTCAAGGGGAAAATCGTCCACGACACTTCAAAGCCCGACGGCACCCCGCGCAAGTTGTGCGACACCACCCTCCTGCGCTCGACGGGCTGGAAGCCCAAATACGATATCCGCGCGGGCGTCAAACAAACCTACCAGTGCTTCCTGCGCGAACTCGCCGACGGCACTATCAGAATGTAAAAACCGTGTTCGAGAGCTTCACAAAGTGGCCGTATTTCGACGAAGGCGACATTGACGCCGTCGCGGACGTTTTGCGCTCGGGCAAAATAAACCGTTGGACGGGCACAAAAAACGCCGAATTCGAAAACGTCGTCAGTAGCGCGGTGGGCGTAAAGCACACAGTCGCGGTCGCAAACGGCTCGCTCGCCCTCGAACTTGCCCTGCGCGCGCTCGGCGTCGGCGCGGGCGACGAAGTCATAACGTCGTGCCGCACATTCATCGCTTCGGCGGGCGCGGCGTTTATGTGCGGGGCAACCCCCATCGTCGTCGACGTCGATTTGAATTCGCAAAACATTTCGCCCGAGGCGGTCGAACGCGCAATCACGCCGCGAACAAAGGCGATTGTCGCCGTCCACCACGCGGGCTTCCCGTGCGATATGGACGCTCTTCTTGCAATCGCAAAGGCGCACAACCTCTTCGTCGTCGAAGATTGCGCGCAGTCGCACGGCGCAGCCTACAAGGGACGCCCCGTCGGCTCAATCGGCGACATCGGCGCGTGGAGCTACTGTCAGGACAAAATCATCACGACAGGCGGCGAGGGCGGCGCGGCAACCACAAATTCCGAATACCTCTGGCGCAAAATGTGGGCATTCAAAGACCACGGCAGAAACTACGACGCCTGCTTCAACGGCACTCACGAACAGGGCTTCCGCTGGCTTTCCGAAACATTCGGCTCGAATTGGCGAATGACCGAAATGCAGGCACAGCTTGGAATTCGCGGCTATGCAAAACTGCCGCAGCGCGTCGAAAAACGCGCCGCAAACGCGCATATATACAACACCCTGCTTTCGAAATTCGGGTGCATAACACTCACAACAGTCCCCGAAAACATCACCCATTCCTACTATAAATACTATTGCTTCGTCAAACCCGAGTCGCTCAAAAGCTCGTGGTCGCGCGATAGAATCGCCGCCGAAATTTCGGCGCGCGGCGTCCCCTGCTTCTCGGGAACCTGCTGGAACATCTCCGCCGAAAAATGCTTCAAGGAACGCGGTTGGGAAAAATCGCCCGCCGACTTGCCGAACGCCTTTAAATTGAAGGATACCGCGTTGGGGCTGCTCGTCCACCCCACAATAACCCAAGCCGATATGGCGGCGGCGGCGGAAGTAATCGGCGGCGTTTTAAAAGAGGCTCAAAAGTGAAACTCTACGGCGGATTTTTCAAACGCGCTTTCGATTTCGCGGGCGCGGCGGTTCTGATTCTGGCACTCTCCCCGCTATACCTGCTCTGCTATTTTTTGATTAAAAAAAATATGGGAAGCCCCGCGATTTTTTCGCAGCAACGCCCGGGGCGCGGCGCAAAAATCTTTAAAATCTATAAATTCCGCAGCATGAAAAACACCGTCGACGCCGACGGCAACCCGCTGCCCGACGAAGAGCGCATAACTCCGCTCGGCGCATTCCTGCGCAAAACCTCGCTCGACGAACTCCCGCAACTCTTCAACGTTCTAAAAGGCGATATGTCGTTTATCGGGCCGCGCCCGCTGCTGCCGCAGTATCTGCCATATTATACCGAGCGCGAAAAACTGCGCCACACAGTCCGCCCCGGAATCACCGGGCTCGCGCAAATAAACGGACGCAACTGCACAACTTGGGATAAAAAACTTGAATTCGACGCCCAATACGTCGAAACCCTCTCATTCTTCGGCGATGTAAAAATCGCCTTGCTCACCGTCAAAAACGTGCTTTGCCATAAGGACGTCCAGCCCGTCTCACAAGAGGGCTACCTCGACGAAATCCGCCGAAATGCAAAACAGCCCGACTCTCGGCAGTGAACCTGCCAGTCGGGCTTTCAAAATCAGGCAAACATCAATAGCCTGCGCAGCCCGCAGGCAACCCCGCGCCACTTACCGCATTATCCGACGCGAACTTCGAATATACGCGCGGCGGGATTGCCGATTAGCTTGGGGAGGTAGTCCCTGCCGCGCCCGAGCCCCTTTTTCGGCTCGGGAACGGCAACGCAAGCCGTGTAGCCCAAAAGCGACATCGCCGAAGACGTCAAAAACAGACGTCTGTTCACTTTTTAAACTCTATAATTCTCTCGGTGTGTTCGATGCTTTACAGGCTCTATCTGCGCTTTTTAAGACGCAGAACCTGCCCTTCTTTCGCGAGCGTGTAGCGCAACTTCCACATATCGACGTCCTGAACCGCTTTGCCGTCGTCCATACATTGAACCGCCGCAGCGGCAGCCGAATGCCCCAAAATCATAAACACGGGTTCCATTCTCAGCGACCCATACGCAATGTGGGAGGCCGAAACCGCGCAAATCACATACAAATTCTGGCACTGTTCGCGCTTCGGAACAATGCACCCATATGAAATCTGATACGCGCCGTTTTCGGAAAGACTGCGCTGCACATCGCCTTCGTTCTGAACAAAACCGTATTCGTCCACAAAACGCGAGGTGTTGTGCGAATCCATCGAATACGAGCCCATGCCGATTGGCTCGGGCGCGACTTTCGAGTTCTGGCAGTCGCGCTGCGTCAGCACATATTCGCCAACCAGACGGCGCGCTTCGCGGATATACATATAGAACGGCCAGTTGCCCGTGTCGCCGAATTCGTCTTTGGGCAGCCCCAAATTCTTAATCGCTTCGCGGAATTTCGCGGGCGTGCGCGGGTCGGTCTTCCAGAAATAGAACAGCCCGAGAGTGTAGTCTTTGTGCGCTTTTGCGATTTTCGCGCGCTCCTCATACGAGGCTTCGGGATAGTTGTAGTTGCAGCCGATAAAGTCCGTCGAGAACGCCTCCTTGTTGTTGATGTCCGTCTTGTGGTTGGGCATCTTCGAGATAATCAGCGGGAACGCGTTGGGATTGGCTTCAAACCAGCGTCCGCAAAGCTCGTAATCCGCCGCATTGTAGTTGTCGGGCTTGGGCAGCTCGACCTTGTTCGGGCCGAAATCCGTAAAGCACAGACGGTAGTTGTAGGCCTGAACCTTCTTGTCCGCTTCGCCGTTTTTGAGCGGCTTTTCGGGCGAAATGTATTTGAGCAGCCCGCTCGACTTGTCGCCCTTCACCTTGTAGGGGTCGACCTTCACGGTAAAGTGATGGCCGTTTTGGCGAAGAGTGTCGCGATACCCATTGAAGTCTTCGCCGTATTTGTCGTTGCTTTCGCGCCCGACAACATATTCGCAGCCCGCCGAAGCCATAAGGTCGCCTTCAAACGTAGCGTCGATAAACATCTTGGCGGAATACTTTTTGCCGCTTAAAGTCGTAATCGACTTGATTTTCTTGCCGACCTTCTCGACGCCGTTTTCCCTGTCGAGATACTCACCGCGGTGGATAATGATGTTCGGATATTCCGCCAGCCAATTGTTGTAGACGTAAAGGGCAATGCGCGGCTCGAAAATCCACATCGTCTTGTCGTCTTCGTGAATTGCCTTCGTGCCCTGCCCGCTGCCCGAAAATTCCGAACGCTTCTCGGCATACCAGTTGGCGTCCTTCTTGTATTCGGCATAAACGCGCTTGTAGAATTCGCGCGAAAGGCCGCCGATAACGTCCGTGTTGCCCGAGTCGGTCATACCGAGCCCCGACGAAGACATCGCGCCCAAATTCAAATCGGGCGAAACCAAATAAACCTTCTTGCCCGATTTTGCAGCCCTGATTGCCGAAACAACCGCGCCCGACGTTCCGCCGTAAATAACAATGTCGCCCTCGAACGACTTTTTAACATCTCCGCTCGCCGAAACCGAAAACACCGAGATAAACGCAGCAAGCACCATCAATAAGCTTTTTATAGATTTCATAGACCATCTATTTTGCCTCCCCTCTCCCCTCCTGTCAATCTTTTACTTGCGGGGGCTTTGCCCCCGCGAACGGATTTTGCTCCGCAAAATACCTCCGTTCTTCCCCCAACTCTCCGAGGATATGTTCTTGTTTGATAAGCGGCGCGATTGGCTTTGCCAATGCGCTTTGACTATTCATTAAAGTAAAACAGGATTTACCGAATGGGAAAGACTTTTACATTATTTATTCGGCTTAGGATACCCGTGTGTGCTTGGCTAAAACGGGCGAGGCGCGTGCTAAAAAGACGCTGTTAGATTTTAGCCCGCTCCTATCGTCGCTCAGCTCTTGGCTTCGCCAATTCAAC
>ERZ1026944.17-NODE-17-length-125443-cov-20.458728_pt1 | contig 125443 bp, 120 predicted proteins | sample MGYA00519569_ERZ1026944 | MGnify/ENA primary metagenome ERZ1026944 (study PRJEB26926, sample SAMN06164618) | human gut metagenome | biome: ENVO:00009003; feature: ENVO:2100002; material: ENVO:00002003 | host: Homo sapiens | place: USA | collected 2012 ... | reverse complement strand
CACTATCCCACCTTGAATTGGCGAAGCCAAGAGCTGAGCGACGATAGGAGCGTTCCAAAAATATAAACACGAATTGACTCGCGGGCTACGCCCCGTCTCGCCCCTTCGGGGTCGTTACTTCGTAACGCTCAAACGCGCTTCGCTTGTTTTCTGCCTCGAGCCTCGCGATTTTTAGCCAGCACCTATGCTGATTCTAATCCGATTAAGTAACGTTTTTTTTGATTTTTAGTTTTGCAACGGAGGCGCACTCACGTTGAATTGGCGAAGTCAAGAGCTGAGCGACGGTAGGAGCGTTCTAAAATCTAACTGCCTCGATTTTTAGCACGCGCCTCGCCCGGCTTGCTGGGCAAGCAGCCATTGAAGGGGCTTTGCCCCTTAGGCGTTTGCTTCGCAAATACGCCTATCCCCAAACTCTCCGTTTGTGTTTTCGGTTCTAAGCCGAACAAATAGTGTGAAAAATAATAAAGAAAAAAACATTCCACAACGCGTGGAATGTTTTTTTAGTGTAGGGGACTGTCAAAGGCACATCGGCAACGCCGATTGCCGTCAGTGTCCGTGTAGGCGTTTGTCAAAGGCGCATTGACGAAGTCAATCGCCGCCGGTGCCCTTCTTTAAAATTATTCGCCATCGTCGCCAATAGCCTGAACGGGGCAAGATTCGAGAGCCTCGTTGCAAAGAGCCAGTTCGGCGTCATTCGTGGGTTGCTTCTTGACACAAGCACAACCAGCATCGGAAATTTCGAAGAGACCCTCGGCAGTCGACGCGCACAAAGCGCAGCCAATGCACTGCGAGTCTACATAAAATTTACCGGGGACATTGTATTCATTTTTTTCGTTTTTGTCTGCCATAGTAGTTGCGAATCATCGTAAAAATCGCATTTCGGTCAAGCTTTTTCGTCGAAACACGGAATTTTTTTTGGCATATACGCGCGAATTTTGTTGCAAAAAACGCCTTAATTTTCGAGGAATATGACCGATGGGAAAACTCAGACTGCGGGAACCCGCATCGGGGTCTTGGTGAACGCAACCATATCGCCGAGCCACATAAGTTCTTTAAAAGCTTTCCGCAAACGGCGGACATTCGCTTGCCGAGATTTCGGCGAGAGGAAAGTCCGGACACCACAGAGCAAAGCCCCGATTGAAAAATCGGAACGCTCGGGGAAAACCCGCGCGTATGAAAAGTGCCGCAGAAAACAAACCGCCTTCGGGCAAGGGTGAAAAGGTGGGGTAAGAGCCCACCGCCGCGCGAGCAATCGCCGCGGGTATGGAAAACTCGGCTTGGTGCAAGACAGTGTATGATGCAGGGCTGCTCGTCCGACAAAGAGCATCGGGTGTGTCGCGTCCCGCAAGGGGGCGTCGTCGGTTTAGGCGGCGCAGATAAATGAATGTCGGTTGCCTCGGGCTTGCCTTGGGCAATTACAGAATTCGGCTTACAGCCGTTTGCGGAAGGCTTCCATTTTTTTGGAAGAGAAAAACGGGGCGACACTCATTTTTCAGTGCGCCCCCGATTTTTCAAGCCCCGCTTCCATCCTTAATTCCCACAATGCCCACCAGATATTTTTTATAAGCCCGCCCAATACTTTCTTTTTTTACCCCATCAAAAATCCCTTCCGAAACTTTGTTTTCACACACATAAACACACCGCCACGCCCGCGAAAAAATCACATAACACCGCAATTTTTTTCTTGCGCACACATAGTAAATAGGGCAGTGTGTTTGGAAAGCGTCAGAAAAGCTTTCGCGTTCGGGAGGGTCGATATCGATTTTTTTTCGATTGCACTTTGCGATTTTTCGAAACCGCATACCGCAATTTTCGGATTGCATACCGCAGCCCGCAAAAAAATCGCACGACAACTCGCGGCGAGGAAAGTTCTTCCGCAATTCCGCATAAACAGCGGTTTAGACGGCGGTTTGGGCGACGTGCCGAAGCCGCGCGAAGAAAACTCTTCGCCCAAAAATTGCGCCGATAGACAAAGAAAGAAATAAAAATGTCGGATCACAACACAGTAGATAAACAGGCAATCATCAAGGAATACCGCCTCGACGACAAGGACACAGGTTCTTGCGAAGTTCAGGTAGCCCTTCTTACCGCGAGAATTATGCACCTCACCGCGCACCTCTCGACAAATAAAAAGGACTTCCACTCGCGCCGCGGCTTGTTGGCAATGACCAGCCGCAGAAGAAAGCTGCTTGATTACCTCAAACGCAATTCGCTTGAAAGATACAACTCGCTTATCCAGCGTTTGAAGTTGCGCCGATAGCGGTTGCCTGCGAAGGGACATTTTCAGCAATGTCCCTTCATTACTTTTAGGGTTGCCCCTCGGACACTATTTTCGCATGGGGCAGCCCGAAACATTTGGGGATTTTTCGGCGCGCACATTTTGCCGATAGCCGAAATTTTCCGAAAGAAACTGCCGTAGGCGAACGTCCTATCCGTTCGGCGGCGCACATAGAAAGAAACACAGATAAATGGAACAAAAATACAACGTAGAGGTCGAAGACCTCGGAATTAAAATGTCGACGGGCACAATCGCCAAGCAGGCAAACGGCTCGGTCGTAATCAGCCTTGGCGAGACAAACCTGCTCGTCAACGTAACCGCGGCGGGCGCGCTCAAAGACGGGCAGGACTTTTTCCCGCTCACCGTCGATTACCGCGAAACATATTCGGCTGCGGGACGCTTCCCCGGCGGATACTTCAAACGCGAAGGCCGCCCCAACGAAAAGGAAATTTTGACATCGCGCCTTTGCGACCGTCCCCTTCGCCCGCTCTTCCCGAAGGGCTTTATGAACGAAGTTCAGGTCATCGGCCTCCTTCTTTCGGCGGATATGGTCAACGACCCCGATATTTTGATGGTAAACGGCGCGTCGGCGGCATTGCTTATTTCGGACATTCCTTGGAACGGGCCCATCGGCGGTATCCGCTTGGGCGAAATCGACGGCAAATTCGTCGTCAATCCGACCCACGAACAAATGCTCGATTCCACACTCGACCTCATCTACGTCGGCAACGAAAAGGAAATGATGATGATTGAAGGCTCGGCGGAGCAGTGCCCCGAGGAACGCTTCATCGAAGCTTTGGAGTTCGCGCAGGTTCAGATTCAGAAAATCATCGCCGCCCAGCGCAAGTTGGCGGAAATGTGCGGCAAACAGAAAAAGGAGTTCCCGCTCATCGTTTGCCCCGACGAAATCCTCAAAATGTGCTCCGATTACGTTGGCGGACGCCTCTTGACGGCGGTATTTCAGGACAACAAACTCAAACGTCAGGGCGACGTGGACGCTTTGATGAACGAAACCGCCGAGTTCGTCAAGGGCAAGGTCGGCGAGGAAAACTTCGATATGGCGCACATCAAAATGGCGTTCGAAGTCTTGCAGGAAAAAGTCTACCGCGACAACATTCTCGATAACGGCGCGCGTTGCGACGGCCGCGGCGTCGAGGATTTGCGCCCCATTTCGTGCGCAACAAACCTCCTGCCGCGCGTCCACGGTTCGGCATTGTTCACCCGCGGCGAAACTCAGGCTTTCGTAATGACGACCCTCGGCACAAGCCGCGATTGTCAGGAACTCGACGGGCTCACGGGCGGCACAAAACAGAAGTCGTTCTTCCTGCATTACAACTTCCCGCCGTATTCGGTTGGCGAAACTGGACGCTTCGGCACCCCCGGACGCCGCGAAATCGGCCACGGCAACTTGGCGGAACGCTCGCTTCTGCCCGTGCTCCCTTCGGAGGACGAATTCCCCTACGCAATCCGCTTGGTTTCCGAAATTATGGAGTCCAACGGCTCGACATCAATGGCTTCCGTCTGCGGCGGCTGCCTCAGCTTGATGGACGCGGGCGTTCCGATTCAGACACCCGTCGCGGGTATCAGCTGCGGCTTGGTAACGCGCTTCGACGAAAACGGCAACCTGCTTAAACATGTAGTCCTCACCGACATCATCGGCGCGGAAGACCACTTCGGCGATATGGACTTCAAAATCTGCGGCACCAAAAACGGCATAACGGGCTTCCAGCTCGACCTGAAAATTCAGGGCTTGTCAATGGAAATCGCCAAGGAGGCAATCTACCGTAATAAGGCAACCCGCGCAAAGATTCTCGGCTTTATGACAGAGTGCCTCGCGCAGCCGAATAAGGAACTTAAAGATTGCGCTCCGCGCATCAAGATTATGCAAATCGACCCCGAAAAAATCGGCGCACTTATCGGACCGGGAGGCAAAAATATCCGCCGCATAGTCGAAGTTTCGGGCGCACAAATCGACGTCGACGACGACAACCCCGGCAGAGTTCTCATCTACGCCACAAACGCCGAAAGTATGAAACGCGCAGTCTTCGAGGTCGAACTCGTAACGGGCGAAATCGAAGTCGGCAAGACATACCGCGGTATCGTCCGCTCCATAAAGGAATTCGGCGCATTCGTCGAGTGCCTCCCCGGAAAGGAAGGCTTGGTTCACATCTCCGAACTCGCCGATTTCCGCGTCAATAAGACGGAGGACGTCTGCAAGCTCGGCGACGAAATGTTCGTCAAGTGCATCGGTATCGACGATAAGGGCAGGGTAAAGCTTTCGCGCCGCGCAGCTTTGTGCGAACAACGCGGCGAGCCTTACGAACCCAAGGCACGCGAACCCCGCGAACCGAGAGAACCGCGCGAACCGAGAGGCGAACACTAATCCCGACGCATAATATATCCGAATTTTAAGCACTAATCCCGCTTAAAATTCAGCCAAAACGGCGACTTTTCCCAAAAAGCCGCCGTTTTTTTGCGCCACCTGATATACACAAACCCCTCCACCAACCCACACCCAAGACTTTTTCTTTCAACCACGCCCTCCATTCACAAATAAAAAACTTGATTTCGCTTCCATTCGGGATAGAATTTTTTCCATTATGAATCTCAAAAAACTAACACTAAAATCGATAATAACAGTTCTTTCATTCGCCGCTTGTTCGGCTGCATTCGGCGCGCCCGCGCAAAATTCCGAGCCTTCAAAGGCATTCTGCGTCGGCAGCTTCAATATCCTCGGCGGCAGCCCCAAAAAAAAGGGCACATTCAAACGCGCCGAAATGGGCGCGGCACTCGTTCGCTTTCATAATTGGGACATCTTCGGCACACAGGAAATGTATCCCTTCCAAAAGGAGGTTTACGAGGGCAGGGACGGCGTTTACGGCGCAGTCGGACGCCCGTGTTGCACCCGCGCCGAAGACGCCAAAGCGTGGGAAACTTGGGGGAATTATATCTTCTACAAAAAAAGCCGTTTCGAACTTCTCGACAGCGGACACTTCTGGCTTTCCGAAACCCCCGAAACCCTTTCGCGCTCTTGGGGCGAAAAACAGTATCGCATTTGTAATTGGGGCAAGTTCCGCGACAAAAAAACAAATAAAACTTTCTTCTTTTTCGATACCCATACGGGCTTGACGCGCGAGGCTCGCATAGGGGCAACAAAACTTCTCCTTTCTAAAATCGCCGAAATCGCGGGCAATTCGCCTGTGCTTATGACGGGCGACTTCAACGAGGGGGCGGATAAACAGTCCATAAAAAATATCCTCCAAAGCGGAATTATGAACGATTCCTGGGCGAAGTCTTCCGCGCCCGCCTACGGACCCAACGGCAGCTATATGCCCAAAATCTATATCCCCAAAACTTCCAAAACGGGACTTTGCGACGGCGAACCGCGCGTCGGCACCAAAATAGATTTCATTTTCGTTTCAAACGGAATTTCGGTTTCGCGTTGCGCCATACTTTCCGACAATCAGGGCGGCAGTTACCCCTCCGACCACTTGCCGATTATGGCGACAGTAAAAATCGAAAAATAACACCGATTTTTAGCCCGAAAAAACACCTAAAAAACGCCCTAAATGGGCGTTTTTTGCGTTTTTTTTGCCCCGTTTTTGGGCAAAATTGGGGCGTTTTTCGGGCAAAAAACGCCTATTTCGAGGCGTTTTCGAAGCCTTTTCGCGCCGCCTCGAAAAGCTTTTGCATAGTCTCCGCCGCAAGCTTGTTTTGCGATTCCAGCGTCTTTTGGCGTATTTCAAGCAGCAAAATTTCAGAGGAAAGTTTCTGCGAATCAGCAAGTTTCTCTATCGAGTCCGAAAGCAGCCCTCCCACCGAATCTGAAAATCTTTCAAGCCGGGTCATAGCCGCCCGCGCAGCCTGATTTTGCAGGTTCAGCACAACCGCCGCCGCGTCAATTCGCGCCGTAATTTCTTCAAGCTCAGCACATTGTGTTAAAATTTCAGCGCGGATATTCTTCTGCATATCGGTATTGCTACTCTCCCGAGCCGCCGCCTCAACCGCGAATTTCGAGTCGATTTCCGCCAAATTCCGCGCCGCAAATGGCGAATTATCGGCTTGTTTTGATTTTACAACCCGCGCTCTGCTTACAGTTGTTGAAGGTGTAAACGGTTGAATTTCGCGCAGTTGTAAATCTCCGCTAATTCCCGAGGCAATCTTTTTAGACGCGTCCGCATTCAACGCGTTTTCGCAAAATTTGAAGAAATCCGCGAGCGTTTTTGCCCGCGCCGCCGCACAAAGCTTGCCGAGTTTTGCGTAGTTTTTGAGCTTCAACGAAATTTCTTCCGTGAGCGCGTCGGCTACTTTTGCGGTTTTTGTCGCGCTTTCGAGATTAGATTTTGCGAGAGCGTCGAACTTACTGATATAGTCTGAACACATTGCAAGCGTGGAAGTTATGCCGTCAACGCGCGGTTTTATTAACGACGCCGACGAGCCTATTTTAACGGCTTCACTTTGCGCGTTTTCAAGCCAGCCTTTCGCTACTTCATAGCTCGATTTTACACGGTCGAAATAATATTTGTCCTGATAGTTTTTCCCCGGATTTTTCCGGACGGAGTCCGAAATTTCGTCAATTAATACACGCGCCCGACTTTCGAGTTTCTCTCCTATTGGTAACGACTTAACGCTTTCCGAAAGGTTCTGCGCCGACGAGTTTGTTCCCGCCAAACATTCCTCAAATTCCGTTTTTATCCGCCCGAGCTTGTCGCCCAACTCAGAGAGCGAATTTGCCGAATTTTGGGCGCGTTGCAAAAGCGATTCGGCATTCTTTGCCATATTGGAAGTTTCACTATACGACGTTGAGAGTAGTGCGCGATACGCCGCCGCCGAATCTACTGCCGCATTGAAGGACTTAGACGCCGCAATTGCATCATCGCGCGAAAAATTGGCATTTGATTTCGCGCTGTTTTCACTATCCGCAAAGCAGATGCAGTCCAACCCCAACGCCGCCGAAACAAAAATGTAGAATATGCTTTTCATAATATTTTTTTAGTTTAATTCTCTATAAAAAGACGTCAATAGGACAAAATTGTTTCGACAAAAACGCCGAATTTTTAACGGGCGAAAACAGAATAAAAAAACATTAAAAAATATTGACAGGACGGGGGAAAGGTGCTCGAATACGAGACTTTAAAGATGGTGGCAGTAGCTCAGTTGGTTAGAGCATCGGATTGTGGTTCCGAGGGTCGTGGGTTCGAGTCCCATTTGCCACCCCATTTTGAAAAAAAGCGCGGAAACGGCGTCGATTAAGACAACATTCCCGCGCTTTTTTTGTGTCCACTTCGCCCCGCCACAACCCCGCATTTACAAAGCCTTCGCGCCCTATCCTCTCAAATTGCCGATTCTCAAGTCGGAGTTCAATTCGTAGAAACCGCCCGCATTTAGGACACACAAAAGTTGCAAAATCCGTAAAATTCTCGAAAAGTCTCAATAGAATCTTACATCGGGCAACAGTTCTTGTCTTAAATGCAGGCCCCAAACGGTATATCCACAAAATCCGAATTCCTTTTTTCATATTTCGGAGAAGAGCAATTCCGACTGCTCGGACGGAGGCAATTGCATAAGATTCATAATCTTGGAAACCCTGAAACGCGAGATTCCCGTAATTCGGGAAATATGCGAATAATCCTCGGCTTCCCCCTTAGCAAGCCAGTCGTCGAAAACGATTGCAAACGCCATAAGCTCTGCCTTTCGGGTCGGTCTGGGTTTTTTCGGAAGTGGTTCGGGTCTTTCGCCTCGGACGATTTCGTTCCGCCCGTGCCGCCCCGATTTAATGTATATTTTGCTTCTGATTTCCATTTTTCGCCGTTTCGATGTCTATTCCGTTTTCCCTGTAGAAAACCGATATTTCGCCCTTTTCGCCGAAATACACGACTTTTTCTACAAGCAGCCCCAAAAGTTCGTACTTCTCCTTGAAGTTCAGATTCGCCCATATTCCGTCGAAATTCCCGAATATTCGCTTCAACTCCGCTTCCGACTTCGAACATTTTTTCCCGAGCATTTCGGTTCGTTTCCGGCAGATTTCCAATGCCTCAGAATGCCGGATTTCCTCCCTACGTAAATCCTCCGTTTTCGGGAAATCCGTACAGCCTGCAAGTTCCGCACGGATTTCGGAGAGCGCCTTTTCGAGAGCGTTTTCCCTTGCAACCGAATCGGCAAGTTCGGCACGGACGTTCTTTGTGAAATTGCAGACAACCTCCGCAGACAGTTTTTCGTCGGACGATATCCCCGAAATTTCACCGACGACAAAGTCTTCGATAGCGGCGGCAGGCAACGACGGATACGGACAGCTTTTCCAGCCTTTTTGGACGGCGTTTTGGCATACATAGTATCGGTATGTTTTGCTGCCGCCCTTGCGCGTATATTTGTTCGTCATCGGGCGGTTGCAGTGCCCGCAGTAGAGAATTCCCGAAAGCAGACCCTCCGTCTTCGTTCTTACCTTTGCGGTCGTCCGCTCGCGGAAGTTCGACGACATCCGTTCCGCCGTTTTTTCGAAAACCTCCGCGTCTATTATCGCCTCGTGTTCGGCGGGATAAATTTCCCCCTTGTATCTAATTTTTCCTATGTAGGCTGTATTTTTTAAAAGGTAGTACAGAGTACTTTTTGTGAAAGCCTTTCCGACGTGCATTTTCCCGCCGACAGTCCTCCAAGACTTCATACGGATGTTCTTTTCCTCCAGTATTTCGAGTGTCCTGAGTACGGAACGCGTATCGAGGTATGTATCGAAAATGGTGCGCACGGACTCCGCCTCCGCCCGATTTACGACCAGACCGCTCCCGTCGGGGGAAATGTCGTACCCGAGTATGGGAACTCCGCCGACCCATTTGCCTTTCCGTCTTGCGGCCGACATCTTGTCGCGCGTTCTTTCGGAAATCAGCTCCCTTTCGAATTGGGCGAAAGACAAAAGAATGTTCAGCGTCAGCCGCCCCATCGAATCCTTCGTGTTGAAATGCTGCGTTACGGAAACGAAGGATACATTGTAGTTCTCGAACAGTTCGATGATTTTCGAAAAATCCATTAGCGAACGCGAAAGCCTGTCGACCTTGTACACGACCACTATGTCTATCTTCCCGTTTTCAATATCTTCGAAAAGTTCCCGCAATGCGGGACGCTCCATGTTGCCGCCCGAAAATCCGCCGTCGTCGTAATGCTTGTCGACGACAACCCAGCCCTCTTGCTTTTGCGACCGTATGTAGTTTTCGCCGGCTTCGCGTTGGGCTACCAGAGTGTTGAAATCCTTTTCAAGCCCCTCGGAAACCGATTTTCTCGTATACACTGCACATCTGAGAATTTTTCCGTTTTTCATAAGTTGAAAAATTTGAATCCGTTCCAGTTCGTTCCCGTTACGTCCCTCGCTATCCCCGAAAGCGCGGAATATCTGCGTCCCTCGAATTCGAAGGCGTCGTCCAGTACTTTCACGACAATTCTCCTTCCGCGATAGGTTCTGGAAAGGATGGCTCCGCACATGGGCAGCCTCGGGTCGCGTTTCAGTGCGATTTTCTTCGGAGGGCAAGTTCCCTCCGGAAACGCGGCTTTGGGAATTATCGTATCGCGTATACGCAGGCGCGAAAAATCCGCGATTTCGTAGGCCTTCTCCCTCATCCTTTCGGTTATTCCGCCGAACACGTCCGACTGGATTTTCCACGCTATTTTTCGGACGAGGAAATCCCTGTTTCTGGAGTTCGTGCAAAAACCGAGCACTTCGCGGTATTTCGCCCGAAGCTCGTTTACGCTCATATTGAAAAGCAGATTGATTTCCGCTTTGACGGGTTCGGGGATATCGTATCTCCGCCACAACAGACTATTTATGTTTTTCGTTCTCACGGGACACACTCACGCTCCTATTTTGCGGAATATCAACCTTATAAGCAACAATCCGAGAATCTTTATTTTCCACGAAGCCGTTTATATTGCTTGATTTGTATTCGGCGTCCAGACACCGCGAAAGCCCCTTTGCGAGGATTTCGGCTAGGCGTTTGCGCCTGTCTCGTTTCGAAAATTTCGGCGTTTCCATACCGCATATATTGTCCGGAAAATCCGCGGACGGCGCAAAAATTTTTTTTGGTGAAAATTTGTATCGGCTGATGTAGAATACTTTTGTCGCCGCTATGGAAAGAGCGGTTGATAAAAATCGGTCGGTCCGCATCTAAACATATGCGGAGAAACAGATAGAGATAACAGCCCGAAAGCTCGCAAGGCGGTATAATCTTCCCCAAACGGAGACGGAGGAAATCGCCGACGCTTTCAGAAACGCCGTGGAAAGGAGGTTCCTTGCGACATACGACGAAACGAAATCCTCGCCGCCGACATACCTGTCGGCGTTTTTGTCGAGACAGACGCCCAACGTGCTAAGACGCGTCTTCGCGAAGAAGCGCGGATATTTCAGGCGAACTTCGCTCGAAGAACTCTTGGAAAGGCCCGGAACGGAAAACGCTTCCGGGCTTTTTTGTGTCTTCGACGACGATCCGTTCAGGTTCGAGGAAATCGAATTCGCCCTATCGCAACTGCCCGACGACCTGAAAGGCGTCTGCAAAATTCTGATGGAGGAGAACGTCTCCGAAGCGGCGCGCACCCTGAAAGTCACGCGCGGAAAACTGCGCAGGGACATCGAAAGAATCCGGAAATTTTTCGAAAAAATGCAAATCGGTGCGCCGTTTTGAGTTTTTCCGGACAACATATAAACCGACGGGCAATTCCGCCCGCCGCTATCAAAGGAAATACAATGGCAGACAAAATGATAATATACGGGGAAGTCGTCCGGACGCGCGTAATGCGCGTGCATTCGGGAAAACTTCGGGATTCGTTAAGGCGCGGATTTTTCGGGGGAAAATTCCGTCCGAAAAAGAAACCCCTATCAAACGCCCGAAGCGGAAGGGAGGCGTCGAATGGCTAGTTCGTTCAGGAGGGCAAACAAGAGCGCGGTCTATCTGAAACTGGCGATTACGGGGCCCAGCGGTTCGGGCAAGACAACCGCGGCTTTGAGGCTCGCCAGAGGTCTCGTCGGACCGAAAGGCAGAATCGCCGTAATCGACACGGAGAATTCCTCCTCTTTGCTGTATGCGGATTCGTTCGACTTCGACGTGTGCGTAGTCGAACCTCCGTATACGGAGGACAAGTTCATAAAGGCTATGGCGGACGCCTCGGGAAACTACGACTGCGTCGTAATAGATTCGTTCTCGCACGTCTGGCATGCGATTCTGGAATACAAGTCGAAACTCGACATGCGCGGCGGCAATTCCTACACGAATTGGGCGAACGCGGGAAACAAGTTCGAAAACGTCCTGCAGGCGGTTCTCTCGTCGAAAATGCACATAATCTGCTGTATGCGCTCGAAGATGGACTACGCAATCGACACCGACGAAAAGGGGAAAAAGTCGATACGCAAAGTCGGGCTCGCCCCGATTATGAGGGACGGCATCGAGTTCGAATTCTCGCTCGTGCTTGATTTGGACATGAACCACAAGGCGGTGGCCTCGAAGGACAGAACGCGCATGTTCGACGGCAAAATAGAGGAAATCACGGAACGCACCGGCGAACTTCTCGACGCTTGGAGGCTCGGCAAAACGGAGGCTTCGCCGGAATCCGAAAACTCCGGCGACGAAATCCCGATGGACTACCCCTCCGACTTGGAGTCGATAATAGGCGGACATTCCGAGGAGGCCGACACCGCCCTGCGCGCATGGGGCTGGATAGGCGCGGGGGAAACCTGGAAAGACCTTTCCGCAGAACGGATAGCCTCGATAAAGGCAAAGCCGAAGGAATTCATGTCGAGGGCGCTCGAAGTCGCGGCGCAGATCGGGAGGGGCAACTGACATGGACTTCGAAAGACCTCCCGTGTATTTCGACATAGAGACGGGACCGCTTCCGCGCGCGGAAGTCGAAACGTTCATGCCCGAATTCGAGAAGCCCAAAAACTACAAGGACGAAACGAAAATTGCCGGGGTTCTCGCGAAAAAGGAGTCGGAATGGTTCAAAAAGGCGGCGCTTGCGGCGACTACGGGGAAAGTCCTCGCCGTCGGATACTGCACGGACGAAAACGACATAACGGTTCTCGAGGGGGAGGAGGCGTCGATACTGACGGCATTCTGGAACGCAGTCACATACCGCAGCGCGTTCCTGCAAAAACTCGTCGGCTTCAACTCGAATTCGTTCGACATACCGTTTCTGGTCCGCCGTTCGTGGAAACTCGGCGTTTCCGTTCCCCAATCCCTTTTCAAAGTTTCGTACGGGCGCGTCCGCCTGAACGCAAACTGCATCGACATGCTCGATTTCTGGTCGTTCGGCACGCGCGATTCGATAAAACTGCGCGATTTGGCGAAATTCCTCGGAGTCGGCGAAAAAACGGGCGACGGCGCGGATTTTTCCGGACTCTACGAATCCGACAGAAAGTCCGCAATCGACTACCTGCGCAACGACGTCCTGCTTACGATGCGCTGCGCAAAGGCAATACAACTTACAAAGTGAAAGGAAAAACATGAGACAGATATCGATACCAGGAAGATACAACGCGAAAGTGGAAGTCGCCGAAATCCGCCAATCGGAGGCCACCGGCGCATACTACCTTTACATGGAGTTTGCGACCGACGACGACGAATGTGCATCGAAACGCCTGTATCTTTCCGAAAAGGCTCTGGAGTATTCCGTTAAAAGCCTGAACGAGGCATTCGACTTCGACGGGGATTTTTCGTCGGTTGGCACGCAACTCGTCGGAGCGGAATGCCGCATAACTGTCGCCGAATCCGAAACGGAGAACGGCGGAAAATATCTCGAAGTGCGCTTCATAAACCGCGTTTCTCCGAAGGACTCGCCCGCGACGGCGGACGCAATCGGCAGGCTTTCGGCGATGGCAAAAGGCGCCCTCGCCGCAAAAAACGGCAAAAATCCCTTCTGATATGGGCGAACTGCGGCCATACCAGAGGGACTTTTGCAACGCCGTCATAAACGACCTCGGGGAGCACGACAGACTCCTCGGGGTCATGGCGACGGGAGCGGGAAAAACGGTGGCGGCGGCGGAAATCATCCGCCGCTATGACCGCCCCGCGCTGTTTCTTGCGGACGCGAAGGAGCTCGTCTATCAGGCGGCGGAGAAAATCGCGGCGTGGACTGGAACAATCCCCGACGTCGAAACGGGCGAATCGCACGCTTGCGGGAACTCGCAAATTATAGTCGGCACCACGCAGAGCGTGTCGGGAAGGCTCTTCAAATACTATCCGGAGGACATCTCGCTTATAATCGTTGACGAGGCGCACCGCAATACGCTGGGCTCGCGGGCGTTGAGGGTTCTGAACTACTTTTCGCGCGCGAAGGTCGTCGGCATTACGGCCACGCCCTACCGCAGCGACAAAAAACTGCTCGGCTCGTTCTACGAAAAGGTCTCCTGCGAAATCGGGCTTTTCGAGCTCATAGCGCAGGGATACCTTTCGCGCATCGTCGTAAAAAGCGTTCCGGTTGACGTCGATTTGAAATCCGTCCGCTCCCGCAACGGCGACTACGACGAAGGCGATTTGGCGAAGGCCCTCTCGCCGCATTTAGCAAAGTGCGCTGAGCTTTTGAAGAAACACGCCGCCGACAGGAAAACGGTTGTGTTTTTGCCCCTTGTGGAGACGAGCAGGCTCTTCTGCAAACTCTGCCGCGACATCGGATTAAACGCCGTCCACGTGGACGGGAACGACCGTGCGGCCCTCCGCTCCGACTGGCGCGTAATATGCAACGCCTCGCTTCTTACCACCGGATGGGACGAACCTTCGGTGGACTGCGTATACATTTTGCGCCCCACCAAAAGTCAGGTTCTCTTCAGCCAGATGGTCGGGCGCGGTACGCGGATTTGCGAAGGCAAAGACCATTTGCTGCTGCTAGACCCGCTGTTTTTGTCGGACGACCTGAACCTTATCCGCCCCGCAAGACTCGTCGCGAGGGATCCCGAAGAGGCGGTGTTTTTGCAGTCGCGTCTCGACACCGAGGGCGGAGATTTGATGGTAGAGGCCGACCGCGCGAAGTCCGACCGCGCAAAAAGCATGCAGGAGAGGCTCATCGAAACGCGGACGAAGAGTTCGCGCACGATAGACGCGATGGAGCTTGCGCTGTCGCTCGACAGGTTCGACATAGTAGACTACGAGCCGGAATTCCGCTGGGAGAGGCAGCCGATTTCCGACGGGCAGAAGTCCGTCCTCGCGGGCGGAGGTTTCGACACCGACATTCCCGAAATGTGTAGGGGGCTAGCCTCGAAAATCATCGACCTACTCTACCAACGCCGCGAAATGGGCCTTGCAACACCCAGACAGGTGCGGCTTTTGCGGAGGCTCGGCTTCAAAAATGCGGCTACCGTTTCCTTCGACGAGGCAAAAAGAATGATTTCCGCAAGGCTTGACGGAAAGGCGCGGCATGACGGAAACTGAGAGAACCGCGCTTCTTTTCAAAAGCAGATACGAAACCGCGTGCGTTCCCGTCGCGCGGGACAAAACGCCGCTCGTAAAGTGGGGCAAATACCGCGACCGCCTTCCCGAAGACGGCGAAATCCGCGTGTGGTTTTCGGGGAACAACTCGATTGCCGTGGTAGCGGGAAAAGTCCAGTGCATCGACTTCGACGAGAAATATTCGGCGGGGATATTCGGAAAGTTCAAAAGGCGTTGCGCCGAAAATGCGATGGGCGCGCTCGTGGAGGGATTGTTATGCCAGCGCACGCCGAGCGGCGGCTACCATCTGGTTTTCGTCTGCGAACCCGACGAAAGAAACGCCAAGCTCGCCGTAGCCGAAAATGGCAATGTCGCCATAGAAACGCGCGCCTCGGGCGGGTATTTTTTGATCGCGCCGTCGAATGGATACGAGATCGTATCGGGGAGCATCGGGAACATTCCGACAATATCGCCCGACGAGCGCGACGAGCTCTTTTCGGTTGCGAGGTCGTTCGACACCCGCAGTCGTGAAAAGCAAGTTTACGGAACTTCCGAACTCCCCGGCGACGACTACGACTCAAAAGCCGACGTGCCCGAATTGTTGCGTTCCTGCGGCTGGACGCACGTCGCCGGGAACTACTGGCGCAGGCCCGGCAAATCGCGGGGGATTTCCGCGACGTGGAACCGTATCCCGAACAGGTTTTTCGTGTTTTCGAGTTCGACGGATTTCGAGCCGAACGTCGCCTACAAGCCGTGGCACGTCTACGCCGTTCTGAAATGCGGAGGGGATTTTCGGAAGGCTGCCGCCGAACTTTCCCTTTCGGGATATGGTAGACACGGTCCGACTATGTCCGCGAAATCGCGGAGGATTCCCCAAAACGCCGTTTTGACGGCCGAAAATTCGAACCGTGTAAAACTGCCGCCGATTTTGAAGTACGCCGAAACCCTCGACAAGCCCGAGTGCAACGAAATCCCCGACGAGGTTGTTTGCGGCGTTCTGCACAGGGGTTGCAAGATGATTCTTTCCGCGCCCTCGAAAGCCCGCAAATCGTGGACTATGCTCGAGCTCGGGCTTTCCGTCGCCGGCGGGCAATACTGGATGGGAATCGAAACGGTGCAGACGCCCGTTTTGTATATCGACTTCGAATTCCTCTACGGGATTTTCAGCGAAAGAAGGAACAGGATAATCGCCGCCAAATACGGCGCAACCGACATCGACCTTCCGTTCTACGAACTCGTACTTCGCGGGTACGACGCGCCGTTTTACGCCATAAGGGAGCACATAGAAAGCTTCTGCCGCGAAAACGGCATAGGACTGATTGTCTTCGATCCCGTCTACAAGCTAGCCGACGATTTCGACGAAAACAAGGCGCGGGACGTGGCGAAACTGCTGAGGGAATTCGAAAAACTTGCATCCGACCTGAATGCGGCGGTCGCCTTCGCGCACCACTTCGCCAAGGGAAATTCCTCCGAGAAAGGCAGCATAGACAGGGCTTCGGGCAGCGGCGTGTGGGCGCGCGAACCCGACGCGCTTCTCATGCTCACCCCGCTCGACGGCGAAAACTACACGCTCGAAATGCACCTCAGGAATTTCCCGCAAAGGCGGCCCGTCGCCGTCTACTGGAACGACGGCGTCTGGGAGGTAAACACGAACATCGACGCGGAGGAAAGCATACGGGAACGTGATTCCGCGCGCTTTGCAAAGCGGTACTGCAAGGCCACTGCAAACGATTTGCGGCGGATATTGCAGTCCAGAAATGAAACGGTTGTCGACAAAAACAACAGGCTGAAAATAGCCTCGATTTTGGGTGTTTCCGAACGCACGGTATACACGCTTTGGAGGCAGCTGAAAGACTGCAGCGGAGGATTTTGCAGTGAATAAACATTCTGATTGCAATATTGTTATGGATTCACTGCAAACTGCAAAATGTATGTTGCAGTGGATTTTCGGCGTTTTTTCGTCGATCGCACTGCAACTTACTGCAATAGCGTTTTGCAGTGGCGGTCTTTTTTATGCCGTTTCGGGGACGGATTTTTACCGCCGTTATTCGTTCAAAGCCCCAGTAAATACTGGGATTTCTGGGCTTCCGCAGTCGGCGGTTGTTCCACTGCAAAATACCCACTGCAAACTGCAAGTGCAATTTTTCAGTTTTCCCTTTTCCCGCAAAGTGCAACCACACACTGCAACATACCTACTACCCCCTTTAAGGGGGGTAGGTATGTTGCAGTGGGGTGTTGCACGCATTTCGTCAGTATTTTTTCAGCGCAGATTTTCGGCAAAAAAATGAAAAAACTTTCTCCAAACGACAGAAAATACATCGCCGAATACAGGCGGTGGTTTGACAAACTTCCCGAAAGGCAAAAGGCTATCATGAAAAAACAGGGCTTGGACAAACCCCACATCGACGACTACACTACGCGGCAGGCGTTCGACATTTCCGACATACAGATTGCGGATACCTCCCGCGACGAGGAACACGACGGCGCGAAGGTTTTTTCGGAGCGGGACTTCCGGTGCCGTTTTGCGGAATTCGCCGACGTCGTTTTCGAGGAGATTCTGAGGCGGAAAAACGTGGCGCTCACCGTCGAATGCATGCGTTTCATTTTCGGGAAAAGCCGCTACCGCTCCGAAAGCGAAATCGCAAATTCGCTGAAAATGACGCGCGCCAACGTCTCGGCAAGGTGCGTCGAGCTGCGAGACAAGTTCGGAATGGAGGTGTCGCTTTTCGGGCACGGCATGCGTTCCAGGCAAAGCTACAGGAATTCCGTCGTCGACGCCATTTCGGATTCCGAGAAAAGGTTCGAGCGGATATCGAAAGGCGTCCAATAGTTGATTCGCGTTAACTATCGGAAAATTGACAAGCAAAGGTCTGTTATGAATGCGATAGAAATTGAAAACCCCACGGCAAACATAAACGTCTCCGCGCTCGGAGTTAAATTCTCCGAAAGCGTGTCCATCGAGGAATGGGAAAAGTTCGGAGAGCAGATCGGAAGGCTCGTGAATTCGTCGCAGTTCATCATCGGCGACTGGCTCAATTTCGGGCGCGAAAAATGGGACAGAAACGAATTCAAAAAGCGCGTGGAAATCGCCGAGGTAAAAACGGGACTGGATCCCGACACGCTGAAAGTCTACGCCTGCCTTGCGAGGCGCGTTCCCTTCGAAAACCGCAATCCCAAGTGCAGTTTCCAGCTGCACAGGATAGTCGCCAAGCTCGAGCCGACGGAGCAGTCGAAATGGCTGAACATTGCCGAGAAGAAGGCGATGACGGGCAAACGCCTGAGAGCGTCGATCGTCGCGGGGAAACCGCTGAGCGTCGAGGAGTTCGTCCCGAAGAGGACGTCCGAAAATCTCCACTCATACGACGACTGTCTGGGCTTCGTGCACGATATTCGGCGTTGGTTTGCCAGAAACAAAGAACGCGGAGTTTTCGACGAAATGGACGTCGAACAACTCGCCTTCGAACGCGACAAGCTACGCCCTGTCGCCGAGATTTACAATGAATTCAATGCGATGATTCGAAATGCGGAGAGGAAAGAGAGTTACTCCTTCAGAAAATCGAACGATTGACAGCGTGATATACTTTAATGGAGACAAAATCTTTCAAACATGTTGATTACATATTGCCGAAATTCGACATCCCAGTTAACCTTATATACAGGACAGATATTTCCCATGTTGGGAACACAATTAGGTGTTTTTAAATCTTCGACATAACCGTATAGTAAGTCTAAACGATCACAAACTCTGTAGAATTGTTTTGCTGATCGTAAAATAAGGCATACTAATTCATCAAAATGGCTTTTTTCGTGATCACTTTTTGATTTGTACGTCTCAAAATGATATGCTGCGGTTCCAAGTAGTTTATCGAGCGCATCCAATTCATTTGTTGCTTTGTGTTTTATTAAATTATCTTTTTGAAATGCAATTATTGGCCACAACAACTCATATATTCCGTCGTTTGGAATATCATATGGATGAACGACAAAGTCCTTTGTTTCAGAATTGCATAATTTAGAATGTACCGCATCGTCAAAAAACACTCGTGGTCCTTTTATTTTCTTTTCATAGGATATAGCCTTTAAAACAGCCTTGCCAAACACATTGACCGTATGGCTAGGCGTTTTATTGAAAATGGCAGACATTTGAACTGAGTTTACTTCTCCCAATGCAATGCCACCACGCAATAATAGTAATGGAACTTTCTTTTTGAGATCTGAGAAATATTCTATATGTTGTTGAAAAGATGCACAAATAAAGTGGGCTATTTGCGATATAAACAAATCGCAATCCTTACAGTCCCCATAAGCAAACATAGAATCCGATCCCCATTGATAATTTTCAAATCCACTTAGTTCCATTTTGAGTGCAGGTTTTGAGATATTTGATGGAATATTTCGGCTTTCACGAATCTTTTGGTCTATCATCGCGACATGTGAAATTAAATATAAACGGTTAAATATATCGCTTACTTCGTATTCGTCTCCATTTACAAGAGATGAAAATCCCAAGACATCAAGAAAACAGAATAATTTTTCGGCCATGTACGTTGAGTTTTACGATGTAGGAAGATAAGTCAATGCTGTTTAGATAAAAATCATAGCAAAAAAACTTGATTCAAAACAATAAATGCAGAGAATGAATAGTATGGATAATGATTTTGAAATTGTTTCAGACGATAAAACAACAAACTCTTTTCAGGTTGACAATATTTCTTCAATGTTGGATTGCATAAGACCAGAGTGCAAAGCAACACGGATTATAGAACGTGTAAAAAATTTATTGGAAGTTGACCTCAGTTCTGCATGTCAAAGAATATTCAATGCATCTATTCATGATCTACGAAAAAAAATATTACATGCAGGAATGGATATAGCGAAGGATACAGCAAAACGTTTTAACCTTCCTGCAGTAGACAACATAGAAACACTTGAGAATCAATATTCAGTTTCAAGCGTAATAGAATTGTCTTACAGAATGGGAATTCTATCTCGTCCCGAATGGCGAAGACTAAAACGTTCATATGATATTAGGAAAGATTTGGAACATGAAGATGACGAATACGAAGCCACCCCTGAAGATTGTTTTTATATATTTAAAACTTCGATAGAAGTTATATTAAGCAAGGATCCAGTTTGCTTGTTAAAAACAGGTGATGTAACTACATTGATAAGTGCCCCTCAGCAAATAATCATATCTGGCGAATTATTGAATGACTATGGACATTCCCCAAATCCTAGGCAAAAAGAGATTATAAGGATGTTAATCGGCATTGCCAGAGATTCGAAAAAGACCGATATAATGAGACAAAATGCGATGGAGTTGCTTCGTAATTTCAATGAAAGGACAAATCCAATCGTAAAAGTCGAAATAGCGGAAGAAGAACAGCAAAACCCTAAAAGAGAAAAATTGTCTTTACCCGAAGCAAAAATAATGTATGCAGCAGGAATTTTCCCGTATTTAAAACAACAGCGTATTTTTGAATTCTTTGATGAAATGTATAAAAATTTCGAAAGAGTCGGATACTCCTGGAAGAGTTGTTCTGAGCATTTAGAATTACTTGAAAATTTTGAAGATATAGGTGGGTTAAAGTATTGTCCAGATTCTTTAAGAGAAAAATTTATCGAATGGTTAGTCCGTTGTTATATCGGAGAGCCCGGAGGATATGGAATGGGAATAAATAGACGTGTTTTTTATAGTAATATAGGTGCACCCAAAGTTCCAGAGATTTTAGGGAAAGACAAAGAAAAGAATATACCAATACTTATGAGAATCATGGCAAATAAAGAAATAAAATTTTTATCTACAGACAAATACCTATCCCAAAGGATAGATAGGTTGAAAAGTATTTTAATTTAGCAAATTCGTTTTCTATAACATATAGGGGGCGGCATAAGGAAGCTTTCATAACTCATTGAAGCGCAGGGTCTCGCGACAGGGCGTTTTCTCCCTGTGAGAGACCTATTTTTTATGGTGTCCCACTTTTTTCGCGGATTCTCGACGATTCGATTACGAAATCGTCCAAATCATCCCTAAAATGGGTATCTCAATGAGAGTGTTCTTTATTGCGAAAATGTCCCACTTCGTTTTTTTCGATTTTTAGATTTTTCCATATTCGCCTAAAAATACGCAAGTTGCAACAACATAGCAATTGTTAGTCCTTTCCGAAAGTGGGACATTTGGGACACGTTTGCCCGTTTTTTTGACAGTCGCGGTTCATTCATGGAGACGGGAAATAAAAAAGTAATGGGACTTGATCTTTCCAATGCGAAAAAGATTATCGAAGCGGACAACAAAGTCATAATTTCGGGACTTGCGAAGGGCAGAAAACTTCCCGCAACATTGCGGAACGACATAGAGGAAGCCATTGCTCTCGAGTCGGAGGAGGATTTCAGGGGCAACGCCAAAAGTTGGAGCGACCTTGCGATACTGTTGGGCATCAGCCGCCGAACCCTTCTGCGGAAACGGAAGGAACCGAACGCTCCGCAGGGATACGGAGACGTTGAGGCTTGGGTGAAATTCCTGAACGGAAGCGAATCCGACAATTCGCTGAAAAGGCTGAACGAAGCGCGTCTGCGTATTTTAAACGCGCAGGCCGCTGAAAGGGAATTCAGGCTTAATGTCCTCGATGGGAAGTATGTCGAAATCGACGACGTCCGCGAAACGTGGTCTGCCCATATACATCGGGCGATAGCGCTTATGCGCTCCAAATTCGAAAACGAACTGCCTCCCGTTTACACATTGGAGCCCGTAGCCAATATGAAACTGAATCAGGAGGCAATCGATGAAATCTGCCGGACAATGTCGGACGGCGGCAAATACACACCCTAACAAGACGTTTCTTCGACGCGATACTAATCGAATCCGTATACTACTCCGATTTTTTAATACAAAATATGCTCTATTTCTGACGAAGGGATTCTGAATAATCATTAATTTTTGATTTTATAGAATCCACATTCTGAACAACACCAGTAAGGCGCTTTGCCCATTCGCGTCCTGGATGGAGAATATCCCAAGGAGAAGGCCGTTGTGCATATCTACCCTTTCCTGGGTCATGATTGCCAAAACCATCAATTACCTGATTCCAAAGAGGTGAAAACATGGAGATCAACAATGTTTCTGCAAGAGGAATCCATATATCGTCAACGACTAGATATCTGCAATAAAAGTCATTTATATCAAGATTTGAAGCGGATTTTATGGATTCTGCATGTTCACATAATCGTTTATACAAGGAAACATCCTGTATAGAGTAGTCGATCTTTCCCTTTCGTCCTCCTGCTGGAATCGCTTTCCCAACATATATGGGTAATCCAAACAGTCCGTTCTTGTTGTGCTTCGATATCTCTGTATATTGTGGGAAATTCCCCGTATAATATATCGCATATATACCAGCTCCGTAAAATTCCGAAGGAGGAAGTTTTTCAACTTTAGTTTGCAACATTGCCCTAGTCGCACTTTCTCCCAAGTTTTTTTTATCCAAGGGATTGAACGGCGCATTATTTCTTTTGAAATTTTCCATAGCAACAAACACTACGACAATTGTGAGATTACACTCTTCCCAACAATTTCCGCTAACTTGACTGGAACTGCATTCCCAATTTGGCGCATCGCTTCAGTCCATGAACCGTTAAACACATATTCATCAGGGAAAGTCTGTATACGGGCAGCTTCTCTTACCGTATAATAACGATATTTCCCATCTGGGAACGATATCATATTTTCTCCTCCAGGAACTCCGTGTGCGCCAGCCTTTAGAGCTTTGGATGGTTCGTCGTACGGACTTCCGGAATGTCCAGGGTAGGGACGCGCACCAGATCTAAATTCATGGTTCGCAATACAGGAAAATCCCCTTGTCGGATCCGGTAAATCGGAAATAGAATCCCTTACTGTTCTATAACGCAACTCAGATGGAATAATGCCAGTTCTTTCAAGATAGGATTTTCGTTGAACAAAATATGGCGGAATGGATGGAATATTTTTCTTCGCAATTTGATGTTCATCCCAGTAATCTTTTCTTATCCACTGCGAATATATAAGGGCATCCAATGAATGTGTTTTTTTCGGGAAATTCCATTCTATGCCTAAATCGGATCTGAACCCAACAATAAATACTCTGTACCTATGTTGCGGAATACCGTAATCAGCCGCGTCCAAAAGCCTGAAAACAACATTGTACGCCAGAGGTACCTTTATTCCTCCAGTATGTATTCTTTCCAATCGGGAAAGATGATGCTCCCAAGATTCGACGTCTTTTATTGTAATCGACGGATAAGTTAGCTGCAATAAAATATAATTAAAGTAACTCGAAAAGTTTGGACGTAAAAGCCCTTTTACATTTTCAAAGATAAAAACCTTCGGAGTTAGCTCTCTTACCGCTCTTACCGCTTCGGGAAACATATCGCGAACATCGCAACGTCCCTTTGCTTTGCCGCCGAGTGAAAATGGTTGACATGGCGGTCCTCCCGCAACCAAGTCGGCAGATTCTGATATGGTTTTGTACCTTATGGATCGTACATCCGCATTGAGTATATTCGAATGCTTTGACTTTAGGTAAAACTTTTTAGAATTGAAAATCAAAGTGTCATACGCATCGGAATTGAATTCAATCATTGCACGGTGGGAACATCCTGCATTCTCAAGTCCGAGCGCAAGCCCTCCTGCTCCAGAAAACAATTCTATCGACTTCAATTTTTTCATTTTACGCCATGTATGGTAGTCCTATATCCCTTTTTTCGCAATAAAAAAGTTTTTATATTCGGAATGAACAGTCCGAGAAAAGCAAAAACTGACTCTATCGCAATAAACAAGGGCATAAAGTAAACATTATAAAACTCATTCTCATGTAAATACTATGTGTTAAAAAAGACAAGCCGCGAAAAATTGACAATCCGCCTATCGGAAATGGACGGATTGAAATCATTGGACCTGTTTTCGGGGATAGGAGGATTTGCGCTTGCGGCGGAACGCGCGGGAATAGAAACCGCAGCATTCTGCGAAATCGAAAAGTTCCCGCAGTCGCTTCTGAAATATCGTTATCCCGATATTCCGCTAATCGAAGACGTAAGAAAACTGACGAAGGAAACATTCAAATCCGCCACGGGATTAGACTATGTTGATATAGTATGCGGCGGCTCTCCGTGCCAAAACCTGTCGGTTGCGGGAAAGCGCGAGGGACTGAGCGGGAGAGAAAGCGGACTTTTTTATGAATATGCAAGAATTGTCAACGAACTTAAGCCGAAATTCGCCGTCTGGGAAAACGTGCCCGGTGCACTATCATCGAACGGCGGACGGGATTTCGAAACAGTGCTGTGCGCATTTACTGGACACGACGGAATCGAGTTCACCCGTTGGGGGAACGCGGGATACTTCAAGGGACGGGAGGGATTCTACAACGTCGCCTATCGGATTCTCGATTCGAGGTTTTTCGGAGTCCCGCAGCGCCGCAGAAGAATCTTTCTTGTCGCAAGTCTTGGAGACGACAGTTGCGCCGAAATACTATTTGAGCAAGCGCGCCTGCGAGGGAATTTTGCGTCGGGCGAAAACGAGGAACAAGACATTGCCGACGTTGCTGAAAGCGGCTCTGGAAGAGGCCCTGAAAACTCCGTAAACAATACACTGATTCTGACGGAAAGTTCGGCGACAATACAGTCGGAGTCGCCAACGCTTACGGCGTCGATGTCCAAAATCTACAATAGACAAACTCCGATACTCTTCGAAAACCACGCGCAGGATTCACGGTATAGGCAAAGAAACGATTCCCCGACTATTACCTCGCGTTGCGGAACGGGCGGCAACAACCTGCCGCTTGTAGTAAAACAGCACAACCACGGGGAGGTTTCAGTGTCGAAAATTTCTCCGACGCTGAACTCTCGGTCGGGTGCGGGAAGGATTCCGATGGCGGTATCCATCGCCGAAAACATCATAAACAGAAAGGACTGCAACGGCGGCAACGGAATCGGCGCGTTGGAGGAAAACTGCTATACGCTGAACGCCACGGGCGTGCACGCCGTCGCCTCCGAAAGCAAAATACGCCGCCTTACGCCCCTCGAATGCGAACGTTTGCAGGGATTCCCCGACAACTGGACGCTCGTTCCCGACGCCCGCGACACGAACCGCTACAAAGCCTGCGGTAACGCGATTACGGTAAACGTTGCGGAATGGATTTTCAAAAGGCTGGTAAAATGCGCAAAAATGCGCTGACAACGCTGTTGGCTCCTAATTGGAGGCTTCCCGAAAGGATTCCCCCGTGGAAATGGTGCGAGGAAAACGTAAAAAACATTCCCTACTCCCCGATTCCGGGACATTTCAAGTCGGCGAATTCCCCGTGGGTGCGCGAAGTGATGGAGGCGATGGCGGATCCCGACATACGCCTCGTTTCGATTGTCGCCCCCGTCCAGTCGAGCAAGACAATCAGCGCGGAGTTGTGCCTTTGCTACGTCGTCGCGAACTTTCCGGGCCCGTGTCTGTGGCTTTCGCAGACCGACTCCGACGCGAAAGACCAGGCGGAGGCAAGACTGCACAAACTCTTTTCGGAGTGCGACGCCGTGAAAAAGCTCTTTCCCGCAGACAGGCACAAGAAGAAAACCCAGACGGTTTTCTTTTCGAACGGAATGACCCTTTGGGTTCTCGGAGCCCACGCCAAAAGCAATCTCCAGAGCCGATCGATTCGCTGGCTCATAGGCGACGAAACCTGGCAGTGGCCGAGCGGGCACATGCAGCAGGCGGAGGCACGCGTTACGGCTTTCGGATGGCTCGGCAAGTGCATTTTTCTCTCGCAGGGCGGAATGGAAAACGACGACACGCACAGGAAGTTCGAAACGACCGACATGCGGGAATGGGAATTCAAATGTCCCAAGTGCGGGAAATACCAACCGTACAAGTGGTCGAACATCGAATGGGACAGGAACTACCGCGACGGCGGAGGTCAAATTGACTTTGCGAAAGTCCGTTCCTCCGTCCGTCTTGTCTGCGAATTCTGCAAACACGAAATTGCCGATTCCGACGCGAACAGAAAGCTGCTCAATTCCTCCGCGAAGTTCGTTCCGCAAAATCCGAACGCTCCGACTACAAAGGCGGGATTCCACTGGAATTCGCTGGCGTCAATGTCGTGGGGCGAACTCGCCGAAATGTACCTTCGCGCAAAGGAATCATGCAGGCGCGGCGACATGGAGGACTTGAAGAATTTCTACCAAAAGCGTCTCGCTCTTCCGTGGGGAGACTTGGAGGAGGATTTTACATTGGACATTTCGCCGTCGGGCTATCGGATGGGTGACGACTGGGAATCGGAGGCAGCAGTCGGCGCAAAAGGCGCGATACTTCAGCCGCCGCACGAAAATAAAAACCGCGTAAGGCTCAGGTTCCTTACGGTGGACGTCCAGATGGACCACTTCTATGCAGTAATCCGCAGTTGGGCCTGCGACGCCTCAAGCAGGCTGGTATATTGCGCGAAACTTCAGACTTGGGAGGATGTGGAAATCCTGCAAAACAGGTTCGGGGTGTTTCCGCAGCTTGTGTTCGTCGATGCGGGATATTCGACGTTCGAAGTCTACAGAAATTGCGCAAAGCACAACTGGACGGCTCTAATGGGCGACGGAAGAAGGGATTTCCCGCACAGGGTGAACGGGAAAATAACCCAACGGTTTTATTCCACGGCGCGGCATCCGCTGGTTTCCGACAGAAAATGCCGAATGCATTATTGGAGCAATCTCGGAATAAAGGACACTCTGGCACGGTTGCGCTCCAACCAGAACCCCGGCGTGGGATCGACGTGGGAGGTTCCGTCCGACGCTCCAGAGGAATACCTGAAAATGCTCGATTCGGAACAGCGGGTGAAAAAGGGAAATTCGTGGGAATGGCGGCAAATCGGCAAGCGTCCGAACCACTACTGGGACTGCGAGGCAATGCAGGTATGCGCTGCGTATATGATGAAACTTTTTAGGGTTGATTAATTCATTGATTTTTCATCAGAAATATTGTAGCCATAGACGTATGGAAGATTTTGTAAACAAATTATCGAAAGTTCATTTTACCAATCTCAAAAATCTAAGAGATTTAACGATATCGTTTGAGCCACACAATGTAACCGGGATTTTTGGAGCTAACGGTTCTGGAAAGTCGACGATTATACATGCGTTGTCGGTAATATTTCAACCAATAGATCAAAACCCGAATGACAGAAGAAAATTTCATGACTACAAGTTTGGCGAATTTTTCAAATCGACGTCAATATATGATTGGAAAAACAGCAAGTTTGAAATAACTATTTCCGATAAAACAAACGAAAATAAATTTATAACAAAAGATAAAATTTACACTAAGACTCAAAGATGGACTCCACGATATGATAAACGGCCCAAAAGATGTGCATTTTTCATTGGGATTAGGTCTTGCGTTCCGGATGTTGAGCTAGAAAAGACAAATACGCGGATTACGTTTTCAAAGGATACATCAAGCACAATGAAAGATGAATTCTGTAGAACGATGTCCAAGATTTTCGAGAGAAAATATATAGAAGCAAGTGCATACGCTACAAATAGGAAAAAATACAAATCAATTAAAAATCAAAAAGATGGCGAATATTGTTCTCTATCTATGGGAGCAGGAGAACAGCGAGCTTTTACTATTGTGAGTACGATTTTAAATGCTCCCGATGAATCGCTTATCATCATTGACGAAATAGACTTAACTCTTCATACAAAAGCCCTGAACACATTGCTAGATTTTATTATCCAGAAATCAGTAGAAAAAAAGTTACAAGTAATATTTACCAGCCACAGAGAAGAAATCTTAAAAAGACAAGATATTAATATTAGAAATATTTATCAAAGATCAGATAACAAGACCGTGTGTTTTGACGGAGTTAGCAATGAATGTCTTCAAAGATTAACTGGACGATTTGAAAAGCCGCTCCAAATCTATGTAGAAGATGCCTTCAGCAAGGAAATAGTTTCCAGAGTTGCTCTACAATCTGGCGTCAGAAAATCTTGCGATATAATTACATTTGGGGCAATAAACAATGCATATTTGATTGCAAGTACAAAGGTCATAGATGGTGGAGATTTGGATAAAGTTCTCATTGTAACAGACGGCGACAGAGATACAACACAAGAAGAAAAAACTAACCGCATAAAAAAAGTATTCTCGGGAACCGAAAATGATCACGAAGAAAAAGTGAGAAAATGCGTAGAACTTATAACACAATATAATTCAGTCAATAAAGCTCCGCCTGAACTTTTTGTTTTCAATATACTAAAAAATTTGGGCTGTGAAAATGAAATCGTATCCAGAGCAAAAGAGATAGGATATCAATCCGATTCACATAACTATATAACCCAAATAATCTCAGATATATATGAAACCGACGATGTGTCTAGATATTACAACGAGATAATAGATTTAATTACCGACACCGATGAATGGATGTCGTATGTCAAAGATATAAAAAATTGGCTTGATGAAAAAAAAAGTCATCAGCTATGATCTAATTTCAATCGACGTATGCGGTTGATATTTGTTGGTTGATTTGATCTTCCGACAGCTCCGCCGGTTTCCCGAATTTACCCCAGAACTTCTCGTTTCGGCCGAAGTACAGCTGTATTTTCAGCGATTTTTCGGGCATTTCCACTCCGAAATGTTCCAGTACTTTCCGCGCCCGTGCACAGTCGAAGCCCATGCGCCCGAGAGCCTTGACAAAGGCGCATTTGCCGAACCCCATAATTTTGGGATTTTTGGCAATTTTGGCTTCGTTTGATATTTTTGAAACTTTGGGAACTTTTGATTCCTTTGAAAGTTTTGAAGCTTCGCCGACGACAATCGGAGCGTTTTCGTCCTCGATTGCCTTCAGTGCCTTTGCCCGCTCGTTTTCGTTCTGAAAATCCTCAAACGACTTCGCGCTTTTCACGAAGAACGGCTTGAGCGTTTTTAGATTTCTAACGAGATAGGAAACGCCGTCGGCGTTCTTCTGGATAAGGCGGACGGCGACTCTGTTCCGCCCTATTTTCACGACGTATTTTATACCTTTTTTCAGCAGTTTTTCGTCCATACTTTTTCCCCATGTTTGACGGAATGCATACACGCTCTCCGCCGCCCTTATATCAAGTTTAATAGCAAACCTTTTTAATAATTTTTAAGCAGTTTCGATTTTTCCTTTGTCGCTCTGCCGCCGTTTGCAAAATACACGAAGCAGTCCAAGACTTCACCGGAGGAGAGTTCGCATTTAGTACTTTTGCGGGCGTAGAATTTCGGATGGCATTCGAACCTGTCGATTACCGCAAGCGCGGTGTCCGATACCCTGTAAATTTCCACGGGAATACGGTGCCCGACTCCCGCTTCGTCGAAAAGATACGGCAGCATTCCGTCGGTCGTAAGCGGATATTTTTCCGTCGTTTTCCCCTCTCCCAAAAGTTCCGCCGAAAGCAATTCCATGATGAAGTGGTTTGTCTTTCCGCGTTTCAGCGTTCCGTAGACCGCGACGATGTTTTCAGACATATGCGAGCCTTTCCAGTTGAGAAATATATTCCCTTCCGAGTTTGAAATACTCCGCGCCGCGGATTATCCGTTCGAGATAGCCCGCGCGCGGAAGACCCCTTTCGGAATCCGAACCGACATATACGAGGGCATTCCTTCTTTTCCCGCAGAGCGATAGCGTTATCCGGCGCTTTACATACGCGCCCGAACGGACGCCCTCGAAATAGTCGAGAACCTCCTCGTCGAGCCGCGATATTTTCCACAGAACACCGCTGACGGACGATTTTTCGGACTCGACGATTGTCGCAACCCCGCGCGAGTTTATCGTGAATCTATATCCCCTCAGCGTCGCGCGAGCCACCGCCTTTGAACTCGGACAGCGGAAACGCATCTGGGCGGGATTCATGTTCGATCCGTACGCGAAATATAGCCTATCCATTCGAGACCTCCCACAGAAACCCGAATCTGATCAGGTCTTCGACGAAGGCTTCGGGGGACTCGACCCTTACGGTTGCGTTGTTGTAGAATTTGCACCGTTGGGACATCTCCTTCATGAAGATTTCCTCCGACGACATCGGGTTGAACGACGAGAACCTGAGAGCCCCGACGATTTCCATCGGCGTATTTCCCCTGACGGTTCCGCCGCCGAGCATTTCGTATTTTTTTGCGTCCATTTTATTTCCCTTCTATGCGGCGAACTTCGCCGCGCGGTTGTTGTAGTAGTTTACAAGATCGGCATCGAGGAACTTTTTAAGCTCCGTTTTGCGCCCCGTTTCGACGGTGTTGCGCCTGCTGAATTCCACGAATCTTGCGCAGAAAAGAATCCAGTTTCTGACCTTTTCGAATTCCACGCTTCCGCTGTGCTGGCGGAACTCCACCGTTTTGTGGCGCCAGTAGCTCTGGCTGTTCAGCTTGAAATACCTGCTGCCTCCCGTCACGGCGTCTTCGAGCATCCGCAAATTCGCGGCGGATTCGATTTTGGCGTTCCAGTCGCAAACCCTCATTGAGCGGCAGTATTGGTTGTGCCTGCGGCTCGGCGGCATAAACGAGTCTATCGTCCGCTCCAAAGCCGCGTAGTTTTTGTAGAGGTTCTTCCAGACGCGTATGTCGGTCTTGAAGTCGTCCGTTCCCAAGTGGACGTGCAGCCCGCAGCACTTTCTTATCCGCGCCCCAGCGCTTACGAGCGCGTTGCAGACCTTTTCGAGCTCGTCCAGACCGCCGCGGCCTTTAAGCACGGGACTTACCACCTCGAAGCCGCCGTCCACCGAAGCGTCGGAGACGATTTTCCAATGCGTTCTCGTATCGTGGTTGTAGCCCTCGATTTCGCATTCGACTCCGGCGTTCCTTATCGCGGTGCGGATTTTGTTTTCGCTTTCGTGGATTATTTCCATCTCCACCCCGAACGTCCTGTCGAACGAAAACGCGTCCGAGAGGAACTTTCTCGGGCGTGCGACTCCGTAGACCGAGGCGTAAACGTTCTGCACGAAACCGTATCCGACGCCCATCGCTTCGGCGACCTGCTTGCGGGTCATTCCGAGTTGCAGAAGCATTTTGATTTTTGCCGTTTTCGTGACCGTTTGTTCGAGAATGTGCTGTATGTTTTCCATGGCGTGTTTCCTTGTTTTGACGCCCGTATACACGCTCTATGTTCGGATTATAGCAAGTTATATATCAACTATTTGTGAAAATATATTTTTCGGAATTCCGACTATTATGCTTGACTAAATTTCGCAAAAACGGATGCGCCGGAACGACGCGCACGCGGGCGGAAATTGACAAGTTGTCAAAATGCATGGAAGACAAAAAGGCAAAGGCTCTGGCAAACGGTATCGAAGTGTGGTGTTCCTTCGACGAACTCGTCCCGACGGAAAGGCTCCTCGAAAACCCGAAGAATCCGAACAGACACCCCGAAGCGCAGGTCGAACTGCTCGCAAAAAACATAAAATACTTCGGATGGCGACATCCCGTTACGGTCTCGAAACGCAGCGGGTTCATCGTGGCGGGACACGGAAGGCTTGCAGCCGCGAAAAAGCTCGGCGTGAAAATCGTTCCCGTGGACTATCAGGATTTCAATTCGGACGCGGAGGAGACGGCAGTTCTTGTAGCCGACAACAGGCTTGCGGAACTATCCGAAACGTCGGAGGACGATTTGAGGAAAATCCTCTCCGAGCTTGACGGAATAGTCGATTTGGACCTTGCGGGATTTTCCGAGACGGAAGCCGAACAACTTCTGCGCGATATCGGCTCCGAAGAGGTATTGGAGGAGGACGTTCCGGACGTCTCCGAAAATCCCCTGACGAACTTCGGCGACGTATTCGAATTCGGTGGGCACAGGCTTATGTGCGGGGATTCCACCGACCCCGAGCAGGTCAAAAAACTAATGGACGGAACCGTCGCAGATATGGTTTTTACGGATCCGCCGTACAACGTGGACTACGACGGGAACGGACGCAAAATAGAAAACGACAACCTCGGAAACGCATTTCCCGGGTTCCTCGAAAAGGTCGTAAAAAACATTTTCGAATTTTCCGACGGAGCGATTTACATCTGCATGTCCAGTTCCGAAATCGGCACGTTGCAGTCGGCGTTCCGCAGGCTCGGCGGGCACTGGTCCACGTTCGTGATCTGGGCAAAGGACACCTTCACATTGGGACGCTCCGACTACCACAGGCAATACGAGCCGATTCTCTACGGTTGGCGGGAGGGAGGTCCGCACCACTTTTGCGGGGACCGTTCGCAGGGAGACGTCTGGGAATTTCCGAAACCGAAGAAAAACGACGTACACCCGACCATGAAACCCGTGGAATTGTGCGAGCGAGCGGTGTTGAATTCGTCGAAGCCCGACGGCGTCGTTCTCGACTTGTTCGGCGGCAGCGGCTCCACACTCGTCGCCTGCTCGCGGACGAAGCGCAGATGCCGCATGATGGAATTCGAGCCGAAATACTGCGACGTAATCCTGAAACGCTATCTTGCGCTTTATCCGGACTCGGAAATTTTGCGCAACGGTAGGAAATTTACAATCGGATGATTTTATGGCGACAGACTACTCCATAGGATTCACGGAGGAGGAGGTCTTGGAAATCCTCTCCGTCCAGAAGACCGAACTAAAAAAGACGTTGCAGTCGTTTTCGGATTCGGGAAGTTCGGCAACGAAACGCAGGCTCGACGAGATAAACTCGATAATATCGAGCTGCCAGCTTGCCCTCCGGAAACTGAATCCGCAGAAATACGGCGGAACGGGCCGCATACACAGTTCGGATTTGAGCGGGGGATTTCCGCTATGAACTTCCGCAGATTTCTAAGCGGGATATTCTACTCGATAGGCGATGCATTCGATTCGGCGAAAGTATCGCCTAGGCGCGGGACTCCTCCGGGGGCGTATCCCACCGACGCAAAAAACGAACTTCCGTCGTACACCAGAAACGAACTCGTCCGCCGCGCGAGGTATTTGGAGAAAAATTCCGGACACATACGCGGAACCCTACGCGACATGAAAGTCTACGGCATCGGAGACGGCATACGCCCAAACGCCAAGAGCCCGAATTCCGACTGGAACAGAAAGGCGGAGGAGTATTTCAGGAACTGGTCGCGCAGATGCGACATTACGAACAGGTTTTCGTTCAGGGAGGTTCAGGGACTGGTCTCCCGCGCAATCGACGTGGACGGGGAGGTTTTCGTAGTCAAAACGTACGACACCCGAAAACGCCCGAAAATCCAGATTCTGGAAACACACCGACTCGTCGGGGAATCGTCGGACGAAAACACGCAAAACGGAATAACCTTCGGAAAGTTCGGGGAACCGCTCTTCTACAATTTCAAATGCGGAGACGCAACCCGCAGAATTCCCGCCTCTTCGGTTCTGCACATATTCGAGCCCGAGCGCGTTTCGTACGTCAGGGCGTTTCCTGGGATACAGCATTCGATACTCGACATCCTCGACAGGAACGAAATCCTCTCGCTCGAAAAGCACAAGGTAAAGCTCATATCCGACATCGCGAGAATCATCACGAGCGAAAACACGAATATCGACGACGATTCGGATTTCAGCGTAAACGCGGGCGGCGGGGACATTCCCCAAACAAATCCCCGCGACATCGAAAGAAAATTCGGGGGTAAGAGTTTCAGGCTGAACCCCGGGGAGAAAATCGAGGCGTTCGAAAGCAACATTCCGTCGCCGACGTTTTCGGGGTTTCTTGCGGAACTGCAACGCAGCGGATCGCTCGGCGTCCTCCCGTACGAATTCGCGGTGGATCCGTCCTCGGTGGGCGGCGCGGGCGTCCGCCTCGTCCTCTCGAAAGCGCAGCGCTACATAGACGACAGGGGCAGAACCCTCGACGAGCGCCTGAACCATCCCCTCTGGATGTTCGTAATCGGACACGCGATAAACTGCGGCGAACTCGAAAACCAAGTCGGCTGGCACAAAGCGGCGTGGACGCATCCCAAACGCGCCACGGTGGACGCGGGCCGCGAGGAACAGCAGCAGAGGCTGAACGTGGAGGCGGGCTTGAAAACGCTCGAAAACGCGTATTCGGAATTGGGTCTTGATTTCGAGGACGAAATGCAGACGCGCGCGGCCAACGCGCGCCACATAATGCGCCTTGCGGGAATTCCCGACAACGAACCCATTCCGCTGTGGATGCTCTACAAACCGCAGGGCTCGCAGGTCATAACGGTGGACTCTCCCGCGAATAGTTGACGCGCGTCAACTATTCGGGATTTGACAAGCGGCAATATTTTAATGAACCGTGAAAAATTTCTGCAAAATTCGTTCCGAGCGTGGAACATCCTGCCTGCGGCGTTTTTGGAACTGTGCAACCGCAACGCCACCGAAGTTCCGTGCGAATGCATCGGAACCGACGCCGACGCGTGGCGCGGCGCGTTCGCGCCGTTCGTAAAACAGCGCAAAAAAACCTGTATCGACGGAAACAAAATCGCCCGCATCGAAATAAGGGGCCCCCTCTTTCGGGAGGAGGCGCCGTTTACGGTTGCGGCGTGCGGAGGAACGGACTACGGCGAACTTCTCGACGATTTGGAATATGCGGAGGACAACGCCTGCGGAATTTTCCTCGAAATAGACTCCCCCGGAGGACACGCGGCGGGCAACGCGGATGTCGCGAAAGCATTTTCGGAAACAAAGCTTCCCGTGGTAGTCCACGCTAGGGACTACTGCTGTTCGGCGGCGTATGCGATAGCCTCGGGAACCAACTACGTTTTCGCAAACGCCGACGCGCTTGTCGGCAGCATCGGCACAATCCTTCCGCTAATCGACGAGCGCGGGCTTTGGGAAAAGCTCGGGATAAAACCCGACTACATAACAAACCGCGACGGAGTCTTGAAGGCGTCGGGAATGCCCCCGAACCAGTCGGATTTGGAACGCAGGAGCCTGCAGCTCGAAACGGAGTCGTTCTTCTCGCTTTTCAAAAACCATGTCTTGAAACACCGGAACATCCCGTCGGAGGCCATGAGGGGACAGGCGTTTGTCGGCTTGAAAGCCCTCGAAAACAATTTAATCGACGGCATACGAGGAAAATCCGCCGCCTACGAAAAACTGCTTTATTTGACAAAAAGGTCTTGAATATGGACAAGCCAAACACATTACAGGAAGCGGTTCTCTCGCTGGAGAATCTGCAAAACAAAATCTCCTCGCTTTCCGCCGAGCTCGAATCCGCCGAATCGGAAAACGTCAAGCTCGGGAGGGAAAACGAAGAACTCTCGTCCGAAATCTTCGGGCTGAAAAGTTCCGTGGAAAGCGAGCAAAGCGCGAACGCGGAATTGAGGTCGAAGCTTTCGGAGCTCCAAAAGCGGTACGACATTCTCGCGGCGAAGGATGCGGACGTCGAAAAACGCGCATCGCAGATCGCCGCGAAAATAGCGGGCGAATCGGGAACGGAGACTCCCGTGGAGCTTCCGCAGGGCGGGGACGAACCGTCCGTTTCGGAGATTTCCGAAATGCTCTCGAAGGCTTCGGGGCGCGAAAAGGCCGTTCTTATGGACAAATACGGCGACAGGATTTCCGAATACCTGCGCAGAAACAAGTAACAGGAAGGAGGAATTTTTATGTCAAACAACATAGCATCCGGACTCAAACGCGCGGTGATACTCAAATCCGCGATGGAGGCGTTCAAACACAAACTGGTATCTCTGGGACTGTTTTCGACGGTGTTCAGGGACGTTCCGTTGGAGGGCTCGAACGATATCGAGGTTCCCTACTATCCGCTCGAAACCGCGGCGTCGAAAGACTACGATGGTTCCTACAAGTTCGACGAGGGCGATTTGGAGTCGCGCAAGGTCACGGTCAACCGCAGGAAATACCAGTCGCTTACATACACGTCGGAGGAAAAGGCTCGCCAGCCGTATTTCGACCCCGAGCAGCTCGGAAGGCTCAAGGGCGCAAAACTCGCCGAAGACGTCCTGTGCGACATACTCTCGTGCGTAACCTCGAAGAATTTCGGGGCGGCGGCCGTTACCGCCAACGCCGACGAATTCGACGCGGACAACGTCATCGACTTGGAGACGCTCTGCGACGAGGCGGACTGGCCAGACTCGATGCGCGGATTGATAATCAAAAGTTCGTATTTGGGAAATCTCAAAAAGAACATCGTATCCGCAGGCGGAGAGGGAAATTTCGGGTTCTCCCCCATTGCGAGGGAGCTGCCCGATTTGTTCGGCTTCAAACTTTCGCGTTTCAACAGAATTCCTGCGGGAGAGGAAAAGCTGGCGGGATTCGCGGTCTATCCGAGCGCAATACTCGTGGCGCTTTCCCCGATAACGCCCGCCCCGGAAGTGCATATGGCGCTTTCCGCGTACGAGACGTACACCGATCCCGAAACGGGGCTCACTCTGGAATACCGTTCGTGGGGCGACCCCGAATCGGACTCCGCCAAAAGCATAATCGAATGCAACTACGGCTTCGCCGCCGGCGAGGCGTCCGCAATCAAGAGAATCTGCGCATCAAGTTAGGAATATGAATTCGCACATATTGGTGGGATACGGCTTCGACAAAACCCACAGGGTTGTACTCGACGGAGCGCCGTATGCGCAAATCAAGAAGGTCTACAACGAGACGAAGCAAAGCGGCGAATTTTCGAAGCTCGAAATCTGGTCGAGGGCAAACGGTCTCGAAAAGTCGAAGCGACTAAAACGCGCCGCGGAGAATGCAGAAGAAGTTTCGGCGGCGGAAAATGTCGATACGGACGATTTCAAGATAGAAACGCCCGCACCCGAAGAGCAATCCGGAAAAAAGAGAAAGCCGAAGAGTTCATAGCTCGGGAATTTCCGCAACATCGATACGCAAATTCGCAACACGCGGATTTGCGTATTTTGTTTTTGAATGCACACCCTTTTGCAGGGACAAAAGCATTCCCTTTTTTACATATTTAGACCGAAGTCCGGATGTTATGCCGATGAAATCGGAGATTCAGCAGGCAATTAAAAAAGATTTTTTGTTAGGATTTTCCCCATAAATCAACCCACTGGAAGCATACTCGGAAATTTCTAACAAAATATCAAGAGCTTTTTACAAAAGAACATTATATCTCCTATTGGCTTTCACGTTTTCAAAAAATATTGTCGGTTCTTTTTGACAAAAAGCGTCTCTGTATGAATTTTGCCGACGAAATAAAATCATCCGTGCGCGAGATATTCTCCGAACTTTCCGAACCCGCCGTTTGGCGGGGAAGAACCGTAGACTGCATAGTTTCGCAGTGGCAAAACAGGCTGGATTTGGAATCAGGAGGGTTCGTTCCCAACGCGTCGTTTTCGGTGAAATTCGACGAAAGCGGACTCTGCGGCGAACTTCCCGAAATCGGCGACATAGTTTCAATCCGCGATATCGAATACCGCATAACGCGTGTGTCGTCCCGAACGGGACACGGACAAATCGAGGCTACGCTGGTATCCCGCGACAAATAATGAAAATAGACTTCAAAATCGATACCGAAGCTTTCGAGTCGGCGCTCGTCCGTTACAAAGTCGCCTGCGGGAAGGCTTGGGAATGGGTTCTTCGCCAACAGACGCGGCTTGTCGCCGAAAAGCTGATGAAGTTTACCCCTCCGAAGAATCTCGGAACGGGAAAGAAACACGTCGCAGCCGACATAGGCAAGGTGTTCGCAGACTTGGGCAATGCCAAATGGAACGACAAGTCTTTGGACAAAATGTGGAAGGCGGGAAATTTCGAAGGGGTAAAAACCGCGCTTTCAAACCACCCCGACAGGGCGGCGTTTCCGATATTCCGATACCGAAGAATACTCCCCTATCCCATTAAAAACATACACAGGGCGGCGATTTCGAAAAGCGGGCGCGTCCCGAAAGGATTCCAAACGGTATACGCCGTCGGCGGCAAGGGAACCCTCAAAAAATATGTATCCGAAATCCAAAAACACGTAGGAATCGCAAAATCGGGCTGGCTTGCCGCCGTCCAAAAACTCGGCGGCAAAGCCCCGAACTTCGTATCGCGCCACGGCACCCGCTTCGGGAAGCTGGTCGACAAAAACGGCGGCGACAATCCGCATTTCGACATAATAAACTCGGTATCCACGTTCCCGCGCGGAAATCTGCCGTACCGCATAATGAACCGCGCGGTAAATTCGCAGAGAATCGCAATGGAGAAAAACATCGAACGTATTTTAAGGGAGAAAAAACCGTGAAGCTTGAAATCGAAAATGCGGTATTCGAATATCTAAAAAAGGCTCTGAACCGCGACTTGTCGGCAATGCTCGTAAGGGGACATTCGACGACACTCCGCTCCGTTCCCTACATCGTCGTGGACTGTTCGGAACCCAAGCCGTTCGGGACGTTGTCGGCCGCCGACGGACTGTTCGAGCTTGTCCTCGAAATCCGCATAGCCGATTCGGCGCACGATATCGACTACCGAATCCAGCAGAAGCGCGTAAACGCCGTCTTCGGGGCATTGGAAAACTTCGAATGTTCTGCGGACGGAATATCCGTTGTGTCGTTCGAATTCGAGCTCGATTCCGACGCGAGGGACGACGACAATATCGGCAACGTTCTGAAATACTCCGTAATCGCGCAGATTTGACAAAATCCCGTTCAATATGGCAAACAGGACATACAAATTCAGGGGAACGAAACAGCCCGTGTCGTTCGGAGTCGAGAAGCTCGAGGGCTACATAATAGAGGCTACGGAGGAGACTATAGAGGGAGAGGAACTTGAAATCGAGGACGAAGACTCGAATGTTGTCGCGCATTTTTCGGGATTCGGGATAAGGTACAAGCGCATGGCAAGCCTCATCCCGCTAAAAGGCGCGGAGGCTCCCGTTCCGGGGGACTCGTTCAAAATCGGCGACAGCTTCGAATTCATCGTAAAGTCGGTCAAAAAGTCTTCGGCGAAAAAGGACGTCGAAAAATGGAGCATCGAGGGCACATACTATCCGGAGGTTCCGATGGAGCCGGTAGACCTATGACGGAGTCGTTTTACGAAGCCTTCATCAACTGCCGGCATATAGTTCTTGGGCGGAACCTGAAACCGTTTTCGCTCAGACATTGCCTGTATTTGGAGGCGATAGGTTCTCCGTATATGGACGCGATAAACGGCAAGTCCGCCGAAATCACCCGTCGGGACTTGGAAATCGCCGTAACCGTATGTTCGGCGGAAGGCGACATATCGGAGGCATTGCGGTGTATCGGGAACATCGGCAATCTTGCGATGAAATTGTATCCGTTCAAACGGGCTTCTACGCAGTTTTTGTCGTACCTTTCGGACTACATTGCGCTTCCCGAACTTTGGGAAAACGGAGGCGAAACCGTAAACGCCCCGTGGATACTTTCGAGGGTCGTCCTATTAATGTCGAAGACATCGCTGGGACGGAACGAAATCTGGGACATGCCGATAGGCGAAGTTTTCTGGTATTGCGCGGCGTTCGGAGAACAGGAAGGCGCGGTGCAAATACAGTCCGACGCGGAACAAGCCGCGATAGAGGAGGCGCAGAAGGCGAAAAACCATGGCAAATCTGCTGGTTAGAATCGGGTTAAATTCGGCGGGATTCAAGACGGGATTAGCGCAGTGCCGAATGGCAGCGGGGAATTTTAAAAAGTCCGTCGGCGGTATGTTTTCGGGAATCGGGTCGCAGATTCTCGGAGCGTTGGGAGTGTCGGCTGGGATTGCGGGGATTTCCGCGCTTACGCAAAAAACAATCGAATTCGGCGGGCACATTGAGGATATGGCAAACCAGTTGCGAATGGGCAAAAGCGAATTTCAATCGCTTGCCTACGCCGCAAAGCTTGCGGGCGTTGAAGAGTCGAAGCTCGTCCAGACACTGCAAACGCTCAACCAGCGCACGATTGACGCCTGCGACGGCAACGACACATATCGCGACGCGCTAAACCGCCTCGGCATAGACTTGAAGAATTTTGCCGACAAGTCTCCCGAAAAGCGTTTTGAAATGCTCGGCGTTGCCTTTAAAAATTCGGGCGAATCGCTCACCGCGTTGAACGACATTTCGACGATATTGGGACAAAAGACAGCCCCGCAGCTTTTGGAAGTTTTGGACAAAGTGGCGACTCAGGGAATGGAAAGCATAACACAGTCGGCAATAGAAGCGGGCAACGTTATGGACGAAGAAACGCTTGCCGCTCTTGCCCGCGCGGGAGACGAAATCGACAAATGGCAAAACCGAATCATAGTCGGATTCGGAGGGTTTCTCTCCGATATTGCCTCCGCAATCGGGCGGCAAAAGTGGGGGCTTATGATTGGTATGAAGTTCGCCCAAGCGGGCGAATTCATCGAGGAGGCGTTGCGGGATATTTCGAACTACATACTCGCCGTGTTTTCGAGCGTGTTTCGATACATAAACGGCGCGTTTTCTGGCTTTGTAGTTCCCATTCGCAACGCATTTGTGGGCTTTATCGAAACGGTAGGCGGCGCGTTGGGAAAGTTCGTCGGAATGTTTTCCGAGAGCTGGCAACATGCGATAAACGGCGCGCTTGACGGCTTGCGCGAACTTAAAGACGAAGCGAACCGCCTTTCCGCGAAAGACAAAAACAAGAGTTTCGGGCAGATTTTTGCCGAGGAAGTTTCCGACGCGTCGGTGAGAAATAATTCGCGAAACCGCCAAAATTTGCTCACTTCGAAATCGGTGGACTGGTATAAAGAGCAGCTAAAATACGTCGAACAAGCCCGCGATGCGGAGAAGCAGTTGGCGGTTTCGACGGAAAATGCGCGCAAGGCAAAATACCGAAAGGCTGACGAGTCTCCCGAAATCAAAAAGTCGGCAAAGGAGCGCAAGCTTGAAAAGTCGCTCTCAAACCACAACGACTCGTCGCTTGCAAAAATCGGCGGAGGCGGACTTCTCGCCGCCCGCTACGACATCACCGCAAAACAACTTTCCGAATCAAAACGCCAGTCGAAACTGCTTCAAAAGATAGCAGAAAACACCGAACGCCAGTCGGGCAAATCGGAATTGCTGATGAGGTAAAATCAGAGAATCTCCCAATGCCCGCCTTTGTCAGCTCCGACGCGTTTTATTTTATTTTTGGCTTTTAACTCTCTTATATGTTTTTCGATAGTAGATGTCCCTAATTGTAAAATTGAGGCAATTTCTCCCGTCGTTATGTTGGGATTTTCGTCCATCAATTTTAGGATTTTCTCCTTACTTTTCTCCCTACTTTTCTCCTTACTTTTCTCCTTACCTTTTATCTGGTCGAAAGTGAAAGAGACCCGCAAATAATGGTCTGTAAATTCAAAGATTGACCTGTCATACTTTCTCATTATGCGGGTCATACCCGATCCCAAGTGTTCCACATAACCCAGATCTTTGAAGATTCTCATCAGTTCCCGATTTCTGGGCTTTGATATTCCCCCGAAAAATTCTTCCCTACTAAGGCCGTCAATTAGTCCGCCGTAGGAAGTTATGACAAATTTGTCCGAGAATATTTCAAAAAGAGGAGTATCCTCCGAGGAGTAGTCGTTGTGGACAAAGGCGTTTATTATGGCCTCTCTTAACGCTACCTTATCAACCAATGGGCTGTCGATTCGTTGTCCCGAAGTAATTTCCGATCTTGTAATATTTTCCAGTTCAAACTTATCCAAAACGCTTTGAACGGATTTTATAAGCGAACAATATCCGTATTCCTCATTTTCGCGCAAGTCGGCTTTGTCTTCGCCCCAATATTTGGCAACCCTAATTGAAGCCGAATTTTCGTCAGCCAATAGGAACGCATCGTAATTAAATTTGCCCGACCCCGTCAGCAAATCCAGTGTTTTCGGGAAATTATCGTTTAGAGGCATTCCGCGTTCCTCATAGCAGATTTTCAACTGACGGAAAGTCAAATCCTGCCGTTTGGATTCGATATTTGCGATGGATTTTCTTACGCGCCTTATAAACAAATCCTCTATCATCGACTTCGTCATGGGGTGCGAAGAACTTCCTATTCTTATGAAACACCCACTCTCCGACATTCCCTTGCGCTTTATGTAATACGGTTTTTCAACGCCGCTTGCCAATGTTATTTTCAGAACGGTTTTTCCGGAAATTTCTTCGCACGCAATATCGAACAGCCCCATTACGCTTGGGGAAATATTCGACATTAGTCTGTCTTTTATCTTCAACTGAACCTCATCGCAATTATCGACACCGACGGCGTTACCGTTTTTGTCGATACCAATATAAACGACTCCACCCTCATTGTAGTTCAAAAACGCGACGATTTCCTTCTCTAAGTCGTCTGTTAGGCGTTCTTTAAATTCAACTCTACTATTTTCGACCAAATCCATTATACATATTAGAGTGAATGTATTTTAAGAAATCAAGATTTTTGACACTCGCCGTTTAATATGCGGGTAAGATTGCAGAACGGCGAGGTTTGTTTTTTGCGGGATTCGGGCGAGCGGGTTGTTTCGGCGGATTCTGTTGCGACGTGTTCTGCTACTTGGTTTTGCTATCCATATTCGGCGGCGATCGCAAATTCGCCTATAATAAACAAGTCCGTTCACCCGATTTGGTCGGATTTGTATTGCAAGTCGGTAGGCATTAAGCGGCACGGCGAAGGCGCGATAATAACCGCCCAATACGAGGGTTCGGAATTCGTCTGGGATTCAGACAGGGATTCCTCCGAAAACACCGTAGAAGTCTCCTGCACAATGCGCGAAGAGCCGATAGAAAGCCACCCCGATTTCGAGAGATGGGCGGGAAGCCCCGATAAGCCCAACTGCGGGATATTCGACGACGACGGCAAATTTGTCGGCTGGAATTCCAAAACGCAGGGCGGCAAAATAATGGCGGGTGTTAAAAGCTACCTTGTGCCGTCGTATTCGGCGGCGATAGGCTACATTTCAAGGGGAATGCCGAGCCTCGGTGGAATAGGCTCAATCGGAGGCGGCAGCGGTCTGCCCGCAGTCGGCGGAAACCGCCAGTGGATGTGCACGGGAATTTCCTACAACAAAATGGCTGACGGCAAATACAAAGTCTCCATCACCTACCTTTTGAGCGGCCCGAACGGCTGGAATAGGTATGTTTACAAATAATGCTTTAATCGGAAAGTAAAGGGCATTTTGCCGTTAGGCAAAGCTCGCCACTTACGGAAGAATAAAATATGTTGAACGACATCGGAAACCAGAAACTACCGCGATTCCGCGCGGGACTGCCGCTACTTGAACAGGTAACGGCGGAACGGCTAAACGATATTTGTGCGATGATAGAGGCTTCGCGCCTGCAAAACGGCGTGGGCTATACAATGAACAGAAGCGCGGGCGGAACTACGCTTACGATTTTGGATACGCTGATAACGAAAAATTCCAAGGCGTGGCGAATCTCCTTCGGCGATGAATTCTCCGAAATGGAAAAGTCGATGCTCGCAGTCTACATTGCAAAAGACACCGAGGAATTGCCCGACATCAAGTTCCCAGATTCTGCGACAATCCGCTCCAATATCGAAACCGCCTTCGAAACTTTCCAGAAAACGCCAAAAAGCGGCGATGTCATCTGGAACGAAACCGACGGTTTGCGCTATCTTGTATTCTCCGAAAAGATTTTAAAAGACTGCGGCGGCGCGGTCGAAAAGGATTTTTACAGCATAAAGTTTTCGATAGGCGAAAAGGAAAACGCGAAAACTTTCTACGCGCTTTACGTCGGCGAACACCCGCAACAGCCTGCGGGCAGAACGCCGAGCCAGCCCATTGCGGGCCCTGCGGGTAGAGACGGGAAAGACGGCAAGGACGGCGAAAAGGGAGAAAAAGGCGACAAGGGCGATAAGGGGGACAAAGGAGACCGCGGGGAAAAAGGCGAGAAAGGTGAAACTGGGGATAAAATCGTCGAAAAGATTGTCGATAGCGGTGCGTATGACGATACCGAAATCCGCAACCAACTTGCGAACCTAAAAACTCTTTGGGACGAGCACAACGCGCTAATCGCCGAACTCAACACCCTCACAAATGACGAACTCTACAAACGCCAACAGCTCGAAAAACGCGTCGACGAAATCGAGTCGCAAATAAAGGCTATTGTGGAATCGCTCAAAGCCCTCGCAGATTCCGATGAAAGCATAAAGGCGCAGATTTCGCAGCTGTGGGCGGCTATCAACAATCTGCCCAAGGGCGAAAAAGGAGACCAAGGTCCGGTCGGTCCGCAAGGTCCTCAGGGAATTCAGGGGGAGCGCGGGGAGAAAGGCGAAAAAGGCGATACTGGACCTATGGGGCCGCAAGGTCCTGCAGGAGGCGGCGGCGGAACGCAAGGCCCGCAAGGTCCGAAAGGCGACAAGGGGGACAAAGGTGATAAGGGCGACACTGGCGCGCAAGGTCCGATGGGACCTCAGGGACCGAAAGGCGAAAAGGGAGATTCCGCCGACACTTCCGCGCTTGCTTCGGCGGTCGCCTCTCTCGAATCGCGAATGGGCAACATCGAAGGCAGAATGTCCTCCGCAGAATCAATTATGGCGAGTATGCGCCAGAATGTCGACTATGTGAAGCGCACGATTGATTCCGCCGTAAACGTCGCCGTGATGGACGCAAACGGCAATCTCGCAACCCTCAAAGTGTTGCAGCACATCGACGGCGGCAAGATTATGACCGATATTTACTATTTCGACCCGTCGACGAATATGATGAGCAAAACGCAGGTTTTTTCGACGGGGTCAAGGCAGGTCGATACAGGTTGGAAGCCGACGAATATCCAGTTTGTGCTCCCCAACGGCGAAAGCGCGGAAATCACGATTCTTGCCGACCAGAACACGCTAACCAATCTGGGAGCCGCGTTCTATTCCGAACCCTGCGAAGTCTGCGACGGCGGCACTTCCACCGTAAAATACTTCCTTGTGAAGTCGGGGGAAGGCGGCGAATGATTCGGCTTAAATCCAAATGCTCCGACGACTGTTCGCAATGCGAACCGAGCGTTATAGCGAGCTACACCACAAACGGCGATAACCCGACGTGGGATTTGACGCCGTATCAGGGCGACGGCGTCGGTAAGCCCAACGCGCTTTGGCGTTTGTATGAGCTAAGCGGCGGTGTTGAATACAATCGCGGACGCATCGACGAAAACGGTAAACTTGAGGGATTGCCGAGCCAGTTTAAATCCAACTACACCTACGACGGCTATATGGAGCTTCAACAGGGCTGTCCCGATATTTGTTGCGACGACCTCTGGTGCGGCAACATCAAATGGCCCGAAAGTTAATTTATGTTTGAATTCGATAAAAGGATAAATTCGCATATGCCGTTTGTGGCGCACGGTAATGCACCAGACTTTGCGCCGAAGGCCTTTTGCTGTCTTAAAGTCGGCGGCAAATGGAAACTTCACCATTGCGAAGATGGAAAGTGGAAGCGCGTTTATACGGGGCTTCCCGAAGACGCTACGGAATGTTCGCCCACCGCCGAACTTGTGAACGGTAGATGGAGAATTTCGTTCATAGCGGGAGGGCACGAAAGCGACAGGCATTTTTATCTCTATAAGATTGACGGAATCGACAACGTTCCCGAAAGGGTTGTCGCCGCAGATGTAGGCTTTGTTTTCAAGAACCGCATTGTCTACGGCGGGCGTTCGGGCGGGCTTTACATTGTAAACGGCGAACATATGCAAAAGTTGACTTTCCCCGACGCAGAATATCTCTACCGCGTTTCATACAATCCAGACAACCCGAGCGAGTGGCTGATTTCGGGGCAGACCAAGTCGGGCGGGATTTTTTCGCGCGTTTGCAATGTCTTTGCGGGGACGTTGCAAAGCCTTTGCGTAAACGGCAAACCCGCCTACAAAGCGGCGTTGTTTAACGGCAGATGCTTTTACGCCGAACGCGGCGAAAACGGCTTTGAAGACAGGCGCATTACGGAGACGACGAATTTTACCAGAACCGATTTGGAGTTTGAAAAATCGGCAATTTTGGAAACTTTGGATACTTTGCCTACAACATTTCAAAAGGTGCAAAAGTTTACAAAGGCAACCTACAACTGGGCAAAATCGGGCTTCAAACTTGCCGACGAAGCCGAACTAAAAAGAAGAAAATCGATCTGCAACAAGTGCAACTTCTGGTATCCCACCGCCCGAATGGGACTCGGCAAATGCCTAAAATGCGGTTGCTCCTTAGCAAAACTTAAACTCGCTTCCGAAAAATGCCCAATAGGAAAGTGGTAAGAAAAGAGCCTTTCGGGATCCCGAAAGGCTCTTTTTCGATTCGTTGTCCTAACATTCGACTGATTTGGTCTGAAATAATTTTGTTTTGTCGGATATTACCGAATCTTGAAATGATTCATACTTTTGTATGTTGGAAATCACCTTGTCAATATCTACAAAATCATCGTCATTTCCCAACCAGTACTCTTTTTTCACCACGGCAACGGCCATATGGTTTCCGGTACCAAAGCGGTCAGGTTTTGTTATTTCCGAGTATTTTTCGGAACGCGCCTTTTCCTCGATAAACTCATGCATCTTGTTTCTGATTTCGCCTCTCGAAGTACGCAAAAGCCTGTCAGTATCGATATCCTCCGGATGTGTGGATATTTTGAAAACCAGTTTTGATTCCTCCAATTGGATGAAAAACGGGATATCCTCCCTGTATTTCCAATTCACACAGGCATTCCAAAATCCTCCGCTCGGATTCGGGACATGATACCAGTCAATTAAATGGATTTTCCCGTCCAATACGTGGAAGAACCCCTGCCAATCGGTATAATCCCAAGTGCCTATTTTCTTTGTCTTCCATGAATCGAACGCCTTGTCTATGAATTCGAGATTTGCAAGAAAATCCGAATAAATTTCATTTTCAATCCTTTCGCTTCCCAATATTTCGAGAAAAGCCTTTCTATCTATGATTGAATAGCCTTCGTTTTCGACTTTGTTCCGTCTTGCCAGGGATTCGTTGCCCGTCTTCAGATAAATACATATCGGCGAATTATAGTTGTTTTCACGACACCATCTGTCGGCCGTGTCTTTATACCGTTTAAGTTGTCCGGAATGTTCCCCCGTATATGTTTTATCCTCTATTATGATTAGATATTTGCCGTTTACCGTAATCCAGATGTCGATGTTTTCCCATTGCCGTCCGGCTTCGATTTTCTCGATTTCATCGTTAAACTGAGTTCCGTTTGCCGTTAGACATCTCCGTATCAGGCGTGTTCCGACGTTGTATAGTAACGGATCGACCTTTTTTAATGACGGATCGCCCCATCGGGCAAGCCAAACGATAAAGGAGTCTTGGCTTAGTTCTTTCGTAGCGATTTCGAAAAGATTCGGTATTTTTATGTCAGTTTTTTCCATGGAAACCATTATACCACACTACAAGTCTCCAACAAAGTTCATTATACCAAAACGATAACATTTTTTTCGCGGATATTTAAATCAGAATCTTCAAAACGGCGCAGAGGATGGCGAGGAGGATACCCACTTGCCAGACGGCGATTTTTTTGAAGGTTTCGATTTGGGTTTTAACTTCGATTAGTTCAGCTTTCAGTCCCTTATGTCCGTTGCCGTAGACTGTGTGTTCAAGAGTTTCCAAGCGTTTTGTAATGTGCTCGATTTCCTTTTCAAAGACTTCGTTCATTTGCCGAGTGTAAACGCCTTTCTCGTTATTCCCGCACCTATGTAAGCGGAAATCAAATTTGCCATAAGTTCTTTCCAGACATCCGCCAAGTAGAACCCGTTTATGTAGGCGACTCCGAACGACTCTTTTTCCGGAACAAGTCCCCAGAGCCAACCTCCCGATTGTTGAACGGTTTCAACGGCTATCGGAATGTCCCCGAAAAATGCGAAGATAAACGGACAGACTGCCAGCACGAAGAATGCCATAAAAAGCATAATGCGTCTGACGACAACGCCCTTGTCTCCGCTTCTGGCAAACGCTGAATCGTGAGCCGCCGAGTCGGAGGACTGCTGCTTTTGCAAAGTTTCCAGAACCGCCGTAAACTTCTGGTTGTTCAACGCGGAAAGCTGCCCGAACGTCGTAACAGCCATTGTAGCCATTGCGCCCAGAACTCCGCTGTCCCATAATGCGGATATTGCTCCCATTTCTACGCCTCCCCTTGTGCCTTGCGGCGTTTGAGTTCTTCGGACTTCCAAGATTTTAAAACATCGTCTTTCAATGCGGAATCGTTGGTGGGAAGTCCATCGATATTCTTCGGAAGTGAAAACGTCTGCGAATGCATAATGTTCCCGTCAGAATCGAGTGCTTGGCAGATGTAGCGGTTGCCGCAAAAGCCCCAAACGCCGACAATTTGTGCGAAGTCGTTTGCGTCTTCGCCGAGAGTGATTTTTGTGATATATTTACCCATATTAACTAACCTTTGTGAAAATTAAATCGACCGAGCCGCCGCAGTTGCACGCATACATCGGCGCGACTTCCAGCGAATAGTAGAGTTCGGGAAGTCCGCGCTTGGGGTATATGTAATAAGGCCTGTTTGCGGGAATTGCGGGAAGCTGTTCCTCGCAAACCGTGTCATCGTTCGTCCTGAGGCGGAAGACGTTCTTCTGGATTTCGTCTTCGGCACTCGAAGTGTCGTGCAGTTCCGAATAGAAGCGCAGGACAATCTGCGAAAGTTCCAAGCCCGACGGGAAGCCCTCCGCGTAAAGATACGTCGTGCTCGAAAACGACGAAACCGCAATGTGCTTTGTATAGCTTCCGTTCCCCTCGAACGGCATCGACCACCCGTAATATGCCAAATCCCTGCTCGACGCGCCGTAGTTCTTCCAAAATCCCGAATTCCCCGCGCCGTAGAAAAAGCCTTCAAAGCCCTGCAAGCACGAGCAGGTAATCGAGTGTAGGTAAACCGCGTCGGTCGATTCCTCTTCGAGCTTGAAATAGGCGTTGCTCCCCTTATACAAATAGAGCTTGAACGCGCCCGACCATTTGAGCGTTAGTATCATTTCCACGGTCTGCCACTCGTCCTTGGGCAGAATCATGCCCGACTTGTCGATGTTGTCGGTCTTTGAAACTATCGTCCCCGCGCTTGAGGGCGCAGTGCTGCCGAGCCTCAGCTGGACTTTAGTGATGTTCGGGTTTGTCGTTGGCAGGTAAATCGAGAACCTGATTTTGTGCAACATTCCGTTGCCGCTAAAATATTTTGTGGGCAGTTCGTATTCGTGCGACGTGTTGTAGGTGTCGGGCACGAGCGAAATTTTCAGCACATTCTTTTTGCCGCCGATTTCTGCGCCGCCGACACCTTTCGAATGCGAACTGTTGCGCGTAAACGAGCTTGCGAACGTGCTTCTAAAATAATTATAGCGCGAGTTCAGAATGCCTTTCGGTGGAAAATTGCCGTTTGCGAAATCCTCAATCGAGTAGTTGATTTTCGTGGTCTTGCCCTCGCTTGCCGTAAGCGGCAACAGGAGCGAATTCGAATACGCCATAACCTGCTTCAAACCCTTCCAACCCAAGAACGAAGACGCGCCAGTGATGGAAAGTTCGTCGGGAATTACGCCCGAGGAGACAAGCTCGATGCCCTTGTATAGCTTGAAATTCCTGCCGTCGACGGTTAGCGCGATTCTGTCGCCGTATTCGATTGCCTTTGAAATCGCCGCCGTTTTCTCGACAGTTTCAATTCCGCCGCTTTCGCTTTCCTGATAAATGTAGCCGAGTTTTAGCGTCCTGCCGTCTGCGGAAATTTCGGGCGTGAACATTCCGCTGTCGGCATATGAAATGGAATAGAGTTGCGTGTAATAGGCGGTAGGTTCGGGCAGATAGACCGTAAGAAATGTCGAGCAATTTCCCGCCACGAAGTCATCTCCGAGCGTTGCGCCGTATTCCGAGGGAACGGACAATGAGGCGTCAGACCATATTCCGCACTTCATATACTTGAACAAGTCGCGCTTTTGCGGGACGTCGAGATTGGCTCTTGCCTGTCCTGTATCAGCCAAGTCGGAAAGGTTTTCAGCCTTTTTTAGGTCGAGCTCGTGCTTTGAATCGACTTCAGATTTTGAATACACGCTAAGATTGCTTCTTGCGGTCTCTTTATTAGCAAGGTCAGAAAGATTGGACGCTTTTTTTAACGCCAATGCGTCATTAGCGTCGGTTTCGGACTTTGAATATACGCTGAGGTTTGTGCGCGAAGCCGACTTGTCCGCCAAGTCAGAAAGGTTGGCGGACTTCTTTGAAAACACCTCGTCAACATAGACTTTGTCGTAAAACTGCTCTTGGAGTTCGACGGCGGGCGCGTTTTCGATGAGGTCGTTTTTTACGCGGCAGGCGGTTTGCAAAATCGTAACGATTCTGCCCGCCGTGTCGGAATATTCCACCTCCAAGAATGCGGAGATGTATTCGCTCTCCTGAACGGCGTTTTCGATTGCCGTGGTGTTTAGCGGCAACAACACTTCCGCACCGCCGTTCTGATTCAACGCGTAGCCTGCCGCATATGTGAGGGATTTGGGATAGCCCTTGAAACGCGCAATCGCAACTCGCAGAAAATCCATGCCGACTACAAGCGGCTTTACTTCGTAGAGCGATTCTCCACCCTTTTGCAAAAGGAAGATTTCGAGCGGCTCGTTGTCGCCCTGCATAAATACGGGCGCGGGCACGCTTCTGTCGGAAGTCAAACTCTGGACAAGCTTCTTGTTCTCAACGTCTATAAAAAGAGTCATACAAGAAGCGAGCTTGTCAAATTATCAGTTGAAAAAGCTTTTTGCATCGGCGCGGTAAATGCCGTGCATATTGATGTAGCGGGAGCGCAACAGCGATTGGTCGCGGTGTCCCATATTGAGTTGTAGGCGCGGAAGGTCTGCGTAGTTTTTGGCGTGGAAGCTTGCGTAAGTGTGGCGCAAAACGTCCTGAACCCAGCGTCGCTCGAATGGCTCCACGTTATTTCGGGGATCTAAGGTTTTGCAATATACCATGATCCTCGAGTTGAACAAACCGAAAATTAAACCATTATAAAAATTGGTGGTTCAATTCAATGACGTCAACGGATATAATATACGCATTGTAAGACCACATGGTATAAATTTCTTGCAATTGTTTTTACTTGACAAAATTAATTATTCGCAACATCCTACTCAATGCATGAAAAAAATAAAAGGCATATTCGTGTTGATCCTTGCGTTGGGATGTATGAATCTTTTCTCAGACGGACACCTTGCTTCCTTTATTGAGACAGCATTATCTCCCGACTCTTTTTCGTGCGAAACTGATGATTCCGTCCCAGGTATTGGGATTGATCCGACTCCTAATTCCGTATATTTGGCTATTATAGATAATGACAGCGATAGGAAATTTCTGAAATTAATCAACAAGTTGCAGAAATTTCTGGATGATATATCGGATGATGACCAAAATACGTTGATAGTCTTTGCAAATAATCATGAGAACATGATCGCGCGCGCAAACTTGAACGCGTATACAGGCATAGTTCTCATTTCGTATTTTTATCGATTTTTAGTGAACAGATTAGACTCGACCCTCCCAAGCGATGCCGCTGGTGGTAGAGTTTTTCATTCCATAGCTGTGTCTCCATTTAACGATATGGTTCCAAGTCGCCATATCGTTTTTTTGCATTCAAATCAAATACAAAATATCTCATGAAAACATTGATTAATATAATATTAATTTCATTAATTGGTATTTTTTCGAATATCAGTATGGCTTCATCCACAGGAGGTCTGGTATGGATTATCCCAAGCGACTATTTTAAAAATGTAGACAAAATGGGAATGGTCAATTTGAACGAACGATGGGCGTGGATACAAATGGATAAGTGGAGATTTCCGTTGTACGCCGTATTTTCAACAGGCTATAAAGGCGAATCCAATATATTGGGAAAGCATTGGAGAATACCGTTATTTGAGTCAAAAGCATTTCCACGAGACGAAAAGGCCTACACAGTTTATATGCCGGAAGGCAGAATCTTAACTTTTTATAAATCAAAGAAATCTGAAAATATATATCGTTGCACTGATGTATGGACTGGCGTGTCCGATAAAGGGATGTTCGTTGTAAAATCCATATATGGGGTGGAACTAACTTTCAAAAATGGCAGATTACACCGAATGAGGGCGCCGGAAAAGTATGGCGATTACGATTTGTTTTTCAAGTACCAGAAAAGTCAGTTTATCGAACTGCGCAATAAGTCAAACGTCATAATAAAATGCGCATACGAAAAAGAGGGAGGTGCGACTCTTGAATTCCCGAAAATGAAAGAAGAAATCGCAATTAATGCCGAGGGAACGAAAGACGATACGGGAACGATCAAAAAAATCATAACGCTCAGTTCAAAAAATGCCGTTTCCGGTTCTTATGAAATTTTACTGCGCGAAAAAGGGGATAGTAGCATTAAGAGCATTCCGCCCAATAATCGCGGAAATCCTAAACTGATTACATGGGATTCTGAAAGCGGATACATTAAAACGGATGACGATTTGAAATATACAATCACCCCTCCGGTTGGTCGCGGGTGGTACGCAAAGATTGAACGCGTAGGGAAAGACGGACATCGGGAGTCTTGGTATCGAGACAATTGGAACGGTGTTGAAACCATTTTGCGTTCAGACGGCGTAACAATCGAGCGGGGATGGTTCACAACCGGAGAATTGCGTGGGTTGGACAGATATCAAAAAGTAAGCAGAGATCAGTATTCCACTAAGAGAGAGTTTTTCTATGATGAAAACAGAAAACTTATACGTGAAGTTAAAGACAATGTTGAAAGCGATTATATTTACGAACCCGATGGCAATTTAGGTGCAATAGTAAGAGACGGGAAACTTACGTGGTCTACACCCTACGGGGCAATTCTCGTACAACAATACATTAAAAAGGAAGATTCGAAAAAATGAATTCGATTGTATTAGAAGATATAAAGAAAAATGTTAAGGCACCACTGCCATACAAAACATTCTCACATAAGGGCGAATGTTTCGTTTACGATACGTCAAACTGCGTATTCTTCCATATAGACGAACCTACCCGCGAGTTCTTGGATTTATGCTTGGAATATCCCATGGATGAAGCCAAGAAGAGGTTTTTAGATTTGAATAGATATAATAAATCGACCTGTGAAAGCGTTTTTAACGAAGTCGAACTTATGGGTAAAAACGGTCTTTTTACAGTTCCCAACTACGCCGTAAGCGATGACTTATTTGAAAAACAACTTGAAGAACGCTATAACTCCGCTTGGAACAAACTGGAACTTTCACTCTCCGAGGGGTGCAATTTGGCATGTAAATATTGTTATTGTAGTACATGCCGCGATATCCCGAGCAAAGGATTGATGACTGAAAATATAGCTCGACAAGCCATAACTTGGCTGTTTGCAATGAGTGGCAAAAGCGAACAGGTGAGCATCACATTTTTTGGAGGTGAACCACTTTTAAATAAACCCGTTTTAAGATTCGCAATAGAATATAGCCAAAAATTGGCAAAGCTTCATGGGAAAAAGTGTTCTATTCGATGACAACCAACGGCACATTGTTAGACGATGAAGTTATTGGGTATATAAAACGTTATAATTTTGGGCTGATGGTGAGCTTGGATGGACCAAAGGAACTTCACGACAAGCAGTGTCCGACTCAACAGGGAGATGGTTCCTACGATGCTGCGGTCTCAGGTATAAAAAAACTGATGGCTCGCCGACGTTCCGTAACCGTTCGTTGCACGATGATACACCCGCTTCCCCGTATGTTGGATTTGATAAAATTCTACGAAGACTTTGGATTTACTAGGATCGTAATGGGTAAAGCGACAAACCCGATAAATCCTAGCGGAGTTGATTGTGACCAATCAGACATTGATGAGTACTTTAGACAAGAAAATGAAGAGCTGATTCCTTGGATGCTTGAAAAACTTCAAAAAGGCGAGACTCCAAAATATTTCCCATACGGACCATTTATAAAAAACCATGAAGAAGGAAAGATTTCCACTAAAGTAAGTCCATTTAAATGTGGAGCATGCCGTGGAACAATGACAGTCGGGGCCGACGGAACTCTGTATCCGTGCCATAGATTTGTCGGGATGCAAGCATGGCAATTAGGCAATATTGAAATGGGGCCTGATTATAAAAAGTGCAAAGATTTCTGGAGAAAGTATCGGAACTCAACAAAAAGATGTTCGCACTGTTGGATGTGGAGTATTTGCAAAGGGGTATGTCCTTGGGAAATATCAAGCGAATCTATGAATTTTCAAGAGCCTCACAATTGCGCCTATGTAGAATCTTTTATTAATTCGGCGACATATACGATGTTTAAAATGAAAAATACGTTATAACATATTACCTAAATTCAAAAATTAACCTTGTTGATTGTTATGAAAAATATATCACGCTTAAATTTTATAAAAACCACTTCAAAGCTCGTGGCTATTAAAGCAATAACGCGTTTTTCAATAATCGGGGGAGTTGTTGGTTTATCCAAAAAAATATTCGCACAAGATACATGTCCAACATATTTTACTGGTGATGTATGCGATGCAACGACTCCCGACAACTGTCCTGGCGGAACATCTGATTCCGATATTTGTAGCTCTATTGATCCAGATTACTGTCCAGGAGGAGGAGATGCTGAAGATTTATGTTATGTTAATAACTCAGATTACTGCCCAGGAGAAGGTAGCAATGTGGATAATTGTTCGGGAGTAACGAACGACAGCGATGAATGTAGTACAGGATACGCATCCAATGATATATGTACGACTGAAGAAAAAGATCAATGTGAAAGCGGGTACGATTCTGATGATATTTGTAATGCTAATATAAGCAATGATTATTGCCCATCAGATCAGCCTTTAGTTGATAATTGCCCTCCATCTGGGGGTGTTGCAGATGGAGATAATTGTGCTGGAGGCGGGAACGAATCTGATACCTGCGAAAATGGGATAGGAGATGAATGCGGAGAAGGCGGTTACGGATGGGATTCCGATAGCTGTAGCACGGAAGGTGACGTCGATCAATGCCCTATTCTTAGTGATGATACGTGTAATGAAGGCAGTACTGGATTATCAGGACAAGATATATGTGATACTGTATTTGGATTAAACTCAGATGCGTGTGCAACGGGCACGCCGTCGGAAGATATATGTAACGAAGATGATACCGATGTTTGTCCACATGGCGTGAATGATGCAGATGTTTGCGATGGAACCAGCTCTGATTACTGCGATCAAGGAAATCCAACAAGTGATATTTGTAGCGCAAGTAATGAAGATGATTGCCCCGGAGGTGGAAATGCAGTCGATGAATGTGCTAACTATAGTATGGATGATTGCACTGCCGAAGGAGGGTGTTCCGGTGGAGATCAAGGCGGAGAAGATGGAGATGTGTGTCAAACTGGGAACACGGATTCATGTTCATTAGGAACTCCAGACAATCCAACTCCACCTCCAACTGAATAATATGAATAGGATTAAATTGCATGAAAATTATAATTTTAATTTACGTTTTTTTTGTATTAACTTCATTCGCTAAAGCAAATGAAATAAGCACACAACTCGATAACAGTCTCGATAGTAATGTTTCTTCAGAGTTTAAATCTAAGGTCATATTTATTTCAGAAAGTAAACTAGATTATGACAGTTTGTTAAAATCTGACGCAGGCAAATTTATATACGATTACTTTAAAAATTTAACTGTTTGTATAAAAGGAAATGTCGTTGACGACAAAGGACGTCCAATAAAAGATGTGACAATTAAGATTATCCAGGTAAGGACAAGGATGGGGAAAAAACATCCGAGTGAAGTAAATATAAAGACTCAAGAATGGCTTACGAAAACGGACTCGTATGGCAGATATGTGGTAAAGGATGTTCCTGCTGTATGGCCAACCGTATTAGCTATGGCATTAATCTTGGACAGAGCTTTCCCATCCAATTTATTAGTTACTGCAAGCTACCCTGAATATGAAGATAAAAGTACAGACGTTGTGTCTGCGGATAAAAAAATTGTTTCTATCGCAATGGCATCCATTCCGATTGTTGAGAAAATAGCTAATTTCTCACAAAATTTTAGGCCGGAAATAAATTATAAGCCCAATGTCCCCAAAATTTTTCTAAACGATTCCGTAATTGTTAATATGGTATTATCAAAGAAAAAATAGAAACATTCATAAACATGAAATTTAACAAAATGCTGAAATTCATTATTAATGGGGCTTTTGCCTGCTTGGGAATGGTATATTTTATACTCGCAGGGTCGTTACTCATAATGACTCTGTATCCAAGTAAAATAATTGAAAAAACGATCTTTTACGCAGTTATTTATATTTTTATTTCCGTAATAACCATATTTTTCAGAGATTATTTTTCATTTTTTTCAAAAATATTTATATTATTGTCAGTCGCACTATGTCCCATTTTTATTTTTTTAGCAGGGTATTTCAATTGCGATGATCGTTTTTATAACCCTATTGTAGCACTTCGATTTTTGCCGTTTACGCTTTCTATTCTTCCAACGTTGATATTGGTCGTTTTTTCCACTTCTTTGATTTTCAAATTGAAACCATTAAATTTGTTCAAATTGATATCCTGCATATCTATTTATGGTCTCTCAATCTTCTGGTTTTTCTGCATGTATCGCATTAATAAGGATCCGTATTTCTTGTGGGCGTTGTTTTTGCTGATACCAATTTATCTTTCATTATATGCAATATATTTGTTAAAATCTAAAATATGAGGCGTTAATCATTGAAAAAGGTCATTTGTCTTCTGTATTTTCTTTCCTTCCACGTAGTCATATTTGGGGGCGAGTTTTTTGAGTTATCTCTTCCTATTGTAAAAGATACCACGAGGGCGAAACTGCTATATTTTTCTTATGATTTTAATCCCAAGGGAATTTTGATTTTGGCTTCGGGCTATAATAGTGATGGAACCATAATTATGGAAAAAGAATGGATAGATTTTGCTCAAGAGAATAAGCTCATATTGGTGGGATTATCGTTTGCATCCAATGTTGAGGATTTACAAAATGGCAGAGGCTATTACTACGCTTCAAAAGGATCAGGGAAACTCCTGCTTGATGGGATAAAACAAATCTATTTTAAAGAGATTCCTATATTTTTGTACGGATTTTCAGGTGGGGCGCATTTTGTTGCACGTTTTGCAGAATGGGTACCAGATAGAGTTGCAGGATTCTGCGCGTATTCGGCCGCTTGGTGGGATGACCCAAAATCGCTAAAAAATGCTCCAGTGGGAATTATTGCCTGCGGAGAGAACGACGAAAGACTCGGCGCATCTCTGTCATATTTTTTGGATGGCAGAAAACTGAATAAAAAATGGGTATGGGTAAAAATTCCCGATATAGGACACTCGCGTTCTGCAAAATTGGAAAGCTTTGTTCGCGATTTTTTCAAATGTATCATTTATAAAGCAGCTCAAAATGATGTTTGGGTAGATATTACAAATGGGGAAACCGTGTTTTCAAACACATCTAACTTGAAAACCGCGCTGACTTGTCATCTTCCAGATAAGAAATTAATAATAACATGGAAAGAGCTTAACGGTATCAAATGAGAAAGCTCTGTTCAGTTATTATTTTTATGCTTCTTTTTTGCCTAACGCTAAGAGGTGATGATTTCTTTGAAATTAAATCCGTAAAATTTTACAAAGAGGAAAATCCGTCCGGTGTGGAAGTCACAAAAATCGTGGAAGATAAAGAGGGGAAACGGGTTCTGGTAAGACAGGCGTTTGTCGAGATTAAGGTATCGACAAAGAAACGTACGCGTTTTGACTCGATTTTTGCAAAGGTATATTTTTATGATTCAAACAGGAAATACCTAGCTGTCGTTGATGCTCCCGATGTCGCAATCCGCCCCGGGAAAGGGAAATATTCGCTTCCCGCATTTTTTGATGGCGGAAAAACTGAGAACCTGTTTTTCATTGTGCCTGAAGAAGTCAATAAACATAAGAATTGGAATGCCCTCGCCGTTTTTGGCGACTATAATGGAATAACGGCCAAGTTATTAACTGAAGATTACATCGCTAAATACAGTTTTTCTGAAAAATATTATCTTAATCGAAAGCCTAAAAGCAAGCGAGTAGATGCGCTTAACCCCATCGTTGAGCATGTAATCAAAACTTCTACAGAAGTTCAACCTACGCTTACATTATTATGTAGACCATCACTCAATGGGCGACAATCCAAAGGGGTATTTGCCGTGTGTATGCTGGCAAATAGCGTGGAAGATATGAAAAAGAATATCTTATCGCCTTCGGAATGGGGCGAGCTTTATCATATTATGGAATTTGCCAGAAAACATGATTTGGCTTTGTTGTGTTGGGGAGCGCGCCGCCTCTGGGATCCTTCGCGTAATTGGGATGAACAGTCAAAAGAAGAATACAAAAAATATGATGACAATTTTGATGAGGTGGCAAAAGCGTGGCGACGCGGAGTCGATAAATTGTGCAAAGAATATAAATTGCCAAACAATAAATTTCTGTTGTGGGGAACTTCAGCGGCCGCACAATACGCAATGAGAATCGCCATTAGATACCCTGAATACTTTAACTCCGTTTGTTTGCATATTCCCAGCAGTTTTGACAAACCTTCGGAAGGAGGGCGAAATATCCTGTGGTGCATAACAACAGGAGAAAGAGAGTCTGGGTATTCCCGTTCGATAAAATTCTTTAATGTGTGTAAGTCGTTGGGATATCCTATAATTTACAAAGCAATCCCGGGACTCGGGCATTCAAGTCATCGCGGCGCAAGAGAATTTGCAATAGATTTTTGCGAATATGCATATACCTCAAAATTGACCAAAGAACAATTTACCAATTCCCAATATTATGGGGATTTGGTACACCAGATTTATTATCCGAGTGCTAATGCGGGAAAAATCCCAGAGCCTTTCAAAGTAAATCTTCCAACAAAAGAAATCGCAGAAAAATGGAAGGGGATGTAATATATCGGTTTTTCTATAATGGATTTTGGAGGATCGATTGGGGTTTTGGTAATCCGAACAAGACAGCCGTATTAATTCTTCAGCTCGCATTCATATCTCTAGGTTTGATTGGTTCCAGAAAATGGGTAAAGTTAATTGGGATATTAACTTTTACAATAATGTCGATATGTTTGTTTCACACATTTTCAAGGGGTGCGCTTCTGGCATATGTTTTGAACCTATCTTTTATTGCCGTGTTTTTGCGCAAACGAATAAATCTCAAAACATGGATATTTATTTTTCTTTTGTTAATATGTTTTGTTTCGTACATATCCTACATAGGGTTGGTCAAAAGATGTACTGCATCAGATGATAAATCAGTATCAAATAGGTTGGAAATATGGTCGTACGTACCTCAAATGATATCGGATGCACCATACGGATGGGGTATTGGAAATTCCGGATCTGCCTACGTGAAATACTATCAACCCGAAAATAGAAGCGAAGAATACAGAACTTTGGTTAACAGTCATTTCACTTGGTTGGTTGAATTTGGATGGTTGAAACGCATCGCTTATGTATCTGCATGGTTAATCGTGCTATATGTATCATTTCCAAGGAAACGCAGACTCTCGGCTACAATTCCTTTTGTAATAATAAGTTCTTTTTTCATATGTGGATTTTTTAGTTCTATTGCTGAAGAAACGATTCTTTGGATGATTCCTGCGTGGTATGTGGCACTTTCATTTTACCAACGCTATAAATTCCGAAAATTAGTTGTAGTTCCATTTTTATTTATCGTATCTTTGGTTTCTGTTTTGTATTTTGCTTCAATATTGACATGGAAGTATTCATTTGGGTATTCGAGCATAATACGTTTAAAGAATGACGATTGTGTTTATATAGGAAATTCTAATAAAGTGAATTTGATTATCATTCCAGATGAAACTGTGTTGGGGAAACGAGCCTACATTAACAATTTGAAATCGTACGTCAAAAAAAGTGGCAATACAATTGCCATTTGTGCAAATGAGAAAAACATTATCTGTTCATCTGCCACTGATCCCATAATATTGGTGTTCGGCGGGAAGAATATAAATTTTTCAAGATTGTCTTCATTAAGTTCGAATATTCATATCATATGCCCCAATTTTTCCCCATCCATGATAACACTAGATACGTTGAAGAATATACAATATGTTTACATTGGAGAGTTGTCCAATGACCAAATATCCTGCGAATGGAACACTCGTAAACGTATAATTCAAATTGAATCAGTCGATAAATTCATTCCTGATATCGTATATTTCATCGAAACAATGCCAATATTTCGGAAATAACGAAATATCGAGGCATTCGATCGCAGGATTATTTCCTATAAACGCCGCAAAAAAGGCTAAAATAACGCATTTTTCATTGAAACTTCCTCGAATCAAATTCCCGAAACGACAATTCAATCCGAATTTTCAGATCGGTAGCCCGCTCAGATGTCTTCTTCGTAAACAAAATTCTTGCCAAATTAGGGAATGATTTTCCGCCAAATCAGGGAATTATTCCAAGCCAAATTGCGGAATTTGCTTGAAAATGATCAAGAAATTAGCTTAATATGACAAAAATAAATTAACTAAAATGGCTTATTTACAACGTGTTTGCGACAAATTGCTAGCTTCCGAATTAAAAGCATCCGGGGCCGTCTTGATAGAGGGGCAAAATGGTGTGGAAAGACTAGTACAGCTCAACAGGCGGCAAGAAGCTCGCTTTATATGCAAGATCCAGATAAAACATCATCGTATCTTGCAGCTGCCGATACAAAGCCATCACTTTTATTAAACGGAGAAACGCCCAAACTGATCGACGAATGGCAAATGGCTCCTGTTTTGTGGGATGCAGTGCGTTTTGAGGTCGATAAAAGAAATAAACCAGGGCAATTCATTCTAACAGGATCTGCAATTCCGAGTGATAATCTTGTCGCACATACGGGAACCGGAAGAATATCCAGACTTTTAATGAGACCGATGAGCCTTTGGGAATCGGGAGACTCAAATGGCTCAATTTCCCTAAAAGAATTATTTGATAAAAATACGGATATTTCAGCGACCAGCAATCTATCGATTGAAAAAATCGCCTTTCTAATATGCCGCGGAGGTTGGCCTGCATCAGTTTCACAGAAAAATGAAAGCGCGTTGAAGATGGCGACAAACTATGTCGAATCCGTAATAAATATGGATGTCCAACGGGTTGACGGCGTAGAAAAAAATCCCGAACGAGTCAGAATGTTGTTGCGTTCCCTAGCAAGAAATATCTCTACAATGGTTTCGGGACAAACCATAATGGCGGATATGGAATCCAACGATATCGGAATTTCTGAAAAAACATTGTCGTCATATTTAAATGCGTTAAGGCGAATTTTTGTTATAGAAGATACGCCTGCATGGATGCCGTCATTGCGTTCGAAGACGGCAATCAGAACATCGCCAAAACGAAACTTCGTGGATACTTCTATCGCAACCGCCGTAATGAGAACAAATCCGTCTGGACTGTTGAATGACTTCGAAACTTTCGGATTTATGTTTGAATCTCTTTGTACGAGAGACATGCGCATTTATGCCCAAGCAAACGACGGCGCAGTCTTCCACTACAGAGACAAAAATGATCTGGAATCTGATATGATAATAAGTCTACGAGACGGGCGGTGGGCTCCGATTGAGGTCAAACTCGGCAACAAACAAATTGATGAGGCTGCGAAAAATCTTCTTTCCCTGCAATCGAAAATTAATACCGAAAAAATGGGAAAACCGTCATTTCTTATGGTTGTTACGGGAGGAGAATTCGCCTATACGCGCGACGATGGAGTACTAGTAGTCCCGATTGGATGCCTAAAGGCATAATTACATAATATCTAACCCCGTCATTGCTATGCTTCAAACTTACACTGTGCTATAGAGTTTGGCAAGTTTTCGTTTGGGAGTTTGGCAAATTATTCGGTAATTAATTAATAAGTTATCATTAACAAAAAAACGGATAAGATGAAGATCAAATGTAAACTGATGCCTCTCGGTTCAAGCCTATGCGACGTTTTTCTGTTGCATCTCGCAATTAGCTCCAAGCAGTAATCAAAGCGTGTTGCACATTCCGGTAAGGGAATTTTGATACGGTAATCAGAAAGAATTTATCATTGCAAAGAACCTAAAAATTAGTATTGTCAAGCGGAAAATTTTAAATGGGAATCAGAACGCAGAAAATCGGAATAGATATATTCTCCGGAGCGGGAGGATTGAGTCTTGGCGCAATCGTGGCAGGAATAAGGGTTGTATGTGCCGTCGAAAAAGGATAAGTTCGCTGCGGAAACTTTTAGGGCAAACCATGAAGATGTCTTAGTTTTGGGAAAAGATATCAAGGAAATCTCCCCAAAATCTAAATGCAAACAAACTCCGTTCATAGTATTTGGCGGACCTCCGTGCCAAGGTTTCTCGCTTTCGAACACAAAGACAAGAAACGAGACAAATCAGAACAACTATCTCTTTCGGGAATTTGTCCGATTCGTATCGGACTTAAAGCCAGAATGGTTTCTGTTCGAAAATGTCGAGGGAATTGTCAGATACAGGAACGGAAATACCGTTAAAAAATAGAAAAATGCTTTCAGTCTTTGGGGTACACGACTAATCATCAAGTCTTGCATGCATCCGACTATGGGGTGCCACAGAACAGGAGTAGATTTATAATGGTCGGGAATAAAAATGGCATCAAATTTCAGTTCCCTCCGAAACAGAAAAAAAATAGTTACCGTCAGAGAGGCAATTGGAGACTTGCCAAAATTAGAAAACGGCGAAATGAGTAAGCGTAAAAAATATGTCGGTACACCGTCAAAATACGCCAAAGACAGACGCCAAGGATGCAAGTTTGCGACTCAGAATTTTGTATCAAAAAACAAGGACTATGTACTGGAACGCTACAAATACATAAAACCCGGCGAAAATTGGGAACGGAAATCTGAAACAGAATCATGCAGGTATGAAATAATCTCAAAAGACGAATGCGGAAATCCGCTGATGGTTGTATTCAAAAGGAATACAAACGACAAAGAAAAGCCTTTCGAGAACTTACTCATTTACGAAATAGAGTACTACAAATAGAGATAGTAATGAAGTCTTTTTATAATAATCCATATCTTCGGTTTTAGTGTTTTTATTCCGTTCATTTAGTAAAATAGACTCCGCAATTATTTTGATATTGTATGCATATATGAAAAAATAGTATTGACAAGCGTTCGTATGGTTGCCTATGCTGTCGGCAGTGAACGGAAATATTTTACAGGAGGTTTATTATGAAAAAGTCGGTAAAGTATTTGATGGGGACATTTCTGCTGTATGCAGGGATTTTTGTTTGTTCGGCTGGCGAAATTGAGCAGTTCATTTCGGAAACGATGGCGGAAAGGCGGGCGCAGAACGCGCGGGAAGCGGTGAATACCGAAGCAAAATCCGAGATTCAACAGATTGTCTTACCCGAAAGTAAGCTATCGGCAAAAACCAAGTCGTTAAAATCCCGCAGTTATAGATACGACAAAACGGGTAGGCTTGTTTCGGTTATATGCGAAGCCTGTCCCGAATTGAACGAAAGCTATGTTTACGACAAACAGGGCAATGTTCTTGAAAAACGGGTCGGCGACAAGGTATACACATACAAATACGACACCGCAAACCAGCTGGCTTTGATGGAGTCGGCAGAAGGTTTGCGCGAGTATATCTACGATATGGCGGGACGCTTGATTGAGGAAAAACTCAACGGCAAAACCGATGTAAAATACACCTACGGCTACTTGGACAAGGTTACGGAAGTAAACCGCAGGGGTAAAATCACAAAATTCGTATACGACGGAATGGGAATGTTGGCGTCTAAGATATCGTCAGACGGGAAAGTCGAAAACTGGATGTGGGACGGGTTGGCTTTGATACGTCGAGGGAATGATATTCACGTTAACGAACCGCATATTTCCGGCGGTGTCCCGATTGTGTCGAGAACGTCGAACGGAATACAATACCACGAAAGCGACTTTCTGGGAACAACACTTTGGTCTATTGATACCAAAGGAAATGTTGTATCGTTCCAAAACGACACAATTTTCGGCGACGGAACTATAAAAACAAACCGTTGCGCAAGATTTACGGGAAAACCTTATGACGAAGACTTACAGGCGTTTGTGTTTCCCTATCGCAATTACGACGAGAAATCCGCCCGTTGGCGTTCCTCAGATCCCGCTGGTTATCCGGATGGTGTTAATGGGCATTTCTATGCAGGTGTTCCTACAATGGGGTTGGACGTAATGGGAACGGCTTGGGGGGATTTGAATTTTGTTGAACATTTTTACTTTGGAAATAGTAGAGCTGTTAATTTAAGTGAAGCAGGATTGTCATCCGCTGTTGAAAACTCAGCCATTAACAAAGGTATAAAATCTCGTTTTGGAGATCAAATTCTTATGGCTGCTGAACAAACAGCTCCAGCAACGGGAGATTTCAGACAAACTTTTGCAAATAGTTATAATTTTGGTGATGTTCGTTTTTCCATAGGGAATGCATCTATGTATGGTTTTTTTGATGGAACAGTATCACTAGTTGAAACTCTAGATAATGGAATGGCATTGTATTCATATTCGGGGAATGCAACCATTAATTTTCTAGATACATTTACAGACCCGCTTTCCGTAATAGAGTATATATACGGGAGTTCAACTTCGCCGGATGTTCCATCCTGGCTTCTCGCCGCAGCTAATGTTGGCGGAAAGCCTTATGACATATACGGTAGTTTCACTTGGGCATACAAAGGAACATTTGAAAAATAGGCGAAAAATGAAAAAGTTATTTCTTTTCCCGATAGTTCTGCTTTTAATTTCATGCTCGAAAGAGCTGAACGTTTTATTACCCAACAACTATGTATGGGGTGGAGATAGGTATGGATGTGGAGATGTATCGTATATTGTAAATGAAAAAGCAAAAATGAAAATAGAGTACGTATTGGATATATTTGTAGAGCGCGATTTCGTTTATGGGTGTTTTGCCCCGCAATGTACTTCCGATAAATACTTTATACTAAATACCAGCACAAATATCTTGCAAAAATTTAACGATACAACAGATTATATCAAAGAATTGAAAAAGAAGAATCTTCCGTTCGGGTTTTTAGAACGTGCTGTTAACATACTTGAACTTAGAAAAGGGTATAAATCGGACTACTGGAATGCCAATCCGCATAATCAGTAGATGATTTTATCACCAAACGTATTAAAACAAGCATATTTTTAGAATTTTGTTATTGGAGAGTTTTTTAATGTAGAAAATGTATAGTATATAATAATATGAAAAAGATATTGTATGTTTTTGTTTGTTTTTTATGGGTTTCCTACTTGGGATATTCATCGGAAAAAGTTACAGGGACATCCTCTTTAAATGAAAGCGAAACGAAGGCTCTTAATCTGGCGACGGAGTTGTTTACAAAGTTGTCGGAAGATACGCCTTTTTCAAGAGCAGACGGGCAAAAGTTTTTTGGAGATATTAAAAACTTTTACGGATACACGATGTCATTCTACAAAAAGAATAACTTTATTTCGGTAAAAAGCGACAAAGGAAAATCTGTTGAAGTAATTCCGATAAAAGAACTTCCATCATTATCGTTTTTCGGCGAAACTTTGCGAATGTATAGAAATATTTTTATCGGAACAAGTTTTACTCCGGTATTTTCCGTTGAAAGACAGTTCTATTTGAATAAAGAAAAAGTAATTACATACTTCGATGAAGACACTGTTACCGTTGCTATTAAACCAAGCATAAATTCCGCAACAAGAATCTCCCTTTTGTATTCAATTCGCCATGGGTTCTTTTTGGAAGACATCGACGTAAACGGAATTCCGTTGTTTGTTTACTTAAAACTTGCAACCCCCGAAACTCCGACACGGATTTCGGCGGAATTTTTAGATTTGATGAAAAAACATCTTCTATTGCCTCAAGAAAAGAGAATGTAAATTCCACTAATTTAGTAAGCTGATTATTATATAAAAGCTAAACCTATTGAAGAGACGGCAAATGCCGTCTCTTCTTTTTTGTAACGCATGCAACTTTTTATCTTCTACATAACGAATGCTATTTCTCCAATATACCTCCTACTCCCAAATATTCTTTCCCTTTAACGTGCCGTCGGAATCCCACACATATTCCACGCCGCCGAGCAGTTTGTTTTTGGCGTCGAAAGTCTGGATTGTTTTCAGGCGGAAATTGTCGTCGTAGGTATAGGTGGATTTGTTGCCGTTGGGGAAGATTTTGCACGCCAGCATTTGGCTTTTCTTGTCGTATAGATAGCGGATTTTACCGACGCCGTCTATTTTCGCCTCCACGGGTCTGTCTAGCGCGTCGTATTTGTAGACGGCAACACTTCTTGTTTCCTCTTTCTTGTCCGCATTCTGGTAGGCATTCAGAATCTTTTTGCGTTTGCCTGTGCTTGTGTATTCCATAACGGAAACGCTCTGCGAACCGTCTGGATAGGTCAGGGATTTGCGGATTTGCCGCCCCAGAGCGTCGTATTTAAACTCCAATTTTGTCCCCGCGGAATTTATCGAGGCAATCCTGCCGTAGTCGTCGTAGGCGATGTCCGTAATTTGGTTTTTAGCGTATTTGCGCCCCACAACCCTGTCGAACTTGTCGTACGAAATCGAAATCGTCTGTTCCTGAGTCTTCTTCTCGGTGAGATTGCCGAACTTGTCGTATTTGTTTTCGATTGTCTGTCCGATGTGGTTTTCGTGGAAAACCATATCGCCGCGGGCGTCGTATTCGAATTTGACGTCGCTGCCGTCGGGCGCAACCCACCCAGTAAGTTCGCCGACGGGATTGTATTTGTACTGAATCGTGTCTTTGAGCGGATTTACCTCTTCGAGCAGTTTTCCGTCAAGGGAATAGGTCTTTTGCGATTGGGCGTTTTTGCTGTTTATTACCGACACATATTCCTTTTCGTCCCTGATTTCGCGTTCGACTTCAATCCACTTGCGTTTGTTGCGCGTGAGCATTTTCAACTGTCCCGACGGATAGTAGAAGTAGTCCCAGACGATTTTGCCGTTTTCGACAACCGTTTTTATCTGCGAATATTCGTCGTATTCGTATTTGACGGAATTGCCGTTCGAATAGCTCCGTTTCGAGATTCTGCCGAACTTGTCGTATTCCCACGCTATCCACATTTCCTCGGGGTAGTTGCGGCGGGTAATGCGCCCGAGCTCGTCGTAGGTGTAGATTTGGGAGGCGTTGTTTGCGTTCTTGTAGGAGGCAATCTGTTTGTCGCTTCCGTACGAGAAATTCGCGATGTTGCCGAGCGGGTCGGTAATCTTTTTGGGACGCATCGAATCGGCGTCGTATTCGTATTTCGTGGGAGGATAGTCGCCGTTTGTAATGGAAACGATTCTGTCTTGGTCGTCGTACTCGTATTTAACGGGTTTTTCTCCGCGTTTTACCATTTGCGAAATCCTGCCCTCTTCGTCGTAGTCGAGTTTTACGACGGCTTCGCCCTTGGGCGAAATCACCTCGCTTAGCTTGTTTGTAGCCTCGTTCTGGAAGCCGCGCCCCCATTGGACGGAATTCGACACGCCGCCCTTGTCGATTGTCGTAAGGCGGTTTGTTCTCGGGTTGAAAATCGTCTTGTCGGCGTTTCCGAGCAGATTTGCCTTCTGCATTACGATGCCCGCCTTCTCCTGCCCGAACGTGTACATATTTTCGGAGTCGGACATTAAAACGGGCTTGAATTTCGTATTATCCAAGTAATGTCTGCCGCCCGCTTCGAAATCCTTCAAGGATGTCGTCCAGACAAAATTCTCCCTGTCGGTGTTGGGATATGCAATCGAAGACAAAAGGCCGTCTCTGTATCGGAATTTTACTTCGCGTTCGGGAATATTAAACGGCTTCCAGCTTGCCAGCATTTCGGAGTCGCCTTCGTATGCGAACTTGTGCGAAATCGGCCCGATTTTAAGCGAAACGAGTCTGTTTAGGTCGTCGTATTTTGCGGAGAGTAGATTGTATACCGCCGTATCAGCGCGCTGTTCGATTCCCGTAATTCGGATTCCCTTGGTTTTGAAATACAATTTCCTGCCCGACGGCGCTTCGAGCGATTTCAACTCCCCCTTGTCGTAGGCGTATACGAAGCGGTCTTTCGATATTATGTAGATTCTGTCGGGCTCCTGTTTTGCGTTGCCCTTATATGCTATATACGGAGTTTTTATGCGGGTAGGTCTGTATCCGAGTATCGGATAGTTTTTGCTGTTCCATTTGAAGAAATATTCCTCGCCTCCGGGGGAAAGCCAAAATATGCCGCCGTTCATCGGTGCGACATACGATGTCAGTTGCGGAACCGTCCATTGCGAAAAATATTCGAGTTCTCCGAACGGGTATTTGGAAATGTTGTGCTCCAAATATATCGGGAATTTGAATTCGGGCGAACCCGACAGCATTCCTAGCCCCATACGTTTGTATAGTTGCCCGTCCAACCTCAACTGCCCGTTGTGCAGAACCGGAGATTCCCAAGAGGGAGTCGCAAATAGATTAAAACATATTACAATTGCCGACAGTATGCAACAAATCGCTCTCATATACAACATACTACAATTATATTTTATATTATCAAGAAAATTCCTTGACACTTTTGTACAAACATAGAATATGATGACCAGTTCCGCGATTATACGGCAAGGAGTACGTTATGAAACAATACATAAAAAACACATTGGGTATCCTTACAATTACACTCGCAGCCTCCGTTGCTGCTGCGGGCGAAATCGAGCAGTTTATTTCGGAAACGATGGCGGAAAGACGGGCGCAGAACGCGCGGGAAGCGGTGAATACCGAAGCAAAATCCGAGATTCAACAGATTGTCTTACCCGAAAGTAAGCTATCGGCAAAAACCAAGTCGTTAAAATCCCGCAGTTATAGATACGACAAAACGGGTAGGCTTGTTTCGGTTATATGCGAAGCCTGTCCCGAATTGAACGAAAGCTATGTTTACGACAAACAGGGCAATGTTCTTGAAAAACGGGTCGGCGACAAGGTATACACATACAAATACGACACCGCAAACCAGCTGGCTTTGATGGAGTCGGCAGAAGGTTTGCGCGAGTATATCTACGATATGGCGGGACGCTTGATTGAGGAAAAACTCAACGGCAAAACCGATGTAAAATACACCTACGGCTACTTGGACAAGGTTACGGAAGTAAACCGCAGGGGTAAAATCACAAAATTCGTATACGACGGAATGGGAATGTTGGCGTCTAAGATATCGTCAGACGGGAAAGTCGAAAACTGGATGTGGGACGGGTTGGCTTTGATACGTCGAGGGAATGATATTCACGTTAACGAACCGCATATTTCCGGCGGTGTCCCGATTGTGTCGAGAACGTCGAACGGAATACAATACCACGAAAGCGACTTTCTGGGAACAACACTTTGGTCTATTGATAGCAAAGGAAATGTTGTATCGTTCCAAAACGACACTATTTTTGGCGACGGAACGATAAAGACAAACCGCTGCGCAAGATTCACGGGTAAACCTTATGATGAAGACTTACAGGCGTTTGTATTCCCCTACCGCAATTACGACGAGAAATCCGCCCGTTGGCGTTCTGCCGACCCCGCTGGTTATCCCGATGGACTCAATCAGCATTTTTACGCAGCCATACCTACATTGGGGTTGGATGTTTTGGGATTGGATATTTGGCATTATAACGATCCATCTGGGGCGGCAGGAAACGGACATTCTGCATGGATTTGCGGTAACAATTCAAGCGGATACAGAGTGTACGATTACGGAAACAATTCATCTTCCGGTAGCGGGAGCGGAAGCGGTGTTGAACATACTGGGGTTAACATGAATGGCGAGACAGCATACGGAACACATGCAGAAGCGGAAGCCGCATTGCAGGAGAATCGTAGAACAAATGCAGGGCATGAATTTGGCAGAAAACAAACAATTTCTTCTACTGCGGGACAAGATGCGGCATTCAATGACACCGCTCAAAAATACGGGAATGAAGATTATGGGTTGTTAAATCACAACTGTTACCAGTTGGGAATTGCGGGAGTTGACGCGGCAAATAAGGCGGATCCGAATAATAAGATAGACATTGACAAATCTGTAATACCAAATAACGGGTTTAAAGGCAATCAAGAAAAAGGTTGGACGGAAAGGTAATTTATGCGTTATGTATTTTTTTATGTCCTAGTTGGTTTGATTTTTAACGGTGTATCACTGGCTATGGAACAACCACAATATGAAGGTGCAATAAAATTGGCATCAGAACTCCTTGAAAAAATAAAGGGAGAAAGTCCCGTTTCATTAAAGGAAGGGAATAAATTTTTTGGTCCCGTTGGACAAGTGCCATCGTTAAATGTGTTTTTGCTAGAGAAATTGGGATATTTAAATAATTACGGAACCCCGGTAAAAAAGCTACCGAAATATTCTCCTATCGGTGAGCTACTTAGAATGAACAAATCCCTAATATTGCCAGACGGAAGTTATAACGAGATTTCCTTTTTCCCCGCAAATAGATGGAGTAAAAACAAGAATCAAGTTTTTCAACGAAATTCAAAGGAAACAATTTATGTATTTGTGCGAATGCGAATGCATATAAATGAGATATCAAATCAAAATGAAAGAATCATTTGCTTGGAATATAATGTAGAAGGAAAATTCTTTTCGGATTTGAGTATTACAGTAAACGGTAAATCAATATTGTCGGAATTGGGATTTTCCATATCCGACGGCAAATACGGATACCCAATAATCGAAATCGCAAATAATACTTTAAACGAAATAAAACAAAAAATGTAACACGGGAGTGTAGCCGAGCGTATTCCCAAGATTGCAAATGATGGTTTGAAAGTTAGAACTTTCTGTTTTGCTATAGCATGAATTGATTCATTCAACACAATATGACGAAGGAAGATTCGACAACACAATGGAAGGGGGTATCGAACGATCCGAAATAGAAGCGTGTCGAGAAACAAACAGAGTGTTACTGGAAGGGAAAGCTAATAATTATACGGGAGTAATGAATACAACTGTTAGAGAGTCAGCATCTGGAGCCCGCCTACCAGATAGTGCAATAAATCCAATCCCGAGAACAAAATGAAAAAAATATTATTAATATATATACTTACTTCGGTTATCGCAAATTTTGCTCTTGCAAAATTAAGCATAGAGATTCCCGAAAAAATGTATGCTTCGATAGAAAAAGTACCTATTTTGCATGAAACAAAACAGGTTAGTAATAAAGTCGTTGAAAGAGATAAACAAGTTGTAACCTATTTTCTTGATTATTTATATTCCAAAAATGCGTATATAAAGAACAAGATTTCAGGTATGGTCAATTCGGCAATAGAGCCAAATGAAAATATAATTTATAGTTTTCTCAGAATATGTCCTGATTCGGCTGAGTATGATTATTATATTCTTACAGACAAAAAGCTAATAAACGCTACCGTTTCTCCGTTTTTGGACGGGAAGGACAACAATTATTTTGTTGTTTTCAATTACAGGACGCACAAAAAAAGAGAATTTAAATTGCTAACCTCCCAGCTTGAAGAATTGAGAACTTATAAAGGCTGGATTTCTCCGAGAGGGGGAACTGCCATACAATTTCTTTTCTTCTCCGTATATCAAAACAACATTCCCATTAATACGTTTGTATTATATGGAGATTTCGATAATGGCGCACCCGACATTGAAAAAGTATATCAAACATGCTACGATTTTACATCGGTATTACATCAATCCAGAGTGAAAGATTATTTCAAGTATAAGCTTGATAAATCCAAAGCGGCTTCCCACTAAGTCAAAATCAAATATATCATGTCTTCTTGTTTGTTCAAAACGGGAATACTTTCGGTAGCGTTAACGGCTGCGGTTTGTTATGGCTCACCTCTTCGCAAATGGACGAACACCGAAGGTAGATCGTTTTCGGGAACGATAGTCGATTGCGACGGTGAAACAGCGAAATACAAGGTATTCGGGCGCAACAAGCTTGTTGAAATTCCGCTTTCGCAATTGTGTCCCGCAGACAGGCGCATTGCGGTGATTGAAGCCTACAAGCCGAAATACGAAGCCGCCCTAAGGCATCTGAAAAGCGAGGCAGCCAAAACGTCGAAAGACGTTTTTCTAAGCAGGGAACACATTCCGTATCTAAACGACATCGGAATGTATCTAAAGGAAATCGTGAAGCCCGTTGCGGAGAAGTTCAAGCCCGAGGGGGAATTCGACGATGCGGACGACTATTGGGTTCGCGTCCATTCGGGAATGGTCTATTTTGCGACGACTTGGCTGGAGGAACTTTCAAACCAAGGTGAAATGCTAAAAACTGGCGAAGCGCGTCCGCCGAAGCTGAAAGACACCCTTCGGCACATAGGCGATTTCTACGAATTTTTCGCCGAAACACACGCGGGTAAAAACTATTTCAAAGGCAGGCTCGGGCGGCAATTCCCCGTAAAATTTAAGCCCAAGAACTATATTCACGACAACCAACCATACCACTACTGGGTTTATCTTCCGCAAAAATACGGCAAAGAGCCGCTGCCGCTCGTGTTCTTTTTGTGCGGCATAGGCGAATTCGGGACAAGTCTCGACGCCGTCCTGACAAACGACCTGCCCAAGCTTCTCGAAACGCGGAAAGACTATCCGTTTGTCGTGATCTCGCCGCAGGACAACGACAGAGTTTCGCGTCCGCCATATTTCAACGAAATCCTCGCCGACGCGAAACGCCGCTTTAAGATAGACGAAGACAGAATTATCGGGACTGGGCTGAGTTCGGGCGGCACCGGAATTTGGCGTTGGGCGTTGAACAACCCCGATGTCTTTGCGGGCATAGTTCCCGTCTGTGCCGTAATGCCGTTGGAGGAAATCAAACAATTAAAGGATATGCCCGTTTGGATATTCAACAACGAATACGACAAGGTTTGGATTCAGGAAATCGCCATAGCGAATATGAAGGGCAACCCGAATTTCAAGTATACCATATTTGCGGGCGCAAAAGGCCACGACGCTTGGAGCAAGGCGTACAGCGTAAAAGGCTTGGAGGAGTGGATGTCGAAACTCGACAGAAAAAACAACGTCGACAACACTTCTAGCGTTCTTGCGCAATACAAAACCGAAAACAAGCTCACGCTCCCGCAGGTTAAGGTCGAAAAGGGGCAAAACTACCTTACGCTCGCGTTCGACCCCACGGCGAAAAACGGCAAATACGCGGCCATTTTAAACGCCCATTCCTCGCGCTACGGTTCGCTTCACGATTCGTATTTATACGATGCTCTTAGCGCAATCTACCAATTCCAGCATTTCGAGATGAAGCAGCCGGCAACACCGTGCCCCGTCCGTTTCATAAACGTAAAAAAGCCCGACGAATACACCTTTGCGATTCCGATAAAAAACTTCCAGAAAGTCGATATAAAGCCGCCGTTTGAAGTAAGGGACTTGCCGTCGTATAAATGTTACAGCGCGTATTTTGTCTCCGAAACCGAAGAACCGTCGGCGGCGTTCAACAGGCTGCGGCGCATGGCAACCGAGGCGGGATATTCGCTGACGGGGCAGGACAGAATTGTCTACCTGCAAATGCTTTTCTCAGACCGCAACATTTACGAACTGCAAGTGGGAATCAGGTAATGGAGGGAATTTTCTATTTCGGCGACCAGTTGCGGTGGAATTTGGGATTCGAAACCCCGAATATCGCGGGCGCACTTGTTGCCGTAGCGATTGCGTTTCTTTTGCCGTTTACCTCCAACATCCCCGATAAAATACGGCGGCGATTTGCGTTTGCCGTTTTGTTCGCCGTAGAAATTTTGCTATGGGTTGTCTTGGCAAAAACATATTCGCGCGGCGCGCTTGTCGCCGCGGGCTTTTGTTTCGTATGTTGCAATGCGTTTATGCTTTCCCGAACCGAAAACAAATGCAGGATTTTGGGAATTGCATTGACAAAGACGGTTGCGGTATCGGCAATTTTGCTTTATACGGGTTTTGCGAACAGAATATCTCCCGAATATATCAACAACGACGGCTCGACTTCCGGAAGAATTGCGCTTTGGACGGGAGGACTTAAAATGGTTGCACAAGCTCCCGTCTGCGGCTGGGGCTCGGACAAGTCGGGCGAAGAATACATAAACTGGTATCAGGATTTTTCCGACGAACGCAAATATGCTGGAATGGTGAACAGCTACCTACATATCGCGGTAGAACGCGGATTGCCCGCTTTGTTTGCCGCGCTTTCGATTCTTGCGTTTTTGTTTTTTGCCGATTTCCGCTTGTGGCGAAAGAACGGAGATTTGTTTGCGCTTGCGTTGGGGCTGGCATTGTTGTCGCTATGCGTTTCGAATATTTTCAGCACGCTGTGGATAGTTTCGTCAATCCGATATACGGGAATAACCATTGCCGCAGTTTCCGTAATTTACGCGATTTTTAAAGGGCGGAAAATTTTGGCTTTTGCGAAAATTGCAATACTTTCAATCGTCTCTGCTGCTTCAATTTGTATGTGCCTGTATCTTGCGGGACTTGCCCTGAAACCGAAGTTTATTTCAAAACATTCGGACCACATAACACTTACACCCGACAGGCCGACCGACAAGTGTATCGCCGTAATAGCCGATAACGGTACATTTGGCAAATACTTCGGCAAAATACTTCGCAAAGCCTATGTAAAGGCAACCCCCGAAACCGTTTTGGATATATACTACGAAATTCCCGAAAATACGAAAGGATACGACAAATTCATCGTTACGGGGAAATTCGCCCAAACCTTCCAGCCGCCGACATCGGCGAAAATAGTCTACATAAATCCAATCGGCAATCCGCCGCCCCCAAGCAACCTAACCAACGCGATAATCTACCTCCCGCGCTTCGACATCTACAACCAAAACACAAAATGGATAAACGCCGCAAGAAAGGCTAAAATAACGCATTCTTTCATCGAAACCTCCTCCAATCAAATTCCCGAGAAGACAATTCAATCCGAGATTTCAAATCGATAGACCTTTTCGCAGGCTGGTCTGAAAAGGGGATTTTCGGATACGTGGGGAACTATGTTTTTCGAAATAGAACGCATTGTCAACGCCAAACGCCCGAAGGCGTTCCTTCTGGGAAACGTCAAACAGCTGAAGGGACACGACAAAGGAAGAACGCTCGGCGTAATTACGGAACACCTGGGGCGGGCGGGATATACCGTAGACTATGCGGTTCTGAGGGCGGCGGATTTCGGGGTGCCGCAAAACCGCGAACGGATATACATTGTCGGGTTCGACAAACGAAGGTTCGGACTGTCCGACGGCTTCCGTTTCGAATTTCCCGTTCCGCCCAAGACAAAAACGCGGCTGGGCGACATTCTGGAATCTTCAGTCGATCCGAAATATACGATTAGCGACAAACTGTACGAAGGGCACCTGCGGCGTAAAAGGGAACATTTGGAAAAGGGAAACGGCTTCGGATTTTCGCTTTTCGACGCGGACTCGCCCTACACAAGCACAATAAGCGCAAGATACTACAAGGACGGAAGCGAAATTCTCGTCGACCAGGACAAAGCGAAAAATCCGAGAAAGTTGACACCGAGGGAATGTGCCAGACTTCAGGGATTTCCCGAGAACTTCATAATTCCCGTATCCGACACGCAGGCCTACAAGCAGTTCGGTAATTCCGTGGCAGTCCCCGTCGTAAGAGCCGTGGCAAAACGCATTGTAGGCACCCTGAAAACGCTCGAAAATTTGAAATAGCCAATACCCCTATTTCAAACAGTATTCAAGCGAACGGAAACTTTGCCGCAATACGAGCGGACACGATTTTCATCCGAGCCTTTTCAATATACGTCCTATTTGTGCTTTGGGCGATTTTTTAAGCGAACACTCCCGTATGCGGACTACCTTGTACCCCAAAAGTCCGAGTTGCGCGTAACTTTTTTGTCGCGCTTTACATTTGTTTCGATTTTATTGCGCCAAAACGCCTTGTGGGTTTTCGGCAAGTGGCTTTTGTCGTAAATTCGGCATCCGTGCCAAAAGCATCCGTCCACGAATACGGCAACCCTGTATTTCGGGAAAACGAAATCAGGATGCCCCATCAACTTGGAGTTGCGGCGCCATCCGGCGATTCCGTATTCCCGAAACAACGCAACAAGCCTAAGTTCCGTACTTTTGTTTCCCTTTGAACGGATCTTGGCCATCATTTCAGAGCGCTTCTTCTTCGACACGGTATCCATCGTCTTTTTTGTAATATTATATGGAAATTCAAAAACAATTCGCTATAATGATAGACAATTTAAAATAAGATATCAATCGACGAATTTATGCAACAGAATAAGCATCAGAAAAAATCCGAAATATTTGCAATCGACTTATTTTGCGGAGCGGGCGGTCTGACGAAAGGTTTGGAACAAGCCGGAATAAAGGTTCTTGCGGGGATCGACATAGACAAAGCCTGCAAATACCCGTATGAAGAAAACAACGGTTCAATCTACATTCAAAAGGATATATCGGAAATCAAAGCGGAGGAATTGGCGAAACTGTATCCGAAAAACTCGGTTAAAGTTCTGGTAGGATGTGCCCCCTGCCAACCGTTTTCCACATATTCAAACCGTTACGATATGAAACGCGACAACAAGTGGACACTGTTGTCCCAATTCGAACGATTGGTTGAGGAAATTCGACCGGACGTAGTAAGTATGGAAAACGTTCCCAAACTGAAACACAAAACAGTCTTTGCCGATTTCGTAAAAACTTTGAGAGAGATGGAATACTCCGTATCATATGGACTCGTAAATTGCGAAGATTACGGAGTTCCTCAGACGCGAAAACGCTTGGTCCTTCTGGCTTCGAAGTTCGGGGATATAAAACTAATCGAACCTACAAATGCAAAAAATAGAACCACGGTTCGGGACGTTATATCGGATTTACCAAAAATAAAAGCCGGAGAAACGGATCCCGACGACAAACTACATTCGTCGAACAATCTTTCCCCGTTAAATCTCAAGCGAATACGCGCGTCAAAAGAAGGCGGAACATGGAGAGATTGGCCGCAGGAACTACTCGCGGAATGCCACAAAAAGCGTTCCGGAGCATCTTTCCACGCAGTATACGGAAGAATGAGTTGGGATAAGCCGTCGCCGACAATTACAACGCAATGTACCGGATTCGGGAACGGGAGATTCGGACATCCCGAACAGGACAGGGCAATTTCGCTTCGCGAAGCCGCAATACTGCAAACATTTCCCAAAAGTTATAAATTCATAGATCCGAAATCGGAGTACATAAAAAACGATATTTCCAGAATGATCGGCAATGCCGTGCCGGTAAGACTCGGCGAGGTAATAGGAATTTCAATCATAAAACATATAAAAAACATATAACATGGAAGAAAAGAAATATCGACTGAATATAGACCCAAGAATTTTGGAACTTTTGGGTCCGAATTTGTATACAAACATTTATTACATCTTGGCGGAATTGATCGCAAACGCATATGATGCGGACGCCAATAATGTATATATAATTTCCGATAAAGACTCCATTATTGTCGAAGACGACGGAATCGGAATGTCTTACAAGAAAAAGGAAGTCGATAAATTTTTAAGAGTTGCGGCAATCTCGAGAACGAACGATTCGGATTCTTTTTCTTCAAAATATCATCGGGCAAAAATGGGGCGAAAAGGTGTTGGTAAATTGGCGGCACTTTCAATTTCGGAAAATGTAGAAATCATGACTGTTTCAAATGGGGAAAAATCCGGATTTATTCTATCCAGACATCCCAATGAAAACAACGAATTAACTCCAATTCCAGACGCAGATATAAAATTCCGTAAAATTTCCTCTCACGGGACTGCTATTGTAATGAAAAATCCACAATACAGGCTTCACAACACATTGGACGCTATAAAGCATAACCTAACTAAAATATTTCCGTTGGTTAGTAACGACTTCAAAATCCACATTACAATAGGAACTCAAAACATAGAGATAAGTGATTTCGATAAAAATATCATGGACGATCTATGTTCAATAATAACTTTAGGAGACAGGTTTAAAGATCTTTCAAATTTGGTTCCTTCCATATATCCCGATAAAAAAAACGAATTGATAATATCGCGACCTGCAAAGGAAATTTCGGCTACGTTGAAAGACAACAATGGAGACGAACATGAATATACAGTAAAAATTGAAGGTTGGATTGGTACGTACAAAACCACAAGAGGACGAAAACTCAAACCAAGCGATTTCCCCGACAATTTTATATCCCTTTTTGCAAACAACAAAATGGGCGAGTTTAATATTCTCCCGTCTGTAGGACAAAACAAACTCGCTGAAGTATATGTTGTTGGACAACTACATGTAGATATTTTCGAATTATCAGAACTTCCAGATATGGCTCTCAGCAACAGACAGGGATACAAATCGGACGATGAAAGATACATATTGGTTCGTGATTACATCAGAAACGAACTCCTCCCAGAAGTCTTAAAGCAAAGATTGACATATACAGATCGCCGGAAAAAGGACAAAGAAGAACAAAACGAAAAGAAAATGTTGGAAAACGAAAAAAAGCTGAAGGAAGAAGTGGACAAATTCCGAGAGGCTGCCATCCAAACAGCAGTTAAAGAAATCTCAAAGTTCGGAAATTCTCCCACACAAAATAATATGGAGACGGCCATAAAAAACTCGTTCAATGTTAACGCCCCCAAACTTGGAATAAAAGGTATCGTTGATTCTCAGAAGAAAAAGATTTTGATAAGTCAAACCGAACCCGACAAACCCGTTGCGGATATCCTATACCAAATGTTGATATATAACGGAATCCCGAGCGAAGATATACTGTATTCAAACTGCGACGATGAAGCTGCGCGTATTCCGGAAGGAGAAAAGATATACGAATATTTGAGAAAATTCTTTGTGGATACATATTCAACCCAAAAAATATATGTATTATTTGTCACAAGTATGAATACAAGAAATTCTTGGGGCGCAATAACAGAAGTCGGTGCAGCTTGGATTACGCAAATTAAACATAAAATATTCAATGTACATCCCTTTCGTCCCGAACATCCGTTGGACGATGAATCGGAATGGCAGATAACAAACAGAGATGATAAAGGCGACCTTTCCCTGACAAGAAAAGAAGCCGACAAATTTTGTGTAAAAATCGAAAATGTATGTAAGGACCTAGGATACAAAAATAAAACAAGGTCGGAAAATATATCGCGACTAGGAACGTTGATAGCTGTCGTGTAATATGAGTTACGTTCTAACTCATAGTAGTTTGCCTATAAGCGCGATGATGGAGTTCAAGTGATTCCGATTGCTGCTTAATGTAATAGAAAAGACGTGATTCAAATACAATTAATATTTTATTTTTAATTTTAACCATATCGCAATTATGAATAAATTAATACAAAAGATAACCCAATTTAGTAGAAGTCTGTGGATAGATTACGAAATTAAAGAATGGTATGGAATCGATTTATTTCAAAATCTAGAATTTTTGGAGCACTTTTTAAAATGGGCAAACCAATACCAACGTTACCTCTATAAAACATGTAGCGAAAATTATTCAAATAGGAAGGATCTTTTAGACGCACTAAAGTTTAATAAACTTCCAGAGATTGAACAGCTTATGGTTTCTTTTAAATCCTATTCTAGGCTAAAAAAACAACCGATTATGGAGGAAATTGTATTAGATGGTAGTTTAAAATGGATAAATAGGAACTTCTTAGAGCTATTTTTACAAACTTATGATTTAATTACAATCAAGCAAGCAGCCATTAGATGGTCAATGAAAGATGATGATTTTCTTAACATTATGGAAAATTACATTCCGCAAGACCAATATTTAATGCCATATACGCATATTTTCTCAATACAAAGATTGAACCTAATTTGGGCTAATTTACGAACCCAATTTAAATATAAAGCAATAGGTGGAAATTATATGACATTCTTAAATCGATTGCATGAATTTTTTTACAAAAAATTCGGACTAAAAATAGAAAATATTTATTGTGAAACTTCATTAAAATTAAGAGATAACCCTACGTTATTAGCAACGGCATACGATATACTTTCCGGAGCTCCGATGAACATGAAATATGAGATTGCGTTTAATAACGAAAAACCGTTGAGGCTTCCTCCGGATAAATTTTCATGGATTACTTGGGCGAGACACGAAAAAGAGGTTGCTCCTTATTGTTTACTAACACATTTTGAATTGCCAAAAACTGAGAAGAGCAAATTAAAATCATGAGCTTTCTTTTTTTTAACGAAACGTTTTCCTGCATTCTCAAGAATCTATTACCTTCGGGGAAAACAGGGGGGACGGAAACAAAAACATTCCCATTTGCAAAAAAAATAGAAAAAATTTCTGAAAATGACTTCATTTCCGAATGGATTGCAAGAAATATTCCCAAGGATGATCTTGTGAATTATTTACCGTATGATAACTTCATATTTATTGCTCGTATAGATTATAAAGAACAACAATTGCATTATGCAAACTTGCAAGCATTTATCTTGGATCACCCCGATCACGACAAAAGAAGTTTCGCTAATATATATGACTGCGATATAGATATAAAAATAAACAATTACATCTTCTACTATAGACTAGACTTTGATATAGACAAGCCCGGAAGCACATTTGATCATCCATATCCGCATATACATACTAGGCAGAACGATATCCCAAGAATGCAGTTTTCAATGGATCCAGATATATTCCTTCCAATAACTTTCTTGGAGTTTTTATACTTAAACCATTACAAAGCAGAGTGGAATTTTTGGAAGGGAAATCTCGATAGGGATAATCCTGTCCCAAACAACATTATAGATACTTACAAATCTGCAGATACAAATGAAAGAAGTAAAATAATTCAAAATTACAAGAAATTAACGGATCAAATGTATAAAGAAAAATCAAGTAATTTTACCTACAGAAAAAACCAAATTCCAAAGCTACGAAACGACTATGCTGAATTTTATTACGCAAATAAATTATGATCAATGATCGTAATCATTCCAATGTGTTAAGTTTAGCCTATAGGTGTTTAAGTTCAATTCCCCACCCCAGCTTTAATGCGGCGCGGAACGGGTTTTTGACTGTTCCGCGTTTTTTGTTTTTAGAAATATTCGGTTGTTATGTTCGCCTTTTAAATGTAATGTATATGAAAAAATTTTTCTGTTGTAATAGGTGAAAAAGTTAAACATGGCATTTACTCGTCTGTCGTGGTGTATGACAAGCAAATGGGAAAACTTTACTTGGTGATGGCGTCGGACTTTGGAGGGTAATTTTATTCTTGTTTATGGGATATTTTTGAAGAGGGATTGGTGTTGTAGTGTGGCATTATGGCGCAAAAAAAATTCGGGCGGGAGTGTGTGGGCTCTCGTCCGAATTTTGTTTTATGGTGGGTATATATTATTATTTGATTTTGATTAAGTAGGTCGAGAATGGAGCCATATGCAGCACCTTATCGGCGGTGAGTTTTGTGTTGATTTCGGTGAAGATATAATCGCGGTCGATGACGATGACCGATTCAGGTTCGCCCTCGAAATCGAGTTTTATATTTCTGCCGCCCGAAGTGTAATTGGATATCAGGATTGCCTTATTGCGTTTGTCGGCGTCGGTTGCGGCGCAGATAAACAGGCTATGTTTTTGCAGGTTCGGGGTCTGGACGCAATCGCCGAGCTGGTAGAGGTAGTTGAATGCCTTGAAGGCGAAGAATGTTCTTGTGTAGGTCAACGCGGGGAACTCGAACAAGCCGCAATAGGCGCGTGTGGGGGTGGCGTCGTAATACATAGCCTTGTCGACTCTGCCGCGCTGCATTACGCAGAAGGCGGCGGCGCACATAGACGCGCCGACGTTGTTGCGGAGCTCGGGCTTGCGGGCGTCGAGCGAATAATTCCACTCGTCGAAGATGCTTTCGGTTTTGGTGAGTCCGGCGGCGTCGAGTTTATTGCGGACGTATTCGGAATGGACTCCGATTTCAAGGGGCTGGTCGGAATACAAGTGCCAAGAGAAGAAGTCGAGCGGGGCGGGGTCGTTTTTGTCGGAGGCGATTTTTATCAAGTCGTCGAACCATTCGAGCACGCCGAGCCCGCGCGAAGGGTCGTCTTGCGGTTTGCGCGTTAGGCTGAAAAATCCGCAATGTCCGAATCCGCCGATTTTCAAATGCGGGAATTTTCCCTTCAAGTATTTTGCGGCGGTTTTGTAGAAATCGAGAAACTCCTGGCGCGTGCCCTTCCACATCATTTTATTTTCGGGTTCGTTCCAGATTTCCCAATACTGGATATCGTATTTGACGCCGTTTGCCCAGCCCTGTGTGTAGTGTTTGATTATGCCCTCGCAGATTTTCGCCCATTTGAGGTAGTCTTTGGGCGGGAATATGCGGTATGCCTTGATGTGGTGGTTGTTTTCGATTGTGACGCCCAAGCGGTAGAAGATTTTTGTATTGGTTTTTTCAAGCCCTTTGAGGTAGGCGTCGGTAAAGGTGAAGTCGTATGAAGCGGGGTCTTCGGGGTCGGCGTCGAAGTTGCGGAAGATATTGGGAACGTCGATATAGACGTTGCCGCCGAATCTGCCCGAAGTGTCGTGGGTGCGCATAAAGGGGAAGCCAGCCTCGCGGAACTCGGGGTAATCGGCGTTGTGGCGGATTGGCGAATTGTTTACGCCGTGAAGCGGCTTGATTTTTCCGCAGGTTTTATTCCAGTCGATTTTTGCCGAGAGTTTCGCGTAGGAGGTATTTGAGACTTTCATCGCCATTGCGTAGTAGTCTATCTCGGGCTTTTTGTCCTGTTTTGCGGTGTCGGCGGCGAATGCGCAAAGCGCGAGCACCGAAGCGCACGACGCCAGAAGGGTTTTTAGAAGGGCTTTATTCATCATATATTTTCCGTTTTTTGTGAGATTTTTGTTAGATGCCGAATTTTCACGTTTCCTTAGAAGGGCAACGCGTCAATATTCTCTATGTTATTGTGTGTGAAGTCAAGGCAATAACGCCGAAGTGTGTTTATGTCGGCGCGGGAGAAATGGTGTCGGGGCGGGAAGTTTGTGTTTGGAAAATCGGATTTAGAACGGGAGTAATGGCGCAAAAAAAAGCCCGCAAGCGTGAATGTCTGCGGGCTTTTTTAACCGTGCTCGAAGGGGGACTCGAACCCCCATGCAAGCGAATGCACATGAACCTGAATCATGCGTGTCTACCAATTTCACCATTCGAGCGTAGGTTATATTGGGGTGCGCCGATTCTACATCGACGCATTGTTTTTAGGTTTAATATTTTTGCGGGATAGTCAACAAAAATATGTTTTAAATATCCTGTTTCAATGTTTCCGCGTAGATTTCGGCAACGTGTTTTACCTGTGTGCGGGATTTTCGTGCCGCTAACATGTTTGTTATTTGCATCATACAGGCGGGGCAGCCCGCAGCGACGATGTCGGCGCGGCTACGTTCGATGTTCTCAGCCTTGTGTATTCCGATTTTTTTCGAGAGGTCATAATGGGTGAGGGTGAAGCTGCCGCCGCAACCGCAACAGCTGTCGGGGGAATCCATTTCGACTAATTGGTAGTTCTTATTTAATTGTATCAATCGTCGCGGTTCCTGCGATATGCCGAGAGCCTTTTTAAGGTGGCAGGAATCGTGATAGGTGATAATCCGCTTGGGGGAAGTTGTCTGCTCGGGGGCGGTGGTGTCGTCCGATGCGTGTTCGTCGACGCGCAGGACATTTATGAGAAAATCGCTGATGTCCATTGTGCGCGAGCCGATTGACGCCGCCTGTTTTGCCGCCTCGGGGGTGTAGGCATACTCGCTCCAAAATTTTTTGACGGTTTCGGTGCACGAGGCGCAGGCTGTTATAAAATAATCGAATTTGACATTTTTTAGCAGGGAAAGGTTTTGTTTTAGCATTGTATTGAATGCGTCGGCGTCGCCCGAAGCGAGGGCGGGGATTCCGCAACACGACATATTTTTGGGGATTTTAACTCCCAATCCGTGGTGTTTGAGGATTTTTACGCAAGCCTCGGTTGTTGAAACGTAGAGTTTGTCGCCCATACAGCCCGGGAAGAAAAGCACTGTCGGCTTGTCGGGTGTGGCGGGTTTGATGTCGATTGCGCCGTATTTATCGGAGAATGTTTTGGACGGGAGTTGGGGTATGTGTCGGCTGCCGACCGCGGGGGTGAGCAGGGGACTATGGCAGGTGTGCTGCGGGTTGTGTTCGTCGCGCAAAATCAATTTTGCAAGAGGGGTGAATTTTGCGAGGAATGCGAAGAGTTTGGGGCGGCACAAAAGCCTGCGGAAGACCAGTTTTTTGACGGGCGGCAAGCCCATATATTCGGCGCAGACGATGCGCGCTTGCATAAAAATGTCGAGGATTTTCACGCCCGAAGGGCACGCCGTCTGGCATGAGCCGCACAGCAGACAGCGGTCGAGCCGTTTGCGCGCGCCGTCGGCGTCGGCGAGGATTTCGTTTGCAAGGTTCGAAATCAGGGCGATTTTTCCGCGGGCTACGTCGCCCTCAGCCAACGACTCCGCGAAGACGGGGCACACCGACTGGCACGTTCCGCAACGCATGCATTTTACGAGTTTGTCGTCCAGTTCGCGCAAAGACTGCGCCATTTTCAGCATATTCATGGTCTTTTCGGTGTTAGAGGGCGGTTATTTTCGATGGGTTGAAGAGCCCTTTTGGATCGATTGCGCGGCGGACGTTTTTGGAAAATTCTATTGTGGCGCGGTTTGTTTCGAGTTCGAGCCACTTCGATTTTGCCGTTCCCGTGCCGTGTTCGCCCGAGAGTGTGCCGCCGAGCGAAATACAGCGGTTGAAGAGTTCGTCGATTGCCGCCTCGACGCGCGCGAACTCGCGTTTATCGCGGCGGTCGCAGAGGATTGACGGGTGGAGATTACCGTCGCCCGCGTGTCCGAATGTGCCGATGAAGAGGTTGTATTTCGCGGCGATGTCGTTTATGGCGCGCACCATTTCGGGGATTTTCGAACGCGGCACAGTGGCGTCTTCGAGGACGATTGTCGGGCGGAAGCGGGCGAGCGCGGGCAATGCTTTGCGACGCGCCTGCCAGAGGCGGCTTTTTTCGTCGGCGTTTTTGGCGACGGCGATTGAGGCGGCGTTATGGGCTTTGAGTTTCGCCTCGACTGTTGCGGCGTCGTCGGCGACCTGCGCGGGGTGTCCGTCGACTTCGATTAGCAATATCGCCTCGGCGTCGCGCGGAAGTCCGATTTTTTCGCTGTCCTCCACGAGATTGACGGTTTTTTTGTCCATCATTTCGAGTGTGCAGGGCAGCACGTGCGCGGCGATGATGTCGGCGACCGCCTCGGCGGCATCGTCGATTGTCGGGAAGACCGCCATCATTGCCTTCGAGGATTTCGGCGGAGGAACGAGTTTGAGTATCGCCTTGGCGATTGTTCCTAGCGTGCCCTCCGAGCCTATCATGAGCCCCGCGAGGTTGAAGCCCGTGGCGCATTTTACGGTGCGCGAACCCGTCTTGATTGTGTCGCCGCGGTTGTCGAAAAATTCAAGCCCCATAACGTAATCCTTTGTGACGCCGTATTTGAGCCCGCGCAGGCCGCCCGCGTTTTCGGCGATGTTTCCGCCGAGCGTGGAGACCGCCTGCGAACCCGGGTCGGGCGGGTAGAAGAGTCCCTGTGTTGCAACGGCGTTTGCGAAGTTAGCCGTTACAACGCCAGGTTCAACGACTGCATACATATCTGCGGTGTTGATTTCCAAAATCCTGTTGAGGCGTTGGGTTAGCACGACGATTGAGTCTTCCGAATCCGGAATTGTGCCGCCCGCAAGGTTTGTGCCCGCGCCGCGCGTCGTGATTTTTACGCCGTGGCGGTAGGCGAGGGCGATTGTCTGCCCCAGCTCTTCGGTTGTTCGCGGCTGGACGGCGAATGCAGGCACGACAGGCGGTAAAACCGCGGCGTCGTATGAATATGCGTGTCGGTCGCTTTCCGAGGCGAAGACATTTTCCGCCCCTACTATTTTTTCGAATTCCTTATATAATTTTCCCATAAATAAAAAATAAAAATGAAGTTGACGGCGAATTTATTTTATACGGAAATTTCGGCAACATTAAAATTTTACAAAGTTGCGGCGGGCGGAAGTGCGGAAACTGATGGCAGATGTATAACTACGGTTGTATGTTGCGCCTCCAACGGGAATGTATGCGGCGGTGTCGGGGTGAAAAAAGCGGATGATATGAAAATAAAAAACCCTCCGCGATTGGAGGGTTTTGTTGTATGCGCAAAACGCAAAATGTTTTTTGTGTTGCAGATGGAGGTTATTCGCCCTTTACGATGCATTCGTATTCGGCGATGATGCCGCAGATGCTCTTTGCCTTCCAATCGACGGAAGAGACTTTCGTGATGCCGCCGTTTTTCTTTGCGGCTTCGACGCTTGCGTCGCCGATTACAACCATACCGCACCAGCTTTTGCACTTGGCGATGCCCGTTTTTGTCGCCATCGCTTCGCCCGTCGCAATTTCGGGGACTTTGACGTCGGTATAGATGATACCCGTGGGTCTTACCGAAGCGCAACCCGAGAGAATTACAAGACTTGCGGCCGCCGCCAACATTGTGATTTTTTTCATATCAGTTCCTTTTTTTATTGTTCTGTTTTTCTCAATCGGACAAAAGTAGACTGTATTAAATTTTTTATTTTGGCTATGCGTTTTTTATTTTTTTGCGCGCGGTGGTTGAAATGCGGTTGCGGATTTTTTAGGACGGCGTTGTCTGGATTCGGCGGTGTTGCGTTTATATATGCGCAAGATGTGATCGACGGTTTTGTTGAGCTCTTTGTCGGTGGCAATCATGACGCCGCTTTGGCGGTAGTAGGGCATGCGCGCGTCGAGAAGTTCGCGGATTTTTTCGAGCGGGTTTTCGACGTTAAGTAATGGGCGTTTATCGTTTTTGCCTATGCGTTCGAGAATTTCGTCGGGGCGGCTGAAAAGCACGATTGCGATTCCCTTCGACTTGACAAGCTCGGGCATTCCGTCGCGACAGACAAGTCCGCCTCCGCAGGAAATCACGCAGTTTGAGGCGGGGTGTCCGCCGTCGATAAACTCGCGTTCGAGTTTGCGGAAGTAATCCTCGCCGTATTTTGCGAAGATGTCCTTGATTTCCATTGAGCACTTTTTTTCGATTTCCTCGTCGGAATCGATGAATGTGTAGCCGAGTGTTTGGGCAAGCCGCTTGCCGACGGAGGTTTTGCCCGTGCCCATAAATCCGAGCAGGTAAATATTCGGGCGTTCGGGGATACGGGCGTCCGTATTTGTCGCGGGCGCGAATGTCTGATTTTGCGCGTGTGGCGCGGTTTCGGTGTGGGCGTTCATCCTATCGAAAACCCTACCGAAACGGCGTCTAAAATCAAGCTTTTTCTCGTCCATTGCGGGAATCGGCACTCTCTACAATGGGCTTGAAAATTTCGCGCGGGTATGTTAGCTTGTCCCACGTTTTTTTAATGCGCACACTTTTAGACAGATATATTTTTATGGAGTGGCTCAAAATTTTCGCCATAGCCGTTTTGGTTATGCTGGGAATTTTGATTATGAACGATATGTATGCGACGCTCGGAAAGCTTTTCGAAAGCGGTATTCCGACTTCGAGCATTCTTTTATACTACCTGCTTCTGATTCCGACTTTGATGCCGGTTTTTTTGCCGATTAGTCTGCTGTTGAGTTTTATGTTCGTGCTCGGCTCGCTGCACCGAAACAACGAAATTACGGCTATGCGGGCAACGGGTATGGGCGACCTGCGCATAACGCGTTCGCTGTGGCTGGCGTCGATTGTGTTGGCGGGGCTTTTCCTGTTTTCGACGGCTTCGATAAATCCCGTCTGCAAGGAGATGTCGCGCAAAATCTACAACAACGCGATGATTGAAGGACAGAAAAAGGTCATGTCCGCCGAGCAGGTCGGGAGAGTCGCGCCGCTGTGTTTTAACAACCGCCGCACGAAAAGGCTGTGGTTTATGAACTCGTTTTCTAAAACCACGAATGAGGGGTTCGGCGTGCGCGTCTCGGTTTTGGACGACAATGCGCGCGAGGCAAGCCGCGTTATGGCGCGAAAGGGCGTCTACGACGATGTCGACAAGTGCTGGTATTTTATCGACGGGCAGTATATGGAATTCGACCCCGCGAAGAATCGCCCGATAAAGGCGGAGGGATTCGACAAACGCTACTACCGCGACTTTACAGAACGCCCCGAGATTATGATTCTTTCGATGAGCAAGCCCGCAGACTTGTCGCTTTCGGAAAACGAAACTCTCTTGCAGGCGTTCGGCGGAGACGAGGAATATTTGGAGGCTCTGCCGTATCTCGTGCGCAAATACTCAATTTGGTCGGCACCGCTCATCTGCATAGTAGTGCTGGCAATCGCGATTCCGTTTTCGATGTCTGGTGTGCGCACGAACCCCATGGTTGGGGTGTCGAAGACTATGGGCATGTTCTTTGCGTATTTCGCCCTCGACAACCTGATGACGGCGTTGGGCAGCACCGGAGTTGTCGACCCGCTTGTGGCCGCCGCGATTCCGCCGTGCGCGATTGTCGTGTGGGCGGTGTGGCTTTACAGAAAAACATTTTAATTTTTACCGACAATATTTGATATTTTTTGATGCTTATGAAAAAGATTAACGTTCTTATTATCGGAGGCGGCGGCAGGGAACACGCCCTTGTAAAAGCCGTGAAGCGTTCGCCTATGCTCGAACGCCTCGTATGCGCCCCGGGCAACGGCGGCATTGCCGAAGACTGCGAGGTTGTTTCCGTCGCAGCCGACGACATCGCGGGCATTGTGAAGCTCGCGAAGGACGGCAAGTTCGACCTCGTAATAAGCGGCCCGGAAGTTCCGCTTTCAATGGGGCTTGCCGACGCTCTCCGCGCCGAGGGAATCGCCGTCTATGGGCCGAACAAAAACGGCGCGATTTTGGAGGCGAGCAAGGCATTTTCGAAAAACTTCCTCAAAAAATACAACATTCCGACTGCCGCGGGCGAGAATTTTACCGACTTCGACGCCGCGCGCAAATACATCGAATCAGCCCCGTTCGACGTGGTAATCAAGGCGAGCGGTCTCGCCGCGGGCAAGGGCGTCATCATTCCCGAAACCAAGGCTCAGGCAATCGAAGCCGCCCGCGAAATGCTCGAAGGCGGCGCATTCGGAGAGAGCGGCAGGGAGATTGTCGTAGAGGAAAAAATGGAGGGCGAAGAGGCCAGCATTATGCTTATGGTTTGCGGCAAAGACTACGTTATGCTTCCGCCGAGCCAAGACCACAAGCGCGTAGGCGAAGGCGACACGGGGCTTAACACGGGCGGAATGGGCGCGTATGCCCCCGCGGCCGTCGCGACCGAAGCCGTCTTGCGGGACGTTCGCGAGAACATTATCCGCCCGACTCTCGACGGTCTTATTAAAGAGGGTATCGACTACCGCGGCACGCTTTATGTGGGTATTATGATTACGAAGGCGGGCGCGAAAGTAGTGGAATTCAACGTCCGCTTCGGCGACCCAGAATGTCAGGTGCTTATGCCGCTTATCGAAAGCGACGCGCTCGAAGTTTTAAACGACATCGCAAACGGGCGGCTCGACGCCTCAAAAGTGAAGATTGCCGACAAGTTCGCGGCGATTGTCGTTGTCTGCGCGGGCGGATACCCCGACAAATACCGCAAGGGCGACGCGATTTCGTTTCCCGCGAAGTCGGAAATTCCCGAAGGCTGTTGGATTATCCACGCGGGGACTTCGCTTAAAGACGGCAGGATTCTGACTTCGGGCGGGCGCGTACTCGGTATGGTCGGCACCGACGCCACGCTGCAAGGCGCGCTCGACAAAGCGTATGCGCTCTGCGCCAAGACATCGTTCGACGGCGCGTTTTACCGCCGCGATATCGCCCACCGCGAGCTTGAACGCCAGCGCAAATAACGCGCTTATCGGAGATAAAACGCAAGGGTAAAATACGCGACGCCTCCGCCGAATGTCGACGCGACATAGAGCAGGGGCGTTTTTATATTTGCCCGCGCGAGGCATTTAGAACAGTCGGAATGCGAATGGGGAAACGTTGAAAGCGACGCGCAAAAACCGATTTCCGCAAAGAGGCGCACTGCGCACTGTGTCGCGTTTGTTGCGGTTGCGGCGGCGGTGGAAATTTCGGGAAGGTGTGCTGCGCCCGCGCCGAGCAATGCCAAGGCTAGAATGTTTGCCGCGAGCGTCCTGTATGGAATAGGGCTTGCGCGGGTGTCGACAAAATTTTTGTGAAACGCCGTTTATTTTTTTTGACATCGGTTTGGTCTCGGGTAATCTCGTCACATTATGTTGGAGTTTTTTATAGGTCTTTTATTGCTTGTGATTGGATACCTCACTTATGGGAGGTTTGTCGAAAAGGTTATAGGTCCTGATGACCGCCAGACGCCTGCGGTTTCGATGCACGACGGCGTGGACTACGTCTGTCTGCCGCACTGGAAAAATATGCTTATCCAGCTGCTTAACATTGCCGGTGTCGGGCCCGTAATAGGCGTGATTATAGGCATAAAATTCGGCGCAATGGTTTTTCTGATTATCCCGATTGGCAACATCATTGCGGGGGCGACGCACGACTTCCTTGCGGGAATGATGTCGATACGCAACGGCGGCTCGAATCTGCCGAGCATTGTCAAGGACAACCTCGGCGGCGTTTATTCGAAGTTTTTTTCGGTTTTCACGATTCTGCTTTTACTGCTTGTCGTGACGGTGTTTATCAACGTTCCCGCGAATTTGTTCAACGACCTCTTCCCGAACACGGAGCTTTTCTGGTGGTCTGTCGGCGCGATTTTTGCGTATTACATTTTGGCGACGCTCTTTCCCGTCGACAAAATCATTGGCAAGTTCTATCCGTTTTTCGGGGCGGTTCTGATTGTGGGCACTGTCGCTATTTTGTGCGCGATTATTTACGGGCTTTTCGAAAATCCCGCCATTCTGAGCGAGTCGGAGACATTCAGGGCGCGTATGTGGAACGCCGCAAACGGCCACCCCATGATACCGCTTTTGTTTGTGACGATAGCCTGCGGCATAATTTCGGGCTTCCACGCGACGCAGTCGCCGATTATCGCGCGGACGATGAAAACCGAGCGTCAGGCGCGGAGTTCGTTCTACGGAATGATGGTTTTGGAAGGCATTATCGCAATGGTTTGGGCCGCCGCGGGCATGGCGATTTACAACGCGTTTCCCGAGTATATGGCGAAGAATCCGAACTTTGTTTTGCTCGAAATTGCGCGGTATTTTCTGGGCGAATATGTTGGCGTTTTGACGGTTGCCGCCATCATTGTTTTGGCAATCACCACGGGTGACACCGCCATGCGCAGCGTGCGTTTGAGCTTTTCGGAAATGTTCGGCATAAGCCAGAAACCGCTTAAAAACCGCATTCTTGTGAGCCTTCCGTTTGTGGCGGTGATTTTGGCGTTGATTGTGTGGTCGCAAACCGACGCGGCAAGTTTCAACAATTTGTGGAACTATTTTGCGTGGGGCAATCAGGTTTTGGCGACGTCGACGCTTTTTGCGGGGGCGGTCTGGCTTTTCAGGCAGTCGAAAAACGGGTTTGTCGCGCTGCTGCCGGCGATGTTTATGTGTTTTATTGTGGTTTCCTACATTGCGTGGATTTCACCGCGCCACGGCGGGCCCGTCGGGTTCGGCGCGGACATAAATTTGTCGTATTTGATTGCGGGTGTATTGACGCTTGTAGCCGCGGTTTGGGTCTACCGCCGCGGGCGCAAGTAGTTTCGCCCGAATGCGGTTTTTGCGGAAAGTCGCGCGGGGTGCGCGTTTTTGTGCAATGCGCGGCAGAATGCGGAAGTTTGCGGAACGGAGAATCCTAAAAAAGGAAAGAGTTTTGGGGCAAAAAAATCCCGTCGCGGTGTGCGACGGGATTTTTTGTTTATCGGTTTGTTGTAAGCACCGTTGCGAATTTTGCGGGAGATAAGCGGCGTTGCGCTTGTGTCGGGCGGGCGGTGTGCGGGCGTTTTTGACTGTTTCCGCCGCGCCGTCGCCCGAGCCGCGAGTGTCGGGTTAGATGCCGTCGATTTCCTGCGAGAGGTGCGAGACAAGTTCGGACTCGCTCATGCGCACCTGTTTTGTGGTGTCGCGGTCGCGCAGGGTGAATGTGCCGTCTTCGAGCGTCTGGAAGTCGATTGTGATTCCGAAGGGCGTTCCAATCTCGTCCTGACGGCGGTAGCGGCGTCCGATTGCGCCCGCGGCGTCGAAGAACACGTTCCAGCGGCGGCGCAATTTTGCGTGCAATTCCTGCGCCTTTTGCATAAGTTCGGGCTTGTTTTTCACAAGCGGGAACACCGCAGCCTTAAACGGCGCGACGCGCGGACTGAATTTGAGCAGGACGCGCTTTTCAGCCTGTCCCTTGTCGTTGGGAACTTCGTCTTCGGCATAGGCGGCGGTCATAACCGCGAGGAATGTGCGGTCGACGCCCAGCGACGGCTCGATGACGTGCGGCAGGTATTTTTCCTTGCGGGCTTCGTCGAAATATTCGAGGTTGCGCCCCGAGGCGTTCTGGTGCTGCGTGAGGTCGAAGTTGCCGCGCACGGCGATGCCCTGCAATTCCTGCAAGCCGTGTGGGAAGTGGAATGTGATGTCGGTGCACGCCTTCGCGTAGTGGGCGAGTTTTTCCTTCGGGTGGACGTCTTCGGCGAGTTCGTCGGCGGGAAGTCCGATTGAGACGAACCACTTTTTGCACGCGTCAATCCACTCGCGGTGCAGCTTCTGCCAGTCGTCGTAGGGCGAGATGAAGTATTCGATTTCCATCTGCTCGAACTCGCGGCTGCGGAAGATGAAGTTGCGCGGCGTGATTTCGTTGCGGAATGCCTTGCCGATTTGCGCTATGCCGAAGGGCACTTTTACGCGCGAAGTGTCGCAGACATTTTTGAAGTCGGCGAAGATACCCTGCGCGGTTTCGGGGCGCAGGTAGGCGACGGCGGTTTCGTCGCGCAATGCGCCGACGTAAGTTTGGAACATCAGATTGAAGTCGCGCGGGGGCGTGAGCGTGCCCGCGTTGCCCGTTGCGGGCGAGGGAATCAAATCGTATTCGAACGGCTTTGCGTCCATATAATTTTTGAGCGCGACTTCGCCGAGCTCGCCCTGTTTGGCGAGCTTGCGTTTGAGTTCGTGCGCCTTCTTTTCGGCCTCCTTCTGCATTCCGTCGTCTTCGAGAACGCTGACGTAGCCGATTGTTTCGCCGTCGACTTTGACTTCGGCGAAGAAAATCTGGTCGGCGCGGAAGCGGAGTTTGGACTCCTTACAATCGACCATGGGGTCGGAGAAGCCCGCGACGTGTCCCGAAGCGCGCCAAACGTCGGGGTGCATTATGATGGACGCGTCAAGACCCACAATGTCGTCGCGGCCGTGGACGAAGTCGTTCCACCAAGCGCGTTTGATGTTGTTTTTGAGTTCGACGCCGAGCGGGCCGAAATCGAAAAATCCGTTGAAGCCGCCGTAGATTTCCGACGAGCGGTAGACAAAGCCCCTGCGTTTGCAAAGACCCTCGATAATGGACATGTCCGATACCATAATTTTTAACGCTTTGTTTTGGTTTTTGATTTAAAAAAAGTTGCGCAAGATACTACGCCGATGTCGCGCGATGTCAACACGTCTTTTTTATGTGCGCGCGGGATAGTTGCGTTTAACGAGCGGCGTTTGCGCTGCGCGGCGGCAAAAACGAAGCGGCGCGACACGGCAAAACGATGTGCCGAATGAGCGCGGAATTTTGCTGCTTGCCGCGAAACTTGCCGCGCGGCGGCGAATTAGCGGGCGGCTTTGCCCGCGAGGAATTTTTCGACGAGCGTGCGCACTGCCGCGGCGGTGTCGTCGGGTTTGAGCACGTCCGAGACGGCGACGATTCGTTCGCCGCCCGATTTTGCGACTTCGGCGGCGGTCGCCAAATTTATTCCGCCTATGCAAAACCATGGTATTTGCGGGCGCAGTTCGCGGGCGGCGTATTTTACAAGGTCAAGTCCGACGGCGGGGCGTCCTGGTTTTGTCATTGTGCAATAGACGGGGCCGACTGCGAAGTAGTCGAGCGTCTGCGCCTTCGAATTTGCTTCGAACGCCTGTTCGCGCGAATGTGTGGAAAGCCCCAGAATGCGCCGCGCGCCGATTGCCTTGCGGGCGTCTTCGACGGGGAGGTCGTCCTGACCGACGTGTAGCCCCGCATTTTCGATTTTGCGGCAGATGTCGGCTGCAAGCTCGACGTCGTCGTTTATCACGAAAAACGGCGCGTTCGGTTTTTCGAAAATCGGCAGGAGTTTTAGCGCGAGTTCGCGGCGTGCGGAGGCGTCCTCCCTCTTGGCGCGCAGCTGGATTATCTTTGTGCCCGCCGCCGCCAAAGCCGTGCATTTTTCGGGGAGTTTTTCGTGGGGCACGTAGCCCGTGTCGACGATTCCGTAGAAGACGGCGTCGTTTAGATATTGCGAAAGTTCCGCCATAATCGGTGTGTTTTGTCGATGTATTCGGCTATTTGTTCGAAGTGTCGACGATGTCGATTACGGGGTTTGACTCGTCGAAAACCGCGTCGGGAGTTTCGTCTTTTACGGGCGGCAGAAATTTGTTGGCGGGCTTGTAGATTAGACCCTTGAAGCCGATTACGCGCACGTCAATTTTGCCGAGTTTTTCCACACCGAGATGTTCCCTGAACGCCGTGGTGAGAGCCTGTTGGATTTCGCCCGTAGCCGATGTCAGCGTCTGTCCCGATTCGAGTTTGAGCGCGACTGTCATACAGAGTTTGCCGCGCTTTAAGAATATCTTGACACTCGGGCGGTTTAATGCGCCTAGGCTATAACAGACGCTTTGCACGAGTTCGTCCAACGCCTTGCGCGAAACTTCCACCTCGCCGACCCGGTTGTTGAAAAGCTTTATGGGTTTGAAGTGCCGGCGGATTTTCCCGAAGACGGCCAGCAGCACCGCGATCGCCGCGGCAATGCCGAGCATTTCGGGGGCGTGCGGCTGCGCCCAAGCCTCTTTGCAGATTTCGGCGGCGTAGGCGGCGGTGTCGGTTATTTTTTCGATAATTTCCGATATTTTTTGTGTGTCCATAATCAACTCGCTTTTTCAAGAATGTTCTACAATCGGCGTAGGGGCAAGATTTTTATTTGTCGAAAGACAGGTCGTCGGGCCATTCGCGCGTGTAGCCGTCGGCGGGGTTTTTCTTGCAGGCGTCGGCGAATATTGTGCGTTCGGATATTAGTATATCGCGTTTTGGGTCGGTGTTATTAAATACTTTCCACATGATTTTAGCGTTTTCGGCTATGTCGATTTCGGTGTCGAAAAGCGCGACGGCGCGGAAGAATTTTTTGAAGTCGGCGTTCTGCGCGAGTTTTTCGAGAATGTCGCGCCCGCGCCGCCCGTTTTTGTGCAGCGATATTGCCAGAAACTTCGGCTTGAATTCGACCGATTCGACGCCCTCGACGTTTTCGGAAAGCCACTTTTCAACGGCGTCCTCCTCGGCGGGGGTGGGCTGTCTTAGCGCGGAAGTTTCGCGCGGGGGCTCGCCCGCAATGCGCGAAGTCAGGTCTATGCCGATTTTCTCCCCCGAGAACGCCTGCTGCGCCGAGTGGTCGAGCGCGTCGAGGACGCCGTAGGAATGCGTGATGTCGGTTTCGGGGTCGAACGAATTTGCGAACAAGTCCCAGACTTTTCGGAGGTCGGAAGGCTTGACGGTCTTGTCGACCACGACGATTGCCTTGCAGAAGCTCATCTGCCCCTGTCCCCACATCGCGCCCATCAGTTTTTGCGCGTGCGCGGGAAATTCCTTGTCGAGCGAGACGATTACGATGTTGTGGAAGACGCCCTCCCACGGCAGGAAATAGTCGACAATTTCGGGCAGAACCGCGCGGATAAGCGGCAGGAAAATGCGTTCGGTCGCCTTTGCCATGTAGCAATCCTCCATCGGCGGAGGCCCGACGAGTGTCGCGCAATAGACGGGCTCGCGCTTGCGCGTGAGCGCGGTGAGGTGGAAGACTGGATACATATCGGGCAGGGAATAGTAGCCCGTGTGGTCGCCGAACGGGCCTTCGAGGCGGCGTTCGTCGCAGTCGACGTAGCCTTCGAGCACGAACTCAGCCTCGGCGGGCACTTTCAAGTCGACGGTTTTGCACTTGACCATTTTCACTCCGTCGCCGCGGAAAAACCCCGCGAGTAAAAGTTCGTCGACCCCGCGCGGCATCGGCGCGGTCGCCGCGTATATGACCGACGGATCCGCGCCTATTGCCACCGCCACGGGCATGCGCTCCTTCCGCGCCGCGTATTCGTTGAAGTAGTGCGAGCCGTCTTTGTGGACGTGCCAATGCATGCCCGTAGTTTTTTTGTCGTAAATTTGCAGGCGGTACATTCCCAGATTCCCCTTGCCGTCGACGGGCGACTTCGTGAAGACAAGCGGCAGAGTCACGAATCTGCCGCCGTCGTGCGGCCAGCATTTTAGCACGGGGATTTCCGACAGGTCGATGTCGTCGCCCGTTTTTACTACCTCCTGACACGGCGCGTAGGACACCGTTTCGGGCATGATTTTTGCAAGCGGCAGGAGTTTGAAAAACGTCCCGATTTTTTCGCGCCACGATTTCGGCGGCGTCATCTGGATTAGCGAGTTTATGCCTTCGCCCGCGTCGGCAAGGCGTTCCAAGCCGAGGGCGAACGCCATTCTGCGCTCGCTGCCGAAGAGGTTTGTGGCGACGGGAAACGACTTTTTGCCGTTGTCGACGACGTTTTCAAAAAGCAACGCCTTGCCGCCGTCGGGGCGTTTCGACTCCACATCGGTAAATTTCGAGATTTCGATAATCGGCGAGACGGGCTCTTTTATGCGCTTTAATTCGCCAATCGAATCGAGGAATTTTATGAACTCTCCTATGTTTTTATACCGTTTTTTCATAGCCCCACTCCTTCAAAAAATCCTGTTTTATGCCCATGGAAGACACCACGCGGGCGGCAACGAAGTCTACCAAGTCGCCCGCCGATTTCGGGTTGTGGTAGAACGCGGGGCACGCGGGCAGAACGACCGCCCCCGCCTGCGCAAGTTCCAACATATTTTTTAGGTGCGTTATCGCAAGCGGCGTTTCGCGCGGGACTACGACGAGCCGCCGCCGCTCTTTCAACGCCACTTCCGCCGCGCGGACAACGAGGTTGTCGGCAATCGAATTCGCGATTTTGCCGAGGGTTTTCATCGAGCAGGGCACGACGGCCATTGCGTCGAAGTAGAACGAGCCGCTTGCGCAGGGCGCGTCGAAGTCGCGCTCGTCGTAGACTTTTTCCGCGCCCGCGGTCGCGAGGCTTTGGGCAAGTTCGCATTCGGTTTCGCGCAGGGCGACGTCTTTTGCGGCGTCGCTTGCAATGCAGAAAATTTCGCAGCCGGCGCGTTTTAACATCGACACCGTAGCCAGCGCGTATTCCGCGCCCGACGCGCCCGTGATTGCGATTACTATCCGTTTTTTATCGTTTTCGCGCATTTGAAAATCCTTCGTTTTTTGACGGTTTGCTCAGGAGATTTTTACGTTTAAAAGCGTCGCGACAAACACGAGAATCGAAATCGACGCATTCATATAAAAGAAGACGAGGTTGATTTTTTTTAGCCCCGATTTGATAATTATCGAAAATCCCGCAATGTAGATAGCCGCGATTACGCCTATGCACGCGTAGTAGGCGGCGTTGAGCGCGAACGCAAGCCCCGTAAGAACCAGCATAATTTCGGCGGCGCAAAACGAAAGCCCCGCGAATGCGAGCGCGGCGTTTTTGCCGAAGCGCGACGGGATTGAATGCAGCCTGTGGGCGACGTCGAAATCCAAGTCCTGCAAGGCGTAGATTTGGTCGAAGCCCGCGATGCTGAAAAATATGAAGCCTCCCAAGAGCAGAATGCGGGCGTCGAAGCCGCCCGTAACGGCAATCCACGCGCCTATTGGCGCGAGCGCGAGGGCGCAGCCGAGAATGTAGTGGGCAAGGCAGGTGAAGCGTTTGGCGTAGGAATACCCCAGCAGAACCGCGAGGGCGGGGAACGCCAAAATTCCGCAGAGGGAGTTTATCATAAACGCCGAAAAAACAAACAGCAGAACCGAAACCGATGTCCATATTTTCGCGTCGCGCATAGGCAGCGCGCCCGAAACCGTCGGGCGGCTTTTCGTGCGCGGGTTTTGCGCGTCGATGTCGGCGTCGACGATTCGGTTGAAGCCCATTGCGCCCGAACGCGCAGCCGTGAACGCCGCAAGAATCCAGAAACACGTCCACGCCGAAACGCTTCCGCCGTCCGAAAGAGCAAGCGCAACCGCCGACAGCGCAAGCGGCAGCGCGAAAAGCGTGTGTGCAAGCTTTATCATATCGGCGTAGATTTTCGCCTTTTCGAAAGAAATCATGGGCGCATTGTCCGACATCGCGGGCGAAAGCGCAATATTTTATTGTCGGATTCGCCCGATTTTTCGCGCGGGGCGGCAGGCAGGGGCGCGGGGGGCGGTAAAGAAAGTTGACAAAAATTCAGAGTCGGGCACTATCCCTCAAATGGACAATTTTATGCGCCAGAATTTTACCCGCAGAATTTCGACCGAAGAGGCTCTCGACCTGCTCTCGAACGCCGACGCCCCGACGCTCGGCGAACGCGCGAACGCCGTCAAAACGTCAATTCACGGCAACGCGGGCTACTACGCCGTCAACGCCGCGATTACGTATTCGAACATATGCGAGGCGTGCTGCCCGATATGCTCGTTTTTCAGGCGCGAGGGCGAGGCGGGCGCGTATCTGCTTTCGCCCGACGACGTCTTCGGGCAGGCGAAGAAATATTCGGCTCTCGGTGCGGAGGAAATCCACACGATAGGCGGCATTTACCGCAAGCTGCCGCTCGAATACTATCTCGACGTCGTCCGCGCGGTCAAGCGGGCGGACAAGAATTTGAACGTGGTTTCCTACACGGTTTCGGAGTGCGCGCTTATGGCGGAGGTTTCGGGCAAGCCGCTGGAATTCGTTATGCAAAAGCTAATAGAGGCGGGCACCGACGCGCTCCCCGGCGGCGGCGCGGAGATTTTCGACGAAACTATACGCCGCAAAATTTCGCCCAACAAGCTCTCGGCGCAGCAGTGGCTCGATGCCATGCGCACCGCGCACAAGCTCGGACTGCGCACGAACGCTACAATGCTTTACGGGCATTTGGAATCGCCCCGCGAGATTGTCGAGCACCTCGACATGCTGCGCCGCTTGCAGGACGAAACGGGCGGATTCAAGGCGTTTGTGCCGCTTCCGTTCAGGCAGGGGTCAAGCCCGATAAAGGGGCGGTCGTCGGGAATTTACGACCTCAAAATATGCGCGATTGCGCGGCTGATGCTGGACAATTTCAAGCATATACGCGTTCCGATTCCGCATTTCGGCGACAGGCTTTCGCAGCTTTTGCTGAACTTCGGCGCGGACGACATCGGCGGCACGCACTGGCACGAGGAGGTCGCCGTCGCAGCCGGCGCGGTCGCGCAGACGCGTTCGCCCGAATTTATGCGGGCGGTGATTGAAGGCGCGGGGCTTGACCCCGTCAAAACGAACTCGAATTATGCGCAATAGTTTCGGGGCAGTTTCCTTTATAAACAGCCTTCCGTTTTTTTGCGGAGGGAAGCCGGCGCGTTTCGATTTCGACTTCCGCGTGCCGTCGGAGCTCAATGCGGCTTCGCGGGCGGGTGTCTACGACGTGTCGATGATTTCGCGCTGGGCATACCGATTTTGCGAGGACGAATACGCGGTTTTGCCGCGCTTTTGCATAGGCGGCGACGGCGAGATAATGTCGATAAAACTGTTCTCTAAGTTCGACATTTCCGAGCTCGACCGCGGCGGAATTTTCATCACGCCGCAGACGGGAACGTCCTCGCGTGCCTACCGCAAAATCTGCCTCGAAAAATACGGCTTCGACATCGCCGCGCTGCCGCGTCAGCCGCTTGAAACCGCCGACAGCGCGGTCTTGATTGGCGACGCCGCGCTGGCTTTCGACGCGTCGCGCTACCCGCACAGCTACGACCTCGGCGAGCTTTGGCGCGACTGGGCGAAATGCAAAATGCTCTACGCGGTTTTCGTAATCCGCCGAGGGTTGTTCGACGCGCTTTCGGGCGCGGTTGCGGAGTATCTCGACGCGTCCCTTGCGGCGTTCGAGTCGGATAGAACAGCGGTGCTCGACGCCGCCGAACGCGCCGCGAACGGGGTTCTCGGGCGCGGCGTTCTCGAAAAATACTACACGCGTCTGATTTACAAAATGGACGCCGACGACTTTCAAAAAAGCTTCGAATTTGTTAGAAAAAATGAAAATTTTTGACGAAATTTTAAACGCCGAACGCGTCGACGCCGCCCTTGCCGCGCGGCTTGAACACGCGAGCCTCTGCGATATGTCGCGCTTGGCGGGCGCGAAACTGGCGAAAATCGACCCCTCGGGCGAAGTCGGGTTCATCGTCAACCGAATGATAAACTACTCCAACGTCTGCAAGGCGCGTTGCAAGTTCTGCGCCTACCACGCCGAGGCGGGCAGGGTAGCGCCGTTTACGATGTCCGACGACGAAATTTTCGACCTCTGCCGCGACGCCGTCGAGCGCGGCGGAGTCCAGATTATGCTTCAAGGCGGGCTTCACCCCGACTTCACGCTGCCGTGGGCGGAACGTTTGCTCGGGCGCATAAAAAGCGCGTTTCCCGAGCTTTGGCTTCACGTTTTTTCCCCTTCGGAGGTCGTCTGGTTCGCGCGGGGCGCGGGCATTTCGGTGCGCGAGTGTGTGGCGCGTTTGAAGGCTGCGGGGGCTGATTCAATTCCGGGGGCTGCCGACATGCTCATTCCGCGAATCCGCCGCGAGCTTTGCGGCAACAAGTGCACGCGTGAAGAGTGGGCGGAGGTTATGCGCGCGCTCGCCGAAAACGGAATGTCGTCTTCGGCTACGATGACGTTCGGGCTTGGCGAGACGTTCGCCGAGCGCATAGAGCACTTGGATTTCGTCCGCCGCTTGCAGGACGAAACGGGCGTCTTCAAGGCGTTTATCGCTTGGCCTGTGTCGCCCGAAAACACGAATATCGAGGGAATGTTTCCGCGCGTGGGAGCTCCCGAATTTCTCAAAACCCTCGCGCTTGCGCGCATATATCTGGACAACGTAAAATACGTGCAGTCGGGCTGGCTCACGGAGGGGCTTAAAGTCGCCGAAATCGCGCTGCTGTTCGGCGCAAACGATGTCGGCGGCGTTTTGATGGACGAAATGGTTGTCCGCGCCTCGGGCATCGACAACCGCGCCGATGCCGAAAATATGCGCCGCGTGATTGAAAACGCGGGCAAAAAGCCGCGTCTGCGCGACGGCCTCTACAACACGATTTCCGAACGCCGTTAGACTATGAAATTCGCAATAACTCCGTGCCCCAACGACACGTTTTCGTATTTTGCCGCGATAAACGGAAAGCTCGAAAACTGCCCGTTCGAATTCGTTTTCGACGACATCGAAGGGCTCAATTTGTCGGCGAAAAAGGGCGAATACGAAATCACGAAAATGTCGTTTGCGGCGTTTCTCGAAAATTCTTCGCGCTACGAATTGCTCGACGCGGGCGCGGCTCTCGGCATAGGCACGGGGCCCGTTTTGGTGGGGCGCGGCGGCGCGGCTTTCGACGCGTCAAAGCCCGTGGCAGTCCCCGGCCTTAACACGACCGCCGCGCTTCTGCTGCGCTTTTACTGCGGCGGAAAATCGTCTGAACTCGACCTGCGCCCGATGTATTTCCGCGATATCGCCGACTGCGTTTCGAAGGGCTCGGACGGGGTCGATTTCGGCGTGCTAATCCACGAGGGACGCTTTGTGTACGAGTCGCTCGGGCTTTCGCTTTTATGCGACTTGGGCGGGTATTGGACGCAGAAAACGTCGCTGCCCGTGCCGCTCGGGTGCATTTGTATCCGCCGCGACATGCTCGCGCGGAAGGCGGAAGTCGAGGCGCAAATCCGCAAAAGCATAAAATACGGCTTTGACAACTTCGAACAGACTCTGCCATACGTTCGCTCCATGGCGCAGTATTTGGGCGACGACGTTTTGCGCAGGCACATTTTTGCATTCGTCAACGATTATTCGCTCGACATATCTCAAATAAAACAAAAACTTACGGAAAATCTTTTAAAATGTCGGAATCGTTAAAAATGATATTTTCCGCCGTCGATTTTGAAATCGAAGGCGCGTTGAAAAAACACCGCTTTGCGCGTGAAATATCCGCGCCGTTCGAAGTCTGGCGCAACGATTCGCGCAGAATCGTAATTACCGGAATCGGGCTTACGCCCGCGGCTGCGGCGTTTGCGTGGGCGTGCGGCAAGTTCGATTTCGACGAAGCCCTCAACGTCGGCACGGCGGGCGCGACAACCGCGTCGGACTGCGTGTTCGAGCCTTTCGACGAAGACGCCGAATTCGACGTCCTCTACGACGGCGTTTCGGAAAATTCGGCGGCTGGTTCGGACGGGCAAACGCGGAAATCCGCGCCGCTTGTCTTCGCCCGCGCATACGGAATTTCGCGCGTTTCGTCAATCGAGCCGTATAGCGACAGGGTTTTCACCCTCGCCGAACGCGGCAGGACTCTTGCGACTTCAAGCCGCCCCGTCGAGAGCCTCAAACGCCGCACGATTGCCGCGGCAAAAGGCGATTTGGTCGATATGGAGGGCTATGCGCTGGCGTTTGCCGCCGACGTTTTCGGCAAAAAACTTTCGATGATAAAAATGGTCAGCGATTTCTCGCAGGATTGCAACATCAACGCCAATATCCGCAAGCTTTCGCGCAGACTTGCAAACGTCAGGGGGATTTTTTCGTGATGCTCTTCGAAGACGGCGACGGATTTTTGCGGCAGAGCGACGAGATTTTGAGCGTCGCCGAGTTTTCGCGCCGCTTCAAGACGCTCATAAAGGCGCGCGTGCCCGAATTGTGGCTGCGCGGCGAGATTTCGAATCTGAAAACCTACGCGAGCGGACATACGTATTTTACGCTCAAAGACGCCGACGCGTCGATTTCGGCGGTGCTCTTTAAGGGGTATTCGCGCTCTATTTCGTTCCCGCTGCGCGAGGGAATGAAAATTCTAATCTACGGCGAAATCACCGTCTACGAAGCCCGAGGCAGCTACCAGATTTTGGTGAAGGCGGCTATGCCAGACGGCGAGGGCGACTTGGCAAAACGCTTCGAGCTTCTGAAAAAAAAGCTCGCCGACGATGGGCTTTTCGACAAGTCCCGCAAGCGCGAAATTCCCGCAATGCCGCGGCGCATTGCCGTGATAACTTCGCCCACGGGAGCGGCGTTGCGCGACTTCTGCCGAATTTTGTTGCGGCGCGGCTGGCGCGGCGAAGTCTGCGTTTTGCCGTCGAGAGTGCAGGGGACGGAGGCGGCTGGCGAGATTGTCGGGCAGCTGAAATTCGCCCAAAATGCGCCGCAAAAATTCGACCTGATTGTCGTTATGCGCGGCGGCGGAAGTCTGGAAGACCTTTGGAGTTTTAACGAAGAGTCTGTTGCCCGCGCCGTAGCGGCGTCTTCGATTCCCGTGATTTCGGCGGTCGGGCACGAAATCGATTTCACGCTTTCGGACTTCGCCGCCGACCTCCGCGCCGAAACTCCGAGCGCGGCGGCGGAGTATATTTCGAGCAATTTCATAGAGCTTGAAAATTCGCTTTCGCGCGTCTACGAGCTTATCGGGAAGGCGGTTTTGCGGCGGGTTTCGGAGGCTCGCGCGGGCGTCGAACGCGCCGAAGACTTGCTGCGCTTGAATTCGCCGATGTCGAAAATCGCGAATTTGCAAATACGCTTGGACGACATTTTGCAACGCCTGATTTCGTCTTCCGAAAAATCTCTGGCGCGCGCGCGCCTTGCTCTATCGCGGGCGGACGGGCGTTTTGCGGCGGCGAACCCATCGCGCAGAATACCGGTTTTGCGGGCGAAACTCGATTCGCTCGCTGCGCGTTTGGACGCCGTAGATACGATGAAAATTCTTGCGCGCGGCTTTGCGATAGTAAAAACCGCCGACGGCAAACCCGCGCGGGCGGCGGAACTTTCGTCGGGCGACACAGTCTCGATAACACTTGCAGACGGCAGAAAATCCGCCTCCATAAAATAGCCTGCGCCAAGGGTGCGTAAGGCGCAAAAAACGGGCTTCGGGGTTGCCGAAGTCCGTTTTATTTTGGGTGAATCGCTTATTGGTTAGAAATTCTTTTTAAGCGAAAAGTGTTTAGATGTTTCGGGTTTGGAGCGTGAGCCGCTGTGTGTGCCGTTTTGTCCGAAATCGATTGTCACGGGCACTTTCGCGCTGTTGTAAAGCACCATAATTCCCGCGGGCGGACAGGTGTAGTCGCCCAGCCAAGCGGTTATGGCAACGGGGCACTTTACGCGCTTGATTGCGTATGTCGAATCGAAATAGCGAATTGACGGAGTCCACCGCGGTTTGAACTGGCAGGGAATGCGCGTTGTGCCGCAATCGGAAGCCCAGAGGTCGGTCATCCACGGAACGTCGATAATGCAGCGCGTGATGTCCTTGTCGAGCGACGAAACGAAAATCGACTGGAACGCGCCCATACTGCCGCCCTTTACGGTGATGTCCTTGCCGTTCCACTGCCCGACGTTTTTCTTGACGTATTCGATAGCGCGGAGATCGCGCATAACCATAAACTTGAAATAGCAGTCTTCGGGATTCCTGTTCTTTTCAGCCGAAAGTCCGAAGCCTTTAAGTTCGCCCTGCTGCATTGCCTTGTAATATTCGGGCTCGCGCAGAAGCTCGTATGAGTGGCGCATTACGGAAAGTTTAATTGCGCCCGTTTCGTTGGACGGATTTATTCTGCCAACGCCGTAGCCGTGGAACTGCACAACCAGCGGCAGCGATTTATCCTTCGCGTTCTTTGGGATTGAAAGGAACGCCTTCGCGGGCTTGCCGAGGCACGAAACCGTCAATTCCCAAACGTCGAAGCCGTTTTTAGAATAGTTGGGCAGAAATTTGCGCCCGCATTCGAGGGGGATTTTTTTCTGGGCATCAAGCTGGCGTTTCCAGAAAGCGTCGAAGTCCTTGGGTTCTTCGCCCGAATTTTGGATTTTCTCCACGCACGCACCCGCGCCGCCTTGAAAGTCCACGGTCGTTTTGCGACCCCAATCTTTGGCGACTTTGCTTTCGACTCTCTTGCCGTTTTCGTCGACGGCGAAGACTCGCACGCGCACGAAGCCGGGCTTGTCGCACTTTGTTGTCAGGCGCAGCGGCTTTTCGCCCGAGATAGCCTTGCCCGTGCGCATTTTCGTGCCGTCGTCGGATTCCACAATCCATTCGAGCTGCTGCCCGACCTTGGGCTTGTCGCCGTCGAAAAGCGCGATGTCGAAGACCATTTCCTCTCCGCATTTGTAGGAGAGCGCGTCCTTGTTGCAGTTACCCACGAAATACAGCTGCGCCCAAAGCGATGTTGCCGCCGCCATAAATGCGGATGCGATAATTGCAGATTTTTTTAGGTTCATTTTATCGTTTTCTATTTTTAATGTAATTTAATATTTATCTGTTGTTCTTATTTCTTTAAGACAAAGTGTTTCGATGTTTCGGGCTTGGAACGCGAGCCTCCGTGCATTCCGTTTTGTCCGAAATCGAGCGAGGCTGGGGCGTTTGCATTATTGTAAAGAACCATAACTCCCGAAGGCGGGCAGTCGTAGTCGCCAAGCCAAGCGGTTATGGCAACGGGGCACTTTACGCGTTTGATTGCATATGTCGAATCGAAATAGCGCATTGACGGCGTCCATTCGGGGTGACCAACGGCGCGTATTCTGTTTGAACCGCATTCGGAAGCCCACAAATCCGACATCCACGGAATGTGCAGTTTGCAAGACGTTACGTCTTTGTCGAGGGCTGCGACAAAGACGGACTGGAACGCGCCCATACTGCCGCCCTTGACGGTGATGTCCTTGCCGTTCCACTGCCCGACCTTGGGCTTATCGCCGTCGAAGAGCGCGATGTCGAAGACCATTTCCTCTCCGCATTTGTAGGAGAGCGCGTCCTTGTTGCAGTTACCTACGAAATACAGCTGCGCCCGAAGCGATGTTGCCGCCGCCATAAATGCGGATACGATAATTGCAGATTTTTTTAGGTTCATTTTACGGGGTTCGTTGAGTTGAAACGCGGCTTTATTAAATTATCTGTCGCCTTTTAATTCGCTTTGTTTGAGTTTGAGCGTCGAGACAGGTTCTGATTTTGCGTTTAGAATAGACACCGACAGCGTTCTGTCGCCTTCCGCGCCGTCGATTTTAACAACCGCAAAGCCGCGTTTTGTCGATAGACTGTTGGGAACCCTGAAATAGTTCATCTCGACTTCGTTTTCGCCCGCAGGGCGGTTTGTGAACGCGCCGACGGTGATTTCGTAAAGCGGATACGCGCCCGCACGGATAAACCGCGTGGTTTCAAAATACCGCTTGTTTGCCGAGAACACGACCACGCCGCTGATTTTTTTGAGCACCAGAAAATCGAGCAACGCCTTGCGCTCCCTTTCGGCAAACGTCATATTCGACGCGCTTTTTACGGGGTTTGTAAGCGGGGTGTTGAGCACGATTATTTTGAATGTCGCTTTCGACTGCGCGAGGCTTGCCATAAGCCACGTCAGCTGCCTTTCGCCCAGAATTTGCGGCATGTGTTCTTTATAGTCGAGATTCGAACGCTCCGAGCAGGTGTCGAGCACGAAAAATTCCGCGTCGGAAAATCCGAATTTATAATACCGCGCGTTTTCGACGGGTTGCGGATTTCCCCAGAAGACGTCGAATGCCGCACCCGCGTATTGCGTCGATGCCGCGAATTTGTCGGGATTGCCGACGCCGAACGCCGCCGAGGCAACGACGCCGTAGCAGGGCGTATTCGCGAAGAACTTCCGCGCGGGCGCAAAGCTGCGCGCCTTTGCGAAGCGCGAAAATACAGCCGAAAGCGAATCTAAATCGGCATTGCGCAGGGTGTCCAATCCGTCCGCGAAGAACGCGAAATCGCACTTTGAGTTTGCGGCGGCGTCGAAAATTTCGTATTCGCCGCCGTTTGTTCTGAAAGGCGGGTCGAAGGGTTTGTCGTTGATGTAATTTGCCCCCAAAACGGCGAACGAAAAGTCGGGCGGGGGAGTTCTGCCCTCGAAATCCGCCTTTGTTTTGAACGCGCCCGACGCGCTTTTTTTCGCGCAGAGGTCGCGGACTTCGAACGCGTATTCGGTGTCCGGCGCAAGTCCGCCGAGCGCGATTTTTACAACATTTGCGTGCGTCGAAATTCTGGCGTCGGAAGAGTTTTTCGAAAGCGTTTTCGTTTCGCCGGTCGCGCCGTTTTTAAGCGAAATTTCCAGATTGGCGTCCGCCGAATCCGCCACCGCCGAAAGTGTTGCGCCCGTGTGCGAGACCGCGCAAACCGACACGTCAACCGCGCCCGCAATGGCGGGGAAGATTCCCAAAATAGCCGCGTAAAAAATTGACTTCATATTGGCATGGAAGTCTAAACAACGGCGGATTCTTTTCAAGATTTTTTTGAAAAGAATAGGGCGAAAAGTCGAGCGGCGCTGCGGCCTAGTTGTCGGGTTCAATATGGATACTGATTATTCCGTTGCCGAGTTCGCGGCGGATTTTGTCTTCGAGCGATTCCGCAATCTCGTGCGCCTGAACAATCGTGAGTTTTGCGCTGACATGAATGCAAACGTCAAGCTCGTATCCCGCGCCGGAGCTGCGCACGCGCAGATCGTGGAATTTTTCCACTCCGTCGGAATGCGAAAGAATGGCGTCAACTTTGTCCAGCGCACCCGCGGGGGCGGCGTCGATAAGCGCGTTGACGGCGCGAATCAAAAGGCGTCCCGACGCGAAGGCAACTATTGCCGAGACACCCAAAGCCGCAATACTGTCGGCGAAATGGTATCCGAACTCCGCGCCGATCAGACCTACAAAGACGACCGCCGAGCTTAAAATGTCGGTCGAAAAATGGAGCGCGTCGGCTTCCAATGCCTGACTGTTGTATTTTTGCGCGACGTGCTTCAAGTGCCGCGCCCTGAAATAGTCTACGGCAATAGATACCGCTACGACCGCGAACGCCCAGATGCTTGTTTCGAAGTCCGTCCGCCCCGAAACGAGTCGCGAAACGGCTTCGTAGACAACCCACGCGCACGTGGCAAAAAGCAGAACCGATTCGACCATGGCCGAGAGGTTTTCGACTTTTCCGTGTCCGAACGTGTGCTCCTTGTCGGCGGGCTTGTCCGACACGCGCACCGCAAACCATGTCATCGCCGCAGAAAGCAGGTCGAGCCCCGAGTGCAACGCCTCCGAGAGAATGCCCAGGCTTCCCGTCAGAATGCCTACAACAATCTTCATCGACGTCAACAAAACCGCCGCAATCACAGACAAAGCCGCCGCACTGTTTTTTTCGTTCATATTCCGCAAAATTGAAAATTCAAACACAGATGTATCAAAAATTGTCCGCGCGACATCAAGCAAAAAATATATTGCAATGCGCGCGGCTTTAAAAAAAATGGCGACAATGAAAAACGTCAAATGCCTGATAACCGCGGGCGCAACCCGCGAGTATTTCGACCCCGTGCGCTTTATAAGCAATCCGTCCACCGGAAAAATGGGCGCGGCAATCGCCAAGGCAGCATTGCAGGCGGGTTGGACGCCGACACTGATTTCGGGGGAGGGCGCAGTGCCGCCGCCCGAGGGCGTTCGGGCGGTTCGCGTCGTTTCGGCCGAGGATATGCTCCGCGCCTGCCGCGCCGAGTTCGACAAATGCGACGTCCTGATTATGACCGCCGCCGTCAGCGATGTCCGCCCCAAAAAACGCGCCGCCGACAAAATCAAAAAGGACGAAATAGACCTCCGCCCCGAGCTTGAACGAACTCCCGACATTTTGCTCGAACTCTCGAAAGTCAAAACGCGCCAGTATATCGTCGGCTTCGCCGCCGAAACGCGCGACGTGCGCAGATATGCCGAGGGAAAAATTGTCCGGAAAAAACTCGACGCAATTGTGGCAAACGACGTGTCCGCTCCGAACGCGGGCTTCGCCGTCGATACGAACAAAATCACGATGATTTTCGCCGACGGCGGCATATTCGAGAGCGGTTTCGATTCGAAGGAAAACATCGCCCGAGAAATCGTCAAAAAAATCGGCGAGCGGTTGCCAGCTCTCCAAGGGCAATAACGACGCCGACTTTACGGGCATTGCGGCGTAATTTCTTCAAGCCGGATTTTGTATATCCGACTTTTGAACGAGTTTCGCGGCATGGATTTTTTTTCGAACAAAACGCCATATGCTGTCTTTATAAATTAGCGTGGGTAAGACCGCCAATAGTAAAATTCCATTTTCCATACAACATACCATCGTGAACCATAAGTGATGGGATTGATTTTTTGCTTGCTCGTAAAATTTTTGCAAACGCCAGAAAAAATATTGACATCGCACAGAAATACCATAAAGTGGGGAGAATAATTTTATAAAAGGAGAGGTGACAGAGTGGCCGATTGTGCCTGACTCGAAATCAGGTGTGCCGGAAACGGTACCGGGGGTTCAAATCCCTCCCTCTCCGCGTTTTAAATTTCACACGAACCCGTGTGAAATTTTTTTTGCCCATTCGCCGCCAACCCGCTCCACAAACGGCTTTGCGGCGCACAACCCATTTAACACGGTTCGTGTTTTCATTCTGTATTTCGAAGCTCCCCACGCCCAAAATCGTGGCTTTTTCCGCCCCACATCGTTCCATAGTGTGAAATTTTTATCAACAACTTACGACGCTAAATTATGGGGTATTTTGACCACAAATGCCATAAGGGCTGCTTAAAGTTTGGTGGAAGCAAATAGGAGTCAACTTGAAGACGCTTGGGCAATTCACATCAACCGATACCGCAAAATTTGGATGGATTTTTATGAAGTCAAGGACGCGGATATAGTATTCTCGTCTGCAAAATCTTGCTTAAATATTGCCCTTAACAGTTCTACATTTTCCTACCATTTATTTGGTAAAATACAGCTCATTTACGCTACTAAATGCGTAGCCTTTAAAGAAATTAACTCGTATGTTTTTGTTGCTTTATGGACGGGCTGTCGCCTTTCGATAGTAGCAAAGCTGGTGTCATTGTGAAGCTGATGTAAGATGATTCTACCAACCTACACTATCATTTTTTGCTTCATCTCGCGTTAAAATTTTCTGCAAAGTCGCGCTTTGATTTCCTAAAATTTTGTTATGCGTATGGGGATTTTTCGTAGCAAAATTTGCCGCAGACATGCCTCAAACATTTTGCCATTTCTCGTTCCGTTGCTTGCGAAAAACGCGCCTAATATTGTCGAGCTTGCAATCGTTTGCTTCGCCCCATTTTGAGTTTGGTTCTGCAAAGATTTTTGCATCTTGGCTATTGCTTCGGCTTCATTTCAACGGGGCGTAGCCCGACAAATTTTTCGAGCTGCGTAGGCAGCGAACATAACAATCGCGTAGCGATTTATCCCCACGAAGCGTGAGCGGAGATGGGGCAAATGACGCCCGATAGGGCGTCTATCTTGCGTGAAAAAATGACCCAAGAAAATCGTTTGGTCCACTTCTTTGGAATAATATAGACGCTTTGTCGCGTTTTGTAAAAATTTTGGCGTTTTTTTGACCCCATTTTTTCGAGGTTTTTCCGTGGTCCACTTCTTTGGAATAATATAGACGCTTTATCGCGTTTTGTAGTTTTGGTCCAGTTCTTTGGAACAATATAGACGCTTTGTCGTTTTTTGTAAAATTTGAGAGACCCAAAAAAATGAAAAAATGCGTTTGGTCCACTTCTTTGGAATAATATAGACGCTTTGTCGGGCAGGTCTAAGAAAAAGGCAAGTTTTGGTTATATTTTGATATTTTGTAAAGAAAAACGTATAAATAGGGGCGTCTAAGACGCTTTGACGCGTTTCGTAAAAAATGGTCCACTTCTTTGGAATAATATAGACGCTTTGTCGTTTTATGTAATTCTTGGGATGGGCTATTTTGGCAAAAACGGCAAAATCTGGTGTTAGAGGATAATGGATAAAATCATTGAGTGATACGAAAGTGTTTGGTCCAGTTCTTTGCAATAACATAGACGCCTTGTCGCGTTTTGTAATTTTGGTCCAACCTTTTGCAATAATATAGACGCTTTTGCGGGGACTTTCATTTTTTACCAATCGGCGAAATATGGCAAAAAAATGCCTTTATAAGGCGAGGAGGCAGACAGGGGTTACCTCATCAAAACAGTTTTAAGGGGTAAAATTAGGGCTTTGCGAGGCATTGTAATTTTGAACCGTCTATCGCCTCAAAGAACATATCAAGAATTTCGTTCAAGACACCTTATCGAAAAACGAAGGGGTTGATTGCGAATAATCGCGAGTAATTAAAATGCAATTCGCATATTGCTTCTGCAATATTCATGTACGATCTCTGCAAGCAATGTGCAACCTTCATCTAACAACATGCTCCGAATGCACAACGCGATATTCGATTGAAGAACATCACTCCGTCAACATAACTTTAACGTTTGCATAGGTATTCATTCTCGAAAATCAAAACAGCAATCATTGTAAACATACACGACTAAAATGATAGTATTTCGAATTGCTTGTTAAGGACTCTATCAACGCTATGGGACAAGGGGCTTCATAAAAACGCGAAGGCGTCTTATAACACAGATTCATCACCACCTATGCGAGTGTACCTATAACATACCTCAGACAACTTTCGCTTCGAACCCAAGACACTGTCGCGATTATCGTTTACCTCAAATCGAATTAGAGATCATCAAAACCTACACAACAGAACGTCGTCCACTCTCACGTTCAGAGTCATACTCCAAAATTCCGCATGGTTCGAAGAAGCATTTTGCTTCGGCTTTGGTTATGTTGCTCATATTGACGTAGCGCGTTCTTATTAGCGAGAGGTCGGCGTGTCCCATCTCGGATTGCAGTTTGGGCAGGTTGTGGAAACGCTTCAAATTGTATGTCGCGAATGTGTGGCGCAGGACATCTTGTGTCCAGTGTTTGAAGCCCGCGGCAACCCGCAGGCTTTGCCATTTGCGTATCCAGTTTTTCGGGCAGATTTGTCCATTCCGATTTTTGATTTTTCCGAGCCAATGCCGCAAGGGCGGGCAAATGTCGATATGCCTTGTGCCTCCCGTTTTGCTGTTTCTGTGGCGAACCATAATTACGCGCTCGTCAAGGTCAACATCCTTCCAAGTCAGCCGCGAGACTTCCTTCGGGCGAATCCCCGCCCAAAGCATAATTCCGACAGCAGCGGCACAATCGCAATGGTGTTCGCTTAAAGTACATTTTAGAAGGCGTTGAATTTGACCGATTGACAGTGGCTGGATTTCGCGCTCGACAACTTTTTTCGGCGGAATTTCGCTTATCGGGTTTTCGGCACACCACTTCATTTTTACGGCGTAGTTGAAAAGTCCGTGAAGCATTGTTCTGCCTTTGTTTTGTTGGCTCGGCGTGGTAAATGTTTCTTCGAGCAGTTTTGAACATTCTTCGGTTGAAATTTCCGAAATCAATCGGCTTTTGTCGAAGTGTTTTAGTATACGGTTTCCAAGATACTTTATGTCACGCAAGGATTCTTTTCTGAGCGATTTCTTCGTTTCCAAATATTCGCCAAATGCCGCACTTATTGTCATTTTGCGCGATATTCTGCCGACATGTCGCGTTCCGCATTCTATCACTTCGCGACAATATTGTAGATTGTCTTTGCCGTCGTTTTCCGCGTAGTCGAGCGCATTTCTGATTAGTCTTGCCGCGTCGAGAACGCTTATTTGTGTTCCCTTAAGCAGGCTTTCAGCCGCCTGAATTTCGTTTTGCATATGGTATTCCCAATACTGTTGTCAAATATTTTTACTTAAATTCTTATAAGATTTTCAGGATTTGGTATTTGTGCGTAAAAATTTCCCTCCGACATTGAAAACAACGGCGCAATCCGTAGTTTCGATTTTCAAAACTTGTTAAACTGCAAGATATAAGAAAAATAAAAAGCTTACAGTATTGGGAATACTTACTCTTCATACAAAAGCTAACAAAAATGAAGAGAAGTAAATTGTTATCTATCCTTATGTTGTCGGTAGCCGCGTACGGCGCGTATGCGGCCTCGGCGACAAGCCCCGTGTTCGGCGTTTACAAGATCGATTGCCCCGCCGACAGTGACACCTATATAGGCATTCCCGCAACGCGCACTCCCGTATTTTCGGGCGTGGTTGAGGGCATTCAGACGGCGAATTTTAAGATTGTCGCCAAAGGCGAGCCGCAGTGGGCGGCGAATAAGTTCGTCTATTCCGTAGGCTCGCAGCCGAACCATTACTACCTTAAGTTCACCTCGGGCGAGCTCGAAGGCGCGTGGTTCGACATCAAATCGAACGACGCATACTCGCTCGAAATTGAAATCGGCTCGGCGGAACTTGCGAAAGTTGCGGCGGGCGATTCTTTCCAGATCATTCCCCACTGGACGATGTCGACCCTCTTCCCCGACGGCGGCGGATTCCTCAAGGCAACGAAAATCGCGGCAACTGCGGGAGCTTCCATTTTATATAAAAACACGGCTTTCGAAAACGGCGTTGTCTATCCGTCGGGGACAAACAATGCCGCGCTTTCTTCGTTCTACTATCGCGAACGAGGAACAAACATTGGTTGGCGTAACAGAAACAACGAAGATGCTTCCGACGAAGTTGTAGAGCCAAACGCGTTCTTTCAGGTCTCGCAGCCTGCCGCGGAATCGAGTGTGTCGTATTCGGGAACAATCCCGATGTGTGCTACTTCGTTTGTTTTGTTTACTTCCGAAAACGCTGGAGAAGTTGTAACCCAAGACGTTTATTTGGCTGTGCCGTCGGCGGTTGACTTTCAGCTTTCGGAATTAACTTCGTGCCTTGTCGACAGCGGTGCATTTACTCCATCCACTGGAATTGCCACAAGCCCTGTTGATTCAATCTACGTCTTTGCGAACGAAAATTTGGGTAAGAATCTCGCCTCCGACGACACCTATTTTTACAGAAGCCGCGGTGCTACAAAAAAGTGGCTCGACCGCAACCGTGCCGATGCCGATTCGCGCATAATCAAGGCAGGAACTGCTCTTGTTATAACAAAGAAGGCTGGGGTAGAACCAGTCGCGTATCGCTGCAAATTTACTCCAAGCTACGTTTCAAAATAAGGCAAAATCATGAAAAAAATAATATTCACAACAATAACGGCAATACTAACAACTGCTTCCGCTTTCGCGGAGTGGCAAACGACATTTGCGGCGGGGCAGTTTTATTTCAGCGATGGCACGCCAATTCAGCAGGAACTTAATTTTGCGGTTATCGTCGATATGAACAAAAAAGGGTTCGCCGATTTGGAATTCAACGCGGGCGACTTCTTTACAAGGGGCGAATATATCAATTCCGCCAACGACTATATGACGCTTGTAACAGGCAAGCTTAGCGATGCCGACGGCGAAGGATATTATCTTGCGTATTCAAATTCTACTTGGAATTTCAAGAACGAAGATTTCGGCTTTGCTAATAACGAAGAAGCCGCAATAGTCGTGTGGTATACAGAAGGCGACTCGCAAAGCTACACGTTGTCGGCGGGGGATTTTTATATGATAGGAACGCCGTCTTTAGCTGGCGGCGAACTTAGCGAAGCCGATCCGTGGTTCATCCCGTCGAACGATAGCGGTAAATATCAATGGTATTTGTTCGGCGAAGGAATTGAAGGCTTGGTTCCCGATTCTTTGCTTACGCTTTCGCAGACCGTTTCGACAGTCCCCGAACCCTCGACATACGCGATGATTTTTGGCGCAGTTGCGCTCGGGTTTGCTGCCTACCGTCGCCGTAAGTAATATTTAAGGGACAACCAATGAACCGAGCCGCAAAGATACTTTTATTATTTGCGCTCGGTTCGTTGTTTTCGATAACCTGCGACGCGAAAGAACCGCCGCAGAAAACGGACAAAATAAAAATAGTCTCAGCCTGCTGTATAAACGATAGGTGGATATTCCGAGTTTTCGACGGGCTCACTGGAGAGGCAATAACAATAACCCCAAATAAGAAAAACGCCAAAGGCTTCGCAATAACAGCCTATAACCAGAAAACCCAAACCGCCGAACTATCAACCCCCAGAGGCAACTTCATAATAACCTTCGACGAACAAACCCCGTTTTCAGCAATTCCAACCCCACAAGCAGAACCATCCCAATTCCCCGAGCAACAAAGAACCTCAGATACAACTGCAATAATCCAACGCAGACAGATTTTGGAAAGAATTAGGTAATGAAAGGTAATAAAATCAAAGACACCGAAAATCCCGAACTAAATTTCACGGAAGATGAAATTGCAGCCCGTGCAAATATTATAGTTAAGCCGTACACAGTTAACATTTATATGGGATATGGATGGGATGGCAACAATGTATTGTCGGACAAATACTGGAGATTTTGGCGCGAAAAATTTTCCAATATATGCGAATGTACCGAAAGAAATATTAAAAAAGTCTGCCCCTATTTTGTTGTAGGATTCAATCGACTACGAGCTTCTCATTCGCAGTTTGTATATAGCAGTATCGTAGAGAAGATAAAGGCTGCAGATGTTTTGATTTTCGACATTTCTGCGGCAAACGGAATCGGGTTTAACTCGAACGTACTTATAGAGTTTGGAATTGCATTGGGCTTGGGAAAAGAACCTTTTCTTTTGTGCAACAGAAAAATGTCCGCAGACTCGTTAAAAGAATTTAAAGGCCTAAAAATCGTTAAAAATAACGAGGTTTTTGCAATCCCAAAGTTTCCAAGCGATATAGCTTCCTTTACGGTGTCGTTTTATTCGGCCGAAGAAAAAGGCGACAAATGGAGCGCAAAATTTAAAGAACCGAGCGCATTTTATTCCAAGTTAAGAGGAAGAATTGCCGATGCCGCCAACAAAAAATTGGTTAACTATTTAGAAAACAAAAAACTGTCTTTGGAAAAATAGAATATGAAAAAAACATTAACATTGTTTATCTGCTTAGTCGGAATTTCGTTAAGTGCACGCGATATAGTCTATAAAGTAAGCACATACGGAGACGACACAAACGACGGTTTGACTTGGGCGACTGCAAAACGAACATTGCAGGCGGCGCAAGCCGTTGCCGAATACGGTGACGACATTTGGATTGCCAAAGGAACATACTATCCTACGGATGGGGCATCAAACCTTTCGGATTCTGCGCTTCATTTCTCATTGAAGTCGGGAGTGAGAGTCTTCGGAGGATTCCCTACAACAGGCGAACCTACGATGTCCGAGCGAAATATTTCACAAAACCAGACAATTCTAAGCGGAAATCTCGGAGATTCTAACGATACCTCCGACAACTCTGTAATCGTATTAAAAATTGACGATACTTCGATAGATGACCTAACCGTTGTCGACGGAATTACAATAAGGGACGCAAACGAATGCGCTGTTAAAATATTGAACGGGGGACCTCTGTTTAGAAATGTGTCGATTGAAAACAGCGGCGGAGATGGGATTATAGTTTCATCCTCATCCAAGTTTTACCTGCAAAATTGCAATTTAAAAAATGCAAATTACACAATCAAATCAAGTGGTATTTCAGAAATCACAGGTGGAACTTTTACAAACTGCATAATTACCCAAGCGGTCAACGACAGTACTTTGTCCGTTAACGGTTCTCTTTTTATTAATTCAGGCATTAAAAAAACTTGCGATTCACTAAATACGAGTATTTCAAATTCAAAATTCACCCAATCGACCGACAAATTTTGTTACTACTCAACCTCAACAGTTGGACAAGTTTCGATTACAAATTGTACATTTGAAAAGAATAATTATGCCGTTTTATACTCCGAGGAAATTGTCACAATTAAAAGCTCTTCGTTTTTAGAAAACACAAGCACTGATTGGATTGGTGAATTTGGAAACGAGGGATCTAAATATATATGGAATGATAGGATTGAAATAACGACAGGAATGCGTAGTAATTCAATTATTTGTTTACGAAACAACAAGTCGATAATAGAAAAATGTTCAATTTCCAACAACCGCATTGTGCTGGGGAGTATAAAAAACCACCCAGAAGAGTATGACAAACGTATAATTGACGTATGCAGAAAATACGTCGCTGATATTCATAGTACATTTGTTAATGTGTATTGTACGATAAATTTTTCGTTTGATACGAGTATTTTGATCTCTAACGGAATTATTCAAGATACTTCAATTACAAACAATATACTGGATGCTGGTAATTCTCCCAATATAAGCATTTACCTTCCTATGCTTGAGATGGGAGAAATAAATAGTGGATCTACCGGATTAGGTGTGAAATCTTTCTTGATTGAAAATCGCAGATTTTACAAATATTATTTTTTGAATTTCGATGGAAGCTCTCCCTCTGCTATACTATACACAACAAACAGAGTTTTTAATTGTTTTATAGCAAACAATAGAACCATAAAAAATGGAACCGCGCTCGTTTGTAATATAATAAATATACGAGATTCTTCGAAATCTTTGTCTGTTGCGAACAATTATTCTACCAACAATTTAATTATAAAAATGAGTCAAGGACGTAGCGCTTCACCAGGGATCTACGCAGAAAATGGTATCATTGCGAATACGACGATTGTCGGTAATTATCTGGAATTCACGGATGATTCACCCTATGGCGCTTCTGCAATTTATGGCGCTTCAACAAAAATCAGAAATTGTACAATTGTGGAAAATTCCTCAAAAAATTCGGTATATGCAATAAATACAAGCGGAACTAACAACGACTACTATAAACCTCAAAATTGTATAATTTGGAACAATATGGTTTCTGGTGAAAATATCTATGAATGCGTTGATGTTGAACCGATAAATTCAATTTACGGGAATTCTTATAGAACACCGGAGAAAGATCCCAAACTTTTGCCTCTTGGTAATTACGGCGGATCCACTCTTTCGATGCCTGTCGCAAGCGGGAGCCCTGCGATTGGAAAGGCCACCATCGACTCGGAAATTGATTCCGACCAGCGAGGGTATACGCGTTCAACAACTTCCCCAACCATTGGAGCTTGCGAGTTTCAAACAAGTATCGAACGAGTAAACATATCGACACGCGAAAATGACAATGTTTTTGCCCCGAACACCGAATTTACTCTATCGGCAAATACCGATGCGGATGTTCTTGAGATAATATGGACTAAAAACGGAGTTCCAATTGATGCGAACACAGACGGAACATTGACCGATTCTATTGTATCCGGAACGGCAAAATATGTTGCAACTCTTGTTTACGACGGCGGTGTGATGGAATCGGAAACTTTCAATGTATCGACTGGGGTATCAACCATATTTGTTAAGCCCAGCGGGAATGATGATTTTGACGGAAAATCATGGGAAACAGCTAAGAGAACAATTTCCTCCGCGCTTGAAGCTTCGGCATACGGCACTGAAATATGGGTTGCAAAAGGCTCTTACGATGAAGTTATACATCTGACCAACGGCAGAACCATAGTCGGAAACTTCGAGGGATTTGAAACTGCAAAAAGTCAGCGCAATCTCCATTCTTCACCAGACAATTCGGAATCAATAACAACTACTATTGCCGCGATTTCAAACGGGATAAATTGCCCGCGTGTTATTCGTGATGCGGCAATTGACGGTGTTAAAGTTTTGGGCGATATTTCCGCTGAATACTCCGCGTTTTCGATTTTGAATTCTAGAATAGAGGGAAATGCAAATTTTACGCGCAATTGGTCGGACAAGAAATTCGAAATTAAAAATTCGAAATTTGTCGGAGATTTACACCTTTCTGATGTATCTCCTGTTGATTTCGAGAAGACGAGCGAAAATATTTTGTCGATAGACAATACAAATATAGGCTCGCGTTTTTCGAACGGATACCACTATACGATGTCCGGACGAGTCGGCGCTACGGATTTTTCAAACAAAGGCAATCCCTATTTCGAAATCGTTAATTCCCAAATCGGAAATTTTGTATCGGAGTCTTCAAATAATTTAACTCTGGATAATAATGATTCTTATATTTCGGGGAATGTCTCAATAATTAAATCCGACGATGTTTTGCTTAAAACAATGCGCCACGAGATTGAAGGCGGCATTAATGTGTCCGATTCAAAACGTGTCAATATTGACGTGTCTAAATCGACATTGACCGAAACTATTTCCATATCAAATTCGGAAAATGTAACCGTTGAGAATGCATGTTCGTCAAATGCGGTCATCGAAAATTCGAAAAGCGCAAAAATTGAAAAATGTATTTTGTTTAACGGGTCTTCTTACGCCGTAGAACTTAACAATTCTACAAAAACACAACTGGTAAATTGTGTACTATATAATGCTGCATCTGGCGGGATTTCCATGACGGCGTCAAACGGAACGATTTTGATGAATAATACAATCTACCGAAATCGTGGTGTAGGTATTTATACAGCAGATTCAGGCGACACTGCAATCTTCAACAATATTATATGGGGTAATACAAAATCTTTAGATGTTCCTGTTTCGATTGCGGAATCTTGGACTATCGGATACAGTGATATAGAGGGTGGTTATTCGAATGGTGTGAATATAATGAATGAAAATCCGCGTATACTGGTGGTAGAGGATTTTGACGACATTCCGATTTACCTCGGGTTAATAGAAAGTTCGCCTGTCAGAGGCAAAGGGGCAACGCAAAAAGAAATTGTTTCAACAATCACACTTCCCTCTACCGATTTAAGAAATATTGAACGTTCGGCGCCGACTTCATTAGGCGCGTTCGAATATATTTCGCCGTCGGCGTTGGTCAATATCGGCGTCAAGGACGGAGACGTTGCGCGTGGGCGCGACGCTGTGTTCTCTACAAACGCCAAGAATGTTTACAGATATTACTGGGTTCATTCCTCGACCGACGAAGACTGGTCTTGGGACGTAGTTTCGGGTGAAAACGATTCCACATATTCGCGCCTGACGACATCCGACGACAAATTCAACGAAAACCACTACGGTTCGTGGTTGCTCGACAGAAACGGCGGTATAAAAGAGGCGGGCTACGGCAACTTGAATGTGTTCGACCTTATATTTGTCAAGCAAGGCGCAATGGGCAAGAAAGACGGCTCTTCGTGGGAGAATGCCTTTACCGACGTGGCTACTGCGATAAATGCAGCGATGAAGAAGAGCCGTATTTACATTGCGGCGGGAACGTATGCCGTCAACGACGCGGACACAACCAACACCGACCGCAAGCAGGCGTTTGCCCTGAAGAACGACTTGGAAATCTACGGCGGATTCCCCGCTGAGGGCAATCCCGAGCTTGCCGACCGCGACGTTTCCAAGTATGAGACGATTCTCACCGCCGACCTTTTGGGCGACGACGAAGACGCCGATATGGACGGTGCGATAGATACCGACACGATGGCGGACAATGCGTATCGCGTATTCTTCCACCCGAGTTCCTCCGCTCTGAACGAAACTGCGGTTCTCGACGGCGTGACGATTCAGGGAGGTTATGACGACGCTTCCGAAGAGGAATACAAATCGGGCGCGGGTATGCACAACAACGGCTCGTCGCCGACAATCCGCAACTGTACGTTTGTAGACAATTATTCGGTCAACAACGGCGGCGGCATGTATAACGTGAACGCGGCGAACCCGACAATCGAAAACTGTCTATTCATCAATAACTACGCCTACTACGGCGGCGCGGTTTGCGACAGCGGCTCTTCGCCCTCGATAAAGGCGACGGAATTTTCATACAATACGGCGAAGTATGACGGCGGCGCAATACGCAACAACGCGAATTCCAGACCCGTGATTGAGGACTGCGACTTTGCGAACAACACGGCAAACAGAGGCGCGGCTATAGACGCATACGAATCCGCGCCGACGACAAAGCGTTGCTCGTTCTCGGGTAACGCGGCTACATCGTCGGGCGGCGCGCTCTACGCCTACACTTCGTCGAATGCGCGTCTTGAAAACTGCACGCTTTACAACAATTCGGCGTATTTCGGCGGCGGTGTTTATGCCCGCGAAAATTCGAATGCGCAAATCGTCAACTGCACGATAAGCGGCAACAGCGCAAAATACAACGGCGGCGCGCTCTATTCGCAAAATGCAACGCCCGTAATTGCAAATTCGATTCTCTGGAACAACACGGCAAAAACGGGTAATCCCGAAATCTACGTCAAAGATTCAACGCCCGTGATAAACCACTGTATCGTAAGCGGCGGTTATGACGGCGGCGTTTCGGTGCTTACGGAAAATCCGAATCTGTCGAGCTACGGAGAATACGGCGGTCTTACGAAATCAATGCCCGTCGACAAGACAAGTTCCGCGTGGGGCGCGGGTATTCTCACATTGGAAAATATCGAAATTCCGCTCGACGACCAAAGCGGCTCGCTGCGCAGCACAACGGCGATGACGATTGGTTCGATGGAACTTCATGCCGCGCCGACCAATTTGAAAGCGACTTCGGGGCAATACAACGACCGCGTTGTTCTGACTTGGAACGCTTCCGAAGACGGTAAATTCTATAAGGTCTACCGCAACACGGTAAATTCGCCAAGCGGCTCAATCGAGCTTACCGAAGATTGGATTACCGATTTAACGTATACCGATATGGCTGTCGAACAGGGCGTAAACTACTACTACTTTGTCCGCGCGGCCGCCGATGTCAACGGCGGTTCGGAAACGTGGTATTCCACTTCGTCGGTAGGCTATGCCTCGAAGAGCACGGCTTGCAATCTTACGGTTGTAAACGGCACGGGAAGCGGTCAATACGAAAACGGAACACAGGTTGCCATAGTTGCAAACACCCCGCAGGAAGGTCAAACTTTCGATAAATGGATTGGCGACACAACATACGTTGCTGACGTAAACGCGGCTGAGACAATTCTCACCATGCCAGCTGCCGACGTAACGGTAACGGCAACCTACAAGGCTATCGAATATTATACGCTCACGGTTGAAAACGGCAGCGGCGGCGGAACTGTTGCTTCGGGCGATACGGTTCAGATTGTCGCGGATACGCCCGCCGACGGAATGGTGTTCGACAAGTGGGTTGGCGATGTCGAGACTGTCGCCGATGTTTCGGCTTCCACGACGACAATCAAAATGCCCGCAAAGAATGCTACGGTTACGGCAACGTATGTCGAAAAGCCCGTTGTAGACCCCTTCGGCGATGCGGTTGTCTACCCGAATGTTGCGATGACGATTTTGGGCGAAGTCGATTTCTTCGGCAGTCCCGCAAACAGCGGTTGCGTTGTGGCCGCGTATGTCGGCAACGAGCTTCGCGGCAAATCGAGCGTTGTCGATATTTCGGGACGTTCGCTCGTAAACCTTACGGTCAACGTCAACGCCAACGGCGAGGAAATCAAATTCAAAATCTGGACACCGAGCGACGGTAAAATCATTGACGCGCGCGCAGACTGCACGGCGGTTTCCGCTTCGGGAGACTCGCTTGGTTCGCTCGACAGCCCGTTCGCGATAGTATTCGCAAACGACCTGAATCTGGAGCTGCTCCTCAAAGAAGGTTGGAATCAGGTTTCGTTCAATGTCGGTCTTGAAAATATGGCGGTGCGCACGATTCTTTCCGGTATAATCGACAACGTAGCCCTCGTTCAAGGAAGCGGAACGTCATTCAATCCGAGCTGGCCCGACTCGCTCAATACGCTCAAATCCTTCGACAACACATCGGGTTTTTGGGTGAAGATGAACGCGGCGGCTTCGGTGTCGCTGACGGGTTCCGCGATCGACGTTTCGGAGAAGACAATTTCGCTCAAGGCGGGTTGGAACAACATCGGCTACACGCCCGCAACGGCGGCTTCAATCCGCACGGTGCTCGCATCTGCGCTCGCCGACGGCAAGATTGAACGAATAATCAATTCGAAGGGCAACTTCAATCCCGCAACGCCCGACGTTCTCAACTCGCTCAAAACAATGACCCCAGGGGAAGGCTACTGGGTGAAGGCGAATGCTGCAACAACCATCGCTTACGACAAAATCATAACGGCAAAACGAGCGATGCTAAAGTCCCGCGCCGTTATATTTGCCGCAAACTCGGCTTCCGAAAACTTCGGCGAGCCCGTGGTTTACCCGAATGTTCAAATGACGATTCTTGCGAACGTTCTCGTAAACGGCGCGGCGGCTCCCTCGGGTAGCGTGGTTGCGGCATTTGTAGACGGCGAACTTCGTGCAAAGCAGGAGATAGTTTCGCTCGACGGAAAATCCATCGCAAATCTCACCGTAAGCGTCGCCAAAAACGGCGAAACAATCGGCTTCAAAATTTGGAATTCCGCAACGGGCGAGACGCTCGATTTCGCGACAACAGTTGCGGCGGAAAGCGGCGCGGCTCCCTATACATATCCTGACAATCTGCTTGAGCTTTCGGCAAGCGGAACGCCGTCGGTCGGTGGAGACACAGAACCCGCCGAGCCTGTGGTTTACCCGAATACCCCGATGTCGCTGTATGTCGAAGTGCAAATAGACGGTAAGACGGTTTCCGACGGCGACATTGTTGCCGCCTATGTCGGCGAGGAACTGCGCGGCAAACAAACCGTGGTTATCTATGACGGCAAGGCGATTGCAAACCTCGTTGTGAATGTTGCCTCAAACGGCGAAAAGATTGCATTCAAAGTTTGGGACGCCTCCGCAAAACGCCTCTACACTGCGATAACGACAATCAACGCGGAAATTGGAGGCGAACCGTACTCGTATCCCGACAATCTCCTGATTGTAAACGCGCAAACGGCAACGGGCGGATTAGCATTGTGGACGTCGAAAAACGGTTTGTCGGGCGACAATGCCAATGCGCTTGCTACGCCGTTTAATGACGGGATTAGCAATATCGAAAAGTTTGCGTTTGGACTTAGTGGAAACAAGGCGGCAAGTTATGCCGAGAATGTGCTCTTTAAGCAAAGTTATGCGGACGGGAAGGCTTGTTTCCAATTCCCGATTAGCAAAGATGCTGCGGATTCGGTAAACGTAAAAGTAATGACTTCCGAAGACCTCGTAAATTGGGTGGAAACACAATCCTCCAACATCGGCGAATCGGGCGATTTCAATCTAATGCAAACCGAACAGACCGTTCCCGAGGGCGGCAAGCTCTTCTTTAAGCTGATTGTCGAAGAGAAGTAGAATAGGTTCTATAGCTTTTAAATACAAGCGTCGGCGTTTGCCGACGCTTTTTTTCAATCATTTGCTTGTCGAAGAAGTCGTTTTGTAAAAACAGCCAATCTAATCCGCCACGGGGTGTGGAGAGATTCTATGCGTTGCCAGTAGATTTGGGCGATGGGTTCTTGGATTTCAGGGCATTCGGCTTTCACGGCTTGTTCGTAATCCATATAGCCTTGTAGGGTTGTGGCTTGGGCAAGCAGACATTGAAGTTCAAAATGCTTTTCTTTTGAGACGCTGATAGTTGGCGTGCCTTTCTTTGGGAAAAGCGACTTGTCCAGAATGTGGTGATTGTCCCCTTTGCCGTCGGCGGATTTCCCGCAATGTTTCTTGCGCGTCAAAAGCTCAATCGGCACTTTCGTATGCTTTGCGGCTTGACGGACAAAGTCGGGATATGGGTTGTTCGGATTGTGTGTGTCTTTGTGTGCGTGAAAAAGTTTTTCGTCCATATTAATTCCTTTCGTATGCGAGTTGTTTGTTTGCGAGCAACCTTGCCATGTGGAGAATCGGCAGATTGCAATGTTCATAAGCTATAACAAAACTGCGCTTTGCCGACTTGCGTTTATATCTGATTTTGACTTCGCGAAGATATCGCGAAAATGATTTTGAATGATGAGATTTCATTGATTATAAAGTATCTTTGTCTAAAAATTTACCGTTAAGGCAGGCGTTAAAATCGATTGCTTTCAGATGGACGCGCAGAACCTTGGCGCATTTGTCGATTTCCGATTCGCGTTTACTTTCGGACATTGGCGGCGTATCAACGAAGAGGCGCTCAATTTCAACAAGACCGTTCGACTGAAACCCATTATCAAGCTTTATCGCGGCGTAGCCCGTGGGAGCGTTCGAAAGCGTTATCGGTTCGTGTCTTTCGTAAGGTTGAGAATCAGTCCCGAACCCAATTTTGCCACTCTGAGACTCGCAAAAGTTCAAATCTTCAACCAGTTCGAGCACTTCTCGCTCGTTGCTTTTAAAGATGAAGACGTTGTTGAAGTTCGTCATAAGCCTGCGGCGAGCTTGTTCGCCTATTGATAAATCAAGCCCGACAAGCCCCTGAGTGGCGGCGATAACAAAACCACGTTTCGAGCGGATTGTCTGCATATTGAAGCCATCTCCCGAGATGTTTTCCCCGTCGGTTGCCACAAGCGGAAACTCGTCCATTACAATACCAACAAGCCGGCTTGGATTTTGCCGCGCCTGAATGTGTCCATAGACATCGCTCTTTAAAAGCTTACAAATTGCCGTCGCTGACTGCCTGTTGGAAATTCCGTCGAAGCTCGCCACAACAATCTTTCCTGTGCATACAAGTTTGCCTACCTCCAAGCGAGTTTTGTTATTCCCCTCGAAAATGTGCCCGTTCGTAATCGGGTTGCCGAAACTTGAAATCAAGTTCGATATCGTGCTTAGCTCATTGCTCTTGGTTCGAGGGTCGAGACGTTGCCATTCTTTAACGCCCGTCCGCGTTTCTTCTAAAAGTTCGCGCAAGACCTCATAGGATTCGGCGACTGTGCCATTCGACTTCTTTTCGAGTGCCCGCAAAACCATCTCAACCGAGTCCATCACGTCGCGCCAATTACTGCTTGCCGAGTCTGCCATTGTAAACTCTCGAAGCTCTTCCAAGAACAGTTTAAACGTTGTCTTTTCATGTCGGAATAAGCAGTAAGTCAGCACTGTTTTGAACCGCTTCCTTAGTGACTGTTCCCAATAGACCTCGCTGCTCTGGAATGGGAAGATGTTGTAAAGCCGTTCGACATATTCGGGGATTTTGCGGAAACTGTCCAAGCCTCCGAGCGGGTCGAAGTAGAACTTAGAGTCGGCGCAATAGTCTATTACGTCATCCCCGCGTCCATATTCCTTCGCCCATTTTCGGATTTTGAAAAGCGTGTTGTCGCCCTTCAAATCGAAGACTAGCAAGCCGACTTTCTGCGTTTCGTCTTCCGCGTTATATCCGATGATATCGCGCAAAAGCACATTTAGCG
>ERZ1026944.13-NODE-13-length-137836-cov-100.880078_pt1 | contig 137836 bp, 101 predicted proteins | sample MGYA00519569_ERZ1026944 | MGnify/ENA primary metagenome ERZ1026944 (study PRJEB26926, sample SAMN06164618) | human gut metagenome | biome: ENVO:00009003; feature: ENVO:2100002; material: ENVO:00002003 | host: Homo sapiens | place: USA | collected 2012 ... | reverse complement strand
CTTAATATAAGTTATTGATTTACAGACGATTAAATATTAATTTAACGCAGTATTGTTAACAATATCTTTAGCTGGTTTTGTTATTTCTGCTATGGGATGGGTTTTCATAAAGTTGCAGGAGGGCAAGTCTATTAAGCGATTGTTTTATATTTTAGCTGTTCTTGGGTGTATTTATTGGGGAGGTATTAGCTATAATGGAGGTCTCAATGTTTTGAATGAAAAAATATTGTCTCGATTGCAATATGATGAGGATAAAGGTATTTCTGGAAATAATAGAACATCCCATCTCGCTGATGCATATTTTGAACAATATACTAATAACGGACAAATCTTGTTTGGGGTTGGAAACCAAACAATACGAAAAATTAATGGAGGTGCTGCCAAAGGTGCAAGTTTTAATGATCAAATTAGAGGCGCAGGCTATAAGATATTTTTTATGCGAAATGGAATCGTGCAAGCTTTAATTATCCTTATTGGTTATGTGTATATAATGAGAAAGTCGAATAGAAAATATTCAGTTTGCTTTCTATTATTGATAATTATAACGTTTATACAAGCTTCTTATCCCTTGTCTTCGTCTTGGCTAATACCATTTGTTTTTGGTTGTCTTTTAAATAAGAAAAAATATGAAAATAGGAATACTAACATTTCATCGTGCTCATAACTATGGTGCTGTTTTGCAGTGCTATGCTTTACAGCAACGATTAAAAATGGCTGGATATGATGTCTCTGTTATTGATTATAGACAGCCTGCTATTGAAAGGGCTTATAAATGTTTCGATGTTTTATACTTGTTGAAGAATGTTTTTCATTTGAAGAAGGTATATACTTATCTTAAAGAATTTGGCAACAGAAAACAAACTAGTGTTGTTTTTGAAGACTTTTCTTCTTTGTTTACTAAAACAGAAGCTTGTTCTGCCTCTTCTTTACCCAAAAATTTTGATGCGTACATTATCGGGAGTGATCAACTTTGGGTACCCAAATGGACTGGTGGTGAACTTGATAAAGTTTACTCTGGTCGATTTGTCAGAAATGAAACTTCAAAATTGTATTCCTATGCAATCAGTATAAATGAAACTTCAATAAATAGTGTTTCTGCGCAACATTGGCTGGAAATTGCGAATAATTTTAGTGTACTTTCATTTAGAGAAGAATCTATGGCGCAACAGATGAGCACCATTATACATAGAGAAATAAGGACTGATATCGACCCAACACTTCTTTTGAATTCAGAACAATGGAGTAAAATAACAAATGATTCTTGGAAGAACGAGAAGTATTTGTTGGTTTATCATTTACCAGGGCGATTTAACGGCATGAACAATGAAGAGTTTATGGCAAAAGTAGATAAAATTGCAAACAGAATGCAATGTAAAGTGATTTCTTTGTATCCTATGAAGTATTCTCTATCGGATTTCGTGTCTTTGTTTAAATATGCAAGTGGAGTCATTACATCATCTTTTCATGCAACGGTCTTTTCTTTAATATTTGAAAAACCACTTATGTCTATTGTATTAGATGATGGCTTTGATAATCGCTATGTTAGTTTATTGGAAAAAGTGCATGCTTCTAATGCCCTAGTTGGAAAAGATATGAATGATGGTGTTTTTCCATCGTTGCAGTATGATGATATACGAAAGCATGTTATTTCGTATGCAAAACCATCAATTGAATATCTTAATTCTTTTTAAAATATAAAGTTATGAAGATTTTTTATGTGTGCCATATAACTAATTTGAGTGGTGCTTCTAAAGCTTTGCTTAATTTAGTTCAAGTGGTTTCAAAGGATAATGATGTTTATATATTGCTTCCTGAAAATAAAGGATGGCTTGTTGATGAATTGCGAAAGATAGATGTCAAACTCTATTTTGCAAACTATGGTTTAATGTGGTATCCGAGAAAACTTAAGAATTTTTTTAGGTTGCATACAATCAAGGGCATGTGGTATAGCTTGAAAAATATGAAATCAGCAAAAAGATATATCTATAATCTTTTACAAGAGATTCAACCAGATATAGTCCATTGCAATTGTGGCCCTCTGGATATATCTTTAGATGCTTGCTTAAAGCTTTCTATCCCTCATATTTGGCATTTGCGTGAGTATCAAGACAAGGATTTTAATTGCTCCATGTTTTATGGTAAAAGGCATTTTGTAAAGAGACTTCACACAAAAGGCAATTTTAATATAGCAATTACTAATGGTGTATTTGAACATTTTAGTCTTCGTCCATGTGATAGAGTCATATATGATGGTCCTATAGATGTAAATAAAATAGTAAATTGTAGTAAGAAGGATAAAATCGTCTTATTTGTTGGAAATTTCTTAAAAGCAAAGAAACCAGATGTTGCCATTAGAGCATTTTTGAAATTTCATAATGCTGCAACCAACTATAAAATGTATATTGTTGGAGCATTTCTAGATGTTAATTATTACAATGAATGCTGCAAGCTTGTTGAAGTGAATGCTGCACTGTCGTTTGTGAAATTTTTGGGAAGAAGAGATGATGTGTATGAATTGATGGCTCAATCTGAAATGCTGATTGTTCCAAGCATTTTTGAGGGCTTTGGATTCATTACAGCAGAAGGAATGGCTAATGGGTGCGTTGTTCTTGGAAGGAATACAGCTGGAACGAAAGAACAGTTTGATGTGGGACTTAAAATGACAGGACGTGAAATCGGTTTTCGGTTTACTACGGAAGCTGATTTAGTGCAGTGTATGGAAAAGGTATCAAAAACAGATTGTAGTGGTATGTTAAAAGCTGCTAAAAATGTTGTACTCTCAAATTATACACAAGGGATTCATGCTCAAAAAGTGATGGATTATTATAAGAAAATTTTGAAAACGGTCTAAAGAATAATGAATACAATATTAATCTCTCTAATCATAGCGGTAGCCATCCTTTATCTCAAGTGGTTCTTCGCTATCCCTTTTTTATCCGCTCATGGCATTATCTGCCTTGGACAGCCGCCAGAGCAATCCGAAAATAAAGAAAATCATGCGGTTTCCTCTTCATGTGGCAGAACATTTTCTGAGATTCGGGGGGGGCGATTTGCACTATTCCAAATCGCAAAAATACCATCATGCCATTTCCGAAAATTACTCTATAAAGGATTGGGTGTAAAAATGGGCAAGAATGTGTCAATTCACTTTCGTGCAGAACTTCGAGCTCCTGAAAAATTGTCTCTTGGTGATGGCACCATAATTGGAGATAATGCGATACTTGATGCTCGTCGTTGCTTGACTATAGGTAGGAATGTAAATCTTTCGAGCAATGTATCTATCTACACGCTTCAACATGACCATCGCGATCCATATTTTGGGTTACCTTCTGAGGATAAGTTAAAGTTGTCTGTTGAAATCGATGATAGGGCTTGGTTAGGTGCAAATGTTATTGTATTGCCAGGCGTGCATATAGGGGAAAGTGCCGTTTGTTGCGCAGGTTGTGTTGTAACCAAAGATGTTGAGCCATTTGCTGTCGTGGCAGGAATACCAGCACGAAAAGAGAATGAAATACCTCATAATTTAAAATATGAATTTAAAGGTAAATCTTGTAGATTCTATTGAACTTCTTTAATTCAATCTGTATATGACAAAATTAAATAATTTAGCAATAGTTATCCCGGCCTATAAATCAACATTTCTTGTAGCTGCTTTGGATTCCATTGCAGCTCAAACATGTCAGGATTTCACGCTTTATATAGGCGATGACTGTAGTCCTAACAATTTGGAGGAGATTGTTGATAAGTATAGGGATAAAATCAACTTAGTGTATAAACATTTTAATGCAAACCTTGGTGGCAAGGATTTGGTAGCGCAGTGGGAACGCTGTATTGACATGAGTCAGGATGAAGAGTGGATATGGCTTTTCTCCGATGATGACGTAATGGAAGCATCTTGTGTTGAAAATTTTTATAAAAGTTTACAAGAAACAAATGCTTCCTATGATTTATATCATTTTGATGTGAAGGTTATCAACGATGATGGGAAGATAACAAGTATTCCTGAAAAATATCCTCAAGATTTAGATAATTTCTCTTATTATAAAGGTAAATTAAAAGGTAAATATGCCAGTCTTGTAGTAGAAAATATATTTAGTAGAGAAGTTTACCGAAAATATAATGGGTTTAAAAAATTTGATTTGGCTTGGGGAAGTGATACTGCTACATGGGTTTTGTTTTCAGAAAGGAAGGGCTTCCATACGATAAATAATTCACATGTTTTATGGAGATGTGGTAACCAAAATATTTCACCGAATGTTAGTCAGCCTATTGCTGTTAGAAAAGTTAGAGCATTGGTCGCTTTTTTCAAATGGGCACATTCGTATTTTAAAGCAAGAAATCAGGCTCATCTTTTCACAAATATGAGAGCGTTTGTAAGTAGAGTCGCAATGTTTAGTAGATATACTCCAAAAGAAGTAATAGAAGAATCGATTGCGGAGTTTTGTGAAGGGCACAATATGTCCTTCTTATACCCTTTTGTGAGAATATTGGTTAATATAAAAAGATAATATATATGTTAAAGTATATTTCAACCATGGATGCAGCTGATTGTTGTGGGTGTAGAGCTTGTGAGCAAGTATGTGCACACCGGGCTTTATATATGGAATCAAATGAAGAGGGGTTCCTTTATCCTAAATTGGATGCAACGAAATGCGTGAATTGTGGATTATGTGAAAGTGTTTGTCCAATGATGAAGGCTGAAACCGTTCGACAGGATGAAGGTCAAGCTTATGTTGCACAGAATAAGAATGTCGGTGATCTTAAGACGAGTTCTTCTGGAGGTGGCTTTATTGCAATTGCCAAAAAAGTTCTGTCTCAAAATGGTGTTGTCTATGGAGCTGCTTACAAGAATGGACCAAAAGTATGTCATATTAGGGTTGAGAAATCTTCTGATTTAGAAAAATTGAAAGGTAGCAAATATGTTCAATCTGATATAGGTGATTCCTATAAACAAGTAAAAAAGGATTTACGAGAGGAACGTATTGTTTACTTTGTTGGTACACCTTGTCAGGTGGCTGGCTTAAAGCTTTTCCTGAGAAAAGAATATGATAATTTGCTAACTTCTGATTTAATATGTCATGGAACTCCATCGCCTGAGATTTTCAAGAATATGATTAGCCATGTTGAAGAAAAAATGGATGCTGATTTCGTTGACTATTCTTTTAGAGATAAGAGAGTCCGTGGTTGGAGCTGTTCTTCTTCTTCTTCTTCTTACAAAATGCGCTCTTCAGGCAAGATGAAGTATGTAAATTATTCCAAAGATATGGAGGCGTACTTTAAGGCATTTATTTCAGGTCATCTTATGCGAATGAATTGCTATCAGTGTCCATTTGCAAACACTCATCGGTGTGGTGATATAACTTTGGCTGATTTTTGGGGTGTGCGAGAAAGTATTCCTGATTTTCCATTTATTCATCGAGGCGTAAGTTTGTTACTTATCAATACTGCTAAAGGAGCAAAGGTTTTAGATAGCTTGAAAGATCAGTTTGTCCTGAAGGTAATTCCTATGGATATGGCTGTGGAAACAAATGCGAATTTAAGTCATCCTACACCATTGTCAAAAGACAGAGAAATGAGTTATGATTTGGCATTGAATCATTATCCTGCTTTTCTTGATAAGTATTATGAAGGTAATTATTTTATTAATAACTTGAAGGTACAAGTTGAATATAATATAAGACGTTACCCTTGGTTGTTTTTATTAATCTCTAGAATTAAGAAGTTAATCAAATGAAAGTTTCGATAATAACTATTTTAGATAATACCAACTATGGTACATATTTGCAGGCTCTTGCTACTGGTATGGCTGTTAAGTCACTAGGGCATGAAGTGGAAATTATACATTACACTAGACCATGTATGACACCTAAAGGAAATTCTAAAGCTATTTATGAAGATCGAGGTTTCATCAGATGGTTTTATCGTTGTGTATTGAAATATTCCAGGAAATCTTACCAACTCAAAAAGCTTGATATGGATTTCTTGAAATGCTATTTGCCTGTAACTTCTGAATATATAGGCTTTAAATCACTTATTGCTAATCCACCTCAGGCAGATGCGTATATTACCGGTAGTGATCAAGTATGGAATAGTTTCTATAACCGAGGAATAGATAAAAGCTATTATTTAGATTTTGTTCCAGAAGGTAAAAAGAGAATAAGTTATGCAGCAAGTATTGGTATGCCAAACTTTCCTGAGAATGAGGTTGATGAAACCAAAAGACTATTAGAAAAATACCAATATATTACGGTAAGAGAATTGTCTGCTAGAAAAATATTGGAAAGTCTTGGGGTAGCATCAGAAGTTGTTCTTGATCCTACATTGTTGCTGGATAAAGTAGCATGGTCTGAAATAGCAGAAAGATATGCTTTTAAAGAGTCTGAGCCTTATTTGCTGACATATAGTGTAGAATATGGAAAGGAAGACTCTTATATCAAGCATTATGCCAAGCAAATTGCAGAAAAGAAAGGATTGAAATTATATCATATTACATATGGTGGTAAGCCATTTGATAATTATTATGATAAGGTGTTTACTTATGCGACGCCAGACCAATTCCTTAATTTGATGCTTCATGCTTCATTTATAGTGGTTAGCTCGTTTCATGGAACAGCTTTTTCTATAAATTTCAACAAACCTTTTATTACTGTATCACCTAAGAAGTTTAACAGTAGAGTTATGAGTTTGTTGCAGATTACTGGCTTAGAATCAAGAGTTGTTACTGATGCAAGCCGTTCATTTGATAGTTTTGGTGATATAGATTATTTGTCTGTAAATAAAATCCTTGATAGGGAAAGAAAGAAATCGCTTGCAATTTTAAATAAAATGTTATGCTAAAGTCTGACGATAATTATATCCCTGTTGATGATGCGATGCAGCGATTTGAGAATCATCTTCTTTCTCATGATAGGGTGGTACTTTCTGCCAAGTTTGGTGACGGTAAGACCTTTTTCTTGAATAAATTCAAGGAGAAATGTAAGATGGATGAAGAATCGCCATTCGTGTTTATAACGCTCTATCCTGTCAATTATCAAGTACTGGGGAATAAGGACATCTTTGAACTCATTAAGCATGATGTGCTTTTGCAGATACTTCAAGCTGGTATCATTGATGTTAAGTATGAGATAACAGATAGGATGGCTTTTGAGTTTTATGTTCAAAGCCATTTCTGTACAGTAGGAGAGTCTTTCTTTGCTATGCTGAAGTCGTGTGGTGCTGACGATATGGTGACAAAGGCCTTCTTGGCAGCATTCAAATCGGCTCATTGGCTCAAAAGTTTGAAAGATAAAGTTGGAGAGTTTAAGAAAAAAGAAGTAGACCAGACTGCGTTTCTGGATGATTATCTATCCACATTTGATGAAAACTCAGTTTACGAGAATGATATAATCACTAAGATTATTCGTGATAATATAAAAGATTATCAGGAGAAATATGGAAAGCGGGTAGTTTTAGTGATAGAGGATATGGATAGGCTTGATCCTGCACATCTCTTTCGTATCATGAATGTCTTCTCTGCTCACATGGATTATGGCTATCGCAGTATGCAGCCAATCGACAGTTCGCTCGTTGGCAACAAATTTGGGGTAAGTAATGTCGTATTTGTAATGCATGAGAAAAATACTGAGGCACTATTTCATCATTTTTATGGAGAATATGCTGATTATGATGGCTATATGTCCAAATTCTATAACAAGGACATTTTCCGATTCTCTTTAGCTGAAGAAAAGGAAAAATATGCTTTGGCACTTATTTCTGAAGAAACCGGATTAGGAGAGGAACGTATCAAGGAGTATTTTGATAAAGGGTTCTTGGCAGTTAAGACTATGCGTCAGATAATCTTTGCTATGGATAAGATAGAAGAACAATTTTACTCTATAAGGGTTAAGGAGGATATAAAACCAAATCCACAAATTCTGAAACTTATAGTTATAGCCAAGAGATTAGGTGTTAGCAATGATAAAATAATTTCTGTAGTTGTTAATCATTTCAAAGATCTGGATAGATTTTATGTAGATAGACTCCTTCCTTTGCTTGCTCGAAATCCAAGAACAGGAGAATTGGAGCAAGTTTATGTAATAAATCGACAACACGGAGACTGCTATATAGCTGTTACTGATATTCATAATGACGGAATGTGTAATCCTTCTATAATGACAGCCTTTGCTGTGTCAGATGCTGATAGAAAAATAAAGCAAAGGACAACGAATATGTTGCATTTGTTAGGTTATTAAAAAATGCACTGTTGTTTATGAGCATGTTGATCCTATTATAAGAATAGAAAATAATAGTTTTAAATAAGTATTTTTACGAATATGAAACGAACATTAATAGTAGCTACGACCTCATATGCAGGTATGGGACCGTATGTAAGTGAGATAGTTAATACATTTTCTCCAGAAGATGATGTATATTTTTTCTTTCATGATTATGCGGACGATTTTTTTAGAAAGAATATTAAAAACGAACTTCATAAAAAAAGTGTGTTTTATAAACAAGCAAATTCGGCATTAAATAAGCTTAAAGAATTATTATTTAATTCGGAAGGTTATAATTGGTTAATTTTCGAATTATGTAAAGAATATAAAATTCAGCTTGTGCATTATATTAATGGTATTCCTACAGTTAAAATGCAACGTAAGCTTCAATCTATGGGGATTCATGTTCTTTCTACTGTTCATGACTTAGAACCACATGAAGCAAAGAAAGCATGGTACAAGATGCTAAGACAACGTATAAGCTATAAAAGATTGAAGGAAAATCTTATTGAAGCGAAGTGTTTAGTAACAAATAGTGTTGAGCAATATCATAATTTGAAAAAAAATTTCCAGATAAACAGGTGTCTTATCATTCTTTCCCTTCTTTAGTATCTAAAGGTATTCTAGATGGGCATGTGGTGCCGAAAGAATTAAAAGAATTAGATAAACCTTATATTCTTTTTTTTGGCCGTATAGAAGCTTATAAAGGTATTTCTCTTTTATATCATTCTTTTATGGAATGTGAAGAACTACAAAAAAAATATTATTTGGTTGTTGCCGGAAATGGGGAGCTTGGTTTTGAACGAATGAAATATGATTCTAATGTGAAGTTTATTAATCGTTATATTTTGGATTCCGAGATTGCTTATATGTATCAAAATGCCAAGTGTGTAATTTATCCATATATTTCGGCAACGCAAAGTGGTGTGCTTTCTTTAGCCTTTTACTATCGAACTCCTGTTCTTGCAAGTGATGTGCCATTTTTTAAGAGTATCATTGATGTATCGCAAGGTGGTTTGCTATTTAAAAATGGAGATAAAGATGATTTAATTAGAAAGCTTCTCTGTTTGTTGGGACAGGATAATATCGAGATGAAAAGGAAACAAGAATTATATTATAGTACCCATTTTAATGAAAAAGCGATACGCACTTCGCTTTTGAAAATATATTCGTTGGAATGGAACGGGAAATACATGTAGTTTTTTGAGTTTATGCATAATATATTTTTTTAATATAAAACAGAATTTCGAATATGAAAACAGTTATTACATACGGAACATACGACCTTCTCCACCAAGGCCATATTAACCTTCTTCGTCGAGCAAAAGAACTTGGCGACTATCTGATTGTGGGTGTTACCAATGATAGCTTTGATCGAGATAGAGGAAAATTAAATGTTCGCAATAATGTCTTGGAACGTGTGGAAGCTGTTAAAGCTACTGGGTATGCTGACAAGATTATTATAGAGGACTATGTTGGTCAGAAGATTGATGACATCCAAAAATATAATGTTGATATATTTGCTATTGGTTCTGATTGGGAAGGAAAGTTTGATTACCTTAATGAGTTTTGTGAGGTTGTTTATCTGCCGAGAACTCAAGGTATATCATCAACAATGCTTCGTAACGAATCACAGGATGTTGTAAAGGTTGGGGTTATCGGTTGTGGTCGAGTGGCAGATAGATTTCCTTCTGAAGCATCTGTAGTTAGTGGAGTTGATGTTGTTGCTGCTTATGATATTGATGAGGCTAAAGGCAAAAATTATGTTTTAAATCATGAAAACGTAAATGTTTGTCAAAATGTAGATGATTTATATGATTCTGTAGATGCAGTCTATATTGCAACTCCTCATCTTTCTCATTACCAAGATATTAAAGAAGCTATTTTGGCTCATAAGCATGTGCTCTGTGAAACTCCATTGGTATTAGAAAAGGCTCAGGCACAAGAACTATATCAGTTGGCTGAAGATAGTGGGGTCATTTTAATGGAAGCAAACAAAACGGCTCATTGTCCTGCTTTTAATCACTTAATGGTGATTATAAAATCAGGATTGATAGGTGATGTGGTTGACATAGAAGCTTCTTTGTCACAACTTCTAGACAAGAATGGTCGTGAATTTGATCCTAAGCAAGCGGGTGGTTCTATGTATGAGGAAGGAAGTTATCCGTTATTACCTATAATCAAGTTGATGGGTATCAATTATGAGAATTTGAATCTTTATTCTCGTATGGAGAATGGTATTGATGTTTATACACGTGGAGTTTTCCATTATCCTAAAGCTACTTGTTCTTTTAAGGTAGGATTGGGTGTAAAAACAGAAGGATGCTTGGTGATTTCAGGAACCAAGGGATATGCTTATGTGCCAGCACCATGGTGGAAGACGGATTATTTTGAGTTGCGTTATGAAAACCAAAACGATAATAAAAAGTATTTCTATAAATGGGATGGTTTTGGTTTGCGTTATGAGATACAGGAATTCATCAGTTGTATAGTAAACAAACGTTTCTCTTCTGCCCGTTTGCGTAGAAAAGAGAGTATTTGCATGGCACAAGTGATGGAACAATTTATGAATCGAAAAAACTTTTTTGAAATTTAAATATTATTGATATGATTAATTTCACAGTAGGTCCTGTACAGTCTAGTGAAGCTGTACGAGCAATAGGTGCAGAACAAGTACCTTATTTTAGAACATCGGAATTTTCTGATGTTATGTTTGAGAACGAGAGACTCATTAAGAAGTTTGCAAAAGCTTCTGATGATTCTAAAGTTGTATTCTTGACTTCTTCAGGTTCTGGAGCGATGGAGACAGCTATCATGAATACCCTTACACCAAATGATAAGGCTTTGGTAGTGAATGGTGGTAGTTTTGGTCATCGTTTTGTAGAATTGCTAGAACTTCATCATGTTCCTTATACGGAAATCAAGCTAGAGCATGGCAAGGCGTTGAAAGCCGCGCATCTTGCTCCATATGAGGGGCAAGGTTATACTGCATTCTTAGTTAACAAGCATGAGACTTCAACAGGTGTTCACTATGATATGAACTTGATTAGTGATTTTTGTAAGCGTAATCAGCTTTTCTTGATTGTTGATTGTATTAGTACATTCTTGGCTGATCCATTTGATATGAACAAGTTGGGTGCTGATATCATGATTACTGGAAGTCAGAAAGCTTTGGCTTGTCCTCCTGGTATTTCTGTCATGGTTCTTTCTCCAAAATCTATAGAGAGAATTAACAAAACTAAGTGTGTATGTCAGTACTTCGATTTAAAAATTGCTTTAAAGAATATGGAGCGTGGACAGACTCCTTGGACTCCTGCTGTTGGCATTCTACGTCAGATTAATGCTCGATTGAAAGAGATTGACGCCAATGGAGGTGTTGAAGGAGAAATCGCTAGAATTGGTGCTTTGGCAACTTACTTCCGAGAGAAAATAAAGGATTTGCCTTTTGAAATTGTATCAGAATCTTTATCGAATGCAGTAACACCGCTTCATCCGACAACCGCTTCTGCTTACGAGATTTTCTTGAAGATAAAGGACGAATATGGTATGTGGATTTGTCCTAATGGAGGTGACATGAAAAATACGATCTTCCGTGTCGGACATATTGGCGCATTGACGAATGAAGATTATGATAAGTTAATTGCGGCTTTCTTTGATTTGAAAAAAAATGGTATTATTTAAATAAGCTAAGATGATTAACAATGTCAGATTAAAGAAGATGTTGAAGTGTCTTGTTTTTCCCATCTTCACTCAAATTAATAAGATTATACCAAAGGATGAGAATTTGGTGTTGTTATATTCTGCCAATAAGGGGGTCGTCTTTTGTAATCTTGTTTTGAGAGATTATTTACTCCGAAATCGCTTTGATAAAAAGTATAAAATAATTTGTGGCATAGAAAATATGTGCTATGCTGATGATACTGAAAATGTAACGTTTGTTAGTGGTGTTAAATCTGTGTGGACTTTTTTGCATGCAAAACATGTTTTTTATACTGCGGGGCAGCTTCCAATCAAGCCTTCCAAAAAGCAGTGTGTAATTCACATGCAGCATGGTAATGAGGATTTTAAATCTATGGGAGCAAACACTAAAATTAATAATGGTGACGAATTCTTTTTTACTTATATGATTATTTCATCAGACTTGAATATAAAGATTAATGCAAGGGCATATAAGTGTAAAGAAGAAAACATTGTTGGTCTAGGAGACCCAATGTGTGATATGTTGCTGACCGTTCCACAAAATGTTTATGATTTTAGTAAATATAAGAAAGTCCTTTTGTGGATGCCAACATTCAGACAATCGGATTATTTAAATTATAATGATTCTCATTTAGATACATTAATACCTCTTTTTGCAGATGACGATTATGAGAATTTAAATGAGCTGCTTGTTAAATATAATATTCTTCTTATAGTCAAGTTGCATCCTGCTCAAAGTGCACCTGATGGTTGTCAACGTCATTTTAGTCATTTAAGAGTATATTCTCATGATGAGTTTATAAAGACAGAATATGATATGTATACATTGATGGCGCATGCAGATGGGTTGATTGGTGATTACTCCTCTGCGTCTTTACAGTATTTACTATTGGATAGACCTGAGGCCTATGTTGTACCAGATCTAGAAGACTATAAAAATACTCGTGGTTTTGTGTATGATGATCCTGAAGCATATATGGGAGGACATATTGTTAAAACAAAAAAGCAATTTGAACAATTTATAGATGATTTTGCGAATGAGCGAGATGTTTATAAAGATAAACGCCATTGGGTTTGTAATCAGATCTTTAAATATAAAGATGCAAAAAGTTGTGAGCGTATAGTAAAACTTAGTGGAATGAGTTTATGAAAAAAGTATTAGTAATTATAACAACGGCATTTTCTTCTGTTGGTGGGTTAGCTACGGTGATGATGAATTATTATCGTGTGTTAGATAAGTCAAAGATTCATATTGATTTTGCCTCGACTAATGAAATCGAATCTTCATTGCTTTCTGAAATATCAGCTTATGGTAGTAACTATATTCAACTACCAAGAAGAGGAAATGTTTTGAAGTATTGGAATGCTGTTCGGGTTCTTTCAAAGAATTATAATATTCTTCATGTTCATGCTAATAGTTCTACGGCTTTAATCGAACTTTCTGCTGCTATTGCAGCAGGAGTTCCTAAGCGTATTCACCATAATCACACAAGCAAAACTCAGCATCCGTTTATTAATGCTGTTTTACATCCTTTCTTTATGCACTCGTTTACTGATGCAATCGCTTGTTCTCAATTGGCTGGAGATTGGTTATTTGGAAAGAATAACTATAAGATTTTGAGAAATGCAATAAATATTGCTAAGTTTGAATATAATAACGATGCACGTGTACTTATAAGAAATGAGTTTGGCATAAAAGAAGAGGATTTTGTTGTTGGGCATATAGGCAAATTCATGGATGCAAAGAATCATGAGTTTTTGATAAAGGTATTTGCTGAATACCATTTGAAGCATTCTAATTCTAAATTGCTTCTTGTTGGTGATGGCGAATGGCGTTTGAAAGTTGAAAGTTGGGTAGCTGATAGTGGCTGTGCTGATTCTATAATTCTAGCAGGTTTACGTTCTGATATTCCAGCTATTGTTCAAGCCATGGATATTTTTGTATTTCCTTCGATATATGAAGGAATGCCATTAACAGTGCTTGAGGCTCAGGCTTCTGGTCTTCCATGTTTGATTTCATCTAATGTGACTAGTGATGTTAATATTGGTCAAGATGTAAAGATGAAGGATTTGGCGGATGGGGTTAAGGATTGGGCAGACTCAATAGATTCTTTTGATTATGCAATAAGTCGTGAGGTAAGATGCCATAATAATTATGAGTTAATTACCAAAGCTGGGTATAACATTGAGAATGAAGCAAATGAATTGCTGAAGATATATAATGTATAAAGTTATGGGAAATAATTATTTATCTCGTTTCGGTCGTTTTGTTATTCTTCGTTTATTAATGAGCCGTTGGCTTCCTTCAAAAAGTGTGCGACCGGCACTTTTGCGAATGATAGGTATCAAGATAGGTAAGAATGCACATGTTGGTGCCAATGTAACATTTGATACATTGAACTATCGCCGTTTTCATATAGGTGATAATGTTACAATTACGATGAATACAGTTCTATTAATTCATTATTTTACCACGAATTCTGATGGCTCGAAGAATTGGAAAGGTGGTGATTTGGTAATAGGCAATAATGTTTTTATCGGAGCAAATACTGTAATTGCCAAACCTGTAACCATAGGTGATAATGTTGTGATAGCTGCAGGAAGTGTTGTAACACGTGATGTACCAAGTAATTGCCTATATGGGGGGGTGCCTGGAAAGGTTTTGAAAAAATTTGTTGTAGATTGAAAATACTATAATGAGCTAGAACAAGGACAATGCTATATTTTCTTAACTCTTCTTAAAATGATTCAAAATGTTATAAAATGATTAGGAGTCATAAAAATAGTATTATGAAATCTATATTAGTCAATAAAATATTATCAACGGAAAAGTCTTCCGTTCATCAGATATTTGAAACAAAGGGTAAGGTTTATACTTACCTCAATCCTGTATCTTATCTTACAGCTCTGGATAATAAGGAGCTGTTTGGTAAGATGGATGGTATATTTGCCGATGGTGGCTTGCTGGTGAAAGCCATCAAGTTGGTTTATGGCAAGTTGGTGACTCGAAGAAGTTTTGACATGACTTCGATGGCACCGGAGTTGTTCTCGTATGCAGAGGAACATGGAAAGACTATCTATATTGTGGCTTCTAAGCAGGAGCAGGTGGAGAAGGCCGTGGAGATATTCCGTGAGCGGTATCCAAAGGTGAAGTTTGCAGGTTATCGTAATGGTTACTTTGCTTCTGAACGGGAAATGGATGAGGAGGCAAAGCATATTGTTAAGCTGAATTCAGATTTCTTGATAGTTGGTATGGGAGCTTTGATGCAAGAGAAGTTCCTGCTAAAGGTGAAGAATGCCGGTTATCAGGGAATCGGGTTTACCTGTGGTGGATTTATCCATCAGACTTCCAAGAATGAGATAGATTATTATCCGGCATGGGTGGATAAGACGAATCTTCGCTTTGTTTATCGAATGTGGAAGGAGCCGCATACCCGTAAGCGTTATGTGATGGCAGGCTTGCTGTTTCCTGCAAGATTTATCGCAGAAAAAATCTTCGGATAGTCTTGTACAGCCAGTGAATGGGAGTGAAGACTACCGATATAGGAAGTAATATAATGAATAGGAGCGTCGGTATAATATGGCCGATGGCTCTTTGTAATTTATCTTTCATGCGTGCAAAAGTACAACTTTATGTTGAAACAACAAAAGATTTTCTTTGATTTCTTGCGATTCAGTATTTTCTCGGAGAAGGATATACATACTTCTTTTGAAGGAGGCGGATTGGAAGAAACTATATCATATCGCTCAGAAGCAAGCCTTGCTAGGTGAGCGGTATGGCAGAAAATATATGGAATAAAATATTGGTATATCGGGCGAACAGTTCCCGCTCCCCTTTTATTTAAGCTACTTTTCGGGGATGGAGCTTAGTAGCCCGATTTTACTATATGCAAGCTAATTATAATTGATATTATGAAGGTAATAACGACAGATATTGAGGGCGTGCTCATCATTGAGCCACGCCTGTTTAGAGATGCTCGTGGCTATTTCTTCGAGAGCTTCAGCGAGCGTGAGTTTAAAGAGAAGGCCTGATGGTGGTATCTTGATCTTGGATGATTCTCTCGGTATCGATTGGCGCATTTCTACGGAACATGCTATTCTTTCGGAGAAAGATACAAAGCATGAAGTGTTGAAGGACTTTGAAAGTCCTTTCGAATACTAAAGATGGATTTATACAAGTAAAACAACAAATACCAATAAACTTCGTGAGGTGGCACAGCCTATGCTCAAAAATGATTATGGAAGATATCTGCTTTCGATATTGGATGAAGGCAATCAGACATTAAAGAAGAATTTAAAATACTAGGTTATGAATATTTTAGTAACAGGTGCTAACGGTCAGCTAGGTAATGAAATGCGCATCGTTAGCCAACATACAACAGATCATTATATCTTTACAGATGTCAATCAGGTAGAAGGTATGGAAACTTCTTATCTTGACATCACCGATATGGATGCCATCCGTAAGATGGTGAAGGAGAATGATGTGAAAGCCATCGTGAACTGTGCGGCATGGACCAATGTGGATGCTTGCGAGACTGATGAGAAACTGGCTGCATTGGCTGAAAAACTCAATGCGGATGCTCCAGAGAATCTGGCTAAGGCGATGAAGGAGGTTGATGGTCTGCTCATCCAGATCTCTACAGATTATGTCTTTGGTAAGGAACCTTATAATGTGCCATGTAATCCTGACCAGAAGGGAACTCCTACTGGCGTATATGGTACAACGAAGCTTCATGGTGAGCAGAAGATTATGGCTACAGGCTGTGATTACGTGATTATCCGTACGGCCTGGCTGTATTCTGAGTTTGGCAAGAACTTCTGCAAGACGATGCTCAACCTGACGGCAACCAAGCCTCAGTTGAAAGTAGTCTTCGACCAGTGCGGTACTCCTACTTACGCGCTCGATCTGGCGAATGCCATCATCACTATATTGGATAAGGTAAAGGCTTCCCAGAGCAAGGATGAATATGTTGGAGTATATCATTTCTCAAATGAGGGTGTCTGCTCCTGGTATGATTTCACCCAGATGATTGCAAGAATCGCCGGTCATACGGAATGCGATATCCAGCCATGTTATAGTTCGGAGTATCCTTCTCCTGTAACTCGTCCTGCTTATTCTGTATTGGATAAGCGAACCATCAAGGAGACCTTTGGCGTTAAGGTTCCTTATTGGGTGGATTCTTTAGAAAAATGTATTGCTAATCTTAAAAAGAAATAATTGAAATGAAGAATATCATTATCACGGGCGGTGCTGGTTTCATCGGCTCACACGTTGTAAGACTTTTCGTGAACAAATATCCTGAGTATCACATCATCAACCTCGATAAGTTGACATACGCTGGTAACCTGGCTAACCTCAAGGATATCGAGGACAAGCCTAACTATACTTTCGTGAAGGGCGATATCTGCGATTTCGACCTGATGTTGAAGCTGATGCAGGACTACAAGGTGGATGGCATCATCCATCTCGCTGCTGAGAGCCATGTAGATAGAAGTATCAAGGATCCATTCACTTTCGCTCAGACCAACGTGATGGGTACCCTGTCTCTGCTCCAGGCTGCCAAGATTTACTGGGAGAGTCTGCCAGAGGAATATGAGGGCAAGCGTTTCTACCACATCTCTACCGATGAGGTTTATGGTGCATTGCAGATGACTCATCCTGAGGGCATTCCTGCTCCTTTCACCACCAAGGCATCCAGCGATAAGAACCACGAGGCTTACGGCGAGGAGTTCTTCCTGGAGACTACCAAGTACAATCCTCATTCTCCATACTCAGCATCCAAGGCAAGCTCAGACCACTTCGTCCGTGCTTTCCACGATACATACGGTATGCCTACCATCGTGACCAACTGCTCTAACAACTATGGTCCATACCAGTTCCCTGAGAAGTTGATTCCGCTGTTCATCAACAACATCCGTCATCGCAAGCCATTGCCTGTATATGGCAAGGGAGAGAATGTGCGCGACTGGTTGTATGTAGTAGATCATGCCCGTGCCATCGATATGATTTTCCACAAGGGTAAGATTGCCGAGACTTACAACATCGGCGGCTTCAACGAGTGGAAGAACATCGATATCATCAAGGTGGTAATCAAGACTGTTGACCGTCTGCTCGGTCGCCCTGAGGGTGCTGACTTGGATTTGATTACTTATGTAACAGACAGAAAGGGTCATGATATGCGTTACGCCATCGACTCTAGAAAGCTGCAGAAGGAACTCGGCTGGGAGCCATCTCTCCAGTTTGAGGAGGGTATCGAGGAAACCGTAAAATGGTATCTCGAGAACCAGGAATGGATGGATCATGTTACTTCTGGGGAATATCAGAAGTATTATGAAAATATGTATAAGGACAGATAATATCTATTTTCGAAAACCTACCCGTCCTTCCTTACCGTTAAGGAAGGCTCCACCTCTCATCTCGTTCTTCTCCCCTCAGGGAAGAAGAGGAAAACCGCCCTACTCGGTGCTCGGAACCGCTTCGCTCTAAGGTTGGCGGACCATCAAAGGTCTGCGCCAGGTTTTGCGGGCTGGGACCGCATGGGGGAAGGTGGGAGTATTCATGAGGATAATAGGGGTAGCTAATAAAAAGAAAAGCCCCAAGGAAACAATTCCTTGAGGCACATCCTAATAAAAATCGTTTAATGTTAGAGATTGCTTGGTACTGGAACCAAAGTCTCGTCAACATAAAACTCATCGGTGCGAGTGTTGCAGCCTCTACAGAGAGGCACAATATACCAGCTATTATCATAGCCGTATACTTTTTGTACATGAGCACCGACCAAATTCCATCTGCCAGTCTGGTGACAGTCTGTGGCAGAACATCTACTTGCGGTTTTACCGCTTTTAGCTTCCCAATAGTCCAACCAAGTATTATACCCTGCAGGACTTGAAAAACGGCTTGAGCCGTTCACATTTTTAATTTTTGTCATATTTATGATAAATTTTATGAGCATTCTTCGTTGAGTGCTCGTCTTTATACCAAAACCGTTAGTTTTGATAGAAACAATGAATAAAAAAGATGAATGTTCTCTTGATGGTGTCCAACTGTTGAAGATAATTGCTCGTAAAAAAGAAGATGAAGAGGCGGCAGCCAAGGCTTTTCGCTTATTCGTAGAAGTCTTTGAGAGCAAGATCAATAAGCAAGTTGACATTATTGCAAATAAAAATGGCTATGATGAAAAAGTTGCTTTTGAGGCCATTCAATGTGCTTTCAATAAGGTTTGGCTTTATCCCACGTTTGACATGAACAAGTCTTATTATAAGGATCAGGAAAAAGCAATTGTTGTCTGGCTTATCAGAATAGCAGTGTCACAGATGTATCAGTTTGCAAGGCATGGTGTGTGCGCACAGATTAAATCCGATGAAGACTTGTCTGTTATCGAAAATGCTGAAGATTTCGTGGACTCTTTTCATTTGTCATATTTAACACCAGAGCAAAAAATACAATACGTTAGCTGTATGGAAAAGAAAATATCAGCTCTTGATGAGAAGCATCGTATTATCTATTTGACATATAAGGCGTATCAGACGAGTGGTAAGAAACTCCCAAGAAAGTTGTTGGAGAAATTACGGAAGCGTCTTGATGTGACTCAGACAACGATTAGGGTATATAAGAAAGAGGCATGTGAAACTCTTAATGATTTAAACTTATTAAAGGCATGAAAGATTTGACTATTGAAGAATGGGATGTACTACTGTGTTCAACAGGTTACCTTCCTCCTCGCAATGAAGAAGAATTGGATTTCTTCGACGAAATGTACGATGATTACAAATCTCGTATAGAAAATCGTTATGTTGATGTTGATATGATTCTGAGAGGTGCATGTCATGTGGTGACGGATTACCAATATGTTGAAAGCAATCATATTCTTGAACAGGCAAAAGTTGCAGAGGATATAAAGCAGGAGTATTCCATGGCAGCTCGTAACTTTGACAAATTGCCACAGGATGTATTGGATAAAATGAAGAGACAGCATAATAAAGACAATAAGAATGAATAAATCTTGTCAAGTTGTCCTAGAAGACATTGGCTCGTTCTATCCCATTCCTATCCCTTTGATGGAAATTGCTAAAGACGAAGGTATTTGTGTCATATTTGATGACTATGGAACAAACACCTTTGATGGAATGACATGGTATGAGGCAGAGCAAGACATGTTTTACATGCATATCAATACGGCAAGACACAATGCCGAGAATAATACTAAAGGGCGTTTCACTCTTGCACATGAACTTGGTCACTATTTTATAGATCATCATAGGCGAGCTTTGCAAAATGGAATCATGTCACCTCATATTCATCGTTATGAACCTTTTGGTAAAAATGAGGATTGGTTGATTGAGAGGGAAGCAGATGAGTTTGCTGCGAACTTACTCATGCCAACAACACAGTTTAAATCTGATTTTGCAGGTAAAGTTTTATCAGGTGAATTGGTCAAATCTGTTGCAGACAAATATAATGTAAGTTTCTCTGCGTGTGCTTTGCGATATCTGAAGTTCAATATTATTCCCATCATGTTGGTATTTTCTCAAAATGGAAAAGTCAAGTGGCAGATGAGGAGTGCTGACTTTCCATTTTACAGGCTTAAATATGGCACGGATAAAGTTCCAGAGAATACTGTTATGGGGGATTATTTCTTCAATCATGATGAAAGTTGTTGTAAACAAGACGAAATAGTTTATGCTGGAGATTGCTTTGACACATATGAAGAAGAACAAAACAGATTGGTGTTCTTTGAATACTGTATTGCCTATAAGGATTATGCGTTTAGTATGTTATGGGAGAAAGACAGACTCATTATTTAAGAAAGTTGAGCGAGGGGCGTTTCAGATAGCCCCTCTTGCCAGAATGGTTATACTCAAAAGCGTGAACGGATACTTACAATTGGCCAATGTTTGCTATGAAACCATTAAATAAGACAAGTTTACTTATGCAAATTATAGTAAGCGTCCTAAAATGTCACTTAATGGTACTTTTCTTTCATCCTGAGAGGTAGCTGAGGGAAAATTAGAGTGAAAGAGAAATCTAATAGAAGAAACTTATATAAATTGGAGGATTTTACAATGGGAAAGAAAAAGAGATTACAACCAAGACCTAAAAAGAAAAAGGTTGTATTTGTGTCTAAACAAGATAAACTTAATTTGATGAAGAAGGATTTGACTTTAAAAATTAAGTATGTATTAGAGCATCGTAAAGAAATAAACGAGCGCATTAGTAATCAAATAGATATTGTTATTGGCATTTTCGAAAAGTATGATAAAATTTTGTTATTAGGTGGACTTGGTTTAAAACTCATAAACAATACCCCTAATATGGAGAGTGCTTTTTTTGATGTTTTACAAGATATCTCAACGCATTATGATGTTGATGCAGAAGTAATCATGGAGTATGCTTTGAGTTTTGCTACTGCAATAAATGTAAATACAAAGGTAATACCAGACCAAAGTGACATTGATAAACTCTATTCTCTACTAAAGGATTTAAAGCATGCATATTCATTCATAGAAATTTGTGAAAACAATCCTGATTTAGGTGATGATTCTTTGATAAGGATGCTTGACCGTATAAACTATATGGATGTAAGAGGTGAGGGGTATATGCAGCATATAGAGGAGGTTTATGGTGAACTTTTTTCATTGCATGACGCTTTTTTCTTGCAGAAATTTGGATATGACTCCAAAAGGATATTAGATTTTCTGAAAAATCTAGATAGAAAAGTTTATTCAAAGTTTGGTACGGTATTAGGTGCATCTTTAGCCCATGAGCGATGGTGTGAATGGAATAAGAATCACCCTGATTTAACAGATGTTATAGCTAGTATGGAAGGCAATGAAAGTGTTCCTTTCATAGTTGGTTTTTTAAGAGAAAATCCAGATTTAGCAGGTGATGGTGAGGACTTGAATCATTTGACTACATATAAGGTTGATGATTATTTGTCATCATATAGCATCTTTTGGATAGTTCCTCACGGTGAAATAGAAGAAAAAATATTGGATTCCTTATCTTTAGAATTTGGGGGAAACAACTGTTTTTTAGTGGACAATGCATTTAAAGGACATATTGCTAATGTAACTAAAGTTAGTGAAAAGCCTTTTGTAAAATATGAAGGTCGATATTTTTGTTTCTCACCTATACTTCCTTACCGCAATTTATTTAAGATTGTTGAAAATCTAGTAAAGTCAGATAATAAATATTATAAAAATCATTTTCTTGGTAATGAATATCCTGAGTGCCGAGATAATTATATGGAGCGAAAAGCAAAAGAACTGCTAGAATTTATATTACCAAAAGCAACTTTTTATTCCTCTGCAAAATATAGTTATCGATGATGATGGAAATCAGAAAGAGGCAGAACTTGATGTTTTAGGAATAGCTTCTGATTCTGTTTTTGTAATAGAAGCAAAAGCTCACAAGCTTAGCGATAGTGATAAAAGGGCTGGAGGAAAAGGTTTAAAGGATAAGCTTAAAGATAGTATAGGTTACGCCTCTTATCAGTGTTTCAGAGCCAAGAAATATATAGAAGATAATGAAAAACCAACATTTTCGTGTTGTGGACAATCAGTTTTAGTTGATAAATCTCAGATCAAACATATATATAAGATAGCAACCACTTTTGAGCATTTTTCTGCTATAATTTGTGATATGAAGAATTTGATAAAAGAGGGAATTATGCAAGACGATTATAAAGATACATGGATAGTATCTGTGTTTGATTTAATGGTTGTTGCTGAATTCTGTCAAAATGGTAATGACTTTACTGATTATTTGAACTTGAGGAAAAAGGCTATAGATGCAGATGTCTTGTTTTGTGACGAATTAGATTTGTTTGCTGCTTTTTGCCAAGGAAAATTGGAAGATATCGTTTCGCAAAGCTACATGCCTGTTTTTGGTCTGTCAAAAATGTTCGATGACGAATATAATTCGGAAATGTTAGGCTTAAACTCGTTGCTTAACAACTTGGAAACCTAGTCGTTGTAAGATGCTTTTCAAATAGCAGATAGTGCATACTCTATGTTATGAACAACTCTTGGGTTGTCGACATGAAGTCTGCTGATTTAGTTTATCGCTTTGACAGTTGAGGAGAATTTTGTTCCCGAGAAGTTGAATGACTTTAATTTTGGCGATCCAATTAATAATATGCTTTTTTTGAAAAATGTTGGATGTGCTAACTGCTGAAAATCAGTAGTTACGTTCTAACGGTGATTTACAATCGACCTGCTTTAATGAGATTACTGAGGAGTTGATTTCGTGGTAATTTGCTGATAACTTGCAGATTTCTTGTGGTTTTCTTGGTGGTTTCGAAGAAAAAGCGTATTTTTGCGGCAGAAGTGTTAAATATAGAAGGAATTGATTATGAGAAGTATGAATAAAATGTCGGCGGAGGATATCGCTAAGCTTAAGGCGGTAGCTTTGTATGTCTTAGACAAATGTGGTGAAACGGATTTCATTCATTTGTTTAAGATTATCTATTTTGCGGAAAGGAATCTCTATGCAAAATATGGTCAACATTTAGTTAAGGATACTTTTATCGCCATGGAACACGGACCGGTTCCCTCTCATCTTTATGATGCCTTGAAATTAATGAATGGCAAGGGAAACAATAAGGATGTCAAAGCTATTAGCGATTCTTTGTTACCTGCTGGTGGGGAATGCGCTTGGTTTTTTGTGAAAGCTGGCGAAAAGCCTGACTTGGACGAATTGAGTAAAGCTGAGATAGAAGCGTTGGATGCTGCCATTGATAAATACAAAGATATGGATACCAAGACTTTGTCTGAGCTATCTCATGATTCTGCCTGGCATGAGGCATGGGATAAGAATCATAATGCTGTTATGACCTCTCTGAATATTGCAAAAGCAGGTGATGCTTCTAATGAGTTTTTAGAGTATCTCCAGGAACAGGAATTTATAGATTCTATTTTGGAGGCTTAGGTTATGGTGAACTTCAAAGAATTGCTGGGAAATAATAATCAGCTTCAAAACTTGCTCCTTGATACAGTTGAGGAGGGTGAAGTTTATCGCCTTTGTCTGACAAAAGAAGAAGGTATTATTCCTAAAAATAAAGGAGATGAAGGGAGAAAAAAGTTCTTTGTAGTTGTGGGTAAAGACCAAGAAGGAAATGCGATTGGTTTTGTACTTATCAACTCAGAAATCAATAAGCACCTTCCTGAAAGTAGAAGGAAATTGCACTATTTATTGAAGGCTTCTGAGTATGAGTTTTTGGGTGACCAAGATAGATTTGTCGATTGCTCTGATTTTAAAAGAATTTCAAAGGAACGATTTGTAGAATTGTTTTCAATAGATAAGATGAAGGGAAAAATTAATAAGAATGATTTGGTAGAAATAAAAAAGGCCATTTGTTCTTATGAGAATGTTTCCATGAAGTTGTTGAAACGTTTTGGATTGATATAACAGGGAAATTTATTGTGATTTTCTTGGTGGGTTAAAGATAAAGGCGTTACTTTGGCGGCAAAGTTATGATGGAACGCTCAAAAAATGCAAAGATTAAACTTCCTCTTTAATACCTAATATCTGAGAAACACAAAAGAATTAGAATTTAATTTTTAATTATATACGATAAGATGGGCTGAGCTTTGAATAAAAGTTCTGCCTATCTTGTTGGATTATTGCCTTTTGATAAGGTAATGGACTGATTAACACGGATGATGGTACGTAAATCACCATTAGCCCGTATGGCGGTACCTATATAATATATTACCTTTGCATCTGTAATCAAAACAGTCTGATAATGGAAACAAGGGAATATTTCGAAAAAGTGATGCAGGATTACAACCAAAATCGTAAAGGTCGTAGCTTGCGCAAGTATTGTAAGGAGGAGACAGTGGATTATGACTGGCTAGGTGTGGAAAACATAGCTTTTATGTTCTCACTTTTTGAGAGCTGCAAGTTGAATGACATTAATTTTGGCGATTATATAGAAGATATACTCACCCGACTGATGGAGGGGGAGCAAGACTTCATGTCCCTAATCCCATGTAATTATAACTCGAACAAAAAGGTGAATGTCAAGGCTGCCTAATTGGCAGCTCTGGCAATACCAATTAATAATATGCTTTTTTTGAAAAATGTTGGATGTGCTAACTGCTGAAAATCAGTAGTTACGTTCTAACGGTGATTTACCGGAATTGAACGGATACTTACATTTCTTTTGAATGAAGAAAATCAAACTTTATGATTATCAGCAGAAAATGCTGGAGGAAATCATCAACGTGCTGACCACGAAGGAGATAACCCGTTATCGCAAGAAGAAGGGTTATGAAGAAGGTAACTCGGTCGTCGTGCAGATGCCTACGGGTACGGGAAAAACCTACGTGATGGCTTCGGTGGTGAAATGGTTTCTGGATAATTACGAGAAGGGTGAGGTGTGGATTGTTGCGCACCGCCGTGAACTGGTAGAACAGATGCAGCAGACACTGGACAGATTCTGCCTGGACTATGGGGAGAAAGAAATGGTGCTGAAAGCCAAAGTAAGAATCCGTGTGCTCTCTATCCAATGGCTCGGCAGGCATATCGGGGATTTGAAAAAGGCGGATTGCATACCGGGGATGATTGTGGTGGACGAAGCTCATCATGCCCTGGCACGCTCTTACAAAGACCTGTTTGACCGCAACAGGGATGCTTTGAAACTGGGAATGACAGCAACGCCTTGCCGTATGAAGAGGGAGTCGTTCGGTATGCTGTTTGAGCGTCTTATAAGCTCTCCATCTACCAAGGATTTTATCAAACGTGGGTATCTGGCACCCTATGACTATGTGGTCATCGGACAGTTCTCGCAAGACCAGCTGACCATCAACTCTTTGAAAGGACGTGGCAGTGATGGTGACTATTCCATCAAGGAGATGGATGAGAAACTGAATGTGCCTCAATCCATCAAGCGACTGTATGAGAGCGTAGTGAAGCATGCCGACGGAAAGAAGGGTATCGTATATGCCATTGACATCGACCATGCCCAGATGATTGCCTCATATTACAAGGCGATGGGTATCAGGGCGGTGGCTCTGGACAGCAAGACTCCTGCCAAGACCCGTCAGCGAATGGTGGAGGCATTCAGAATGGGTGACCTGGACTGCATGGTGAACGTGAACCTCTTTGATGAGGGGTTCGACTGTCCGGATGTGGAGTACATCCAGATGGCTCGTCCTACACTCTCGCTAGCCAAGTATCTGCAGATGGTGGGGCGCGGGTTGCGCATCAACCACAAGCAGACGGATAAGGTATGCATGATCATAGACAATGTGGGTAACTACCGTAAGTTTGGTCTGCCTGACAGGGAGCGGAACTGGGCATCGATGTATGCCGGACTGAGAGCCGGAAAGGGAACCATTCCGCCTTCTGCCAAAAAGGCAAAGGGTGTGGTCGTACCCAATAATGACATGGTATTTGTGGCGCAGTATGACAAGAAGAAAACGGAGCTTAGCAGCAGGCAGCGCTATGAATATCTGCAGGATGTGAAACCCTTTGAGAAATCTGGAAGATGGGGACTCCGTGTGGGGGATGACATCATTCTGCAACCGGTATATAGGAAAATCCATGATTTCATAGGTGGTTTTGCCATCTTTGAGATTGCTCCCAACAGGGTGGGGATTTTGATCAGGAACGGCAAGGTGTATTATCCTGCCGATTATCAGGAAATCAAAATCCTCTCCGGCAACCGTGCCTTGCTCACAGAGAATGTCATCCATACCGAAGAGGTGAAACTGGATACTAAATGGGGATATTAACATATAGCACCGCATAACTATATAAAAAGGTAGTTATGGCGGTGCTTTTGTGAATTAGAGTGGATACTCCTCGAAAGCATAGAGTACAGTGCTTAAATAACGCTCGCCAGTATCTGGCAAGAGGGCTACAATCTTCTTGCCCTTGTTCTCTGGACGCTTCGCAATCTCGGTGGCTGCAAAGGCGGCAGCACCTGATGAGATTCCTACCAGCAGACCCTCGGTCTGGGCCAAATCACGACCAGCCTTGATGGCATCATCGTTCTGAATATCCAATACTTCATCGATGAATTCTGAAGAGTAGGTCTCTGGAACGAAGCCGGCACCGATGCCCTGAATCTTGTGAGGACCGCTCTGTCCGCCGTTCAATACAGGCGATGTGGCTGGTTCTACGGCAATCACCTTCACGTTAGGATTCTGCTCCTTCAGGTACTTGGCGATACCCGAAATGGTTCCACCGGTACCTACACCGGCTACGAAGATATCAATCTCGCCATCGGTATCAGCCCAGATTTCTGGTCCAGTTGTGGCATAGTGCTTGGCAGGATTGGCTGGGTTGGTAAACTGTCCCAGAATCACGGAACCCGGAATGGAATCGCGGAGTTCCTCGGCAGCCTTGATGGCGCCAGGCATTCCGTCCTTGCCGCTGGTCAGTCTCACTTCTGCGCCGTAAGCCTTCACCAGGTTTCTGCGCTCCACACTCATGGTTTCAGGCATGGTGAGGATGAGGTGGTAGCCCTTTACGGCTGATACCAGAGCCAGACCTACACCCGTGTTACCGCTGGTTGGTTCGATGATGGTGGCACCTGGTTTCAGGATGCCCTTCTGCTCAGCGTCTTCGATCATCGCAAGTGCGACACGATCCTTTACGCTTCCGCCAGGATTGAAGAATTCTACCTTAGCAATCACAGGGGTCTCCAAACCCTTGGATGCTGAATACTTACCCAATTCTACCAATGGGGTCTTACCGATTAAATCAGTAATCTGCTTATATATCTTTGCCATAACTGTACTCTAATTTAAATCATTCATATTTTTACTTTACGTAGGTAAATGCCTCATCGAGAGCCTCAATCAGGTCGTCGATGTTCTCGATACCGATGCTCAGGCGAACGGTAGAAGGATAGATGTGCTGCTCTTCCAATTCCTCTGGGCTCAACTGAGAGTGAGTGGTTGTTGCTGGGTGGATAACCAGTGACTTCACGTCGGCTACGTTAGCCAGCAAAGAGAAGATGCGCAGGTGGTCGATGAATTCCCATGCCTCTTTCTCGCCGCCTTTGATATCGAAGGTGAAGATAGAACCACCGCCGTTAGGGAAGAGCTTCTTGTAAAGCTCGTGGTCTGGATGAGAAGGAACGGCTGGGTGATTAACCTTAGCCACCTTAGGGTTATTCTCCAGATACTCTACCACCTTCAATGCATTCTGAACGTGACGCTCTACACGGAGGCTCAATGTCTCCAAGCCCTGAAGAAGAATCCAGGCGTTGAATGGAGAGATGGTTGCACCGGTATCACGAAGGATGACCGCACGGATTCGGGTTACGAAGGCTGCTGCTCCGGCTACATCTGCGAATACGGCACCATGATATGATGGGTCTGGCTTGGCGAGAGTAGGGAACTTGTCGGCATTTGCCTTCCAGTCGAACTTACCGCCATCTACGATGACACCACCGAGAGATGAACCGTGACCGCCGATGAACTTGGTTGCTGAGTGAACCACGATGTCAGCTCCGTGCTCGATAGGACGGATGAGGTATGGAGTGCCGAAGGTGTTATCGATAATCAATGGGATGTTGTGGCGATGAGCAATCTCTGCCAACTTATCGATATCGGTTACATCTGAGTTAGGATTTCCGAAGGTCTCTGCATAGAGAGCCTTGGTATTGTCCTGGATGGCAGCCTCTACCTGCTCGAAGTTGCGAGGATCTACGATGGTGTAGCTTACACCCTGTGTGGATAATGTATGAGTGATGAGGTTATAAGTACCACCGTAGATGTTGTCGGCAGCTACGATGTGGTCGCCATTCTGAAGGATGTTCTGCAGAGCGTAGGTAACGGCGGCAGCGCCAGAAGCGACAGCCAAACCTGCTACACCACCCTCGAGGGCAGCCACACGGTCTTCGAATACACCCTGAGTAGAGTTGGTCAAGCGACCATAGATGTTACCTGCGTCACGGAGTCCGAATCTATCGGCTGCGTGCTGAGAGTTGCGGAACACGTAACTTGTAGTCTGGTAGATAGGCACCGCACGAGCGTCGGTAGCTGGATCTGGATTTTCCTGACCTACATGCAACTGAAGTGTCTCAAAGCGAAGTTTCTTTTCTGTACTCATAATCTATGTCCTTTCTTTAATTTTACGTTAATATTCAATCTATTCATTTATATAAATTGCCGCCCAGAAATCAGATTGATGTTCTCTCTCTGAAAGACATTCTTCTGAAAGACATTCTGATGTCCTTCTGAAAGTCATCATGCTGTTTGTTCTGATTGACGCTGCAAAGGTACGGCGATTTTTTGGATTCTGAAATAGCATATGAGTAGTATTCCTGCTACCACGTTTGTGGTATTCGGGCATTTTTTAGCAGAAAAATGGGCAAAATTACCCAATTTGGCCGTGTTTTGTTACCCAATTTGGCCGTGATTTGCGAATTTCGTTACCTAATTTGGCTGTGATTTGTTACTCAATTTGGCTGCGATTCGTTACTTAATTTGGCCGAATATTTTTCCCGAATTTGGCCGTTTTTAATTCCCGAATTTGGCAGAATACAAAAACTGTCCTCATCTGAATGAGTGTTTCAGATGGGGACAGTTTCAGTTATGTTTTGCTACATTACAGCTATATTTCTGCTACATTGCAGCTATGTTACAATCTGAATCCTAAGCCGATGGTCATCGGGTAGCACTCGGGAGCCTTGGTCTTGTTGAGCAGCGGGGTTATTCCGGCACGGGCGTAGAGCATCACTCCTGAGTAGCCGGCACGGGCTTCCAGGTTCAGGCCGATAGGGTTGAGGTTGATATCGCCCGTTTCGGTATGCTTGTGCTTTCCGATGAAGTAGCGGGAATGCTCGTGCCAGCGGTATTCTACCGATGGACCTAACGCCAGGAATGCATCATGGCATCCTATGCGCTTCTGCCACTCCAGCATGATAGGCAGGCGGAGCACATTGTAGCTGATATAGCTTTTCTTCAGCGTCTCGCCTTCTATTGGAGTCATTGCCGATACCCCGTTTTCGGTGCTTAATACATAATTGTCCTTGAAATGGTGGTGTACCTGTCCGATGGAGAGAGAGGAGGTGAGCGCCATTTCGTTGGAAAGGCGGAAGCAGAGACTGGTGAGGGTAATGCCCCATTCCCACGACTTGGAGTCGCGACTGTGCATCTCGCTGTTGCCTCCCATGCTTCCCCTGCTGCCTGGCAACTGGCTGCAGCCGAAGAAGAAGGTTGGATAATGACTCTCCAGACTGCGCTTGCGCTTGCTCAAGGTCTGAGGGATGAAAGGTGAGGTGACGAATACCTTTTCTACTTCCTGACCATCTACGAATTGGGTCTCTGAAATCTTGGTCATCTCGTTCATCTCGTTGCCGTTCATCTTATATATCTTCACAGAAGTCTGTTCGCCATCCTGCTTGATGACGATGTTCTGGTCGTTCACTCTGATTGTGGTGTCGTTAGCCTCTACCGAGGCTGGTGCACAGTTGCTGTTGGTTTCAGCAAGGGCGAAGGCTGGCATCATGGCAGCCATCATCATTACGTTTTTGATATTCATAATACTATATTTTATGTTGTTTCTTATTCTTATTGAGAAGATTCCAGAAGGAAAATGCTGTTGCTATCTTCTGGAATAGCAGAGTTGCATGATATCTTCGGGCGACAGGTCGCCTTCGATATAAATCACGGTTCCCTTGCTTTTATTCGGATTACTGAAGAGGATAAAGCGGTTGTCTCCATTGCTCAAGGGGGCCATCATGTAATAGCCGCTCACCATCTTGCCATTCTCCACCACCTCTCTGATCTTTTTCGCAGCCTTGCGGTCGGCCTTCAGATAGTGGGCTATTTCCGTGGCATGGTTCTTATATACCAGGCTCTTGTATATCTTGAGCTTGTAACCTTTGAGTTGCGCATTCTGCATCGTAACCATCTTGCATCCCTTGGCGTGCCCGAATCGTTGGAATATACTTTTTACGTATAGTCCCTCCTGGGCATTGGCAGAAATCGAGGCTACCACGATAAGAAGCAGTCCGATGAAGAAGCGTTTTATCAAGTTGCATCGTTTCATATTCTATACCTTATTATATATATTATACTTTATAGTTTGATTGATTGTTTCATCTAAAAGATGAATTTATTGTTTCATCATATCCAGGGCACTGAATGGATCTTCGGAATCTGCCGAAACATCATCCAGGGCATCCAGGGCTTCGTTATGAACGAACTCCTGGTCGGTATAAACCTTACCGTCGATAACTGCATAACATTCAGGCTGAGGCTGGGCTATCTTCTGGATGCCCACAATCAGGAATGCGATGATAGCGGCGGCTGCCACAGAAGTGCTCAAGTATTTGAGCCATCTGCTGCGAGAAGCTTCCTTCTTATCTATCTCCTTCTCTTCTTCTTCTTTTAGAATTTGAGAAAGATTCATCTGTTCGAATCCGATATAGCCGAAGAGGGCGCGATAGGATTCCCATTCTTCAGGAATATTATTGCCATGCTCTTCGAAATATTTTCTGAGCGTTGCCTCTTCCTCATTGGATGTGGCACCATCCATATACTTGTCGAGCAAGTCCTGTATCGTCTTGAATTCATTGGTATTCTTGAATTCATCGATTCTTTTTATTTTATCGTTCATCTTCTTTCCTCCTTCTTTATTTTGTTCTGTTCTGTTTCACGATATTCATATAGGTCTCTCTGATTTTGAGCCGGGCTCGGGAGAGATTCTTTCGGAGATTATCGGCAGAGCATCCCGTTATCTGCATGATTTCATCGGCAGTATAGCCTTCTATCTCCTTCATGCGGAATATCTGCTGCTGCAAGGGCGGGAGCTGCGCCACTATCTGTTTGATGAGGTTTACCTCGTCGCGCTGCTCTGCCCGCCGGTCTTCTATGGCTACTTCCATCACCTTGTCGGTGGTGAAGTTCCGCTCCTCATGTCGGCACTGGTCATAAAACTTGTTGCGCATGATGGTAATGGCTAGCGCCTTGAGGTTATCTTCTGCCTTGATATTCTGGCGCATGTCCCACAGCCTGAGCATGACTTCCTGCACGAGGTCTTCGGCATTGTCGTCACTCTCAGTCAACCTTAGCGCATACGCTTTCAGGTCGCTGCGCATCGGTAGGATGATATGGTTGAATTCTTCTGTTCTCATAACCTTAACACTCTATAGACGTATGAAATTGAAAAATCGGACATCTAAAAAAAGATTTTTTTTCAAAAATGCTTTCTTTTTTCAAAGAAAAATGTTATTTTTGCAGCTATAAACATAAAATTTAGTAATCGAAGAAATAAAAATTAGCAATCGAAAACATTAAAAAACTGAATGGCTTATGGCATCAATAGTTTCTATTATTCCCATCGTATTGCTGTTCATCTTGATGCTCGGTTTCAAGATGGCAGGTCATAAAAGCGCCTTGCTGACGCTCGTAATTACCGTGTTGCTCGCTCTCTTCGCTGCTTCGCCGCTGGGCATGATTGCCCCGGAACATGCGGAGGATAGCGTGATCGCCCTGATGGGATGGGCGGTGGTGGAAGGCATCCTGAAGGCGGTATTCCCGATTCTCATCATCATCCTGATGGCTATCTACAGCTATAATATCCTCGTGGAAAGCAAGCAGATTGAGGTAATCAAGAGGCAGTTTACATCGATTACCGATGATAAGGGACTGCTCGTGCTGCTCCTCGTATGGGGATTCGGCGGACTGCTCGAAGGTATGGCGGGCTTCGGAACAGCGGTGGCGATACCTGCTGCCATCCTCATCGGACTCGGCTTCAAGCCGATGTTCTCGGCTCTGGTTTCCTTGATCGGTAATACCGTGGCTACGGGATTTGGTGCCGTGGGTGTGCCGGTTACTACGCTCTGTAACGAGGTGGCGGAAAGCGGATCGGCTTCGGCGGCACAGATTTGTGAGACTTCGGCTTTCGCCATTATCCAGCTGGCACCTCTCTTTATCATCCTGCCTTTCATCATCCTGACGCTTACCGATAAGCACAATCTTATCAAGAATCTCATCATCGCCCTTTGGGTGGGAGTGATTTCCGTGGTAGTGCAGTTTGTATGCGGCTATTATCTTGGTTCGGAAACTCCAGCCATCATCGGCTCGCTGGCTGCCATTATCGCCATCATCGCATACGCCAAGGTGTTTGCCAGCAAGAGCAAGGTGCAGGATAAGGAAACCTTTACTTTCGCCGAGAGCCTGAAGGCATGGAGCGTTTACCTCTTTATATTGATATTCATCCTGGTTTCCGGCGCACTCTGTCCTCCGGTCAATGCTTTCCTCAAGAGTCATCTGGTGAGTGCGGTTCATCTGCCAGTGCTCGACAGCACCTTTAAGTTTGGCTGGATTTCCAATGCAGGATTGATGCTCTTCCTGGGTGCTACGATTGGTGGATTGGTTCAGGGGTTGAGCCTCAAGAGACTGATGGTGATTCTTGCCCGTACCACGGTGAATCTGCGAAAGACGGTGGTGACCATCTGTTCGCTGATAGCCCTGGCGAGTGTGATGAACTATTCGGGAATGATTACTTCCATCGCCTCCGGACTGGTGGCTGTGACGGGCGACTTCTATCCTTTGGTAGCGCCGATGATTGGTGCTATCGGAACCTTCGTAACGGGTTCTGATACCTCTTCGAATATCCTCTTTGCCAAGCTCCAGGCTCATGTTGCCAACCAGTTGGGCATGACAGGACAGAGCACATTCTTTGGTATGGAGGGTGGTCAGGAGAACTGGCTGGTTGTCGCCAATACCACGGGAGCCACGGGTGGCAAGATGATCAGTCCGCAGAGCATCGCCATCGCTACTGCAGCCTGCGATATGGAGGGGAAGGATGGAGAAATTCTCCGTTCGGCCATCCCATACGCCCTGCTTTATATCGTTTTGGGCGGATTGATGGTTTACTTCGGTTGCTGATCTTCTTTTCTTATATAACAAAAACTGTCCTCATCTGTTATCTCAGATGGGGACAGTTTCAGTTTTATAAATCGACATTAAAGCTATCTAAGCATGTCTTTTCTCGTAAGCCAGACTGTGGTCGTGCTGGTCGATATCATGCTTCGACTTGCTCTTTACTACGAGCCATACGCCAGAGAATACGAGGATGGCGGCGATGGCCTGCATACCCTTGAATACGGCGAGACCTACGATGACACTCACGGTGACTGATACCAGCGGCTGCACATAGTTATATACACTCACCACGGTAGGGCGCAGAGTCTTCTGACCAATCATCATGCAGATGTAGCCCAGATAAGTGCCGAAGAGAACCACGTAGCCCGTTTCCCACCAGGTGCTCATCGGAACATGGGCAAAGTCGATGCTCATCACGTGACTGATGGTGAAAGGCCATATCAGGACCGTTGCCCAGAGGAACATCCACTTGTTGATGGTGAAGAGCGAATACTTGGACAGCAGGTTCTTGAAGAGCGACAGATAGAGGGCGAAGGAAAGCTGAGCCGACATACAGAGCAGGTCGCCCCAGATGTTTCCCACCTTGGCATTGCCAGCCGTAGCACTCGTCATGATGATGATGACGGCACCAGCACATCCCATCAGTACACCGAGCGCCTTCTTCCAGGTGATAGGCTCCTTCAATATCAGGAAGGAGAGAACCATGGCGAAGATAGGCATTGAGGTGGTCATGATGCTGGAATTGCTAGGCGAGGTCATGTTCAGACCGATGGTGTAAGAACACTGGTTGAACACGAGGGCAAAGAGTCCTGCTGCAGCAAACTTGAAGATGTCTTTTACTGGAACATGCTCTTTCTTGGTGAAGAGCGAGGTGAGCCAGAAGAGAATGGCGCCACCCAATACGCGGAAGCTCACCAGGTCGATGCCGTCGATGCCGTGAAGCATGGCATCCTTGCCTACGGGAGCCATCAGTCCCCAGAATGCGCCGGAACAGAAGAGGCATAGGTGGGCGATAAGAGGTCGTTTGTTATCCATTTTTCCTTATTTCTATTTAAATCTTCTTTATATTGAATAAAATCGAGTGCAAAGGTACAAAAATTCGAGGAATTTTGCTATATTTGCGGTATATTTTTTAGAAGTTAAAGGAGTTAAGGAGTTAAGACTATCGTCTTTTTCAGTTCTTGACTATTAAAGATAGGAGAATATCTTATGCAGAAATATGCTGATTATATCAAACAGATAGAGATAGAATCTCTCTGGAGCGGTACCAAACATATTCTTTGGAACCTCGACCGCCGTGTCAATATCCTGAGTGGTGTAAACGGCGTGGGCAAGAGTACTATATTAAATAAGGTGGTAAAGGGTCTGGCGGCTGGCGGTGAATTCCCTAGTCACATGATCAAGGGCGTGCATCTGAAGGTGGAGCCGGAGGAGGCGAAGTGGATTCGCTACGATGTAATCCGCTCGGTAGACAGGCCGCTGATGAATGCCGAGATGATCAACAAGATAGACCTCACCCTGGTTACCGAACTCGACTGGCAGCTCTTCCAGCTGCAGCGCAAGTATCTGGATTATCAGGTGAACATCGGCAACCGCATCATCGCCGTGCTTCAGAGTGGCGAACCGGATGCCGCCTTCAAGGCTCAGCAGCTGAGCGAACCGAAGAAGATGTTCCAGGATATCGTAGATGGTCTTTTCAAGGATACCGGCAAGACCATCATCCGTACTGCCAACGAAATCCGCTTCAACCAGATAGGTGAGCAGCTCTCGCCTTATCAGCTCTCGGCTGGTGAGAAGCAGATTCTCGCCATCCTCCTTACCGTGCTGGTGGAGGACAACCAATCTTATGTCCTCTTTATGGATGAGCCGGAAATCAGCCTTCACTTCGAATGGCAGAAGCAGCTCATCGGTCTGGTGCTGAAACTCAATCCGAACATCCAGATCATCATGACTACCCACAGTCCTGCCGTGGTGATGGACGGATGGACCGACCGGGTGACGGATGTGAGTGACATCACAATATAAGTGAAAAAGAAGTATTATGGCTAAACGTTTAACCGATAATATCAACTCCCTCTACTTCGAGGCCGCCAACAAGATGACTTCGAAGAAGGCTCGGCGCAAGATAGTGGCTTACGTCGAGAGCTACGATGATGTCTTCTTCTGGCGGTCGGTGCTGGGAAAGTATGAGGATGAGACCCGCTATTTCGAAATCCTGCTTCCTACCCGCAACAACCATCTCGACCGTGGCAAGAAGGCGGCTATCAGCAATATGCTCAAAGGGGTGGGCAAGGATATGATAGCCTGCGTGGATGCCGACTACGATTTTCTGCGGCAGGGTACTACCGAGGCTTCTCAGCTGATGCTGGAGAATCCTTATATCTTCCATACCTACGCTTATGCCATCGAGAATTTCCAGTGTTATTCCAAGGGTTTGCACGAAACCTGCGTGATGGTGACGTTGAACGATACCCATATCTTCGATTTCGAAAGATTCATGGAGGCCTATTCCCGTACGATATGGCCGCTCTTCGTGTGGCATCTTCTCTTCTATATCCGTCATCGCAAGATGTCGATGCATTTTGATATGGCAGAGTTCGACAAGGTCATCGTATTGCCATCAGTCAGAATCCAGGACCCTCAGCAGGCTATCAATTATCTTGCCAAGAAGGTGAGGGCGAAGCTTTTCCAGCTGGAGCGCCGCTTCAAGACGTTCAAGGATGAGCTGCCGGATATGATCCAGTATCTGAATAATCTGGGGGTAAACGAGCATAACACCTATTTATATATACAGGGTCATCATCTTTTCGACCTGGTGGTTTGCCCTTTGGTGCAGACGGTCTGCGATACCCTGCGCAATGTAAGGGAGAATGAAATCCGGGATAGGGCGGTTCATTCCGAGCAGGCACGCACCGAGATGGCATGCTATGAGAACAGTCTGGGCAAGGTGAAAATGATGATGAAGAAGAACACCTTCTACCAGTTCTCTCCGGAATTCCAGAAGATTCAGGCGGATGTGGAGAAGTATCTGGAACAATCATCCTGAAATGAAATTGCAGAAATAAACTCTTTATACCGAAATAAAAAATGCGAGCCGGAAATGGCCCGCATTTTTTATTTTGATATCTTATTCTTATACGTATGTCTCGAGGAACTTCAAGGTTCCTTCTACCTTCAATGTCTGGGTAGAGGCAGGAACTACGATGCTCTCGCCGCCCTGGAGCGTAATCTCGTTACCCTCGTTGTCGGTAATCTTAGCCTCACCCTTCAAGCCAATCAGAATCACGAAGCTGTCCAACTCTGAATAATCCAGGGCCATTGGCTCGTCGAGATCATAAACGGCAGTGGTGAAGTAAGGGCACTGTACCATGCTAACACCCTGGTTCTTGGCAGGAGTGTAGTTCTGGCGATAGTCTGCCAATACGGTGTAGTCGATGCACTCGGAAGCCTCCTTGGTGTGGAGCTGGCGATAGTTGCCATCCTTGTCCTTGCGCTTGAAGTCGTAGATGCGATAGGTAACATCGCTGGTCTGCTGAATCTCGGCAACGAAACAGCCTGTTCCGATGGCATGGATTCTTCCGGCAGGGATAAAGAAGCAGTCGTCCTCCTTCACGTTATACTGAGCCAGGGCATCGGTGATGGTATCATTCTCCACCATCTCCTTATACTGCTCAGGAGTAATCTGCATCTTCAAACCGTTGTAGAGCTTGGCATCCGGCTCACTTGGCAGCGCATACCACATCTCGGTCTTGCCGCGCTCCTTACCCTGCTTCTTGGCAATTTCGTCATTAGGATGTACCTGGATAGAAAGGTCGGTATTGGCATCGATAAACTTGATGAGCAGTGGGAACTCGTTTCCAAAACGCTTATAGTTATCTGCACCGAGGAAATTCTCCTTCAATTCTGCAACAACCTCATTGAGCTTCTTGCCCTTCATCTCGCCATCGGCTACGATGCTCTCGTTGCCAGGAACACCTGAGATTTCCCAACTCTCGCCAACTTTCTCCTGCTTGATGTCAAGATGCTTGAAGGCGATGATCTTGTTTCCACCCCAGATGGTGGACTTCAACAGTGGTTCAAATTTTAATGGTTTCATAACTTTATTGAATTAGTTGATAAATTTTTATTGTCTAGGATTTCCTGTACCTGCCTCCTGCGGGAACTAGTTTTCTTTCCAGAAGGCAGGTGTAAAGATTACCAGTACGCTGAATATCTCCAGACGACCGATGAGCATCATCAGCGAGCAGAACCATTTTGCTACATCCGGCAGTTCGCTCCACGACATCGTCGGACCAATCTCCGTACCCAGCGTAGGACCTACGTTGCCCACACAGCTCAGGGTGATGGTGATGGCATTGGTGTTGTCGATGCCCATGGCTATCATCGTGAAGGAGATGACCAGGCAGATGATGAGATACGTGGTGAGGAAGGCGAGCAGCGTAACCCGCTTCTGCATCGGAACGTTCACGCCGTCAATCTTCAGAGGCAGTACCGCATTAGGATGCAGAATCTGGCGGAATTCATTCTTCACCATTCTCACCAGCATCACGGCGCGGATACATTTCAAACCTCCACTCGTACTGCCCGAGCAGGCTCCGAAGAACATGCAGGCTGCCAGTATCACCCAGGTGACATGAGGCCAGAGGGCTGCATCATCATTAAACAAGCCTGTGGTGGTGATGAATGAAACCACCTGGAAGACGGCGCTGCGGAAGGCATGCTCCATATCGTAGTTGCGCATCGCCATCAGCTCTACCATGATGAAAGCCGTAAAGGCGGTGACGAGGAACATATAGAACTTGAACTCCGAGTTCTTGAACAGATCCTTGATCTTAAACTTGATGACTGCTGCATAGAGCAGGGTGAAGTTCACTCCCGAGAGGAAGCAGAAGAATGCACAGATGTATTCCAGCGCCGGCGAATGGAAGAACTCGGTACTGCTGTTATGGGTGGAGAAACCACCCGTAGCCGTAGTGGTCATCGCATAGTTGAAACTGTCGAAGAGATTCATTCCTGCCACATAGTAGGATACGATGCAGGCGATGGTGAGCATCAGATAGATACTCCAGATCCATTTTGCCGAAGTGGAGAGTCGGGGATGCAGCTTGGTCTTGATAGGACCCGTAGCCTCGGCGGCAAACACCTTGGTCTGTCCTCCTACAAGTGATGGTAGCAGGGCGATGGTGAAGAACACGATTCCCAAACCGCCTATCCACTGGGTGAGCGATCGCCAAAACAGCAATCCGTGAGGGAAGCATTCCACATCATCTAGAATGGTGGCTCCCGTGGTGGTGAATCCCGACATCGTCTCGAAGTAGGCATCCGTAAAGTTATTGATGTAACCGCTGACCATGAAGGGCAGGGTGCCGAAGAGACTGAAGATGATCCATGAGAGCGATACCACGAGGTAGGCATCACGGCGCGACATCGAATTGTCTGCTCCATGTCCCCTCCATTTCAGGATGAGTCCGCCGCCGATGGTGGTCAGTGTAGCTACCACGAAAGCGAAGATGTCGTCCTGCTGGTAGTAGTATGCCACCAGCAGACTGACGAAGAGCAGGAATGCCTCGATGAAAAGCAACTGTCCCAGTATCTTGTATATCAACTTGCTGTTTATCATTCCCTCTTGTCTTTATACCTTATTATATATATCATATCTGTCTATATCTTATTATATATATAGAATATACCTTATTATATATAGAGACTAAATGAAATATTTCTCAATTTTCTTCATATTGATGTTGTGGCAGAATACCATTACCGAGTCGCCCGCTTCTATCTGGGTGTTACCCGAAACCAGCATTCCTTCGCCGTTTCTCACCAGACCACCGATGGTAACACCGATAGGCATACCCAGGTCTTTCACCGGTTTTTGGGTAACCTTAGAATCTTCCTTGGCGATGAATTCAGCCACATCAGCGTTGGCGCTCATCAGGAACCTGACGTTCATCACGTCGGCATCGAGCATCATCTGGTAGATGTAGCTGGCGGCAATCATCTTCTTGTTGATGATGGTACCGATATCCAGACTTTCTGCCATGCTCACGTAATCCACGTTTTCTACGGCAGCCACGGTCTTGCGCACACCCATTCTCTTGGCGGTGAGGCAGGCGAGGATATTGGTTTCCGCATTTCCCGTCAGCGCCACGAAAGCCTGGGTGCTTCTGATTCCTTCCTCTGTGAGGAGAGGAATGTCGCGGCCATCGCCGTGGATGATAAGGATATGATTGTCGTCGAGGATATCGTTGAGATATTCGCAGCGATTCTCATCCTTCTCGATAATCTTGCACTCCATGTATTCCGGCATCTTCTTCACGGCTCTTACGGCAGTGCGTCCGCCACCCATCACCATCACGTTCTTCACATCCACATAATGCTCCTTTCCCACAATCTTGCGGATGTAGGGAATGTAGTTGCGGGTGGTCATGAAGTAGGCGAGGTCGTAGAGCTTCAGCTCATCGTTACCACCCGGGATGATGGTTTCGCTGCCTCGCTTGATGGCTACCACGTGGTAAGGGTCGTTGGGACCGCTGATGTTCTTGAGCGGCTCGTTGAGGATCTCGCATCCCTCACGCAGCTTGATGCCGAGCATCACGAGGGCGCCGTCGTGCACATCCCAGCGCTGGCGCACCCAACTCATCTTGAGTCCGTTGTTGATATCTACGGCAGCGAGCATCTCCGGATAGATGAGCTTGCTGATACCGAGTTCCTTGAAGAATTCCTGTGCCTGCGGTTCCATGTATTCCGGATTATCCACACGTGCCACGGTGCGCTTGGCACCGAGATTCTTGGCAAGGATGCTGGAGGTGATATTGGTACTCTCCACCGGGGTGACCGCGATGAAGAGATCCGTATCCTCAACACCGGCATCCCTCAGGGTCTGCAGACTGGTAGGCTTTCCTATCATGGTGAGCAGATCGCAGTCGGAGCCGATGCTTGCCAGGCGCTCTTCGCTTTCATCGATGAGTGTAATCTCCTCCTGGCTGCGCGACAGGAGTCGCGCCAGGTGGGTACCGATGGCATAGGCGCCAGCTATGATGATTTTCATATTGATGAATATTTAAATTTCGATGCTCTATTTTCCGATAATGGCATTCTTGATGCTCTCGTGGTCGAGATGTACAATCTCGCGCAGCTGTTCTACGGTGCCATGCTCCACAAAGTCGTCTGGCAATCCCAGGCGGGTTATCTGTGGCTGATAGCCGTGGTCGCTCATCCATTCGAGTACGGCAGATCCCATTCCGCCCATTCTTGCACCATCTTCTATGGTCACGATGCGCTTGAACTTCTTGCCCACCTCGGTGAGGATGTTTTCATCCAGCGGCTTCACGAATCGCATATCGTAGTGTGCAACGCTCATCTCCGTTTTCTTCTCTACCTCTTCGATTGCCTGGATGGCATCGTTTCCGATAGGACCGATGGTGAGCACGGCTACATCTTCTCCGTCTTTCAGCTTTCTGCCGGTACCGGTCTTGATTTCCTCCATCTTGTTGCGCCAATCTACGAGCACACCGCAGCCACGAGGATAACGGATCACGTAGCTTCCGTGGTCTGGCAGCTGGGCTGAATACATCAGGTTGCGCAGTTCGTGCTCATTCATCGGCGAAGCAATGGTGAGATGCGGGATAGGGCGCAGGGCTGCCAGGTCGAAGGCGCCATGATGGGTAGGACCATCTTCTCCTACCAGTCCGGCACGGTCGAGGCAGAGCACGACAGGCAGGTTGAGGAGTGCCATGTCGTGGATGATATTGTCGTAGGCACGCTGTGCAAACGAACTGTAGATGTTGCAGAAAGGAATCAGACCATCCTTTGCCATACCCCCCGAGAAGGTGACAGCGTGGCCCTCGGCGATACCTACGTCGAAGGTGCGGTTTGGCATCGCCTTCATCATGATGTTCATAGAGCATCCGGTAGGCATGGCTGGCGTCACACCTACGATCTTAGGGTTCTGCTCGGCAAGTTCCAGCAGGGTCTTTCCGAAGACATCCTGAAACTTGGGAGGCTTGTTGCTGTTGTCGGCAATGATTCTCTCGCCGGTTTCCGGGTCAAACTTGCCTGGTGCATGCCAGATGGTAGCACTCTTCTCGGCTGGTTCGTATCCCTTGCCCTTGGTGGTATGCAGGTGGAGCAGCTTAGGGCCTTTCATGCTTCTGAGCTGCTTCAGGATTCTTACCACTTCCTTTACATCATGACCGTCGAATGGGCCGAAGTATCGGATGTTCATTCCCTCGAAGATATTCTGCTGATGGCTTAATACCGACTTGAAGGCATTGTTCAGCCGGATGATGCCGTTCTTGCGGTTATCATTGAGAATACCCTTGGAGTGGAGCCACTGCGAAGCCTTGAAGCGAATCTTGTTGTAGGTCTCGTTGGTGTCGAGCTGGAGGAGATACTTCTCCATGCCACCCACGGCACGGTCGATGCTCATATCATTATCGTTGAGGATGATGAGCATATCGTTTGGTGTACTTGATACATTGTTGAGTCCTTCGAAAGCTAAACCACCGCTCATCGCACCATCGCCGATAACGGCTACTACGTGGCGGTCTTTGTTGCCTGTTTCGCGTGCTGCCACCGCCATACCCAGAGCTGCCGAGATAGAGTTGCTGGCATGTCCGCAGGTGAAGGTGTCGTATTCACTTTCAAGCGGTGTTGGGAATGGACGGATGCCATGGAGCTTTCTGTTGGTGCAGAATGCCTCACGTCTTCCTGTCAGAATCTTATGTCCGTATGCCTGATGGCCTACATCCCAGACGATGCGGTCTTCAGGGGTATTGTACACGTAGTGTAAAGCTACGGTGATTTCCACAACACCCAAAGAGGAAGCAAAATGACCTGGATTTACAGCCACTTCGTCAATGATGTCTTCTCTCAATTCTTTGCATACCTCTGGCAACTGATTAATGCTCAGTTTGCGCAAATCATTAGGATATTTGATGTTGCTTAACAGACTAAACTTACTTTTGTCCATAATTTAATAATTTTATAAGTGCAAAGGTAATGCTTTTTTTCATAAAATAACATTTTTTTGGGGAGAATTTCGCTTTTTTCGATAATTCTTTGTATTTTTGCAAAAAATTAGGAAGGAATCAGTAAAAGGAGAGGAACCTTTCGTTCTATCCGGTTGCGCTTTTCCAGTAAATTAAGTAACTAAACATAAAGATTAAATAAATGAAAAAGAACCTGTTCTTTGTGGGAGCCTTGATGATGGCTTCCCTCTCGATGATGGCGCAGACCAAGAAAGGCGGCATCAATCAGACTATGCTCCAGCAGATGGAGAAAAGCCAGACTGGCGGTGTGACTAACAAGGCTTTGTTTAACGCTATCGCTGGCAACAACATCGATGATCTCGTGAAGAATCATGCGAATGAGGCTCCGGTAGATACTCATTTCAGTATCGAGACTCCTTCTCAGAGCATCCATAACCAGAAGAGTTCCGGCCGCTGCTGGATGTTCAGCGGCTTCAATGTACTCCGTTCCAACTTTGCTGTCAACGACAAGCAGGGTAGAGTAGTAGAGTTCTCTCAGGACTATCTCTTCTTCTACGACCAGCTGGAGAAGGCTAACCTGATGCTCCAGGGTGTCATCGACCTCGGCAAGAAGAGCCTGGAGGATCCTCAGGTGCAGTTCTTCTTCAAGAATCCGCTCAATGACGGTGGTACTTTCTGTGGTGTTGCCGACCTGGCTAGCAAGTACGGTCTCGTACCAATGAGCGCTCAGCCAGAGACTTATTCCAGCAACAATACTTCCAAGATGAGCCGTCTCATCAGCAGCAAGCTCCGCGAGTATGGTCTCGAGCTCCGCAAGATGGTAGCTCAGGGCAAGAAACCTGCTGCTATCCAGGCTCGTAAGACCGAGATGCTGGCCCAGGTTTATCACATGCTCAGCCTTACTCTGGGTGAGCCGGTGAAGGAGTTTACCTATGCCTTCCGCGACAAGGACGGCAAGCAGGTAGGCGAGGCTAAGAAATATACACCTAAGAGTTTCTATGAGGAGACAGTCGGCAAGGACCTCAACGGTACCTTCCTGATGGTGATGAACGACCCACGCCGTCCTTATCACAAGACATACGAGGTAGAGTACGACCGCCACACCTACGATGGTCATAACTGGAAGTACCTGAACCTGCCGATGGAGGAGATTGCGCAGCTCGCCATCGCTTCCCTGAAGGATGGTCATAAGATGTATTCCAGCTACGATGTGGGCAAGCAGCTCGACAGAAAGCGTGGCTATCTGGCACTCGACAACTTCGATTATGCCAGCCTCTTCAACACTTCATTCCCAATGAACAAGGCAGACCGTATCGCTACTTTCGAGAGCGGTTCTACCCATGCCATGACTCTGACAGCGGTAGATCTCGATGCTGCCGGCAAGCCTGTGAAGTGGAAGGTGGAGAACAGCTGGGGTGCTGACAATGGTTTTGGTGGATGCTTCATCATGACCGACGATTGGTTCAACGAGTACATGTTCCGCCTGGTAGTAAACAAGAAGTATGCTTCTGAGCAGCTTCTGAAGGAATTCGACCAGAAGCCAACCATGTTGACTCCTGACGATCCTTTGTTCCAGTTGGAGGATTAATACTTATTATTATGTTAGAGAAAAATAAGCGGGAGCGCATCATTGCGCTCGTCAACAAGGAAGTTGTGCCTGCCATCGGCTGTACTGAACCGATGGCTGTGGCTCTTTGTACAGCTAAGGCTGCTACCACTCTGGGTAAGCGTCCGGAGCGCATCGAGGTACGCTTGAGTCCTAATATGCTCAAGAATGCGATGGGTGTGGGTATTCCAGGAACCGGTATGATCGGTCTGCCTATCGCAGTTTCGCTCGGCGCCCTCATCGGAAAGCCAGAGTATGAACTCGAGGTTCTCAAGGATCTTACTCCTGATACCCTGGAGCTGGGCAAGCAGTATATCCAGAATGCTGACATCAACATCAAGCTGAAACAGGGCGATGTAGATAAACTCTATATCGAGGTAATCTGCTATGCCGGCAACGGCAGAGCTACAGCTATCATTGCCGGTTCTCATACCAACTTTGTGTATGTGGAGCGCAATGGTGAGGTGGTTTTTGACAAGCGTGGTGGATCAGCGGCTGATGTGGAGGATGACGATATCCAGTTGAATCTCCGCTTGGTTTACGAATTCGCAACCACCGCTCCGCTCGATGAGATTCGCTTCATCCTCAAGACCAAGGAATATAATATGAAGGCTGCCGAGGAATCTATCAAGGGCAACTATGGTCACTGTCTGGGTAAGACGATGGATCGTCCTTTGAGCCGTGGTATCTTCGGCAACAACATCTTCTCTCATATTCTTTCCCGCACCGCTTCTGCCTGTGATGCCCGAATGGGTGGAGCCATGATTCCGGTGATGAGTAACAGTGGCAGTGGCAACCAGGGTATCTGTGCCACCAATCCGGTGGTGGTTTATGCCTTGGAAAACGAGAATACCGAGGAAGAGCTGATTCGTGCTCTGATGCTCAGTCACTTAACGGCTATCTATATCAAGCAGAGCCTGGGTAAGCTCTCAGCTCTCTGCGGTTGCGTGGTAGCCAGTACGGGTAGCAGTTGCGGTATCACCTATCTGATGGGTGGTGATTTTACCCATATCTGCAACTCAGTCAAGAATATGGTGGCAAACCTTACCGGTATGATCTGCGACGGTGCCAAGCCAAGCTGCGCCCTGAAGATTTCTTCCGGTGTGAGCACCGCCCTTCTTTCAGCCCTCCTTTCCATGGAGGGTAAGTGTGTGACTTCTGCCGAGGGCATCGTAGATGATGATGTGGATAAGTGTATCCACAACCTCACCTCTATCGGTGCCGATGCGATGAAGACCACCGATGATATGGTGCTTGATATCATGACGCATAAATAATTAGGTATCATGACGCATAAATAAATAGAAGTGTAGATTTTACGTTATTTATAAATGGAAGACCATAAAGGCTCGCAAGAATCTCTCTTGTGAGCCTTTTTTGGGAATGTTTTTCTACTTTTTGCTTAAAAAGTCTTAAAATAATGAATTTTGTTTCATTAAAAACCAGTTCGTATTAAAATTTAATATATCTTTGCAGCGGCTAACTTAAATTAATAAGGATTAAATAACATTGGCTAACTTCAATAAGTAAGCCGAATAACATCGGCTGAATTAAATGATTGGACCAAATAACATTTTTTAAACTATATCTTATGATTAGACAACTATTCACAGTAAGTACTATGATTATGGCTCTTGGTATGACTCCTACTCACGCATATGGGGGGGTGACTCGTATCCAGGAAACTAATCAGTCCAAGAACGGACAATGCACTGGTACCATTATTGACCCTACAGGTGAGCCAGTAATTGGTGCTACAGTTACAGTTAAAGGAAAGCAGGGTGGAACCATCACAGATATTGATGGTAAGTTTATGCTTTCAGACGTGCAGCATGGTGCAACTATCTGTATCAGCTACATTGGCTTCGAACCAGTGGAGATGGTATGGAAGGGTGGTGCCATCAATGTAACCATGCAGGAAGACAGCAAGACTCTGAACGAGGTCGTTGTTGTCGGTTTCGGTACTCAGAAGAAGGTAAACCTCACTGGTGCCGTTTCTACCGTTGATTCCAAGACCCTCGGTGCTCGCCCAGTCAACTCAGTAGTTGACGCTCTTCAGGGTGCAGTAGCCGGTATGAATTTCTCTATACCAGAGAGCGGTGGTACTCTTAATTCAACCAAGTCTTTTAATATCCGTGGTACAGGTACTATCGGTGCCGGTTCTTCTGTATCTCCACTCGTGCTCATCGACGGCATGGAGGGCGATATGAACGCACTCAACCCACAGGACATCGAGAACATTTCTGTATTGAAGGATGCTTCTGCTTCTTCCATCTACGGTTCACGTGCTGCCGGTGGTGTAATCCTTATTACTACCAAGAGTGGTAAGAAGGGTAAGACTTCTATTAACTACAACAACTCATTCCGTTTCGATTCTCCTCTCAATATGCCGGAGATGATGGACTCTTACACATGGGCTAAGTACATGAACGATGCGTCTGTTGGTAGCGGTGCAGGTGTCTGGTTTACAGATGAGAAGCTCGAGCAGATCAAGAAGGCTCAGAGCGATCCTACCATGCAGAAGATGTTCAAGAACAGCAACAACCGTTGGGAGGTTTGGGATAATACGCCACTCTTGCCTCTTGGTAATACCGACTGGCTCAAGGAGCAGTTTGGTACCAGCTTCTCTCAGGAGCATACCTTGAGTATCAATGGTGGTGATGATCGTTTGCAGTACTATGTATCAGGCAACTATCTCAACCGTGGTGGTCTTCTCCGTCATGGCGATGATAGCATGCAGCGCTATACCATGACAGGTAAGATTAATGCTCAGATAACCAACTGGTTGCGCATGACCTATAATACCCGTTTCTCACGTCAGGACTTCGATTCTCCTGGTGATTTGATCAATGGTACAGATGTGTTCTTCCACAATATGTGCCGTTACTGGCCTATTATACCAACTACCGATCCTAATGGCAACTGGTTGCCAGAGTCTTACATCGGACGTCTTCAGAATGGTGGCCGAGCTAAGAACCAGACAGACCGTCTTTCTCAGCAGCTTTCATTTGTTGCAACTCCTGTAAAGGGTCTGACTCTCAATGCAGAGCTGAACTACCGTATTGATACAGAGTTCAATCACCGTGACTGGCAGACCACATACGGCTACGACTGCGACAACAATCCATACGTAGATAGCAACGCAACATCAAGCGTGTATGAGTATTCATTCAAGTCAAACTATTTCAACCCTAACCTCTTTGCAGAGTACAGCCATTCATTTGGCGAGCATAATATGAAGGTGATGGGTGGTTTCCAGAGTGAGTGGTTCCGCAAGCGCAATATGAATGCACAGCAGAACGGTATCATGTCTGGTCTTCCTACTCTCGATACAACAACCACCAAGCCAAGTGTAGGTGGTGCATATAACTCATGGACTACAGCCGGCTTCTTCGGTCGTATCAACTACGACTTCGCAGGCCGTTACCTCTTCGAGGCTAACCTCCGTTATGATGGATCTTCACGTTTCCTCCGTGCTAACCGCTGGAACTTCTTCCCATCATTCTCTGCAGGTTGGAACATTGCCCGTGAGAAGTTCTGGGAGCCATTGACAGATTACGTAAACACATTGAAGCTCCGTGCTTCTTGGGGTCAGTTGGGTAACCAGAATACAGACAACTGGTATCCTTTCTATCCAACCATCGGCTTCTCTTCTCAGGGTGGCAACTGGTTGATCAATGGCGCTAAGCCAAATATCGCTAAACAGCCAAGTCTCGTATCTTCTACTCTTACATGGGAGAAGAGCCGTACCTGGGAAATCGGTCTCGACTGGGGTGCTTTCAATAACCGCCTCACCGGATCGTTCGGCTACTATCAGCGCAAGACATTCGACATGGTAGGTCCTGCTCCTGAGTTGCCTGTTATCCTCGGTGCCAATCCTCCAAAGGTGAACAACCTTGATATGACATCTAAGGGTTGGGATCTCCAGATTGGCTGGCGTGACGTAATCGGTGAGGTAAGCTATGGTGCATCTCTCGTATTGAGTGATAACCAGGTGGTCATCGATAAGTATCCTAACCCATCTAAGAAGCTCGGTTCATACTATGCTGGTGCTAAGCTCGGAGACATCTGGGGTTATACCACAATCGGTATCGCACAGAGCCAGGAAGAGATGGACAAGCACCTTGCAAAGGTTGACCAGAGCGCACTCGGAAGTGGCTGGACTGCTGGTGACATCATGTATAAAGACCTCGATGGTGACGGCAAGATCAATGGTGGTGAGGGTACAGCCGACAAATCTGGCGACCGACGCATCATCGGTAACTCTACTCCTCGCTATAACTTCGGCTTGAACCTCGATGCAGCTTGGAAGGGCTTTGATATCAAGGTATTCTTCCAGGGAACCCTCAAGCGTGACTACGCAGCAGGTGGTGCCGTATTCTGGGGCGCTATCGGTCAGGGTAAGTGGCAGGCTACCGGCTTTAAGTTCCACGAGGACTACTGGCGTGAGGACAACAAGGGGGCATACTACCCACGTGCAGACTGGGGTGGTGGCCGCAACATCCAGACTCAGACCCGCTATTTGCAGAATGCAGCTTATGGCCGTTTGAAGAACCTCACCATCGGTTATACCTTGCCAAAGTCAATCACAAGCAAGGCTTATATTGAGAATCTTCGCTTCTTCGTATCTGGAGAGAACCTCTTCACCATCACTAACTTCACAGAGGCTGGTGATCCAGAGCTGATCGGAGCAGGTTATGGTCATGAGATTGGTAAGACATATCCATTGTCAAAGACATTCTCATTCGGTCTTAGTGTAACATTCTAACTTATCATTTAGATTATAGAAAGGAAACAATTTATGAAAATTAAATATATTTCAATGCTCTTATTGGGCGCGACGCTCGGTCTGACAAGTTGCGATGACTATCTTGACAAGGAGCCTGAGAGCAACGTGACACCTGCGTCTTTCTTTACTAGCGCAGACGACCTGGCTGCCTACACCGTGAACCTCTATGGTGTATTGACAAGTATTGAACCGGGTAAATATGGTATGAGTACCTTTGCTTACGATAACGATACCGATAACCAGGCGGGAACCGGTTATTCTAGCCGTTGGGTTCCTGGAAACTGGAAAGTAGGTCAGAGTGGCGGTGCTTGGGATTTCGGTAATATCCGCTCGGTGAACTATTTCCTGGATCAGGTACTGCCAAAATTCGAGGCTAAGCAGATTAGTGGTGCTGAGACTCAGGTACGCCACTACATTGGTGAGGCATACTTCCTCCGTGCTTACCTTTATTTGGACAAGTTGCAGTCTTTGGGTGATTTCCCTATCGTGCTCAATGCGCTTCCTGATGACAAGGAAACTCTCGTTGCGTCTTCCAAGCGCCAGCCACGTTATAAGGTAGCTCAGCAGATTCTCGACGACCTTGACAAGGCACTCGGTCTTCTGCAGGAATCAGCTCCTGGTGGCAAGAACCGCATCTCTCGCGATGCAGCCCTTCTGCTCCGTTCTCGTGCAGCCCTCTTTGAGGCTACATGGGAGAAGTATCACAAGGGTACTGCGTTTGTGCCAGGTGGTCCAGGTTGGCCAGGCAAGGCTGAGGATATCCAGGGCTTTGACATCGATTCTTCCATCAATCACTTCCTCGATGAGGCTATGAAGTCTTCTAAGCAATTGGGTGATAAGCTCGTTGGCAACCTTGTAGAGAATACGGATGCTCCAGAGGGACAGGATGCAAGTTTGAAAAGTCTCAATCCTTACTTCACCATGTTCTGTGATAAGGATATGAGCGGCTATAGCGAGGTGTTGATGTATCGTGCTTTTGATAAGGCAAAGGCTAACGTTACCCACAACGTGCAGATGCAGTTGCAGCGCAACGGCGGTGGTACTGGTTGGACACGTGGTCTCGTCAACTCATTCCTCATGCGCAATGGTTTGCCTATCTACGCTGCCGGCTCAGGCTACGACCCAACTTGGGAAAACCAGGGTGTGAAGGCTACCTTGCAGAATCGCGATTCTCGCATCCAGCTCTTCACCAAGATGGATGGATCTATCGAGAACTACACCAGTGAGGGTGCTGTTCCAACCGACCTCTCATGGACAGTAAAGGGCAACAACGAGACTCGTATGGTGACAGGTTTCGCAGTAAAGAAGGGTAAAAACTATGATTCCCAGCAGGGACTCAATCACGACTACGGCGAGAGTGGTAGCATCGTATTCCGTGGCACAGAGGCTCTCCTCAACTACATGGAGGCTTCCTGGTTGAAGAACCATACTATCGACGCTACAGCTGATAAGTACTGGCGTGCTCTCCGCATCCGTGCCAAGGTAGATCCTGATTACAACAAGACTATCGCAGCTACCAACATGCAGGAGGAGGCTAAGTGGGACTTCGGTGCTTACTCTCATGGTCAGTTGGTTGATGCTACTACTTACAACATCCGTCGTGAGCGTCGTGATGAGTTCATTGGTGAGGCTTCCCGCTGGGAGGACTTGATTCGCTGGCGTGCTTGCGACCAGGTAAACGGTTATCAGATTGAAGGTATGAAGTACTGGGGTACTGTTTACGAGGGCAAATGGCTCGATGGTACAACCAACCTCGCTATCGTAGATGTTGAAGGAGGTAAGGGTAATATGAGTGATAAGACCATTAGTGGCGACTATATCCGTCCATACCAGATTTCTAAGATTAACAACCAGGTATTTGATGGTTATCACTTTACACCTGCTCACTATCTGTCTCCTATCGCGCAGAGCGTATTCCGTCAGACAGCAGCGGGTGATCAGACCGATCTTACCACATCTGTAGTTTACCAGAACCCAGGTTGGCCATTGGTTGCCGGTCAGGGTGCAACTACAGTAGAGTAAAGCGTGTGAACATATTCATTCTGCTTATGTCTTGAGATAAAGAGTTCAAAACATAAGATACAAAAAAGGCTCGCAAGAAGTTTCGATTTCTTGCGAGCCTTTTAAGATTAAGAAATATTAAAAAACTGGCTTTTCCTTGGAGATAATCGCGGATATGTGTATATTTGCACCATCCGATAATCGCGGATATGTGTGTATTTGTGCTATCCGATAATCGCGGATAGGTGTAAGAAACGGAAAATATTAATCGCGGATAGGTGTATTTATCCGATATAATTAATCTAGGATAGGTGTAAATTATGAGAAGAAAAGTATATGATCAACTCAAGAAATGGAAGGAAGAACAGAACGGAGAAAGTGCTGTTCTCATCAATGGTGCCCGCCGAGTAGGAAAGAGCTATATCGTAAAGGAATTCGCTCAAGAAGAATACAAGAGTTATATTTTGCTTGACTTCAATAAGATAGGAAAGAACATAAAATCCTTGTTCGAAACCTATCTAGATGACTTGGATACATTCTTTATGTATTTGAGCAGTTTCACCAATACACCTCTATATCCAAGAGAATCGGTTATTATCTTTGATGAAGTGCAATTGTATCCTCGGGCTCGTACTGCTATCAAGTATCTGGTTGAAGATGGACGCTACGATTATATCGAGACTGGTTCGCTTGTTTCTATCAAAAAGAACGTTGAGGATATTATGATTCCTTCTGAGGAGGAAGAAATATTGATGTATCCTATGGATTTCGAGGAGTTCTTGTGGGCATTGAACAATGAAACCTTGATGCCGCTTATACGAATGAACTTTCAGAAAAAGCATGAGATGGGACAGATGATGCATCGCATGGCAATGGACTATTTCAGACAGTATCTTATTGTTGGAGGAATGCCACAGGCTGTAGCTAAATTTGTAGAAACTCGAGATTTCAATAAGGTGGATCGTGTGAAGCGACAAATTCTTACCTTATATCGTAATGATATTCAAAAGTATGCTTCAACTTATGTATTTAAAGTTACCCAGATTTTTGATACAATTCCTTCTCAACTTCAAAAACATGAGAAGAAATTTATGTTGAAAGCACTTACAGAAGGGGCGAGAATGCGGGATTATGAAACGGCTTTCTTTTGGCTGGCAGATGCCATGATAGTCAATATGGCCTATAATACGACAGAGCCAAGCATCGGTCTTGGAATGAATACCGATGATACGACATTGAAATGCTATATGGCTGATACGGGTTTGCTCATCAGTCATGCTTTCAATGAAAATACGATAGTATCTGAAAACTTATATAACAAGCTTCTGGTAGATAAACTGGAGTTCAATGGCGGAATGATAGTTGAGAATATTGTTGCTCAGATGTTACGTTCGGCAGGGCATAAGCTGTATTTCTTTTCCAAATATAGTAAGGATGATGCCAAAGAAAGGATGGAACTGGATTTCCTGATAGCCAAAGATACAATAACGTCAAAGCATAATATTTCACCGATAGAAGTGAAGTCAACTAATAGATACACGCTCACTTCTCTTAAAAAGTGCATCGCTAAATATGATAGTTATCTGGCCACTCCGTATGTTTTGCATACGGCTGATTTGAAAGTAGAGGAGGGGATTACTTATTTGCCATTGTATATGACAGGGTTATTATAAGTGGTTTTAGTTGAATGGAAAAGGCTCGCAGGAAATCGAAATTTCTTGCGAGCCTTTATTATTTGCTTAACTTTGAATCTGAACCAGTTAAACTAATCATAAAGTTCAATGTTCAAACCTCAAAGTCTTACACGAGTGTTGCAACGACTTCCTCACGGGTACCTGGCAACATGTCGATTACTGGAATCTCTGGCATGGTGTAGCAACCTGGCTGGAGACGGAATGAAGCGCGAGCTACGTTAACCAATACCTGAGCTGTGAGGGCTGGGTTGTTGATGCTCATGTTGAACTCGAAGCGCTGGTTCTGAGTCTTGCCAGATACACCCTTGCGAACGAGGTTCACACCATGACCCATATCCTTTACATCATCTACAGATGCTACGGCGAATACGTGAGTCTCATCATGAGCGAAGTATGGGTCAGCCTTGATCTCTGCAGTTACATCCTCAAGCTTGGCACCTTCCTCAAGCTCTACATATACCATGCGGCGGTGGATACTCTCGCCCAATGGGATTGTAACAGAGAGTGCTTCCTTGACACCCTTCTTGCTACGAACGCAAACAGAGTGTCCCATGCTCATACCAGGACCGAAGTTGGTATAGGTCAATCCCTTTGGAGCCAGACTTTCCATCAATACACGTACGATAGAGTCTGAACCTGGATCCCAACCGGCAGAGATAACACTCACCTTGCCAGCCTTCTTGCAGTTCTCCATCTGCTTGGTGCGGTAATCAAGAATACCTGTATGGATATCGTAGCTATCTACGGTGTTGATGCCGAGTGCAACGATCTTCTCTGCATACTCAGGGCAAGAACGGGTAGGAGTAGCGAGGATAGCAACATCCACATCCTTCAACTTGGTGATGTCATCTACTACCTCATAGTTAGCCAACTCTGCTGGTTTGTCCTTAGCACCCTGGCGACGAACGATACCTGCGATCTCGAAATCAGGAGCTGCTTCGAGAGCTTCTACTGTAAACTTACCGATGTTGCCGTAACCTACTACGGCTGCTCTAAACTTTTTCATTTGATGTATTTATTTCTTTTATATTGTTGTTTATTTTGGATAATTCCTTCTAGATATCTATTTCCGGTTGCAAAAGTATAGCTTTTTCTTGAAATACGTGACGTTTTAATAGATTTTTAACTCATAAAACTTGCAAAAGGTAATAAAATCATAGTTTCTAGGTAGAATGAAGGGGGAATTGTAAGGGTTCTGGAAGAGATTCCTTACAGTTTCGTGGTTTCAAGGATTTAAGAGATAGCCTCTGCTCTTACTATTCGTTTGTAGATGGAAATAGAGGGATTTCTTTCCGCTCCTGATTAAATTAGCTCCTATCCTTCATGAAATAAGCTCCTACCCTTAAGGGAAATCGTTAATACCCTTAAGGGAAAATAATTATTCCCTTAAAGGAATTACTTTCTACCTTTAAAGGAAATTGTTTCTGTACCTAATAGAATTCTCCGTTCATAAGTTTTGAATGTCGGTTCAAAAGTTTTGAATGTGCGTTCAAAAGCTTTGAATGTACGTTCAAAACTTATGAACGGAACTTTCTTCTAGTCTTAAAAACAATTTCCATAGGGGAAAAAGTTTTTTTCTTATAGGGGCGTGAGTAATATAATCCAATGCCGGATACAATAAATCCCTATTCCGTGCGTTCATATTATTATAATTAATTTATGAAAGAGGTATAACCAAGTGTTTAAATAGTAAGGAGAAAATAAAAATGATAGAATATATTCATGGCGATCTGACCGAACTGACCCCGGCAATGGCAGTAGTAGAGACTGCAGGGGTGGGGTACGGACTCAACATTTCGCTCAATACCTATACTGCCATTCAGGGCAAGCAGGAAGTAAAACTCTACGTGCATGAGGTTTTGGTGGCAGGTGGAAGAGATGACTCTTTCACCCTTTTCGGTTTTGCCTCCAAGCAGGAGCGCGAACTCTATCGCCAGCTCATCACCGTATCGGGTGTGGGAGGCAATACGGCGAGAATGATTCTCTCGTCGATGTCGCCAAGCGAACTCTGCAATGTGATTTCTACTGGCAACGACAAGATGCTGAAGACCGTGAAGGGTATCGGATTGAAGACAGCCCAGCGCATCATCATCGATCTGAAGGATAAGATTGTGAGTCTGGGCATCGCCGATGAGCTGCCGGCTAATGGTGGTAATGTGGTGATGGTGAACAATGATATCAAGGATGAGGCTGTCAGTGCCCTCACCATGCTCGGTTTCTCACCGGCACCTTCTGCCAAGGTTGTAGTGGATATCCTGAAGGCGCAGCCAGACCTGCCGGTGGAGCAGGTTGTAAAGCTTGCCTTGAAGCAAATCAAGTAACTTCAGGTTGACGTTAATTTAATAACTTCTGGCTGAAGCAAATCCAGTAACTTTATGAAGGGGCAAAGAATCTTTTATTTTTTGATGGCTTGGCTGATGGTGGCAACCTTCGGCTATGCCCTCGCTTTGCCTTTTCCGCAGCAAGACAAGAAGCTTCCAAAGCCCCAGCCCATTCAGGTAGATGAGGATACTATTCCCGATTCCCTGCTGCATCCCCGTTGGAAAATCCAGCTTACCCAACCTTATTCCCTGAGCGATCTCTATCAGAGTCCGCTCGACCTCAAGCGTCCTGATGCCCTCCGGTATCAGGTCATCTACAATGATACCCTCAACCGTTATGTCATCGGCAACCGGATGGGCAATACCTGGCTTTCGGCTCCCATCATGCTCACTCCGGATGAGTATATGAAATGGACGGAACAGAACGAGCGCAATGCCTTCTATCGCCAGAAGAACGATGAAATCTATCAGGCGAAGGGCAAGGAGAAGTTCGATTTCTCTGATATGCACTTCGATCTGGGACCTGCCGAGAAAATCTTCGGTCCCGGGGGAATCCGTGTCAAGACACAGGGTACTGCCGAACTGAAGTTTGGTATCAACAAGAAGAATATCGACAACCCGTCGCTGCCTATCCGCAACCGCAAGACCACGATGATGAACTTTGATGAGAAGATCAATCTCAACGTGAATGGAAAGGTGGGCGATAAGATGAACCTCAACCTGAATTACAACACCGATGCCACCTTCGACTACGATGCCCAGAACATGAAGCTGAAGTATGATGGCAAGGAAGATGAGATTATCAAGCTGGTTGAGGCGGGTAATGTATCCTTTCCCAGCAACTCCTCGCTTATCAAGGGCGCCAGCAGTCTTTTTGGTGTAAGAACCGATATGCAGTTTGGTAAGCTCAAGCTGCAGACGGTGTTCTCGCAGAAGAAGTCGGCTTCCAAGAGTGTATCGAGCCGGGGTGGCGTGCAGCTTACTCCTTTCGAGCTTAATGTGGCAGATTACGAGGAAAACCGTCACTTCTTCCTCTCTCAGTATTTCCGCAGTCATTATGATGCCTGGATGCAGAAACTGCCGAATCTGCTGACGGGTATCACCATCAACCGTGTGGAAATCTGGGTAACCAACAAGACGGGAACCACCACGAATACCCGAAACATCATCGCCCTGACCGATCTGGGAGAAAACGAGAAGGTGAGCAACCCGATGTGGGGGGCAGGAGGAACGATGGTGCCGGCTAACCAGGCGAATACCGAGTATGCATCGATGACAGGGCGGTTTGCCGCTGCCCGTGACATCAACCAGACAGCCTCAGTTCTGGAAGGTGGCGGACTGATAGGCGGCAGCGATTTCGAGAAGCTGGAGAGTGCCCGTCTGCTCAATTCCTCTGAATATACCGTGAACCAGGCGATGGGATATGTTTCGCTGAAGTCTGGTCTTCAGACCGATCAGGTTCTTGCCGTGGCATACGAATATACCTATGGCGGAGTGACCTATCAGGTGGGCGAGTTTGCCTCGGATATCACCGATACCAAGCAGGCTCTCTTCGTGAAGTCGCTGAAGAATACCAGTTGCAATCCGCAGCAGGGCAACTGGGACCTGATGATGAAGAACGTATATTATCTCTCTTCGCAGGTGGAAAAGGACAAGTTCCGCCTCGATGTGAAATATCAGAGTGATACAACGGGTGTCTATGTCAACTACATTCCGGAAACGCAGGTGAAGAACCAGCCTATCATCCGTGTGCTGGGTGCTGATCGGCTTGATAACAACAACAAGGCGCGCAGCAATGGCTACTTCGATTATGTAGAGGGCTATACCGTATCGAATGGTCGCGTGTTCATGCCGAAGGTGGAACCGTTCGGCGGTTATATGCAGGATTATCTCGTCAGGAAGGGCGTGGCTAAGGAGCAGGCAGAGAAGTATGCCTTCACCGAACTCTATGACAGTACGAAGACCATCGCCAAGCAGATAGCCGAAAAGAATAAGTATCTCATCGTGGGACAGTTCAAGGGTTCGGCAGCCAATGTCATCTCCCTCGATGCCTACAATGTGCCGCAGGGTTCGGTAGTGGTGACGGCAGGTGGCGTTACCCTGAAGGAGGGTACCGACTACTCGGTGGATTACAATGCCGGCGAGGTAACCATCCTCAACCAGAGCATCATCGATGCCGGTACGGCGGTCAACGTCTCCCTGGAGAGCAATACCGATTACGGACAGATGAGAAAGACGATGGTAGGATTCAACTGGGAGTATGAATTCTCCAGGAATTTCCAGATCAGCGGAACCTTGCAGCATCTCTCGGAACAGGCGCTCACCAACAAGGTAGCGATGGGCAGCGAACCGCTGAAGAATACGCTCTGGGGCATCAACCTGAACTGGAAGAAGGAGAGCCAATGGCTTACCAACATACTCGACAAGATACCGTTCCTGCATCTCACCCAACCTTCCTACATCTCCTTCAAGAGTGAGTTTGCCCAGCTTCTGGCGGGCGAGGCAGGAGGAGTGCAGGACAATGCTTCGTATATTGATGACTTCGAGAATACCAAGGGAACCATCGACGTGATGACTCCTACTTCGTGGGTTATCTCCAGTGTGCCGTCGCTCAACTTCAAGGATGATTACAATGACAAGACGGGGTTGACCAGCGGTTTCCATCGTTCCCGCCTTGCCTGGTACACCATCGATCCGCTTTTCACCCGACGGGGCAGTTCGCTCACTCCGGGTCATATCAAGAGCGACCTCAAGCAGTTGAGCAACCACTACGTGAGAGAGGTGTATGTAAAGGAGCTTTTCCCTCTGCGCCAGCAGAGCACCTATCAGGGAGCCACCAGCACCCTGAGTGTTCTCAATCTGGCTTACTATCCATCGGAGCCGGGACCTTACAACTTCAATGTATCCGATCTGCAGTCGGATGGTACCCTTGCCAATCCGTCCCGCAACTGGGGTGGAATGATGCGCAAGCTGGATACCAACGATTTCGAGCAGGCAAACGTGGAGTATATCGAGTTCTGGATGCTCGATCCATTCATCTATTCCCGCGAGCAATCGGATGCAGCCGACTATGGTGGCGACTTCTACATCAACCTGGGCGAGGTGAGCGAGGATATCCTGCGGGATGGCAAGAAGTTTTATGAGAGCGGAATGCCGGTGGATGGCAGCAACAGCTTCACCTATACGCAGTGGGGTAAGATTCCTACGCAGAGCACCGTGACCTATGCTTTCGCCACGACGAGCGGAAGCCGTGCCCTGCAGGATGTGGGATTCAATGGTCTGACCGATGCCGAAGAGCAGGAATTCTACAAGAGTGCCTATCTCGACCAGATACAGGGAAAGGTGAACCAGGCGGTGTTCGACAGTATCTTTGCTGACCCAGCCCGGGATAACTATCACTATTTCAGAGGATCTGACTGGGATGAGATGCGTGCGCCCATCCTTCACCGATACAAGTACATCAACAACCCTCAAGGCAATTCGCCTGACAGCGAAAGCCGTACCGAGAGTTATGATACCTCCTATAAATCGACACCGGATGTGGAGGACATCAACCAGGACTATACGCTGAACGAATATGAGAAGTATTTCCAGTATCACGTCAGCATCCGTCCGGAAGATCTCGTGGTGGGCAGCAACTTCATCGTGGATAAGCGCGAATACACCCAGACTTGGCGAGACGACACGAAATCCACGGTTACCTGGTATCAGTTCCGCATTCCTGTGGATGAGTTTGAGAAGCGCCAGGGCAACATCAACGATTTCTCCAGCATCCGCTTCATGCGAATGTTCCTCACCAACTTCAAGAAGCCAATCGTGCTCCGTTTCGGTACGCTCGACCTGGTACACAGCAAGTGGCGTACCTACGACCAGCCGTTGGGTGCAGCCAGTGGCGGAACCTTGGAGGCGAGTGCCGTCAGTCTGGAGGAAAATGCAGAGAAAACACCGGTCAACTATGTGCTTCCTCCGGGTATCAGCCGCGAGCAGGACCCATCGCAGCCACAGCTTGTCGAGGCAAACGAGCAGGCGCTGAGTATGGTGGTGAAGGATCTGACCCATGGCGAGGCAAAGGCAGTATATAAGAACTCAACCCTCGATCTCCGCCAGTACAAGCGCATCCAGATGTTTGCCCATGCCAATGCCCTGGAGCAGAACGCCACCAATCTGAAGAACGACCAGCTGGCGGTCTTCATCCGTCTGGGCAGCGACTATAAGAACAATTACTATGAGTATGAGATTCCGCTCAAGCTGACCGAACCTCGCAACAATTATAACCGCAACAGTTCTGCCGACAGAAAGCTGGTCTGGCCGGAGGAGAATATGCTCAATGTAAACTTGAGCGTATTTACCAGTCTCAAGAAGGAGCGAAACAAGGCGAAGGCTGCTGGCATGGCTTCCTATATGGCACCTTATATGATGATGGATGCTGAACATCCGGGCAACCGGATCACCATCGTGGGCAATCCGAGCCTGGGAGAGGTAAAGACGCTGATGATAGGTGTGAGAAACAATTCGGATGAGGTGAAGAGTGGAGAAGTCTGGGTCAACGAGCTCCGGCTTCTGGAGCATAACAACAAGGGAGGATGGGCAGCCAATGCCAATCTGAACGTGCAGCTCTCCGACCTGGGTAGCGTGAATGCTACCGGCCGCTATATGAGCGAAGGCTTCGGCGGTCTGGAAGACGGTGTGGCTAGTCGCAGCACCGATAATTATGGTACCTATAGCGTGACCACCTCGTTGGAGATGGGTAAGTTCTTCCCCGACAAGGCGAAGGTAAGCATACCTTTATATTATAGTGTGACGAAGGAGAAGACTTCTCCGAAATACAATCCGCTGGATACGGATATGGAACTGAAGGATGCGCTGGATGCCGCCGGCTCGAAGGCTGAGCGGGACTCTATCGAGAACATCGCCGTGACCAAAGTCACCCAGACCAACTTCTCGGTATCCAATGCCCGGGTTGGTATCGCCACCCGTCGTCATCCGATGCCTTACGATCCAGCCAACTTCTCGTTTACCTACAGTCATGCCCATCAGCATACTACGGGTGAGACCACGGTCTTCGAGAATCGGGACAACTGGCGCGGAGCCCTGGATTATTCCTGGACACCAATCTATAAGGCGTGGGAACCTTTCAAGAAGTGGAAGAACAAGAGCAAGTGGCTCGACATTCTGAAGCGATTCGGATTAAACTGGTTGCCTCAGAACATCGCCTTCAATACGGAGATGACGCACGAGACTTATGAGCTGCAGGAACGCGATATGGAGAGTACGCTCAATTCGCAGCTGCCGCTCACCGTGAGCGACCAGTTCCTCTGGAACCGCGAGTTCTCTCTGCGCTGGGATCTGACCAAGAACCTGCACATGAACTTCCAGAGTGCCACCCATGCACAGGTAGATGTGCCTTATCCGGATGTGAATGCCGATCTCTATGCCGACCAGTATCATGCCTGGAAGGATTCGGTATATCGAAGTTCGGTATGGCAGAGTGTGAAGAGCTGGGGTACGCCGCTCGACTACAGTCAGAACTTCACGGCATCCTATAAGTTGCCTATCCATCTGCTGCCAGTCTTCGACTGGGTGAATACCGATGCCTCCTACAACGCCAACTATACTTGGGAGCGAGGTACGGAGGATGAGAACGGCAACTCGTATGGCAACACCATCAACACCCAGCGCGAGCTGACGATTAACGGAAGCTTCGACCTGGTGCGCCTCTACAACCACATCCCATTCCTCAAGAAGGCGAATGACCGATTCAACCGCTCGATAAGCAGGAGTGAGATAGAGAGGAAGAAGAAGGAGAAGGAAGCCAAGCGGAAAAATCAGAAGAAGGAAGCCAAGCCGAAGAATCAGGTAGATCTGGCAAAGGCGCTTCCGAAAAACAGGAAGGCTTTCGAGAAGGAAATCACCCTCCTGCCGGATACATCCCTGCTCATCAGGCATGGCAAGAACAGCAAGCGACTCATCATTTCTGCCAAGACGGAGGATGGAAAGGTGTATCATCTGAAATACAAAAAGGTGGATAACAACCAGATCCGTATCAAGTCGAAGGTGGATAGCATGATGAAGCTGAAGATTACGGTGATGCCGAAAGAGCCGCTCGATAACGAAAAATGGTATCGGACAGCCCAGACGGCAGCCCGACTGGCAATGATGCTGCGCAAGGTGAGCTTCACCTACCGCAACAACTATCAGATGCTTCTGCCGGGCTTTACTCCTAACGTGGGTGATGCCTTCGGACAGAAGAAAGTGGGAACGATGGCGCCGGGACTGGAATTCGCCTTCGGACTGGTGGATGACAGCTATATAGGAAAGGCAAGAGAAAACGACTGGCTGCTCTGCAACGACTCGATCGCTACGCCGGCTACTACCAGCAAGACCGAGAACCTGCAGTTGCGTGCCACCCTGGAACCGGTCAAGGATTTCAAGATTGATCTTTCTGCCACCCGCACCATGACCACGCAGAAGAGCATACAATATATGTATGAGGGTACACCGACCACCCAGAGCGGAACTTTCCAGATGACTACCATCTCGCTGAGTTCGGCTTTCGAGGGCATCGGAAATGCCAACAGTGGTTATCGCAGCAAGACTTTCGAGAAGTTTGTCAACTCGCTCGATGGTTTCCGCCAGCGGGTGGAGTCACAGTATGCCGGAACGGTATATCCTGCGGGTTCTACCTTGGGTGGAGGCAAGTATGATGCTTCCCGCACACCGGTTAATCCGTATAGTGGTGATGTGATGATTCCTGCATTCCTCAATGCCTATACCTCGATGGGCGGCAGTTCGCTCTCCATCTTCCCGGCATTGAGCCGTCTGTTGCCAAACTGGACGGTGCGCTATAGTGGCTTGGGCAAGTTGCCTTGGTTCCGTGAGCACTTCAAGAGTGTGAACATCAACCACGCCTACAAGAGCATCTTTGCCGTGGGCAGCTATAGCAGCTACAGTACCTATCAGGAGTATATGAATGGTCTGGGCTTCGTGACGGATGCCTCTACGGGCAATCCATCGCCTAGCAGCATGTTCAATGTTTCGCAGGTGAGCATCAACGAGGCATTCTCGCCATTGCTCGGTATGGATGTTACGCTGAACAACAATATGACCATCAAGGGTGAGTATCGCCAGACCCGAGTGCTGAACCTCAGTATGACGAGTGTACAGGTGAACGAGGCGCTGAGCAAAGACTGGGTGGTAGGTATGGGCTATCGCATCAACAATTTCAATCTCTTCGGTGCTCCAAAGGCACACAAGGTGAAGGGAAGAACGGGTGCCCAGCAGAACAGCAGAAACGGAAGCAAGGGCAAGAATCAGACCCAGAACTACGGTCCTAATCACGACCTGAACCTGCGTCTTGACTTCAGTTTCCGCAAGCAGGCAGCCATCGTCCGTGATATAGCCACGATGACGAGCAGCGCCAGCAGCGGCAACAATGCCCTGAAGCTGAGCTTCACGGCTGATTATACCTTGAGCAAGATGCTCACCATGAGTTTCTACTATGATCGCCAGACCAACACCCCGCTCTTGTCGAGCAGCAGTTATCCTACCACCACGCAGGATTTCGGTCTGAGCATCAAGTTCTCGCTGACGAGATAGGCGGGAAATTCTTCTGCATCCAATAAGCAGAAAGAAAATTCTCTAATTCTCAAATTCTTGAAAATAAAAAAAGCTCGAATGTTTGATGCATTCGAGCTTTTTTCTATCTTATTCTTTCTATTTTATTTCTTATCGTAAGCGTGAACAGGGTAGTCGATGGTATAGTGAAGACCACGGCTCTCCTTGCGCTCTATTGCCATGCGGGTGATGAGATAGCCCACGTTGATCATATTGCGGAGCTCGCAGAGTTCCTTGCTCACCTTGACACGCTTGAAGAGATTCTCGGTCTCTTCGTAAAGAAGGTCGAGGCGATCCCAGGCACGTTTCAGACGGAGGTCGCTGCGAACGATACCTACATAGTTGCTCATGCATTCGCCTACTTCCTTGATGCTTTGGGTAATCAATACCTTCTCCTCGTTGGTCATGGTACCCTCGTCGTTCCAGGCTGGAACCTTCTCATTGAAATCATATTCATCTACATGCTCCAGACTGTGCTTGGCAGCAGTCTCGGCATAAACCACAGCTTCGATGAGAGAGTTGCTGGCAAGACGGTTGCCACCATGCAGACCTGTGCAAGAGCACTCGCCCAAGGCATAGAGGCGGTTGATGCTTGAACAGCCATTCAGATCTACCTTGATACCACCACACATATAGTGAGCAGCAGGACGAACCGGGATATAATCCTTGGTAATATCGATACCGATGCTGAGACACTTGGCATAGATGTTAGGGAAGTGACGCTTGGTCTCCTCCGGATTCTTATGGGTAACATCCAGGCAGACATGATCCAGACCGTGAATCTTCATCTCCTTATCGATGGCACGGGCTACGATGTCACGAGGAGCCAAACTCAGGCGCTCATCATATTTCTCCATGAAGCTTTCGCCGTTAGGCAGACGCAAGATGCCGCCGTATCCACGCATCGCCTCGGTGATGAGGAATGCAGGGTGGGTTTCTCCAGGATGATAGAGGGCTGTAGGGTGGAACTGTACGAACTCCATATCTGCTACGGTACCCTTGGCACGGTAAACCATCGCCTCGCCATCACCGGTAGCGATGACAGGGTTGGTGGTAGTCTGATAAACGGCACCACATCCACCGGTACACATCACGGTAACCTTGCTCAGATAGGTATCTACCTTCTGGGTATCAGGATTCAGTACGTAGGCTCCGTAACAGTTGATATAAGGAGTGCGGCGGGTAACACGGGCACCCAAGTGGTGCTGAGTGATGATTTCTACAGCGAAATGATTTTCCTTGATATCGATGTCCGGGCAGTTGCGCACAGCTTCCATCAGACCGCGCTGGATTTCAGCACCCGTATCATCAGCGTGATGAAGAATGCGGAACTCGCTGTGTCCGCCCTCACGATGAAGATCGAACTTGCCATCCTGCTGCTTGTCGAAGTTGACACCCCACTGCACGAGCTCCTTGATCTGCTCTGGTGCCATGGTGACAACCTGCTTCACAGCCTGATAGTCGCTGATGTAATCACCAGCGATCATTGTATCCTGTATGTGCTTATCGAAGTTATCTACTTCCAAGTTGGTAACTGACGCCACACCACCTTGTGCAAATGAAGTGTTTGCCTCATCGAGTGAGGTTTTGCAGATCATACACACTTTACCTTTATGCGCTCTGGCTACTTTCAGAGCGTAACTCATACCGGCAACTCCTGAGCCGATAATCAGAAAATCATACTTATAAACCATGTGAGTTTATTCTAATAATGCTTAATTGTTTGCAAAAGTACTAATTTCTCTTTAAAAAGAGTAATAAGAGAGGGATTTTTTGTAATTTTGCAGCGAATTTTAAGGTAATATAGTCTTTTAGACTATCAAATAGTAGCTGAAAACGCTATTTTAAAGATAAAAGAACGAGATATGGCAGATAGAACTTTTCATAAGCGCTTCAATACGACAGCTCGTGTTGGAGTGGTGGTTTTCGCCCTCCTGGCAGGATACTTCTTCTGGGTCAAGATGGCGATTATTGGCATTTTCGTTGCCATCATCATTGTGGGCATGATTGAGCGTATTCTGAATACCACCTATACCTTCAAGAAGGTGAAACCTATCGACCGAGATGACGAGATGGAATATCTCATCATCAACGAGGGCAGGTTCTCTTCCAACAGGAATGTGCCGGTATGCGACATCATCAGCGTGCATACCGCCAAGACCTTTCTGGGATTGGATCATTGTCTGGTGATAGAATACGGACATCATAATATGGTAACGGTGCAGCCCGATAATGAAGAGGCTTTCGAGAAAGAAATTAGTAAAAGACAATGAAAAAGATTATATATATGATGATGAGCTTCATCATGGCAACGCTCATGGCGATGCCGGTGAAGGCTCAGGATGTGATTGAAGGAGAAGTGGTGGAGCCGCAGGACGACACGGAAGTGACCGACTCCACGATGTTGGATTCCCTGGCTGCTGATACATTGAAGCTGCCTTGGCCCGAATCGGTGCAGGTAGGTATCGGCAAACTCTTGGAAAGTAAGATGTTTGAGACGTCGCAGGTGGGTATCATGGTCTGGGATATGGATGCTGATTCCTGCATCTACAAGCACAACGAACGACAGCTGATGCGCCCGGCAAGTACGATGAAGCTCTTGACAGCCATCACCGCACTTGACAAGTTGGGCGGTTCCTATCAGTTCAAGACTCAGTTGAAATATACCGGAACCATCGAGGACGGTGTGCTGACGGGTGATGTTTACTGTGTGGGAGGTATGGATCCCCGTTTCAACAGTGATGACCTGACGGCATTTGTCAACAGTCTCAAGGATATGGGTGTGGATACCATTCGGGGTAATGTATATGCCGACCGTTCGATGAAGGATGCTGCATTGCTGGGCGAAGGCTGGTGCTGGGATGATGATAATCCGGTACTTTCGCCATTGGTGTTCTCCCGCAAGGACATCTTCATGGATCGTTTCCTGGCTAAGTTGAAGGATGCAGGCATCGAATATGAGGAGATGTATGCATCTTCCAAGACCTGTCCTGCCAATGCCTTTACCATCTGTACCCGTTTCCATACCATGGACCAGGTACTGCATAAGATGATGAAGGAGAGTGACAATCTCTATGCCGAGTGCATGTATTACCAGATTGCGGCTTCTACGGGCAACCGTCCGGCAAGTGCCAAGAGTGCCCGCAACGTGGAACGGCAGTTGATCAATAAGCTGGGACTGGATGCTTCCCGCTACAGACTGGCAGATGGTTCTGGCTTGTCGCTCTACAACTATCTCAGTGCCGAGCTGGAGGTGATGATGCTCCGTTATGCTTTCCGCAACGATAACATCAAGCAGCATCTGATTCATTCCTTGCCTATAGCAGGTGTGGATGGAACCCTGAAGAAGCGTATGAAAAGCGGCAGTGTCCATGGTAATGTCAAGGCAAAAACGGGTACCCTGACTGGTATCATCTCGCTGGCTGGCTATTGTACGGCAGCTAATGGACATGAGCTTTGCTTCTCTATCATCAATAATGGAATCATGCATGGCAGCAATGCCAGACATTTTGCAGACAAGGTTTGTAACCTGCTCTGCCAACCATAATTAAGTTAGAAGTTTATGGAAGAAATTCGTAGATTTGTAGATGAAATGATAACATGGGCAGGTATCACCGGCGATTACGTGCCTATGCTTCGTCATATCCTGCTCACCATCACCGCTATCTTGCTGGCGATGCTGAGCGATTTTCTGTGTCGTAAGATTGTAGTTCCGTTGATCTCGAAGATTACGGAAAAGACGGAGGCTTCCTGGGATGATGTGTTGCTGAATAAGAAGGTGCTCACTTCTGCCTGTCATATCGTGCCTGCAGTGGTAATATGGTCGCTCATGCCGCTTATCTATCTGGAATATCCTATATTCAAGGAGATTCTGGAGCGTGCTACGGGTATCTATATCGTGGTGATGTCGGTACGTACGGTATTGGTGTTCATCGGTTCCTTCAAGGGATTGGAGAATAGCGGAGAGCGCCGCTCTTCGGCTCAGCAGTATTTCCATACCTTCTGCGGTGTACTCAGGGTATTGATGCTCTTTGTGGCTGGAGTGGTAGTGGTTGCCATCCTGTTGGGTAAGAGTCCGATGACCTTGTTTGCCGGCTTGGGTGCTACTTCGGCTGTCTTGATGTTGGTTTTCAAGGATACCATCCTCGGTCTGGCTGCCGGTGTGAGACTCACCAGCAATGATATGTTGCACAAGGGTGATTGGATTACCGTGAAGTCGGTAGATGCCAATGGTATTGTGGAGGATATGTCACTTACTACCGTAAAGGTGCGTAATTTTGATAATACCATCGTTACTATCTCGCCAGCTACCCTGGTGAATGGTTCGTTCCAGAACTGGATTGGTATGCAGAAGAGTGGGGGAAGAAGAGCGAAGCGAATCGTTTATGTTGATTTCCGTAGCATCCGATTGGTGGATGAGACCTTGAAGCAGACCTTGCTTGACAAGCATTTCGCCACAGAGGATTCCTTTAAGTTGAAGGAATCTCTTCAGAAGACGATAGAAAAGGATATTCAGGAAGGAAAGGATATTGAGGATTTGAAGAATCCTGCAGCTTTGGCTCCAACCAATCTTCAGCTTTATCGTAGATTCATGGAGAAATATCTGCGTCAGCGTCCTGAGGTGAATACAGAGTTGACCTTGATGGTTCGCCACATGGAGGCAACCCAGTGCGGTCTTCCTATCGAATTCTATTTCTTCATCAAGGATAAGGTATGGGTTAATTACGAGCATATCCTTGCCGACATCATGGAGCATGCCTATGCGCTTGCCAATGAATTCGGCCTGAAGATTTACGAGCAATATCCGGAGCAGTAGTTACTTTGAACAGTTTCGGCGGATTTGCAATCCGCCGCCGTATGGGTAACTATTGCGGATTTGCAATCCGCTAAAAGGACCGAAGCAAGAAAGTAACGCCCTGAAAGGGCAAAAGCATAATAATGAACAATAACTCTTTTTTTTCAACAGAAATACTCCGTTGGTTTCGTGAGAACGGCAGAGACCTGCCTTGGCGCGAAACCAGGGATCCTTATGCCATCTGGCTGAGCGAAATCATCCTTCAGCAAACCCGCATAGCCCAAGGTTGGGAATATTGGGAACGGTTTATGCAAACCTATCCCAAGGTAGAAGACCTGGCTGCAGCCAGCGAGGATGATGTCTTGAAACTCTGGCAGGGCTTGGGGTATTACTCCCGTGCCCGCAATCTTCATACTGCCGCCAAGCAGATAGTGGCTCTCGGTGACTTTCCCAATACCCTCGAAGGCATCAAATCCCTGAAGGGAGTAGGTGATTATACCGCTGCAGCCATCGGCTCTTTCGCTTTCGATATTCCGGCAGCTGTGGTTGATGGCAATGTCTATCGGGTGCTTTCCCGATATTTCGGCATCGATACTCCCATCAACTCAACTCAGGGGAAAAAGGAGTTTGCTGCTTTGGCTCAATCGCTCTTGCCTGCCTCCGATGCGGCATCCTATAATCAGGGAATGATGGATTTCGGTGCGATTCAATGCACCCCCCAGTCTCCGAAGTGTCTGCTCTGTCCGCTTGCAGAAACCTGCGAGGCTTTGCGTTGCGGCAGGGTAGAGGAACTGCCTATCAAGAACAAGACCGTAAAGGTGAAGACCCGCCATCTCTCCTATATATATATAAGGTGTAAATCTTCGGCAGCGGATGATACAGGAAAATCCGAACCGATGGTTGCCATCCATCGCCGTGGAGAAGGAGATATCTGGCAGGGATTATGGGAGCCTTATAATGTTTCGGATATCAAGGAACTGCCTTCTTTCGTGAAGAATCCGATTTTGCTGGCAAAAGATGTCAAGCACGTACTGACTCATCGCATCCTTCTTGCCGATTTCTATCTCCTGGAAACGGAAAACCGTCCTCCACTCCCAGATGATTACATCTGGATCAAGGAAAGTGAGATTGAAGACTATGGGGTTCCGAGACTGATAGAAATCATGCTGGAAAAGATTAATCCTGCAGAATAGGATAAGTACATAATGATCTCTTTATAAAGATACATAATAATCTCTTCATATAGAATAAAGATGATTCAATTCAATAAGAAAATGAGAGGATGGGTGATAGCTGGCGCCATCGCTTTGCTCTCTACTTTGGGCTTGTCGTCCTCTATGTTGCCAGCTGCACAGGGGGATGCACCGGGAATGGAAATCCCGGTTTCTAAGAAAAAGGTATCGCAAACCATCAGAAAGCGTTTTGCCTATACCGTATCATACAATCACGATACCCGTCAGCCTAACTGGGTGGCATGGACCTTGAGCCGTGCTCATGCTTCGGGTAAGTTGAAGCGTGGCGACTTTGAGGATGATATGGATATGCCATCACCTAAGGGAACGAAGGCTGATTACTACAACAGTGGTTATGATAGAGGTCATCTCTGTCCGGCTGGCGATAACAAGTGGAACCAGAAGACTATGGACGAGTGCTTCCTGATGACCAATATGTGTCCTCAGACCCATGCCCTGAATGCGGGAATCTGGAATAGCATAGAACAGCAATGCCGTACCTGGGCTAAGAAATATGGTAAGGTCTATATTGTCTGCGGTCCGATCTTCCTGAATAAGCAGCATCGCAAACTGGGTAAGAACAAGGTGGTGGTGCCTGATGCTTTCTTCAAGGTTATCCTCCGCACCGGCAAGAATCCGCAAGCCATCGGCTTTATCTGTCGTAACCAGGGAGCTACCGGACTACAGAAAAAAGACTTCGTCAACTCGGTAGATGAGGTGGAGCGTATCACCGGCTATGATTTCTTCTCCAAACTTCCTGATAACATCGAGAAAAAGATAGAGGCAAAAGCTGATATCAACCAGTGGTAAAAGAGAGTCGCCCTGAAAGGGCAAAAGCTTTCAATTTCAAAGCTTTTGCCCTTTCAGGGCGACTTTTTTGTATTTGTTCTAAAACCCAGGGCGATGCCCTGGGCTAGGAGCTTCTGCCCTTTCAGGGCGTATTGGCTGTGACTTATGACACACCTTCTTATTTCTGTTAATAGAACCTTAGTAGTTCTGAGCCTCAATCTGGAAGTAGCTCTGTGGGTGGTTGCAGACTGGGCAAACCTCTGGAGCCTGCTTGCCTACTACGATATGACCGCAGTTAGAGCACTGCCAGATGCAGTCGCCGTCGCGAGAGAAGACGAGCTTGTCCTGCACGTTCTTCAAGAGCTTGCGATAACGCTCCTCGTGGTGCTTCTCGATTTCAGCCACCATTTCAAACTTGATTGCAATCTCCTCGAAGCCTTCCTCGTGAGCTTCCTTTGCCATGCGTGGATACATATCGGTCCACTCATCGTGCTCACCATTGGCAGCAGCCTCCAGGTTCTTCTCTGTATCCTGGATAGCACCGCCCTCCAGGTACTTGAACCACAACTTAGCGTGCTCCTTCTCGTTGGCAGCTGTCTCCTCAAAGATGTTAGCTATCTGAACATAACCGTCCTTCTTAGCCTTACTTGCAAAATATGTATATTTGTTACGAGCCTGTGACTCACCAGCGAATGCCTCCTGGAGGTTCTTCTCTGTCTTAGTTCCTTTTAATTCCTTCATAATGTATTCTGTATTACGTTATTAATATGTTCTTTATTATTTTCATTCACAAAGATATTGAAAAATTTCTAATTATGCAAGAAAATTAAGGATTATTTCATTTTCGACCGCTTATTTAAATAAAATAAAGCAAAACCAAGCATCGCCATACCGAATATCCACGAAATGATGGCACTTGTTACCATTCCCAGTGTATGGGTGAAACCTGCCACGATGAATGTCAGGAAGCTGACGATAGCTACAGTCAGCGCGTATGGCAACTGTGATGAAACATGGTGCACATGCTTGCACTCGGCTCCGGCACTCGCCATGATGGTGGTATCGCTGATAGGTGAGATGTGGTCGCCACAGACAGCACCAGCCATGCAGGCAGAGATAGAGATGATGCGCAATGGGTCGGCTCCTGGGAATACTGCGATACAGATAGGTATCAGAATACCGAAGGTTCCCCAGGATGTACCTGTGGCAAATGCCAGGAAGGCTGCAACCAGGAAGATGATGGCTGGCAAAAGCATCTGGAGTTCAGAAGCGCTGCTTGCCACTACGGTGGATACATATTCTGCTGCCCCCAGCGAGTCGGTCATGCTCTTCAGGGTCCATGCTAGGGTAAGAATCAGAATGGCTGGTACCATTGCTTCGAATCCCTTGATCAGACTACTCATCGCTTCATCGAATGGCAAGGTCTTGCGAACCGTAAACATCAGAATGGTCAGAATCAAGGCTGCCAATGAACCAATCACCAGACCTATAGAGGCATTGCTGCCAGCAAAGGAGTCAACGAAGTTCATATAGTTGGCATTGCTGGCATCGAAGAAACCTCCCGAATAAACCATACCTGCCATACAGAAGATAATCAACATAATGATAGGAATCACAAGATCGCTCACAGATCCTTTGCTCTTGGATGATTCTTCCTGCTTCGCTCCCACACCATGCTCCACGATCTGCAGCTTGGTATCGCTCACCTCGTCGAGCTTTCCTCCGTTGGTGCGCTCATACCATTCCTTCAGTCTTGCATCATACTTGCTCATCGCCTTGAAGTCGAAGCCCAAGATCACGATGCCAAACATAAAGAGGATAGTGAAGAAGGCGTAGAAATTATAGGGTATCGCCTTGCAGAAAAGTGCCAGTCCGTTCTCGCCTCCCGATACGAAGCCCGATACTGCTGCTGCCCAACTGGAGATTGGGGAGATGATGCAGACAGGAGCTGCTGTGGAGTCGATGAGATAAGCCAGTTTCTCCTTGGTTACGCCATTGCGCACTGCGATAGGGCGCATCACCGAACCCACGGTAAGGCAGTTGAAGTAATCATCGATGAATATCAGAATACCGAGCAGAATAGTGGCAACCTGCACACCAGTCTTCGACTTTACGTGCTTGGAAGCCCATCGGCCGAAAGCCGCAGAACCACCCGCCTTGTTCATCAGTGAAACGATGCTGCCCAGAACCACCAGGAATACCAGAATGCCCACGTTCCAAGGGTCGGAAAGGCAATGTATCAAACCGTATGCCTTGGCATCCTCGCCTTCGCCTACGGTGTGGTTGGTCAGATGAACGAGGAATCCGTCGAAACCTGTTCCCATCGAAATGCAATATTGAACGGCACCCAGAATGATACCGATAAAAAGAGAAGAATAGACCTCCTTCGTCTTCAGCGCCAGAGCGATGGCGACGATAGGAGGTAGTAACGACCATGCGGTCCCAATCATGTTGTAATCCATTTGTTATTAATATGTTTTAAAATTTTTGAATATTCCCTTGCGGAATCGCTGCCCACGAGTCTATCTTTATCATTGGAAAGGCACACAAAAAACATCATAACTTTTAAACCCAACGGATCCGATGGGCTTAAAAGTTATGTTTCATGAATTTATAATGCGATCTCCTATAATACCATCTCTTCGTATTCCAATCCGAAGACATCGGCAACCGCCTTGAATACTACCTTGCCATTCACGATGTTCAATCCCCGATACAAAGCCTTGTCTTCCTTGCATGCCTTTCGCCATCCCTTGTCGGCAAGAGCGATGGCATACTTCAGGGTGGCATTGGTCAAGGCGATGGTGGAGGTATGAGGCACGGCTCCCGGAATGTTAGCTACGGCATAATGCACAATGCCATCTACCATGAATGTCGGATCGGAATGGGTGGTTGGATGAGAGGTCTCGAAGCAACCACCCTGGTCGATAGCCACATCCACCAGTACGGTGCCAGGTTCCATCAACTTCAGCATATCCCTGGTAATCAGGTGTGGAGCCTTGTCGCCCGGAATGAGTACACTGCCTACTACGATGTCAACATCTGGCAATTCCTTCCGGATATTGTGCTCGTTGGAGTAGAGGGTGTGCGCATTGATCGGCAATTCTATCTGCAACTGGCGAAGACGAGGCAGACTGATATCGGTAATCCACACATCAGCACCTAATCCTGTTGCCATTCTTGCTGCTGCTTCTCCCACGGTTCCACCGCCCAGAACGAGAACCTTCGCACGGTTCACGCCCGGCACACCGCTGATCAGCTTACCCTTGCCGCCCTTGGTCTTCTGCAGATAGTAGGCACCATTGATAATCGCCATTCTTCCTGCTACCTCACTCATCGGAATGAGCAGTGGCAGATGATGGTTGTCGGTTTCTACCGTCTCGTAAGCCAGGCAGACTGCACCGCTCTTGATCATGGCATCGGTGAGCTCTCTGTCGCAGGCAAAATGGAAGTAAGTAAAAACAAGCTGATCCTGATGGATGAGTGGATATTCCTCGGCGATAGGTTCCTTCACCTTGATAATCATCTCAGCCTCGCGATATACACTCTGGATGTCGGGCAGGATTCTGGCTCCTACCTTCACATACTCTTCATCAGCAAAACCACTGTTCTCGCCAGCGGTATGCTGCACCATCACTTCGTGTCCATGTCGAATGAATTCAGCTACACCAGCAGGAGTCATTCCCACACGATTCTCATTATTCTTGATTTCTTTTGGAATACCTATCTTCATGATGTTGTGGTTTTAGAGGTTATACATCATTTTAACGGGATAAAGATAGTGAAAAAATCAATAGGTTGTATCGTTTGTATAGAAGATTTAACATATCTTTCTTGCCTGGTTAAGATTAGAACATAAAAAAGATTAAAAAAGATGGCTGCTATCATCTTTTTGCTTATCTTTGTCCTCGTAAGCATTTCAAACTTAATAAATGGAGGACTTATTATGAATGTCAATACGGGTATCAAGCAAGCAGTGATCTTAGCCATAGGCATTATCGTGCTTGGATTTTGTGTCAAGTCTGGACTTGAAAGTGTGATTGCCAAAGACCGCAAAGTAGTGGTGAAAGGATTGGCAGAAAAGGAAGTTGAGGCTGATAAGGTGACATGGCCTATCGTTTCCAAGGAGATTGGCAACGACTTGCCGCAGCTCTATAAGAAGATCAACGCTACCACCAGCACCATCCGCCAGTTCCTGCTGGCAAATGGAGTGAAGGCAAATGAAATCAATGTCAATGCCCCTGTGGTCATCGACCTCAATGCTGAGCGATATGGCGAAAACCGTCAGCCTTACCGTTACAACATCACGTCGATCATCACCGTGACATCCCGGAATGTGAAGGTGGTTCGTGGCATCATCGCCCGACAGGGTGACCTGCTTCAGAAAGGTGTGGCCATCGTGGATGGTGGCTACGAGAATCCGGTGAAGTACGAGTATGTGGCTTTCCGCGAGATGAAGCCGAAGATGATGCAGGAGGCAATTGAGAATGCAGAGAAGACTGCTGCTCAGTTTGCCGAAAACAGCAAGAGCAAGATTGATAAGATCATGAACGCTGACCAAGGGCAGTTCTCGATAGAGGATAGAGATTCCAATACTCCTTATATTAAAAAGGTGAGGGTAGTGACTACGGTTACCTATTCTTTGAAAGACTAGTAATTAAATAAATATATAGTACGAAATGAAAAAAATGATTTACATGGTGATGGCGCTTGCCTCACTAAGCTACTCAACCCAGACCATGGCGCAGTCACAGGGATTGCAGAAAAAGGTGAATGCCTATTTCCTGCAGTCGCTCAAAGCGCAGCAGAAAGCATTGGAGAAAGACGGTAAGGCGGAATTCTCTAAAAACACACCTCTTGACACCAAGCTTCAGGCTGCTATCGACGGCAAGGATATTGCCAACTACCAGAAGATGGTATGGACAGCCTGGTGCGATGCCAACAAGAACCTGCAGGAAGAAAAGCTCATAGAACCTGAAGATCTGACATTGGCAAAAAACAGCTCCTGGAATCTGCCTCAGTGTCTGGAACCCAATGCGGTGATGCCTTATTATTATGGTAAGAAGGGAGTAGCTGCCGATGGTAAGTTCCCTCTCTTCCTGTATGTTCACGGATCGGGACCTAAGGACCATGAGTGGTCGAATGGTATCAAGCTCGGTCTGAGCTTCCAGGATTCTCCTTCCATCTATTTCATTCCTCAGATTCCTAACGAGGGTGAATACTATCGCTGGTGGCATCTCTCCAAGCAGTATGCTTTCGAGAAGCTGATTCGCCAGAACCTGGTAAAGGGTGAGGTGGATGCCAACCGTCTCTATGTATTCGGTATCAGCGAAGGTGGTTATGGCAGTCAGCGTCTTGCGTCCTTCTATGCCGACTATTGGGCTGCAGCGGGTCCGATGGCTGGTGGTGAACCTTTGAAGAATGCACCTGTGGAAAACTGTGCCAATATCGGCTTCTCTTTCCTCACCGGTGCTGACGATACCGGTTTCTATCGCAACGACCTGACCTGGTACACCCAGGTGGCTTTCGATTCTGCGCAGTTGGCTCGCCCATTGTCTGTAGATAAGACTCCAATCTTCCGTCATCGCATCCAGCTCTTGCCGGGTATGCAGCATCACATCACCTATGGTCTGACTACTCCTTGGCTCAAGCAGTTTGTGCGCAATCCATATCCTAAGACCGTGCTCTGGGAGGATTTCGAAATGGATGGCAGACACCGTTCCGGATTCTACAACCTGCAGGTACTGGCTCGCCCATCAGAGTCTAGAACCTACTACGAGATGGATATCGACAAGAACGTGGTTTCCATCAAGGTGAGCAATGTGGATTACACCACTATCTTGAAGGATAAGCAGTGGGGTATCGACCTGAAGTTCAACCGCAGCTATTCTCCTGCCACTGGTGGTAAGTTGAGAGTTTATCTCAATGAGCAGTTGGTCAACCTCAATGAGCCTGTAACCATCACGGTAAACGGCAAGCAGGTATTCCACGGTATTGCCAAGGCTGATTTGCAGGCAATGGTAAACAGTTGTGCGGAATATTTTGACCCATGTCGAGTATATCCTGTTGCAATCGATTTGGCTTATTGATTTTAAAGAATGATTAGATGAAGAAAAATGTTTGTTTATATGCCATGATGGCTCTAGCCGTTATGGGATGTTCGCAAAATAACAAGAAACAGGAAGGCAGCTCAATGGGACTGCCTTCTCGTGTTGAATCAGAGAGTAAGGCTGGGGCAGAGAAGGCAGGTCAGTCAGTAGCTGGCAGTAGTAATCAGTCTGCTTCTGCTGGAAAGGTGCAGGTGCTTACGGCTTCCGATTTCAGGAAGAAGATTATGGATTACGAGTCTCATCCCGATGAGTGGGTGTTTGCAGGTTCCCGTCCTGCCATTATCGATTTCTATACCACCTGGTGTGGACCTTGCAAGATGATGGCTCCCATTGTAGAATCTCTTGCCGGGAAATATGCCGGCAAGATAGATTTCTATAAGGTGGATATCGACCAGGAACCCGAACTGGCTTCCGTCTTCGGCATCCGCAGTATCCCTACCTTCCTCTTCATCCCGATGAAAGGTAATCCCACTATGCAGATGGGCGCTATGCAGAAGGAAGATTTCGAGGAAATCATCGGAAAAATGATGGGGAAGTGATAAATGGTGATTTACTGCATACTTATAAGTAGGTATTTCTTGGCTAATACCTAGTTTTGATGATGCCCGAAATTTGGTGGTTTATCAGATAATATCTAAATTTGCACTCGGAAAAAATGTTTAATGTAATTAAAAGTATTATAGTATTATGATTATCGAAAATGTTCATGCAAGAGAAATCTTGGATTCTCGTGGCAATCCTACAGTAGAGGTTGAAGTTTCATTGAAGTCAGGTGTCGTAGGTCGTGCATCGGTTCCTTCTGGTGCATCAACTGGCGAGAACGAGGCTTTGGAACTTCGTGATGGCGACAAGAACCGCTATGGCGGCAAGGGCGTCTTGAAGGCTGTGGAGAATGTGAATCAGGTGATTGCTCCGGCTTTGGTAGGTTTTTCTGCCTTGGAGCAGCGTGCCATCGATTATAAGATGTTGGAACTCGACGGTACCAAGACCAAGTCTAATCTGGGTGCCAATGCCATCCTCGGTGTTTCTCTGGCTGTGGCTCATGCTGCTGCTGAGTATCTCCACATCCCATTGTATCGCTACATTGGCGGTTGCAATACTTACACCCTTCCTGTTCCTATGATGAACATCATCAATGGTGGTGCTCACTCTGATGCGCCTATCGCCTTCCAGGAGTTCATGATCCGTCCTGTGGGTGCTCCTTCCGAGAAGGAGGCTATCCGTATGGGTGCTGAGGTGTTCCATGCTTTGGCTAAGCTCCTGAAGAGCCGCGGTCTTTCTACTGCCGTAGGCGATGAGGGCGGTTTCGCTCCTGCACTCAATGGTATAGAGGATGCGCTCGACAGCATCTGCCAGGCTATCAAGGATGCCGGTTATGAGCCAGGAAAGGATGTGAAGATTGCCATGGACTGTGCTGCCAGTGAGTTTGCTGTTCAGGAGAATGGTGAGTGGTTCTATGATTACCGCCAGTTGAAGGATGGCAAGAAGAAGGATCCTAATGGTAAGAAACTGACTGCTGCTGAGCAGATCAAGTTCCTGGAAGAGCTGATTACCAAATATCCTATTGATTCTATTGAGGATGGTCTTGATGAGAATGATTGGGACAACTGGGTGAAATTGACAGCTGCCATCGGCGACCGTTGCCAGTTGGTAGGTGACGACCTCTTTGTTACCAACGTGAAGTTCCTGGAGAAGGGTATCAAGATGGGTGCAGCCAACTCTATCCTCATCAAGGTAAACCAGATTGGTTCTCTCACCGAGACACTGGATGCTATCGAGATGGCTCATCGTCATGGTTACACCACCGTTACTTCCCATCGTTCTGGTGAAACCGAGGACACTACGATTGCCGATATTGCCGTAGCAACAAACTCTGGTCAGATTAAGACGGGTTCTATGAGTCGTACCGACCGTATGGCTAAGTACAACCAGCTTATCCGCATCGAAGAGCAGTTGGGTAATAATGCAGCTTACGGTTATAAGAAATTGAAATAGGAATGAATATACGAAATTGAAGTGCATCAATTTCACCATGACAGAACACAATTAAATAGAATAGATCAGATACGAAAATAGATGGGCATGGATGACCGTGAGGGTTGTCCATGCTTTTTATCTTCTATGATGTATCTGCATCTTACATATTTGATAGGATAACTTCGATATATTTTACGGATTAAGATAAAAAGCAAAATAACAATGACAAACGTATTGATAAGTGCTGCCGGACTGTGCGGTGCCACCATTATCGGTGCCATTCTGGGTTTCTTCGTCAAGGAGTTGCCTCACAAATGGAACGACGCTGTATTGGGATATTGTGCCGGAATCATGCTGGCAGCTTCCACGTTGGGACTGATAGTGCCAGCCTTCGAACAGACCGGACTTTGGTGGCTGGTAGTAATCGGAGTAATGGCAGGAGCCTTGTTCCTGAATGTGCTAGATCTGATAACTCCCCATCTTCATCATATTACGGGACTAGACCCCGAGGAGCATCGCAACAATGCCCGACTCAGCCATGTGATGCTTTTCGTGATGGCGATTGCCCTGCACAAACTGCCCGAAGGCATGGCGGCTGGAGTAAGTGTCTGTTCATCAGAAGGCGCAACGGAGTGGGGCGTTTCCTTCGGCATCGCCCTGCAGAACATCCCCGAGGGAATGGTGATTATCGCTCCTTTGATGATGGCAGGCGTTTCTGCTGCCCGCACCTTCTTTATTTCCATTTTCATCGCCTTGCTCGAAGTGGCAGGCATTCTGTTGGGTTTCGGTTTAGGTTCAGCCTCTTCCACCTTCCTCCCCGTGATGCTGGGTTTTGCCGGTGGTGCCATGCTTTATGTAACGAGCGATGAGATGATTCCCGAAACCCATGCCCATGGCTTTCAGAAGCAAGCCACCTACGCCCTTCTCCTGGGCTTCATCACCTTTGTCTTAATGGAGAAATGTGTGTAGTCAGATTCTGATGAGCAGCATATAGCAGAGGGTGCCTGCCATATAAAAAGGTTTAAATATCTTAATAAATGATTGTACTATCAGATTATTTATTTATCTTTGCATCATCCAAAAGTTGGAAAAGTGTAAGAAATAGCCTGAAAAGTTATTGGAAAAATGTATAAAATAGGCCGTTTTTATATTGGAAAAATGTATTTTAGTGAGATAAGTATATGATTAATAGAAAGATAGATAAATATTTGGATGATTTCTTTCATGCAACGAATAAAGCATTGTTGCTTACGGGAGCTCGACAGATAGGTAAGACTTACTCTATAAGGCAGGCTGCTCAGCGAAACTTTGATGATTTCGTTGAAATCAACTTCATAACTTCTCCTGAGGCTATAGGTATCTTCAATGGAGCCAAAGATGTAAAGGATATGTTATTTCGTCTGACGGCTTTCGTGCATAAGCCTCTTGTAAAAGGAAAGACTCTCATTTTTTTTGATGAAGTGCAGGTTTATCCTGAAGTTGTAACCCTTATCAAGTTTCTGGTTGATGAAGGAAGTTATCGCTATGCCTTAAGTGGTTCTTTGCTGGGTATCGAATTGAATAATTTGCGTTCTGAACCTGTTGGCTATCTGGATGTCAAGGAAATGTTCCCACTTGATCTGCATGAGTTCTATTCTGCTATAGGCTTATCTGCAGACGTATTGGATGTCATCCGTAAAAACTGGGAAGAAATGACGCCTGTAGATGATTTTGTACATCATGAATTAATGAGAGCTTTTCGCTTGTATTTGATAGTTGGAGGAATGCCGCAAGCTGTTCAGACCTATTTAGATAGCAATAATTTACAGCGCGTGATTGATGTGCAGAAGAGTATTCTTTTGGAGTATCAGCGTGATATCATGAAATATAAGGTGGATGACAATAATCAAAAGTTGTATATCCAGGAAATATTCCAATTGATTCCATCAGAATTGAATGCTAAAAACAAGCGTTTTATTCTTAAAAGTTTAAATCAGCAAGCTAGATTTGCTAATTATGAAAATAGCTTTCTTTGGCTTCGGGATGCTGGTGTGGCGCTCCCTACTTATAATGTGGAGGAACCTAAAATACCATTGTTGCTGGCTAAGACAAGAAACCTTTTCAAATTATTCCAAAATGATGTGGGGTTATTGATCAGTCAGTTTGCTGATGGCATTCAGTTACGTCTTTTAAACGATGAACAGTTTATCAATTTTGGAGCCATCTATGAGAATGTAGTTGCTCAGGAGTTGAAAGCTCATGGCTTTGATCTCTATTACTTTAACAATAAGCGCTTAGGCGAGTTGGATTTTGTGGTGGAGTACAAAGGACAGGTTCTGCCAATAGAGGTGAAGTCTGGTAAGGATTATGACCGTCATAATGCTCTTTCGAATGTGATGGCATCAACAGAATATAAAATCCCTCACGGTTTGGTTCTTTGTAATGGAAATGTAGAGAAAAAGGGTAAGGTGACTTATGCCCCGATTTATATGCTTATGTTTCTTGAAAAAGATTCTGTTCAGAATGTAACATATAAGATGGATTTATCGGGATTAAAAGTGTAGAATTCTGATGAGCAGCATATAGCAGAGGGTGCCTGCTGCTATCGACCACATCATATTCCTTTTCCATACGTGGATGAGGATGGTGAAGGCTACGGCTGCCACCTGCGCCAAGGAATCTGCTGAGAAGGAATGGATGTGGCGAAGGCAGTAAACCACCAGCAGGGCAAAGACCGAGGCTGGCAGCACCTTGCCTAGATACAGAATGTACTTAGGTGTTGGCTTCCCAGGTCGGAAGGCGATGAAAGGGATAAAACGGGTAAGCATGGTGGCGGCTACGCCTGCTGAAACCATGATGATTTGTTGGAGAAGAGTCATACTTTTCTTTTTTTGAAGGTGAGAAATATAAGGATGATAACCATGCTTGGGATGATGAAATGGTCGGCACTGAATATCGTGAGGCACAGCCCCGAGATGATCAGTCCGGAAATACTGCTGGTATGGTCTTTTTCCCGAAGCCAGTTGTCGGCGAAGATAGCCGTAAACATGGCGGTCAGCACGAAGTCCAATCCTTTGAGGTCGAAGGTGAGAAACGGACCGATGAGGCCGCCCAGCGTTGCCCCAATAACCCAATAGGTTTCATCGAGCCAGGTAATCCAGAGCAGGTACCATCCTTTATCTGTTCCTTCCGGAATCTTGGAAGCGCTTGTCAGGGCAAAAGTCTCGTCCGACATGCCGAAGATAAGGAAGAATTTCTTCCATCCCAGTCCCTTATATTTTTCGAGCATCGAAAGTCCATAGAATAGATGTCGTGCATTCACCATCAGCACCATCAGAAAGGCTTGCAGGGGATGGAAGCTGCCCAGCAGCATGTTGCCAAGCAAGAACTCTGCGCTTCCGGCATAAACAGTAATGGCGAGCAGCATTGGGTACAGAAAGTTGAAGCCTAACTCATGCATGTAAATACCATAAGTCAGTCCCAGAAATCCATATCCAGCCATGATTGGCAGCGAAGTATGGAAAGCGTGATATAAAGCGATTCTTCTTTTTCCCATCTCTCTTAATTATGTTTGTAGATTCGTCTTGCTTGTAATTGAGAATTTCTCCTGTTTAAATTTGAGGACTCCTCCTGTAAATCTTCTGCAAAAGTACTCACATTTTATGAGGAAAAGAAAGAAACTGCCAGGAATGTGAATGTGGCAGATGAAAAATAGCATAGTTGTGGTATGCCATAAGTATGATACTTAGCCATCGTAACCATGATACTTAGCTATCGTATCTATCTTGTTTACGCCAGACTTACCCTACCCACCCCTAAAAGGGCAGGTCGGGGACGGTATTCTGCTGGGGCTTGCTGTTGTTTGCAACGTTCTCTAAATAAGAGTGAGGGTGAACACTTGGCAATGAAGTCGGTGAAGGGTGAACCCCGAAGCCGAAAAGGTGAATACTTTGGGCAAGTGTTCACCCCGCTGTTCACCATTCGGTAACTTAAGATTGAAAGTACTTGTTTACTTTATGTCTTATGAGGCTGAACATCAGGCTGGATACTGAACTCTGAACACTGAAAATAGGGTAAAAATAGCGTTTTATGAATCTTTTAAATCCTATATAACCCATTGATACATATTTCTTTATATTCTTTAGCATGCGCTGCTTATAAAAAGAGTGAAACGCTAAAGTTCAGCTTCAGCCCTCCTCGGCGACAGTAGTAATGTGGTACGCACTCTCAAGGTGGCTGGCCACTACGCCTGCAGAAACTATGATGATTTGTTGGAGAAGGGTCATACTTTTCTTTTTTTGAGGGTGAGAAATATAAGGATGATAACCATGCTTGGGATGATGAAATGGTCGGCACTGAATATTGTGAGGCACAGCCCCGAGATAATCAGTCCGGAAATACTACTCATGCATATAAATGCCATAAGTCAGTCCCAGAAATCCATATCCAGCCATGATTGGCAGGGAGGTATGGCAAAAGTACTCACATTTTATGAAAAAAAGAAAGAATCTTCCAGGAATATGAATGTGGCAGATGAAAAATAGCATAGTTGTGGTATGTTTTGGTTTATGCTTGGTTGGCAAAATAAAAAGCGGAGCGTGATTTCACAACCACACTCCGCGCAAACTTAAACAACCAATAAAAGAAATAGATTGATCGTTCTTTGTTATATCTGATGAAGAGTAGCTCTTTTAGAGCTTTTGCGTTTTCTTTTTCTTAAACGAAAACTATAACTTATAATTAAACCAGAAAATTGCTTATTATCTGATGAAGAGAAGCTCACGATACTTAGGCAATGTCCAGAGCTCATCGGCTACAGTCAACTCCAACTTATCAATCTGATAACGGATTTCCTCCATCTTTGGAGCTACCGTGTCATGATAAGCTATCGCCTTATCGTGCTCATTCTCAATCTTGTTGGCAACCTTGCGGGCATTAACCAACTCCTCAACACCGGTCTCGATAATCTGAGTGCGCTCGGCAATCTTCTTGATGATATTGATGTTGCGGGCAGTCAACTTCTTGCCTTCCTCGTCACCGAAGATGTCAATCATGTTCTCCACATTCTTGGCCAACTGGCTCTGATAGTGAGTAGCCACAGGGATGATGTGGTTCATGCTCAAGTCGCCCATTACACGAGCCTCAATCTGAATCTTCTTGGTGTAGGTCTCCCATTTCACCTCGTTGCGGGCTTCCAACTCGTTCTTCTTCATGACACCCATATCCTCGAACATCTTGATAGATGCAGGGTCGAGATAACGCTCGAAGATCTTTGGACAGCTCTTCTCGCAGTCCAGACCACGCTTGGCTGCTTCCTCTACCCACTCATCTGAGTAACCATTACCGTCGAAACGGATAGGCTTGCAGGTCTTCAAATCCTGACGAACGATATCGATGATGGCAGAAGTCTTATCCTCACCCTTGGCAATCAACTCATCCACACGCTTCTTGAAGTCGGTCAAAGCCTCGGCTACAGCGGTGTTCAATACGATCATTGCAGATGCACAGTTAGCCTCAGAACCTACGGCACGGAACTCGAAACGGTTACCGGTGAAGGCAAATGGTGATGTACGGTTACGGTCGGTGTTATCAATCATCAACTCTGGAATCTCAGGGATATCCAACTTCATGCCCTGCTTGCCAGCCACGGTGAAGAGATCCTTCTTGTCGGCTTTCTCAATGTGCTCGAGAAGGTCGGTCAACTGCTTGCCGAGGAATGAAGAGATGATTGCTGGAGGTGCCTCGTTGGCGCCCAGACGATGAGCATTGGTAGCGCTCATGATAGAAGCCTTGAGCAAACCATTGTGCTTATATACACCCATCAAAGTCTCTGTGATGAAGACTACGAAACGGAGGTTGTCCTCTGGTGTCTTGCCTGGACCATGGAGCAGGATGCCGGTATCAGTAGCGAGACTCCAGTTGTTGTGCTTACCTGAACCGTTGATGCCTGCGAATGGCTTCTCATGGAGAAGTACGCGGAAACCGTGATGGCGAGCCACCTTCTTCATCAAGCTCATCAGGAGCATGTTGTGGTCAACGGCAAGGTTGGTCTCCTCAAAGATAGGTGCCAACTCAAACTGGTTTGGTGCTACCTCGTTGTGGCGGGTCTTGCAAGGAATACCGAGCTCGAGAGCCTGGATTTCCAAATCCTTCATGAATGCCTGAACACGCTCTGGGATGGCGCCGAAGTAGTGGTCGTCCATCTGCTGGTTCTTGGCAGAATCGTGACCCATCAGGGTGCGGCCTGTCAACATCAGGTCAGGACGTGCAGCATACAAACTCTCATCTACCAGGAAGTACTCCTGCTCCCAACCGAGATTGGAAATAACTTTCTTGACATCAGGGTTGAAGTAGTGGCAAACCTCTGTAGCAGCTACGTTTACAGCGTGCAATGAACGGAGCAATGGAGCCTTATAGTCGAGAGCCTCACCTGTATAAGAGATGAAGACAGTAGGGATACAGAGTGTATCGTCGATGATGAATACAGGCGATGTTGGATCCCATGCAGAATAACCGCGGGCCTCGAAGGTAGAGCGGATACCACCAGAAGGGAAAGATGAAGCATCAGGCTCCTGCTGAACGAGCAACTTACCTGAAAATTCCTCGATCATACCACCCTTGCCGTCATGCTCGATGAAGGCATCGTGCTTCTCGGCAGTACCTTCTGTCAGTGGCTGGAACCAGTGGGTGTAGTGGGTTACGCCATTCTCGTCAGCCCACTGCTTGATGCCTTTGGCTACGGCGTTGGCGATATTACGGTCGAGACGTGCTCCGTTGTCGATGACATCTACCAGTTTCTCATAGACATCTGCAGGGAGATACTTGTACATCTTCTGTCGGTTGAATACCTTCTTTCCGAAGAATTCACTTGGCCGCTCGCTAGGAGCGGTTACCTCAACAGGCTTTCTCTTGGAAGCCTCTGAAACAGCTTCAAATCTTAAGTTGCTCATACCTTATATAATTTAAAATTTCTGATTTTCAATGTTTTTATAATCTGTTGGAACGTTTATTTTCCCAGCCATTTAGCGATTCTCTCCATAGCCTCCTTGCAGTCTTCGTGCTCACCGAAGGCGGTAAGACGGATGTAGCCTTCGCCCGAAGGACCGAAGCCGACACCTGGGGTGCAGACTACGCTTGCGCCATAGAGCATTTCCTCGAAGAACTTCCAGCTTGGTGTATCGTTAGGAGTCTTCACCCAGAGATATGGAGCATTCTCGCCACCATATACTCTCAGTCCGAGTTTCTGAAGTTCCGCTCTCATGAAGTGGGCGTTCTCCATATAGTAATTGATGGTTGCCTTCACCTGCTCCTTACCCTCAGGGGTGTAGATGGCTTCGGCAGCACGCTGGCTGATATAGCTGGTACCATTGAATTTGGTGCACTGGCGGCGATCCCAGATTGGGTTCAGTGCCACTTCCTCACCAGTCAATGTCTTTGCCTTCAACTCTTTAGGAACGATGGTGTAACCACAACGCACACCGGTGAATCCGGCAGTCTTGGAATAACTGTGGAATTCGATGGCTACCTTTCTGGCTCCACGAATCTCGTAGATAGAATGAGGAATATCTGGATCGGTGATGTATGCCTCGTAGGCTGCATCATAGAGGATGATGCTCTCGTTCTTGATAGCGTAGTTCACCCATTTTCTGAGTTCCTCCTTCGAGATGACCGTACCTGTTGGGTTATTTGGATAGCAGAGATAAATCATATCCACACGGTGGTCTGGAATCTGAGGGATGAAGTCATCGCTCTCATCACATGGCATGTAGGTTACATTGCTCCACTTGCCGTTCTCAAAGACTCCCGCTCTGCCAATCATCACGTTAGAGTCGATATATACAGGATAAATCGGGTCGGTGACGCCGATGTTGTTATCCCATCTCAAAATCTCCTGGATATTTCCTGTGTCGCTCTTGGCTCCGTCGTTTACGAACACCTCGTTGGCATCCAGATGAATGCCGCGAGGCAGGAAGTCGTTCTTGATGATAGCCTCACGGAGGAAGTCGTAGCCTCGTTCCGGACCGTAGCCTCGGAAGGAAGCCTGTACGGCCATCTCATCCACTGCCTTGTGCATCGCCTTGATGACGGCAGGGCAGAGGGGCTGGGTTACATCACCGATGCCCAAACTGATAACTCGTTGCTTCGGGTGGGCAATCTTGTAAGCGTTTACCTTCTTTGCGATGTCGGCAAACAAGTAATTGCTAGCCAACTTCAGGAAATGTTCATTAACTAATGCCATATTTTTGTTCTCCTTTATTGCGGTCTTTTTATCAACCTTTGTTATTTAAGTTTGCTCTTAATTTATAATTCAATTTCTCCTTCGAAGACGAAGGCGGCAGGTCCCGTCATATAGACATGGTCGTCTGCCTCGCAGTATTCTATTTCCAGCGTTCCGCCATCCATTACGATACTGCTCTTTCTACCGGCACGCTTGGTCTGGGCTGCGGCTACAGCTGTGGCACAAGCTCCTGTTCCGCAAGCCATTGTTATTCCGCTTCCCCTTTCCCAAACTCGTGTCCTTATAATGTCAGTGTCTGTAATTTGTGCGAACTCGATGTTGCATCGTTGAGGAAAGGCTTCGTCTCTTTCTAGAATCTTGCCATAGTGGGCGATGTCGATGGTGTCGATATCATCCACAAAGGTTACGAAATGCGGATTGCCCATGCAGACGTAGGTGCCTTCGAAGATTCTGCCATCGGCTTCGAGTACCGAAGGACCTCTGAATTGCTGTGGATTTTCCAGTCTCGGCTTCAGCATATCCACTGTCACCGAATCTACAACCTTCTTATTATCCTGAAGATGCAATTTCAATATCTTGATGCCCGATAGCGTCTCCAGTCGGATGGTTTCCTTTCGGGTCAATCCTTTTTCATAAAGATACTTTCCGATGCATCGGCTTGCATTGCCGCACATCATCGCTTCTGAACCATCGGCATTGAAGATGCGCATCGAATAGTCGGCTCTTCTGCCATCCTGTGGCTTTCCGATGAGAACCAGTCCGTCGCTTCCGATGCCTGTATGATAAGCACTCCAAGCTATGGCTGCCTTTTCGGGGTCTGGGATGTTGTACAGCTGGGTATCTACATAGATGTAGTCATTACCCGCCCCATGCATCTTGGTGAAATGAACTGTTTCTTTCATATTGCGTTGTCCTTTAAGTTTGAATACTCTTCTTTTATCTCTCACGTCTTGCCTCTTGTGAGGCTTGACTTTTTGATAGTCTTTCGAATGTTTTCGATGACTATTTGTTTGATTTCGGTTGCAAAGGTACGACTTTTTGTTGGAATAGACAAGAAAAAACATACAAGAAATGAAGATAAATTTTAGTCTTCTTTCAATTTGTAATGAAGAAAAGCAGGATTACTTACAAATTGTAAGGAGAATACGATATGACTGGATAAATTTAAAATAATCGCGAAAAAGTAGCAACGAAATGTTTTTGATTGCTTTAAAATACTGACAAAATGTATTAATTTTGCAGCCGAAAACGAACATAATGTAAAGGATGACTTGATTTGAGTGACAATCAAAGATGGTCCGTTTTCAATAGAGACAATCAATAAAAGTAGTAACACATTATTAATTATTAAAGGATTATGAAGAAGATTGAGGCAATTATCCGCAAGTCTAGATTCGAGGATGTCAAGAAGGCACTTTTGGCTGCCGACATCGAGTGGTTCTCTTATTATAATGTAAGAGGTGAGGGAAAGATGCGCCAGGCTCGCATTTATCGTGGTGTGATGTACGATACCAGCAGCATCGAACGCGTACTTTTGAATATTGTGGTTCGTGATAAGAATGTGGAGCCAACCATCGCTGCCATCCAGGGAGCTGCACAGACTGGCGAAGTGGGAGATGGTAGAATCTTCGTGATTCCTGTACTGGATACCGTCAGAATCAGAACAGGCGAACGAGGTGATATCGCATTGTATAATGCTGAGAAAGAGGAGTAGAGAGACTTTTATATAATATTGTATTCTAATTTAACTATAAGATATATATATGAGCAGTTTATTGTTGACAACTCTTGATACGGGTAACACAGCGTGGATGATCATGGCAACCATCTTGGTGCTCTTGATGTCAATCCCAGGTATTGCACTTTTTTATGGCGGTTTGGTGCGCCAGAAGAATATCCTGAGCATCCTGATGCAGACGGTATTCATCGTGGCAGTAGTCAGTTTGATATGGGTGGTCTTCGGATATTCCTGGGCTTTCTCTACAGAATATGCGGATAGCGGTAACTCTTTGGCTTGCATCATCGGAGGTTTCGATAAGTGCTTCCTCCACGGCATTGGCTTGGATGCCATCATGCCAACGGGTATTCCAGAGCTCACTTTCGTGATGTTCCAGTGCATGTTTGCCCTCATCACTCCAGCCCTGATTCTCGGTGCATTCGCCGAGCGTGTCAAGTTCAGCGGTTATGTACTTTTCACCATTCTCTGGGTCATCATCGCCTATCTCCCTATGGCTCACTGGGTATGGGGCGGTGGTTTCCTGCAGCAGATGGGAGCCATCGACTTTGCGGGTGGTACCGTGGTACATATCAATGCTGGTGTGGCTGCTTTGGTCATGGCGCTCTGTGTCGGCAAGCGTGATGATTATCGTGCAGGTCATCCTATCACTCCTCACAACATCACCTTCGTGTTCATGGGAATGTCGTTCCTCTGGCTGGGATGGTTCGGCTTCAATGCCGGTAGCGGATTGGCAGCTGATGGTCTGGCAGCCAATGCCTTCCTGGTAACTCATATCGCAACAGCTGCAGCAGCCACCACCTGGATGCTCATCGACTGGATTGTCAACAAGAAGCCAACCACGGTGGGTGCTTGTACTGGTGCCGTTGCCGGTTTGGTTGCCATCACTCCTGCAGCAGGTAGTACGGATATTTTAGGTGCCTTCTGCATCGGTATCATTTCCACCATCGTCTGCTTCTTCATGGTAGCCGTAGTGAAGGAGAAGTTCAAGTATGATGATGCCCTCGATGCCTTCGGTGTGCATGGTATGGGTGGTATCCTGGGATCAGTCCTCACCGGTGTCTTCGCTACAAGATACGTAACTGGAGCCGAGGGTGTGCAGGGTGCTCTCTATGGCGACTGGCATCAGCTTTGGATTCAGGTGGTAGCCACCGTGGTAAGCATCATCTACAGCATCGTAGTTACCTATATTATCTTCAAGGTGGTAGATAAGACAGTAGGTGTACGTGTTGACAAGCGAGTAGAGGAGGAAGGTCTTGACATCTACGAGCATGGTGAGAGTGCTTATAGCAACTAAGATAGAGAATGAATATATGTATAACACCTTGACTGTATGTTTTGTATGGTCAAGGTGTTTTCTATTATAATAATGTGTAAACCTGATTTTGCCTAAATTCTTCTTGTTGTTTTATCATTTGCCTGCTTTTTTGTGTTAAATCTTATAAACACTTAGTTACAGAATCAATTCTTTTTATTATATTTGTCAACAAATTAAAGAGCTGACAATTATGACTAATAACTCATTTTCAATAAGATTGCGAGAAGCGCGCCTGATGATGGGACTCAGTATGGATAAACTCGTAGAGCGAACCAACGGAGCCATCACCAAGCAGAGTATATCCCGTTATGAGAAAGGCATCATGCGCCCTAAGCGTGATGCCCTGCAAGCCATAGCCAAAGCCCTCAATATCAGCGAGGCATATTTCGATGGTACCAATATCAAGATAGATGTTCCGATGCTCCGCACCACCTCCAATGGGAAGGTATCCGAAGACGAGTTGCAAGCCCTGGAAGCAAAACTCTCTTTTTGGGCAGAGCAGTATCTTGCCAAGGAGAAAGAAGCGGGTTTTCCTACCCAGTTCAAGAATCCGATAAAAGGCACCAAGGTATCAACGCTGGAAGATGCCATCCAGGCATCCAGTCTTCTTCGTGAAATGTGGCATTGCGGTGATGGTCCCATCGCCAGCATCCTGAGACTCTTGGAAAGAAAAGGCATCATGATACTTGCTGCTACTCTCCCGGATTATGTCTTCGGAATGAGTACCTGGGCAGATAAGAAGCATCCGCTGATGATTCTCGATTTCAATCCGGAAAAGAGTAGTGTGGAGAAACTTCGTTTTACGGCAGCTCATGAGTTAGCCCATCTTCTTCTCCTCTTCCCGGAAGACAGTCCGTTGAAACTGGAGAAGCGCTGTGATCTCTTTGCCAGTTTCTTCCTTCTTCCCAAGTTGACGCTTATCGAAGAGTTGGGTTCCAAGAAACGTGAGAAGATTACGCTGGAAGAGATGATAGACATCAAGAAGCTATATGGCGCCTCTCTCGCCGCTTCCATCATTGCCGCCAGAGATTACGGCATCATCACCACCGAGTATAAACGGACATGGTATGCCGAGCATATAGAGCCTAATCCTCGTGAAATAGGTAATGGCCACTATGCATTTCCTGAGACATTGGGAAGGGAGAAGAGAGTCAATTCGATAGTAGATTCGTGAATGTTGAATGTCGGTGTAAATGTCAGCATTTGATGATATTTAAAATAGGAAATACTAATTCTTAATAGTGTTAGATATGAAGCAGAATAATAATGAACAAATTGTCTTCGATATGTTCGAAGAGGTTGCAACCGAAAGCATCGCTGAGGCTCGGAATGCATACACCTATGAAGAAATTGATGGGTGCTATCAGGATGCAAGGGAGATTGCTGATAAGGTAAGGGGGATGTTATGGGAAAAGATGGAAGGTACATAAAAAACAAAACTCCCACCGAAGCGGGAGTATAGGTTTTACACCTTCGGCAATTACTGCCTTATTGTGATAAGATGTAGGAAATCTTATTTTCTGCTGCAAATATAATATAAAATATTTGTTTATCCAATAAAAAAGTTGTAATTTTACAGAAAATTAATAATTAAGTATATAAAACTATACTGATATGACTAAAATACTTGGAATTGATACCGGAACTAATAGTCTTGGATGGGCTATAGTGGAAAAACAGGCAGATGAATATCATTTGCTTGATAAAGGTGTTAACATCTTCCAGGAAGGTGTTAAGATAGAAAAAGGCATAGAGTCTTCTAAAGCTGCTGAGCGTACAGCTCATAAAGCAGCAAGAGTAAGAAACTATCGTATTAAATTACGTAAGATACGTTTGCTTCGTATTTTAAGTGATGCACATTTGTGTCCACCACTTTCTAAGGTAGAACTTTCTGCCTGGAGACTCAAGAAGGAGTATCCTAAGAATGAATTGTTTATGCAATGGCAAAGTACTGATGATGAATCAGAAAAGACACCATACGCTTATAGGCATAAGTGTCTTCATGATTGTTTGGATTTCAGCAGCGTAACTGATAGATATATTCTGGGTCGTGCTTTTTATCACATGATTCAGCGACGTGGCTTTTTAAGTAATCGTAAAGATCAGAGTGCTGATGATACAGGAAAGGTAAAAGAAAGCATCAGTAATCTTACTCAAGAGATGCATGATGCTGGTTATGAGTATCTTGGTGATTATTTTTATTCTCTCTATAATAAAGGAGAGAAGATTCGCAATCATTATACTGCGCGCAATGAGCATTATCTGGCAGAGTTTAAGGCCATTTGTGAGAAGCAGGATTTAGATAAGAATCTTGGCCCTGAGGTGGTACGCCAAATAGAAAAAGCCATTTTCGACCAGCGACCATTAAAGTCGCAAAAGGGACAAGTTGGTAAATGCGTATTTGAGAAGAACAAGACCAAATGTCCTTCTTCACATCCTATGTATGAAGAGTTTAGAATGCTCTCTTTTATCAACAACATAAAGATTCAGACGCCAAATGATGGTGTGTTACGCCCTCTGTCTCCAGAGGAGCGAGCACTCATTATGCCTTTGTTCTTCCGTAAATCAAAGAAGTTGTTTGACTTTGAAGATATAGCAAAGAAATTGGCGCCCCAAAAACAATATGGATTTTACAAGAAGAGTTCTGATGCTGAAATGCCATATCTTTTCAATTACCCTATGGATACATCTGTCTCTAGTTGTTCTGTAACTACCGCTTTAAAAGATATCTTTGGGGATGATTGGATTGATTCTCTTTGCGAAACCTATACGCTAGCCGAGGGTAAAAGTCGTTTGAATGTAGTTAATGATATTTGGCATGTATTGTGCTTCTATACAGACGATACAAAGCTTGCAGAGTTTGCAAAGAATCGTCTGCAATTGAATGATGAAGAAGCAAAGAAGTTTTGTGAGATTTCTTTGCCGGGTGATTATGCGTCTTTAAGTTTGAAGGCTATCTGTAAGATTCTTCCTTATCTTAGAAGAGGTTTGATTTATTCTCATGCCGTATTCTTGGGTAACTTATGTGAAGTGATGCCGCAATATGAATGGGATATAGAAGAAATGCGTAATGCAGCCATTGATCATATTATCCACGAAATGAATCAGATTGATTCTAAAGATGCACGTACTTTCGAGATGTGTATTAAGGAGTATCTGAAGGAACAGTATCATATATCTGAAGAGAAACTTAAGAAGTTATACCATCCTTCTATGATGGAGGTATATCCTAGAGTGCAGCGCACCAACAACCATGGTGTTTATCAGCTTGGTTCACCTCGAATTGATAGTGTGCGTAATCCAATGGCTATGCGTTCTATGTTCAGATTACGTAAATTGGTAAATCGTTTGTTGGAAGAGGGGAAGATAGATTCTGATACTGAGATTCATATTGAATTTGCTCGTGAATTAAATGATGCAAATAAGCGTAATGCTATTGCCGCATTTACGAAAGAGAATCAAAATAAGAATGATGAGGCTCGCAAGAAAATAAAAAATTTCTTTAAGGCAGAAACGGGAAAAGATATAGAGCCGACTGATGTTGATGTCTTGAAATATGTCCTTTGGGAAGAGCAGGGACATATCTGTTTATATACAGGTAAGCAGATATGCATATCAGACTTTATAGGGGGAAACCCAAAGTTTGATATAGAGCATACTATTCCTCGTAGTGTAGGTGGTGACAGTACAAAAATGAATTTGACACTTTGTGATAGTCGTTTCAATAGAGATGTCAAGAAAACCAAGTTACCAACAGAGTTGCCTAATCATGAGGAAATTATGGCACGTATTAATGACTGGAGAGAAAAGTATGAGTCTCTTGATGGTCAAATTCGTAGACAAAAGAAGATGTCAAAGGGAGCAACTACGAAAGATCAAAAGGATGCAATCATTCGTAAACGGCATCTTTTAGAATTGCAACGCGATTATTGGCGTGGTAAGTATTTGCGTTTCACTATGGAGAGTGTACCTGAAGGATTTAGTCGTCGTCAAGGTACTGATATCAGTGTGATTTCTAAGTATGCTCGTCTTTACTTGAAATCTCTTTTCAAGCATGTCTATACAGTAAAAGGCATTGCTACTTCTGATTTTAGAAAAATTTGGGGTATTCAAAAGGCATATAGTAAGAAGGAACGTGTAAACCATGTTCATCATTGTATTGATGCCATCGTTATTGCTTGTATCGGCTTAGATGAATATAATAAGTTGGGAGCATATTATCATGATGAAGAAAATCATGAATGGTATGGTATGTCAAAGGCTTATTTTAAAAAGCCTTGGTCAACATTTGTTGAGGATATTGAGAAGGTGCAGGATGAAATATTGGTTTATCATTATACACCAGACAATATGCCAAAACAAGGTCGACGCAGAATTCTTATTGATGGAAAAAGGGTATTATCTAAGGGTGATGCTGCAAGAGGGTCATTGCATAACGATACTTACTATGGTGCTATAAAGAACGATGGCGTAGTAAGATACGTTAAACGTATTAATTTGGCATCAATGAAGGAGAGTGATGTCAAAAATTTCGTAGATGATGTTGTTAGAGGCATTGTAGAAGCTACTATCAGAGAGAAAGGCTTTAAAGAAGCTATGGCTGGAACTATTTGGATGAATGAAGAAAAGCAGATTCCGATTAAAAAAGTAAGATGCTATACTTCAATAAAAAATCCGTTATCTTTCGATAAGAAAAAGCAAAGAGATTTGTCAGATAAAGAATATAAAAGAAACTATTATGTTACCACTGATGGTAATTATATGGTTGCGTTATATGTCGGTTCTGCAAAAACAGGTAAGAAAAAAACTTTCTATGAATTTGTAAACATGATGGAAGCTGCTGATTATTATAAGACGAGCTATGATAAGTCTGTTATAGGACATAATATAGTTCCACTTGAAAAAGATAATTGCCAGTTGGCTTTTATCTTAAAAAAGGGAACTATGGTTATTTTTTATAAAGAAACTAAAGAGGAGGTATGGGATTATTCTCAAAAAGAGAAAGACAGAAATCTTTATTACGTATCCGTGATAGAATCCGATGGTAGAGTAACGTTTAAGTATCATCAGGAAGCGAGACAAGATAAAGAACTTCCTCGAAATGCTTCTGATACATCAGATATAAGGCCTAAGATAAGAGTCGGTTTGGCTTCTGCAAAAATACTGGTTCAAGGCTATGACTTCGAGATTAATGAATTAGGTGAAATTAAAAGATTAAAATGAAATGATTAAGCAGACATTGTTCTTTTCAACTCCAGTTTGTCTTTCACTCAAGAATTGCCAGATTGTAATCTCTTGGAAAGATAGTGATGACAAGATTACACGCCCTATAGAAGACATAGGGTGTGTAGTTTTGGAAAATCAAATGATAAGCATTACTTTACCGCTTCTCAACGAGTTGGTAAAGAATAATGTTGCTGTTATCTTATGTGATAACAAGATGATGCCAACATCTATGTTGCAAAGCTTAGATGCTAATACTACGCAAGCTGAAAGTTTAAAATTTCAGCTTGCTGTTACTGAGCCAATGAAAAAGCAGGCTTGGAAACAAATTATAGAGTCAAAGATAGAAAATCAAGCTGCTGTCTTGGCTCTTGCTGGTAAGAATAAAGATATTCTGAAGCCTTATTATAATAATGTAAAGAGTGGAGATTCTGACAATAGGGAGGGATTGGCGGCAAAGGTGTATTGGAATTGCCTTTTCGGTAACTCTTTCAAAAGAGCAAGAGACGGATGTACTCCTAATGCTCTTCTAAATTATGGTTATGCCATATTGCGTGCAGCTGTAGCACGTGCTTTGCTAGGTTCTGGTTTGCTTCCTAATTTGGGCATCTTTCATAAAAGTAGATATAATGCTTTTCCTTTAGCTGATGATGTAATGGAGCCATATCGCCCATTTGTAGATGACATCGTTTATCGACTTTATAGCAATGGATTTACCGAATTGAATAAAGAATCAAAATCTGAGATAATTCGTGTGTTGAATTGTGATGTCAATATAGGAAAGGTTAAGCGGCCATTACAGATAGCTTTAACCATGACAACAGCCTCTCTTGTGAAATACTATTCAGGAGAAATCAAGAAACTTTCTTTACCTATTATAACATGACAGAAGATAGACTTAATGCGTATCATATAATGTGGTTATTTGTATTTTTCGATTTACCTGTTACTACGAAAAAAGAAATGAAGGCAGCTTCTCTTTTCCGCAAGAACTTGGAGAAAGATGGTTTCTCCATGATGCAGTTTTCTGTCTATATACGTCATTGTGCATCAAGGGAAAGTTTGGAAGTGCATATAAAACGGGTAAAATCTTTGCTTCCGGAGACAGGAAAAGTTAGTTTATTAAGTGTTACTGATAAGCAATATGGAGATATTTATAACTTCTGGGGTAAACCCAAAAGTATTAATAAGAGTAAAATATCGAAAAAAGTTATCAGTGAACCTATTCAATTGGAATTTTTTTAGTACTTTTGCATAGAAAATTATACCCTACTCATCATTTCTTATTAGAAAAAGTGATTGTTATGTGCTGGAAATCAGTACTTTCAAATCTATAGGTTGTGGTTTGATGTAGGAGTCAAAAGATATACAACCTCCCAACCAAAATGGCTGCATACAACAAAGTTGTGGTTTGATGTAGGAGTCAAAAGATATACAACGGCAAGCAATATTATTGCTATTCTGGAGAAGTTGTGGTTTGATGTAGGAGTCAAAAGATATACAACCCAAAGCGTTGCACGTAGATCGGCACACCGGTTGTGGTTTGATGTAGGAGTCAAAAGATATACAACCCATCGAGCGCATCAACACCTTCAATCCCGTTGTGGTTTGATGTAGGAGTCAAAAGATATACAACCAAAGAAGCAGCTGGAGAACTTGACACTCGTTGTGGTTTGATGTAGGAGTCAAAAGATATACAACACGGTTACCGTGAGTCGTACCGTCTGGCTGTTGTGGTTTGATGTAGGAGTCAAAAGATATACAACAGAATATTCAGCATCCAAGACTTACTACGGTTGTGGTTTGATGTAGGAGTCAAAAGATATACAACAACGGCAAAGCTGTTCCTACTGCCCAATGGTTGTGGTTTGATGTAGGAGTCAAAAGATATACAACCAAGAAGGCTGAGACTTGGTATCAGGCAACGTTGTGGTTTGATGTAGGAGTCAAAAGATATACTACATCGTGCTGTAATCCTCACCAATAGGAGGTTGTGGTTTGATGTAGATACTAAGGAATTGTGTGTCACACCCTGTATGGGTGTGTGGATTGAAACACCCACGCTTTTTATTGGGTGATTATCGCTTTAGACACTTTTGGATATTTTGGGAAAGTAATCAATTCTGTAATTGGTCTGTGAACACTGGAGGTTGATGCTGTTTTGTCGGTGTAAATTAAAAGTGGCGGTAATAGTGGTGGTAATGCCGATGTAAATGTCGGAGATTTTACGGGCGGTAAAAAGAGATTTGACGGTAATGCAAATACGAATATACTATTAGACTCAAACCTATTGACAGAAAACTCGCCAAACTTTAATTTGTTTGCACTAATTTTCTTTATTTAACTCCGAAATTAAGTGGAATATCAGAGAAAATCTATAAATTTGCATCCAAATACAATATTTTGTAAAGAATGGAAGATAGAGAACTGTTGCTGAAAAGTGACCCAGAGTTTGACCGCCTCGCCTTTACGGTGTTGGCTATCGAGGCTTCGGCACAAAAAATGGGTATATCGCCGTCTGAAATGAGAAAGCGATTGGATAAGGTGGGACTAATCAAGAGTCTCATTCAAGATTGCTATGACACTCTACATACCGAGAGCCGGGAAGCTGTAGCGAATGATGTGGTCGAAGCTCTTAAAAATTGGGAAAGAAAAGAATAATGGAAAAGCAAATATAATCTCATGGTTCAAATGTCTTTGTTGAGTATACTCTCCGCAAGATTTGCATTTTAAGCCAAGAGATAGTTGATAAGTATTTGCAATTCAAATCATATGAAAGGGTATAATTATGTTGGATTTCTTATTATGGAATAAAATCGCTCGTATCATAAAGCAACTAGCCGATACGTTACATATATCAACCGACAGAGCTTTACAGATATTCTATGACTCTGATGTTTGCCGTATGTTACATGACAAAGAACTTGGCTTGCATCTAATGAGTGATACATATATTGTAAATGATTTGATAGAAGAGCTGAGGAATAAGCAATAATCTTCGAATGAAAAGATAAAGCAGCATTAGTGGTATCTCCTTTCACAGAATGTGGATTATGTTGAAAACGAGAGAGTTAAGTGTGAAAGGAAAAATCTCTTTATTTTGAAATGGTAATTGATGGCTAAGCTTAAATATGGCGATGTGCCTTGCTCCGATAGGGAATAGTGAGCGTCTTGATAATGAATAGTGGGTGTCTTTGTTATGAATGGTGGGATGAAGCATAGTAACTAGAAGGATGAGGGATAGATATTGGCAGGCGAAAAGAGACGATTTATTGGCTGGATGACTAAGTTCGTCTATATGGATGACTCGGGTCATCTATATGGCTCACTCCCGTCATCTATATGGATGACCCGGGTCATCCGATACAAAGAAGCCTTCTCTATTCCTTTTGTGATAGTAGCTTTCTCCTTTAGACTAAGTTGCCTTCTCCTTATATTAATAGTACTTTCTGCTGATTGTTATTGTTGTTTCAGAGAATTCTCCTTTCACACTTAAGAGTCTGACTATGAGTAAACTCTGTTGATTGTGAAAGGAGAATGAAATTTGAATTATTGTTTTTGAGAAGCTATTTCAGAAGGTGACTTTATGTTGATCTAGTTTTATATCCATTGTTTGGAAGGTTATGTTGCGGTAATTTTATTTCTTTATCACCTTCAGAACCTGGTCGGCAAGGCTTCTCATTCCCTTGATTGTTGGGTGACCGTTCTTCTTGTCTATGTCATGAAGGGCGATGACCGGAACCTGATAGGTCTTGCAGATCTTTTTTACTGACTCGTTGATCTCATCCTTCAGCTCTGAGTTCAGAATGAAGTAGATATCTACATTCGGATGACGCTGACGGAGATCGGAAAGCAACTTCGCCAGGGCAGGACGGAAACAGTAGAGGTCGGCACGCTTCCAGTTGCTGTACTGGTAATTGCCAATAGGGGCATTCGCCCAACTGTCGTTCGTTCCGCCGCAAATCAGAATGATGTCTGGATTGCCCAGCAGGGTAGTGCGGTTGATGAATGAACGGTCGCTGTAATCCTCATCCCGATAGCCGGTGTTGCAGATGGTGGAACCGGAATAGGAATTGATGTTGCCCATCTTGTAACCACCTTCCTTGATAACCTGCCACCACCAGGTTTGCTCCACCTTGTTGACATCGGTTGCTTTTTGAACCGCAGTGGTGTACCAGGTGGCATATCCCTTTGGGATGAAACCTTCGAAAGTTGAATACGAGTCGCCGAGCACGGCAACAGTCTGCTTCACCTGTGCCAGCAGAGGCATCAGGGCGAAGATAAAGAGGCAGACGATAACTGATAATCTTTTCATGACGTTTTTTATATAGTTTGATTTTTTAATGTGATCCTCTCTTTGGATAGGGTTTGAAACCCGATTGCAAAGATACGATATTATTTGTGGATATACAAATTTCCCTTAAGGAAAAAATAAAAACCCTTAAGGAAAAATTCTCAATCTCTTCTTTCCCTATTTTTTCGGGTATTTTTGCCTGATTTTCTTTCTTAAGAATATTGTTTACATAGGGATGATGGGGAAGATCCTCTTTTACTAATAAATGTTATATTCCTGAAATTCCTTCCCTAAATCATTTGTTCTCTCCCAAATTTACAGTATTTTTGCAGTAAGTATCTGATTAAAGATTAAAAGTGTGATTCAAAATAAGATATAGATTATGCAATACAAGAATATCATATTCGATTTAGGTAATGTCTTGGTGAAGCTTAATCCTGAAGGATGCATCGGGGCTTTCAAGGCGATAGGAATGGGGGAATTGGTTGATACGAATCCTCAGAGTGAGGGGATGAAGCTGATGAGCAAGCTGGGGGTGGGGATGATCACCACCGAAGAATTCTGTGAAGCAGCCCGTAAGTTGACAGAGACTGATGTAACGAATGAAGAGATCATCGATGCTGCCAACAAGATGCTGGTGGAGATTCCTGATGATAAAAAGGAGCGACTCCTGCAGTTGAAGAAGGCTGGCTATCGCCTCTTCCTCCTGAGTAATACCATTGATATTCATTGGGATTATTGCGTGGAGCATCTCTTCCCTTATCAGAACTATGGGGTAGAGGATTATTTCGAGCAGTGTTTCCTCTCTCAGAGAATGCATCTGGCAAAGCCTAATGCCCGCATCTATGAGGAGGTAATCAGGCAGGCGAACATCCATCCCGACGAAACCCTCTTCATCGATGATTTGAAGGAAAACTGTGAGGCTGCCGAGAAGCTGGGCATCCATACTTTCCAGAACGTGAAGTTCGATGACTGGCTTGCACTTCGATTCTGACGGATATGTCAGAATCGAAGCTTTTATTAAATGCCATTAGGCTGATTTGTCAAATAATACTAGGTAATTTATCAAATGGTGTCAGGCATGCATAGAGCGGAACATTGATCATCCAATCTTGATCCTTATAGGGAAGCATGGAGTAGCGGAGTCCCTTCAGTTCCGGATTGTTGGTGATGAATGTTCTGAGAGATTTGGCCTTGACGTTCACCTCTGCCTTTACTTCAATCGGTATAACCCGGTCGTGCCATTGGGCTAGGAAATCAATCTCTATTGTGGAGTTATCCACAGCATGATAGTATAATGAAATATCCTGGCTCTTCAACTGGGTGAAGACATATAATTCCGTGAAGGCTCCTTTATATTCAGAGAAAATGCCATCTCCTACCAACATCGATTCTGCTGAAGTCTCTGCCATCGCTCCCATCAGTCCCACATCGAGCATGAAGAGTTTGAAGGCGTTCAGGTCTTCATAGAATTTGAAAGGGAGGCGTGGGGTATTGACTCTCTGAACCTTATATGCCAGTCCTGCATCTATCAGCCATTGGATGGCCAGTTCGAAATCTGCGGCTCTGGCACTTTTCTTCACGGCTCCATAGATAAACTTCTTGTTCTCTTTGGCAAGTTGGGCAGGGATACTGTCCCACACCATATTAATGCGAGGCACTTCTCTATCTGGTGCGTGCTTCGAGAAATCTCGGCGATAGTCTTGTATAATCTGCTTTTGGATGGAACGGACTTCCTGCAGTCCCTTCTGCTCTACATGGGCGAGTACGGCGGCTGGCATTCCTCCTACATAATAATATTGTCGCAGCAGGCTGATCAATTCTGTTTCCAGTAAATTGATGACGTTCCAATTTCCTTCTTTCAAGATGCTTGCCAGTTTCGCTTTTCCCATGGCATCGAGGAATTCGATGAAGTTCATCGGGTAGAGGCGCAGCTCTTCTACTTTTCCTACTGGATATGACACCCCGCTATGGAGTGATATTCCCAACAGGGATCCTGCCACGATGATATGAATATCAGGAGCATCCTCGCAAAAGAACTTTAAAGCTTCTAATGCTTTGGGACAATCCTGTATCTCATCGAGTACCATAAGGGTATCGTTGGGGGTAATATCTACCTGGCTGATGGCGGAGAGTGCCATCAGTATATCAGCAGTTGTGCCTCCTTTTTCAAACACTTCTGCTGCCTTCTGATTTCTGTCGAGACTGAAGAATGCAAGCTTTTTATATTCTCTTTTTCCGAATTCTTGCAGGATATAGGTCTTGCCTACTTGTCTTGCTCCGTTGAGAATCAGAGGTTTATGATTTCGCTTGTTCTTCCATTCAACGAGTTTATTATAGATGCTTCTTTCCATGATTTACACTTTTTATGATGAATAATCGTATAAACTTCACATTTTTTCTAACGAATATCTGTAGATTCTCACACTTTTTCTGACGAATACATGGAAGTTTTTTACACTTTTTCTAATGAATAACGGAACAAAGATACACTTTTTCTAATGAATAACCAAGGAAAAGGCTGACTTTTTCTCTTTTTCTATTAAAACTTAATATTTGTTATACATTGAGGATAATTCGCTTTTTCCAATAAAATGTTATACCTTTGCCAACTCATAATAACTAACATACAATATCAAAATGAATTTTTACAAGACATTAGGACTGAAAAACAGCCGTATTGATGTGGCTGATGCCTTGCGAGGATTGGCCGTAGCAGGTATTATTCTCTATCACTCCGTGGAGCATTTCAATATGTACGATGGAAGCATAGCGCATGCTTATACGCTGGGTTGTGATGATTGGATGGCAGATGTGCTGGCTTTGCTGTTGTCGGGAAAGATGTATGGCATCTTTGCCCTGCTCTTCGGATTGAGCTTCTTTATCATGAATGATAATCAGCAGCAGCGTGGAAATTGCTTTTCGGGTAGATTCGCCTGGCGAATGTTCCTCCTGGCAATGCTCGGTATCGTGAACACAGCCTTCTTCGATGGAGACATCCTCTTCTCCTATGCCATCTATGGACTGGTTCTCATCCCATTGAGTTATCTTCCTACCAAATGGCTCTGGTGGGTGGTTGCCTTCCTCTTTATCCAACCGATAGAAATCTATTCCCTCATTTCGGGATGGCAGGTAGATGCGTCGTCGTTGAGAGAGGTGTATGGAAATATGTATAATGGTCATCAGCACGGCAGTTTCCTGGAGAATGCCTATGGCAACCTGCGATACGGACAGGTGGCTACTTATTACTGGTGCATGATGAAGGGAAGACATACGCAGACCATCTGCCTCTTCATACTCGGAATGCTGGTGGGTAGAAAGCGTTGGTTCTACAATGAGAACAACAACCTGGCTTTGTGGAAGAAGGTGTTGGCGGTTTCCATACTGGTATTGATTGTGGGAGGCATAGCTGATGTGCGCCACATGGAAACATGGAACAATTGGCTTTATCCTATCTACAACTTCTTCATTCTCTCGTTCGTAGTTTCAGGCTTCGTACTGTTGTGGTATGGTAAGGAATGGTTCAGAAAGGGATTGTCGTTCCTGCGCCAGTTTGGCAAGATGAGTCTGACCAACTATTTCCTCCAGTCTATCATCGGTTGCGGACTGTTTGCTTATTATGGCTTCAATCTCCAGACGAAGCTCGGCATCACCTATGCCTTCTTTGTGGGTATTGCCATGGTGGTAGTACAATGCCTCTTCTCCAACCTCTGGCTCAAGTATCATTCCCATGGTCCTTTCGAGGGAATATGGAAGAAGCTGACCTGGATTAAGTTCTAAAACTTTTTAGATTTTGAGATAAAAAAAGGTGTGTCATAACTCCATGACACACCTTTTTTATAAAAAATGCCCTCCTGTCTTTCGGCAGAAGGGCACAAACTAATTATTCTCGTACAATTAGTTTTGTCAAATGAATAGTTGATATAGGTTAGAGTATGAATGAAGATCTATATTATTATATATCAACTTGAGTATGCCGATGGAAGGCTTAGAGTGGAATGTACTCCACAAATGCTTCCATAGCCTCGTAGCAAGCCAGACCTAACTCATCATAGAGCTGGGCGGTGCCACGGTTGCGGTCTTCTGCACGCTGCCAGAAGAGACGCTCATCGTTACCCAGGAATGGAGCACTCTCCATCTGTGACTGGTGCTTGAGGATAGAGTTACGCTTTGCTCTCAACTCCTCAGGACTCAATGGAACACACATCTCGATGTTCTCAATCTCCCATTCTGCCCAAGCGCCACGGTACATCCAGATGCGGCAGTCCTTCAACCACTCTGCGCCAGCCTTCTTCTCCTCGTCGATGGCTGCGAGAACAGCGTCGGTACACTTCTTGTGAGTTCCGTGAGGGTCAGCCAAGTCACCAGCAACATAAATCTGATGAGGCTTCACCTCCTGGAGCAATGCTCTAACGATCTCAACGTCCTTCTCTGTCATAGGCAACTTCTCAATCTTGCCGCTCTCATAGAATGGCAAGTCAAGGAAGTGAACGCGGTTCAAAGGAATCTCGTTGAATGTACAAGCTGTACGAGCCTCGCCACGACGAATCAGACCCTTGATGGTCAGAATGTCACGGGTATCGAAATCGCTCTCCTTCTTGTGTGCGAAGAACTCCTTGATTTCCTGATATTTCTTAGAGATCACGCTATCCTTGGAGTCTGCGAAGATCTGGTTGAAACCATTGATGAAGTGCATGAATCTTGTAACCTCCTCGTCGCCTACTGCGATGTTACCGGATGTCTCGTAAGCTACATGTACCTCGTGCTTCTGCTGTACCAATCGGCGGATAGTACCACCCATAGAGATCACGTCATCGTCTGGATGTGGAGAGAATACGATCACTCTCTTAGGGAATGGTTTCGCACGCTCAGGACGATAGGTGTCGTCAGCATTTGGCTTACCGCCTGGCCAGCCTGTGATGGTATGCTGCAAGTCGTTGAAGATCTTGATGTTTGCATTGTATGCTGAGCCATAGAGAGCCAGGAGCTCACTCAGACCATTCTCGTTGTAGTCCTTGTTGGTCAACTTCAGGATAGGCTTGTGCAATTTCTGGCAGAGCCATACCAATGCACTGCGTACCAGCTTGTCTGTCCACTCGCAGTTTGTTACGAGCCAAGGATGCTTGATACGTGTCAGGTGTGAAGCTGCGCTCAGGTCAAGAATAACGTTTGCATTAGGATGAGTCTGGAGGAAGCTGGCTGGCAATGTGTCAGTGATGTTTCCTTCTACTACCTTCTGCATGATTTCTGCCTTCTCGTCGCCCCATGCTGTGAGGTAAACACTCTTGGCAGAGAGCAGGGTAGCGATACCCATGGTGAGAGAGCAAGGAGGAACCTGCTCGTTGGTGCCGAAGCTGTTCTCCATTTCCTCGCGGGAAGTATTGCCGATGAGGATCAGACGGGTGATAGACTGGATACCAGAGCCTGGCTCGTTGGCAGCGATATTACCCATTCTTCCGATACCGAGGAGAGCGATGTCGAGACCGCCGAAGGTCTTGATGCGCTTCTCGTAGAGGTGACAGGTATCCTGCACTGCGTCCTGTGCCACACTGCCATCCAATGTGAAGATGTTCTGTGGATCGATGTCAACATGGTCGAGGAAGCGCTCCTTCAACTGGTTGATGCTCTTCAGAGAACTTTCCTTCTGTACTGGATAGTACTCGTAAGCATTGAATACTACCACGTTTCTGAAACTGAGCTGCTTAGCCTCGCATCTTCTCTGCAATTCCTTGTAGATAGGTGTGAGCGACAAGCCTGTGCCCAATGCCATCACGTAATATCTGCCCTCGTGCTGAGCTGCCTTGATTTCCTTCTCTACTTGGTCAGCTACGTGAGCTGCACCCTCCATGGAAGAGGCGAAGATGTCGGTATGAATTTTCTCCATTCTGGAGATCTCTGAGTACTCTACTGTAGTCTTTGGTTTGTAGTATGCCAATGGTACCTTATTGAGTACAATTTCTGAACTAAGATTTAGTCTCATAGTTTCTTGTCTTTATAGTTATTACTTTGTTTTTTTACAAGTTGTCTTTCTCGATGTCCTTGAAGTACTTGTAGGTGCTTACCTTCAACTCATCTGTAGCGCTCTCATCGCAAACGATGATACCGTGCTGGTGAGTCTGCAGTGCACTGATAGTCCAAGCCTGAGTTACAGGGCCTTCAATAGCTGCCTGAAGGGCACGAGCCTTGTTGTGACCATTGCAGAGAATCATCACCTCTCTAGCTGCCATAACGGTGCCAACACCTACTGTGAGGGCTGTAGCTGGTACTGCGTTCATATCGCCACCGAAGAAACGGGAGTTAGCGATGCGGGTATCAGTAGTCAAAGTCTTCACGCGAGTGCGGGAGTTGAGAGAAGAGAATGGCTCATTGAAAGCAATGTGACCATCAGGGCCGATACCACCGATGAAGAGGTCGATACCACCTGCTTCTGCAATCATCTCCTCGTAGTGAGCGCACTCAGCTTCGAGATCCTCAGCGTTACCATTGAGAATGTGGATGTTCTCCTTAGGGCAATCGATGTGGTCGAAGAGGTTGTGAGCCATGAATGAATGATAGCTCTCTGGATGAGATTCTGGCAAACCTACGTATTCGTCCATGTTGAATGTGAGTACATGCTTGAAAGAAACCTCACCAGCCTTGACAGCCTTTACGATTTCTGCATACATACCAATAGGTGATGAGCCTGTTGGCAAACCCAGAACGAATGGTTTCTCTGCTGTTGGTTGGAAAGCTTTGATGGTCTCCACAACGTGACGAGCTGCCCAGCGAGCCAACTCATCGTAATTCTTTTCGATAATTACACGCATAGTTGATATATGTTTATAAGTTAATGTATTCTTATATATTAATAATGTATTCTTAATCTATTAATTGTTCAAGTACTTGCTTCTTGCCATAAGGCAGGCTCCAATCAGTCCTGCATGCTCTTTCAGGGTAGAGGTGGCAACCTGCGAATCCTCGTTCACCATATTGAGCGAGAACTTTTTGATGCCCATGCAGATAGGTTGGGTAAGATAAGCACCTGTCACCGAGAGGTCTCCTCCGATGACCAGCATCTCCGGATTGAAGATGTTGATGATGCCGGCGAGATTGGTTCCCAGTTCCACCGCCACCTTCTGCAGGGTCTCGATGCTGAGCACATCCTCTTTTTTGATGGCATCGAGGATATCCTGCAGGGTGAGTTCCTGATGCTGGTTCTTCACCTTGTCGGACAGCACGGATGTTCCACCGTTTTCCAGAGCCTCTTTCATCTTTCGCAGCAATGCCGATCCTGACGTTTCCGTTTCCATGCAACCTGTTTTTCCACAATGGCAGATGATGTCATTATTATAGATGTGCATGTGTCCGATTTCACCCGAGAAGCCTGATTTTCCGAGATAGAGCTTGCCGTCGAAGATGATACCGATGCCGATGCCCCAGCTGACGTTTACGAAGATGATGTTTTTCAATCCCTTGCAGACACCTTTCAGATATTCACCGTAAGTCATGCAGCGGGTATCGTTGTCGATGCAGAAAGGCAGGTCGAGTCTTTCGGTCAGCGCTTCTGCCAGTGGCATTGTCGTGCAGGTGAAGTAATTATAGGCACAACCTGTTTCCGGGTTCACTCGTCCACCGATACTCATGCAAGCCTTCTTGATCTGGCTTCTTTCGATGCCTGATCTCTGGATGTATTCGTTGATGAGGTTGATGAAACGGTCGAAGCATTCCGGGGTGTCCTTGTAGTCAAAGTGTATCAGTTCTGGTTCTGCCACTATGTTACCACAAAAATCACAGATGCCGAAGGTGAGATTTTGCTTTCCTGTATCTATGCCGAGGAAATATCCGGATGTTGCGATGAGGTCGTAAATCTTTGGCGCTCTCTTCGAGTAATTGTCTTTCTTGCCTGTTACCTCAATCAAACCATCCTCAATGAGCTCATTCAGAGTCTTGGTAGTATATGGCACACTTACCCCCAAACTACTGGATAGTTCGGCGATAGTTTGCCCTCCATGTTCTATGAGCAAGTTCAAAAGAGCTGTCTTAGAGGCAGACCATTTAGTGTGAGGTATGATGCTTTTTGCCATACAGATATTTCATGTTTAAGTTTTTACGCTGCAAAGATAAATAAATAAATCCGTTTTTTTAATGTTTGCGAGTTAATTAATCTAAATTATTAGAATAAACTTTGTTTTTCCCCTTTTTCGGGGAATGATTTAACTGTTTGAACCTATGATTTTTAACTTTTTAAAATACTGGTTGCTCAAACAACTCAGAAGAGATTCTTTTATATATATAATAAGGTGTATAGATATAAAACGTAAGAACAAATAAATAAACTAATTTAATTAACCTGAATAACGAAAAATGATTCATTAAAATTTGGTTGGCATTAAAATAAGTAGTAAATTTGCACCCGAATAACAAAACTAACAATCGAAATGAAAAATAAAAAGTTTTATCCCTGGTTAGTTGTAGCGCTCCTGTGGGTGGTTGCTCTTCTCAACTATATGGATCGTCAGATGCTTTCCACTATGCAGGCCGCCATGAAGGTTGACATCGTGGAATTGCAGCAAGCTGAAGCCTTTGGCGCTTTGATGGCAGTCTTCCTTTGGATCTATGGTATTGTGAGTCCATTTGCCGGTATCGTAGCTGATAGGATCAGTCGAAAGAAATTAGTAGTAGGCAGTCTCTTTGTCTGGTCTCTGGTGACCTATCTGATGGGATATGCTTCCAGTTTTGATCAGCTTTACATGTTGAGAGCGTTGATGGGTATCAGCGAGGCGCTTTACATCCCTTCTGCCTTGTCTCTCATTGCCGACTGGCATGAAGGAAAGTCCAGATCTCTGGCTGTCGGTGTTCACATGACCGGTTTGTATGTAGGGCAGGCTATCGGAGGATTTGGTGCTACCGTGGCAGCAGCCTTCTCCTGGCACACCACTTTCCACTGGTTCGGTATTCTCGGAATCGCTTATTCTGTCGTATTGCTTCTGTTGTTGCACGATAAAGACAAGGATACTGCGAATGTGGCTGTGACTCAGCAGGAAAAGCCTGCGAAGGGCGGATTGTTCCAAGGCTTATCTGTTGTGCTTTCTACTTGGGCATTCTGGGTGATTCTCTTCTATTTCGCAGTTCCTTCTCTCCCTGGTTGGGCTACCAAGAACTGGCTTCCAACCTTGTTTGCAGAGAATCTGGGTGTACCTATGTCTGAGGCTGGTCCGATGTCAACTATCACCATTGCAGTTTCTTCTTTGTTTGGTGTACTCTTCGGTGGTGTCCTTTCCGACAAATGGGTTCACAAGAACATCCGTGGCCGCGTTTATACCAGTGCCATCGGTCTGGGAATGACGATTCCTGCTCTCTTCCTCCTGGGCTTCGGTCACAGTGTGGTAGCGGTAGTGGGAGCGGGATTGCTCTTCGGTATCGGTTACGGTATGTTTGATGCCAACAATATGCCAATCCTCTGTCAGATTATCTCGGCAAAATATAGGGCAACAGCATACGGTATCATGAATATGGTGGGCGTGTTTGCCGGAGCCATGGTTACCCAGGTTATGGGTAAGTTCTCTGATGGCGGTAATCTGGGCTTGGCCTTTGCCGTATTGGGCGTGGTGGTTATCGCAGCGTTGACACTTCAGCTGGTTTGCTTGAAACCAAAGACTGATAACTTAGAATAATAAATAGTAACAAAGAAAATTTAACTAACTTATATATATATAATTATGGAAAAGATCATTGGACTTATCGATGCACCGTTTACTCCTTTTTATGCTAACGGTGATGTGAACTTGGAACCTATCGAGGCTTATGCCAAGATGCTTCAGAAGAACGGTCTGAAGGGTGTGTTTATCAATGGTTCATCAGGCGAGGGCTATATGTTGACCACCGAGGAGAGAATGCTCCTTGCTGAGCGATGGGTAGCCGTAGCTCCAAAGGACTTCAAGATTATCGTTCATGTAGGCAGCTGCTGTCTCCGTGAGAGCCGTCGTTTGGCTGAGCACGCACAGAAGTTGGGTGTTTGGGGCATCGGTTCAATGGCTCCTCCATTCCCACATATCGGCCGCATCGAGGAACTGGTGAAGTATTGCGAGGAGATTGCTTCTGCTGCTCCTGAACTTCCTTTCTACTACTATCATATTCCTGCATTCAATGGCGCTTACCTGCCAATGCTCGATTTGCTGAAGGCTGTAGATGGACGCATTCCTAACTTCGCTGGTATCAAATATACCTTTGAGAGCCTGTATGAGTACAACCAGTGCCGTCTCTACAAGAACGGTAAGTACGATATGCTCCACGGTCAGGATGAGACCATTCTCCCTAGCCTGGCTCAGGGCGGTGCACAGGGTGGTATCGGTGGTACAACCAACTACAACGGTAAGGAGTTGGTAGGCATCATCGAGGCTTGGAAGAACGGCGACATCGAGACAGCCCGTGAGAAGCAGAACTTCGCTCAGGAGGTTATCAACGTCATCTGCCACTACCGTGGTAACATCGTTGGCGGTAAGCGTATCATGAAGTTGATGGGCTTCGACTTGGGTCCTAACCGCACTCCATTCCGCAACATGACCGATGAGGAGGAGCAGGCAATGAAGAAAGAGTTGGAGGCAATCAACTTCTTCGAGCGTTGCAATCAGTTTTAAGTAAAATCCACTAGAACCAGTAAGAATGAATATTAAAGAATATATTAAGCAGTGGGCTGAATCTTATAAGACTGATCTGACAGAGAACATCATGCCATTCTGGATGGAGCATGGATGGGATAAGGTAAACGGTGGTGTTTACACTTGTCTTGACAGAGATGGAAGTCTTATCGATTCCACCAAGTCTGTGTGGTTTCAGGGTCGATTCGCCTTTATATGCGCCTATGCATATAATAATGTAGAGAAGAACCCGATGTGGCTGGAGGCAGCGAAGAGCACCCTCGACTTCATCGAAAGCCATTGTTTCGACGAGAATGGAAGAATGTACTTCTCTGTTACAGCCGAAGGCAAGCCATTGCGCATGCGTCGCTATGTATTCTCTGAGACATTCGCAGCCATTGCGATGTCGGAGTATGCTTTGGCTACCGGCGAGCAGAAATATGCAGAACGTGCCCTCCAAATCTTCAAGGATACACAGCGTTTCCTCACTACTCCAGGTATCCTGGCTCCAAAGTTCGAGGAATCTGTTCAGTTGCAGAGCCACAGCATCATCATGATCCTCATCAACGTGGGTTCATGCATCCGCAAGGTTATCAACGACCCTAAGCTCACCGAGCAGATTGATGAGTCAATCGCCAAGCTGAAGAAGTACTTCATCCACCCAGAGTTCAAGTGTCTGCTGGAGACCGTTGGAATGAACGGTGAGTTTGTGGATACCTGTATGGGTCGCACTATCAACCCAGGTCATTGCATCGAGACTTCATGGTTCATCATGGAAGAGGCAAAGCAGAGAGGCTGGGACAAGGAGATAACCGATATGGCGCTGCAGATCTTCGACTGGTCTTGGGACTGGGGATGGGACAAGCAGTATGGCGGCATCATCAACTTCAGAGACTGCAGGAATCTTCCTTCGCAGGATTATTCTCAGGATATGAAGTTCTGGTGGCCACAGACCGAAACCATCATCGCTTCGCTCTATGCTTACCTTGCAACAGGTGATGACGAGTATATCTACAAGCATCAGCGCATCAGCGAGTGGACCTATGCTCACTTCCCGGATGCCGAGTTCGGCGAGTGGTATGGTTATCTTCACAGAGACGGTACCGTGGCACAGCCTGCCAAGGGTAATCTCTTCAAGGGTCCGTTCCACATTCCGAGAATGATGATCAAGGCATACTCTCTGTGTCAGGAGATTTTGAACAAGGAAGTATAAATGAACAAAAAATGAGAAGTATGATTTTTTCAGCAAATATAAGCAAGGCATTGTGTCTCGCTACGATGGGTATTACCCTGATGATGCCTGCACAGGTTGCTGCTGCAACCCCAGAAATGGCTGTTGAGTCTCAGACTGTGAAAGGTCAGGGCGGCATCACTGTCTTCCCTAACAAGGAAGCACAGTATCGCATTCCTGCCATCGTGGAGTGTAAGTCGGGTAAGTTGATTGCGTTTACCGATCATCGTTATCATAATAAGGATATTGGTGGCGGCCGTCATCTCGACATCGTGATGAAGACCAGTATGGACAAGGGCGCTACTTGGAGCTCTCCTGAGCAGATGGTGGCAAAGGGTGGAAACGGTATTGCTACCAGTTTCGACTGTGCCCATGGCGATGCGGCTGTCGTAGTAGATAAGAAGAGCGGCAGAATCCTCCTGATGTGTGCATCGGGTGGTATCGGCTACTGGGAGTCTAAGCGTGGTCATCTCCTGATGATGGGTAGATACTACAGCGACGACGAGGGTAAGACATGGTATGGCGAGGAAGTGACCAAGCAGATCTACGACCTTATGCCTGAAGTGGAATCTGCCTTCTTTACCAGTGGTAGAATCTGTCAGAGTAAGCAGATCAAGGTGGGCAAGTACTATCGTGTCTATACCGTGTTGTGTACCCGCAGCGGTAACCGTATTCTCTATAGCGATGACTTCGGTCAGACCTGGAAGGTATTGGGCAAGAATGTAGCCGAGGCTGCTCCTTACGGAGATGAGGCTAAGGTTGAAGAGTTGCCAGACGGCAATGTGTTGCTCAGTAGCCGTGCGATGGGTGGACGTCACATCAACATCTATACTTATGAGGATAAGAAGACAGCCACAGGTTCTTGGGGCAAGGTAATAGCTTCTGATGCCAAGAATATGGGTGTTGCTGCTCACAAGAACTCTTGCAATGGCGAGGTTCTCATGGTGGATGCCAAGAAGAACGGCAAGAAGGTGAAGCTGTTGCTTCAGAGTGTTCCGGTAGGTCCAGGCCGTAACAACGTAGGTATCTACTACAAGGCATTGGAGACTCCTGCTGATTATGCTACTCCAGAGGCGATTGCCAAGAACTGGGAAGGCTGCTATCAGTTGAGCAACACAACATCGGCTTACTCAACTATGGTTCAGGGCAAGAATGGAAGCATCTACTTCCTTCTGGAGGAGAATGCATTCAGAAATCCTAAAACCCAGACGGATGATTATTACGACATTCGATTCTATAACCTGAGCATTGAGCAGATAACGAACAACAGATATAAATAACATTAACTAATTATCAAAGGGCTAGGAGCTTTTGGGCCTTCAGTCCGTACTTGAACCACATGCGAAACTTCAGAAAAGTATTATAAGATAGGTATATATATGTTGTATGGTAAGTTAAAGTTTCCTCGTAGAGTGTTGGCAGCAGTTTTGCTGTCGGCACTCTCGATGGGGCTCCAGATAGTAAATGCAGCCCCAAAGAAAAAAGCTGCCCAAAAAGTAAAGGTGGCTTGTGTCGGTAACAGTATTACCTATGGTACAGGTATTCAGGATAGAGAACATTTCTCTTATCCTGTACAACTTCAGAAGATGTTGGGCGACAAGTACCTAGTAGGTAACTTCGGTAAGCCGGGTGCTACCCTGTTGAGGCATGGACACCGTCCGTACATGCAGCAGGAAGAGTACAGACAGGCAATGGCGTTCAAGGGCGATATTGTTGTCATCCATTTGGGTATCAATGATACGGACCCAAGAAACTGGCCTAACTATCGTGATGAGTTCGTGAAAGATTATCTTTCCCTGATGGACTCTCTGCGTTCCGTGAATCCGAAGGTACGTTTTATTCTGGCTCGAATGACTCCGATTGCCCACCGCCATCCCCGTTTTATCTCGGGCACCAAGCAGTGGCATGATGAAATACAGGATGCTATCCAAGTGGTAGCAAAAGTGAGCGGAGCGGAAGTGATCGATTTCCATGCTCCTCTCTATCCTTATCCTAATCTGTTGCCGGATGCCATCCATCCGAATGCGGAAGGTGCCGGCATCCTGGCGAAAACCGTTTATGGCGGTATTACCGGAAATTATGGTGGATTGCAACTCTCCGATCTCTATACCGATGATATGGTATTGCAGCGCAATGTGCCGCTCTATATCCATGGCATCGCCAATACGAGCGAGAAGGTGATGGTAAGCATTGCCGGACAGAAAGCCACAGCCATTGCCAATAACCGTGGTGAGTGGAGTGTCACCCTGCAACCTCTGCAGGTAGGCACTGATTATACGCTCACCATTCAGGCTGGCAAGCAGAAGAAAGAGTTCCGCCATGTGGCTGTAGGTGAGGTCTGGTTGTGTTCGGGACAGTCGAATATGGCATTCCGATTGAATCAGGCTGTTACCGGCAAGAAAGACATCGCTCAGGCTGATGACCCTGATTTCCGTCTTTTCGATATGAAGGGAAGATGGGAGACATACGATGTGGCTTGGCCGGCATCCTGTCTGGATTCCCTGAATCATCTGCAGTATTTCAAGAATACTACTTGGAAGAAGGTTTCTCCGGAAACTGCAGCCCAGTTCTCTGCCGTAGCCTATTATTATGGTAAGATGTTGCGGGATAGTCTGAAGGTGCCTGTGGGATTGATATGCAATGCCATCGGCGGTGCTCCGACGGAAGCCTGGGTAGATAGAAATACCTTGGAAACCCAGTTCCCGGCTATCTTGAGAGACTGGTTGCACAATGACTTTATCCAGGATTGGGTAAGAGGCAGGGCTGCCAAAAATCTCACCCACGATGCTACACATCTCGGTCGTCATCCATACGAGCCATGTTATCTCTACGAGAGTGGTATCCTGCCTTTGCAGCAGTATCCTATCAAGGGAGTGATCTGGTATCAGGGTGAATCGAATGCCCACAATATGGATGCTCACGAAAAACTCTTCCATCTATTGGTAGATAGTTGGAGAATCAATTGGAAGAATCCTGAGATGCCTTTCTATTTCGTACAGTTGTCCAGCCTGAACCGTCCTTCCTGGACCTGGTTCCGTGACAGTCAGCTCCGATTGATGAAATCCATCCCGAATACCGGAATGGCGGTGTCTTCCGATCAGGGAGATTCGCTCGATGTGCATCCTACGAACAAGCAGCCGGTAGGTGAGCGTCTGGGGCGCTGGGCTTTGAACCAGACCTATGGTCATGGCGTAACCCCATCGGGTCCTATATATAATAAGGTGGTAAGAGAGGGCGAGTCGCTGGTGGTTTCATTTACCTATGGCGATGGTCTCCGTACTTCCGACGGCAAGGCTCCATCCTGCTTCGAGATGGCAGAGGATGATGGTCTCTTCTATCCTGCACAGGTGAAGATTGAGGGAAACAAGGTTCGACTCACTTCACCAGAACTCAAGAAGCCGAGATTTGTAAGATATGCATGGCAACCTTTCACACGTGCCAATCTGGTGAACCAGGATGGTTTGCCGGCATCTACATTCCGGGGAGAAATCAAAGCGGGCATCAAGTCCCTGTCTGGCTTCCCTTCAGGTGAGGCTGGCTATGAGCTCGGTGTCTCAGCTTGTTATTCCGGATTCATCGGCGACTACCTGATAGTGGCTGGTGGCTGCAATTTCCCTGAACCTGGAAAGAAGAAGTACTATTCGGGTATCTATGCAGCGAAAGTGACAGGCAACGAGGAAACCTTACATTGGGAGATGATAGGCAACTTGCCTGAACCTGCGGCTTATGGTGGAGTAGTGACCTCTGGTGATAGTCTGGTTCTGGTTGGTGGATGCAACGGCGAACATAGTTTGAAAACTGTCTTGAGTATCCATTTGGACAAGAAGAGTGGCAAACCGATATTGAAATCCTTGCCAGACTTGCCTTGTACGGTAGATAACATGGGTGTCTGTCTGATGGACAACCGCCTGTTTGTTGTGGGTGGTAATCAGGATGGTCATCCTTCCGCTTCCGTTCTCACCTGTGAACTCGGAAATAATCAGGAATGGAAAAAGGAAACGGAAATGATTGGCGAACCGAGAGTTCAACCGGTCTGTGCTGCCTATGATGGCAAACTCTATGTCTGGGGCGGATTCTGTCAGAATGGCAAGTCAAGTATCGTTGCCACATCGGGATTGCGTTATCAACTCCAGGATAAATGCTGGAATCCGCTTCCGGCACCCCGTAATGGCGAAGGCAAGGAACTCACCTTGACGGGCGCTACTGCCATGCTGGCTGTGAGTCCCGACGGTGAAGCCCAGATTATCTGCGCCGGAGGCGTGAACCGTGATATCTTCTGGGATGCCATCAGCGGAACCTATTCCAAGGTGGCACAAGCTGATTATTTGAAGAAGGATATTTCGTGGTATCAGTTCAACGGTTGTCCTTTGACATATAAACTGAAAACTGAACGCTGGGAAATTCTTTCCCACCAAACCCCTCTACTGGCTAGAGCGGGAGCCCAGGTGGCAATGCGAAAACATACATTATATTATATTGGAGGTGAATTGAAGCCTGGTCTTCGTTCGCCCGGTATAGTTCAGTTAGATTTACGTTAATTAATGATTCTACCAGTGTGGTATGATAGTCTGGTGAGGCTTCATCCACACTGGTTTTTCTATTTTTATGAAGGTTTGTTGCAAAATGAAAGTTAAAACCATTATTTTCCTTTTATTTTGTATTATGTTTCTTAAAAATAGCTATCAAATAGAAAGTAAACTAAAATAATAAAAGCAAAAAGTAAGTAAATAACTATTTGATTAATCAAATTGTCGTACCTTTGCACTCGAAAACGAACAATATGTAATTTAAATAATAGGAGAGATTAACATGAAAAAGATCGAAGCAATTATCCGCAAGACGAAATTTGAGGATGTAAAGGAAGCTTTGCTTGCCGCCGACATTGAGTGGTTCTCTTACTACGATGTAAGAGGAGAGGGCAAGATGCGACAGGCTCGTATCTATCGTGGTGTCATGTATGATACCAGCAGTATTGAGCGAGTGTTGTTGAATGTTGTCGTGCGCGACAAGAACGTAGAGAAAACAATTCATGCCATCCAGGAGGCAGCCCGTACCGGCGAGATTGGTGATGGTCGAATCTTTGTAATTCCTGTAGAGGATACCGTAAGAATCCGTACAGGTGAAAGAGGCGACATCGCTCTTTATAATGCGGAGCAGGAAAAATAAGATGTGGAAGGGAGGAGAGAGATTAGTTTTCAGATTGTATCAACACTTTAAAGATTTTGTGTTATGAGTGTACAGGATTTAGGAATTTCATTAGATACCGTATGGATGCTCTTGGCAGCCATGTTGGTCTTTTTCATGCAGCCGGGATTCGCCCTCTGCGAGGCGGGCTTTACCCGTAGTAAAAACACCGCGAACATCTTGTTTAAGAACTTCGTTGACTTTATGGTCGGTTCGGTTCTTTTCTGGTTCATAGGTTTTGGATTTATGTTTGGTAGCGATGGCGCCGGATTCATCGGTATGCCTAACTTCGGCGACCTTTCTTTCTACAAGAATGCAGCTGGTCTTCCTACAGAAGGCTTCCTGATGTTCGAGACCGTATTCTGCGCTACCAGTGCTACCATTGTTTCAGGTGCCATGGCAGAACGTACCAAGTTCTCCATGTATTGCATCTATTCATTCTTCATCTCATTGATCATCTATCCTGTAGAAGGTCACTGGACATGGGGTGGCGGCTGGCTTTGCAATGCTGATGCCGGTTCATTTATGATGGACACCTTTGGTGCTGCCTTCCATGATTTTGCAGGTTCTGCCATTGTACATAGTGTTGGTGGTGTCCTCGCCTTTGTAGGTGCTATCTGCTTAGGTCCTCGTTTGGGTAAGTACCGCAACGGCAAGAGTACTGCTATCCCTGGTCACAACCTGATGGCTGCTGCCCTCGGTGTATTCATCCTCTGGTTCGGATGGTTCGGATTCAACCCTGGTTCTCAGCTCGCTGCTTCTGGTGAGGTTAACCGTGTTGCTATCAGCCACGTATTCCTGACCACCAACCTGGCTGCTGTCTGCGGTGGTTTGGGTACTATGTTTACATCTTGGATCAAGTATGGTAAGCCATCATTCTCATTGACATTGAATGGTATCTTGGCAGGTTTGGTAGCTATCACAGCCGGTTGCGACTTGGTTAGTCCATTGGGTTCAGCCATCATTGGTCTTCTGGCAGGTATCATCCTGGTATTCTCTATCGAGTTCATTGATACCAAGCTTCATATTGATGACCCTGTAGGTGCTAGCTCTGTACATGGTGTATGTGGTATCTTCGGTACCTTGATGACAGGTCTCTTCGCTCTTGATGGCGGTGCCTTCTATGGTGGTGGCTTCGGTTTCTTCGGAGCACAGTGCTTCGGTATCCTCTGCATCGACCTTTGGGCAGCTGCAACAGGTATCATCCTCTTCTGGGGTATTAAGAAGATTGCTGGTCTCCGTGTTGACAAACGAATCGAGGAGGAAGGTCTCGATATCTACGAGCATGGTGAGAGCTGCTACAACTAAAGTACTTTCATATATTGACGAGAGAGATTATTGATAAAAGTTTTGGTAGGCAAGGTTTTTTGTAGTAACTTTGCAGCCAAAACTTTTTTAAACAGGAATGTATCACATAAAAAGAGAGATTATGAAGAAGATTTTAGATATGAAGAAGATGGGTGCCTTGGCACTCGGTTTGATGGCTTTTGCTCCTGCTGCCATGGCACAGGACGAGGTAGAAACTTCTATCGGTGCTGATATCGTAAGCCAGTACTACTGGCGTGGTCAGGATTTGGGAGCCGTTTCCCTGCAGCCTACATTGAGTATCGGATATAAAGGTCTGTCTCTTACTACTTGGGGAAGTGTAGGTCTTTCTCAGCCGGAAGATACCAAGGAGTTTGATCTTACCTTGGCATACGAGACGGGTGGTTTCCATATCGGTGTTACCGATTACTGGTTCAACTCTCCTAACGAGAAGTATTTCGCTTACAAGGCTCACGAAACTTCTCATGTTTTCGAGGCAAATGTAGGTTATGACTTCGGTCCGCTTGCCTTGAACTGGTACACCAACTTCGCCGGCAACGATGGAGTCAATAAAGATGGCGACCGTGCTTATTCATCTTATCTCGAGGCTACCGCTCCATTCAAGTTGGGTGGCTGTGATTGGGAGGCAAGCATCGGTGCAGTGCCATTTGCCACAACCTTCTATGTTGATGCCAATGGTTTTGCCGTTACCCACGTAGGTGTCAAGGCTACCAAGGATATCAAGATTACCGATTCCTTCTCTGTTCCTGTCTTTGCTCAGGTAGCAGCTAACCCTAGCACAGAGAAAGCTTATCTGGTAGTAGGTTTCACCCTGCAGCCATAAAGTGAGGTCATTTTTTCAGTTAGCATAAATATAAATGCCGATAGTTCTGAAACATCAGAAACTATCGGCATTTTCTTTATATATAATAATGTGTATTACAGGTTGTTCAGCAAGTCTGCCTTGCCATCATTGATCAGCTTGATGACCAACTCTCCGAAGAGGGTGTTCTGCCATGCGAACCAAGGACGGGTGTATTTAGAAGCATCGTCCTTGTGGAAAGACTCATGGATGAATCCCATACCGGCATCCGTATTCAGCAGCATCTTCATGCAGAAGCGGATTTCGTCATCGCTCTGTGCGGTGAAGCACTTCATCATGATAGACATAGGCCAAGGCATGTCGTAACCGATGTGTGGACCACCAATACCTTCGCCAGCCTTGCCACGGAAGAAACAAGGATTGTCCTCACTCCAAACGAAACGGCGGGTGTTCTGATAGATAGGGTCGTTCATAGGAACATCACCCATATATCCCATACCCAGGAGAGAAGGAACGTTGGAATCGTCCATCAGGAGCTGGTTGCCGAAACCATCTACCTCGTAAGCGTAGATCTTGCCATACTTAGGATGGTTGTAGATAGCATACTTCTGCAGAGCAGTATGTACCTCATCGGCAAGACTGCTGCAATCCTGCGCAATCTTCAAGGCTGCATCTTTCTTTGCTGCATCCTTCTCTGCCACGTGCTTCAATATCTCTGCTGCCTTGTTCATGGAAGAAACTGCCATGAAGTTGGATGGAATCAGGAATGGAAGGATGGTGGCATCATCAGAAGGACGGAACATGGAAGCAATCAGTCCAACTGGTTTTACCGGAGCGCCGAAGCCGTCCCAACCGATGGTATCGAAGGCACGGTCAGAAACACGGGTAAAGTGATAAGCCTTGGCTGTCACCTTGCGCTGCTGCTCGTGGAAGGTCTTCAGGATATTCTCGATAGCCTTCATCCATACTTCGCCGAAAATAGAGTCATCGCCTGTTACCTTCCAGTATTCGTAGGCCAGACGGATAGGGTAGCAGAAGGAGTCGATCTCATATTTGCGCTCGAATACATCCGGCTGCATCTTGGTGCGGTCTTTCTGCCAGCCGGCACCGGTAGGACCGTCATTGAAGGCATTGGCGTAGCGGTCGATGTTGATGCACTTCAACTGGCGGAGAATCACACCCTTCAGCATCTTCTTCAACTTCTCGTCCTTGTTGGCGAGGGCTACGTAAGGCCATACCTGGGCACCTGAGTCGCGGAGCCACATGGCTGGAATATCACCGGTATATACGAATGTATCATCATCACCATTTTCGAGTACACGGTAGTGAACGGTACTCTCCAGGGTGTTAGGATAGCAGTTGGCAAACATCCACGCCAACTTTGGATTCTTCTTCAGGATTTTCTGTACTTCCTTGATCTTCTTCTCTACAGCTGTAGAAGTGAAGAGACGGTCCTCTACAGGAGGACGCTTTGACTCGTATTTGCCATTCACTGGGGTTACCACCTTGGTATAGCGTGCATGCACATCTACCTCAGCATTCTCCTGAGCCATAGCGCTCATGGAGGCAAGAAGAGCCAATGTTAAAATAGTCTTTCTCATTATTTATATTTTTGTTAGTTAGTGCTTGATTCTTATGGACGGTCGGCAGGACGGGTTCCCCACTTCGATGGCTGGTTGCCCATCTGCAGTTCGAGGGTGCCGCCCTTCATGATGTCGTTGTACATGATGTATGACTTGCTGTATCGCTTGCCGTTCAACTTCACCGACTGTACGTACATGTTTTCCTTGCTGTTGTTCTTGCAGACGATGTTGAAGGTCTTGCCCTTGCCCACGTTCAGTTCAGCCTTGTCGAAGATAGGACTGCCGATGATGTACTTGCCGCCTGCTGGCTCTACCTGATAGAGACCTACGGAAGAAAGCACATACCATGCTGACATCTGGCCTACGTCCTCGTTGCCGCTCAAACCGTCGAAGTCATCCTTGTACATCTCGTCCAGGGTCTGTCTGAGCAGACGGGCAGCCTTCCAAGGCTGACCTACGTAGTTGTACATGTAGAGAACATGATGGCTAGGCTCATTGCCATGGGCATACTGACCAATCAGACCAGAGATGTCTGGAGAAGCATTGGCACCCATCTCACCGGTAACGATGAAGAGAGAGTCGAGCTTGGTCACGAATTTCTTTTCATTGCCGAAGAGCTTCACGAGTCCGTGAACATCATGAGGCACCAGCCAGGTATATTGCCATGCATTTCCCTCGGTATAGTCATCTTCACGATGCTCGGCAGCGAATGGGTTGAAAGGAACACGGAACTTGCCGTCAGAACCCAGACCGCGCATAAAGCCGGTCTCCTTGTCGAAGTACTTGCTGTAAGCCTTTGATCTGTTCTCGAAGTACTTGGCATCTTCCTTCTTGCCCAGCATGCGAGCCACCTTAGCCACGCAGGCGTCAGCCAGCGCATATTCCAAGCCCTTGGCAACGGTTTCCTTGGTAGGCTCCTTGTCGTATGGCAGATAACCGTACTTCTTGAGCAATCTCAAACCACGCTCATCGAGCATAGCCGACTGCTTCAAGGCTTCGTAGGCTCCTTCCTTATCCTTTACATAGCCCTTCAGTACCATATCGGCAAGAACAGGAATGCCTGGGTTACCCACCATACAGTTGGTTTCGTTACCCATCAGATGCCATACTGGCAACTTGCCCTGCTGGCGATAGATGTTGATGAAGGTGCTAGCCATATCTGGCAACATGTCGGTATGAATCATGGTCATCAATGGATGAGCAGCACGATAGGTGTCCCAGAGTGACAAGGTGGTATAATTGGTGAAGTTGCCGTCATAAACCTTACCGTCGGCACCACGATACTGACCATTGACATCTGAGAAGACAGATGGAGCGGTCATGGTATGATACATGGCTGTGTAGAAGATGCGGCGGGAGGTAGAATCGCTGGTCTCGATGTTCACCTTAGCCAATTCCTTGTTCCAGGCAGCATCTGCATCAGCTACTACCTGACGGAAATCCCAGCCCGGAATCTCTTTCTCCAGGTTCAGCTTGGCATTCTCTGCACTTACAGCGGACATACCGGTCTTTACCAACAATGGCTTGGTGGCATCAGCAGCGGTAATCAGCCATCTGCCGGCGCCCAATGGCTTCACGGTAACAGGCTGGGAGAATTCTGCGAAGAAGAATGCCTTCTGGTCGTTCGCCCATCCCTTGGAGAAACGGTGACCAGCCACGGTGGTAGCTGTAGTATTATCTACATTCATGTCCTTGGCTCCATCCCAGCCGATACCCTGCTTCAGGTCGAGTACCAGCTGTGCCTGCTGTGCATCAGCACCGAAAGTATAGCGCTGGAAACCGGCACGCTGGGTAGCGGTCAGCTCTACCCATACATTAGGCTGCTGCAGTTTGACAGCATAATATCCAGGGCGCACGTTCTCGTTGTCGTGACTGAACTTGATTTGTTTCTGGTTGCCATCTACTACGGGCAGGAATGCCACGTCGCCCAGGTCGCCGATACCGGTACCGCTCAGGTGCTGGTGTCCGAAACCGATGAGGATGGAGTCAGAATGATGATAGCCGGAGCACCAGTCCCATCCGCGGGATGGTTCTGTAGGACCTAACTGGACATATCCGAACGGAACGTTGGCTCCGAGGAAAACGTGTCCATGTCCACCTGTTCCGATTCGGGGGTTGACAAACTGGGTTAGCTTGCCCGACTTAGCCTGTTGGGCAAGCGATACCTGAGTGTAGCCGCCGGCTAGCACGCAGGTCATCATTAAAAGATTTATAATTCTCTTTCTCATAATGCTATAGTAACATCTACGGAATAATTGAATAAATTAGGTTATTTGTAATAAAACTAATAATACTGCAAAGATACGAAAAAAATGGGAAAAACGGCACTATTCTATATATTTTTTAACTAAACTTTCATTGTATTGATGGGGGATTGCAAATCCCTCCAGGGGTGGTCGAACCTTTTTTTACGGCGGATTGCAAATCCGCCGGAACGCCTAACGGTGTTTACTCATACGCCCTGAAAGGGCAGAAGCTCCTAGCCCAGGGCACCGCCCTGGGTGTAGTGGTTGGTGCAATGCGCCCTGTAAGGGCAAAAGCTTTAAAATACGAAGCAAATTCAAAGCTTTTGCCCTTACAGGGCGACAGGTTTCCGTTTATAATACCCAGGGCGATGCCCTGGGCTAGGAGCTTCTGCCCTTTCAGGGCGTATGGATTTCTGCGGAATTAATGCTTTTATCTTGTTTTTTTCTCTTTGTGTTATTTTGAAATAAATAATATTGTTTGTACTTTCAAAATGAAAGTTTAAACGCATTAATACGTGCTGATATGTAATTATCTACCTTTTCTTAAGACAAAAGGTAATGAAAATCTTTTGTATATTGACAAAAAGTAGTAATTTTGCAGCCGAAACATAACAAAATGTTATTTGTTTTAGGTAAAAAGAGATAAAAATAACCGTAAAAGAAAGGAAAAGATATTATGTGTGGAATCGTATCTATCTTTAATATTCAGGAGCAAACTCCTGAATTGCGACAGCAAGCGCTTCGTATGAGTCAGAAGATTCGCCATCGCGGACCAGACTGGAGCGGAATCTACTGTGGTGGTTCTGCTATCCTGGCACATGAGCGTCTGAGCATTGTTGACCCGGAAAGTGGTCGCCAACCTTTGTTTGCACCAGACAAAAAACAGGTGCTTGCCGTAAACGGTGAGATTTACAATCATCAGAATATCCGTGCCCGTTTTGCTGGCAAATACCAGTATCAGACCGGTTCCGACTGTGAGGTGATTCTTTCTCTCTATCGTGAGATGCGAGCAGATTCCGACTTTGATACCTTAATATATAAAGGTGAGGATGCGCTCCACGCCCGTATCTCCAAGATGCTTGAAGAGCTGAACGGTATCTTTGCCTTCGCCCTTTACGATGCCGAGCGTGATGAATTCCTCATCGCTCGCGACCCTATCGGCGTAATTCCTCTTTATATTGGTTATGATAAAGATGGAAAAGTGCTGGTAGCAAGCGAGTTGAAGGCTTTAGAAGGTCAGTGTGATCATTACGAGCCATTCCTTCCAGGTCATTATTACTATAGCAAGAACCCTGGCATGAAGCGCTATTATACCCGTGATTGGTTTGAATACGCTGCCATGCAGAAGAAATATCAGATTGATGATAAGAAGAAGGCTGAAGCCCAGCTGAAGGATGCGGAACCTCAGGAAAAGGCTGCGGTGAAGGAGATTCACGATGCCCTGGAGGCTTCTGTAAAGCGCCAGCTGATGAGCGATGTTCCTTACGGTGTTCTCCTCAGCGGTGGTCTCGATTCTTCCGTCATCTCTGCCGTAGCCGAAAAATTCTCTTCTACCCGTGTGGAGAATGGTGGCGAAACCAAGGCATACTGGCCTCGACTTCACTCCTTTGCAGTGGGCTTGAAGGGTGCGCCTGATTTGGCGAAGGCACGATTGGTAGCCGAGCACATCGGTACCGTGCATCACGAAATCAACTACACCATTCAGGAAGGTCTGGATGCCATCCGTGATGTCATCTATTTCATCGAGACCTACGATGTTACCACCGTTCGTGCTTCTACCCCGATGTATCTCCTGGCGAGAGTCATCCGAAGCATGGGTATCAAGATGGTACTTTCCGGTGAGGGTGCCGACGAGGTGTTCGGAGGTTATCTCTACTTCCACAAGGCACCGGATGCCAAGGCTTTCCATGAGGAAACCGTGCGCAAGCTCGGCAAGCTCTACCTCTACGATTGCCTGAGAGCCAACAAGAGTCTGGCGGCATGGGGCATTGAGGGCCGTGTACCTTTCCTCGACAAGGAGTTCCTGGATGTAGCGATGGGTATGAACCCGGTATTGAAGATGTGTCCGGATAAGACCATCGAGAAGAAGGTGGTTCGTGAGGCATTTGCTGATCTGCTTCCTGAAGAAGTAGCATGGCGCCAGAAGGAGCAGTTCTCCGATGGTGTGGGCTATTCATGGATTGACACCCTGAAGCAGATTACCGCATCAGCCGTCAGCGATGAACAGATGGCGCATGCTGCCGAGCGATTCCCTATCAATCCTCCACAGAACAAGGAGGAGTATTATTATCGCTCTATTTTCGCCGAGCATTTTCCTAGCGACAGTGCAGCCAAGAGCGTGCCTAGCGTACCAAGCGTAGCCTGCTCTACAGCCGAAGCCCTTGCCTGGGATGCCTCTTTCAAGAATCAGAACGACCCTAGCGGTAGAGCCGTGGCGGGAGTTCATGAACAGGCGTATAAATAAGTGAAGAGTGAAGAATCACCTTGCACTTCATATTTAAGTAATAAAAATAGTTAGAAATAACCGATATAAAACGAACAAGAAATGGAAAAAGGATTGTACAGTTCTGCCTATGAACACGATGCGTGTGGCGTAGGTATGGTGGTGAATATCCACGGTAACAAGAGTCATGAGCTGGTCGATAACGCCTTGAAGGTCCTCGAGAACATGCGCCATCGTGGTGCTGAGGGTGCCGATAACAAGACGGGTGATGGTGCCGGTATCATGCTCCAGATTCCACATGAGTTTATTCTTCTTCAGGGTATCCCTGTACCGGAAAAGGGAAAATATGGTACAGGTCTTGTCTTCTTGCCTAAGGATGAGAAGAAACAGCAGGATATCCTCTCTATTATGATCGAAGAGATTGAACGTGAGGGACTTCAGTTGATGCATCTCCGCAATGTACCTACCAATCCAGACTGTCTGGGTGAGGCTGCATTGAGCAATGAACCTGCCATCAAACAGGTGTTCATTACAGGTGTGACAGATGATAAGGTGCCTGTCTTCGAGCGCATCCTCTATCTCATCCGCAAGCGCATCGAGAAACGTGTCAGCGATCCTGATTTCTATATCTGTTCGTTGTCTAATTCGAACATCGTATATAAGGGTATGTTGAGCAGCCTCCAGCTGCGTCAGTACTATCCTGACTTGACCAATAATTATTTTACAAGCGGTCTGGCTTTGGTTCACTCCCGCTTCTCTACCAACACCTTCCCAACATGGAGTCTGGCTCAGCCATTCCGTCTCCTTGCCCACAATGGTGAGATCAACACCATCCGTGGTAACCGTGCCTGGATGAAGGCTCGTGAGAGTGTGTTGAGCAGTGAGGCTCTGGGCGATATCCGTGAGATTTCTCCTATCGTTCAGCCTGATATGAGTGACTCGGCAAGTCTCGACAATGTATTCGAGTTCTTCGTGATGAGCGGCTTGTCATTGCCTCACGCCATGGCTGTCATGGTGCCGGAGAGCTTCAACGACAAGAACCCTATCTCTGAGGATCTGAAGGCTTTCTATGAGTATCACTCTATCCTGATGGAGCCATGGGATGGTCCTGCCGCCCTGCTCTTCAGCGATGGCCGCTACGCCGGTGGTATGCTCGATAGAAACGGTCTGCGCCCTGCACGCTACACCATCACCAAGAACGATATGATGGTAGTGGCTTCTGAGGTAGGTGTGATGGATTTCGACCCAACCGAGATTGCCGAGAAGGGACGCTTGCAGCCGGGTAAGATTCTCCTGATTGATACCCAGGAAGGCAAGATTTACTATGATGGCGAAATCAAGGAGCGCCTGGCTGAGGCTCATCCTTACCGCCAGTGGTTGAACACCAACCGTATTGAACTGGAAAAGCTGCGCAGCGGACGAAAAGTGGAAAACGCTGTGGAAAACCTCACTCGCAAGGAATTGGAGTTTGGTTTTGGCGAGGAAGACATCGACGGTACCATCATTCCGATGGCTACCAAGGGTCAGGAGCCTACTGCATCTATGGGTAATGATACCCCTCTTGCCGTACTTTCCGACCAGCCACAGATTTTCTTCAACTACTTCCGTCAGCAGTTTGCTCAGGTTACCAACCCTGCCATCGACTCCATCCGTGAGAACCTCGTGATGAGTCTTACCGAGTATATCGGTAGAGTGGGTTCCGGAATCCTGAACCCGGACGAGAGCAACTGCAAGATGGTTCGCTTGCCACATCCTATCCTGACCAATACCCAGTTGGATATCCTTCAGAATATCCGCTACAAGGGATTCAATACCGTCAAGCTTCACATGATTTTCGAAACCGCCAAGGGCGAAGAAGGATTGCATGAGGCTCTGGATGAACTCTGCAAGCAGGCAGCACAGAGCGTGGATGATGGTTACAACTACATCATTTTGAGCGACCGTGGCGTGGATGAGACCCATGCCGCCATCCCATCATTGCTCGCCGTAAGCGCCGTACATCATTATCTGATTGATGCCGGCAAGCGTGTGCAGACAGCCCTCATCGTTGAGAGCGGTGAGATTCGTGAGGTAATGCACGCAGCCCTGTTGCTGGGTTACGGTGCATCAGCCCTCTGTCCATACTTGACATACGCCATCCTCGACGACCTCGTAAAGAAGGGAAAGATTCAGGAGGATTATCATACAGCCGAGCAGAACTATATCAAGGCTGTGAAGAAGGGCTTGTTCAAGATCATGGCTAAGATGGGTATCTCTACCATCCGCAGTTACCGTGGTGCCAAGATCTTCGAGAGCATCGGTTTGAGCGAGAGCCTCCTGAAGAGCTACTTCGGAACAGAGGTGAGCACTATCGGCGGTATCGGACTCGAGACCATCGCCCGTGATGCTATCCGCCTGCACGACAAGGCATTCGAGACCAAGAAGCTCGACTTCCTGCCAAGTATGGGACAGTTCCACTACCGCAAGGACGGTATCAAGCACGCTTGGAACCCAGAGACCATCGCTACCCTGCAGCTCGCAACCCGCAAGGGCGATTACGATCTCTTCAAGAAATATACACATCTCGTTGACGATAAGCAGGAGCCTATCTTCATCCGCGACTTCTTCGGTTTCCGCAAGAACCCTATCTCTATCGATAAGGTGGAGCCGGTAGAGGAAATCGTGAAGCACTTCGTTACCGGTGCGATGAGTTTCGGTGCCCTCTCTAAGGAGGCTCACGAGGCAATGGCACTCGCCATGAACGCCCTCGGTGCTCGAAGCAATACAGGTGAAGGTGGTGAGGATAACGAGCGATTCCATTCTACACAGGATGGCATCAGCCTCTCCAGCAAGACCAAGCAGGTGGCTTCCGGTCGATTTGGTGTGACAACAGAATATTTGGTAAATGCAGAGGAAATCCAGATCAAGGTGGCACAGGGTGCTAAACCGGGTGAGGGTGGTCAGTTGCCTGGCTTCAAGGTCAACGAGGTCATCGCCAAGACCCGTCACTCTATCCCTGGCATCAGTCTGATTTCTCCTCCACCTCATCACGATATCTACAGTATCGAGGATTTGGCTCAGCTCATCTTCGACCTCAAGAATGTGAACCCTAAGGCGGCTATCTCTGTAAAACTGGTAGCCGAGAGTGGCGTGGGTACCATCGCTGCCGGTGTGGCTAAGGCAAAGGCAGACCTCATCGTCATCTCTGGTGCTGAGGGTGGTACAGGTGCCAGCCCTGCATCCAGCATGCGTTTCGCAGGTATCTCTCCTGAAATCGGACTTTCTGAAACCCAGCAGACACTGGTAAAGAATGGTCTTCGTGGTCAGGTTCGTCTCCAGGTGGATGGTCAGTTGAAGAGCGGTCGTGACATCATCCTCATGGCTTTGCTCGGTGCTGAGGAATTCAGTTTCGGTACGGCAGCCCTTATCGTTTTGGGTTGTGTCATGATGCGTAAGTGTAACCTGAATACCTGTCCTATGGGTGTTGCCACACAGGATCCTAAGCTCCGTGCGCACTTCCGTGGCAGTTACAAGTACCTTATCAACTACTTCCGCTTCCTCGCCGAGGAGGTTCGTGAGTATCTGGCTGAGATGGGTTACACCTCATTGAACGATATCATCGGTCATACCGAACTCATCGTCCGCAAGAAGGATGAGGAGATTGTTCCTGTCGAGGGTGCTGATGCCGTAGAGCCAGAGGTGGCTAAGAGCATCGAGGAGAAGGCAGACTTGCTCGACTTCTCTCGCTTGCTGCATCGTGAGACTGGTCATTGCTCACTCTATCATACTACCGAGCAGATTCATGACCTCGACAATGTGCTCGACCAGCAGATTATCCGTGGTGCACAGCGTGCCATCGAGAATCAGGAAGAAGTGAACCTCGATTTTGCCATCAAGAATACCGATCGTGCTGCCGGTGTGATGCTGAGCGGTATGATTGCCAAGAAATATGGTGAGGCTGGTCTTCCAGACAAGACCGTGAACGTGAAGTTCAAGGGTTCTGCAGGTCAGAGCTTTGGTGCCTTCCTGGTTAAGGGAGTAGATTTCAAGCTTGAAGGTGAGACCAATGACTATTTCGCCAAGGGACTTTCAGGAGGTCGTATTTCCATCCTTCCTCCTATCCGCAGCAACTTCTCTGCCGAGGATAACATCATCGCCGGTAACACTGGATTGTATGGTGCCACAAGCGGTGAGTTGTATATCAATGGTAAGGTAGGCGAGCGCTTCGGTGTTCGTAACTCCGGTGCCATCGCCGTGATTGAGGGTGCTGGCGACCACTGCTGCGAGTATATGACGGGCGGTAGAGTCGTAGTGCTCGGTGAAACCGGCCGTAACTTCGCCGCTGGTATGAGTGGTGGTGTTGCCTACGTATGGGATAAGAACCACAATTTCGATTACTTCTGTAATATGGATATGGTGGAGATCAACCTCGTGGAGGACAGCACCTATCGCAAGGAGTTGCACGAGCTGATCCGTCAGCATTATCTCTACACCGGCAGTAAACTCGCCCGTACCATGCTCGATGACTGGAACCACTACGTAGAGGATTTCATCCAGGTAGTGCCAATCGAGTACAAGCGAGTTCTCCAGGAGGAGCAGGTAAAGAAGTTGCAGCAGAAGATTGCGGATATGCAGCGCGATTACTAATTTTAAAATTAGAAAAAAGATGGGAAATCCAAAAGCATTTTTGACTATACCTCGCAAGGAAGCAGGTTATAGACCAATTCACGATAGAATCCTCGACTTCAGCGAGGTAGAACAGACTTTGAATAGCAACGACCGCCGACAGCAGGCTTCCCGTTGCATGGATTGTGGCGTGCCTTTCTGCCACTGGGCTTGTCCGCTGGGCAACAAGGCACCGGAGTGGAATGATGCCCTCTACAAGGGCGACTGGGAGTTGGCTTACCGTCTCCTCAATTCCACCAACGACTTCCCGGAGTTCACAGGACGCATCTGTCCTGCACTCTGTGAGAAGGCATGTGTATTGAATCTCATGGATCATGAGCCAACCACCAACCGTGAGGATGAGTGCGCCATCGTGGAGCACGCCTTCTCTGAGGATTATGTGCATGTTGAGATTCCGGAGCGTAATGGCAAGACGGTGGCTGTCATCGGTGCCGGTCCTGCAGGATTGGTTACTGCCAACCAGTTGAACCACAAGGGATATAAGGTAACGGTCTTCGAGGCACGTGAGAATGCCGGTGGTCTGTTGCGTTACGGTATTCCAAACTTCAAGCTCAACAAGAGCATCATCGACCGCCGTCTCCATCTTCTCGAAGAGGAGGGCATCGAGTTCAGATACAATCAGCAGATTGACGTTACCAAGTTGCCGGAAGGCTTCGATGCCTACGTGGTATCTACCGGTACGCCGACAGCCCGCGACCTGAAGATTCCTGGAAGAGAGCTGAAGGGTGTTTATTTCGCCCTCGAACTGCTTTCTCAGCAGAACCGTATCCTTGCGGGTATGGAGTTCTCTAAGGATGAGCTGGTTAACTGCAAGGGCAAGGATGTATTGGTAATCGGTGGTGGTGATACGGGTTCCGACTGTATCGGTACCGCTCACCGCCAGGGTTGCAAGAGTGTAACCCAGATCGAGATCATGCCTAAGCCGGTAGAGGGTCCTGAGGATCCTAAGAATCCTTGGCCAAACTGGCCTCGCACCTTGAAGACCACTTCCAGTCATGAGGAAGGCTGTACCCGCCGCTGGAACATCAACTCTCTGGAGTTCCTGGGAAAGAACGGCAAGCTGACAGGTGTGAAGGTTCAGCCTATCGACTGGAAGCCAAACCCAGAGGGCGGTCGCCCATTGATGGTAGAGGCTGGCGAGCCGGAGATTATCAAGGCAGAGGCTGTGTTCCTGGCAATGGGCTTCCTGAAGCCACAGCAGCCTGAGTTTGCCGAGAATGTCTTCGTGGCTGGTGATGCTGCCAGTGGAGCTTCTCTGGTGGTTCGTGCCATGGCAAGCGGTAGAAAGATTGCTGCTCAGGTAGATAAGTTCCTGAACAAGTAATATTCGGTTATTTTTAACTATAAGTGTAGGGAGGTAAACCTTGTGACGAGGTAAGCCTCCCTTTTTTGTGCTCGGTAAGTGACTTACTTACGGGTGCTAAGTGACTTACTTACGGGTGCTAAGTGACTTGTTTACGAGGTCTAAGTAAGATACTTATGGTGCTAAGGCGACTTGTCCCGGAATGACAGGGTGACACCGATGACAGCATTTTCTTAAAAAATCTCTCGCGTAGGCGGGCGGGAGGCAGATTGGAAAATTCTTCCTGCCCGCCCGCCCGCGCGTAGGATTTTTTAGAAAACAGGTGTCATAAGTGTCATAAGTGTCATCGAGTCTCTCTTTCTTTTCCTCTTCTTTTCTTTATTTATTAGACAACTGAAGTGTCTTCTTGTTTGGTTGATTGATGTAGGTCAAGTTGGTTGACAAGGATATTTTCGTGAAAACGTTATCATTGTGGTAAAATAGGGGAGAAAAGGAGGAGAAATGGGGAAAGAATACTTAAAATATTTAAAATTTAAGGCTTTTTGCTAAAAATAATGGGGCAAAAACATTTTATTTCAAAAAAAAGCTTTACCTTTGCAGCGGTATATATACAAATTGGTAACGATAAAATTGGAAACTAAGAATGAGTAAAGTAGGAGAGTGACGGCAAGACCTAAGTCAACAACATACACAGGCTGCTTCGTCGAGCCGAATCTTTCTTCAATATAATGAGTTAGACAACATAAGTTTAATTAAATTTTTTATAAAAAATGAAAAGACAATTAACTAGTATTTTGCTCTTCTCTGCCCTCTTGGTGGGTGGAGCTAGCACTTTCGTATCTTGTACAGATCACGAAAGCGACAGTGCTTACAACACTAGCATTTCTCTTGCTGATGCTATCGCTAAGCAGAAGGCTGAATTGACTAAGCTTAATTCAGATTTGGAAAAGAAGCATGACACAGACAAAAAGGCTCTTGAGGATCGTATTAAGGCTAATGAGAAAGCTTTGAACAATGGCGCTCTCAGCGAGTTGGGACAGTATGCAACTTTGGACTTGGCTATCCAGCAGACAAGGTTCTATACCGAGGAGTTTAAAGGTGTGAAGGATGACATCAAGGCTCTTGAGGAGTTCCGTGAGAAATATCCAAAGGAGGCTAAGCAGGTTACTGATGCTTTGGAAAAGAAACTTGGTGAATTGCAAAAGCAGGTAGATGATGAGGCTGATGCACAGGAGGAGTTGAATAAGGCTTATAACACTGCTTTCGACTATCTTATCAATAAGAACCTTCAGAACATTGCTATCAATGCAACAGAGAACCCTGTTTTGGGTTACTACAACGCTGCATTCCTTGGCTCTAAGTTGAACTTGGTTTCTTCTTTCTATGGTACTGCTGCTGCACAGAACCAGGATTGGGATATCACTAAGGGTGAGTTCTTGAACAATGGTGATGCTGGTAAGATTTATATTACTTTGAACCCAAATGAGATTGATCCAGAGTGTATCACTGATCTCAAGTTGGTTGATAGCCAGGGTAACGAGGCTAAGGGTTTCGAACTGGGTAAAGAAGATGGTGAAGGTAAAAAGAAGTTTATCTTTACAACAGATAAAGTTCTGACTTACGGTTTCACCAAGGCTGCTTCAGCTAATGGTTTCTATGAGGTTCCTGTTCGTGCAACGGATCCAGCTAACGATGACTTCTCTTTGAATAAGGGTGAGTTGAAGGAGGCTGCTAAGAATATCATTGCTAAGTTGCAGAACCCTAAGGAGTCTAACTTGAACTTGAGCCAGATTGCTACAACTTTGTATCGCTCTGTAAACAATCAGTTGAAGGCTTATACTGTTAAGGCTTCTTATGTATTGTATGATCCTACTAAGCCAGTTAAGGAGCGTTTCGTTGTTAAGAGCCAGGTTGCTCCAACATACGATATGGCTGCATTCGCTGTTAAGCCATTGTCTTTCAATACTTTGAAGGATAATCAGAAGTTGAAGAACCTCGGTTTGGCTCTCGATAAGTATATGTTGCCTACTTTGTCTGACAAGTTGGGTAAGTTCATGAATGCTCTTGACTTCCAGATTAGGAATGAAAATGGTAAGCAGATCAAAATGTACTCAATGGTTTCTGGTAAGAATGTATATGCATATCAGAATGGTAAAAATGTTGTGATTGTAAACATTGGTACAGGTGATAGTTTCACTCTCGAAAATACTCAGATTTCTAAGGATCTTTCAGGATTCAATTATGATCATAATATTTATGAATTCTATCAGGATTGGTATCAGGCATCTGATGGTAATTACTATCCTACTTATGGTCTTAAACCAAAGAATGATTTGGTAACAGAGAATTATGAAAGAGTTTATGTATTGGAGACAACAGATAATACAATCGATGAGTTGATTGGTTCTATCAATGATCAGATTGGTACACAGTTGCAGCCAGTTAAGGATGCTATCACCAACGCTGCTACAAAGTGGGACAATGCAATCACTCCAGTAAATAACTTGCTCCACAAGATCAATGCTAACATTGGTAATGTAAATCAGTTGTTGCAGCCTACAATGCTTTACAAGAGCACTAAGACAAACTCTTGGAATGTTCTTAGCACATTGAAGGGTACACGTGGTACACGTATGACAGGTACAGGTTCTACAGTTCTCGTTGCTACATCTTGGACTGCTGAGATTTTGGCTCCTGCTTACAAGAAGTCAGTATATGTTAAGGAAAATGGTGCTACTGTTACATTGATGGATGGTAAGACTTCTGCTAAGACTCCATTCGCTGGTAGCATTCAGAAGGTCCTCTTCAATGCAACTAAGGCTGGTAACTATACTGTAGTTTACAAGGCTGTTGACTACTCAGGTGTTGAGACAACTAAGGAGTATAACATTACTGTTGAATAATTTAAGAAATATCTAGTTGGCGACAACTTGCTTGTCGCTGACTACTAAACTCTTAAACAAATATTTAAATTAATAATAAGAATTAAAATTATGAAATTAAATAAAGTATTACTGTCAGGTGTTATTGCTTTGAGTTGCGTTAGTGCGTCAGCTCAGGAAGCAGATAAGACTGTTAATGTCTTCACTCCACATTGGTATGCTCAGGCACAGGTTGGTGGCCAGTACACATTGGGTGAAATCGGTTTCGGTAAGTTGTTGTCTCCAAATGTACAGGTAGGCATCGGCTATAACTTCAATAAGGTTGTAGGCGCTCGCTTCTCTTTGAATACATGGCAGAGCAAGGCAGGTCAGAAGGTTGTATCTGATGGCGTTTCTACTACTTACAAGTGGAAGTGGAACTACATCGCTCCTATGGTTGATGCTACATTCAACCTCACAAACCTCTTCTGCGAGTACAACCCAGACCGTTTGGTTGAGGTTGGCGTATTCGGTGGTATTGGCGCTAACATCGCTTGGGGTAATGACGAGGCTAAAGATGCACAGACTGCTATCTTGGCTAAGCCAGGCGCTAACCTCGCTGGTTATGACAAGTCTTCTATGCCATTGGAGAACCTTTGGGATGGTACAAAGACTCGCTTCGTTGCACGTGTAGGTGCTAACGTTGACTTCCGCGTAAGCGATCGCGTTAAGTTGGGCGTTGAGCTTTCTGCTAACACATTGAGCGACAAGTACAACTCAAAGAAGGCTGGTAACCCAGACTGGTACTTCAACGCATTGGTAGGCGTAAAGGTTGCTCTTGGTGAGACTCATACAACTAAGGTAATCCCTGCTCCAAAGCCAGTAGAGAAGATCATCGAGCGTATCATCGAGAAGCCAGCTCCAGCTCCAGCTCCTAAGGTTGAGTCTAAGGTAGTTGAGGAGAACTTCCGTCGTGATATCTTCTTCCCAATCGGTAACACTAACATCGCTAAGTCTCAGAGAACTAAGATCGCTGAGATCGTTGAGTACATGAAGGAGAACCCAGATGCTAAGATCACTTTGACTGGTTACGCAGATAAGGGTACTGGTTCTGTACGCTTCAACGATAAGATTGCTGCTCGCCGTGCCTTGACTGTTTACAACACACTCGCAGCTAAGGGTGTTGCTAAGAGCCGCATGATCAAGCAGTCTAAGGGTTGCCGCGTTCAGCCTTTCGAGGAGAACGATATGAACCGTGTTACTATCTGTATTGCTAAGTAATTAGGCTTAGCTAGAATACATTAGTGAACTAAATAACATAACCGATCTTCATTCTTACTATGTAAGCGATGAAGACCGGTTATTTTTTTACTGTTTCTGTTTAAATAAATGAGAATGAGAAAAAGACTATACGTACTTTTGATTTCCTGCGCTACCTTGCTCTCTGCTCACGCTCAGTTGAGCGACAAAGGTTACTACCGTATTCAGAATGTGAATACCAAAAGATGGATGTCACTCTCTGACAATACTAGTACGGGTGTTGACAATGTATCTATGACGGCTGACTGTGGCGCCCTCGTCACCAAGCGCATCTGGGAGGATGTGGTAACAGACCCGGGATCCATCTTCTTTATCGAGAAATTGGCTGATTCCAGTATCAGACCGAATACCATCGAGGCAAATGTCGGCGGTCAGGGTACCAGCATCAAGGAGCTGATCAACTATACACTCCTCATCACCAAGGTAGGTTCTGCCTATCGTGCCTGGCAGCAGGAAAAGGGACAGCCGGTTACGCTCTGCGATCAGACAGCCGAGGCTTATGATGTCAGTTCGGTCATCACAACGGGCGACAACTATGCCTGGAACATCACTCCGGTAGATGCAAGTTCTAACTATATCGGTGTCAAACCAACCGTAACAGTTGGCGGCAAGAAGTATGCGGCTCTCTTCACCGGTTATCCTTATACCCTGGCAGAGGGTATGAAGGCATACTATATCAATAAGGTGGATGAGGCTAGAGGGGTAGCTGTCTATAAGGAACTCACAGGTGTGATTCCTGCCAAGACTCCTGTGCTGGTAGAGTGTGTATCCGATGATGTGAAGGATAATCTGGTAACACCGGTCATCAATTCTACAGCCACTCCTGCAGATAACGCAGCCACTGGTATCTACTTCTGCCTGGGTGATAAGTGGACGGCTCATTACAACTCCACCAAGTTTGATGCTACCACCATGCGTGTGCTGGCAGTCAGTGCAGCCGGTAAGCTCGCAGCTACCACTGCTACAGATAACCTCAGCACCGTAGCAATCAAGGAGAAGGATGCCAGCGGACAGCGCAAGACCATTACCGCTATCCCAGCCAACAGCTGGTATCTGAAGGTGTCAGCCAGTGCTCCTAAGGAATTGACCCTGATGAGTGCCGATGAGTATGCTACCGGAATTACCCATGTCAGCAATTCTACAGCCAAGCTTACCTATGATGTCTATACCTTGCAGGGTGTACAGGTGAAGAAGAATGCAGCTTCGCTGGATAACCTCCCTCAGGGAATCTATATCGTGAATGGTAAAAAAGTAGTTATCAAGTAAATAAAAAGCTCCAAACTCTTGCCAGTTTGGGGCTTTTTGCGTAACTTTGCAGCCGAATTTAATGAAAATCAAGAATTTATGAAGAAATATGTATTTGCCTTGGCAGCTTGGCTGCTGCCAACCCTGGGTACTTTCGCCCAAACATTCAGTGAACCCTGCATTCCTGGCAAGGTATTCACCAGGAGTATTGACGCTTCCGTGACGATGGGTACCACCGGTATTGGTGTAGATGTTGCGCTGCCCATCAGTGAGGTGGTGAAAGTACGTACCGGTTTCTCCTGGATGCCTCGTTTTCATGCAACCATGAACTTTGGCGTAAAGGTGGGCAACCAGCAGGATACTGAAGAGGAACAGAACAAGAAGTTTGATAAACTTGCTGATATGTTGGAGGAGATGACAGGTACCCGAGTGGATAAGAGTATCGACATGGTGGGCACACCAACTATGGATAACTTCAAGCTCCTGGTAGAGGTGCATCCTTTCCGCAACAAGAACTGGCACGTAACGGGTGGTTTCTATTGGGGACCTTCTCAGATAGCCAAGGCTGAAAATGCCGTATATGATGGTACGTCCCTGGTGGCTGTCAATATGTACAACAACCTCTATGAGCGTGTAAAGGCTTCTTATGAGTACTTCATTCCTTATATGTCGCTGAACGGACAGACAGTTTATGCCGACAAGGCGCTTTATGATAAGTTCATGAGCTATGGTCACATGGGAGTGAACCTGGGTGAACGTGAGGATGGATCTATGTTCCGTCTGGAACCGGATGAGAATAATAATGTGTCGGCACGTATCAAGGTAAACAACTTCAAGCCTTATCTGGGTTTCGGCTATGGTGGCAGACTCTTCAAGGGAAATGATGACTATTGGGTATCTTTCGATGCCGGTGTTCTCTTCTGGGGTGGTACTCCTAAGGTTGTTACCAATAATATATATAAGATGACCGTAGATGAGAATGGTAACAAGATTGAGAGTATGGAACCAGGCGTGGATTTGGCAAAGGATGTGAAGAACGTACCGGGTAAGGTAGGCGACTATGTGAAGTTCTTCAAGGGAGTGAAGGCTTATCCTGTATTGGAGCTTCGTTTGACCCGCCGAATCTGGGTGAAATAAGCTAGGATGTGTGCCTACACACCCAGATAGCTTAAAAACGGCGATTTGGGGCGAAAATAGGCGATTTGAGGCGTAAAAGTGTTTAAGACTGTTAAATAATAGCGGTTTTTGAAACTTTTCTCTCCGAAAATTTGGTGGTTTCGCAAAATGTTAGTACTTTTGCACTCGCTTTTGAGAAATCACTTCTCTAAGCAACTAAAGAAAGAGTTCTTTGAAAGATTTTACATAAACAGACAAGTAGTACAAGAAGCGGTTAACTTCTTAGAAATAAGAAAGTTGACTGGGTAAAAGAAACGAACCGTCAAGTAATTGACAAGTCAGGTTTACTAAGCTTCAATAAACGAAAAGGATATTCGTCCTAAGTACAGACAACAAACACCGACTGCTTCAGCAATGAGGCAAGAAGTAAAAATGATATTTTACAATGGAGAGTTTGATCCTGGCTCAGGATGAACGCTAGCTACAGGCTTAACACATGCAAGTCGAGGGGAAACGATAGAGAAAGCTTGCTTTTTCTAGGCGTCGACCGGCGCACGGGTGAGTAACGCGTATCCAACCTGCCCACCACTTGGGGATAACCTTGCGAAAGTAAGACTAATACCCAATGATATCTCTAGAAGACATCTGAAGGAGATTAAAGATTTATCGGTGATGGATGGGGATGCGTCTGATTAGCTTGTTGGCGGGGTAACGGCCCACCAAGGCGACGATCAGTAGGGGTTCTGAGAGGAAGGTCCCCCACATTGGAACTGAGACACGGTCCAAACTCCTACGGGAGGCAGCAGTGAGGAATATTGGTCAATGGGCGAGAGCCTGAACCAGCCAAGTAGCGTGCAGGATGACGGCCCTATGGGTTGTAAACTGCTTTTATAAGGGAATAAAGTGAGCCTCGTGAGGCTTTTTGCATGTACCTTATGAATAAGGACCGGCTAATTCCGTGCCAGCAGCCGCGGTAATACGGAAGGTCCGGGCGTTATCCGGATTTATTGGGTTTAAAGGGAGCGTAGGCCGGAGATTAAGCGTGTTGTGAAATGTAGATGCTCAACATCTGCACTGCAGCGCGAACTGGTTTCCTTGAGTACGCACAAAGTGGGCGGAATTCGTGGTGTAGCGGTGAAATGCTTAGATATCACGAAGAACTCCGATTGCGAAGGCAGCTCACTGGAGCGCAACTGACGCTGAAGCTCGAAAGTGCGGGTATCGAACAGGATTAGATACCCTGGTAGTCCGCACGGTAAACGATGGATGCCCGCTGTTGGTCTGAATAGGTCAGCGGCCAAGCGAAAGCATTAAGCATCCCACCTGGGGAGTACGCCGGCAACGGTGAAACTCAAAGGAATTGACGGGGGCCCG